>Ga0209678_1000002_pt1 | contig 564496 bp, 544 predicted proteins | sample WorMetilvaeELBA1_FD_187404 | JGI IMG/M metagenome (GOLD analysis project Ga0209678, IMG submission 187404) | Marine gutless worms symbiont microbial communities from Max Planck institute for Marine Microbiology, Germany - Olavius ilvae ELBA.1... ...
TTTTTAACCCGACGGTCAATAACGAGGTCGACACCAGTATCAGCGTCAACGTCGACGATGGCGATGAAGATGGCAGCGGCGCGCTGACCGGCACCATCGACCTGAACGTGGCCCCAATCAACGATGCGCCGACCGCGACCAACCTCAGCAGCACCTCGGCCTATAACGAGGGCGATCCCAGTGTCGCGATCACCGACATCGTCGTCAGCGACATCGATACGGGTGACACCATCACTGCCACCCTGACCCTGGCCGACACCGCGACCGGCAGCCTCAGTGCCAACGACGGCGCCAGCTATACCCCGGGCACCGGGGTATGGACGATCACCGGCACGGTGGCCCAGGTCAACACCGCGCTGGCCAACCTGGTTTTTAACCCGACGGTCAATAACGAGGTCGACACCAGTATCAGCGTCAACGTCGACGATGGCGATGAAGATGGCAGCGGCGCGCTGACCGGCACCATCGACCTGAACGTGGCCCCAATCAACGATGCCCCAATCGCCACCAACCTGTCCTCGGGCACAAATTATGACGCGTCCGATTCCGTTGTGGCCCTGAACGATATCGTGATCAGCGACGTGGATAGCGGTGAAACGGTAACCGCAACCCTGACACTGGCCAACGTGAATGCCGGCAGCCTGAGCGCCAACAATGGCGCTACCTACAATGCGACTACAGGTGTGTGGACGATTACAGGCTCGGTCGCGCAGGTTAATAACGCACTGGCTAATCTTGAGTTTTCCCCGGTAGCGAACAATACGCTGGATACAACTGTCGCAATCAGCATCGATGACGGCGACGAGGACAGCAGTGGACCATTGCTTGGCGCCATGAGCATCACGGTTAATCCGCTGCCCGTGGTGGACCCGCCGGTGGATCCGCCGGTCATTGAAAGCGAACCAGATGATCCTGTTGAAACACCGGAAACAGAACCACCTGTTGAAACGCCTGACGCGGAGGTAGTGGTTGAACTGACCAAGGACAATCCCCTGCTGGTCGTGGGTAGCGGACCTGTCATTCCCGGCGTGAGTGATGATCCGGCCCCGAGTCTGCTGGCAGCTTCCGTTGTCGAATTCGTAAATCCCGAAGCTCGCGTCGATAACAGTGAAGTTCCCCGGGAAAACAGCGTAGCAAAACCGGTTGGCGTGGATACTTTACTGATAAAACTGCGAGAGCAGCTCGAATTTTTCGACGACCCGATACAGTTAATCGGTGCCGAATCGTTTATCACTAAATTAAACGATATGCGCGAAGCGCTGGTGTCAGAGACCGAAAATACGGAAAAGGTCATCGGCAGCAGCCTGACAGTCACGGCTGGCTTCTCGGTCGGTTATGTCGTCTGGCTGGCTAGAAGCGGCGTGCTCCTGAGTAGCGTGCTTTCCTCGTTACCCGCCTGGCGTTTTATCGATCCGCTACCGGTACTTTCCGGTTTGCACAGCGGTAAAAGTGACGGCGATGAAGAATCGCTCGAATCCATGGTCGAGGATAACGAGATTGATGGGGAAAGTGATGCAGCAGCGAAGGGTGATCCTGGTGAAGTTTGATATTTTCACCCATTGTTCCCCGGGGACTGGTTATGCTTGAGCGAATTTTCAAGGGGCATACCGCTCGGGTCAGGATTGCACTGGGACTCTCGGGCATGCTGGTAACCTTGATGCTGCTGGCGTCTATCACCGGCCTGGTTCCCGACCGTCATGCGGCAATAAGGGATGGCCATGCGAGACTGGCCGAGACCATCGCGGTAAACAGCTCCATTTTTATTACCACTAGCGATATACGGCGCATGCAGGCTAATTTAGACATCGTTGTCGAACGTAACGAGAATATTCTATCCGCGGCGGTGAGACGGATGGACGGAAGCGCAGTGGCCATGATCGGCGACCATATGAATCACTGGCGTATATTCGAGCAGGGTAAGTCAACGGACTCGCAGGTGGTCGTGCCTATTTTCGAGGGTTCCGAAGAATGGGGCCAGGTTGAACTCAGGTTCGAGCCCCTGTTGCCTTCGACCTGGTATGGCGAGTTTATGCATCCCGCGTTTCTATTGATCGGTTTTGTTTCGTTCACCAGTTTTATCCTGTTTTACTTTTACCTGGGCAAAATGCTGAAACAACTGGATCCCTCGCAGGCCGTGCCCGACCGCGTACGTTCGGCGTTTGATACCATGGCTGAGGGTTTACTGGTTATCGATGCCAAGCAAAATGTCGTACTGGCCAACCAGGCATTTACAGCACTCGTAAATGAATCGTCAGATTCACTGATTGGACGGCATATTGAAAGATTTCCCTGGTTTAACCGGGAAGATCAGCCGCTTGATAGCGATCGTGCTCCCTGGTCGAAGACCCTGGCGGACGGGATAACACGCACTGCCGATATGATCCGATTGAATATCGACGAAGAATCTAGCCGAACTTTCAAGACCAACTGCTCGCCTATTCTTTCCGGTGGCGGCAAGCCAGCCGGTGTACTGATCAGTTTTGACGATGTTACCGAACTCGAGCAGAAGGAGCTCGAATTACGAATCTCCAAGGAAGAAGCCGAGCAGGCAAACCGCTTCAAGAGCGAGTTTCTGGCAAATATGAGCCACGAAATTCGAACCCCGATGAACGCTATTCTCGGTTTTTCCGAGGTGCTCAAAAGAGGCTATGACCGGGATAGCAAAGACAGCATCCGCTATCTCAATACCATTTCCTCCAGCGGTAACCACTTGCTGAACCTGATCAACGACATACTGGATTTATCCAAGGTCGAGGCCGGCCATATCGAAATAGAAAAAATCAATACCCCGGTGCATCAGATAATTCATGAAGTAGTGCAAATCATGCAGGTCAAAGCGGATGAAAAAGGTATTTATCTGCGCTATGAACCATCGTGCCCGTTACCAGAAACTATTCATAGCGATGCCGGCAAGATCCGGCAGATCGTAACCAACCTGGTGGGTAACGCCATCAAGTTCACCAGTACGGGCGGGGTTAAGGTGGTAACCAGGCTGGCGGAAAATGGCGATGACGCCCTTCTAATGATAGACGTAATCGATACCGGTATAGGCATGACACCGCAGCAGGCAGTCGATGTGTTCAATCCATTCACCCAGGCAGACAGCTCGATTACACGGCGTTTCGGTGGCACCGGCCTCGGATTAACCATCAGCAAACGTTTTGCCGAGGCCCTGGGTGGCGATATCGTGGTATCGAGCATGGTGGATACGGGTAGTCAGTTTACCGCAACTCTGGGCACAGGACCGATAGCAGGAGTAAGACGCCTGGATATTGACGAGCTCCTTTCCAGTCACTGGCAGGAGACTGCGACCGAGAAAAAGCATTGGAAATTCCCCGCATCCAGGGTGCTGGTTGTCGATGATGGCGAGGAGAATCGAGAGTTGCTGAAAGTGGTGCTAGCCGATATCGGGGTTGCGGTGGCGACGGCTGAAAATGGCCAGCATGCGCTCGAACAACTGGAAAGCCAGGATTTCGATATCGTGCTGATGGATGTGCAAATGCCGGTGATGGACGGATACACGGCAGCAGGTCTGATGCGGGAAAGAAAGTACAGCTTGCCGATAATCGCCATGACCGCTGACACGATGCTGGGAGCCGAGCAGAAGTGCCTGGATGCGGGTTACAGTGAATACATGACCAAACCGGTTGATATCGATCACCTGATAGACAGGTTGGCGGATCACCTGGGCGGTGAGCTGCTGACCGAGTGGGAACCCACCAAAGCAGAGAAGGTCGATCAGGCATCAGTCGCCGATGCTCAAGCAGGCGAGCTCGAGGCAATAGTTTCCAGTCTACCCATGTCAAATCCCAAGTTTCGCAGCATCGTCGAAAAATTTGTTATCAGGCTTGGGGAACAGTTGACGGCCATCGATTCAGCCTGGAGTCAACGCAACTATGATGAACTCGCAAAGCTGGGGCACTGGCTGAAGGGATCGGCAGGAAGCGTCGGTTTTAACCAGTTTGTCGAGCCGGCGCGGGAATTCGAGCAGTTTTCGAAAGAGCAGAATGACTCTAATCTACCCGGCTCGATACAGGCATTACATGCTATCTACGACAGGGTGACCGTGGAGCCATCAGCGACAGGCAAAGCTGTTCTGGAAATAGTGAAACCAGGAAAAGAGTATTTCATTCCAGAAAAGCTCGTTTCCCCCTATCTCGAAACCAAACCTAGACTAAGGCCAGCCATCGGAATTTTTATCAACCAGTTATCGGCCAAGTGCGACGACGTAGACACCGCGGTTGCAGAAGAAGATTTCCAGGAAATTGAAAAATTTGGTTATTGGTTAAAAGCCTACGGTGGCTCGGTCGGATTTGACGTATTTACAGAACCAGCGCGGGATCTCGAAACCTATGCAAAAGAGAAGCAACTCGATTCTGTTCAGCATACGGTCAGTGTAATCAAGCAACTCAATAGTCGAATCGTGAATACGGACCTGGATTAAGCCGCGACGACCGGGATACCGATAGGAAAAACCAATCGGAAATTTGATATTACCCGGCTTCCTTTTAAACCACTTGAACTAGAATTAACTTAACTCTCAGAGGTATCACGATTCTGCAACAGGACGATCCACATGATTCAGCATTGAAGACATCGACCATCATGATGGTCGATGACGAACCCGTGATGCTGGAAATTGTCCAGGCCTTACTCGAAGAGGAGGGATATCAGCATTTTATCCCGGTCGGAGACTCGACCCGGGCAATTGATAAATTAGTCAGTGCCGATCCCGATATCTTGCTGCTCGATCTGGATATGCCCGAAGTGGATGGATTCGAGGTATTGACAAGGGTTCGGATGGTCGATGAATACCAGCATTTACCGGTAATTATCCTTACCGCATCCGAAAATCCCAATAACAAGCTCAAGGCCCTGGAACTGGGCGCAACGGACTTTCTGTCCAAACCGGTTGATCCCAGTGAACTGGCATTGCGAGTTAGAAATACGCTTGCCGCCAAAGCCTACCAGGATCATTTGACCTATTACGATAACCTGACCGGACTGCCTAATCGAAAACTATTCATAGACCATCTTGGTAAGGGTGTCGCCCAGGCAAAAAAAGAGAATCGATCCCTGGTGTTGCTGGAAATTGGTCTCGATCATTTTCAGAATATAAACGAGTCCCTGGGTGTTCACGGCGGAGACCATATTCTGCAAACTGTCGCAGAACGCCTGCTTGGCGTTTTACGCGGCTGTGATGTTGTCGGGCGCAGTAATAATACGTTAGCAATAGAAAATACGGCGCGCACCGGCGGCGACGAATTTTCGGTCGTACTATACGGGGTTGACAGCGTGGAGAATGCTTCTGTTGTCAGTAGCAGAGTACTGGAGGCGGTCAAACAGCCCTTCACCACGAATGTCGATGACGTTTACCTGACGGCCAGTATTGGTATTGCGGTATACCCGGACGATGGGAGCGAAGCCGATGCGCTGATCAAGCATGCCGCCTCGGCACAGGATTTTGCCAAGACTCAGGGCAGGGATAGATACCAGTTTTATTCCAGTGAAATGGAAGCGCGTTCCAGATCGATAACAAAAATGGTATCTGATCTGAGGACCGCACTGGAAGAACGGCAATTTGAACTTTATTACCAGCCCCAGGTTGATGCGAGTAACGGCAGCGTTATCGGCATGGAGAGCCTGATACGCTGGTTCCATCCCGAACACGGGCTGGTGTCGCCATTAGATTTCATACCGGTCGCTGAAGAAATGGGCTTGATTGTTCCCATTGGCGAGTGGGTGTTGAGTGAAGCTTGCCACAGCGCCAGCGAATGGATCTCGGCAGGCCACAGTGGACTCAGGGTGTCGGTCAATGTTTCAGCCAAGCAATTCCTGGATGCAGGCTTCAAGGCTTCGATAGTTTCCGCGCTCAAATCCAGTGGCCTCGACCCGCGATGCCTGGTGCTGGAAATAACCGAGAGCATGCTGATGGGTGATATCGAGCAGCTTGCGAGCTTGCTGCAGGACATAAAAAAACTGGGGGTCTTATTTGCCCTGGATGATTTTGGCACCGGTTACTCTTCGTTGAGTTACCTGAAAAAATTTCCTATCGATGAACTGAAAATCGATCGTTCGTTCCTGCTCGATGTGCCGGTCAACAACGACGATAGTTCAATTGTTAGAGCTATCATAGCGATGGCGCACAGCCTGGGGCAGAATGTGGTTGCCGAAGGGGTAGAGGACGATAAGCAGCTTGAATTCTTAAGGCGGCATAACTGCAATACTATTCAGGGGTTCTACTTCAGCAAGCCGCTAAACCGGGTTGAATTTACCAGTTACCTGTCCCCAAAAGCGCGCGCATGCCAGCAAGGCTGACATCTTCAACCCGACTTAGATAGATCGGGATGTTCGGCTCGGTCTCCGGGTCAGAAATAACGCCTCATCTCATTTCCGGGCTATTGCAAAAGCCAGTACGTTCACTGCCCCCGGCCGGGCATTAACCCCGCATGCGTTCTGCTTTGGGGTCGTACATCGCACCCAGGCTGGCGGTCGCGGGAACACGGACACCGGCCACATCGATTTCAAAGTTGCCCGCCTCGATGTACTCCCGGGTGATTTCTTCTTCCACTTCGACATACCCAAGACCGACCGCGCCGCCGAGCGTATGCCCGTAGTCGCCCGAGGTCAGGTGGCCGACAATCTCACCGTCGCGCAGAATCGGTTCATGGTGATACAGCATCGCCTCCGGGTCCGCGAGCAGGAACTGTACCAGGCGCTTGTTCATGAAACTGCGCGATTCCTTTTGCTGCAGCATCGCATCACGCCCAATGAACGGTGCTTCCTTGTCAAATGCGAGCACAAAACCCATGCCGCATTCGAGTGACGTGTCATGATCGGCGACGTCATGCCCGTAGTGCACGAATTTCTTTTCCATGCGGCAGGAATTAAGCGCGTGCATGCCGGCCAGGCGCAAGTCATGAGCCTGCCCCTTTTCCCACAGGTAGTCAAAAGCGTGGCGAGCCTGGTCGACCGGAACATAAAATTCCCAACCGAGCTCACCGACATAAGATACCCGTCCGGCGTATCCGCGGGTCATGCCGAGCTCGATCGAATGGAAATCGCCAAACGGAAAATTCTCGGTGGCGAAGTCGTGATCGACGGCGTCGCTGAGCAAAGACCGACTATCGGGGCCCATGACTCCGAGCATCGGCCAGGCGTTAGTGATGTCACTGACGCAACAGAACTCGTCTTCAGCGATATGCGATTTCAGCCAGTGCAGGTCTTTGATCGTCTGCGCTGCGCCGCTGATGACCCAGAATTCGTTTTCGGCGATACGGGTCACGGTCAGATCGGCCTCGATACCGCCGCGTTCGTTGAGCCAGTGGGTATAAACCATGCGTCCGGGTTCCACGTCGACGTTGGCGCTGGAAATCCGTTGCAGCAAATTGACCGCGTCACGTCCCTGCACCAGGTACTTGGAAAAAGAACTCTGATCAAACAGGACAACCTTTTCCCGTGCGGCCTTATGCTCGGCGGCGCTATGCTCAAACCAGTTCTGTTTGCCAAAGCTGTACTCGTATTTCGGCTCGACTCCGTCGGGCGCAAACCAGTTCGGACGCTCCCAGCCGGCGGCCTCACCGAAACAGGCGTTGCGTTCGAGCAGGCGTTCGTGCAGCGGAGAATGCCGCAGGTCACGCGCGGTCTCCATCTGCTTGTAAGGATAGTGGTTGTCATAGAGCAGGCCCAGGGTCTCGGTAACCCGCTGCTCGATATATTTCTGCGTCGACTGGAACTGGAACATGCGGCGGATATCGTTGCCCCACAAATCCATCGGTGCGTGACCCTGGTGCATCCAGTCGGCGAGCGCACGACCGAGGCCGCCCGAAGTCTGGATGCCGACCGAATTCAAACCGCAGGCGACGTAGAAATTCTTCAGCTCCGGGCTTTCGCCCATGTGGAACTGGTCATCCGGGGTAAAGCTTTCAGGACCGCAGAAGAAGCTGCGCCAACCGCACTCCTGCAGCATCGGCACACGGTACATCGCCTGCTCCAGCACCGGCATGAATTGTCCGTCGAGATGGCCTTCGAGTTCTTCGAAAGCGAAATCAAGCGGTACGCCATTCTGCCCCCAGGGTACCGCGTTAGGCTCGAAAGCACCGACCAACAGGCTGCCGGCGTCTTCGCGGTAATAGGCGCAGTTATCGTGATCGCGCATGACCGGCAGATCGCCCGGTAAATCATCGAGCTTGTCGGTATGCGCGTAGTAATGTTCACAGGCATGCAGGGGCACGCTGACCCCGGCCATACGACCGATTTCGCGACCCCACAGACCGCCGCAGTTGACCACGTAATCGGCCCTGATTTCGCCCTGGTCGGTGACCACACCGGTAACACGTCCGTTGGCCTTGCTGACACCGGTAACGCGCACCCCCTCGAGACAGAGCGCGCCGCGCCCACGCGCACCCTTGACGAAAGCCTGGGTCACGTCGACCGGGCTCGCGGTGCCGTCCTGTGCGACCCAGCTGGCGCCGAGCAGGTCGCCGCTTTCGAGGAAAGGATAAATCGATTTTGCCTCTTCCGCGGTAATGATATCGACTCGCGTTACACCAAAGGCGTTGTTCATCGCCGCGACCCGCTTCAATTCCTCGAAGCGCGCTTCGCTGTGTGCGATGCTCAACGAACCGACCTGTTTGAAGCCGGTCGATTGACCGGTTTCCGCCTCGAGCTCGTTCAGCACCGCCATCGAGTATTCGCACAGGCGAGCCTGTGACTCATTGGCCCGCATCGTGCCGACCAGCCCGGCGGCGTGCCAGGTTGTGCCGCAACTGAACTGGTTACGCTCCAGCAGTACCACGTCGGTCCAGCCCAGTTTGGCGAGGTGATAGGCGACACTGGAGCCGATCACTCCACCACCGATAATAACCGCGGACGCGCGCTCGGGAATTGAAATTGACATGATAAGGGCTACCTCGGGTTTGCCTGTGCAGATAACCCCCTATTCTGCATTAATTATTTTATCGATAGCAAACAGAATCGGCAGTTGTCGGCTGTAATGGCGGGGGAATCCCGCAACCGGTGCGGACACATTTAAGCAAGGCGGGCATTAACTGCCGCTATTCGTCTTCGTCATCCTTGTCGAAGGTCCAGTTGGTCTGGTCGCAGTATTCGATTAACTGCTCGAGCTTTACCGGTTCGCTAAAGTAATAACCCTGTTGCAGATTACAGCCGAGATCGATCAACATGCGCGACTGCTCCTTGCCTTCGATGCCCTCGGCAACGACCTGGATACCCAGATTCTGCGCGATGTCGATAATATTCAGCACCATCAACCGATCCTCGTCACTGGTGGTGATATTGTCGATAAAGCTTTTATCGATTTTGAGTTCGTCGATCGGCAATTGCTTGAGCAGGCTTAAGGAAGAGTAACCGGTACCAAAATCGTCGAGTGATATTTTGACTCCCAGCTCGCGAATTTGATTGAGTACCGGAATCAGGTACTGCAGGTCGTCGATAAAGATACCCTCGGTAATTTCGAGTGTCAGTTGCTGCGCCGGGAAATTACAGGCCGCGAGACTCGCCGCCAGCCTGTCGACAAACCCGTTTTCCTGCAGTTGGCGAATCGAAACATTGATCGACAGCAGCAGGCTGGTGCAGCGCTGGCTATCGGCGATCAGCGTCATGTCCTTGAGCGCCTGGTCGATCACGTAATGCCCGATATCGATGATCATCCCGTTACCCTCCGATACCGGAATAAACCGATCCGGCGCAATCAGACCTTTCTCGCCATGCTGCCAACGGATCAGCGCTTCGACACCTACCGGCAATTTCGAATCCGCCACCTGGGGCTGGTAAACCAGGGAAAACTCGCCGTCGGACAGGGCCTGCGGCAGCGCATGCTGGATATAGGTCGTTTCCATCAACTGATCGCGCAGTTCGCCGGAGAAAATATTGAAACTGTTTTTGACATTCTTCGCCTGGTACATCGCGGTATCCGCAGCGCTGAACAGCTCTTCAAACGCTGTGCCGTCCTCGGGATAACGGGACACACCGATACTGGCGCCCATGACAAAGTTGTACTGTTCTACATAGTAGGGTGCCGCTATGGCCTGCAACACCCCGTTGGCGAGACTGGCAATCGAGTCTTCGTCACAGCGCCGGGAAAGAACGATAAACTCGTCTCCACCCTGACGGCACACCAGGTCGGTTTTCCCGGCAATAGACAGCAGACGCCCGGCCACCTGCTTGAGCAGGTTGTCACCGTACGAATGGCCATGGCTGTCGTTGATGTTCTTGAAATTATCCAGATCGATGAAAAACACCGAAAACGGCTCTGCTCCGCTATGAATCCATTGCGCTTCCGCGATGCGCAGAAACTGTCGGTTCTTGAGCCCGGTGAGGAAATCCTCGCTGGCCTGGTCGACCAGTTGCTGGTGATTTATTTGTTCAAACCGGTTTATACGCCTGAACATCCAGAAGGCAAGACCGAAAATAATGCAAAAAATTATAACGTAGAAAACCACCGACTTATACAGTTGCCCGAGCAGAAAATCCCGCGGCAGTATGGTAGCTGACCACATCTGGTATTTCGGCAGGTAAACGATCGAGTGCAGATTGACCTTGCCGTCGCTGCCCTGGGCACTGAACACCACGGGGGCAGTGTCTTCTCTAAGTGTCGCAAGAGAAAGCCCGAGTTGATTATCGAGGGATTGTTCAAACAGTTCGATATATCGCATCGACATCGGCTCGTCGATGGTTCTGCGCAGCGCGGTCTTATCGGCAATGCCGCTGACATAGGCATAGTAAAACTCGTTATCGTGAAAAACCTGCAACTGGTACGGCGCCCCGGCACTGGATTCCTGGTTCATCGACTCCAGTCGCGGGATCAGCTCACGCGGCTTGATGCCGGCGGTCATGACGCCGATAACCTGGTTATCTTCGCCGCGGACACTCTTGCGAATCGGGATCACCAGGTCATCGAGTGCCTCCAGGTAATAAGTCCTGCCGAGAACCATGCGTTCCATCTGCATTGCCTTGTCAAAACTCTTCCGGATATTTTCCAGCTCCCTCAGATTGGGCATCCGGTCGAGATCGAGGTTGGAACTACTCACCACGATATCGCCATCCATGTTTGCCAACCCGAAGGCCAGCAAAGAACTATTCTGTTGCAATATCTGGTCGAGCAGATGCTGCGTGCTGATTTTACTTTGCGCGGATTTATCCGCCAGAATCTGCCGCCCCAGCAGGTCGAGCATGATTTCCTGCTGATCGAAATTCAGTGTCATCGAAGACGCGAAGATTCGGTTCAGGTAAGCCAGTTCAACAGCGGCGCCCTGGCGTAATTCTTCCCAGCGGGAATAGGTGGTGGCGACGAAATACGCCAACCCCATTACCAGGAATACATTGTAGATAAGCCAGATATTTTTCTTGAACTGCACCAGAATTCCATTTTTAGTGGGGTTTAGGTACAGAGTGTAGTACAGGTGGGCTTTTTAACTAGATTTCAGGCACGAAAATCAAGCATACCGCGGCCATCAGAAGCTTGCCGCAATCCCTCGCGATAAACCTGCAGGAACACTTAATCCGGGCTGGTTATCCTGTCGATACCAAACTGCTTCAGCATGCGTTTGACGGCCTCGAGCGCCGCCTGCATATGCTGCTGATCGAGCCGCCCGATGCAGCCCATGCGGAAGCTGTCAGCCACGGTCAGTTTCCCCGGGTAGATGACATAGCCCTGGTTTTTAAGTCCGTCATAAAATGCATCGAAATCAAATTCGGGATTGGTCGGCATATGGAAAGTGATAATGATGGGGGCCTGCAGCGTATCTGGCAGCAGGGTCTTGAATCCCATCTCACGCATCCCGGACACCAGCAAATCGCAGTTGGCGCGATAGCGACCACCCCTGCCGACGACACCTCCCTCGGCTTCATACTCGTTAAGCGCCTGGTCGAAAGCGAGTAAAACGTGAGTCGGCGGGGTAAAGCGCCACTGGCGATTCTTCTGCATCGCGCGCCATTGATCGTAAAGATCCAGCACGAGTGACGGCGAATTGCCCTCCGTCTTTGCCAGCGCCGCTTCGCGTGCGACACAAAAACCCATGCCGGGTGCACCTTCGAGGCACTTGTTGCTCGAGGCCACCACCGCGTCAAATTGAATTTCCCGCGCATCGAGCGGCAATGCGCCGAAGGCACTCATCGAATCGATCAACAGGCTGCGCTGGTGACGCGCGACAATTGCCGAAACCTCCTTGATCGGGTTGAGGATGCCGGACGTGGTTTCGCAATGCACCACTACCACATGGCTGATGTCGGGGTTGGCGTCGAGTGTGCTGTCGAGCTGCGCGGTATCGACCGGCACGTCTTCCGCGGTTTCCTGCACCAGGTAATCGCGGCGGTAGTAATCGCATATTTTAGCGATACGTTTGCCATAGGCACCGTTGATCAGGATGAGCAGCCTGCCGTCGGCGGGCACAAAATTTCCAATCATCGCCTCGACGACAAAGGTACCACTGCCCTGCAGAGGAACACTGACATGGCTGCCGTCACCATTGACGATCGCCACCAGGCGATCGAGGATACGCGCATTCAAATCGATGAAGGTCGCGTCCCGCGACCCGAAATCGTGCAGCATCGCCTGCTTGACGCTAAGCGATGTCGTCAACGGCCCCGGGGTCAGCAGATAGGGGTCACCGCTGGGAGAGCAGGCGGCATCCGGGTTAGTGGTGTCGGTCATTAAATTTACCCTGGTAACGTATGGATGGTTGCCATTTATACCGCCGATAAATACTATTTATCCAATCGATAATACATATGCCTCGAATAGACTGTGCCAATATCACACGCCCACCTGCGCTCTTTCCATGCCGTTGCCACCCACGGCAGCTTCACCCGCGCAGCCGAAATGCTGCATATCACCCAGCCCACGTTGTCAGGCCAGGTCAAGGAACTGGAAGAACGCTACGGCACCAAGCTGTTTGTGCGCCACGGCCGACGCATCGAACTGACCGATATCGGCAAGTCCGCTTTCGCTATTACGCGGCTGATGTTTCGTCACGAAGAAGAGGTCGAGCACCTGCTGCAGTCTGCGCGTGCGCTGACTTCCGGCGAATTGCGCGTCGCCGCCGATTCACCCTATATCGCGACCCCGTTGCTGGCCCAGTTCCAGCGACTGTATCCCGGCATCCAGATTTCGATCCAGTATGGCAACTCGCAGCAATTGATGACCTGGATCGAGTCGCGCCGTTGCGATGTCGCGTTCTTGCCCAACATTCCCCAGGGGGATGACCGGCTGTTCTCGATTCCGTTACCACCTGACCGGCTGGTGGTATTCGTCAGCCAGGACCACGACTGGGCGGAGCGACGCTCGGTCTCGATCGAAGAACTGGTGAAACAGCGCGTTATCCTGCGCGAAAAAGGTTCGCGAACGCGCTCGATTTTCAAAGAAGCCGTCGCGCAGGCGGGGCACGAGTTAAACGATGTCATGGAAATCAGCGGTCGCGAGGGTGTGCGCGAGGCGGTCGCAGCGGGGTTCGGTATCGGCATCGTCGCCGAGAACGAATTGCTCGCCGATTCGCGGCTGCGTGCGTTACCGGTCAGCAATGCGGAACTGGTGCACGCCGAGTATGTCGTCTGCCTGCAGGAACTGCGCTCGCTACGCGTCAACGACGCCTTTCTCGACATGGTCGGAGCGAGCCAGCAGGAACCCGCTTAGCCGGACGATCACGTTTATAGACGTGGTCGATAGATATCATACGTAATATCGATTTAACCTTAATCGAGTTAACGGTATATTGGTGCCCCGTTTAGTTAGGCACAGGACAGATCATGAGCTCGGAAAAACCGCTTATTACCGTCAACGGCCGCGATTATCGCTGGCCCGAGAAACCCGTCGTCGTGGTCTGTATCGATGGCTCTGAGCCGGATTATATTGAGCAGGCGATCGCGGCCGGTGTCATGCCGTGGATGAAAAGAATCGTCGAACAACAGGGCAGCGATTTGCGCGCTCATTGCGTGGTGCCGAGCTTCACCAACCCGAACAATATCTCCATCGTCACCGGCGTGCCGCCGGTGGTGCATGGTATCTGCGGTAATTTCTACTACGACAAGGACAACGATCGCGAAGTCATAATGAACGAGCCGGAGTTATTGCGTACCCCGACCATCTTCAAGGCATTCCAGGACCGGGGCGCGAAGATCGCGATCGTCACCGCCAAGGACAAGTTACGCCGCCTGCTGGGCAATGAGCTGCAGATGGGCAGCGATGGCGCGATCTGTTTCTCATCGGAGAAATCAGACCAGGTCACGCTCGGGGAAAACGGCATCGACAACGTGCTCGACATGGTTGGCATGGAAGTACCGTCGGTTTACAGCGCCGAGCTGTCCGAGTTCATCTTCGCCGCCGGCGTCAAACTGATGGAATCCGTGCGCCCCGACCTGATGTACCTGTCGACCACCGACTACATCCAGCACAAGTTCGCCCCGGGCAGCGATGGCGCCAACTCTTTCTACGCGATGATGGATAGCTACTGGGCGCAGCTCGACGCGCTCGGTGCGGTGATTGCGCTGACCGCCGATCACGGCATGAACGCCAAGCACGACAGTGCCGGAGAGCCCAACATCATTTACCTGCAGGATGAAATGGATCGCCTGCTATCGCCGGGCGCGGCACGCGTGATCCTGCCGATCACCGATCCCTACGTGGTACATCACGGCGCGCTCGGTTCCTATGCTACCGTTTACCTGCCCGACGGCGCCGATGTCGACCAGCTGAAAATGCAGCTGTCGGATATCGACGGCATCGACGCGGTCTACGGCAACCGGGAAGGTTGCGCGCAGTTCGACCTGGCGCAGGATCGCATGGGCGACCTGATCCTGGTGTCGAGCAAACACGTTGTTATCGGCACCACCGCCGATCGTCTCGACTTGTCCGGACTCGATGTACCGTTGCGTTCGCACGGCGGCGTCACCGAACAGGTGGTGCCGCTGATCGTCAGCCAGACGGTGAGCGGGCTCGAGCAAGGCCAGTTACACAACTATGACGCCTTCAACGTCGCGCTCAACCACGCGCGCTAAAACCCAGCTTACTTTTCGGAAATCCGTTATGACTACCAGACACGAAAAAATGCGCATCGCCGGTAAACTGGTTGATGGCGACACCGGCCAGAACGTCGAGGTTCTCAATCCCTACAACGGCGAGGTCGTCGGCACCGTGCCGCGCGCCAGCCGCGCGCAGATTGCCGGGGCTTTCGAAATCGCCGCCAACTACAAACCGAAGCTGACACGATACGAGCGGCAGAAAATCCTGATGCGCATCGCCGAGATCATCGTCGAACGCAAGGACGAGCTTTCGGATCTTATAACCGCCGAATGCGGTCTCAGCAAAAAGGACAGCCTCTACGAAGCCGGTCGCGCTTTCGACGTCTACAGCCTGGCCGGGCAGCTGTGCATCAACGACGACAGCCAGGTGTTTTCCTGCGACCTGACGCCGCACGGTAAAAAACGCAAAATTTTTACCCAGCGCGAACCGCTGCTGGGCGCGATTTCGGCGATCACGCCGTTCAATCATCCGCTCAACATGATTTCGCACAAGATCGCGCCGTCGATCGCGACCAACAATTGCATGGTCGCCAAACCGACCGAGCAAACCCCGCTGACCGCGCTGGTGCTGGCGGACATTTGTTACGAAGCCGGCCTGCCGCCTGAAATGCTGTCGATGGTGACCGGTCTGCCCGAGGACATGGGCGACGAAATGCTGACCAACCAGCATATCGACCTGATCTCCTTTACCGGCAGCGTGCCGGTGGGCAAGTACATCGCCGAAACCGCCGGTTACCACCGCACCATTCTCGAGCTGGGCGGCAATGCGCCGCTGATCGTGATGGACGACGCCGACCTCGACAAAGCGGCCGAACTCGCCGTCGCCGGCGGCACCAAGAATTCAGGGCAACGCTGCACCGCGGTGAAACGCGTGTTGTGTATCGAATCGGTCGCCGACGAATTCGCCGCGCTGGTGGCGGAGAAAGCGGCGAAGCTGAAGTACGGCGACCCGATGGATCCTGAGACCGATGTCGGCACCGTGATCAACGAAGCCTCGGCCATCCTGTTCCAGGATCGAGTCAACGACGCGATCGAGAAAGGCGCCACCCTGCTCTACGGTAACGACCGCCAGGGCGCGGTTTATTCACCGACCGTGCTCGATCATGTGCCTTACGATTGCGAGCTGGTACGCGAGGAAACCTTCGGTCCGCCTATTCCGATCATCCGCGTGCGCGACATCGACCACGCCATCGAAGTCTCCAACTCGACCGCCTTCGGCCTGTCGTCCGGCGTATGCACCAACCGCATGGACGACATCATCCGCTTCATCAATGAGCTCGAAACCGGCACGGTGAATATCTGGGAAGTTCCAGGTTACCGGATCGAGATGTCACCTTTCGGTGGCATCAAGGATTCCGGCCTCGGCTACAAGGAAGGCGTCATCGAAGCGATGAACTCCTACACCAACATCAAAACCTTCTCGCTGCCCTGGTAAAGCCATCAACCAATATCACGGGATACCAGCCTTCGAAGTCATCCCCGCGCAAGCGGGGATCTCGGAAGGGCGTCATCATTTTTAGATCCCGGAACGCCGGAACGCCGCTTACGCGGGGATAACACTGTAAGCGCGTCGCAAGATTCCCGCTTTCGCGGGAATGACTTAAGGGGGAGAGCTGGGATGACGAATATGCAAGACCGGGCACCGTTTTCTGTTCGGCAATGCTTAGCAAGAATGGAGCTACCCCGGGAGAATGCTCGCAAAAGTGTAGCGCGGCAGGGACGCCGCGCTCCAAGCGGTTCCAGGGATGGACCAACCGGCGCGCATGCGCCGGTTGGGAGCGCCTTTTGTGAGCATTCTCCCGGGGTGGCGACCGGAGCGATTAACGGTTAGGACTCCGGTTTAGCGAGGCCATTGCGAGATCCCGATACGTCGGACCGCCGCTTGCGCGGGGATGACTCAGGAGGAGCGGGGATGACAGAAAAAAAGTGGCTTAGGCGACTTTGACCGGGAAGGCGGTGTTGGCGGCGGCGGTGTAGTTTTCCATTTCGTTAAAGTTCAGGTAACGGTAGACATCGTCGGCCATCGTGTTGATATCGTCTGCGAATTGCATGTATTCATCCATAGTCGGTATCTTGCCGAGGATCGATGCGACTGCCGCGAGTTCCGCCGACGCCAGGAAAACATCGGCGCCCTTGCCGAGCCGATTCGGGAAATTACGCGTCGAGGTCGAAACCACGGTCGCATTTTCAGCGACACGCGCCTGGTTACCCATGCATAAGGAACATCCCGGCATCTCGGTGCGTGCGCCGGAACGACCAAATATGTTGTAGTAACCCTCGGCGGTAAGCTGTGCCTCGTCCATCTTGGTCGGCGGCGCGATCCACAACCGGGTCACCACCGGTTCTTCGAGCTTGTCGAGCAATTTGCCGGCGGCGCGGAAATGACCGATGTTGGTCATGCAGGAACCGATGAAAACTTCATCGATTTTAGTGCCCGCGACCGCGGACAGGGGTTTAATGTCATCCGGATCGTTCGGACAGGCCAGTAACGGTTCCGTAATTTCGTTCAGATCAATTTCGATAATCTCGGCGTACTCGGCATCGGCGTCGGCTTCCAGCAGCTCGGGGTTGGCAAGCCAGGCTTCCATTTCCTCGATCCGGCGCGTAATCGTGCGCACATCGCCGTAGCCTTCGTTGACCATCCATTTGAACATCGTGATATTCGAATTCATGTACTCGATGATAGGTTCCTTATCGAGCTTGACGGTGCAACCGGAGGCCGAGCGTTCGGCCGACGCATCGGACAATTCAAACGCCTGTTCGACCTTGAGCTGCGGCAAACCCTCGATCTCGAGCACGCGCCCGGAGAATATATTTTTCTTGCCCTGCTTCTCGACGGTCAGCAAACCACGTTGAATAGCCGCGTAAGGAATCGCGTTGACCAGGTCGCGCAGGGTGATACCCGGCTGCATTTCGCCCTTGAAACGCACCAGCACCGATTCAGGCATGTCGAGCGGCATGACCCCGGTCGCGGCGGCGAACGCGACCAGCCCTGAACCGGCTGGAAACGAAATCCCGATCGGGAAACGGGTATGCGAATCGCCACCGGTACCCACCGTATCGGGCAACAGCATGCGGTTCATCCACGAATGGATGACGCCATCACCGGGGCGCAGCGAAATTCCGCCACGATTCTGCATGAAATCCGGCAGGGTATGGTGAGTTACGACGTCAACCGGCTTCGGGTAAGGCGCGGTATGGCAGAAAGACTGCATTACCAGGTCGGCCGAGAAACCGAGGCAGGCCAGGTCCTTCAACTCATCGCGCGTCATCGGTCCGGTGGTATCCTGCGAGCCCACCGTGGTCATCTTCGGTTCGCAATACATGCCCGCGCGCACGCCCGGTAAACCGCAGGCCTTGCCGACCATTTTCTGTGCGAGCGTATAACCCTTGCCGCTGTCTTCGGCCGCCTGTGGTTTTTCGAACAGGTCGCTATCTCCAAGATCCAGTGCCTTGCGCGCACGACCGGTCAGACCGCGCCCGATAATCAACGGGATACGACCACCTGCCTGTACCTCGTCCTTGAGCACGTTGGTGCTGAGCTCAAAGGTCGTGATGACTTCATCAGTGCCGTGGCGGATAACCTTGCCGACGTGCGGATAAACATCGATGACATCACCGGTTTCCATTTGACTGACATCCATTTCGATCGGCAGCGCACCGGAATCTTCCATGGTGTTAAAAAAGATCGGCGCAATCTTGCCGCCGAAACAATAGCCGCCGTTGCGCTTGTTGGGGATATAGGGAATGTCGTTACCCATATGCCACAGCACCGAGTTGGTCGCAGATTTGCGTGACGATCCGGTACCGACGACATCACCAACATAGGCGACAGGGTGACCCATTGCTGCAAGCTCGCTGATTTTCTCCAGCGGCTTTTCCGCCACACCCTCGCGCGGGTTCTTCAGCATTGCGTTGGCGTGTAACGGAATATCCGGCCGTGACCAGGCATCCTGCGCCGGCGATAAATCATCGGTGTTGGTTTCACCGGGTACTTTAAAAACAGTCACAGTGATCATGTCGGCCAGCGGAGGTTTGGCGGTAAACCAGTCGGCGTTAGCCCAGGACTCGAGCACCTGTCGGGCGTGGCTGTTGCCGGCCTCTGATTTCTCGACGACATCGTGGAAGGCATCGAACACCAGCAGGGTATGCGATAAGGCATTCACCGCGGCGGGCCCGGTTTCCTCGTCATCGAGACAGGCAATCAGCGGCGCAATATTGTAACCACCGAGCATAGTGCCAAGAATCTCCACTGCGCGAACCTTATCGATCAGGGAGGTCAATGCTTCACCGCGCGTGATTGCAGCGAGAAAACCAGCCTTGACATAAGCCGCTTCATCGACCCCCGCTGGTACACGCTGGGTGAGCAACTCGAGCAGATAGTTTTCCTCTCCGGTGGGTGGATTCTTGATCAGCTCCACCAGTTCCGCGGTTTGCTGTGCATCGAGTGGCAGCGGAGGTAGATCCTGCGCGGCGCGCTCATCTGTATGTTCACGGTATGCCTGTAGCATTTGATTATTCTCGTCGGTCGATAAGTGTTATTAGGTGTGGCTCTTCCAGCGTTTATCAATCGAGACATATTCCAGATCGATGGCACCATTATAAAGCTGACGGGGACGCCCAATCTTGGCCTCAGAATCCGACATCATTTCGTTCCACTGAGAAATCCAGCCGATGGTACGCGCCATGGCGAAGATCACGGTGAACATGTTCATCGGAATACCCATGGCAAGGAAAATGATACCCGAGTAGAAATCGACGTTGGGGTAGAGGTTACGCTGCACGAAGTATTCATCTTCGAGCGCGACCTTTTCCAGCGCCATCGCGGTTTCGAGCAGTTTCTGTTGCTCCCCGGTGGCTTCCATATCGCTCAGTAGCTGGTGGCAGATTTCACGAATCAGCTTCGCGCGCGGATCGTAATTTTTATACACCCGGTGGCCGAAGCCCATCAGGCGGAACGAGTCACTCTTGTCCTTGGCGCGGTCGACGAACGCCTGAGCGGCTTACCCGATTTATTGATATCGATCAGCATGCGCACTACCGCCTCGTTGGCACCGCCATGCGCGGGACCCCACAGCGCGGCGATTCCGGACGCAACCGCGGCAAACGGATTCGCGTCCGAGCTACCTGCCAGGCGCACCGTAGAGGTGGATGCGTTCTGTTCATGATCGGCATGCAGGATCATGATCAGGTCGAGTGCCTTGGCGAGTAACGGGTTCGGCGTGTACTCTTCCGACGGCATCGAGAACATCATATGCAGAAAGTTCTCGGTATAGTTCAGCGAGTTACGCGGATAAACGAAAGGCTTGCCGTTGGCGTAACGATAACTCATCGCGGCGATGGTCGGCATTTTGGCGACCAGGCGGTAAGCGGTAATCATGCGATGCTCTTCGTTATGAATATCCATATGGTCGTGGTAAAACGCCGCCAGCGCACCAACCACACCAACCATGATCGCCATCGGATGCGCGTCACGGCGGAAGCCAGTGAAAAAACGGATCATCGCTTCATGCAGCATCGTGTGGTTTGTGACGGTGTCTTCAAAATACTCGAGCTCCGCTTTCTGCGGCAGGCGGTTGTTGAGCAACAGGAAGCAGACTTCGAGATAGGAACTGAGTTCGGCGAGCTGATCGATCGGGTAACCGCGGTACTGCAGGACACCCTTGTCACCATCGAGAAAAGTAATCGCGCTGGAACAGCTGGCAGTCGACATGAACCCCGGGTCATAAGTGAAATAGCCCAGCTGCTTGTAGAGGGCGCCGATATCGATCACCTTGGGGCCGGCAACGGGCGTGAGGAGCGGTAATTCGACTTCTTTGCCGGTGGAATTGTCAGTAATGGTAACCGTGTCTTTACTCATTTGATTTCCTCAAGGGTCAGTGTTCCCCGATTAACTGTTTTGGTTGTGGTGTTAACGGGTACCAGGCCAGCGCCAGGCTGAATGGTTAGGCAACTGCAAAGCGTGAATATACCCATTATTGAATAAACCCGCTAACAGTGTTCACTATTATTAAATTTACTTATCTTGAAAATTAATTCTCCTGACCCGCATTAATGCTGCTTCTGCGCTCCCATTGACCTTGCCCGGTCGATTTTCAACTCAACTATTGTTGACAATATCGAATTGAATATGCATATTGCAGCCAAATTTTGCCATCTATTGCTTTAATTGTCGACAATTTATGCCTGAACCCCTGTTAACCACCGGCCCCGAAGAATCGCTCGAGTCACCGACCCTGGCGCGAAGAACCTTTGACAGCATAAAGGCGGATATTATCGGTGGCCAGCTGGCGCAGGGAACCAAGATCGTCGAATCGGATCTGGCATTGAAATACGGCATCAGCCGGGGCCCTTTGCGCGAAGCCATACACCGGCTCGAACAAATCAAGCTGATCGTACGCATTCCGCATGCCGGTTCTCGCGTGGTAACGCTTGATACGAAGATGATGGAAGACATCTATACCGCGCGTGAATCACTCGAAGGCATGGCCGCTCGCCTGGCCGCAAGACTGATGCCGGATGCGGAGATCGCGGCACTGTCGACACTGCTCGATCAACATGAGGCGAGCATCGGTGAAACCGAGGGCAAGGCTTATTTCCAGCGCGAAGGCGATATCGATTTTCATTTTCGCATCGCGGTGGCAAGCCAGAACCAGTGGATCCTGGAAAACCTGAACGGTGAACTGTATCAATTGATTCGCATGTGTCGCCACCAATCTGGTCAATTTCCGTCGCGGGCGCAGCTGGCTCTCGATCAGCACCGCCAGATTGCCGCTGCGATTGCGCGACGTGACGAAGAACTGGCCGAAATCCTCATGCGCCGCCACATCAGCGGTGCCTGGGAAATCGTTAAACAAATACTCGAGGAACAAAATGACAGCAGCTAATTCGCCAGGAACTAAATTACGCCGGGCCGTCGCCGAAAACAAACCGCTACAGGTTGTTGGCGCCATAAACGCCTACCACGCGATAATGGCAGAAAAAACCGGCCACCGGGCTCTTTACCTGTCGGGCGGTGGCGTTGCGGCCAGCTCCCTCGGCACCCCCGATATCGGCATCAGCACGCTGGCCGACGTGCTCGAAGACGCTCGCCGCATCACAGATGCCAGCAGCCTGCCATTACTGGTTGATGTCGATGTGGGCTGGGGTGGCGCTTTCAATATCGCGCGCTGTATCCGCGAAATGATTCGCGCCAACGTCGCCGGCGTCCATATCGAAGACCAGGTCATGCAAAAACGCTGCGGGCACCGGCCCAACAAGGCCATCGTGTCGAGCGCGGAAATGGTCGATCGTATCAAGGCCGCGGTCGACGCACGCAGCGACGACAATTTCGTCATCATGGCGCGCACCGACGCCCTCGCGGTCGAAGGCATGGATGCGGCTATCGAACGCGCACAGGCCTGTGTCGCCGCCGGCGCCGATATGATATTTCCTGAAGCCATGACCGAACTCGGGCAGTATCAGCAGTTTGTCGATGCGGTACAGGTACCGGTGTTGGCAAACATCACTGAATTTGGTGCCACACCACTGTTCAACACCGAACAACTGGCTTCTGTCGGGGTCAGCCTCGTGCTTTACCCGTTAAGCGCATTTCGCGCGGCGAGCTTGGCGGCGTTAAATGTGTACCAGCACATCTTAAGCGACGGCAGCCAGCAGAATGTGGTCGACAGCATGCAAACCCGAATGGAGTTGTATGACTTTCTCGACTACCACGATTACGAAAAAACACTGGATAAACTATTTAGCGAGGAAACATCATGAGCGAAGCGACTGCGTTTAAACCCAAAAAATCGGTTGCGCTGTCCGGCACAGCCGCCGGCAACACGGCAATCTGCACGGTCGGAAAAACCGGCAATGATCTGCATTATCGCGGCTACGGTATTCTCGATATCGCCGAGCAATGCGAATTCGAGGAAATCGCCTACCTGATCGTGCATGAGAAACTACCCACCCAGGATGAGCTGGATGCCTACAAGGCGCGGCTGCGCGCGTTGCGCGATCTCCCGCATGAGGTGAAAGTCGTCCTCGAGCAATTACCCTCGAGCACCCATCCGATGGACGTGATGCGCAGCGGTTGCTCGGCGCTGGGCTGCATGATGCCGGAAAATGACGACCACAATGCCGACGGCGCACGCGAGATTATCGATCGCCTGATGGCCTGCTTCGGCTCGATGCTGGCCTACTGGTATCACTTCAGCCACCACGGTAAGCGTATCGAACTGGTCACCGACGATGACTCCATCGGTGGTCACTTCCTACACCTGCTGCACGGAAAGCCGGCACCTAAATCCTGGGTCAGGGCGATGCACATTTCGCTGATTCTGTACGCCGAGCATGAATTCAACGCCTCGACCTTTACCGGTCGGGTGGTGGCCGGTACCGGCTCCGACATGTACTCCTGCCTGACCGCCGCGATCGGCGCTTTACGCGGGCCCAAGCACGGTGGCGCCAACGAGGAAGCGTTCAAAACCCAGTCGCGCTACAGCTCCGCGGACGAAGCCGAAAGCGATATTCGCGAGCGCGTCGCCAACAAGGAAATCGTCATCGGCTTCGGCCACCCGGTATATACCGTTAGTGATCCGCGTAACGAGGTCATCAAGCGCGTCGCCGAGGATCTGTCGAGGGAAAACGATGACATGCTGATGTACGATGTCGCCGCACGTCTCGAAAGCGTGATGTGGGAACTGAAAAACATGTTCCCCAACCTCGACTGGTTCTCCGCTGTCTCCTACCACCAGATGGGCGTACCCACCGACATGTTCACACCGTTGTTCGTCATCGCACGCACTTCCGGCTGGGGTGCGCACGTGGTCGAACAACGCGAGGACGGCAAGATAATCCGTCCGTCGGCTAACTACACCGGTCCGGAAAACCTGAGCTTCGTACCGATCGGGGAACGCAGCTGAAACGACCCTATCGAGGAACGCAGATTCGGTTCCCCGGGAGCAAAGCTATGAACACACAGTACCGTAAACCCCTGTCCGGCACCGGGCTGGATTACTTCGATACCCGCGCCGCGGTCGACGCGATCGCTGCAGGCGCATACGATCGCCTGCCCTACACGGCACGCGTGCTGGCCGAAAACCTGGTGCGCCGCTGCGAACCGGATGACCTTGCCGCTGCGCTGACGCAAATCGTCGAGCGCCGGCGTGACCTGGACTTTCCCTGGTACCCGGCACGCGTGGTCTGCCACGACATACTCGGCCAGACCGCGCTGGTCGATCTCGCCGGGCTGCGCGACGCGATCGCCGAGCAGGGCGGCGACCCGGCACGCGTCAACCCGGTGGTGCCGACCCAGCTCATCGTCGATCATTCACTCGCCGTAGAGCACGCAGGCTTCGACCCGGAAGCCTTCGACAAGAACCGCGCGATCGAGGACCGCCGCAACGCGGACCGCTTCGACTTCATCGACTGGACCCGCACCGCCTTCGAGAATGTCGACGTTATCCCGGCCGGCAACGGCATCATGCACCAGATCAACCTGGAGAAGATGTCGCCGGTAATCCAGGCGCGCGATAGCGTGGCCTTCCCGGACACCTGCGTCGGTACCGACAGCCACACGCCACACATCGATTGTCTCGGCGTAATCGCAATCGGCGTCGGCGGCCTTGAGGCCGAAAACGTCATGCTCGGTCGGCCATCGATGATGCGCCTGCCCGATATTGTCGGTGTTCGCCTCAGCGGCCAGCGCCAGCCGGGCATCACCGCGACCGATATCGTGCTCGCGTTGACCGAGTTCCTGCGCGAAGCGCGCGTGGTATCCGCATACCTCGAATTTTTCGGCGACGGCGCCGCGGGCCTGACCATCGGCGACCGCGCGACAATTTCCAACATGGCGCCGGAGTTCGGTGCCTCGGCAGCGATGTTTTATATCGACGAGCAAACCATCGACTACCTGAAACTGACCGGCCGGAAACCTGAACAGGTAGCGCTGGTCGAAAACTACGCACGCACTGCCGGTCTGTGGACCGACGACCTGCAACAGGCCGAGTACGAGCGTGTGCTCGAGTTCGATCTTGGTAAGGTCGAGCGCAACCTCGCTGGCCCCTCCAATCCGCACCGGCGGCTGCCGACCGCGCAACTCGCCACGCGCGGTATTTCCGGCGAATGGGAAGACACACCCGGCCAGATGCCCGATGGCGCGGTCATTATCGCCGCCATCACCAGCTGCACCAATACCAGCAACCCGCGTAACGTTGCCGCCGCCGGGCTGGTCGCGCAAAAGGCCAACGCTCTCGGTCTCACACGCAAGCCCTGGGTCAAGTCATCGTTCGCACCCGGTTCGAAGGTCGCACGGCTCTACCTCGAGGAAGCCGGCCTGCTGGCCGAGATGGAGAAACTCGGCTTCGGTATCGTCGCCTACGCCTGCACCACCTGTAACGGCATGAGCGGCGCGCTCGATCCCGCAATCCAGCAGGAAATCATCGAACGCGATCTGTATGCCACGGCGGTTTTGTCCGGCAACCGTAACTTCGATGGGCGTATTCACCCCTATGCGAAGCAGGCATTCCTCGCGTCACCGCCACTGGTCGTCGCCTACGCGATCGCCGGCACCATACGCTTCGACATCGAGCAAGATGCGCTTGGTTACGACAAAGGCGGTAATCCGGTCACGCTGCAGGACATCTGGCCGAGTGACGCTGAAATAGACGCGATCGTCGCCGCGCACGTGCGTCCCGAACAATTCAACCAGGTCTATAATCCGATGTTCGACCTGGGACAGGTCGAGGCAGCAAAGAGCCCGCTATACGACTGGCAACCACAGTCGACCTATATTCGCCGACCGCCCTACTGGGAAGGCGCGCTGGCCGGGCAACGTGCACTCAGTGGTATGCGCCCGCTGGCAGTGCTCGGTGACAACATTACCACCGACCACCTGTCACCATCTAACGCGATTCTTGCGTCGAGCGCGGCTGGTGAATATCTCGCCAAAATGGGCCTGCCCGAGGAAGACTTCAACTCCTACGCAACCCATCGTGGCGACCACCTGACCGCACAACGCGCGACCTTCGCCAACCCCAAACTACTGAACGAGATGGTGACCGAGAACGGCGAAGTCCGACAGGGTTCGCTGGCGCGTATCGAGCCGGAAGGCGAAGTGACGCGTATGTGGGAAGCAATCGAAACCTACATGTCCCGTGCGCAACCGCTGATTATCATTGCGGGTGCCGATTACGGACAGGGCTCGTCGCGCGACTGGGCCGCCAAGGGCGTGCGCCTCGCCGGCGTCGAAGCCATCGTCGCCGAGGGCTTCGAGCGCATCCACCGCACCAACCTGGTCGGCATGGGAGTGCTGCCGCTGGAGTTCAAGGCCGGTGAAACGCGTAAAACCTGGGCCATCGACGGCAGCGAAACCTTCGACGTTATCGGCGAACGCAAGCCCGGCGCCGATCTGGCCGTAATCATGCAGCGTCGAAACGGCGAACGCGTCGAGTTTGCCGTTACCTGCCGCCTCGATACCGCCGACGAGCTACTGGTTTACGAGGCAGGCGGCGTGCTGCAGCGCTTTGCCCAGGATTTCCTCGAGGCCGGGGCGGCGGCATGAGCGGCCAGATACGCATCCCCGCGACCTATATGCGCGGCGGCACCAGCAAGGGTGTGTTCTTCCGTCTCGACGACCTGCCCGCAGTAGCGCAGATGCCAGGCACGGCCCGTGACAACCTGCTGCTGCGCGTGATCGGCAGCCCCGACCCCTACGGCAAGCAGACCGACGGTATGGGTGGAGCGACCTCGAGCACCAGCAAGACCGTAATCCTGTCTAAAAGCACACAGGAAAATCACGACGTCGACTACCTGTTCGGTCAGGTTGCGATCGACCGGGCTTTCGTTGACTGGAGCGGCAACTGCGGCAATCTCACTGCCGCGGTCGGCGCGTGTGCGATCTCGGGCGGACTCGTCGATGCAGAGCGAGTGCCCCGCGACGGCATTTGCGATGTACGCATCTGGCAGGCCAATATCGGCAAGACCATCATCGCCCACGTGCCAATGAGCGCAGGTGAGGTGCAGGAAACCGGTGATTTCGAGCTCGACGGCGTAACCTTCCCGGCGGCGGAAGTACGCATCGAGTTTCTCGACCCGGCCGATGCCGGGGGCGCGATGTTCCCGACCGGTGCGCTCGTGGATACGCTCGAACTCCCGCAACACCTGGTAGCAACAGGCCAGCTGCAGGCGACCCTGATCAACGCCGGCATTCCGACCATCTTTTTGAACGTCGACGAGCTCGGTTACAGCGGCTGTGAGCTGCAGGAAGCCATCAATGGCGATCCGCAGGCACTTGATCGCTTCGAGCAGATTCGCGCCCACGGTGCGTTACGCATGGGCCTGATCGACGATCTGGAAGAAGCCGCAGGGCGTCAACACACGCCCAAGATTGCCTTCGTTGCCCCACCCGCCGACTACATCGCATCCAGCGGCAAGCCCATCGCCGCCGCGGATATTGATCTCAACGTGCGTGCCGTATCGATGGGCAAGCTGCATCACGCCATGATGGGTACCGCCGCGGTCGCGATCGCCACCGCCGCCGCTATTCCGGGAACCCTGGTAAACCAGGCCGCCGGTGGTGGCGAGCGTAATGCGGTGCGCTTCGGCCATCCGTCGGGCACGCTCAAGGTAGGCGCCGAGGCGGCTCTGCGGGACGGTGAATGGGTCGTCGAGAAGGTGGCCATGAGCCGCAGTGCGCGCGTGCTGATGGACGGCCAGGTACGTATCCCGGGCGACGTCCTGGAAAACTAATCGTCAGCTCACTGCTCGATGCATTTGACCGAGGCATCGGGCGATGACGCTATCGCATCTCAAGGCCTTTTGCATGCAGGGCAAAATGTACAAGCTTGTCAGGCTGAGGAAGAAAATCTACGCGCCAGCCCGGATGGTCAAACCGGAGGTTAGCCTGGCTTGCTGCCTTGCTCGATATAGCGGACGATAATCGCAATCAGGTCGTCCGGGTCGAAGGGTTTGGAAATATGATAATCCAGGCCAGCTTCGAGGCTCCTGCTGCTATCGCCTTCAAACGCATGCGCCGTCATTGCAATAATCGGGATCGATTTGAATTCCCCGCCCAGTGCGCGGATTTGGCTGGTAGCCTCGTAGCCATCCATGACCGGCATTTGAATATCCATCAGGATCAGCTCGTAGTCCTGCTGCTGCACCTGCGCAACCGCGTCGGCACCATTGATCGCGACATCGACATCGACCCCGGTTTCCTCGAGCATTTCCAGTGCAATCATCTTGTTGATATCGTTGTCCTCGACCAGCAGGATGCGATGCCCGGCAAGGACTCGCGTCGGCGCATCCGCCGTACCCTCCCTTGCTGATTCATACTCGGAACTGAAAGCGAGCTTGTAGACGATATCCAGCACAGTGGTATACAGGCGTGAATGCGACAGCGGTTTATACAGACGCACATCGGCACTGCCGCTATCGACTTCCCGGGTCTGCGGCACCAGGTGCACGAAACGCGTCTCCCTCCAGTCACTCTTATTACGCAGGCGATCAATCAGCTGGTTAACGGCCTGTTCGGTTTCGGTCTGATCGATAATGACCAGGTCACAGGGTGTCAACACGGGTAAATCGGAGGCTTGATCGGGGTCATGGTCGACTTGCTGAATCTTGCTTATGTCCCAGTGGGCGAGCAACTTGCAAACCGAGCGTCGCTGCAATTCGAGGGGGCTTAATACGGCGACACTGAGATCACGCAAAGCCACAGGTGGTTTCCAGTCGTAGGAAGTATTGTGATCGGCGTCTATATCCAGTTCAAAGTAAAAGCGACTCCCCCTGTCCGGGCTGCTATCGATTTTCAGGGCACTATTCATCGCTTCAATCAGCCGTCGATTGGTCTTCAGGCCAAGCCCCATGCCGCCGGCCTGCTGAAGTGGTCTGTTATGCGTTTCGTCGAAAGGTAGCAGAAGCAACTGTAGCTGCTCCGGCTCGAGTCCTGTACCGCTATCCTTGACCCCAATTTCGATACTGCCACCCTTGCTCACAGCATAAATCGATATAACTCCTTTATCGGTATACTTGATGGCATTGCTCAACAGGTTGTTCAGTACCTGGCGCAGACGTAACGCGTCGCCTCTGACCAGTTGCGGGATGTCGGGATCTATATCGCTCACCAGCTCAAGTCCCTTATTGATTGCCTCGGGCGCGAGAATACTGGTCACATCCTCGATGACTTCGGCAAGATTCAGACTTTCCAGCTCGACAGGAAGCCATGTCGAATCCATGCGCGTGTAAGCCAGCACATCATTAATAATCGTCAGCAACATGTTGGCGGAGTTGGATGCGGTGTCGACATAACGCAGCTGGTTACGGTCAAGTTGGGTACGCCGCAGCAGGTGCATTACCCCCAGAATGCCGCTTAGGGGAGTACGAATTTCGTGGCTCATTTTGGCCGCAAACTCGTTCCGCACAAGGTCCTGTCCTGGATCAGTGTCGCCGCTTTGCTGAACGGGTTCCTGTTGGCTGAGCAGGTAGAACAATACGCCGGCAGCGAACAACCCGAGCACTGCACTGATCAGCAGGCGCTGCCCGCCAGTCAATTCGGTAGGGACAGAGATAGCCCACAACAAACCCAGGCCAAGTATAACCAGGAAGCTGGCAACACAAATGGCTAGTTTCTTATTTTTCGGCATGGAGACAGGAAAACGCGACTACTCGAATAAGTCAAGAATATTACCGAGATCTTTTTTACCCTCCGCAATTTCGCGAGATTCCAGGCCCGCGAGCTCATGCGGAAACACCAGCCACTCATCACTTTCATGCAAATAGTAGTCCGGCTCGAATTTGACGCTATTCTTGGATGGCTTGTACCAGGGGCAGGCTACTTTAATTTCAGCAGGCGTGTTAAGACGTGACTGCCTCCTGATCGCCTTGATTAACGCGTCGACGCTGCGCCCTGAATCAAATACATCGTCGACGATCAACAAACGATCGTCAGCATTGGCGTTTTCGATCAGATAGTGTAAACCATGCACACGGATTTTCTTGGCCTGCTTGTTGATGCCATAGTAAGACGAGGTACGCACCGATATATGATCGGTTTCGTGATGCTTGAATTCGAAATACTCCTGTACCGCTATTCCGACCGGGGTGCCGCCACGCCAGATACCGATAATAAAATGGGGATGAAACCCATCCTCATAAATCAGCTGCGCAAGTCGGAACGAATCTTCGAGTAGCTGCTGAGCAGTTATAAATATCTTGTCCACGATAATCCACCAGCCAGGAAACAAGATCCAATTCTGTCACAAGCACGCAATCACAACCACCGTCACCAGCCAGCGACGGCAGAACTGCTCAGTCGTAAATCGCGGCTCTCAGGGGTTCCAGCTGTCTTTCATATCGCTTCCACAGCTGCACGGAATCTTTATAGATCGGTCGACGAACCTGGGTATTGCTGGCCGTCTGGACTTTCCTCCGGGTCTTGTGGAAGTCGAGACAGGCATCGTTCCAGTCAAGACCGCAGTGCTGCAACAGGTTATTTATCTGCTCCTTGTCGGATTTAACCATATCCTCATAGCTTTGATCGTAAACAAACCCGGGCAGGGTATCTCGCCAGTAATCCATGAGCTCAAGATACATACGGTAATATTGTCCCAGTTCGGACATGTCATTCGCATAGCCATGACTGTGCTTTAAATGGGTCTTGAGTATGGACAGGCAATTATCCATCGGGTTGCGGGTACAGTGGATTACCCGGGCATTGGGCAGGATCGTGCGGATGAAACCAATACGCAGAAAATTACCCGGCATTTTGTCGATAATAAACTTCGCGTCAGCGGAATATCCGCGAATTCTGTCGATATATTGTTTACCCAGACCGGCAAAAGCTTTGACATCCAGTTCGAGTAGCTCCTGCGGAATGATTGAGGGTCGATGTCTGTCGGAGGTTCTTAGCGACGCTAAAACCCTGCCGAGATCTTTTAGTTCGCCCGCGCCGTAAACGTCCGGATGACTCGCCAGGATTTGTTCCACCAGGCTGGTGCCCGAGCGGGGCATCCCCAGAATAAATATCGGCGTCCGATCAGGATCGCCCGAATCACGGTGACTGGAAAAGAAGTCGGGCGAAAACACCTGCCTGATTCTATCGAACTGCTCCCGTGACTCGGCAATCGAATAGTCATAGGAGTCACGCTTCAGTTGCGTCGCCTCAATCACAAACTCCATCGATTTGTCATAATTGCCGAGATCCTCGTACGCCTTACCCAGAGCAAAGGCAAGCTGGGTTCTGTCGTCGCGCGCGAGCCCCTGCCTCGCAAACAGGGATTCCATGGCGGCGATATCATCGTCATACTGCGTAAACTTTCTGCTCTTCGACAGGGCCAGGTAAATCTCTGCGTACCCGGGATTGATTTCCAGCGCCTCTCGGTAGGCGGCTATCGATTCTTCAATCTCGCCATGGTCACTAAACGCCTTGCCGAGTTTCCGGTAATACTGCGCGTTGGCGGGATCGAGAGCGATGGCCTGCCGGTACGCGGCAACGGCCAGTTCCAGACTCCCTTGCTCGCTTTGCGCCCTGCCAAGTCCCTCGTAAGCATTTTTATCGGTGGGGTTGATTTTCAGGGCGTGATTGAAACATTTAATGGCGTCCTGCAGCTCTCCCTGTTCAAGCAAAATAAGTCCCAGGCTGGTACTGCTGTCGGCGAGCTGCGGATTCAATTCAAGCGCACGTCTGTAGGCAGCGACTGCTTCCGGGTCTTTGCCGAGAGACCACAGGGCGTTGCCCCGGTTATTATGCGCATCGGCGTTATCAGGGTCCTGGTTTATCGCCTTGTCGAGCCATCCCAATGCCTTTTCATTTTCACCCTGCAGCTGCAGGGCATTGCCAACATTGTTTAATATCATGGGGTGTTGGGGAAGCAGCTTTAACGCCTTCTGGTAAGCATTGAAAGCCTCTCTGAATCGACCTCGATCGAGCAGTACATTGCCAAGATTATTGTGTGCTTCGGCAAAATTCCGGTTGACCTTTATGGCCTTTTTATAGGCTCTTTCGGCACTGGACAGCTTTCCCTGTTGATGGAGCATCCTGCCCTGTTCGTAATGCTTTATTGCTGTTTGCTGTGCCTGCATGGGATTTCCTGACACGGAACGATTCAATCGTATATTGCAGCTTTTAAAGGTTCCAGCTGTTTTTCATATCGTTTCCACAGCTGTACGGAATCCTTATAAATGGGACGGCTAACCTGGGCATTACTCGCAGTGTTGACTTTCCTTCGGGTCTTGTGAAAGTCCATGCAGGCATCATCCCAGGGAAGCCCGCAATACTCTAGTAGCCGGCTCACCTGCTCTTGCTGAGAACTGACCAGTTCCTCGTAACTTTGCTCGTAGATAAATCCGGGCAGGGTATCTCTCCAGTAATCCATCAGTTCGAGATACATTTTGTAATACTGTCCTAACTCGGACATATCATAGCTATAGCGGTGCCCTTCGAGTAAATCGGTCTTAAAAAGAGACAGGCAATTGTCCATCGGATCCCTGCTGCAGTGAATTACCCGGGCATTGGGCAGAATGGCGCGGATAAAGCCAATACGCAGAAAATTATGTGGCATCTTGTCGGTAATAAATCTTGCATCGGCAGAGTACTTACGAATTCTCGTTATGTACTGCTTGCCCAAATCCGCGAAGGCCCTGCTATCAAGCTCGAGCAATCCATCCGGAAACGTATCGGCCTGCTTCTCATCGACAGGCTTTTTTATCGATTGATAAACTTTCACCAGGTCATATATCTCGCCGGCGCCAAAAACTTCTGCGTGACTCGCCAGTATCTGCTCCACGAGGCTGGTGCCTGATCGTGGCATCCCCAGTATAAATATGGGTGTTTGATCAGGATCGCCCGGATCCAGGTGAGCGGAAAAAAAGTCCGGCGTAAAGACTTCTCTAATTCTATCGAACTGTCGCCGTGAGCCTGAGATTGAATAGTCAAACGAGTTACGCTTTATTCGTGTCGCCTGGATTACAAACTCCATCGATTTATCATAATTACCGAGATCCTCGTATGCCTTGCCTAAACCAAAGGCCAGGTGACTGCGATCTTTATCTGATGTCGATTTTGTCGAAAACAGGGCTTCCATAGCCTTGATATCGGCATCATACTCGGTAAATATCTTGTTCTTTGACAGGGCCTGGTAAGCGACTGCATATTGCGGATTGATTTCTACGGCTTTTCGATGGGCTGATACCGCTTTTTCAGTTTCCCCATGGTCCCCATAGGCCCTCCCGAGCTCCCGGTAATACTCTGCATTGGCGGGATCGATAGCTATGGCTTGCTGGTATGCGGTTACAGCTTGGGCAAGATCACCCTGCGCATTTCGTGCTCTGCCAAGTCCCTGGTAGGATTGAACATCCCGTGGATTGATTTTCAACGCATCATTGAAACAATTGATAGCGTCATCCAGCTCTTCCAGTTCAAACAAAACAGTGCCCAGGTTTCTATAGCTATCGGCAAAGTTCGGATTCAATTCAAGCGCTCGTTTATAAGCAGCGACCGCAGCCTCGCCTTTGCCGAGAGACCACAAGGCGTTGCCCAGATTATTATGCATGACCGCGTTGTCAGGATCCTGGCCGATTGCTTTTTCGAGACAGCTTACCGCCTTTTCATTCTCACCCTGCAGCTGAAAAAGATTGCCAAGATTACCCAGCAAGATCGTATGGTCTGGAACCAGTTTTAGCGCTTTTCGATACTCGTTGAAGGCCTCTTTGAAGCGGCCTCTCTGTAAATAAGCATTGCCGAGCATATTGTATGGCTCGATAAAATTCGGGCTGATCTTTATCGCCTTTTTTATAGGCTCTTTCGGCGTTAGCGAGCTTACCCTTTTGATGAAGTATTTTGCCTTCTTCATAATGCTTTATCGCTGCTCGTTTCACCTGCATGTTATTTCCTGGCACTACACATTTGCGAACTATTTTACCTGCACGCAGCTAAATACGGTAATCAGGACGAAAACAACCGGGTCAGGGAAAGTCGAGGAGGGGTTGCGCGGAATCGGGGATAAAGAAGTCGATGCAATTATCGCCGGGGCCGGTGCGGTCGACGCAGATAAAACGCATCGAGGAATAAGGGGTCAGTAACACGTGATGCCAGGTCCCGAGACGATAATTGATGCCCTGGCGGCCATTGGTCACGAAGGCCCGCAGTTTGTCCAGCTCGGGTTGATCCCCTGCTGGACATACAACCACGATAAAAGGACTGGCATCGAGGGGCAGAAAAGCCTGGCTGCCAAGAGGATGATATTCGAGATGGTCGACCCGGCGCGGCAGATCGAATTTCCTGCTCTCCACCAGGCTGATGATGGCGCGCGCCTGTTCGCCGGCCAGTTCGACGTCAGCCAGGGCGTGATAGCGATCGGCCATGCCCTTGTTGATAGGGAAGGAATCATGCCCCTCGAACTCGACAACATCGCCAAATGGCGAGAATCCGTCACTAGTCAGGGGCTGTATAGCAAGTTTGTCAGGCATCTATCTTACCGAGGATCCTGACCCGGCTGAGGCCACCGTCCGGGAAAACATTAACCCTGACATGACTGACCACACCTATATCCTGCACTGCTTCACTGAACTCGTGCACCTTGTCCATCGCCATTTCCTGTTGTGGTAACAGCTCCTGCCAGAACTGGCTCTGGGTGACGATAGAGTCAGCGGTTCCGGCAGTCACCATGGCCGCCTGCAGCGAACAGCGGTCGGGGTAGTTCCCCTTGAAAAAAGCGGTATCGAGAACAACCTGTTCCACCTTGCCGGGATGCCCGAGCTCGATAATGCACCAGTCGTTGCCAGGTTCGCGCCGACGCCGTGTTTCCCAACCATCGCCCATGTTAACGCCGCGACCCGGATTGAGCAGGTTGGCGACAGCACCGTAGTGCGCATCGTTCCACGCAATCGCGCGCGCACCAACCTCGACCGCGGCGAGGTTCAGCAGCGCCGTTTTATCCGGCGTCTCGATATCGCTGACAACGCGGCCATGGATACGCAGGCGGGCAACGCCGCCATCCGGGTAAAGGTTCAGGCGTACGTGGGTGAAGCAGGCACTATTGTCAATCGTAAAATAATGGTGGCTGTCGCCCTGCAGGCTGGTCGACGGGATCAGCGTAATCCAGTCCGTGCCTGCGTCAGGGCTACCGGCACAATGGCAGGCTTCCAGCGATGCCGCCGGTGGATAATTCCCGGTAAAATGCGTGGTATCGATATCGACACCCTTGATTTCACCGGCCAGCCCCAGCTTGACAATGGCATTGTCATAGCCCCCGTTGCGGCGTCGGCGGGTTTCCCAGCCATCCATCCATTTACCGTTATCATCGAACTTGCCGTCGATGAACACCGGTGCCTGCAGCTCGATCATGCGGCTGCAGGCGGCGAAAAATTCGTCGCTGCAGGAAACGATTTCGGCGCCGAGGCGAGGCTGGGCCAGGTTGATCCACTGGTCGATAAAGTCGAGAGTATTTTCAGTCATTATAGTTACCTTCAGGCGGCAGCCTTTTTCAGTAAGCGCTGCGCCTGCTCATTGTGTTGTTGAATTAAAGCGGGCAGATCCAGGCCCGTAATCTGGCCCTGCTCCAGCACCATCTTGCCATTGATCAATGTCAGCCAGGCATTTACCGGCGCACAGGTCAGCAAGCCCGCCACCAGATCACCAGCTGCGCCCGCGTGCTGGATGCCGTCGATGCGGTAGGCTACCAGGTCCGCCGCCTTGCCCGGCTCCAGGCTGCCAATATCATCGCGCCCAAGCACGGCGGCGCCGCCCCGGGTAGCGAGCTCGAGCGCTTCGCGCGCGGTAAAGCGGTCGGCGCTGGATTCGAAACCCGGCCAACCGACGCGCTGCAACAGCATTGCCTGGCGGGCCTCAGCCAGTAAGTGGTTACCATCGTTACTCGCCGAACCGTCGACACCCAGACCGACACGAACCTCCGCGTCAATCATTTCACGTACCGGGGCGATGCCGGAAGCCAGAATCATGTTGCTGCTCGGGCAGTGGCAAACCCCGCTGCACGTCGCGGCGAGCATACCGATTTCGCTGTTATCCGGGTGCACCATATGCGCAAACCACACGTCATCGCCGGTCCAGCCCAGGCTTTGCATGTATTCCAACGGCCGCATGCCGAACTGCTTTTCACAGAAACGATTTTCATCGATGGTTTCCGCCAGGTGGGTATGCAGATTGGCCCGCGGGTGGCGACGCGCCAGTGCCGCGGTTGCACGCATCAGTTGCGGAGTTACGCTGAACGGCGAACAGGGAGCGAGCCCTATGCGCAACATCGAAAAGGGTTCAGGATCGTGAAACTCGGCAATAACACGCTCACAATCGGCCAGGATATCGGCCTCGTCTTCGCATACATCATCCGGCGGTAAGCCGCCCTGGCTCTGACCCAGGCTCATGCTGCCGCGCGTCGGATGAAAGCGCACCCCGAGTTCGCGCGCAGCGCGAATCTCGTCATCCAGGCGGGCTCCATTGGGAGACAGATATAAATGGTCTGCTACCGTCGTCGCGCCGGCCAGCATCAGTTCCGCCAGGCCCAGTTTCGCACTGATATAGACCGCCGCAGCGTCCATTTCCCCCCAGATCGGGTACAGGGTTTGCAGCCAGTCAAATAACGACTTGCCTTCGGCGGTGCCAATACTGCGCGTCAGGGTCTGGTATAAATGATGATGGCAATTCACCGGGCCGGGCATGACTATGCATCCGCCGGCATCGATATGTCGATCCGGAATCAGCTCCTTTTGATTCAATAATCGACGCATTTCTTCACTACTGCCGACCGCTTCGATCAACTTGTCGAGAACAACTATGGCCCCGTTTTTAATTTCACGCCGTTGATCGTCCATGGTAACCAGCACGGCTGCATTATCAATTAACAGGACGCTCACTGCGTCGACCTGGAATACTGGCGCTTACCCATCAAGTGGGTGGCCTGAACCGAGCGATCATCACCCAGCATCATCAACGCGAACAGGCGCTCTTCAAGGTTTTGCGCCTGTTCCATACGGCATTGCATCAATTCGGTTGCGGCAAGATCCAGCACCACGAAATCGGCTTCTTTACCAACCGTAAAATTACCCAGTCGATGATCGATATAAAGCGCTTCCGCGGCGCCGAGAGTAGCCAGGTAAAATGCTTTCAACGGGGTCAGGCTCTGCCCCGCTAACTGGCAGACCTTGTAGGCTTCATTCAGCGTCTGCAACAGGCTGAAACTGGTGCCGGCGCCGACATCGGTGGCGATGCCAACCCGGATATCCTGCGCGCGCGCGTCGTCGAGGCTGAACAAGCCGCTACCCAGGAACAGGTTGGAAGTCGGGCAGAACGCCATCGCCGCGCCACTGGCCGCCATCCGCTCGCGATCCACCTGGTCGAGGTGTATGCAATGCGCAAACACCGCCCGCGGGCCGAGCAGATCAAAGCGATCGTATACGTCGAGGTAGCTGCGGCTATCTGGGAACAGTTCGCTCACCCAGCGCACCTCGTCAAGGTTCTCGGCCACATGCGATTGCAGGTATAAATCCGGATGTTCGCTGATTAGCTGTCCGCAGACCTCGAGCTGGGCCGGGCTGCTACAGGGAGCGAAACGCGGCGTCACGGCGTATAGACTCCGTCCCTTTAGGTGCCAGCGTTGAATCAATTCGGAGCTCTGCCGATAACTGGACTCCGCGGTATCGCATAAATTCTCCGGGGCGTTGCGATCCATCATCACCTTGCCCGCGATCAGGCACATATCACGTTGTTGTGCCTGTTCGAAAATGGCGTTGACCGATTCGCTATGCACCGTGGCAAACACCGCGCTGGTGGTGGTGCCGTTGCGCAGCATCTGCTCACAGAAAAAAGCGGCGATTTTATCGGCGTAATCCCGCTCGGCGAACCTGGTTTCGGTGGGAAAGGTATATTGCCTCAGCCAGTCCAGTAACTGCAGACCGTGGCTGGCGATCATTTCGCTTTGCGCATAATGGGTATGGGTATCGATAAACCCGGGCATCACCAGGCGACCGGAATAATCGTAAAGCGCTGTCCCATCCGGCAGATAGTCAATCGCGTCGACCGCGTTGATCAGCGCCTGCACCCGTCCCTGGCGCAGAATCAGTAAACCATCGTCGAGGTATTCATGCGCATCACCGGACTTGTCCGGGTCGGATAAAAAATGCAGGAAACTGGCTCGAATCGCGGTATCGCAGGAGTCGGTGTCGAGCGACGGGAGGTCTGAAGTCATAATGGCAGTCCCGCTTTACTGTGATCTAAGCTGCGCGAACCAGCTGGCGACGCTGGCCCGCTCCTGGTCGGTCATCGCTGTCAGGTTGCCGATCGGCATGTACCTGCTCTGTACCGTGGCGGCAATACGTTCGGCATGGTTCTGAACGTCTGCAGGCGATTCCAGCACGATACCCAGCGGGGGCGCAGCGAAGCCGGGCTGAGTTGGCTGTCTGGCGTGGCAGGCAACGCAGCGGAGTTCGATAATCTGCGCGATCTGTGCTTCGCTGACCTCGCTGTTGTCGGCGCTGTCAACAGCCTTCGGGCTCAAGTACCAGACCATCGCCAGCAACAGTACCACCGCAATTGCCGGCAACACCGGACTCGCCCGGTGGCTGTGACGCAGCACGAAGTACTGCCGAATCAATACCCCGGCGAGCATAATAAATATCAGTACCAGCCAGCCATGTTCATGACTGTAAGTCATCGGGTAGTGATTGCTGATCATGATGAACAGCGCCGGCAGCGTGAAATATGTATTGTGTACCGAGCGTTGTTTACCGATGATACCTGGTTCGGCATCCGGGGTATCCCCGGCACGTATCTGTGCCACCACTTTTTTCTGACCGGGAATAATCTGGAAGAAGACATTGGCCGCCATGATAGTGCCCATTATTGCGCCAACATGCAGGAACGCTGCCCTCGCGCTGAACAACTGAAACAGCACCCAGGTCACGACACAGATGAAAAGGAATATTATCGCCGCCAGCAAGTTATCCCTGCCGCGCAGGAGCTTGCACAAAAGGTTGTAAACGACCCAGCCACCGGCGAGAAAACCGATGCTGATGGCGATCGCCGTGGCCGGAATCAGGACCATAACCTGCTGATCGATCAGGTAAGTGCTCGCGCCGAACCAGTAGACGATGGCGAGCAGGCCCATGCCGGACAGCCAGGTGGTATAGGCTTCCCATTTCGACCAGTGCAGGTCTTGCGCGAGCGGTTCGCCCTGCGGTCCGAGCAGAAACTTCTGGCTCTGGTAGACGCCGCCGCCATGTACCGCCCAGAGTTCACCACTGGCACCCCGTTCGACGTCCTGTTTGCGTGCCGGCTTACTCAGTGAGCTGTCGAGCATGACGAAGTAAAACGACGCGCCGATCCAGGCGACACCGGCGATCAAATGCAGCCAGCGCAGCAGTAAATTAGCCCAGTCGAGGAGGTATGCTTCCATAAATTAATTCAAGCCTGAGGTGGCGCCGGGTGACGCTGCCGGGGCTGCGCTACCCGGTTATGCCTAGTTTGGAATCGTGCTGACCACGCCCTCGAGATAATAATTCATCTTGTTGAGCTGATTGTCGGTCATATTCTTTCCCTCCGGCACGATGGTTGCGCCGCTCTGGTCGACGACTGGACCGGCAAACGGGTGCATCTCGCGCGCCGTAAGCTGCTTTTCCATGTCCCTGATCCGGTTTTGCAACTCTTCCGGAATAGCATCGTTCAACGGCGCCAGCTTAATCATTTTCCGCTGATAGCCGCCCCAGACACTGATCGGAGCCCAGGTTCCTTCCTGCACTTCCTTGATCGTATTGACATAGTAATCACCCCAGTGGTGGGTAGTCGCGGTCAGGTGCGCCCTGGGGCCATACTTGGACATGTCCGAGTGGTAACCGAAGGCGTATACGCCTTCATCTTCGGCCGCCTGCACTACCGCGGTGGAATCGGTATGGTGGGTAATCATATCGGCACCCTGCGATATCAGGGTAATAGCGGCCTGGCGTTCCTTGCCCGGGTCATACCAGGAGTTCACCCAGATAACCCGCAATTCGGCTTCCGGATTAACGCTGCGGGCACCCTTGATGAAGGCATTGATACCCTGCAAAACTTCAGGAATCGGGAAGGCCGCAACGTAACCAAGAATGTTCGACTTCGTCATTTCACCGGCAATAACGCCGGTGAGGTAGCGCCCTTCGTAAAAGCGCGCATTTACCAGGCCCATATTCTCGCCCATCTTGTAGCCGGTGACATGCACGAATGCCGTGTCACGGAACTTCTTCGACACCTTGAGCGTATAGTTCATGTATCCGAAACTGGTGGCAAATACCACCTTGTCACCGCGCTTGGCCATTTCCCGGATAACACGCTCGGCATCAGGGCCCTCGGCAACATTTTCCACATAGCTGGTGGTCACACCGGTTTCTTTTTCCAGCTGCAGGCGTCCCAGGTCGTGCTGGTATGTCCAGCCGGCATCGCCGATCGGACTCACGTAGACGAAGCCGACATTGTCAGCCGCCATACTGACACCGCTCATCGCGCCGACCAGTGCGAGCAGCGCCAGTTTTTTTATCATTGTCTTTGTTAAAGCCATTTCTCAACCCTCCCGGGGTCACTTGTTAAAGGTTAATTTTTACAGATTATGCAACCCGTGTTTATAGTCTCTCGTTGATTAACGCATGCTGAAGCATCTACGCCTCCGGTCTGTACGGCTGTCCCAGGGATACCGGTGCGTTGAGCCGAACGGTGTTCTGGTCGCGTGAAATTATAACCAGCACAATTATGGTCGCCAGGTAAGGTAATGCCGAGAGAAACTGCGACGGAATGTTGATTCCAAGACCCGAGCCCTGGACAAACAACTGCACCACCATGACGCCGCCGAAAAGATAGGCACCGACCATCACGCGGAACGGTCGCCAGGTCGCAAAAACCACCAGCGCTATTGCAATCCAGCCCCTTCCCGCGACCATGCCTTCCACCCACAGCGGCGTATAGAATACCGACAGGAAGGCACCACCGACGCCAGCCATCGCGCCACCGAATATGGTCGCCAGGTAACGAATGCGGATCACCGGATAACCGATCGAATGTGCGGAGGATGGCGATTCACCGACCGCGCGCAACACCAGGCCGGGACGGCCGCGATACAGAAACCAGACGATGGCGCCAAACAGGAGCCATGATAAATAAACCAGCGCCTGCTGATTGAACAGCGGCTCACCGATGACCGGAATATCGGCCAGCAGGGGGACTCGTATCGCCCCGACTGTCGGTAGAATTTCGGATTCATATGGTTTGCCGATGAAAGCAGACAGGCCGACACCGAGGATCGACAGCGCCAGTCCGGAGGCTACCTGGTTTCCCAGCAGCGTAAGCACCACGATCGCAAACAAAGATGCCATCAGTGCACCCGCCGCCATACCGGCCAGCACGCCCAGCCAGGGGCTGCCGGTGTGCAGGGTTATCGCGAAACCGGCGATCGCACCCATTGCCATCATGCCCTCGGCACCGAGGTTCAATACGCCTGATTTTTCAGCAATCAACTGTCCTAAAGCGACAATGATCAGTGGTGTACCGGCGACGATGGTCGCGAACAATATCGAGCTTAGAATCGAGGCATCCATCAGGCCCTGGCCTCCTTCCAGCACACGCGATAATTTATCAATACGTCCGAGCCCAGCAGGAACATCAGCAACATGCCCTGAAATACATTGGAGATCGATGACGGCAGGTTCATATACTGCTGCGCCTGCTCGCCACCGAGATAAAGCAGCGCCATCAACAGGCTGGCGAAGAAGATGCCGACCGGATTCAGGCGCGCGACGAAGGCGACGATGATCGCGGCAAAACCGTAATTACTAGAGACGTGCTCGGTGAGCTGCCCCATCGGCCCCGCGACCTCGGACATACCGGCAAAACCAGCCATCGCCCCCCCGCTCAATAATCCGATCCAGATCATGCGTTTGGCCGAAAACCCGGCATAGCGCGCCGCATCCTTCGCGTAACCGGCCACCTGCATCTGGAATCCGGCAAAGCTGCGAAACATGAAAATATATCCAGCCAGCAAAGCACCGAGCGCAAACACGAAAGCCAGGTTGAGCCTGCTTTCTTCGCTCAGCAAGGGCAGCAACGCCGAATCTTCAAACATTCGGGACTGGGGAAAATTGAAACCATCCGGATCCATCATGGGTCCGTGCACCAGCCACGAAACCAGCAACTGGGCAACATACACCAGCATCAAAGACACCAGGATTTCGTTGGTGTTGAAGCGGGTTTTCAAAAAGGCCGGGATGGCTGCCCACAGCATGCCGCCAATGCCACCCGCAATCATCATCAGGATCAGCACATGCGCACCTTCTGCATCCTGAAAATAGAGCGCCACCGCGCTGGCTGCAACGCCACCGACGATTAACTGACCCTCGGCACCGATATTCCAGACGTTGGCGCGAAATCCGACCCCGAGTCCGACCGCGATAAGCATCAACGGTGTCGCCTTGAGAAACAGCTCCGATACACCGTACCAGTCGCTGACGGGATTGATGAAGAATACCTTGAAACCCTCGAGTGGATTCTTGCCCAGGAAAGCAACCAACAGCAGGCCACCGATCAACATCAACAGGATCGCAATCAACGGTGACGCATACGACATCACCTGCGAGGCTTCAGGGCGTCGTTCCAGTCTAATCATGAGCGACGGCTCCAGGAGACGCGGGCTGTTCCCACATACCACTCATCCAGACCCCGATTTCGTCGATATTGGTATCGGTCAGTTGCTTTGCCGGCGACAGCCGACCTTCGGCGATAACCGCAATACGGTCCGAAATCTCGAACAACTCTTCAAGCTCTTCAGATATCACCAGAATTGCGGCACCCCCGCTGCGCAAATCGATCAGTTCCTGCCGGATAAATGCGGCGGCGCCGACATCGACACCCCAGGTCGGCTGGGCGACCACCAGCAGTTTGGGCGCGAGCAGGATTTCCCGGCCCATGATGAACTTCTGCAGGTTGCCACCGGAGAGCGAGTTGGCAGCGTGCTCTTCGCCACCGCACTTGACATTGAAATCGTCGATACACTTGCGCGCGAAAGCGGCAATCTTGTCGAACTGAATCATTCCGTGCTTGAGCATTCCGGCCTGATGCGCGGTCAGTAACGCGTTCTCGGTAAGTGACATACGTGGCACCGCACCGCGACCGAGGCGTTCTTCGGGGACGAATCCCATGCCTTTGCTGCGGCGTCGATCTGGTTCATCCCGACCCGAGGGCTCGCCACAGATAACGATCGCATCGGCTTCGTTGAGCGGCTCTTCTCCGGACAGCGCGTAGAGCAATTCCTGCTGGCCGTTACCCGACACGCCGGCGATACCCAGGATTTCGCCGGAGCGGACTTCAAGCTCGATATCCTGCAAATCGGTGCCGAAAGGATCATCGGAAACCCTCGACAACCGGTTCAAGCGCAGGCGCACCTCGCCCAGTTCGCCAGGCGCGGAATGCTCCGGCACCGGCAGCTCTTTACCGATCATCAGGCTGGCCATTGATTTCGGGGTTTCCTCGGCGGGAATGCAATCGCCGGTTACCTTGCCGTCGCGCAACACCGTGGCGACGTGGCAGAGCTCCTGGATTTCGTCCAGCTTGTGGCTGATATAGAGAATACTGCAGCCCTCCGCGGCGAGCTGGCGCAGCGTATCGAATAGCTTTCGCACCGCCTGCGGGGTTAACACCGAGGTAGGTTCATCCATGATCAGCAGTTTCGGATTTTGCAGCAGGCAACGAATAATCTCGACCCTTTGGCGCTCGCCCACGGACAGCGCGTGCACCAGGCGTTGCGGATCTACCGGCAGGCCATAGCGATTCGAAACTTCGGTAATCTGCTCGGAGAGTTTATTCAGGTCCGGGTTGCCGGGCAGCGCCAGGGCAACATTTTCGACCACGCTCAAGGTTTCGAACAGCGAAAAATGCTGAAACACCATGCCGATGCCGAGACTGCGGGCATGCGCGGGATTCTCTACCTGGACCACTTCGCCTTCCCATTTCATTTCTCCGGCGTCCGGTTTGGCGACGCCGTAGATCATTTTCATCAGGGTTGACTTGCCAGCGCCGTTTTCACCGAGCACCGCGTGAATTTCGCCGCGTTTTACCGATAGCGAAACATCTTCATTGGCAATTACCGAGGGATATATCTTGGTAATGCCGTTCAGCTCCAGCCTCAGATCGTCGCCACCCTCCGCCGCGGTTGTCATGCTCTCGCCCCCGTTTGCTGCTTTAACGCAGCATCGCCTTGTTTATCGTTATTGTGTTTCCGGTCGTGCTGCGCACGATCGTATACCTGCAGGATTTCGGCAGCAACCGATATCGCAATTTGCGCAGGCTGCTTGCCGCTGATGCCCCCGATCCCGATCGGGCAGGTCATACGGGCAAATTTTCGCGCGTCTATACCGCGGCGCTGCAGGCGGGTTTCAAAGTTACGTCGTTTCGAAACCGAACCGATCAAACCGAAATAAGCGAAGTCGTCACGCAGCAGTATCTGCTCGCAGAGCCGTTGATCGAGACCGTGATCATGCGTCATCACCAGGAAATAACTGTCCGCCGCGGCCGCTGCGATTTCAGCTTCGGGGGTGTCGGTGCAGATGCTGCTGACTCCGGGTGGCGGGTCTGGCGGCAGGATATCGTCGCGCGTATCGATCCAGTGAATCCTGAACGGTAAATCGCGCAGCGCTCGCACCACCGCCTGGCCGACATGACCTGCACCGAAAAGGTAGAGCCCGACGCAATCTGTGTCACGCATCAGTTCGTCCCAGTCACTCTCATCGCCGAGTTTTTCGAACATCAGGTTGACCAGTCCGCCACAGCACTGGCCGAGCCCGGCGCCGAGCGGGAAACGCCGCACGCCATCGTCGGCACCACGCGCAAGCTGGTCACGCGCGATACCACAGGCCTGGTACTCGAGATTGCCGCCACCAATCGTGCCGTAGAGTCCGCTGGCGGTAACAATCATTTTTGCGCCCGGCTCGCGCGGCGTCGAACCGACGATGGAATCCACACTGACCAGCACCGCCGGGGTTTGCTCGCGGCGCAGTTCGGCTACCCTGTCCTGCCAGTCGCTCATCTTGCCTCCGTGCGCAGCGCATCGATGGCGTCGAGGATGGCTTCCGGTGTCGCCGGCGCCCGTAGCGGCGGATTGATGCGGTTATCGGCAAGGCTTGCAATCGCATCACGGATCGCAAAAAACACCGAGAAGGGCAACAGCAGGGGCGGTTCGCCAACCGCCTTGGAACGCAGAATCGTATCCCTGACGTTGTGATTCCGATAAAGCCGGGTGGTGAATTTTGCCGGACAATCGGTGATGGTCGGAATCTTGTAGGTCGATGGCGCATGGGTGGTGAGCCGACCCGCTTCGTTCCAGCGCAACTCTTCGCTGGTCAGCCAGCCCATGCCCTGGATAAAGGCGCCCTCGATCTGTCCGATATCGATCGCGGGATTAATCGAGTTACCGGCATCGTGCAGGATATCGGCCTGCAGCAATTTGAATTCACCGGTGAGCGTATCGACGACAACTTCCGCTACCGCCGCGCCATAGGCGAAGTAATAAAACGGACTGCCCTGCATCCTGTCCCGATCCCAGTTCAGGCCCGGAGTTTTGTAAAACCCGTCGGACCAGAGCTGCACCCGGTTTTCATAGGCCTGTACCACGAGTTCCCTGAACCCGATATGTTCGTCACCGCAGCTGACCAGGTTATCTGCAAAAGTCACCTCGGCGGCATCTACTTCGAACCGCGCGGCGAAAAACCCGGCCAGGCGATTCCTGATCTGGCGCGCGGCATCCTGCGCCGCCTTGCCGTTGAGATCGGTCCCGGTCGATGCCGCGGTAGCCGAGGTATTAGCCACCTTGCTGGTATCGTTCGCCGTCGCACGCACCTGCCCGATATCGATGCCAAGCTCCAGCGCAACTACCTGGGAAACCTTGGTATGCAAACCCTGTCCCATTTCAGTGCCACCGTGGTTAACCAGCACGCTACCGTCGGTGTAGATATGCACCAGTGCACCCGCCTGGTTGAAGTGCACGACGTTGAAGGAAATGCCGAATTTAACCGGCGTCAACGCAAGTCCCTTGCGCAGTACCGGGTTGTCCCGGTTGAAGGCTGCCACGGCTTCGCGGCGCGCATAGTAAGCGCTGCTCTGCTCTATTTCCGCGACCAGTTCGTGAATCACGCTGTCTTCCACGGTTTGTCCATAGGGCGTGGTGTTGCGCAGCTCTTTGTCATAAAAATTGAGCTTGCGTACCTGCTGCGGATCCTTGCCCAGGGTGCGCGCTATATCATCGATCATGTATTCGATCGCGAGCGCTCCCTGCGGGCCACCGAAACCGCGAAACGCGGTATTCGACTGGGTATTGGTCTTGACGCTGTAAGCGTCGATCGCGACGTCACCAAGGTAGTAGGCATTGTCGAAATGACACACCGCCCGGGTAACTACCGGTCCGGTCAGATCGGCCGAAAAACCCGCCTGCGCTGCCATATCGATGCTGGCACCCTGAATCAGGCCGGCCTCGTCAAAGCCGACTTCGTAATCGAATTCAAAGCCATGGCGCTTTCCGGTAATCATCATATCGTCGTCACGATCGAGACGTAACTTGACCGGACGCAGCAGGCGGCAGGCCGCGACCGAAGCGATGCAGGCAAAAATCGCCGACTGCGATTCCTTGCCGCCGAAACCACCACCCATACGCCGCATCTCCACGACGACCTGGTTGAAATCGATTCCCAGCGCATGGGCGACAACCTGTTGCATTTCAGTCGGGTGCTGGGTAGAACACCACAGATGCAGACAACCGTCTTCTTTCGGCGCGGCGTAAGATATCTGTCCCTCGAGATAAAACTGCTCCTGCCCGCCAACAGAAATATGGCCCTTGAGTTTATGAGTCGCCGCATGCAGCGCCTGCCCGGCATCACCGCGGCGCAGGTGCATAGGCGGTAAAACCCATGATTGCTGGTTTTTGCCGCTGGCGACATCGAGCACCGCGGGCAGCACTTCGTATTCGATTTCGGCCAGGCCGACCGCCTTGCGCGCGGCTAGCTGCGAGGTTGCAACCGCAGCAAAAATTGGCTGCCCCATGTATTGCACCAGGCCATCGGCAAGAATCGGGTCGTCCGCAATAATGGGGCCACAGTCATTGTTTCCCGGGATATCGGCCGCGGTAATAATCGCAACCACGCCGGGCGCAGCTTTGACCGCATCCAGGTCGATGGAGCTAATCCTGGCGTGCGCCTGCTGGCTCAGGCCCAACGCGATATAACAGGTAGCCGCAAGTTCCGGGGTGTCATCGACATAGCAGGCTTCACCGGCGACATGCAGGGCGGCTGATTCGTGTGGAATCGAGGCCCCGGCCGCAGTCTCGCGTGCCTGTTGTTTGACGCGATCTTCCATCAGCCGGTCACCGCAAACACGTTAACCGCCTGCGCGCCCAGTGGCTGTTGCGGCCGGGTTTCGAGAAAGAAACGATACAACAGGTTGGCCGCAGCGCGGGCGCGATAGTCCGCGCTCGCACGCATATCGCTAAGCGGAGTAAAATCCTGGCCCAGCTGCTGCATCGCGCGCTTGACAGTTTCCTCATCCCAGGCCTCGCCGCGCAGGCAGGCCTCGGCGAGGGCAGCGCGTTTTGGAATGGCCGCCATGCCGCCCAGCGCAATTCGAATTTCCGCCACGCGATCACCATCCAGGCGCAACGCGATAGCCATGCAAACGGCCGATATGTCCTGGTCGAAGCGTTTACTGAGTTTGTAACAACGCAGCAGAATTGCATCTTCCCGTGCCGGTATCTCGATCGACTCGATAAACTCCCCGGCCTGGAGGGCATTTTTCATGTAGTCGAGGTACAGATCAGCGAGCGCCATTTCACGCAGCCTGGAACCCCGGCGCAGCTTGACCCGGGTATCGAGTACCATCAGGGCCGGCATCGAATCGCCGATCGGCGAACCATTGGCAACGTTGCCCACCAGGGTTCCGGCATTGCGTACCGGCACCGAAGCGAAACGACGGAACATTTCAGCAAGCTCCGGGAATTGTCCGACGATCTCGTCGAGAGCATCGCTAAGTGTCACTGCAGCGCCAATTTCGATAGCACCGTCCTGCCGGCTGATCTGCTTGAGCTCCTTGACGTTGCCGAGGTAAATAATCAGGGGTAATTCATGTAATTGCTTGGTCACCCACAGGCCGACATCGGTACCTCCGGCGAGAATGCGCGCGGTCGGATTCTGCTGGTACAGGCTGGCCAGCTCGTCGACCGTGGCCGGGGCATGGTAACTCGCCTGCTCGAGTTCCAGCGACATACCCTGCTGACGCTGCAGGCCGCGCAGCTGTTCGACCAGTTGGGCATCACTATCCTGCGCAATCGGGTAGTCGTACATGTGCATACAGGCATCGATAATCGGACGATATCCGGTGCAGCGGCACAGGTTACCGGACAGCGCGTCATCGATATCGGCACGCGTCGGCGACGGATTATTTTTATACAGGGCAAACATCGACATAACGAATCCCGGGGTACAAAAACCGCACTGCGATCCGTGGTGGTCGACCAGGCTTTGCTGCACCGGGTGCAGGCTGCCATCGCTCGCTTTCAGCGATTCCACGGTGAACAATGCCTTGCCGTCCAGGGTCGGCAGAAACTGGATGCAGGCATTAACCGCCCGGTACTGGAGGGCATCGCCGGCCAGTTCCGCGATAACCACGGTGCAGGCCCCGCAATCTCCCTCGGCACAACCTTCCTTGCTACCCACGCGCAGCAGATCTTCGCGCAGGTACTGCAAAACGCTACGCGTCGGTTCGACGCGATCCAGTTCTACCAGTTCGCCATCGAGGATAAAGCGCAGAGTACCCGGCATCGATCAACTGCCGCGGTAGGTCGAGTAGGACCAGGGAGAGACGAGTAGCGGCACATGATAGTGCTGCCCTGCATCGGCAATACCGAAGCGCAGCACCACTTCGTCGACAAAAGGAGGGTCCGGAATTTCGATATTCAGGCCACGGAAGTATGCACCCGCCTGGAACACCAGCTCATAGACTCCCGGCGCAAACGCGTCGCCCTCGAGAATCGGATTTTCGAGTCGCCCGTCGGCATTGCTGTGGTCGCGACCCAGCTCCTGTCGTTGCGGGGTCACTTGATAAAGCACTATTTCAACACCGGCCGCGGGACAGCCGTGCGCCGTATCCAGAACATGTGTTGTCAGCCTCCCCATATCTACACCCCTCAGCAGTAGAGGCGCTAAACTCGCATTTATCGTATAAATTGTCAACATTTTGATAAAATATTGTTAACAATTCTGTTATCGTGCTACATTCCCGCGCAAATCCGATAAGCGACCTCAGGCAGAATGTCAGCGCAATTCGAAAAAACCGATAAGATCAAATTCAGCGAAGACGAGGTACTGCGCCAGATCGAGCAGGCAATACTCGATCATCGCCTGGCGCCCGGGACCAAGCTCAAGGAAGTACAGCTGGCCGACCTGTTCGGCGTAAAACGGAGCATGATTCGCAAGGTCCTCACGCGCCTGGCCCATTCCAGGCTGGTCGACCAGATGCCCAATCGTGGCGCTACCGTGGCCAGACCGTCAGTCAAGGAAGGCCAGGACTTGTTCGCCACCCGGCGGGTCATCGAATCAGCTGTTCTGCAGAACCTGGTTAAGCATATCGATCAGCGCGGCATCACGCATCTCAGGAAAATGCTGCGCCGGGAACAAAAGGCTTATCAACGCGGAGATTCAGCGACGGCGCTGGCACTGTCAGTCGATTTCCATCGCGAGCTTGCGGCGATGGCCGGTAACAGCGTGCTCGAGGAATATCTGCACGACATTATTCGTCGCACCCCGCTGGTGATTCTGACGCACCTGGGAGACGACGAGCAAAACCGCTGCCGCAACCAGGAACATGAAGCCATTATCGATGCGCTCGAAAAACATGACCTCAAAACCGCGACCCGCGTGATGCAGCAGCATTTGCTGCATATCGAAAGCAAGATTCAGCACAAGCCGGAAAAACCGCAGGCGGACCTGGCAACGCTGCTAAGGCGCCAACCTGAAGCGGTGCAGGCATGAGTGATTATCCCCGCGACCTGGTGGGCTACGGCCGCCAACCCCCGCACGCCGGGTGGCCCGGCGATGCCCGCATAGCGCTGCAGTTCGTGCTCAATTACGAAGAGGGTGGTGAAAACAATATCCTGCACGGCGATGCTGGATCGGAGCAGTTCCTGTCGGAATTGATCGGCGCACAAAGCTACCCGGCACGCCACATGAGCATGGAGTCGGTTTACGAGTATGGTTCGCGCGCAGGCGTATGGCGCTTACTGCGCGAGTTTTCCACGCGCGGGCTGCCGTTGACAGTGTTCGCGGTAGCGATGGCGCTGCAACGCCACCCTGAACTGGCGAACGAGCTGGTCAGCCTCGGGCATGAAATTGCCTGTCATGGATTGCGCTGGATTCACTACCAGGAGGTCGACGAGGCGATCGAACGCGAACACATGCAACAGGCGCTCGCTATCATCAATGAACTCACCGGCACCACGCCACTGGGCTGGTACACCGGGCGCGACAGTCCCAACACGCGGCGCCTGGTCGTCGAACAGGGTGGGTTGCTTTACGATTCAGACTATTACGGCGACGACCTTCCGCTATGGCAAGCGGTCAAAACAGGCAACGGAGAATCCAGGCCGCACCTGGTCGTACCCTATACCCTCGATTGCAACGATATGCGTTTCGCCACCGCGCAGGGTTTCAACAGCGGCGAACAGTTCTACCAGTACCTGCGTGATAGCTTCGACGTGCTCTACGCCGAGGGCGAGCATAGCCCGAAAATGATGTCGGTCGGTTTGCACTGCCGCCTGGTCGGCAGACCGGGGCGCTTTCGCGCGCTACAACGCTTCCTCGATTACGTGCAGTCCCGGGAAAAGGCCTGGATATGCCGGCGCATAGACATAGCCCGCCACTGGATAGACAGGCACCCGCCGCAAACCGCATAATCGCTTCATGACCATCCGCATTGACGAAATCAACCACAGCAGCCCGACGCGCTTCGTCGAACTGTTGGGCGCTATCTTCGAACATTCGCCATGGGTTGCAGAGCTCGCTTACGCGGAAAGACCGTTTGCCGCACGTCATCAATTGCACCAGGTGATGGCCGCCGCGGTCAGGCGGGCGCCCGAGGTCCAGCGCATGGGGCTGCTATGCCAGCATCCGGAACTGGCCGGCAGGGAAGCCAATGCGGGCACGTTGACCGATGATTCAAAACGCGAACAGGCCGGGGCCGGGCTCAACCAGTGCACCGCCGAGGAACTGCTGACAATCAAATCGCTCAACCAGGCTTACCGCGCAAAGTTCGATTTTCCGTTCATCATCGCGGTCACCGGGCTCGATAAATTGCAAATCATCGCTGCCATGGAAAATCGCCTGGGCAACTCCATCGAGACCGAGTTCGATACCGCCATCGGGGAAGTCGAAAAGATTGCGCGTATCCGTATCGACGCGCTCATCGATGAGTAATATCGACAGCCTGATCCATCGCTCGGCAGTGCATGAAGACTGGCAGCCGATACTTCGTGAATCGTTATTGACGCTGGATCCCGACTATCTCGATTCGCTGCTACGCGACGACGACTGGTTGCCCGGTGTCGATCTGTTACTGGCAGCTTTTCAGCGCGGTCGCGCCGGGGTTAGATACCTGCTGATCGGCGAGTCACCCTACCCGCGTCGCGAATCCGCCAACGGAATCGCCTTCTATGACGCGGCCGTAGGCAACCTCTGGAGCAACCAGGGCCTGAGCAAGGCAGTGAACCGCGCCACTTCGTTGCGCAACATCGTCAAAACCGCACTGGTCGCCGAAGGTCACCTGCAAAAGGATAGCGCCGGCAAAATTACCCAGGATGCCATCGCCGGGCTCGACAAGCGCGGGGTGGTTCTGACCCTGGGAGAATTGTTCGATAACCTGCAACAGGCCGGATTCCTGATGCTAAACGCAACCCCGGTATTACACCCGCAACGCAAACCGGCAATCGAAGCCCGTTACTGGCTGGAATTTCTCGAACGTCTGCTGACACTGGTTGCTCAAAGTTCGCCGCAACGCATCACGCTGTTGTTGTGGGGCAAAATTGCAAAGCTGGTAGAGGCCATGCCAGCCAGCCGGGCTTACGACAGGCTGGTATGCGAACATCCCTACAATATCTCGTTTATCGACAATCCCGACATGCTGCAATTGTTCGCAAATTTGCGGGTTCTGCAGCAGACCGGGACGCACGCATGAGCGCAACCAGAATCAGCAGCAAAACAGACCTGTTTCCGAAAACCGGATACCAGGCGTAGCAGATTTATGTGGCATTATTATGTCTCGAAATTTTGACTACTGACGGGCAAGCGAAATGTACATCCCAACCTATGAAGACGTATTGCAGGCGCATCAGCGCATCACTCCCTATATCCACCGCACCCCGGTACTGACCTCGAGCTATCTAAACCAGTTAAGCGGTGCAGAGCTTTTTTTCAAATGCGAAAACCTGCAAAAGGTCGGCGCGTTTAAAGCGCGTGGTGCGAGTAACGCCGTGTTTGGTCTCAGCGACGCTGACGCCGCCAACGGCGTAGCCACGCATTCGTCCGGAAACCACGCCGCTGCGCTCAGCTTCGCTGCGGCCCGGCGCGGCATCGACGCCACCGTGGTAATGCCCCACAATGCTCCCGCCACCAAGAAAGCCGCGGTACAGAGCTATGGCGGCAGGATACTCGAATGCGAACCTACCCAGGCCGCACGCGAAGCCATGCTAGAGCAGGTCATTGCCGAAGCCGGAGCCGATGCGGTACATCCCTACGACGACCCGCGCGTCATCGCCGGCCAGGCCACCTGCGCGCTCGAACTACAGCAGGATATCGATCAGCTCGACGCCGTGGTGGCTCCGGTTGGCGGCGGCGGGCTGATTTCCGGCACCTGCCTGACGATGTCGACACTTGCCCCGCAAACCCGGATTTACGCGGCCGAACCGGCCAATGCCGATGACGCCTACCGCTCCTTTCACGCGGGTGAAATCGTCAGACAGGATGCGCAACAGTCCGTTGCCGATGGCCTGAAAACCAACCTGTGCCCGCTGAGCTGGCACTTCGTGTCCAGCTTTGTCAGCGATATCTTGCTCGCCAGCGAGGAAGAGATACTCGACGCGATGTACCTCACCTGGCAACGCATGAAAATCATCATCGAACCGTCGTCCGCGGTGCCGCTGGCGATTATCCTGAAACATAAAGAACTGTTCCGGGGACAGCGTATCGGGGTCATTATTACCGGGGGCAACGTGGATATAAAAAATTGCCCCGGCTGTAAATGAATCGGCGACGGAATATGAATATCGACAATAATAAGCGCGAGCCTGTAGTCGGCTTCAATATCCCAGCGGCGATCGGCATGCCGCTAGCCGAGGTTGCGACACCGTCGCTGATCATCGAGCTGGACGCTTTCGAACGCAACGTGGCCAGGTTACGCGAACGGCTTGCTAACGCCGGGGTGCGTCTTCGCGCGCATAGCAAAACTCACAAATCGGTCGATATTGCTCGCTACCAGATCGAGCATGGCGGCGCCTGCGGCATCTGCTGTCAGAAGGTGGCTGAAGCCGAGGTAATGGTTGCCGGCGGTATCAACGATGTAATGTTGTCTAACCAGGTCGTCGACCAAAACAAGATCGACCGCCTGGCGAAGCTTGCCGGGCGAGCGCGAATACTGGTCTGCGTCGATGACTGCGACAACGTCGATGATCTTTCCGCCGCCGCTATCCGACATCGCTGCAGTATTGAATGCCTCGTAGAAATTGACGTCGGCGCCGGTCGTTGCGGCGTGAAACCGGGTCCCGATGCACTTGTCCTGGCACAGAAAATTGCAGCCTGTGACGGCCTCAGGTTCGCCGGAATTCAGGCCTACCAGGGCTCGGCCCAACATATTCGCAGTTACTCTCAAAGGCAGCGCGCGATCGAGTCCGCGACCGCCATGGCCGCCGCAACAGTTGAACTGCTAACCCGGCATGGATTCGAATGCGCTATCGTCGCCGGTGCCGGCACCGGTAGTTATTACTTCGAGGCGGCTTCCGGAATCTACAATGAAATGCAGTGCGGGTCCTACATTTTCATGGATGCCGACTACCGACGCGTGCTCGATGAACAGGAACAGCAAATTTCTGAATTTGAAAACAGCCTGTTTATCTGGACCTCTATCATGTCCAAAACCAGGTCTGACGAGGCCGTTTGCGACGCCGGACTAAAAGTGATGAGTCTGGACTCTGGGCTGCCCGTGGTATTTGCGCGCGACGATCTCGAGTATGTCCAATGCTCGGATGAGCATGGAGTGATTGCCGATCCACAGAATGATCTTCGCCTGAACTACCGCCTGAAACTGGTGCCCGGACACTGTGATCCCACCTGTAACCTGCACGACTGGTATGTCGGAATTCGCGATGGCAGGGTTGAATGCCTGTGGCCGGTCAGCGCCCGCGGTATGGCTTTCTAAACAAGGTTATTGAACAGGTAAAAAAACGCCGGCATGAAACCGGCGTTTTAACAACAACTGTCTGCCGACTTAACGCGCGGCGAGATAGCTGTTCAGGTCATCAAGAATCTGCTGCTTGTTCACTTCTGCGCCCATCTTGATCATCGCATCGGCGAAGCGACCGACAATCTCATTGATGGTCTCGAAATTCAGGTGATTCAGAATTCCAACCCGGATCTGCGCCGGTTCCGACAAGGTGTTCCAGATCGCGAAGCCCGCCTCGCGGCAACCCGTTACCAGTGATTTCTCATGACCGGTAAACGCGTCGGGCAGATCGAAAACGACCAGGCTGGTCATGTTGGAAGTAACCTTGCAGCCCATCGCTTCGATCGCAGTACGCAGACCTTTTTCGAAGAACGCGTAGTCAGCCGCTTTTTGTTTGCGCCCATGCTGCAGCAACAGGCGCAGGGCTTCGTGAAAAGACGCAACCGCGTAACCCGAATGCGTGCGATGATAGGCTGCGGTTTCAACATCCTGTCCATCGGCAATACACCAGTGACGCGCTTCCAGGATCGGATGATGCACATAGGTATAGCAGCCACGCTGCCTGAGCAGATCGATGACCTTGTCATTGAAACTGACCGGCGCATAAGTTAGCGGCAGTCCCAGAATTCCCTTTTGCGGGCAGGAAGCCCAGGTGGTGACCGCAGGGTAGTCATCGATATTAAAATACTCGATACCAAGACTGGAAACCGCATCGACAATTCCCATGGCGCCATGTTTTGCACAGGCACCATTAAAGCCCTGGATATCGTTGATGCGGCCACTACCGGTTTCCCAGTGCGCCATGAAGGCCCACATCGGCTTGTGCTCGGCCAGCGCAGCCTCGACGATATCACCCGTAACCGACTCACCATGTGGAACATTTACCGTGACGACGTTGGCAGGCTTTGGATTTAACGGATCTTTGGCCAGGTCTTCGGGCGTTGACGCCTTCAGTCGGATATTGAAGTCGTCAATACCGCTGAAGGTCCCGTTGACGAACGCAACCACGCTGTCGCCGGGAAGGATCGGCGAGAAGGCGCAGTCAAGACCATCCCACCCGGTGCCGCAAACCGCAAAGGTGTGGATGTTTTTGGTGCCGAACACTTCGCGCAGCATGACCTTGGCTTCTTTCATGCCACGCACAACGTCTGCCTGCATGTGATCGGCCACACCCGCCGCGGCAAATCTTTCGAGCACGCGTGGATCGGTGTTGCCGGGGCCGGGGCCCGCGGCGAGCGTATGTGGGATTTCCAACTGTGGGAACATATCTGAATCCTCGGTGGATTGTTGGTTAAACTCTGGTTGTGCTGACATTTTACTGTCTCTCCTGTTAAAAAAACGTTTACCCTGCGGCACTGGGCCTGGCAGCATTTAACTTGCGACCGGAGCGATCGATAGCCACCCGGTAGCGGAATAATTCCATCGACTACGAATCGGCCGGCATGGCCGTTGCACCCGCCCGCGCGACGATGCCATCTTCGTCCGCCCTGGCGCCGCTGATGCCGATCGCACCGACGATTTCGCCCGCGTACTCGAGCGGTTCGCCACCTTCCAGCGGCATAATCCCCGGCATTTCCAGGTAACCCGGCTGCCCGTTATTAACCCGGTCGGCAAAAATACTGGTAGGCCGCAGGAACAAAACCGCGGCCTTTGCCTTCTTGATGGCAACATCGATGCTGCCAAGTTGCGCCTTTTCGCGTTGCAGGTACATCAGGTGCCCGCCGTCATCGACAATCGCGATAACGACATTCCAGCCATTGCTGTCCGCTTCCAGCTGTGCCGCGGCGGCAACCGTCTTTGCGGTTTGCAGATCGATAGCGCATTTTTTTCGCATATCGGCGTGGTCTCTGGTCAAACCTGGCCGGCGGGCATACGCCCGCCTAAAACCTGCGTAATTTCAGCAGCAGTCTAGTGTATCGCGCTGCCCAGTTCGCTCAACCGGCTATCGGTAATGCGCGCCTTCGGCCCGGAGAGCGAAATCGCCGCCAGTGCCTGACCGTTCTCGTCGAAGATCGGCGCTGCCACACAGCGCAACCCGACCGCATGCTCCTCGTCGTCGAGGGCGTAACCCTGCTGTCGAACCTGCTCCAGTTCCGCGTGCAGCGGTGCCGGGCTATCGATAGTGTGATCGGTATAGCGGGCCAGCCCGCGCTGCTGCAGGATTCGTGTTACCTGTTGCTCCGGCATGCTTGCGAGCAGGGCTTTACCCACGCCAGACGCGTGGATCGGTGAACGACTGCCCAGCCTGACGATCATCCGCATGACTTCGCGCGATTCGACCTGGCTGATAAAAACCACTTCGCCCTGATCAATTACGCCCAGGTTGACGGTTTCACCGCATTGCTCGACCAGACGTTGCATATGCGGCCGAGCGCTGGCGACGAAATCGCGTCGGTTCAAAAATGCGTTGCCGACGGTAAATGCCTTCAGGCCGACAAACCACAAACCCAGTTCCGCATCCTGTTCAACAAAATCGAGTTCTTCAAAAGTGCTGAGCAGACGATGTACGGTAGCCGCCGGCATACCCAGCTGCTGCGACAAATCGGTCAGATTCACCCCGCCAGGGGCGTCGGGAAGACGTTCCAGCAGAGTCAGCGCTCGAATGAGTGACTGATTCCTGCCGTCGCCGGCACGATTGTTCGGTCCGGGCGGGCGGCCGCGTTTTCTGGCGATTGGTGTTACTGAATTTGGCATGTCGCGCAATTTACCAGCATGATTTGGCGGAAACATACCTGAAAACGACACTGAATATATAAAAATATTTTTCAATGCGGGTATTAATTTTTTCGATTTTTTATATAAGTAACTGAATTAATTAAGTTTAATTCAATTCAGTGGTGATAATAATTTATTTCCATATAATGGAAATATTTTCCGTATTTTCGCTTAAAATTGATCTTACCGCCACCCGGTACCAACAGTAAGCGGTATATTTTGCCGCGGCAATTCATCGCCCGGAGACGGAATCTTCTGGCAGCGAACGGCACGGCACTGCCCCGCCCCGGTTGCCAACGGTCGCCGGGCGACGTCGATAAAGCCTGCAAAAGGGTTATTCACGGCTGCATCGATCATGCGCGCATGCCACCGACACGGGATTTTGCGCCAATAGCGTCACAGAAGTAGAAGAATTTTTCTTACAAAACAATGGCACTGCGCCATAATGTCGGGTTAAACCTATCCTTTAGTCTGGAGGCAGGATGCGAATTGCAATATACGGCAGTGGTGGCGTAGGCGCTTATTTCGGTGGGCGACTGGCGCAAATCGGCAAGGATGTCACCTTCATTGCCCGTAACGAAAACCTGACCGCACTGCGCACCCAGGGTCTCAAGGTCGGCAGCATCGCCGGCGATTTCAGTATCGACAGGGTGAAGGTCACCAATAATCCAGCCGAGGTCAGCATTGTCGATTACGTCCTGTGCTGCGTCAAAGCCTGGCAGGTGAAGGCCGCGGCCAAGGCCATGAAACCGATGGTGGGACCTGATACGCTGGTCGTGCCACTGCAAAACGGAGTCGAAGCCCCGGCACAACTTGCCGCTATTCTGGCCCCGGAAAATGTCCTTGGCGGACTCTGTGCCATCGTCGCGTTTCAGGCGGACCCCGGGCATATCAAACACAGTGGCGCCAACCCGCTGATCCGTTTCGGTCACCTGGACAATCGACCCGATCCACGAGTCCATGCCCTGTCCGAGGTTCTCAATCATTGCAGTGGCGTCAAATCTAGCATTCCCGACGACATACAGGTAGCAATGTGACAGAAGTTCATGCTGATAACGCCCTGGAGCGGGCTTGGAGCCGTTTCCCGCGCACCGTTGGGGATCTTGCTCGAACAGCAGGGAACGCGCGACCTGCTAACCAGGGCTATCGAAGAGATTTATCAACTCGGGCGTGCCCTGGAAATCGATTTGCCGGCAGATAGTGTCCGTAAGACAATGGCCACGCTCGAAGATATCCCTCCTAACTCGACGACATCGATGCAACGCGACCTGATCAGGGGCAGGCCTTCGGAACTCGACGCCCAGAATGGTGCGGTAGTACGCCTTGCCCACGAAGTCGAAGTGGCCACACCGGTGAATCAATTCTTCCTCTATAGCCTGCGCTCCCTTGAACTGCGCGCGCGTGGCGCACTCACTTTCAATCGACGCTCAAAACATCGTTAGCTTATCCGGCGCGGCGTTTAACCGGCCGGGGTTTGTACGGCGGGTTTGAGCTGCGGATAGCGCAACGCCCAGACGGTATTGATCGCGAGCGTCGACAGTACGATTGCGCCCCCGAGCAACGTGCTGCTTCCCGGTTCTTCACCGAGCGCCAACCAGACCCAGACCGGCCCCAGGATCGACTCCAGCAGCAACAGCAGGCCGACTTCAGGGGCCGGGATGTAGCGTGGTCCGAGAAACATAAGCGCAGTACCCACAGGTAACATATACAGGCCCATAATCAACAGGTAACCCATGTCGCTCTGGGATACGGAAAGTGGCGCCGCCAGGGGCAGGATCATTAGCGCGGTTAACAGGCCACTGCAGGAAATCGCCGAAAAAGAAGAGATGTGCGGGAATCGACGCACAAAGCTGAATCCACAGGCAAGGAAAAATGAACCGAGTATCGCGGCCAGGTCTCCAGACAGACGCCCCTGTTGCGCGGCGCTGCCAGAGGCAATGACGGCGATCCCGATCGCCACCAGCAGGATCGCAAGCATGGTGCGCGGCTGTATTTTCTCATGCAACAGTAACCGCCCGATGATCGCGGCAAACAATGGCGTCGTACTCAGGATAATCAGCGTATTGGCAACACTGGTATGGGTAATCGCAAAAATAAAGGATATCGTTCCCAGTGAGTAAGCTCCTACCATCAGCAGACCGGGGCCTCTTACGGTCCTGTATTGTTGCCATACCCGGTTGGGACTGGAGAAGCTGACCACCAACCACATGCCAAACGACAGCAACAGCGCGCGCCAGAAGATCATTGTCCAGTGATCTGCGCTGATCAGCCGGGTTAGCAGTCCGTCCGGAGATATAATCAGGACTCCGCAGGCGGTTATCAACAGGCCTTTAGCATGGGTGGATTTCATGCGGCGCATTCTAGGTTTTTTTCAGCTTATACGCCTGCACTTTTTGTTGAGCGAGTCTGGGTATTGCTTTTTGACACAATCATGGTGAAGATACGAGCACCCTGAGCAGCAGCGCCGATCGGGCTATGTACGACGCCGGAAACAGCGCTGGAAACCGATTAATAATTTATAACGACTAAAGACAGGTCCGGTCCACTTTGACAACACAATCCAATTCGCGCAGCGGGGCTGAAGTCCTCATCAACGCGCTCAAGATCAACGCGGTCGAACGCATTTTCTGCATCCCCGGTGAAAGCTTCCTGGCTGCGCTGGACGCGCTTTACGATCGCACCGAGATTTCACTGATCGTGTGCCGTAACGAAGGCGGTGCGGCTTACATGGCCGAGGCCGAAGGCAAGTTTACCGGTCGGCCGGGTGTCTGTTTTGTCACTCGCGGCCCGGGCGCTACCAACGCCAGCGGTGGACTGCACGTGGCGATGCAGGATTCAACTCCGATGATCCTGTTGATCGGCCAGATCGCGCGCAAGGATCTCGACCGTGAAGCGTTCCAGGAAATCGACTATCGGCGCATGTTTTCCGAAGTCGCCAAGTGGGTCGCGCAAATCGACGATGCCGCACGAATCCCCGAATACCTGAATCGGGCCTTCTAGCGTGGCCACCAGCGGGCGCCCCGGACCGGTCGTTCTGGCGCTACCCGAGGATATGCTGACCGATCTGACCAAGGCGTCTGACGCGGGGCCCTGGCAACCGGTCGAAACCAGCCCCGCGGCGCAGGATATCGCACAGGTCGGGGATATGCTGGCCGCAGCCGAAAGGCCGATGATCATCGTTGGCGGCAGCGGCTGGAGCGACGCCACGAGATTACAGTTGCAGGAATTTGCCAAAACCCACGCCCTGCCGGTCGCCAATTCATTTCGCTGCCAGGATTTTTTCGATAACGACCATGGCAACTACATCGGCGACTTTGGCCTCGGGGTGAACCCTGCCCTGGTGAGTCGCCTGCAGGCATCGGATTGCCTGCTGGTTATCGGTGCGCGCCTGGGAGAAATGACCACCGGCGGTTTCAGTATGATTGACATCCCGAACCCGGCTCAACGACTGATCCACGTGCACCCGGGAGCCGAGGAACTAGGCCATATCTACCAGCCGGAACTTGCCATAAACGCCAGCGCCAGTCGCTTTGTCGCGGCACTGGCGGCAGCAGACTTCGGGCCGGGAGACACTACCGTCGCGACCGCTGCAATCGCCTCCGCGCACCAGGATTATCTCGACTGGAACAGCTCGATCAGGGTCGATGCCGAGGTACAACTTTCGGACATCATCCACAGCATCCGCGAAAACAGCGCTGAAAATACCACCGTCTGTAATGGTGCAGGCAATAACAGCGGCTGGTTACATCGCTTCTTCCGCTACCGCGAATATAAAACCCAACTAGCGCCTAGCAGCGGCACCATGGGTTACGGCGTACCCGCGGCGATTGCCGCCAAGCTGCGTTATCCCGAGCGCGGCGTGGTCGCCGTCGTCGGCGACGGTGATTTCATGATGAACGGACAGGAGCTCGCCACCGCGATGCAATACCAGGCCAATATCATCATCATCGTGATTAACAACGGCATCTACGCCACTATCCGCATGCACCAGGAACGGGAGTATCCGCATCGTGTCATTGGCACCGATATGATCAACCCGGATTTTGTCGCGTTGGCCGGGGCCTATGGCGCCCATGGCGAACTGGTGATCGCGACCGAAGATTTCGAAGCCGCCTTCAAACGCAGCCAGGCAGCCGGCAGGCCGGCCCTGATCGAAGTCCGGCTCGACCCGGACATCCTCACCCCGACCGCGACCGTGACCAGCTTACGCGCAGCGAAGAAATGAAAAGTATCAATTTCAAAGGTACAAATTCGATGCTTTTTTGTATGCTGGCGACCTGACCATGGAAATCGAACAACTTTTATTGCAAAGTCTGCAGCTACTGGGTCTCGGGATGGGCGCGGTGTTTGTTATTTTGTTGCTGTTGATTGCAATCATTTCACTGGTGTCAAAAATCGTTCCGGAAGAAGTGGCAACTCCCCCCGCAATGGTTGCCACCAGGGTCGATAACAGCCATATCGCGGCAATTTCCGCGGCGCTCCACCAACATAGAAAGAACAGGTAACCGAATATGCCGAAACCGTTGTTGATTACCGATCTGGTGTTACGCGATGCCTCGCAATCATTACTGGCTACCCGCGTGTGCATCGAAGACATGCTGCCAATCGCCGAGAAACTCGACCAGGTCGGCTTCTGGTCACTCGAGACCTGGGGCGGCGCCACGTTTGACGCCTGCATTCGATTTCTCGGTGAAGATCCGTGGGAACGGCTGCGACTGCTCAAGGCGGCGATGCCTAACACGCCGATGCAAATGTTGCTGCGCGGGCAGAACGCGCTCGGCTATCGACACTATGCCGACGACGTTATCGAAAAATTTGTCGAACGCTGCGCCGTCAACGGCATGGACGTATTCCGCATCTTCGATGCGATGAACGACCTGCGTAACATGGAAACCGCAATCAAGGCAACGATCGCGGTCGACAAACACGCCCAGGGTGCGCTGTCGTATACGCTAAGCCCGGTACACAATGTCGATCTCTGGGTGGATATGGCGAAGAAACTCGAAGACATGGGCTGCCATTCGATCTGCATCAAGGACATGGCCGGCCTGCTCAAGCCTTATACCGCCGAGGAAATGGTCAGCCGCATCAAGCAGAGCTGCGCGGTACCGCTGACGCTGCACAGCCATGCGACCACCGGCCTGTCGACCGCCTCGCTGATGAAAGCCATCGATGCCGGCATCGACATGATCGATACCTCAATCTCTTCGATGAGCCTGACCTATTGCCATTCGCCAACCGAAACCTTTGTCGCGATCATGGAGGAAAGCGAACGCGCCACCGGGCTCGATCTCGGCCTGCTGGAAGAAATCTCACTGTATTTCCGTGAAGTGCGCAAGAAGTACGCGAATTTCGAAGGGGCGCTGAAAGGCGTGGATCCGCGTATCCTGACAGCGCAGGTGCCGGGCGGCATGTTGACCAACCTCGAAAATCAGTTGCGCGATCAAAACGCCAGCGACAAGCTCGACGATGTATTAAAGGAAATCCCTAAGGTGCGTAAAGACCTGGGCTACGTGCCACTGGTGACGCCAACCTCGCAAATTGTCGGCACCCAGTCGGTTATCAACGTGCTCAGTGGCGAAAGTTACAAGTCGATTAGCAAGGAGACCGCCGGCGTGCTGCGCGGCGAGTACGGCGCCACCGCCGCCCCGGTAAACCAGGAGTTGCAGGCGCGCGTGCTCGACGGCAAGGAACCGGTGACCTGTCGTCCCGCCGATCTGATCGACGCCGAGGTGGACCGGCTGACAACGGAACTGCGTGACCTGGCGAAAGAGGAAAATATCAAGCTGGCGGAAAACGAAATCGATGACGTTTTGATCTACGCGCTGTTCCAGCAGGTAGGCATCAATTTCCTCAAGAATCGCGATAACCCCGACGCCTTCGAACCCGCACCCGGCAGCGAAGTCGAAACAACCCCGCCACCCGCGGTTACGAATGCGCCAGCGCCAGCTGCCACCGAAAGCACGGTCGAAAGCTATCGGGTCAGCGTGAACGGTACCCAGTACGACGTGGTCGTAGGCCCGGGAGACGCCGATATCAGTCAAATCACGCCGACTGCTCCCAGCGCGCCCGCGGCGTCGACGCCGGTTGCGACCCCGGCGGCACCAGCGTCCGCGGGCGGCACTGAAATCAGGGCTCCGCTGGCCGGCAGTATCATCGACATACTGGTCGCAGTCGGTGACCAGGTGAGCGATGGCGATCCGGTAATGATCGTCGAAGCAATGAAGATGGAAACCGAAATTCGCGCCAGTTGCAGCGGTACCGTGCAAGCGATCGCGATCAAGAAAGGCGATGCGATCCAGTCCGATCAGTCGCTGATGACCATAGGCTAAGGCGAATGGAGCAAGGTCTCCTGCAACTCTGGGCGTCGACCGGGTTGTACAATTTCACCTTCGGCCAGGTAGCCATGATTGCAGTCTGCGGCGGGCTGATCTTTCTCGCCATCAACAAGGGCTTCGAGCCATTGCTGCTGATTCCGATCGGTTTCGGCGGCATCCTGGCCAATATCCCGATAGCCGAAATTGCCGGTCCCGACGGAATGCTCGGCATTCTCTACAATGCCGGCATCGAAACCGGCCTGTTTCCGCTGCTGATCTTCATGGGCGTAGGCGCGATGACCGACTTCGGTCCCTTGCTGGCTCGACCGAGCCTGATGATCCTCGGCGCCGCCGCACAGTTCGGAATCTTTTTCACGCTGTTCGGCGCGATTGCGATGAACCTGGTTCCCGGCATCGAATTCAGCATGGCCGATGCCGCGGCCATCGCCATCATCGGCGGCGCGGATGGGCCGACCGCGATCTACGTCGGTTCGCGCCTGGCGCCGGATCTACTCGGAGCGATCGCGGTAGCGGCTTACTCCTACATGGCGCTGGTACCGATCATCCAGCCACCGATCATGAAGTTGCTCACCACCGAAGAAGAACGCCAGACCAGGATGACCCAACTGCGCAAGGTTTCCAAACTGGAAAAGATCCTGTTCCCGCTGATTCTGCTGGTAGTTACGATTTTACTGTTACCCTCCGCTACCCCGCTGGTCGGCATGCTGTGTTTCGGCAACCTGCTCAAGGAAAGCGGCGTGGTCGATCGTTTAAGCAATACGGCGCAAAATGAATTGATCAATATCGTCACCATTTTTCTCGGCCTCTCGGTTGGCTCCAAGCTCGCTGCCGACAAGTTCCTCAGTGCCGAGACCCTGGGTATTCTGCTGCTGGGTATGGTCGCGTTCTCGATTGGCACCGCGGCCGGCCTGGTCATGGGCAAGATCATGTATCGCCTGAGCGGTAAAACGGTTAATCCGTTGATCGGGGCAGCCGGGGTATCCGCAGTACCGATGGCGGCACGGGTGGCCAACAAGATCGGCCTGCAGGCCAACCCGCAAAACTTCCTGTTGATGCACGCGATGGGGCCGAACGTGGCCGGCGTCATCGGCTCGGCAGTCGCCGCCGGCGTGCTCCTCGCCATCGTCAGCTAACCCATCCTCGCGAACTCCCTAACGCCCAACTGCCCCAACGCTATCTCGGGGTAGTTGATCGGTTGGGAGGCGGTGGGGAAGGTTCAGGTGGTGGTGGAGCGTTGCAGGGTTTCCCAGTCCTGACCGAGTCCGACTGTTGCGTCGGAGGGCTCGAGCATACCCTTGCCCTTGATGATGTCCGCGGCGCGCTCGGCCAGCATGATGGTGGGTGAATTCAGATTGCCGTTGGTGATGGTCGGGAAGATAGACGAATCGACCACGCGCAACGCCTCGATACCACGCACCCGGGTCGCCGAATCGACTACCGCCATATCGTCTTCACCCATGCGGCAGGCGCAGGAGGGGTGGTAAGCCGATTCAACCGCGGAGCGCACGAAAGCGTCGATCTCGGCATCGCTCTGCACGTCTTCGCCTGGCTGGATTTCGGCGCCACGAAAAGCATCCATCGCCGGCTGGCCGATGATTTCACGCGTCAACCTGACGCAGGCACGGTAGGCTTCAATATCCTCTTCCGCCTGCAGGTAATTGAAAATGATTTCCGGCTTGTCCTGCACGCTCGGTGTGCGCAGCCTTACGCTACCCCGGCTGAAAGGCTTGTTATGGCCGACATGCACCTGGAAGCCATGCCCGTCGAAAGCAGCGTTGCCGTCGTAACGCATCGCCCCGGGCAGGAAATGATACTGGATATCAGGCCACTTTATGCCGGGTTTGGAACGGATAAAGGCGCAGGATTCAAAATGGTTGGTCGCACCCAGCCCGGATTTGTTCAATAACCAGCGGCTGCCGATTAAAAACTTACGCCACGGATTGAGTTCGGCATTGAGGGTAATTGGTTGCTTACAGCGGAACTGGAAGTAAAACTCAAGGTGGTCCTGCAGGTTTTCTCCAACCCCGGGCAAGTCATGCACTACTTCGACGCCCGCCTGCTGCAGCACTACTCCCGGACCGATACCTGACAGCTGCAACAGGTGCGGCGACGCAATCGGGCCCGCACTCAGAATAACTTCGCGTCGCGCCGTCATGCTTTGTCTGTTGCCATCACGGATGAATTCGACCCCGCTGGCGCGCTTGCCGTCGAGCAGGATGCGCTGGCTCAGTGCACCGGTAATGACTTCCAGGTTAGGTCGTTGTAAGGCCGGTTTCAGATAGGCATTGGCGGTAGACCAGCGCACTCCGTTTTTGACCGTCATATGCATCGGTCCGAAACCTTCCTGCTGGCGACCATTGTAATCATCGGTTTTCATGTACCCGGCTTGCTGGCCGGCCTCGATAAAGGCCCGGTATAGCGGGTTTTGCATATTATTACCATTATTAACCGCCAGCGGTCCGTCCTCGGAGCGATACTCATCGCTGCCAAAAGCCCACTGATCGGCCTTTTTGAAGTAAGGCAGGCAATGGCGGTAACCCCAGTCCTTTGCGCCCTGCGCTTCCCACTCTTCGAAATCCATGGCATGCCCGCGCACGTAGACCATGCCGTTGATAGAAGACGAACCGCCAAGCACCTTGCCACGCGGACAGTGCATGCGCCGGTTATCCAGAAAGGGTTCGGGCTCTGACTCGTAGAACCAGTTGAATTTCTTCATGTTCATCGGGATCGACAGCGCGGTCGGCATCTGGATAAAGATGCTTTTATCGCTGCCGCCGAATTCGAGTAATGCGACCGTGGTATCCGGATCCTCGCTCAGACGATTCGCCAGTACGCAACCCGCGGAACCCGCGCCGATGATAATGTAATCGAAAGACTGTGCCATACCCTGCTATCCCGAAAAGCCCGCCGAGCTGTTACTCCTTTTATGGATTGCCATCAATTTACTCGGGAGTGTTATTCAGGATATACATCGCTTCGAGAAGATCGGGTACCTCGGTAATGTATTTGCCAAACCATTGCTTATACACCTTTTTGATATCTCCACTTCTGCTTAAGCGCGACAATACGCTATTAGCGGCCAGTCGAAAATCCGCATCGTTTCGTCTCACCGCGAGGGCGAAAGGCTCATACGAGAAAACATCCTGGGTAACTGAAAACTGCTTCGGATCCATATGGGTAACGACGAGACCAATCAATACAATTTGATCTGCTGCAAAGGCAGCCACTTCGCCGTTGATGACCAAATCCATACCCTTAGAGGCGGAATCTACCTCGACAATTTGTGCGTCGATGCCCTTTCTTCTGATGGTCTTGCGCAGGGTATTTGCCGTGGTGGTGTCTTTCGAAACCGCCACTTTTTTGCCCTTAAGATCTGCAACTGCATCGACCTTGGTTGATTTCATGCTGAGCAAAGCAGCGCCGGTAATAAACGTAAGCTGCGTGAAATCGACTAACTGCGAACGCGAAAGCGTCTTGGTGGTGGCCCCGCACAGAATATCGATGGTGTTATCTCTCAGGGCCTCGAAGCGGTTAGAGGCAGTGACCGGTACATACCTGACAGCAATATTGGGGTTTTGCAGCATGCTTTTTACGTGATTGACGATTTGCAGGCAGAGTTCGATCGAATACCCGACCGGTTGTTTGTCTTTATTCAAAAAGGACATTGGAGGATTGGCTTCACGATAACCGATACGTATTGTTTCGCTTTTCTTAATCTGTTCGAGGGTGGAGATGTCTGCGGCAAAACCTGTTGTGGAAGCCAGCATCGAGAGTAGCGCTAGAGCTGCGATTATATTTTTCATTTTTTAGTCCCTGGTTATTATCGATCTGAGAAAACAGCACCCCGGAAATTTCCTTACAAGTATGGAAACGGTACCCATGTCCGGAATTGCCTGTGTAGCTATATTATCGAAGCTTTAGTAACACCGGTATAGCTTGATTGTTTCGCCCTGTGAATTCATCCAGATTCGATCGTTAACTTCGCGCTAGCGCCTGGCTGTCAACACCGAGGACAGCCGCAGGATCATGCGCTTTGTGCCTGGCAATGCCTGCACTGCATCGACCGCCAATCAGTTATCGTGCATCCTGACAGCCCATTGCACCAGGGACTTGTGCCAGGTGAACTCGATGAATTTCTGCAACTGTCTTTCGTAACCGAGCAAAACTGGCTGCAGCACACCCGGCCAGCTCGACAGGTCGCGCACGAACACGCTTGTTTTCGTCATCGGCCGGAACACTTCGAGAACCCCGGTCGCCTTGATTCGCTCGATGTAAGCCTGCGGTACGATATCCATCGTAGCGTAGGCCTTAAGCAAATAATCGAGATACTCCCGGGTGGGCTTCAGCCCGTCTACGATTCGCGTGGTGCGGTAGTAGTAAAAGCGGATTCCATCGACCTCGCTGAAAACCTTTTCGTGGACTCGCAGAAACGGTTCCCCCTCGAAGTAGTCCATGCGCCGGGCGTCTCTCTCCAGGATCAGGTATATCTTGCCGTAAACCACGCTACCCTCGCCCGGGTCTGCCGAAGCATAACCGTGCTGATCATAGAACCCGGGTTGGCTGAATTGTAGCCTGGCGTTTTCGAGAACATGATCAAAAGAGGCAAACACACTAATGCTCCTCTGCGCCAGCACGCTTGCATCGAGATTCGCGCCAAAGGTGAAATAATAGACTTTTCTGTCATAGCGCGGCCACAGCACACGCATCAGGGTTGCCCATTCAGATCCGAGTTTCCACAGTATTGCGCACAGCAAAAATCAATCCCCTGAAAAAATGAATTGTCTCAACGGCGCGCCGGCTCGAGTACCGGTCACGCCTTCATACCAGGCGCACAAGATAGATTAAAAATAATGCAGTTGAAAGCACGGGGTGATCCACACTTCGTTGCCAGTTGTACAGAATCGATCAATCGATTGAGCTGACGACCGATCTCGACCGCGGCAAGAGCCGACGCCACGGACTGGCTTGTTAACGCGAACTCCTTATCCCGGCCTCGGCGGATTTGTCTCGTTAAGCGCGTTAATTCTTACCGGGGCTGTTGAGGAATAAAATCCTGGCACTCGACTTCGCCGGACTTTACGGTCAGGAAACTGGATTCCGGCACCGGCAGCCAGGCTTCAGCCAGGTCGGACAGCGGTTCGGACACGACCGCGCGCGCATTATCGGAGAAGTCTTCCAGGTGCGGCGCGATCTGGCGCAGCGCTTCCATATCGATACTGTAGAACAGGCTGCGCGACTCACCCTCGGTAGAGTAGCGGAACGCGTATAGTGACTGGCCATCGCAAATCCCGAGCGACATCTGTACCGGGTTGTCGATACCTTTCTCTGCGCCAACCTGTTCGATGAATCCAGCCATGCGGGCAACACCTTGCGCTACGTCATCGGCCATGCCGAAGCTGAGCGCGAAAAAAAACATGGTCTCCGAATCTGTTGATCCCTGGATATGCGGATACAGTTGCGGCGATATCGCCATCACCAGGTCACGTTTTATTTCGGGAAAACCGCGTATAGCGCCATTATGTACGAACATCCAGTTGCTGAACTTGAATAGATGACAGTTCGACTCCTGCACGGGGCTGCCGGTGGTTGCGCGGATGTGCGCCATGAACAGCGGCGATTTGATCTGCTCGGCCAGTGCACGCAAGTTATTGTCGTTCCACGCCGGATGAATGCTTTTATAGACACCCGGTTCGTCACCCCTGGCATACCAGCCCAGGCCAAAGCCATCGCCGTTGGTGGTGGTCGCGCCCGCGTAGGAGTGCAGGCTCTGATCGATGAGCGAGTGCTCGGGTTTGGTGATGATATCGTCGAGATAAACCGGATTTCCCGAATAAGCCAGCCAGCGACACATGCTCCACTCCTCTTGTGTCAAAAAACCAGTATCAGTCCAGCTCCAGCATTTTTTATTGATCCCGGGCAATAAGAAGATCATTAATAATACGGTTATGTTCGACTAACCGTTCTTATGATTACAAACACTACCCATAAGGCCAGCCACCCACTGTTAGCGGCAAATTTAAGTTGACCCGGCTTAATATGTCGATTATCGTCGACATATGGACGTATCTTCCACGGTAAAGGCGCTCGGCGCACTCTCGCAAATATCACGACTCGAAGCTTTCCGTTTGCTCGTACGCAGCGGATCCAGGGGTATGGCGGCAGGAGAAATTGCGCGCGCACTGGAGGTTCCTCACAACACGATGTCCTCGCATCTTTCGGTCCTGGTCAACGCCGGGCTTATCGGTTCGCGCCGCGAAAGCCGTTCGATCATCTACAGCATCGACTTCGCCGGTACCCGCGACTTGCTTTCCTTCCTCATGGAAGATTGCTGCCGGGGACGTCCCGAACTATGTGCACCCGTACTCGACAGCGTTTTGTCGGGTTGCTGCGCTGCCAGTAACGCAAACGGAGACAAGCAATGAAAAGACTACACGTAAACCTGGCGGTCGACGACCTCGACACGTCGATCGGATTCTACACCTCTCTGTTCGCTAGCGAGCCCACGGTAGTGAAGGATGACTACGCCAAATGGATGCTCGACGACCCGCGCGTCAATTTCGCGATCACCACCCGCGGCCAGCGCAAGGGAATCGACCACCTCGGCATACAGGTCGAGAACGAAGCCGAGCTCGGCGACGTTTATGCGCGCCTGCAAAGCACCGCTGCACCGGTCATCGAAGAAGGTGGAACAACCTGTTGCTATGCCAACTCGGAGAAGAGCTGGATTTTCGATCCCGACGGCATCGCCTGGGAAACTTTCCTGACCCACGGCGAAAGCCCGGTTTACGGCAGTGATTTCATCGTGGCCGCGGCACAGGACTCGGCCTGCTGCACTCCCCAGCAAAAAAAATCCGCCGATTCAGGCTGTTGCTAAACCACTGACAGGAACAGAAATGTCTTCGGATTCGACCACCCCGATGGGGATTTTCGAGCGTTACCTGTCGGTGTGGGTGGCGATGTGCATCCTCACCGGCGTGGTACTAGGCGTTCTGCTGCCCGGTATTTTCCAGCTCGTCGCCAGCATCGAGTATGCCAGCGTCAACCTCGTGGTGGCGGTGCTGATCTGGATCATGATCTACCCGATGATGGTCAACGTCGATTTCGCATCGCTGAAAGATGTCGGTAAAAAGCCCCGGGGGCTGTGTATTACGCTGGTCGTCAACTGGTTGATCAAACCTTTCACCATGGCGGCACTAGGCATCCTGTTCTTCGAGCATATCTTTGCCGGGCTGGTCGACCCGCAAACCGCCAGGGAGTATATCGCCGGCATGATTCTGCTCGGCGTTGCGCCCTGCACCGCGATGGTCTTCGTCTGGAGCCAGCTGGTGCGCGGCGACGCGAACTACACGCTGGTGCAGGTTTCCATCAATGACATCATCATGATATTCGCGTTTGCACCGATCGCGGCCTTGCTGCTCGGGGTTACCGATATCGTGGTGCCCTGGGAAACGCTGCTGCTTTCGGTAGTTCTCTATGTCGTTATCCCGCTGGCGGCAGGTTACGCGACGCGAAAACTGCTGGACGGCTCCGGCAATCACGCCGGCATCGACAGTTTTACCGCGAAGATCAAACCCTTCTCGGTCATGGGCCTGCTGGCAACGGTGGTTTTACTGTTCGGTTTCCAGGCACAGACCATCATCGACAAGCCGATGGTAATCGCGTTGATCGCGGTTCCGTTGATTATTCAAAGTTACGGGATTTTTATCGTCGCCTACGGCTGGGCTTATTTGTGGCGGGTTCCGTTCACCACCGCGGCGCCGGCCGCCCTGATTGGAACGTCCAACTTTTTCGAGCTCGCGGTGGCGGTCGCGATCAGCCTGTTCGGATTGAACTCGGGTGCGGCCCTTGCCACGGTCGTCGGCGTACTGGTCGAGGTACCGGTGATGTTATCCCTGGTCGCGCTGGCCAATCGCACCCGCGCACATTTCGCCTGACGCGTTTTGCTATCGAATCGGCTGCCACGCGTTCATAGTTGAGTTTTTATCCTCCTGCCCGTGCTACAGTCGAGGGCTGTCCGGCCTATACCAAGGGCCTGACTATGCGGGAGATTTCGGCCTGGATGGTTCGACCCTGGTCAAGAAGGTGTCTTGTATTTCCAGTGGTTTGAGTTATAAGACGTGTTTAGCCTTTATTTCTATCTGTCTCGAAGGACGTGCCTGAACCGCTACCGATGAAAACTCTCGCAATAAACTCATTCGCAGCAGCGTCCAGCTGAATCTGCTGCAGATCTTTAATTGAGCCGTCGATGGTATTTAGGCAATCATGATATCCCGCGCACGACGCATCCGGTTACTGCTCGCTCTGCTGGTGGTGAGCTTCGGCATTGTCCTCTTCGTCGATCCGATCCCCCAGGACCTCGCCTATCACGATTTCGCCGACAAGCGCGGCTGGCTCGGCATCCCCAATTTCAGTGACGTTACCTCCAACATAGGCTTCCTGGTGGTCGGCGCAATCGGGTTGATTGCCCTTATCTTTCGCCACCGAGAGCTGTTTCGCAGCTCTGCTGACGCACGGCCATACCTGGTTTACTTCGTCGGCGTCACCCTGGTCAGCGCCGGCTCGAGCTACTACCACTGGGCACCTTCCAACGCCACCCTGCTGTGGGACCGTCTACCCATGTCGCTCGCCTTCATGGCAATCAGCGCCGCAGTGGTGGCCGACCGGATTAACTCCCGCGCCGGTAATGGCTGGCTCCTCGCCGTACTGCTCGTGCTCGGCCTCGCGAGCCTGTTTTACTGGGACTGGACGGAGTCACTGGGTCGCGGCGACCTGCGTTTCTACGGACTGGTACAATTCTACCCGATGCTCGCGCTGCCCGTCATCATCTGGGCATTCCCCGACCACCATTACACCATCGGTCGATATCTCGGCTGGACGATCGCCTGGTACGGGCTCTCCAAGGTATTCGAGTTCTTCGACCGGGGTATCTACGAGCTGACCGGTCACCTGGTCAGCGGCCATAGCCTGAAACACCTGGCGGCGGCGGTCGCTGCCTACATGGTGCTGCGGATGCTGATCGCGGTCAAAGCCCAGCCAACGCAGGCGCCCCACCCGGATATAAAACGGTAACAGTTACACCAACTCAAAACAAAAAAGCCTGCGCCGAAACGCAGGCCAATAACGGAGGAGTTGTTCTCTGACCGATGTTTATTCAATGAACGAACATCGTGAATTCGTTGGGATATCCCGGATATTCGCTGCGCGAATTCCGGGATGACAAGAAGGCTATCGTGTGATTCACACGATAGCCTTCTTGTCAGCTCCAGGGAAACGGGCTACTGGATACCGGGTGTAATTTGCCCTGCTCGTAACGCGAGAAACGGAAGGGCTCGAGCAGCGAACTGGTCTGGCCGCACAGTTCTTCGGCCACCAGTTTACCGACACCCAGCATTTTGTAGCCGTGATTCGAATCGGCAATCAGGTAGCAGTTTTCGCGGAATACGTCGAACACGGGGAAACTGTCCGGGGTAAACGAACCGATGCCACCGGAAGGTTCGTTCTTGTAGTACTCGAACTGGCCCTCGAAACGCTTCTGGCAATGCGCCAGCGCGGAGACCCACATGTGGGCGAAATCTTCGCCAACGACGAAATCAGGCGAATCGACACCGTAGGGATCAACCGCGACATCGTCGGGATCGGTATCGATTGCATAGGGTGCGGCGCCGCCCTGGATACCGCCGAAGTGAAAATCAGGCTTGTAGTAAATACCCCACATTTCGTCGGTGATCAGGCTGCCATCGTAAGTCGAGTAAAGCGGTTCGTTACTGTCGACATGAATGACCGGCGGGAATTTACCGTCATTGGTTTTCTGTAACTCGGGATCGACACCGAGCGTGCCTTCCTGCAGCGACCAGTAAATCCACATCGGGATATTGCTGTGCATCTGGCCGTCAGAGCCCTTGATGGTGATGGTTTTCGGCAGTTCGAGCATGTCCCAGACAGTCTTGGCCCAGGGACCCGCGCCGATTACCACCTGGTCGCAACCGATTTCTCCCTTGTCGGTTTCGACGGCCTGGATTGCGCCACCGGCCGAATCACTCTTGAATCCGGTCACGGTACAGCCGGTCAGGATGCGCACACCCTCATTCTCGGCCTTGGTCGCAAGCGCGTACATCGCCTTCGTATTATTGGCGTAGCCGCCGCGCTTTTCGTGTAATACCGACGTAATTCCGGTTGCCTGCCAGTCGTGGAACAGGGTTTTCATGTAATCTGAGGATTCCTTTTCGCCCTCGATGAAGGTCGATTCGTAGCCGATATCCTTTTGCTGCTGAGCAATCGTGGCGACATCGGCGTGCATTCTTTCAGGGCTGATCTGCATATAGCCCACCGGGTGATAACTATAACCTTCCGGATCGGTCTCCCAGACGCCGACACTATGCGCCATCAACTCGCGCATCGCCGGCTGAAAGTAATTGTTGCGCACCACCCCGCAGGCGATGCCTGACGCACCGGCGGCGATTCCGCTTTTGTCGACGACCAATATATCCTTGCCATCGCCCTTGCCCTGGGCTTTCAACTGTTGCGCCAGGTGATAGGCCGTGCTGAGACCATGAATGCCCGCGCCGATGATCAGATATTTCACATGTGAAGGAATTGCCATTGTTGGGCCTGCCGTATTTTTACGTTGTTCGAGTAGGGCAGCCTAATCTCAGCGCCCGGATTTCAGTCGAAAAAGGATATCTGAAATCTTTCAGGCTGCGCTGAACTAGAACGACTAAACAAAAGACAATAACGACATGGCCAAATGCCTTTCCAGGCAGGCAAAAAATACTTAATCGAGACCTTCGACCGCCTTGCGCATCCGTTCAACCGCCTGCTCGACGCGGCTACGCGGACAGGCGAAATTCAGGCGCATCCAGCCCGGGCTGCCAAACGTGTGACCGGGCGACATGCCCACCCCGGCATCCTCGAAAAATTTCGCCGTGTCTTCAAGCTTCAATGCGGAAGCATCGATCCAGGCCAGGTAGGTCGATTCAAGCGGCCCCAGGTGGAGCCCCGGAATTGAATTGATTTCTGCAATCAGGTAATCACGGTTGGCAGCCAGATACTCGCATTGCTGGCGATTCCATTCATCGCCAGACTCGTATGCCGCCTCACCCGCGGTATAACCCATGACCCCGACGTGAGGAATAATACCGGTGCGCGCGCGCAACATACCGGCATGCAGCTCGGGATTGGGCACGATAGCAAAGGAAGACCCGAGCCCGGCGAGGCTGAAAGTTTTGCTCGGCGCCATCAGCGTGATGCTGCGCTGCTCGATCTGCGGGTTCAGTGACGCAATCGGAATATGACGTTTATCCGGGTCCAGAATCAGGTCGCAATGAATTTCATCCGAACAGATGATCAGCTCCTGTCGCTCGGCGATATCCGCCAGTCGACGCAATTCAGACTCACGGTAAACCGCGCCCCCCGGATTCTGCGGATTGCAGAACAACATGACCTGACCGGGCCTGGCCGGCTGCTTTTCGAGCCAGTCGAGGTCGATGATCATGCGTTCATCCTGCATACACATCGGCACCGGCTGGTTTACGCGCGAGCTCAGTCCCGGCGCCTTGCTGATATTGAAATAAATGACCCCAGGCGTATACACCGCATCACCCACCTCGCCATTACTGCGACAGGCACAATTCATCGCACCAACCACCCCTGGCAGAAACAGTAACCAGGCGGGATCGATCTCCCAGCCATAGCGGTCCTGCATGCGTGCAACGATAAGTTCGACCAGGCGTTCAGACGAGTCGGTATAACCGAAAACCGGATGCTGGACCCGCTTCAGCATGGCTTGCTGGATTGCCGGCGCGATCGCGAAATCGGATTCTGCGACCCACATCGGCAGGATGTCCCTGCCGCGATACCTGTCCCACTTCAGGCTACTGGTATTACTGCGATCAATTACCTGATCGAAGTCGAAAATTTCGCTCATCTGCGCTCGATACCCCGTTTCGATGCGGCGATCATATGTCAGGCCGGTGGTGCGTCCAAGTGATTTCGATGATTAGCGCTTGACCTTTAAAAATCCAGTTGCGATGCTCCGCGCATGAACAATGAGTACGACTACATCATCCTCGGCGCCGGTTCGGCAGGGTGTGTGCTCGCCAATCGCCTCAGTAAAAGCGGCAAGCATTCGGTGTTGATTGTCGAAGCCGGCCCGATGGACAAGAAACTGTTGATTCACATCCCCGCCGGGGTATATAGCGTTTACAAGGACCCGAGCATCAACTGGAACTACGAATCGGAGGTCGAAGCCGAACTGGAGCAGCGCAAAATTGATTTGCCGCGCGGCAAGGTGGTCGGTGGTTCCTCATCGATTAACTCGATGGTTTACATGCGCGGCCATCCGCGCGACTACGACCGCTGGAACGATGAACTCGGACTCAAGGGCTGGAGCTACGCCGACTGCCTGCCCTATTTCAGGAGCGGTGAAACTTCCGAGCGTGGCGAGAATGAATGGCGCGGCGGCAACGGACCACTGGGTGTCGCCAAAGCCAAGCTCGAAAATCCCATATTCGATGCATTTTTAACCGCGGGAGAAACCTCGGGACAGGGCCGCTCGGACGACCTCAACGGCTACAAACCCGAGGGTCTCGCTCGTCTCGACAGCACTATCCGCGACGGGCGCCGCTGCAGCGCGGCGGTAGCCCATTTAAAACCGGCACTATCCCGCCCCAACCTGGACCTGGTAACGCATGCGCTGGTGGAACAGGTACTGCTCGATAAGCAGCGCGCGATCGGGGTCAAATTCAGGCACAAGGGCAAGATCCAGGTTATCCGCGCCAGCCGCGAAGTCGTTGTGTCCTGTGGCGCGATCAAATCTCCGCAGTTGCTGATGCTTTCCGGCATCGGTCCGGCCGCCGAACTCGACAGGCATGGCATCCCGCTGCGGCACGAACTGCCTGCGGTGGGGCAGAATCTGCAGGATCACTTGAAAATTGAGTGCGCCTGGAGATGCACCCAGTCAATCACCTACCATCGGGTTGGTCGACCCTGGAACAAGCTCAAGATAGGAATGCGCTGGCTGACCTCGCAGACGGGATTCGGTGCATCGAATATCTGGGAAGCCGGGGGTTTGATCCGTGGCAACGAAACAGTGGACTACCCCAACCTGCAATATCACTTCGCACCGGTGTCGGCCAGTTACGAGGGGCGTAAATTAGTTCTGTCGCAAGGTTTCACACTGCAGGTCGAGCAACTCAGGCCAGCCAGCAGGGGGCATATTGCACTCAACTCCGCCGACCCGCTGGACAAGCCCGCCGCGCATTTCAACTACCTGAGCGAGGCCCATGATGTACAGGAACTGCTCGAGGGTTACCGAAAGATTAACGAACTGGTCATGCAACCCGCATTTATCGCGTTTCGCGGTGACCGCACCGAACCGGTGCCGGAAATCAAATCCGATAGTGAAGTGGAAAACTGGATTCGCCAGACTGCGTCCACTGACTATCATCCCAGCTGTACCTGTCGCATGGGCGATGACGACAACTCCGTGGTCGACGCGCAAATGAAAGTACACGGCATCGAGGGGCTACGCGTGGTCGATGCCTCGGTCATGCCCGAGATCGTCAGTGGCAACCTCAATGCGCCGACACAAATGATCGCCGCACGTGCCGCCGACTTTATCCTGGGTAATACGCCTCTGCCACCCGAGCACGCCAACTTTCATTTTCAGCGCTAGCGAAGTTTCGTTAACCCGACAGTTATCAGCAATCGGCACCTGAACATCAAGCGCTAATCTATGAGATTTTTAATATGAAACAAAAACTGCACAAAGAACTACAGGCACTACTCGACTTTTACCACAGGCAACGGCAGAACCCGCCGGATGTTTTCACCTACGCCGCGGGCATCATCGACAAACCCGGCTTTTTCACCATGGCCGACCTGCAGCGCCACCTTAACAATCCGTTACTGCAACCGGAATGGGTGCACGTAAAGCTCGACGGTAAGCGCATCGAACTGGAAAAGACCTGCTTTTACAAAACCGTACAGGGCAGGAAACTGCATTTCATGGACAAGGAGGTTTTGGGCGACGCCATCAGCAAGGGTGCCGCGGTCGTGCTCGAAGGGATCGATATCCTCGAGCCGGGCATCAATGAATTTGCCGCCAGGCTCGATGATTCCCTTCCCTGCGTGTTGTCGAACAGCGAAGTCTTCCTGTCGCAACAGGATAGTGAAGCCTACGAGGGTCACTGCGACGCCGATGACGTGCTCGTGGTGCAACTCGCCGGCAAGAAGACCTGGCAGCTGTTTCAGCCGCAGCAAAGACGCTATGCAGACATCCAGGAATTGAACGATCAGCAGCTCGGACCGGTTATGGAGGAGATCGCGATGCGCCCGGGTGACGCACTTTATGTTCGCGCCGGGGTGCCGCACCGCTGCATCACCAGTGCACCATTCAGCCTGCACATGTCGTTCGACCTGGTCGACAACACCCCGACCACAGCTGAAATCTCCGGCGAAGCGAACAACCAGTACAAGCATGCCTGCGAACTGCCCTACGCATCGACGACCAGTGTCGTCGACCGCTACGTTTCCATTTTGAAATCGGAAGACTTCCTTTCCGCATTACAGCAGGCTACCGAATTCAAACGTACTGAAATTGCACGCTTTCGCCAGATGCTCGGTCGCTCCAGCGCGGTCAGGAGTCTCGGTAAATTTAACCAGTAAGCTACCCTGGCGAAGGTTACAGGTAGCGGGCGGGGGCGCAGGCGGCGGGGTCAAAAGGTTGCTCTGCTCCACTGATGAAGTTCGCTATCAACTGTCCCGTAATCGGGCCCATCGTCAAACCCATGTGTGAATGCGCAAATGCCAGCCACAGGTTTTCATGGCGCGGTGCCGGGCCGATGATCGGCAAGGTATCGGGTACCGTCGGACGTCGGCCCATCCAGGGTTCGTGCAGCAGGATTTTATCGACCGGAAAAGCTTCACCCACACGCGGTATCACCTGCGCGACCTGCCGTGGATCCGGCGCGGTTTCGTGATGGACCAGATTAGAGCCGGTGGTCACCCTCAGTCCCATATCCATCGGCGACATGACATAACTGGCATCGACATCGAAGACAGGACCTGACAGCCCGGCTTCGTCCTGCGGCGAAAAAATAGTATGGTAACCGCGCTCGATCGCAAGCGGGTTTGAATAACCCAGTTGCCCGATCAATTCGGGCGTCCAGGCCCCCATACTCACCACCACCCGGTCGACCGTTTCGCATCCCTGTTGCGTAGTCAATTCCCAGGAGCCGTTGGTGCGCTGCACAGATTCGACGGCATCACATCTAACCGTGCCGCCCGCTTCGGCAAACATCCGCGCGTAAGCCTTGCATAACTTCTGTGGGTTTCGAATCGATACCGACTCAACGATCAACACCGCCTGCGCGAAGATACGCTTCAAATCGGGTTCGTATTCGTGTAGCTGATCGGGATTGAGCAAGGTATGCCTGATGCCGCATTGCTCCAGCAGCTCGCGTTCCAGTTGATCACGCATAAAGGTCTGCCGGCTGCGGTAAAGCTTCAAGCCACCGCCTCGATTGAGTAAGTGTTGTGCGTCGGCCTCGGCTATCCATTGCTTGTGGATATCGATCGAGGCCTGGGTTAATGCATTCATGGCATCGCCCCCGCGCAAAAAGGTTTTGCGCCTGCAGCGACTTAAAAAACGAACCAGCCAGGGGAATAGCGACAGCAGGTGCGGGTAATGCAGCAGCAGATCGGCATCCCGGTTGAGTATCAATCGGTGCAAGCGACCCAGCAGATGAGGATCGGCGATCGGCGTGATATTGCTGTAGCTGAGTATGCCGGCATTTCCGGAAGAGGTTTCTTCACCCGGTCCTCGCCGATCGACCAGGGTGACCTGGTAACCTCGACGTTGTAATTCGAGCGCACAGCATATACCGACTATACCGGCGCCGAGGACTGTCACGGATTGCTTCATTACTGCTACATCTAGGCTTTTCTTTCGGTAGCTATCTGCGAACGGTGATTACGCGGCGAACTACCGAAATGCTTGCGATAGCAGGCGGTAAAATAAGACTGGGTTTCAAAACCGGTGGCAATCGAAATATCGATCACGCTGTGGTTGGTGTTGAGCAACAGTTGCTTGGCATGCATCAGTCGCAAAGACAGGTAGTACTGGCTCGGCGTTACGTCGCGATACTTATGGAACAGGCGCTCTATCTGACGTAACGACAGGCTACATTTCTCGGCGATAGACGGGAGTGACAGGGGTACTTCAATATTGTTTTCCATCAGGTTGATGACATCGATTAATTTCGGTGCGCTCATTGCCAGATCGATGCGATCCGCCATCTGTTGCGAATCAATTTCGGTGCGGATGCGATCGTGCTGAAACTGCTGTGAAATCTGCTGAGCCAGCTGACGTCCATACTCATTCTCGATCAGCTTGAGCATCATATCCAGTGCGGCTGTACCACCGGAACAGGTGAACCGGCGCTCGGCAATTTCATAAAGCGTGAAAGCGACTTCAACATGCGGGTAAAGCTCCTTGAAGACAGGGATATTCTCCCAGTGTATCGTGCATCGACATTCATCCAGCAGGCCCGCGCGCGCGAGAATAAAGCTGCCCGAGCTGGCCGAACCCAGGTTTACCTGCTGTTTATCCAGCAGCTTTAGTTGCTTGAGCGTTTTCGCGTCGTCAAAATGCTGCGCCGTGTTGGGCGCGACAATAACCAGGCTATCAAGATCTTTCGCTTCCAGCATCGCCCTCGTGGGCACGGTAATACCGCAACTGGCCGCAACCGGGTTTTCGTCGGCGGCGAAGTATTCCCAGGAAAACAGGTTCTGCTCAGATAAACGATTAGCGGCACGCATCGAGTCAACCACGCAGCTGAAAGGTATCAACGGAAATCCTTCGATCAACAGGATACCAATGGTTTTGGTGTCGTCGCTAATTGCTTACGTCCTCTTCATCTGTTGCGGGATTTGGCCCATTCTAGCGAAATTACCTCTATCCACAACTTGGATCGTTCAGATCGACTGAATCCGGGATGGCGCTGGCAAACAGTCCAGGGTCGCGCTTAGGTCAGCCGGAAATGACGCCAAAAACCATACTTGCCTGTTTAGTTCGTCATTCTTTGGGCTGGATTACCAGGAGTAATCGATGAGTGAAGCAAGACAGGCAAGCAGGGGACGGCGCGGGCGCGGCGGACGCGGCGCACGCGGCGCGGGCGCGGCTTCCGTAACCCCGAGCGCACCCTATATCAAGCGTAAAATTCCGTTTTTCGAGGTACTCGACGAGGAAGGTCTGCAGCTCATAGAAAACAATGCCGATACGATTCTTGAAGAAGTCGGCATCGAATTCCGCGACATGCCCGAGGCACTGGAAATTCTTAAACAGGGCGGTGCCGAAATCGACGGTATTACCGTGCGTTTCCCGCGCGGCCTGTGCCGTTCCATCATCCAGGCGTCGGCGCCCGCCGAATACACCCAGCATGCTCGCAACCCCGCGCGCAATGTTCAGATCGGCGGCAAGAACACCGTGTTTGTTCCCGCCTACGGCAGTCCTTTCGTGTTTGACCTGGACAAGGGGCGCCGCTACGCAACCATCGAGGACTTCCAGAACTTCGTCAAACTCGCCTATGCCTCGCCCAGCCTGCACCACTCCGGCGGGACGATTTGCGAGCCGGTCGATATTCCGGTCAACAAGCGCCACCTGGACATGGTTTACTCGCACATCAAGTATTCAGACAAAGCCTTCATGGGTTCGGTCACCGCGCCTGAGCGTGCGCAGGATACCGTCGAGATGATCAAGATCATTGCTGGCGAAAACTACATCGATGCGGAAAGCGGCCGACCACGCACCTATGCCACCAGCCTGATCAACGCCAACTCACCAATGACCTTCGACGATACCATGCTCGGCGCCGCCAAGGTTTATGCCGAGAACAACCAGGCAACGATTGTTACGCCATTTATCCTTGTCGGTGCGATGTCACCGGTTACGGTTGCCGGTACCGCGGCACAGTCGCTTGCCGAGGCGCTCGCCGGAATAACTTTCGTGCAGCTGGTCAACCCCGGTGCACCGGTGATTTTCGGCAGCTTCGCCAGTTCGATGTCGATGCAGTCGGGGGCACCGACCTTCGGTACGCCGGAACCAGCCCTGGTGCTCTATGTCATGGCCGCGCTGGCACGTCGACTCGGGGTGCCGTTTCGTTCCGGTGGCGGGCTTTGCGGTTCCAAGCTGCCCGATGCCCAGGCAGCCTACGAAGCCGCCAGCACCCTGTATCCGGCGGTCATGGCCGGGGTCAACTTCGTCTTGCATACCGCCGGCTGGATGGAAGGCGGTTTAGCGATGGGCTATGAAAAATTCATCATGGACGCCGACCAGGCCGCGATGATGGAAATTCTCCTCGGTGGGGTCGATCTCTCCGAAAACGGCCAGGCGATGGACGCGATTCGCGAAGTCGGTCCCGGGGTTCACTTCCTCGGCTGTAACCATACGCAGAAAAATTTCAAGACCGCGTTTTACCGCTCGCCGATTACCGACAATAACAGCTTCGAGCAATGGGAGTCGGAAGGTAGTCTCGATCACGCGCAGCGCTGCAATGCCCGCTTCAAAAAAATGCTTGCCGAGTACGAAGCACCAGCGCTCGACCCGGCCACCGACGAAGCCCTGCTGGCATACATCAAACAACGCAAGGACTCGATGCCGGATTCGATGACCTGATCAATCTGGGCGCAAACGCGCCCCTCCCAAAAAAGTCATCCCGGTTCTTCCTTTGATGTCATCCCGGCCCCCGAGCCGGGATCTCGCAATGACCTCACCCTCAGGATTCCGGGCTTCCCTCGATAGTAGTGGCTACCTCGGGGGTAAATCCGCAAAAGTGTAGCGCGGCAGGGACGCCGCGCTCCAAGCGATTCCAGGGATGGACCAAACGGCGTTGTTTGCCGTTTGGGAGCGACTTTTGCGGGCTGAACCCCGAGGTAGCCACCCACTATTGAGGGAATGACGAGTAGACCGCTGTAAGCCGCCTCTGCTTAAAAATGTCGTGCAATGGGCCGGTTTAGCGACTAGTATTTTGGGCGATTGATCAAATTATGATCAGATCCTTACCGCGCTTCACTACAATTAGAACTATGAGTGACGAAAAAGCCGCAGCAATAACCGAGCACTTCGGTTTTTTGCAGGTCCCCAATTATTCGATGATCGCATTCACCTCTGCAATCGAACCATTGCGTATGGCGAATCGCGATGCCGGCAGGGAGCTTTATCGCTGGAGTGTTTATACGATTGACGGTTTGCCGGAAAAGGCCAGTAACGGGCTTGAAATTACCCCCGACGGCAGTATCGAAAGCGCTACCGATATTTCGATATTGTTCGTCTGTGGTGGCGCCGATATCGCCGACACCTGGTCCAGACCCTTACAATTCGCGCTACGCCGTATCGCCAAGCGTAACAACGTGAAACTCGGGGCACTGTGCACCGGCAGTTATCTGCTCGCGCGGGCGGGTTTACTCGACGGCTATAAATGTACGATTCACTGGGAAAATATCGCCAGCCTGCGGGAAGAGTTTCCCGAAGTACAGGTATCAGATGATCTGTTTCTATTTGACCGCGATCGCATCACCTGTGCCGGCGGGCAGGCGTCGATGGACATGATGCTGCAGCTGATAAACGATCGTCTCGGCAACAAACTGGTTACCCACATTTCCGAGCAATTCATGTGTGAACGTATCCGCAACTCGGATGACCGACAACGCATACCCCTGCACCTGGCGCTGGGGTCAAATCAACCCAAGCTGACCGAGGCGGTCACCTTGATGGAGGCGAACATCGAGGAGCCGATCAGCCTCGATGAGCTGTCCAGCTACGTTGGCATCTCCAGACGCCAGCTCGAACGCCTGTTTCAAAAACATCTGAATTGTGTGCCCACCCGCTACTACCTGAACCTGCGACTCAACCGAGCTCGCCTTCTGCTGCTGCAGACGAGCAAGTCAATCGTTGACATCGCGCTCGCCTGTGGTTTTATTTCGGCACCGCATTTCAGTAAATGCTACCGTGATTTATTCGGTCTGCCGCCGCGCGACGAGCGCCGCAAACTGCAGCTGAAATCCGCCCAGGACGAGGCTGACCTCGCGAGTTAGGCGCGACTGCGGCGTCGGCGCGAACGGCGCTTGCGATCCTCCGCGGCGCTACCTTCGATCGCTGGTTTCGGCGCCGGCAGGGTCACCACTTTGGCGAGTTCCTCGTAGCTATCAGTCTTATGCGGCAGCGCCATCGCCTCGATGAAATATTCCTGGAAGCTGGGCTCGATCGCGGTTTCGATTTTTTCCACCTTGGGCAGAATTTCACCGATTTCGAGGCGCGACGGAAAATTCAACAACGCAATACGGGCCCCGGTTCCGGCAGCATTGCCGACCGAGCCTACATTATCGAGATTACAGTCTGGAATAAGCCCCAGTACCATTGCGTACTTGACATCGATATGGCTACCAAACGCGCCCGCCAGACCAATGCGATCGACTTTTTCGATACCCATACGATCGATCAACAGGCGGGTGCCGGCATGTAACGCGGCCTTGGCCAACTGGATCGCGCGCACATCGTTTTGCGTTATCCGGATCGAACGCTCTCCCGCCTGCAACACATACGCAAAGGTACGACCATCCTGAACAATACGCTCACTATGCCTGCCCGAGACCGGCCCGATGACCCCGTCCTGGTCGATGATGCCGGCGAGAAACATTTCCGCAACCACCTCGATAATGCCCGAACCGCAGATGCCGCTAACCCCGATACGCGCGCTTTTCTCAGCAAAGTCGGCAGCGTCTGACCAGGCTTCGCAACCAATCACCCGAAACCTGGGTTCCAGAGTTTCGGCGTCGATGCGGACGCGTTCAATGGCGCCCGGCGCAGCGCGCTGCCCGGACGTGATCTGCGCGCCCTCGAAAGCGGGCCCGGTCGGGCTCGAAGCCGCCAGCAGGCGATTGCGATTGCCGAGCACGATTTCGGCATTGGTACCAACGTCTACCAGCAGTACGTATTCCTCGGCAAGGTCCGGCCGTTCGGACAGGATAACCCCTGCCGTATCGGCGCCGATATGCCCGGCGATACAGGGTAGCGTGCAGATCCGTGCTTCCGCATGCAACTGGATATTGATATCCGCAGCACGTAAAACCTGGGCCTGGTCGGTGGTCAGTGTGAACGGAGCGGTGCCCAGCGGTGTCGGATCGATGCCGAGAAACAGGTGATGCATGATGGGATTGGCGACTACGGTCATGTCGAGAATATCTTCGACCTTGATACCGGCCGATTTGGCCGCGCGCCTGGCGAGCTGGTTGAAGGCATCACGCACCACCTCGGTCATCGCGATATCTCCGCCTTCATTCATCATCACGTAAGAGACGCGGCTCATTAAATCCTCGCCAAAGCGAATTTGTGGATTCATGGTATCGGCGGTGGCGACGATTTCACCGGTGTTCAGGTTACACAGCTGCGCCGCGATGGTGGTCGAACCGAGATCAACCGCGAGTCCATAGACTTCTTTCTTCACCCCCGGCCAGACGGCAATAATTTGCTGAAACTGGTATACCGCCACCGTGACCTGGCGCCCGGCTTTGGCCAGCGCTGGTTGCAGCAGACGCAGCTGCGAGAGATCACAATCCATGATCGGCAGTTCGTGTTCACTCGCCAGCGCCTGCTGTAAACGGCGCTTGTCGGATATCGGCGCATGCATGTCGGGTTCCGGCAAGGTCACCGTGTAAAGATGCAGGGCCGGCTGAACCTGTATGTCGTAAGCCGTTACAGCCTTGGCGATATGCTGCTTGTGCTGCTGGCTTTCCTCGGGAACATCGACCACCAGGTCGCCCAGGATACGGGCATTGCAACCCAGGCGACGCTTTCCCTTGAGTCGTTTCCTCGACTGATGATGCAGTTCGGTCTCGGTAAGCGGGGACAGGTGGTCTGCGTGAGAGATTATGCCGTGCTTGGCAAACTCTCCTTCCTGCGGCAGTACCTGGCACTTGCGGCATTTACCCTGCCCGCCGCAAATCGATCCCAGGTCAACACCGAGTCGCTGAGCCGCCTGCAGAACGCTGGTCCCGAGCGGAACCTGGCCACGCAGCCCCGAGGGCATGAACAGTACACTGACTTCTTCGTCCATCGTAATTAGCCCGGCTTTCAGTTCGCGCTTCTAAGCCGCCGGGCGACGACGTCGGCCGGTGCCGCGTCGACCGGTACCGCGGCCGCTGCCTTCAGGCGCCGGTTCACGGAATTGCTTGATCCAGCGCGTGCAATCCGGGTCTTTACCCAGCATGACATCGGCGCCGAGACTCGCGGCTACGACTTCGGCATGCAGCGGATTGGTAATCGCCGAGGTCATGCCTTCCTGGATCGCCATGCTGATAAATGCACCGTTGAAGCCATTACGATTCGGCAGACCGAAACTGACATTTGACGCGCCGCAGGTGGTGTTGACCTTGAGTTCGGTGCGCAGGCGATGGATCAACTTGAGCACTTCACGTCCGGCAGAATTGATTGCGCCGATCGGCATAACCAGCGGGTCAACGACGACATCACAGGCCGGAATGCCGTAATCCGCCGCACGCTCAACAATTTTTTTGGCGACGTTGTAGCGTACATCGATATCTTCCGATATACCGCTTTCATCGTTCGATATCGCAACCACCGCAGCGCCGTGCTTTTTGACCAACGGCAACACCCGGTCGAGACTCTCGTCTTCGCCGGTAACCGAGTTAACCAGCGCCTTGCCCTGGTAGACTGCCAGCCCGGCTTCGAGGGCATCGATGATCGACGAGTCGATGCTCAGGGGCACATCGGTGAGGCTTTGCACCAGCTGAATTGATTCAGCCAGGATGCGAGGCTCGTCGGCCAGCGGGATACCGGCGTTGACATCCAGCATATGCGCGCCCGCCTCGACCTGAGCAATGGCGTCGCTTTGCACGCGACTATAGTCGCCTACCTTCATTTCTTCGGCCATAATCTTGCGGCCGGTAGGATTGATACGCTCCCCGATAAGCACGAAGGGTCGCTCGAAGCCGATGACTAACTCTTTGGTAGCTGAACTGACAACCGTTTCGGTCATTGTTATTTCCTCTGATAAATCACTTACTGAATCTAAACCAGTTCACGCCTGACGGTCAGGCTGAATTGGACTGAAGCTCACAACCCGGGTACCACGGAACCCGTCCGTCCAGCACTCCGGATTGTTGAATTATTTCGCCGACCGCCTCTTCCTGGCGATATGCCATGACATGCACGCCGCTAACCCCCTCGATTTCGCTGATCTGCTGGATCAGTTCGACACATATTTTGCGCCCCTCCAGTTTCGGTTCCTTTGCAGTCTCCAGGCGCTTGATAATGTCGTCGGGGATATGAATTCCAGGCACATTGTTACGAATCCATAGCGCGATACGCGCCGAGGCCAGCGGTCCCACGCCGGGGATGATGAAACACTGCTCGAGCAACCCGAGGTCACGCGATTTGGCCATAAATACGCGCAGGTGCTCAATATCGAAAACGTACTGGGTCTGGATAAACTGGGCTCCCGCGGCAATTTTCTTGGCCAGTCGATGGGGTCGATAGTCAAACGGTGGCGCACTGGGATTCTCCGCACCGCCGATAAACATCTGCGGTGGCGTAGTAATCGGCCTGCCGCTGAGGAAACGTGATTCGTCGCGCATGATGCGGATGGTTTCGATCAATGACATGCTGTCGAGATCGAACACCGGTTTGGCCTCAGGATGATCGCCCACCTGCACACCGTCGCCACTCAGGCAAAGCACATTGGAGACCCCCATTGCGGCGGCGCCGAGCACGTCACCCTGGATTGCAATCCGGTTCTTGTCACGGCAGGAAATTTGCAGCACCGGCGAGTAACCGATGTTGGTGAGCAGCGCGCACATTGCAACGCTGGACATGTGGCAGTGCGCACCCGAGCCGTCGGTAGCGTTCATACCATCGACATAACCATCGAATAGCCGAGCGCGTTCATAGACGTCATCCGCCAGGGCCGAGTCGGGGGGCGCGAGTTCCGCGGTGACCGCAAACTTGCCCGAGCGCAATACCCGCTCGAGTCGGCCGGTGGACGAGTGCCCTTCCAGCTGCGGCAACGCGCTTGCCGGGTTATGTTCGGAGGTTGACATCATTGGGTGGCCTCGTTATCACGTGCCGCAAAATCCTCGCGTACGACGCGTAACCAGGATGAACTGTCTTTGAGTAAATGATTGACCGGGATCTGTACCTGCTGGATTGCCGCGGTATCGCGCATTTGCTGACTGCCCCGCCAGGCTTCTACCCAGACGCAGCGCATTTCAGGCTTGACTTCGCAGTGGCCATCGAGCCGCACACCGCCACAGGGACCGTTGCGGATCGATTTCGGGCAGTTCATTGGGCAGGACATACCGGTTGATCCGAGCGCGCATTTTCCACACATCTGGCAATCGAACATCACTCCTTTTATCGCTTTTTCAACCAACCGTACCGGCTTTTCCAGGCGCCCGTAGCCAAGCTTTTTGAACAGCGGGTGCAGCTTCATCAGTACCGGTTCAAAATTATGGTAAAGCCCTTCGAGCTTGCGCGAATGAGTCACCGACCATTGACGAATTTTATTCACTAGTCACTCCAATCAGGTAGCTGGGTTGCGGGTTTCGTCAACACCGCCAGCTCGAATCAATGTTTCCAGAACTTCTTCCGTATAGCGTTCTTCCAGCTGTTGAACGAGCTGCTTCGCCTGCAACCCGACATCACCGTCGAATGGCTGTCCGACGTCATGCCAGGGCTCGAAGAGCGCATCCTGCTGCTTTTTCTTAAGGCGATATCCCGCTCTTTCGATCGCCCGCATGAAGCGGGCCGACAGACGAATCCGCGTGCTACGCCCGCCTTTGCGTATCACCACCTGGCCGGGAATATCGCGCCAGTAAACAATTTTCAGTTGCGCCACAATGCCTCCTGCATGGCTGCATCCAGCTCCGGCACCATTTCGCCCATGCCGGTGAACTTTCGCTCGAAGCGCAGGCCGAGTTGAGCGGCCGCATCCCGAGCCATCCCGGTCAACTCGTCGGAATCGGTTTGCGCGAGGTAAACCAGGCGCGTGTAATTGCCGAAATACATTTCCATCAACTCGGGATGCCGATCGATGCCGAGTATCTCGATCACCAGGCGCTGGAAATGCTGGGTCAGAAAATCGGTCAGGTAGAACGTGCCCGGCTCTTCTTCCTGCATTTGCTCGTAGCTTTCCCGTCCGGCCAGGAAATCGTAACAATGCGCCCCGGGCAGTCGCTTCACGCCCCGCTCCTCGAGCACACGATCAAGCTCACCGGCGGTACCACAGTCACCGTAAGCGACAAAGATATGTTCGTAGCTGCCCGCAGCCTGATCGATCTTTTCCGCCACCGCGGCAGGAATTTTTTCCGGACGCGCGTGCAGATCGGCAGTAATGGCCTGCAGGTCCATCTGCAACCATTGGCCGAGTTTTTTTATCTCATTGACTTCGCGCGCAATTGCGGCGCAGGTGATCACCAGTATCGGGGCTGATTCTTCCATTGTGCGCTGGCACCCTGACAACCGGGCCTTGACCAGTTACCCGGCACGCATTTCGGCGACGAGTTGCTTGGCCGTATCCGCGGCAACCGCAGCGTCGCGGCAATAGGCATCGGCGCCGATTGCTTCACCAAACTCCTGGTTCAGAGGCGCGCCGCCGACCAGGATGATGTAGTCGTCACGGATACCCTGTTCCTTCATGGTGTCGATGACGACCTTCATGTAAGGCATGGTGGTGGTCAACAACGCGGACATACCGAGAATTTCAGGTTTGTGTTCTTCGAGTGCGGCGAGATAGTCTTCAACCGGAGTGTTTATACCGAGGTCGATGACCTCGAATCCGGCGCCTTCCATCATCATGCAAACCAGGTTCTTACCGATGTCATGGATATCGCCCTTGACCGTACCGATAACCATTTTACCGGCGGCGGGTTCGTCCGATTGCGACAACAGGGGCTTGAGCAGCGCCATTCCGGCTTTCATCGCGTTGGCGGACATCAACACTTCGGGCACGAACAGGATGCCATCGCGGAAATCGATGCCGACAATGGTCATTCCGGCTACCAGGGCTTCGTTCAGTACCTTGTTGGCGTCCCATTCACGGTCCAGCAAAATCTGGGTGCCCTCGGCGACTTCTTCTTTGAGACCGCTGTACAAATCGTCGTGCATTTGCTCGACGAGTTCGTCATCCGGCAAAGTGCTCAGATCCAGATCGTCTTCGTCGTCGTAGTCGTCATCGTAATCAGTCATCAAAAAATCCTCACGCAGTCGGCAGCCGCCGGGAGAGACGGCCGCAAACGAGCAGAATAGGTTTTAAAGGCGGCGGGGTCTGACGTTACAGCGACTTCACATTGCCTTAACGCGACACCGCCGAAAGCAGCGATATTATTGATTAATAATCGGTTTTCCGCATCCAGAGCGCCGGCTCAGGTCATGCAGGGTGCATTTCTCCCTGCGTCTGATCACCGATATAAACCCGGTAATTGCCGAGCCTTTTTTCCATGATGAAGCGTTCCAGCATTGCGATGATGGTCGCGTCACTTATTTCTTCCCAGGTTATATTGTCGAACTCGTAAAAGTGCAGCGCCCTGGTTTCGACCGCATCATCCAGCGATAACAATTCACCCAGGTAATAAATAAATCTTTGCGAATTCTCATGATAAGCCGCATAAATAAAAGGCAAATCAACCTCAATCCCGGCGGAGGCAAGTTTGCCCAGCAGGCTATTTGGGGTCTCGGCATCGCCGACAGTATCCGAAGTCGGCAGCAGCAGCTGACCGTTGTCGGGATTGCGCTCCAGCAAAATCTTGCCATTGGACTCGATAATTGCGCTGACCTTGAGACTGCCCGGCGAGGCGATCAGCTGTAGCATACTCGGGGTCAGTCCAAATGAGACATAGGCTCCGCGGCAAAAACCAAGCGGTGCGTGCGTGTTGTAGCTGTATTGCATTACCTTGCCGAGCAGAATGATATGATCGCCCGCATCAACCTGTTCGAAATGTTCACAGTCAAACCAGGCCACGACGTCATCGATAATCGGCGAACCGGTCACCACTGCCGACCAGCCCTGGTTGGCAAACTTGTCAGTCCCGGCCGCGGCGAAACAATTGGATAAATCGCGCTGGTCCCGCGCCAGTATATTGACAGCGAAACCACGTGACCGCGTAAATGCGTCACAGCCAAATGCCGATTTCGCAATATTGACCAGCAGTAACGGCGGGTCTATGGATACCGAGGTGAAGGAGTTGGCGGTAAAGCCGCAGGGATTGCCGTCCGCATCGAGCGTCGTGACGATGGTTACGCCAGTGGCAAAATTACCGAAGGCACGACGCAGATCACGCGCATCAAATTCGACTTCATTGCTAACAGTCATGCACAGGGGTCCAGGTTAATAGATTAACGATTCCATTTCGCGGGTTTGTTCGAGCATCTCGGACACACCACTATCACTGTAAATAGCGTCAGCCTGTTTGAGATATTTCTTTGCCCTGTCCATCGCGAAATTGGAGTTGTAAAGCACCGCGATGATATCGCCCTGACGCTGAAACATCGAGCGATCACTGGTACTGGCGAGCATTTCACTGGATTTTATTCTGAACTTCCAGGCGCGCTCGACCTGCCCATTGCGCAGGTAGTGGTGATAGAGCATCTGGTAATCACGCGCTTGCGAGGTTTTGCCCAGGTCATCCAGGTGCTCCTCGAACAGGCCCTGCATTTCACGTTCGATTTCAGCCATGTCAATGTCGCTGTAATAACTTCGGTCGAGGCCATCCACCAGACGACGCACATGACTCATTTGACCCGTCGAAGCAAACAACCTGGCGGCCTCTATACGCGCCTGTTGTGCCTGATAGCCATCGTCATGCACCTTCTCATGCAACGAGGCCAGCGCCTCCCATGCATCTGCCGCGGCACCGTAGCGCCTGATTTCCAGATTACTGGCGATTACGGATTGCAGGTTTTCGTTCACACCCCGGTAGTATCCGCGGGCGATCGAATTGCGCGCCTGCCACAGCTCGTCCCAGGTGTTGGACGCCTGTCGCGCCAGTTCGCGTGCACGGATATTCAATTGACCCAGCAGCTGGTAACTTCGCGCGGTAGCCATCACATCGTCACGCGACATCGCCAGGTACAGCGCTTCCTGCAGGTATATCTCTGCACTGGCCAGTTCCTGCTGATTAATGGCAACCTCGCCGAGTAGCAGCATAGTGCCGCCCAGTCGGATCTGATCATCCTCCGCTACCGCAGCAGCAGCGATTTCAAGCAACTGGGTACGCGCCAGCTGATATTTTTCCTGCTGCAATAACTCGCGAATCAAGCTGTCACGACCGCGGTCATCGAGTTCGAGTCGCTCGAGCTCCCCATCGATATCGAATTCGGCTTCATTCTGCGAAAGTCGCCAGTAATCGTGATAAAGCGCAGCGCCGTCTACCAGTTCGATGCCCGAATTCGCATCATCATCCCGCAACAGGAAATAATGGACCGCGAACATCGGTGCAAGAACGGGGATCGTGGTTACCGCATGATCGGGAATGTAGCGCCTCAAATTCATCCTGCAGCCAATACTACGCCGCTTAAAGGCTATTGCAAAGTGACGCTTCCATTCGAATTTTGACTTGTTAGTATGGCTCGATGAAGGAATTTGATGCGGATCCCGAAGTCGCTGCGTTTATCGAAAAGTATATCGAGGTTGCCGGTCTGTCGACCGCGACCAGCGTCGCGCAACAACGTATCGACTACGAGGCCCTGGTCAGGCATTTCAGTTCTCCTCACCCGGCAGGCCTCGGCACGCGGGATGAAGCGATTAATGGACGCCACGGCTTGATTCCACTGCGCCATTACCGGCACCGGCAGGGTAACAGCGATGCCCTGATCCTGTTTATCCACGGCGGCGGTTTTATCCTCGGCAGTCTCGATTCGCACGACGATATTTGTGCAGAGCTGTGCGTAACTACCAGCTATGACCTGGTTTCGGTCGACTACCGACTGTCGCCGGAGCATTTTCACCCGGTCCACCTGGACGATGTCGAGGACGCTTTCACCGCCTGTCGACATAAACGCACGATCCTGGTCGGTGCCTCGGCCGGCGGCACGCTGGCAGCGGCGTTATGTCACCGCCGGGGATCGAGCCCGCATAAACCGGCTGGCCAGGTATTGATTTACCCGGGCCTCGGCGGCGATTGTTTCGATCTCGAATCCTACCGGGTCAACGCCGCGGCACCATTGCTGACTATCGACGACATCATGTTTTACCGCGGCACGAGATGCGCAAACTATGAACTGCCAACCGGCGATGCTGAGTTTTATCCACTGGTAGCTGACGATTTCAGCGCAGCCCCGCCGACGATCGCAATTTCCGCCGACGTCGATCCACTGCGTGATGACGCCAGGCTTTACGTTGAAAAATTACAGCAGGACGGAGTAAAGGCCGAGTGGATCAACGAACCGGGCCTGGTGCACGACTATCTGCGTGCGCGCCATATCAGTGCCACCGCCGGAGCGGCCTTCGCCCGCATCTGTGCGGCCATCAATACCCTCGCCAGCTAATACCGCCATCCCGTGGCTCGACCGCTAACCACCCCTGTCATCTCCGCGAAAGCGGCGGTCCGAAGTATCGGGATCCTGGAACGCGCCGCTATTGCGAGATCCCCGCTTCCGCGGGGATGACAACAGGGTGGTGAATCAGATATCGCTGTCCATGGCGTCGACGTACATTTGCTGAAAGTGGTGTACCGCGTGTTCGGACAGTTCGCTGCGCTCGGGGTCAACCACAAAGCGCCCCTGGTTGTAACCCTTCGACTGCAAGCCGCGATGCACGCTTTCGCACAGGCTGACATCTTCGGGTTGTAAACCATCGCGCTGGTAAACCATCGCGTCGCGCTGCTGCTGACTGGGCTCGGGGTTCGGCAGATACCAGTCCTGGTACTCAATGGTACGCCCGGCCCCGTTCGGGATAATCTGCAAGGTCAATATATTCGGTTCCCCGGGATAAATCCAAATCGTCAGGTTCGGCCACAGGAACCATCCCGCATAGCCAAAATCGACATCACCCCTTTCGAACTGGTAGGCACTGCTTTCAGTGGTCGCCACCGCGTTCGAAATATAGCTCGAATAGATGCCGTTGACCTTCGAGCTATAGCTCTTCATATCGACCAGGTTGACGAAGTCCTTGTGCGCAGGATGGCAGTGGTAGCATTCGAGGAAATTGTCGACCATGATTTTCCAGTTACTGGCGACATCATAGTCATCGCGCTGAGCAAACGTCACCTCATCGACACGGGGACAAAATTCGCGAATTTCAGCTTCGAGATCGGCCGCCTGCTGTTTCAATGGCGCCGCCTGCAGATCGAGATTGACGAACACGAGGCCGCAGAACACTTCCACCTGCACCGGTTTCAACGCGAACTCACACTTGTCGAAATCGACCATCTTCTCGGTATTGCGCGCCGCCTTGAGTTCGCCGTCGAAGCCATATGACCACGCGTGATAGGGGCAGGTGATAGTGCGTACCTTGCCGCTACCGAATAACAGTTCGTGGCCGCGATGCTGACAGACGTTGTAATAGGCGTTGAGTTCGCCACTCTTGCTGCAGATGACGATGATATTCTGATCGCATACCTGCACGGTCAGGTAACAGCCCGGTTCGATCAGCTGACTCTGGTGACCGGCATACCACCAGTTGCGGTAGAAAATGGCTTCCTTCTCCTGCTGCAGGATATCGGCATCCAGGTAATAGCGCGCAGGGATGGTAAAAGACTGCTCCGGATTCCGGTCAAAAGGCGAATCCCCGGTGCGTTTTTGCAGGGCTATAACGTTCATTAGATTTCGACTCCAGGACGTTATTTTTTAATATCTATAATTTAAACTAATGAATATAATCGATCAAACGTGAATTTATTATCTAAATAGATCACCTTTACTTATAGATCATGTTAAAAACCCGCCTGCCACCGCTTGACCCGCTGATTGCTTTTGAAGCGGCCGCACGCCTGCTGAGCTTTACCCGCGCCGGCGAAGAATTGCATTTATCGCAGGCAGCTATCAGCCAGCAAATTCGCAGCCTCGAACAAAGCCTGCAGGTAAAGCTGTTCACGCGCTCGCATCGAGCGGTACAGCTAACTAACGAGGGGCGGGAATACCAGCACACCGTGGTCGCCATACTGAAACAACTGGCCGGAGCGACGATGGATATCCAGAACATCGAAATCGCCCAGCAGCTGGTGATTGGCTGCGACCAGTCGTTCGCCACCCAGTGGTTAAGCACGCGAATCTCACAACTACGATTACTGATGCCCGAGGTTACCTTACGCATTATTGCCTCCGATGATTACAACGAAAGCCTCGGCAGTGAAGTCCAGGCTGCGGTTATGCATGGTGACGGTTTTTGGCCCGGTTTCCAGGCGGTTCGCCTGTTTGACGAGGAGGTATTCCCGGTATGCAGCCCTGAGTTCGATCATGACCTTGCGGACGAGGACTGGGTAAAGTGGTTACTGCAGGCACAATTAATCGATCTCGCCGACAGTCACTGGAACTGGATGAACTGGCGCCTGTGGTTCGGCGGCAACGATATCGATCAACCGCTGGCTAATCGCAACCTGCAAATTAACAGTTATCCGCTGGTCATCGATGCGGCCTGCGCCGGCCAGGGGGTCGCCCTGGGCTGGCGTCACCTGGTAGACGACCTGATTGCCCAGGGTCGCTTGCTGCGCCCGGTCGAACAGTCATTGAAAACCGAATTCGGCTACTATTTTATCTGCCGTGACAACCTGCAGGATGATGTAAACGTGGTCAGCCTGCGCAACTGGTTGCTGCAGCACTGGCAGGCTTGAGCACGAGAAAGCGACCGCCAGTTTGCTGTTTTATCGCCTAATCCCTGTCACCTCAAATACCACGCAATTGACGGTAATACGTTGATTACCGGGCGGAAAAACCCGCTCAGGCGCCGATTCGATAACTTTAATCAATCAGGTTTTCGTGCCCACCCAGCTGATTTATGCACAGCGCACTGTTAAACCGCAACCCGCCGCCCAAAACAGGACTTGCGCACAGTCCGCAAGATAGGAAATTACAATTAGTTTTAGTCCTGCCCGCTACTAGTATTAAGTGCCCGATATGGAGAATTGCCATTTTAACGCAGGTTACCCAGTTTAAAGATCGTGTCGACAAGCTATTGTCGCGTGGTATGCGTGATTTATCACTGACGCTGGGAGTACTGGCGCGAATCGAAAATGACACCTATGAGATTATAGCGGTGCAGTCCAACTCTGGCGCTTACGTTCGCGGGGAAAAATATGCCCTGGGCAAACAGCTATAGCCGGGAAGTATTCGAGCAACAGCAAACCATTGCCGTAACCAGCCAGGACAATTCGCCCCTCGAACTGCATCATCCCCTGTATCGCTCGTTACCACTCGAATGTTACATCGGTGTGCCGATCCTGCTGCACGGCAAACCCTGGGCCTGCATGGATTTCAGCAGTATGGCGCAGCGGGATGAGCCCTTCAGCAGCGAAGAAATCGAGCTGGTTGAATCGCTGGCCAAAGAATTAACGCAGCTTATCGCCGAGGATTAACCACGGCTGAGGGCAGTTAAATTGAGTAGTAATGCCCCATAATACCCCCGAACACCACCGCACCGACCCAGTGATTGTGCAGGAAGGCAGAAAAGCAATGCGCCGGGGCGCGATCCGCAATCAGGAACTGTTCATAACCGATTAAAAGCGCCGCAACTCCCAGGGCCAGATAATACACGCCGGAGAATTGCAGATCGACTCCGATCAGCACCAGCGTCAGCAGGAACAGCAGCTGGAAGATCGCAATCATGGCGCGATCCAGATCACCAAACAGGATCGCGGTCGATTTCACGCCAAGTTTCAGATCGTCTTCGCGGTCTACCATGCTGTACATGGTGTCATAGGCAACCGCCCACACCAGTGCCGCCACGTACAGCAACCAGGCCTGCTTGGGCACGGTTTCGGTAAGCGCGGCAAAAGCCATCGGAATCGCCCAGCCGAAGGCGGCACCCAGGTGCACCTGGGGCAGGTAATGAAATCGTTTCATGTAGGGATAGCTGGCGGCGAGCAATATGCCGACAACGGAAAGCTGGATAGTGAAAAGGTTGAGTGTCAATACCAGCAGAAAGGCGATCACGGCAAGCACCGCGAACACCGCCAGCGCTTCGCGGGGTTTTATCTCGCCACTGGTCAACGGACGTTCCCGCGTACGCGCAACGTGCAGGTCGATATCCCGATCGGCGTAGTCGTTAATCGCACAACCGGCGGAACGCATCAGGAAAGCGCCAAACACAAACACGCACAGAATCCAGACATCGGGCGCACCTTCCGCCGCGACCGCCAGCGCCCACAGCGTTGGCCATAACAGCAAATAAAAGCCGATCGGCTTTTCAAAGCGTATCAACCTGGCGTAGAGGTCGGGTTTTGAGCCCGGCTCGGGAGGCAGCCAGGGGATTGTCAGCCCGGAAAGTTTCACCAAAAATCGATGCGCATTGCGAAAAAATCGTTACTATACGCGTTTCTTTCGCCAGGGCGAAACTATGATTCGCAGTTTCAAAGACACCAGTCCGACTATTGGTGCCAACACTTACATCGATGAGTCCGCGGTCGTCATCGGGGATGTCGAGATTGGCGCAAACTGTTCGGTGTGGCCGCTTACCGTGATCCGCGGAGACATCAACAGAATTCGTATCGGCGACGATACCAATATCCAGGATGGCAGTGTGCTGCACGTCACCCACCGCGGTGAATACAGCCCGGAGGGCGCCGAACTGCATATCGGCAACCAGGTTACTGTTGGTCACAAGGCGTTGTTGCATGGCTGCCGCATCGGCAACCAGTGCCTGATCGGCATGGGTTCGATCATTACCGACAATGTGGTGATCGAAGATCGGGTCATTATCGGATCAGGCAGCCTGGTACCGCCAGGCAAACGGCTACAATCCGGATACCTGTATCTCGGCAACCCGGTAACGCAGAAGCGTCCGCTGAGCGAGCGTGAAATCGAATACCTCGGCTACGTCGCGCAACACTATGTCCTGTTAACCGAACACTATTGAGGCTGGACCGATGAAGCGTTGGGAGTGCATAGTTTGCGGTTTTATTTATGATGAAGCAGAGGGTTGGCCCGAGGACGGTATCGCCGCCGGCACCCGCTGGGAAGACGTTCCCGCCGACTGGATCTGCCCGGATTGCGGTATGGGCAAGGATGATTTCGAGATGATCGAGGTTTAATCTATCCGTGCCGTCGTCACCAGCACAAACATGAATTTCAGCGCGCCTCCCATTGCTGCGCGATCTCGCGCAGTCCGCTGAGCGCCAGATCCAGCGTATCCTGGCGCCGTGAAACCTCGGGATATACCACGTATGCCGGGCGCTGCATTATCGGTGCCCCGGCGACCGGAAACAGCTTGCCACTATCGATAAAAGGTTGCGCCACGCGCAACGGAAAATAGCCCGAACCACCATTTTGTAAAATATACTCAAGCCCAAGCGCACCCAGGCCAACCGCAACCGCGGGTGTATCCATATCCGGGAAAACCTCGGCGTGGCGCATGCGAAACTCCCTGCCCCAGTCGACGAAAACATAATCTTCGACCCAGCCATCAATCATGTCGCGCTGATTGGTTGCCACCAGCACCAGAGACTCGTCGAGCAGATCTTCGATTATGAGACCCGGCGTCCGACGCGGATTGTACATCACGCCGATGTCGAGTAAGCCGTCAGAGAGCTGGCGCATCAGGCTGGGTGAATAATCCGCTTCCACGTGGATGGCGACATCGTTGGCATTCCGTCGCATCCAGGGTATCCACTTCAGGATCAGGCTATCCCACAGGCTGACCTGGGATCCGAGGCCGATACCGTGACTGAAGTTTTCGGGCAGCGAAATATGTTGCTGGGCCTGTTGCCAGAGTCGCTGAATGTTGAGGGCATACTGGCGGAAGTGCTGTCCTGCCGAGGTCAGCTCGACTCCGGCATGGCCGCGCGTAAACAGGATTCGGCCAAAACGTTCTTCCATCGCCTTGACCCGCGCGCTGACGGTCGACTGGGTGACATTCAGGTTCTCGGCGGCGCGATTGAAGTTACCGCAATCGGAGATTTCCAGAAAAGTACGGATATGATCGATTTTCACAGCTTTCTCCGGCGTTAGGCCTATCGAATTTCTCGATCATATTATCCATAAAAATTCACTTTTCAAATAGTCTTTTACGGCTAGACTTGGGTGCTCAATCAACAATCAGCATTTTCATGAGCGCGAAACTGTTATGAACGCCAAAGCACTGGTCTCCAGACTCGATACGAGTAACGGCGCGTTCATCCTGGTGTTCGGTTTGTTCCTGTTCTCGATCCAGGACATCATCATCAAGCATTTCAGCAGCAACTATTCGGTCCTGCAGATCGTTTTCGTGCGCGGCCTGATCGCACTGGGCCTGTTCTTGCTGCTGTTCAAATTCATGCGCGAAACGATTTCCCTGCGCTCGCGCCGACCCGGGTTAATGATCGCCAGGGGTTTGCTGGGATTTGCTTCCTATACCTGTTACTACCTCGCAGTCGCCGCGATGCCTCTGGCCGAGGTCGTTGCCATAACCTTTACCATGCCGTTATTCGTCACCGCAATGTCGGCACTGATACTCGGCGAAAAAGTCGGCATTCGGCGCTGGACTGCCGTGGTAGTGGGATTTATCGGCGTGTTGATCATCCTGTCACCGGATGGAGAATTCGATTCACTGGCGGTGGTATTCGCGATGACTGCAGCGATCACCTACGCCTCGCAGACCATCATCACCCGCTTCCTGGGCAGCCAGGATCACCCGCTCACCATCGCTTACAACGCTATTTTTATCTTTACCTGCGCCAGCGGAATTTTAAGCCTGCTGATGCTTAGCGGCATCATTTCGATTTCATCAAACCATCCATCGCTGGCATTTCTCGGCCGTGACTGGGTCATGCCGGGGCATCTCGATTTGATACTGATGGTGGCGATCGGGCTGATTGCCGCGATCGGATTTTACTGCCTGTCGCAGGCTTACTGTGTTTCCGAGGCGAGCGCCATTGCCCCGTTCGAATTTACCTACATCCTATGGGCGGTGATCTTCGGCTACCTGTTCTGGAACGAAATGCCGGGACCCGTCACCATTCTCGGCATGGCGGTGCTGGTTTCCAGCAGCCTGTACATCTGGTATCGCGAACGCCAGATGCAGCGCAGGGAAACCGCGTTACTACCCGTGCAGGCGGCGGAACTGGCGCAGCAGGATCAACGCTAGCCCCATTGGTAAGCACTGGTGATAAATCCCGATACCGGCTCCTGGAACACCGTCGTCGCGGCGTGCTGCCCGATGCCGTAACAAACCTGCAGCGGCAATAGATGCTCCTCGCGCGGATGACAGTAACGCGCATGCGGCGCCTGCTCCCAGCCAGCCAGCCGTGCCTCGCGATCCGCTTCGGTGATATCGGGATCGCTACAGGTCTGCGCCAGCCAGGTTTCGAATTCCCGGTTGCGTTGATCGACAGCCTCATCGCGTTTGTGCATAAACGCCTGCATATTGTGGAAGGATAACCCCGAACCAAGGACTAGCAGATCCTCTTTTTTCAGTTCGCCAAGCGCCCGGCCGATGCGCACATGCTCGGCAGCGTCGAGACTGGTCGACAGCGAGACCTGGATACAGGGGATATCGGCCTCGGGATACATCATCATCAGCGGTACGAACATGCCGTGATCGAAGCCGCGCTGATGGTCGAGCCTGGCCTCGATTCCGTCAGCCTGCAGTAAACTCCTGATGCGCTCGGCGAGCCCGGGGTGACCCGGCGCCGCATACTCATACTCATAGGTTTCGGCAGGAAAGCCGCTGTAATCGAACAGTAGCGGCGGGGATGGCGATGCGGTGATCGAGATCACGGGCTCTTCCCAGTGGGCGCTGATAACGATGATGGCGGCCGGCCTCGCTATGGTGTCGGGGAAGGCGCGCAGGAATCGATTCATCGCGGCGTGCCCCGGATCATTCAACAGCGGCAGCGGCCCGCCGCCATGCGGAATGAAAACAATCGTGGCCTCATCACTCATGCTGCAAACAGGCAGTTAACCGCCGCCTGTAACTGCGCCCCGATTTCGTCATTGCTGATCGTGCCTGAGTCCGAATCGAAGTTTTCCGCAAACATGGGGACCGAAAGGCTCGCCCTGACTTGCCCGCCGAAACGGGGAATCTGGCTAAGCGCAAGCTCGAGCACCGATTTGCCGCCCCGACCGCCGGGCGAGGTTGCCAGCAACAGCATCGGCTTATCCTGGTAAACCTTTGGCTTTATGCGCGATGCCCAGTCGAAAATATTCTTGTAGGCGGCACTATAACAGCCGTTGTGCTCGGCGAAGGAAATGATCACGCCGTCGCAGTTTTCAATATTTTGCACAAACGCATGCGCCAGGTCGGGCTGCCCGAGTTGATCTTCACGATCGACGCTGAATAACGGCAACTCGAAGTCATTCAGATCGAGGATCTCGACCTCGACGTCGGCGAGCAAACCCGCGGCATAGCTGACCAGTTGCCGGTTGATCGAGCGGCTACTGCTACTGGCCGCAAAGGCGATAATTTTTTTGCTCATAAACTAAGCCTTCATCAGAATAAGATTTTCACGATTGATTAACTCAGGATCATCCTGGTAACCAAGAATGTCCGGGATCTGCTTGCTCGCCTTGCCGATAATCTGTTTGCACTCATCCGACGGGTAGTTGACCAGGCCGCGCGCCACTTCGCTGCCGTCCGGCGCGAGGCAGGCGACCACTTCGCCGCGATTGAACACGCCACTGACCGCCTTGACCCCGATCGGTAGCAGGCTTGCATTTTTATTCACCAGCACTTCGACGGCGCCGGCATCCAGGCTGAGCTCCCCCGCACAGCGCATATGTCCCGCCAACCATTGCTTACGCGCCGCGAGATGACCTTCGCTGGCTTCGAGAAAGCTACCCAGCGCCTCGCCCTGCACCACGCGTGTAATCACGTTTTCCGTTTTACCGGAAACGATAACCGTGTGCGTGCCGGAACGCGCCGCCAGTTGCGCCGCGCTCACCTTGGTCTGCATGCCACCGCGTCCGAGATGACCACTACTGGGGCCCGCGTACTGTGCCAGCAGCGGGTCGCGCGCATCCGCTCGCTGAATCAGTTTCGCGTCAGGATTGTCGGCCGGATTGGCATCAAACAGGCCTTCCTGGTCGGTCAGAATAATCAGCAGGTCGGCCTCGATCAGGTTGGCCACCAGCGCCCCGAGCGTATCGTTATCGCCGAAACGTATTTCCTCGTTGGCGACGCTATCGTTTTCATTAACCACCGGCACGGTACCGAATTCAAGCAGGGTACGTAACGTGGTGCGCGCATTGAGGTATCGCCTCCGGTTAGACAGGTCGGCGTGGGTCAGCAGCATTTGCGCGCTGTTCAGGCCGTGCTTTTGAAAGCAAGCCTCGTAGGCCTGTACCAGGCCCATTTGCCCGACCGCGGCAGTGGCCTGCAATTCTGAAATATTACTCGGCCGGGATTTCAACCCGAGCCTGGTGATACCCTCGGCGATCGAGCCCGAGGAAACCAGCACCACATCGACTCCCTGCTCGCGCAGATTAGCCATTTGCTCCGCACAGGCGGTAATCATGGCGCGGTCCAGGCCCTTGCCACCCGCGGTGATCAGCGCGGAGCCGATCTTGACGACTACCTTGCTATAAAGTTTCATCGCTTTCGATATAACTCATGATGTCATGGCAGAGATGTTCAGTGCCCTGCCCACTGATAGCGCTGATTTCATACACCGGACCCTGCCAGTCGAGACCATTGGTGATTTCGGCGCACAAATCTTCGCGCTCATCGGCCGGTACCAGGTCAAGTTTATTCAGTATCAGCCAGCGCGGCTTGCGGTAAAGCGCTTCATCGTAGCGTTCCAGCTCGCGCAGTATCTTGACGGCTGATTCGACCGCGCTATCCGCACTGGCGTCGGGCAGGACATCTACAATATGCAGCAGCAAGCGAGTGCGTTGCAAATGTTTCAGAAACTGGATTCCCAGCCCGACTCCGTCGGCGGCACCTTCGATCAATCCCGGGATATCCGCAACCACAAAACTTCGGTGCTTGCTAACGCTAACCACGCCGAGATTCGGGTGCAGGGTAGTAAAGGGATAATCGGCCACCTTGGGGCGCGCGGCAGACACCGAGCGGATGAAGGTTGATTTGCCGGCGTTGGGCATACCCAGCAAGCCGACATCGGCGATGACCTTGAGCTCGAGCTTGAGATCGAACTGCTCACCGGCGCTGCCCTTGCTGCATTGCCGCGGCGCCCGGTTGGTCGAACTCTTGTAGCGCGTATTACCCAGGCCGTGGAATCCACCGCGCGCAATCAGCACGGGTTCATCCGGCGAGGCTACATCGGCGATTTGCTCACCCTGGTCCAGGGTGGTTATAACAGTGCCCAGCGGCACCTCGATAACAATATCCTCACCTTTGGCGCCGGTACAGTTCTTACCCTGACCATTCGCACCCCGCTGCGCGACGAAACGGCGCGTATGGCGAAAATCGGACAGCGTATTCAGATCGGTGGAACCGATCACGTATACCGAACCGCCATCGCCGCCGTCGCCACCATCGGGGCCACCCATCGGAATATACTTTTCGCGACGAAAGCTGACAATGCCGTTACCGCCATTGCCGGCCTTGACGAAAATATTGGCTTCATCGAGGAATTTCATCGCAGAATAATACCATCGGGAAATAAAAAAGCCCCGCGCTAGCGAGGCTTTCTGAATTCGGTCCGGCTAGCAGCCCAGATCAGTTTACGACACTCACAAAGGTGCGGTTGTGACGTCCCTTGACCTTGAATTCGACCTTGCCCTCAGCCTTGGCGTAAAGGGTATGATCCTTGCCGCAGCCGACATTGTCGCCAGGATGAAACTTGGTGCCGCGCTGACGTACCAGGATATTTCCCGGAATTACCACCTGGCCACCAAATTTCTTCACGCCCAGGCGTTTGGATTCGGAATCGCGTCCGTTGCGGGTACTGCCCGCCGCTTTCTTATGTGCCATTGTTCAGAACCTATGCCTTGATATCGGTAACTTCGATTTCAGTATAGCTTTGGCGATGACCTGCCTGGCTACGTGAATGCTTACGACGACGGAATTTAATGATTTCCACCTTCTTGCCACGACCATGCGCCATGATTTTTGCCGTCACGCTTGCCTTGTCGAGCATCGGGGTTCCCACTGAGACCTTGTCTCCGTCGGCAACCATCAACACGTTATCGAGCTTGACGGTGGAACCTTCGTCTCCGGCCAGCTTTTCTATGCGCAGGGTTTCGCCCTTGGTTACCTTATACTGTTTTCCGCCTGTGGCGATGACAGCGTACATGTGTTACTCCGATGCGATACTGAAAAAGGGGGCGAATTCTAGCGGCTGGGGGCATGCAGGTCAATGCCTATAACCGCATGATTCCAGAAAATTATTCCCCCGCAAAGCTGTCGGCTGAGCGCTTCGGTCGCGCCAGACGGCATAGTGCCCGGAATCGACACTGGCAAACCTCCCGGCAATGGCCTGCAGCCGTTGTCCAGAGGCCAGAGCAAGAGCCGGCATACCTGCTCCCGGCCGACGCCAGTCTGGTGACGATCGCTTGTCGTGGAACCTTACCCTGCAGCTAAAAAGGCATGCCCGCAGGGAGGCGGGGTACCTCTTGCGAGAAAGCGCGGGCTGGCGACAATAGACTCACGCATCAGGTTTAGAAAGCGGTGACAAATGGCGGTCATGCGCAAATTCCACCGGCCCCCCGGGTATTAACCGCGCGATTACATACCCGATTTAATATTTTTTCAGGTCGTCTTCCGGTATTAGATCAAACCCGATTGGTATCTCGGCCATCTCCCTGTCAATCACCAGGCGCTGCTGCTCCAGTTTCTCGATGCGATCATTCAAACTTTGAACCAGTTTTTGTAGATCCCGATTCTCAATTTCCAACTGCGCTATTAACTCGCGCTGTTCCTGCGCCAGAACTAGCAGGTGCTCTGTTTTTTCATTCATCCCGCCTCTCCGTATCGATACGATATTTTTTCACCGAATAGCTTTTGGTTATTGTGACCCGGGTCATAGATTGGAGACTGGCCGGGATCGATCTCGACCTGAGGTATTTTAGTCCTGCGGACCTGTTTTCTCCAACAGGGTCACCCAATCGGCGAGGCATGGCAACAATCTTCGGTCGCCTGCAGACAACAACCAGCATAAAAAACTCGCACAGGGAAGGAGTTCCTGCAGAGAACTGGCCTGCGGCAAGCTAACTGGCAACCAGGTCACAATGCGCAATAACCAAAAGGACAGGGATAACCGTTTGGCGCGTTCGGATTAGCGGTCCCTGCACCTTTTCCCCTATAAAGCGCATCTGGCTCAACGCGGGGTGGAGTTTATGGTGGTTGCCAGCATGAAGTGCCAATCAGCGGCTTGAGTAGTTCCGCTGCGGGGGACTGGCAACCACCTTTTTTAAAGTGGCCTCTCTAGATAAGTGGTTTCTGCATTCTGCCATATCTAAAACTCGTTTAATTCAACGCAGGGAGTATTGAAGTGAAAAATGTCGACGATAGAAATCTAACGCCCGATGCGGTAGAGGCAATGACCGTCAAAGAATACCAGGCTTTTGAGAAACGTCTGCGCGATGAAGCGACCCGGCAAGATAAAATCTTTTACAAGTACCAACACCCTGTGCAGGGTAATATGTACGGCGCGGCTACCAGTGATCACATCCATGCAGACGGCCTTGATGACGTCCTATCCAGTATGCTGGAAGGTGACATTCTTGAAATGCGTGACTACCTGTATCAAAGCGCTTAGGAATGAGAAACCTGCTAATAACACCTGCAGTAAACTGGTCCATCGCGCCCATTCTGCGACGCGTTCGGCCAGGAATAAAGTGAGGCTATTAAGACGCTGGAGCATCGACCTGCAGACGAGGTGACACGCTAATTCGGCCGCCTGATCAAGGCATGATACTGGTAAATAATGTCTTCGTACTTACAATGCTAAGTTTTAGATACAAACACCTTAACTGCAGGAAAATGCGATGAAACACCTCTTCATGTCCGGTTTGTTATTCCTCCTGATGCCATCAGTACAAGCGGCTCAAGATGGAAAGTCACTATTTGAATCGCTTTGTATGAGTTGCCATATAGTATCCGGGCAACCGACAATAGCGCCGCCGGTTTTTGGTGTGAAGAATCATGTCATTCAGGCTTATCCTCGTCGTGATGAATTCATCGATTATGTTGTGCGGTGGGTTAAGCAGCCCGATGCGTCAAGATCTTTGATGCCGGGTGCGGTGAGTCGTTTTGGCGTTATGCCGGCTCTAGCTTATCCGGAAGAACAAGTGCGTGAGATCGCTGCATTTCTCTACGACACCAATTTTAAAATGCCGGGCTGGTATAGAAAGCATTATGAAGCTGAACATGGAAAGTCTCCAGAGAATTAGACGACTAGTCGGAATCGCCCCACGCCGCTGATTACTGAGTATTGAGGGTTGTTTTTGTAATGCACTCTGAGCGTCAGCTATTTGCTCATCAGGGTCCGATACACCAAGCAGTGTCGGGGGCGTTATTCGAGCTGAGACTTAAAGATACGGGTAATCGCGAGAGTGGCGAGCAATAACAGGGTGGCGCTGACGGCGATAGCCGGGCCGGTTTGCCAGTCGAACTGAAACGAGCTGCCGATTCCACCGGCCAGCGCGGCCAGTCCGTAAAGCGCGCTGACGGCGACCATTTGTTCCGGGCTGCGACTGAACAACCGGGCACTGGTAGTGGGGATGACCAGCATCGCCGCGATCAGTAAAACCCCCATGACCTTCATCATCACCGCAACCAGCAACGCAATCATGATATACATCAGGAACTGAACCTTGCGTACCTGGATGCCTTCGGCCTGCGCAATTTCACGACTCACCGAGACCGCCACGAACGAGCGCCAGTGATGCAGCAACAGTAGCAGCAACACTACCGTGGTTATCAGCAACCGGACCAGATCAGCGCGGGTAGTAGCCAGCAGATCACCAAACAAGATGGCTTCCAGATTGACCGACTGGGCCGGCAACAGTCCGACCAGGATAATTCCCCCGGCCAGCCCGGTATGAGAAATAATAGCGAGCGTCGTTTCCGACAGAGCACTATTCAAACTGTTGACACAATTCAGCGAGTAAACGATCAACAGGGCTACCGCGAGCACGCCAAACACCGGCGTCACTTCCAGCAACAGTCCCAGTCCAACCCCCATCACGGCGGCATGACCGAGGGTATCGCTTAAAAAAGCAAGACGCTGCCAGACCATGAGACATCCCATCGGCGCCGCGATGGCGACCATGATCAGTCCGGCAATGACACTGCGCACCAGGAAATCATCGAGCCATTCATTCATGCCGGTGTTCCGTGTGACCACCGGCAACATCATGCTCGTGATCGTGATGATGCGCATAGATCGCGATTGAATCGGCAGCCTGCTGACCAAACAGGGCCAGGTATTCCGGATTCTGGCTCACCGATTCGGGAAGCCCCGAACAACACAGGTGCTGATTGAGGCAAAGCACCTGGTCGGTCCTGGACATTACCAGATGTAAATCATGCGATACCAGCAACACACCGCATTGCAATTGCGTGTGCAGTTCACCGATTAGTTCATACATGCGAATTTCTCCGCTGACATCGACCCCGGCGGTAGGTTCGTCCAGAACGATCAGGTCGGGTTGCCCCAACGTGGTGCGCGCGAGTAACACCCGTTTCAATTCACCCTCGGAGAGAGAGCGCACCTGACGTTGCTTCAGATAGCTAACCCCGGTTTGAGCCAGGGCATGCTCTATCTCCTGGTCGGAAGGGTTTTGCGTCAGGCGCAACAGGCGCAAAACGCTGAGCGGCATTAGCGTATTAACATAAACCTTTTGCGGCAGGTAGCCGATGCGCAATCCCGCGGCACGCTCGATTTCACCCTCGAAATTATCGATCAGGCCAGTGACGATATTGGTTAGCGTTGACTTACCCGCGCCGTTGGGACCGATAATTGTCGTAATCTGGGCACGCCTGAGTTCAAAACTAATATTATCGAGAATCACTCGCTTGCCCACAGCGTAACTCAGGTTACCGGCGCGCAGTAACAATTCAGCCGGCATGTTTCTGGCACTCCGCGCACACCCCGGTAATTTCGACTACTGAATGATCAACCGCAAAGCCGAGATTATCTGCCTCGGCGAGCAAGCTTTGCGCGCTGGTTTCAACTTCGGCAACCCGTTCGCAATCCCGACAAATCAGAAACTGCGCAGCCGATTCATGCCCCGGATGTACGCAGGTGATGAATGCATTCCTGCTTTCGATTCGATGAATCAAACCTTCAGCCATCAGAAATTCCAGCGCACGGTAAACGATCGGCGGTGCAATCCGTTCCACGCTACCAGTCTTGTTAAGCATGGCGAGAATATCGTAGGCACCCATTGGCTGATGGCTGGCAAGCAGGATCTCGAGCACCTGCCGTCGACGTGGCGTAAGGCACAGCTTACGCCGCGCGCACAGCTGGCTGGCTTCAGTCAATAACTGGCGCTGGCAACGACGATGGTCGTGTTTGCGAAAGGCGATATCAGGAGACTTCGTTTTATCGATCATTTTGTTATATTATAACGTAACTGTACTTCTCGTCACTCCCTGAATTCTCCTGTATGCGTCTATTTATCCTGCTGTTATGCTTCCACTCCGCAGCGCTGTCTGCCGCGCCGCGCGTGGTCACTTCAATCGCGCCAGTTTACGAAATCACATCGGTAATTATGACTGGCGTCGCCGAACCCGGGTTAATTATCGACAGCCATGCTTCGGCCCATCATTTTGCGCTCAAGCCTTCGCACATGCGCAGTTTGCAGCGGGCGGACCTGGTGATATGGATAGATCGACATTTCGAAGCCGGGTTTTCGCGCGTAGCAGAAATTCTGCCCTCGACCACCCGGCAGCTCGAGCTGTTACCGGCGCTCGGTCTCGAAGGCGGTGATGGTCATGTCTGGTACTCGCCACGGTTATTGCTGCGCAGCATAGAGGTAATCCGGGATAAGTTGCTGGGTCTGGACCCCGAAAACCAGGGTTTGTACCGGGACAACGCCGCGTTGCTGATGCAGGACGTCAGGGCCTGGCGACATGAAACGCGTCGCCGCTGGCAAAACCGGCAACCGCGTTTCGTTACCGATCACAGTTTCACCGCTTATTTCGAACAGGACATCGGCCTTAAAGCGATCGCCAGCGTGCGCGATCAGCACGACGACCACGGCGGCATTAAAGACCTCGAGCGGCTCGACGAAACCCTGCGAGAGTTCCCCGCAGTCTGCTTACTTACCCTCGAAACTACCGCCTCTGCGCTTGCGCGCAGCTTTGCGCGCAAGTACGATCTTAAAATTTTGAGCATCTCACAGGAGCCTGTTAGCGACCCCGACCAGCCCCTGATCCTGCAACGTCTTAAACGACTCACGACAGCCCTCGAGGATTGTATTTGAGCAACAGCGCATAAACCCGCTGAATGGACATAACACCAGATTCGATTGCGCTATTTGCCCGCAGTGGTTACATTCTGTTGAATCAACATAAAGTGCGTAAAAAAAATGATTAATCCAGTCGGTTCTGACAAGCTTCTTCCCCTGTTCGTCGAGGACGAAACCCGGCGCAACGCCCTGCTCGAAGAGGCGCAGGAATTACCCTCGGTAGAGGTCAGTTCCGCTGCCGCGGCCAACGCGGTAATGTTCGGCGGCGGATACTTTACGCCGCTGCAGGGCTACATGAATCTTGCCGATGCGCTCAGCGTGGCTGAAAACATGCATACCTGCGACGGTCGCTTTTTCCCGGTGCCCCTGCTGAACCTGGTCGAATCGGTCGATGCGATCGAAGGCGCGGCGCGGATCGCTTTGCGTGACCCCAACGTCGAGGCTAGTCCGGTGATCGCGATTCAACAGGTAGAGGCGATCGAAACGGTCAACGATGAGCAGATGGCATTGATGACCGAAAAAGTCTACCGCACCAGTGACCACGAACACCCCGGTGTCGCCGCCTTCAACGGGCACGGGCGTTACGCCATCAGCGGTCCCATCGAAGTGCTCAATTTCAGTTACTTCGAAATCGATTTTCCCGACACTTTCAGAACCGCGGTGCAGATTCGTGACGAGATCGAGCAACGCGGCTGGCAGCGCGTGGTTGCATTTCAAACGCGTAACCCGATGCACCTGGCGCATGAGGAATTGTGCCACATGGCGATGGACCGGCTGGGCTGTGACGGACTGGTTATCCACATGTTGCTCGGCAAACTCAAGCCAGGCGATATACCGGCCGACGTGCGTGACAACGCCATCAGGACCATGGTGGACCTGTATTTTCCGGAAAACAGCGCGATCGTAACCGGTTACGGCTTCGACATGCTCTACGCCGGCCCGCGCGAAGCCGTTTTACACGCCTATTTTCGGCAGAATATGGGCGCCAGTCATTTCATCATCGGCCGCGATCACGCCGGGGTGGGAGACTACTACGGCGCTTTCGATGCGCAGACCATTTTCGATACCGAAGTCCCCGCGGATGCGCTTGAAATCGAAATCTTCCGCGCCGATCATACCGCCTGGTCGAATAAGTTAAACCGGGTGGTGATGATGAATGAAGCGCCCGACCATACAAAAGAGGATTTCGTCCTGCTTTCGGGCACGCGCGTGCGTGAAATGCTGAGCGAGGGCATCGCGCCGCCAAAAGAGTTTTCTCGTCCGGAAGTCGCCGAAATCCTGATAAATTATTATCAGTCGCTGTAAATAAAACTGGCGCTAAAGCTAGATCGCGGGCAATGTCTTTGCGATACTCCGCAATATGTCCGAAGCAGCAGTAAATACGAGTAATTCCTTCACCCTGGAAGATCTCAAGACTCTCACCGACGCCGATATGTTGCGGGTTAACCAGGTAATCACTGATAGCCTGGCATCCGAGGTGGTATTGATCAACCAGCTCAGTCAGCACATTATTTTGAGTGGTGGCAAGCGCCTACGCCCGATGCTGGTGATGCTGGCGGCGAAGGCCTGCCGCTACCGGGGAGAAGATGATGCTTTGCTGGCGGCCATAGTCGAGTTTATCCACACCGCGACCCTGCTGCACGATGACGTGGTCGATGATTCCGATATGCGCCGCGGCAAAGAAACCGCCAGCACGATCTGGGGTAATGAAGCGGCTGTGCTGGTCGGTGACTACCTGTATTCGCGAGCCTTCCAGATGATGGTGCGTGCGCAATCCCTGGAGATCATGGATTTGCTGGCGAACACCACCAACACCATCGCCCAGGGAGAAGTATTGCAGCTGCTGAATATTCGTGACGCCAATACTGACGAAGCGAGATATAACCAGGTTATCTATGCCAAGACAGCCTGCCTGTTCGAGGCTGCGGCATGCATCGGTGCCATGCTCGGCGACGTCGACAAAGAGCAGGAACTGGCGCTACAGGCGTATGGCAAACATATGGGGGGCGCTTTTCAGCTAATCGACGACGCCCTCGATTATTCTGCGCAAAGCGACGAACTGGGTAAAAATGTCGGTGATGATCTCGCCGAGGGTAAACCAACCCTGCCCCTGATTCGAGCGCTTGAAGTTGGTAATGCCGGCCAGAAAGCTTTGATCAGGGAAGCAATCGAAACCGGTCAGTCAGAGCAGTTCGAGGCCATCAATCAGGCCATTCAGGACACAGGCGCATTGCAGTACACCATTGATCGTGCTCATTTCGAAGCCGCTCAGGCGAAACAGTCCATTGAGCGCATCGAGGAAAGCGAATACAGGCAGGCGCTCATTTTCCTCGCCGACTACGCGGTTGAAAGACGCTATTGAACCGATTCGAAAAACTGCTCGCGGAAAAGCCTGTGCTACTCGCCGATGGCGCCACCGGCACCAGCTTCTTCGCCATGGGGCTGCAAAGCGGGGACGCACCGGAGCTATGGAATGTCGACTACCCGGAACGGGTCACCACGCATTACCAGACATTCATCGATGCCGGTTCAGACCTGGTGTTGACCAATAGTTTTGGCGGTACCCGCTATCGACTGCAGCTACACAAGGCGGAACATCGCGTAGCCGAATTGAATATTGCCGCCGCGGCACTGCTGCGCGAGGTTGTCGATAACAGCGCTCGCGAAATTATCGTCGCGGGTTCGATTGGACCTAGCGGTGAAATCCTCGCACCGCTGGGGGATTTGCAGGCTGAAGACGCGGTGGCAGCTTTTGCCGAGCAGGCCCTGGCGCTGGAACAGGGCGGTGCAGACGTCATCTGGATTGAGACCATGTCATCGCAGGAAGAAGTCGAGTACGCAGTAGAGGGTGCCCGACAAACCGAATTACCGATTATATTTACCATGAGCTTCGACACTAACGGTCGCACCATGATGGGTGTCGGTGCCGCCGATATGATGAAACTGCACCAGCGCCTCGGGGTGCACGCCTGTGGCACCAACTGCGGCATCGGTGCATCCGAGGTAGTAGCCGCGATATTAAACATGCGCTCGAACACGCCCGCCGGCAGCGAGGAGCCCATCCTGGTGGCCAAGGCAAACTGCGGCATCCCCGAGTTCATCGATGGCGAAATTCATTATAGTGGTACCCCCGAAATCATGGCGCGATACGCAACCATGGCGCGCGATGCCGGCGCGCGTATCGTCGGTGGCTGTTGCGGCACCTCTCCCGAACATGTCGCTGCCATGCGCCATGCACTCGACAGTACCGCAGCGGGACCGCTACCTAGCATCGACGATGTCAGGCGCGAACTCGGCGATGTCACCAGCGGGGCGCAAGCGCAGGCCGACGGTCAACACCAGGTAAAGACACGCGTCAGCTCGCGCCGCCGCAAGAGACGTTAATCAGGCGCGATACTGCACGCCGGGGAATACACACAGCATTTCGAACAACAGGTTAGCGGCGACCAGCGCGGTGTTGCCGGAGGTGTCGTAGGCCGGTGCGACCTCCACCAGATCGCCGCCGACGAGGTCCAGGCCGCGGCATCCGCGAACAATCTCAAGGCCCTGGTGGACCGTCAGTCCACCGATTTCCGGCGTACCGGTGCCCGGCGCATAGGCCGGATCGAGCCCATCGATGTCGAAGGTCAGGTAGACCGGACCCGCACCAAGCTGTTCGCGCACCTCTGCCATCAGCGGCTTGAGTGACTGGTACCAGCATTCTTCAGCCTGCACCACGCGCACCCCCTGCTGTCGCGGCCAGTCGAAATCATCGGCTTCATAGCCACTCGCGCGCAGGCCGATTTGCACCATGCGGTTGGGCTCTATAAGGCCTTCTTCAATCGCGCGCCGAAACGGTGTGTCATGCGCGATACGTTCGCCAAACATGTGATCGTTAATATCCGCATGGGCATCGACATGAACGATGCCGATCGGCCCATGTTGTTTTTTCAACGCGCGCAGTATCGGCAGCGAAATAGTGTGATCGCCACCGAGTGTCAGGGGTTTACAACCCTGCTCGAGAATTTCGCCATACGCCTGTTCGATGATCGCGACGGATTTTTCCAGGTTAAAGGTGTTGATCGCGACATCGCCGATATCCGCGACCTGTAACGAATCAAACGGCGCCGCCCGGGTCGCCATATTATACGGCCGGATCAGGCAGGACTCGGTGCGAATCTGGCGCGGACCGAAACGTGCTCCGGCTCGATTGGAGGTTCCGATATCGAACGGCACTCCGACGAAAGCGACGTCGAGACCTGCGGCATCGGGCTTCTGCGGCAAACGCATCATCGTCGCAATACCGCCGAAGCGAGGCATTTCATTGCCGCCGAGAGGTTGATTAAATTTGTTATCGCTCATGTCGATCTCCTGCTATGAGATAACCCGAGATGCCGGATGGTCCGGCCTGCAATGAAATCAGGGCCTGCCAGTCTATCGCAGGGTGGCCTGCTCGATCAGGCTGGAGTTACCGCGTGAGTCGCGCAAATTCATGATCGCTATCACGTAACCGGCGGGTTATATACGAAAATCTGCAAGACCCTTCTTGGGCTTGGGCTTGACCGCGTCAAGCGGATAAAGGTGTTGCAGCCAGTGCTTTTCCCATAAGCGGAAGCCACGGGAAACCAGTAATACGATAATGAAATAAAGTACCGCCGCGGTAATAAAACCTTCATAGGCGAGGTAGTAACGACCGTTCAGCCAGCGTCCGACACCCAGTAGATCCTGGATCGTAATCGTGCTCGCGACCACCGAACCATGCAGCATGAAAATGACTTCGTTCGAATAAGCCGGCAGTGCGCGGCGAAACGCACTCGGCAACACGATACGCTTGAGGCGCATCCAGCTGCTGAAACCGCAGGCCTTGGCGGCCTCGACTTCACCGCGACTGGTGTTGACGATCGAACCACGCAGCAATTCGGTGGTATAGGCCGCGGTGTTCAATGAGAAGGCGATTAGTGCACACCACCAGGCCTGTGATAGCACCGGACCCCACAATACCGATTCACGCACCGCTTCGAACTGGCCCAGGCCGTAATAGAAAAGGTAGGTCTGCACCAGCAGTGGCGTGCCACGGAAGGTATAGGTAAACATCCACACTGGTCCGTTGATGAACGGATTCTTGCTGGTGCGCGCAATCGCCAGCGGAATCGCCAGCGCACCACCGATAACCAGCGAAACCAGGGTTAGCTGTAGCGTGACCCAGGCGCCGAGCAAAAAGCGATCGAAATTCTGCGCGATCAACACGACATCGATAGGCGACCAGGTTTCGAGAAACTGGACGATAGATTCACCCATCGTCAGGCCTCACGACAATCCCCTTACTGTATTTGCGATCGAGCCAACGCAGGGCGAGATCTGAAATTGCGGTTAACAGCAGGTAAATCATCAGCACCGCAAACATGAAGGTGAAAAGTAACCGCGTCGAACGACCAGCGACAAAACCGTTGTAAACGACATCCTGCAGGCCGATTACCGAAACCAGCGCGGTCGATTTGATCTGTACCAGCCAGTTATTGGAAAATCCCGGCAAGGCGTAGCGCACCATTTGCGGCCCGATGATCCGTCGAAAAATCAACACACGGTTCATCCCGCAGGCGACGCCGGCTTCGATCTGACCTTTAGGAATAGATAGAATTGCACCGCGGAAGGTTTCTGTCATATAACCACCGAAGACCACGCCAATCGTGGCGACCCCGGCAGCAAACTGGCTGATTTCCGCATATTCCCACAGGCCGGTGACGGCACCGATCGAATTGGCGAGTTCCTGGCCGCCGAAAAACATCAGCAGAATCAACACCAGGTCCGGCACGCCACGTACGATGGTGGTATAGCCAGCGGCGGTTTTCTGGGCGACAAGATTCTTCGACAACTTGGCCCAGGCACCGAGCAGACCGAAGCCTACCGAAAACATCAGCGAAAATATCGCCAGTTGGATGGTTACCCAGGTGCCCTGCAGCAACTGACCCTGGTATTCGAGAATGACGTCCACGATGATAACCGCCGGAAGTTACCCGGCCCGCAGGCCGGGTGATCCGTTATTATGCGTAACCTTAACCACCAAAAATATCGAACTCGAAATACTTGGCGTTAATCTTCTGGTAGACGCCATTGTCGCGGATGGCCTTGATTGCGGCGTTGAGCTGCATGCGCAGTTCTTCGTCTCCTTTGCGCACCGCGATACCCGCGCCTTCGCCATGACATTCCATATCGTGCATATCGCCACCGACGAAGCTAAAACCTTTGCCGGCATCGGTTTTCAGAAAACCGTCATCGGCAGCAATCGAATCCGAGAACTGTGCATCGATACGTCCAATCGCGAGATCCTGGAACACTTCTTCCTGTGACGCATAAAGTACCAGTTCGGCGTCCGGGTACATTTTTTCCATGAAACACTGGTGGGTGGTGCCGCGCTGCAGGCCGATGCGCTTGCCTTTCAGACCGGCCTTGCTGACTTCGAGACCAGAACCGTCTTTGGCGACGAACTTGGCCGGGGTGTTGTAGTATTTACCGGTAAAGTTGACGCGCTTCTTACGCTCTTCGGTGATCGACATCGAAGCGACGATGGCATCATATTTCTTTGCCAGTAAGGCAGGGATCATACCGTCCCAATCCTGCTCGACCATGGTGCATTTGCGCTCCATTTGCGCGCACAGGGCTTCGGCAATTTCGATATCGAAACCCTTCAACGTACCGTCGGACTCTTTCCAGGAAAACGGGGGATAAGCGCCTTCGACGCCGATACGCAGATCGCGCGCCTGTGCGTTCCCGACTCCGAGAACCAGTACTACCAGGCTCAGGGTGGTGAATAATTTATTGAGTTTCATTTTATTTCCTCTCTTCGATTGTGTTGCATAAAAAATTTTTATTGTGCCCTGTGGGCGGTTACTGCATGGTCCTCGACAGAAACTGTCGAAAACGATCAGAATTCGGATTACTGAACATCTGCTGCGGCTCCCCCTGTTCCTCGATCTGGCCTTCGTGCAGAAAAACGACGTTGGACGACACGTCACGCGCAAAGCTCATTTCATGGGTTACTACCAGCATTGTACGTCCTTCCTCGGCGAGGTCGCGCATAACCTTCAACACCTCGCCCACCAGTTCCGGATCGAGCGCCGAGGTCGGTTCGTCGAACAGCATTACCTCGGGACGCATGGCCAGTCCGCGGGCAATGGCCACCCGTTGCTGCTGGCCGCCGGAAAGCTGCGCCGGATAGTAATCCTTGCGATCATAAATTCCCACTTTCTTGAGCAGGGCTTCGCCCTGTTCAATCGCCTCGGCTTTGGGAATCTTGAGGACATGGACTGGCGCTTCGATAACATTTTCGATCACGGTCATGTGCGACCACAGGTTGAAGCTCTGAAACACCATTCCCAGGCGCGCGCGCAGGCGCTCGACCTGGTGAATATCTTCAGGCTCATAGTTACCGGATTTGCCATTGCGCATGCGAATCTTTTCACCGGCAATAAACACTTCTCCGGCAGTAGGGATTTCAAGCAGGTTGATACAGCGCAGGAAGGTGCTCTTGCCAGACCCGGAAGCGCCCAGAATCGAAATGACATCACCTTTATGCGCCTGCAGGGATACACCACGGATTACCTCGACCTCGACAAAGCTCTTGTGCAGGTCTACGACCTCAAGCGCAGCTTGATCGTGCGATGTTTCGCTCATTCAGTTCACCCCTCCCGAGGTTATCGCTTTAGCGATAATTTATAGTTATGCGCGCATCGTACCACTTTTTCGCGGCCCGCAGCACTATCACGTTATCAGGTCTATTACGCCAGCAGCATCTCGATCATCCGCCGTGCCTGCGCGCCATAGCCGCCACCAAACAGGTTGGCATGATTGAGAACATGGTAAAGATTGTATAACTCCCGGCGCCGGGGGTAACCGGCATCGACAGGGAAATGCTCGGTGTAGCTGGCAAAAAAACGCTTACCGGGATGACCGAATAATTCCATCATCGCGAGATCGGCTTCATGGTCGCCGAAATAACAGGCCGGGTCGTATACGACCGGGTTTCCCTGCAAATCGGCGGCCTGGTTACCACCCCACAGGTCACCATGTAACAGCGATGGGCGTGGCTGGTAAGTCGCAAAAAACTTATCCAGCTGCTCTGCCAGGCGATAACCTCGATCAATCAGGTTCGAATCCAGGCCATTGCGTGCCGCCAGTTCGAGCTGAAAGCAGAGTCGATGACGGCGCCAGAAATCGATCCAGTCATGATTGAAGGTGTTCACCTGCGCCGTGCTGCCGATGGTATTGTCACCGCAAAAGCCGAAGCGATCGTTAAAACAGTTATGCATCGCGGCAAGCGCGACCGCTAAACGGCTGGCATCGGCCTGCCCGGCCAGTTCGATGAACTCCATTACAATAAAAGCGTGACCACCCATCTGGCCAGTCAGGAAAACCTCTGGTACACGCAGCGAAGCACTGCGCCGGATTGCTTCCAGCCCCGCTCTTTCAGCATCGAACATCGGAAGTCGTTCAGCCCGGTTCAATTTAACGAAAAACTCGTAATCACCGAGTTCCAGTTTCCAGGCCTGGTTAATATCACCCCCGTAAACCGGGGTCGCGCGCACTTCAGCGGGCGGCAATCGCAACTGCTCTGCGAGCGACGTTGCCAGTGGTTGCCAGTCAGTCACAGCAATCGATACTCGCCCGGCGACAGCCCGTTTAACGTCCAGTCGCCGATACCGGTTCTAACCAGGCGCAAGGTCGGATGCCCGACGGCAGCGGTCATACGTCGCACCTGTCGATTACGTCCCTCGCTAATCTCCAGCCGCAGCCATTGCGTGGGTATATGCTTACGCTGGCGAATCGGCGGATCGCGCGGCCACAGCCAGTCGGGCTCATCGATTTGCTCTACCCTGGCCGGCCGGGTCGGCCCATCATTGAGTTCCACCCCCGCAGACAAGGCCTGTACAGCCCGGGGTTCGGGGATGCCCTCGACCTGGGCCAGGTAGATTTTCGATTGCCGATAGCGCGGGTTCGAAACTCGCGCCTGCAGGCGACCATCGTCAGTCAGCAGCATCAAACCCTCGCTATCGAAATCCAGCCGGCCTGCAGCATAAACTCCGGCAACATCGATATAGTCGGCAAGCGTCTGTTTACCCTTTACCGGAGAAAACTGGCTGAGCACGCGAAAGGGTTTGTTGAACAGCAACACGCGCGGCATATTATCCCGCTCCGGCCAGCGGCGTTTGCAAGTAAGCCAGCCAACGCGCGCTGCGCTCGGGGCCGAGTGCCTGCTCATGCATCATGGCCGCAAGCTGTTTTGTATTGGCCTCATGACGCGATATATCGACCTGTTGCATTTCACTGATCTGACAATTAATCCGGGTTAGCTGCTGGCTCACATCCAGCTGCGACTCGTGTTCGATCAGCGAGCGCTGCACACGCGCGGCATAGCGAAATTTCATTTCTCCGACCTGGTGCAAATGCCGCCGCAGGTTATCAACCGAATCATATTTCCTGAGTAAACGCGCGGCTGTCTTCAGCCCTACTTCCGGTATCCCCGGAATATTGTCGACCTTGTCTCCGCTTAATGCCAGTTGATCAGCAATCTGTTCCGGACGAACCCCGAACTGCTTGCAGATCGCGCGATAATCAAGCTTTTTGCCGTCGAGATAAGACCACCAGATATCGGCTTCGCAAATCAACTGCGCAAGATCCTTATCCGCGGTCAGAATCACGACCGGAAGCTCTGCCGAACCATGGTAGTTTGCCAGCGAACCGATCAGGTCGTCCGCTTCCCACTGCTTGCTGCTAACGCAACTGATACCCAGCGCTTCCAGCCATTGCCGGCACCAGGCAAACTGGCGCTTCAGTTCCGGCGGAGCCGGACTGCGATTTGCCTTGTATGCCGAGTAAATCTCCTTGCGTGACGATTTCGCCAGACTTTCGTCGAACGCAAATACAAGCCTTTGCGGCGCCTGCTCGGTCAGCAGGCGATAGACGAAATCGCTGAAACCGACGAAAGCCTGGTTAGGCTGCTGCCGCAGGTTTACCCGCTCCCGCTCGGGACCGAACCAGGCCCGAAAAACAAATATACTGGAATCAACCAGGAACAGACGCATCAGCAAATTTTCAGCGTAATTTTAAGAATGCAGATTTTACAACGCGGTTTGCTATAATCGCGCGCTAAATTTTAGACTATATATTAACGATGCAACGTTTTGCCGCCATTATTCTCTGTTTGCTCGTGAACGGTACAGCCCTGGCTGTCGCTTCGGTTCCGCAAATGCAGCAATTAATTACGCAAAAACGATTTGTCGACGCGGCCAGCACCGGTGAGCAATTACTGGAGCAGAACCCCAGGCACAGCCAGGCCAGATTCCTGACCGCCTATGCTTACCAGATGAGCGCGCAAACCGAGCAGGCCATCCGCCTGTACCAGGGTTTAATCGAGGACAATCCGCAACTACCCGAGCCGCGCAATAACCTGGCCATGATCTACCTCGCACAGGGCGATTATGATCGTGCGAGCCAACTGTTGGTCGAGGCGCTCAACACTCATTCAAGCTATGCAATTGCCTATGACAACCTGAGCCAGGTTTACCAGGGTATCGCCAGCGAGGCCTATCGACGTGCGGTCAGCGAATCGAGCGAACCATCCAGATATACGCATAAGATAGAACTGACCGCGATCACCGAACTGGAAACGGCGCCAGCGCAATTGCCCGCGACTGAAAGCGCGCCAGCACCGACCCTGGTTAATTTCGCCAACCAGGAGACCCGCCTGATTGAAAGTGTCAAATCATGGGCACAGGCGTGGAGCGACAAGGATTTCGTCGCCTACACCAGTTTTTATACGCCTCAGTACCGGGCAAAGTTCGAATCTCACCAGCAGTGGCTTGAGCAGCGCCGCAAGCGAATCACGCGGCCGGGCACGATCAATGTCGAAATCAGTGATATTCAAATCAAGTGGCGCAGCGAGAAGCGGGCGTTTATAGACTTCAAACAGGCCTTCGATTCGCCCCGTTACAGTGATCGCGTAAAGAAACGGCTGGGATTCAACCTTGTCGGCTCGGAATGGAAAATTACTGAAGAGCGGGTATTATCTGTTCTATGAATCGAATTTTAATCCTTTTGCTAACACTTGGATTGCACAGCGGCCTGTGTGCGGCTTCTCCGCCCGGCGATAGTTACGAACAAACACTACTCGACACGATCAGGGAAATTCAAAGTCTCGATCATGACCAGGCCCTCGACAGCACCCGTGATCTGATCAAGCAGTATCCGCATAGCCGCCTCGGGCACATGCTGTATGCCGACCTGTTACTGGCCAAGGCAGAACCACTCACCGAAATCGGTTCCGGTATCGAGGTCGACCGTGCGATACAGGATTTCAGGTACGAAATTCAGCAACGCTGGCAACACGACAGCAGCCAGGCGCATCAGGACCTGTACCCGGAAAACATTTTGTTTCTCGCCGAGGATCAACCCTATGTCATCCTGGTCGACCAGCAAAGCTCGCGGGTTTACATTTATCGCAATAACGCGGGCGACCTGCAGCTCGAGACGGATTATTTCATCACCATCGGCCTGAAGGGCTACGGCAAGCAAAAAAGGGGCGATCAGAAGACACCGATAGGCGTTTACCACGTGACCCGCTACATCGATGGCACGGAATTGCCTGATTTGTACGGTGAGGGTGCGTTCCCGATCAACTACCCGAACACCTGGGACCTGCGCAAACAACGCACCGGTGCCGGTATCTGGATCCATGGCACCCCGTCTTATACCTATAATCGTTCGCCCTGGGCCAGTGATGGTTGCATCGTTGTCAGCAATCCTGATTTTCTGCAGATCGACAATTACATCGAGCCGAAGCTACATACACCGGTAGTGGTAGCGGAAGAAGTCAACTGGATCAGTCGCGAGCAATGGCAGGCAAAACGCCAGCAGGTAATGCAGTTGCTATCGGGTTGGCTTATAGACTGGGAAAGCCTCGATCATGAAAAGTATCGCCAGCACTACTCTCGTACCGGGCTGAATGCCTATGGCCGTGATTTCAAGAGCTGGGACGGGCATAAGCGCTGGGTGAATCGCAAGAAAACCTGGGTCAAAGTCGAATATAGCAAGCTGAGCATCTTCAACTATCCCGGCGAAGAAAACCTGATGCTGATGCAGTTCGAGCAAAACTATCGTAGCAATAACCTGAACCTCGAATCGCCCAAGGAACTCTACTGGCGCAAGGTTGATAGACAATGGCAGATTGTTTACGAGGGCAGTAGAAGTTTCCCCGTACCCGACAGCAAAATCGCCGAAAATTAGCCTTTATATCCTGCGCGTATAAAACGGGGACAGATCACGTTTTTCGCCGAGCATGACTTTTTCTGCACAGCAATCACCCAAAAACGTGGCCTTCCCCTTTGCATGTGTCATTCCCGCGCAAGCGGCCCCCCAGCGTGCGCTGGGTTGACGTATCGGAATCCCGGGACCTCGCCACCCTTTGCAAGATCCCGATACGTCGGACCTCCGCGTACGCGGGGATGACTCTGGTAAGGGCGGGGATGACTCCGGAAATGGTGGGGGTAACTCTGGTAAGGGCGGAGATAACAAAAAATGAAACGGGGGTTAAGTCTCTTTTTGATCTTTTATCATGCACGTTTGCTTGCACTCAGGATTACGAACTTGCTGTCCGCAGCGATGGTTTCACAGTTACCAAACAGTTTTATCAACTTGGCGTGATAACCAAGATGACGGTTCCCCACGAGTCGTAATTCACCACCAGCTACCAGCACCCGCCGCGCATCTTTGAACATCTTCCAGGCGATAGCATCACCGAGACTATGCTGCTGGTGGAAGGGCGGATTGATCAGCACCAGATCCCGACTCGCGGACGCCAGGGTCTGCAAGCAGTCGTCGACTCTGAATTCCACGCTACGCGACTGTGCAAAGGCATGATGGAAGTTTTCACTGGCGCTCGCAATCGCCATATGTGACTCGTCGCAAAACAGCAGACTTGCGGACGGGTTCAGTGCAGCCGCGATAATGCCGAGCACCCCGTTACCGCAACCCAGGTCAACGATATGCCGATACTGATCTCCGACCGGCATATGTTCGATCAGTAACTGGCTACCCTGGTCGAGCCGGTCCCGGCTAAACAGGCTGGCATGATTGATAATTCTATAACATCGGTCGACCTCGAGCTCATAGCTATCCGGGAATCGACTTTGTCCCTCATTTATGGAATGATCCCGTTCCACCAGAATCAGTCGACTTTTCTTACGCGCCCTGGTCGTGGTAGTTGGCCCGAGAATACTTTCAAAAAGCTCCAGCGTGGACTTATGAATATGGCGTGACATCCCGGCCGCAGCAATATGCGTGTCGTGATGCAGGACCGGACGCAGGGCATAAAGCTGGTGTTCGAGAAGTGCCAGCGATTTTGGTATTTTGAGTAAAACGCAATCTACCGCCACCGCGGGAAAATCGATACCGGAATTGGTTTTGACCTGCTCCGGGGGATAGCCGTTGGCAACCAGATTGTCACGCAGAGCCTGTTGTGCGAGGTATGAGTCATTCCAGGAATAAACCGGGCAGGTAGCCAGCGCCACTGCCAGCGCACCGCAGGCATCGTTTAAAATCAACAGCTTGCTATGCGCGCTCAAAATCTGCAGGTCATCCATGTGGCTGAGCAGGAACTCGTCAGCCGAATCCCAGGCCTGCAGATTATCATCGGGTGGATTACGCGCCAGCTCAAACTCGCCCTGGGGCACTGACAGCATCTTGCGCTCAACGATCGGTAGCGGCCTGTTCATGGCTTTCCCGCAAACGGCAAAGCCAGCATGCCCGGCAACCGTTCTACCTGCCGGGGATCACGAAATTCGACAAGCCCTATGGTCATGCTATCGTGACCCTTGTCAGGCTGATCGATGTAAGTACCAAACATTCGATCCCAGATCGAGAGATTAAACCCGTAATTGCTATTGGTCTCAGATTCTTCAACCGAATGGTGCACCCGATGCATATCCGGGGTGACGAACAGGTAACGCACTACCCGCTCCATCGCCGGCGGCAAACTGACATTGGCATGATTAAAGATTGCCATGCCATTTAGCAGCACCTCAAAGACCAGCACCGCGATCAACGCCGGGCCCAGCAATAGAATCACGACTGCCTTGATCAGCATTGAAAAAATAATCTCGATCGTATGGAAGCGGGATCCTGTCGTCAGGTCGATATCCAGATCGGCGTGGTGGACGCGATGCAGCCGCCACAACAAAGGCACCCGGTGCATGAGTAAATGTTGCAGATAAATCGCCAGATCGAGTAGCAACACCGCGGCGACAACCTCTAGCCAGAAGGGTAACGCCAGTAGATTGAATAGTCCCCAGCCCCTGTCCGCAACCGCAAGCGCGATACCCACCGCAGCGGCCGGGAACAACAACCTCAAAACCACGCTGTTGAGCGCAAAAAGCCCGAGGTTGTTAAGCCAGCGCAACGATTTTGACACGCTTAATTCGCGTCTCGGCGCCAATAACTCCCAGGCCAGCATAGTGGTAAATACAACAGCAAAAATCCCCAGGCGGATCATGGATTCGCGTTGCAGGACAAAGTCTTCGATGGCAGCTACTTCCATGGCTGACATTTTCGGGGAAATCCCTCCATATTGACAGTATTAATAAAGGATCACCGCCCAGCTATCGGATTAGCCAGGTAAGAGATGCAAGCGCGGCCACATCATGTCCACTCAAGTAACGAATTGTAATCGATTTCAATGTTTCGCGGCCTGTCGCTATACAGATTCGAAGTTATCTTATTTTTAATTGCCTTTGTGTGGTATACAGGTCCGAATAAAATTTAACCAGTCTACAGATGCTTGACGAAATCCTGATCCTGCTGTTTTTTTCCGTGGTCAGCCTGGCGTTGTTCAGACGCCTCGATATCCCCGCGGTGCTAGGCTACCTGCTGGTGGGACTGGTTGCCGGCGAGCATGCTCTGGGCTGGATCCACCGATCACACGCGATGGAGCAAATCGCTGAAATCGGTGTGGTGTTTCTGCTGTTCACTCTTGGGCTTGAAGTTTCTATTCCACGCCTGATCGCGATGCGCAATATCGTTTTCGGTATCGGCGTAGCCCAGGTTGTCGCATCCACTCTTAGCACCATCTTGCTGGGACTCTGGTTTGGCCTGTCGTGGCAGGCAGCTTTTGCAGTGGGTGGGGCACTGGCGATGTCGTCCACCGCAATCGTGGTCAAACTACTGACTGAACAATACGAACTGCATTTACCACATGGCAATATATCGCTGGGGGTACTGCTGTTCCAGGATCTGGCCGTGGTGCCGTTCCTGGTACTGATTCCGATTTTTGCCGACCCGACAAAGAATTCACTGTTACTACCAATCAGCCTGGCGTTAGCTAAAGGCGCGTTCGCGTTTGCGGTTATATTCTACGCCGGTCAGTACCTGATTCGACCAGCGGTGCGCAAGGTAGCCGCTACCCATTCGAGTGAATTGTTCACCCTTTTCATCCTGTTGATTGCATTGCTGGCTGCATGGCTCACCTGGGAACTTGGACTTTCATTGGCGATGGGTGCCTTTCTCGCCGGCATCATGCTCGCCGAAACCGAGTATCAACATCATGTGGAAAATGAAATCAGACCATTTCGGGATATCTTGATGGGGTTGTTTTTTATCTCCGTGGGTTCACAGTTCGACTGGCGCGTTATCCTCGACGACTCACTCGAAATCGGCGTGTTGACCCTGGGTTTGATTGTCGGTAAAGGCGCCGCAATTATAGTAATTACCCGATTCGCGGGTTATTCTTCCGGCGTTGCCGTGCGTTCCGGTACTTTACTCGGTCAGGGCAGTGAATTCGGTTTCGCACTGCTGGCTGTTGCCATTACCAGCGGACTGCTGAGTCTGGATCTCAGTCAGCCAATTATCGCGGCGATCATCCTCAGCATGGCCATCTCGCCGTTGCTGATCCGTCACAATGAAACCATCGCCTGTTTCCTGGCACCCGGATATGTTTCCAGTCAGCATCAAAACGAAACCAGGCTCGAGGAAGCCTGCAAGGATATCAAGGAGCATGTATTACTGTGCGGATTCGGGCGGACCGCGCAGAACCTGGCCCGGTTTCTCAAACGCGAAGGTATTCCGTTTGTCGCACTTGAAATCGACACCGATATTGTCACCGAGGCGCGCGAGGCCGGTGAGCCGGTCTTTTTTGGTGACAGCAGTAATCCCGAGATTCTGCGTCTCGCCGGTATCGATGCAGCGCGTGTGCTGGTAATCTCCTTTACCGAGATCAAACCTGCTGAACACATCGCGCGCCGCGCCCGCGAACTGCGCGCCGATATTCCGTTGCTTATCCGGACTCGTGACGACCGCCACCTCGAGCGTCTGCTGGAATGCGGTGCCGACGAGGTTATCCCGGATACTGTCGAGTCAAGCATCATGCTTGCACAGCATACCTTGCTCGCGTTGGGCGAAGACCCCAAATCTATCGAGGAAATGCTCGATGAAGCGCGTGAGGGACACTACGCCAGGACTCGCGCCTTATTCCATAGCATCAATGACGTTGACCTGCTGAGACCGGACCAACATCATTTACGCAGTATCGAGATGCTGGGCAATTACCATGTTATCGGACACAGCATCGCGTCATTGAAATGTCTCGGACAGATCAACATAATCGGGCTGCGACGCAACGGTGTCACCAGTGAAGGTCCTTTACTCGAGGTTGAACTCCAGGCCGGTGACGTACTGATTGTGGAGGGCCATCCGGATGATATCCAGGCAGCCGAAATTGAAATAATGTCAGGACTCTAGAGCATCTCTGTGACTATTGAAGAAGAAAACTTTACTACAGGACTAAAATGGGAACTGAGGGTATCGCGTCGGATACGCTGTGCGCGCTTGCAGGTCAAACCTTTTGGCGGTCTTGAAGTTGTTATCCCACCGCGCTTTCCCCGTCGCCAGGTTCCCGACCTGGTGGCGAAGCACGCCGGCTGGGCTCGACGCCAACTCGACAGACAGTCACAGCTGCGACAGGCTGTGCGGCTGCCATCGCATATCACCCTGGCCTTCGACAACAGTTCGACCCCGGTGATTTACACGGCAGACCAACTACAGATAAACCTGGATTTGTTCACGCAGCCGTCTTCTGAAAAACTGGTGATCGATGTCGACGGCCAGCGCGAACGCATCCGTAAATTACGCAACTGGGTGCGACGCAGGGCCCGAAAATCATTCCCCGAACTGCTCTCGGAGATATCGACCCTGACCGGCCTCGAGTTTAACCGATTAAGTATCCGCAGCCAGAAGACGCGCTGGGGCAGTTGCTCGATTCGCGGCAACATCAGCCTGAATGATCAGTTGTTGTTTATGCCCGAAGCAACGGTGCGCTACCTGATGATTCACGAACTCTGCCATACCCGCCATCTCAATCATTCGAAAGCCTTCTGGGCGCTGGTGGAGCATCACTGTGCCGATTACCGCAGCCATGAAAAACTGCTCAGTAATCCACGCGACCTGGTGCCCGACTGGTTTCTGTTCGATCTCTACGCCTGATGCGGACCCGGATCAGGGTGAACTGCGCTGCATGAACTTGATGTCGTTTTCGATCAACAGGCTTTTCGCCCGCAACAGCCTGGTCTGACTCGAAAACGGCCCCAGCTGCACGCGGTGCCAGGTTTTATCGCCGACAACGGCAGATTTGACGGTAGCTTGCAGTCCCAGAAATGCCAGCTTAGCTTTCAGGCTGTCGGCTTCACCGCTACTGTGGAATGAGCCTACCTGTAAAATGGATTTATCGACGACCTGTTTATTGATGCTTGGATTCTCGATCGCCTCGCGATCTTCTTCATCAAGCGGAATTTCGACTTTACGCTTCGGCAGCACCGAATAGAAATCAATGGTTGGTTTATTCTCACTGGAACTCGCCTCCTGCTGCTGGCTTTCCCCGGTCCCGCTTTTAACAATCTTCTGGTCGAGAAACAGCACGAAGGCTACGAACGAGCCAAGTATCGTTAGCAGAAACAGCCACACCCACGGCGATGTTGATTTTTTTTTCTGCGCCATAAGCCGTGCTACATTTTCTCGGGTGCGGATACACCCATCAACTTGAGCCCGTTGCGCATTACCTGGCCGATTGCCGACGCCAGGGCGAGGCGCGCATCGCGCAGTTCACTGTCATCCACTATAAAGTGGTGCGCGTTATACCAGGAGTGAAACTGGTTCGCCAGATCACGCAGGTAGTTGACTACCAGGTGAGGTTCGCGGCGAGTCGCTGCCGATTCCACCCGCTCGTGGAACAGGCCAAGCTGCTTCACCAGGGCCTGCTCGTGACTGTTGTCGAGTCGTGCCAGGTTGGCATCCGCCGCCACAACTTCGATTCCCTTGTCGATGCACTGACGCCCGACGCTGCTGATTCGGGCATGCGCGTATTGCAGGTAGTACACAGGGTTCTCGTTGGATTGCTCACGCGCCAGGTCGAGGTCAAAATCCATATGCTGCTCGGCCTTGCGCATGACGTAGAAAAATCGCGCCGCATCCTGCCCGACGTCTTCCCGCAGTTGTCGCAGCGTGACGAATTCCCCGGAACGGGTCGACATCGGCACTTTGACGCCATTTTCGAACAGGTTGGCGAACTGTACCAGTTGAACTTCGAGATTCTCCGCAACATAGCCCAAAGCGCTTAGCGAAGCCTTGACGCGGGGGATATAGCCGTGATGATCTGCGCCCCAGATATTGATGACCGTGTCGAAACCACGATCGAACTTGTTCATATGGTAAGCAATATCGGAGGCAAAGTAGGTGGTTTGACCGTTGTCGCGGCGTACCACGCGATCTTTTTCGTCGCCAAAATCAGTGGAGCGAAACCACAATGCGCCGTCCTGCTCGTAGACATGGCCATTGTCCTGCAGGCGTGTAATAGCCTGCTCGATCAAACCCTCGTCGTTCAGCGAACGCTCGGAAAACCAGCGATCAAACTCAACCCCGAAGTTCTCTAGATCGACTCGAATCACATCGGTTAGCGTCACCAGGGCGAGATCGAAGACGATACCGTATTCATCCTCGCCCAACAGTCCATGCGCGTTCGCGATCAAATCGTCGATATGCTTTTCCTTGTCACCTGCCGGTGCATCCGCGCTAACATCGGCCATCACCTGCGCGACAGGCCGGTGAAAGCGTTCTGCATTTTCGCGATGCAGGGTCGCCGCGATATCCCACACGTAGTCGCCCTGATAACCATTGCTGGGGAAGTCGATAGTTTCACCGCAAAGCTCGAGATAGCGCAGCCAGACCGACGTACCGAGAATGTGCATCTGCCGTCCGGCATCGTTGACATAGTATTCTTTCTGCACGTCGAAACCGACAAAACTCAGCAGGTTGGCGAGCGTCGCGCCAAAAGCAGCCCCACGGCCATGCCCGACATGCAGCGGCCCGGTGGGATTGGCAGAGACGAACTCGACCTGAACTTTGCTACCCTGCCCCAACTCACTGCGCCCAAAATCTTCACCCTGTTCCAGTATCCTGCGAATCACCGAATTGCTGGTGCTGCTGGCGACAAAAAAATTGATGAATCCCGGGCCGGCCACTTCGACTTTTTCGATCGCGTCGACGGCGGGTAATGTGTCGACAATCAGTTCCGCCAGGGCGCGCGGCGCCAGGGCGGCCGGTTTGGCCAGCATCAACGCGATATTCGAGGCATAGTCGCCCTGGCTGGCATCGCGAGCCTGGGTTACCTGGATGTTGATACCGAGGTCTGCTGGAATCCGTGACGCCTGCGCAAGCTCGAGCAGAGCCTGCGCGATCAGATCGTTAATGATTTGCTTCAAGAGCTAAAACCTGCACCCGGCTGGGAAAAATGAACGGGGATTTTACCCGAGCTGGTCAGGCTGGGCCACCCATGATTTCACTTTCCACCTTACCCTTAAGCAACCCGTTAAATTAACCATCCGCCGGCGTGGATCCAGGAACGCTGTTTCAGAAACGCCGTGAACACATCCATGTGGGCTCGGTCGCAACATCCCTGTTGCTCGCGTTCTGAAACAGCGTTCCTGGATCCACGCCTCGATAATTGCCCTGGTAGATTTTAAGAGCCTGTAGAGGCAACCGGTGAAACGGCCTGCGACATAAAAACTGGGTGCTGAAAAAGCATCGATTTTGAAGGGTCAGACCGCAGGGACGCGGTCTGTGGCGAGTCGAGACATGGATGTCGAGTCTCACCTTGCCCTTCAAAATCGATGCTTTTTCAGGAAGCCGAAGGCCACCCAGTCAGTCGCAGGCCGTTTCACCGGTTGCCTCGGCGGATTTGGTTACGGCTGATGCTTTAGCTGTTAAAGGTCGTAAGCGTCGACGTCGATGCTCCAGCTGACGCGGGAACTGCCGGGTATCTGCTGGATTTCAGGCATGGTCTGAGCCAACACCGAGCGCAACAGCTGGTAGTCCTGCGCCAGCAGGCACAATTGCGCGCGGTAGCGGCCGATGCGGCGCGTCATCAACGCCGGCATCGGTCCAACGCAGGATAACTCGCCAAAGCCTCGCGCCGGTTGTAACAAGGCTTTGATTTCGTCCAGTTTGGCGAGTGCCGCCTTGAGCTCAACCGCATCGGCACGAAATATAACCACCCGCGCGTATGGCGGGAAACCGAGCTGTCGACGCTCGTGCAAAAGATCGTCCGCGATAACCCGGTAATCACGCTGGGCCAGCGCCTGCATCAGCGGGTGCTCCGGAAAACGCGTTTGCAGGATCGCTTCGCCCTGGCGATCACCTCTTCCCGAACGTCCGGAAACCTGGAACAGGGTTTGCGCGAGTCGTTCGCTGGAACGATAAGAGGCACTGAACAAGGCCTGGTCGGCATCGAGAATCACGCTCAGCGTGATCGCCGGGTAATCGTGCCCCTTGGCAATCATCTGCGTACCGATGAGGATACAGGGCTCGCCGCTTTGCAGTTGTCGCAAGCGTGATTTCAGCGCATCGCGTGAAGCGATCGAATCGCGATCGATACGTAATATCGGCGTGTCCGCGTAGCGCTGCCGCAGGCCCTGTTCGAGCTGTTCGGTGCCGATACCGTAATGCCTGATCTCCTGGTGGCCACATTCGGCGCAGGTTTCGGGGATTGTCTGCCTCGCACCGCAATGATGACACAACAGGGTTTGCACCGATTGATGCATGGTCATGCGCGAGTCACAGTTCTGGCACAGCGCCTGCCAGCCGCACTCGTGGCACATGACGACCGGCGCAAAACCGCGACGATTCAAATAGATTAATACCTGGCCATTCTGCTGCAGGTGCTTTTCGACGCGGGCGAAAGTCTGCGCCGAGCAGCCAAAGTCGAAGCGACTGTTGCGCACATCGATTAACTGCAACGGGGGCGGGGGGTAACGGGTGGGACGCTGATCAAGTCGATGGCGAAAGTAAGTTTCGCGGGCACAATTGGCGATGCTTTCCAGCGACGGCGTGGCCGATCCAAGCACAATTGGAATATCAAGCATCTGGGCGCGTTTGATGGCAACGTCGCGGGCATGGTAACGAACCCCGTCCTCCTGTCGATAGGAGTGATCATGCTCTTCATCGATGATGATCAGTCCCAGGCGGTCGCATTGTGAGAACAGGCTCGAACGAGTGCCCAGCATGATACTGACCTCGCCGCGTCGAAACCGGTCCCAGGCCTGGTAACGCTGCAGTTCGGTCAAGCCCGAGTGTGAGAGCGCGAAGCAGTCGCCGAAACGCGACCTGACGCGTTCGATCAACTGATCGGTGAGGCCGATTTCCGGTACCAGATAGATTACCTGCATTGCCGCCGCCAGACGATCCGCGATCAGGCGCAGATAAATTTCAGTCTTGCCGCTCCCGGTGATGCCGTCGAGCAGGTGCACCGCGAAACGATCCAGCCCCGACTCAATATCGCGCAGGACTCCGTGTTGCTCGTCACTGAGGACAGGCAGCTGCGCGGCGGGCGGGCCGCTGAGCGGCCTTTCAATCCACTCCCAGCGCACTATCTGCTTTGCCTGCAACGCCTTCATCACCGCATGCCAGTGCGGATTGATCTGCTTTAAATCGACCGCGGTCAATCCGTCCGGCTGTCTGCGTAAGGCCTGGCAAATTTCGAACTGGCGGGGTGAACGGCGCTCGAGAGCGTCTATCTGACCCGTGTCTGCCGCCGTCAGACGCCAACGCTTGACCCTGAGCGGATGATGCGCGCGCGCACCACGCAGGTAACCCGGGATGCACTGAAACACGACTTCACCCAGCGGCTGCAGGTAATAATCCGACATCCAACGAACCAGCGCGAGCATGTGCTCGTCGAGGATCGCATGCTGATCGAGCTGCTCCAGCACCGGTTTGATGCGCGCCGGGTCAAATTCGCTATGCTCACTCGCGTTAAGCAGGACACCGGTCTTGATTCTGTTAGCGAAGGGCAAACGGTAGCGGGCTCCCACGATGACGGGTGCCTTGTTGTCAATGGCGTATTCGAAAACGCGGTATAGCGGGAGTGCGATTGCGAAACAGGCGAAGCGGGGTGGCGACACGCAAATTACTCAAACTGAAAGTTGAATCATACTCGAATTACGCGTCCCCCTCAGCCCGATAAACAGGCAAAAATCATTTTTTACTTAGCGCTGAAAGTTAATGTCATTTCTAGCAATTAAAAGCTAAATTATTAAGAAATGGTGACAAATCGTTTTATCCACATTTTCTGTGGATAAGTCTGTGTATGAAATGCATATAAGCCGCTGTAAGCCGCATTCTTACGGATAATTTATTAGATTGTTCATTTTTGCAGCGATTTTATTTTTCATTTAATCTCAATAACTTATATAGACTGATCAAAATTTGATCGATACCGTCGGATAAAAATGGGGTCAGCCAGGAAGCCCGCCCCGTGCATGTGTATATCTTGACCCTGTCAAGTCCGGGGCGATTGTTTTTTATATAATTTTATATATTGAATATATATTTTTAATATATTATCGCTACAATTTGGATTCGCAAAAACTAGCGTTGCTGGATTCCCAGTGACTTTACCCTGTGCGCCGATTACACTGGCCGCGTTTTTCCAGGAGAACCAAGCGCCATGCCCACCAATACTGCGGTAATACTGACAAATCTGGGCACACCTGATCGCCTGGAGCGTGCTGCAATCAAGCGGTTTCTGCGCGAATTCCTCTCCGACCCCCTGGTGGTTCGGCTACCGAGGATACTCTGGCTGCCATTGCTTTACGGTATCATTCTGCCGTTGCGCAGCGGCAAGACATTGCAGGCCTACAGTCGTGTCTGGGGCGAGGAAGGATCCCCGTTACTGGCCTATACCAACAGGCAAAGAAACGCTTTGCAGGAAAAACTGCTCGAACAGGCACAGGTGGAGCTGGCAATGCGCTACGGCAATCCCTCCTACCCGGCGGTATTACGCCAGCTGCGCGATGCGGGGGTCGACCGGCTGGTGGTGCTGCCGCTTTACCCACAGTACTCGGTGACCACCACCGCGACCAGCTACAAGCACCTGAAAAATACCTTGAGAGAACTGGATTACTCACCCGCGGTGGAGTTCATCGGTTACTACCCGGACCACCCGGCATATATAGACGCCCTGGCCGAGTCGATTCGCGAACACTGGCAGCAGGGGCAACGACATCTGTTGGTGTCATTCCATGGCCTGCCGCAGGAGAATGTCGACCGCGGCGATCCCTACCAGCAGCAATGCGAGAAAACCGCGCAGCTGCTGACGGCGAAACTCGAACTGGGTGCGGACGACTGGTCGATCGGTTACCAGTCACGCTTCGGTAAACAGACCTGGATTCAGCCTTACACCTCGGACGTGCTGCACCAGCTGGTCGAGCGCGGCGTCAAGGCGGTGGACGTCATCTGTCCCGGGTTCTCTGCCGATTGCCTGGAGACACTCGACGAGATCGAGGTCGAGTATCGTGAAGAATTCATGCAGCTGGGCGGCGAGCAGTTCAGCTATATCCACGCGCTCAACGATCGCGACGCGCATATAGAAATGATGCAAAGCCTCGTTAAACCCTACCTGTCTGACGGGAGCCCGCCCACTCCGGGCTGAATCATTACCAGGATTCAATGTCTATAAAACCTTTCGCACCAACACCGCCCCACCAAATACTAAAGTGGTAAATCATGTTTAAATCTTTCTTTCCGAATCCCCGGCTATTCTTCTTTTCAGTTGTAATCTATGCCGCCGTTTGCAGCTTTATCTGGTACGGGTTTAATGATCAGATCGGTGCATTCCTTGGTTTCGACCTGTCGTCATCAGAACCTGTTATCGGCCTGGGACATTTTGCAACCGATTCTTTTTTACTGTTTTATCTCTACTATTTCTTCTGTACCGCGCTGTTCGCGACGTTCTGGTTCAAGCTTGAAAACCATCCCTGGCAATGGTGGTCAATCATTGGTTCGTCATTTATTCTATTTTCCACCTATTACTCTGTGCAGGTATCGGTTGCGATCAATAACTGGCGCCGACCCTTTTTTGATTTAGTACAGGACGCTTTGAAAGGCTCAACATCCCAGCCTGCCGAAGGTGAAACCACTGTTGTTCCCGAAGAAACCGTCTCCTCAATTTCGAACGAGCTGTTCGATCTCATCGTCATCTTTGCCGAAATAGCTTTCCTGGCGATTTTTGTCTATGTCATCACCCGATTTTTCGTCAGCCATTATATTTTCCGCTGGCGAACGGCGATGAACGACTACTACACAGCTCAGTGGGAACAGGTCAGGCATATCGAAGGCGCATCGCAGCGCATACAGGAAGATACCATGCGCTTCGCCGAAATCATGGAAGGCCTGGGCGTTTCAATTGTCGATGCGGTGATGACGCTGTTCGCGTTCCTGCCCGTGTTATGGGTGCTGTCAGAATATGTCAGCGAGTTACCCATTGTCGGCGAAATCGCGCATCCGCTATTTGTTGCCTCACTGGTATGGTCGGTTTTCGGCACCGGTTTACTGGCGATCGTAGGCATCAAATTACCCGGACTGGAATTTAAGAATCAACGCGTCGAAGCGGCTTTTCGCAAGGAACTGGTATACGGTGAAGACGATACCGAACGGGCCCAGCCCCCTGCGCTCAAGGAGTTGTTCGCGAACGTGCGCAAAAACTACTTTCGACTATATTTCAACTACATGTACTTCAATGTTGCCCGCATGCTGTACCTGCAGGCGGACAACATATTCGTATACATTCTGCTGATACCCACGATTGCGGCAGGCGCCATTACCTTTGGTATATTGCAGCAGATTCTGACCGCGTTCAGCCAGGTCAGTAATTCATTTCAATACCTGGTTAATTCGTGGACGACGATTGTGCAACTGCTATCGATTTACAAGCGCCTGAGCTCTTTCGAGGCCGCGATAAAAAATGAACCGTTGCCAGAAATAGACCAGCTCGTAACGTGAACAAAATATTGTCTACCGGGCTAACTGCAAATAGACACTTATGTGCCTGATCCTGTTCGCCTTTCAGCAACACGCCGACTACCCGCTGATCGTCATCGCCAATCGCGACGAATATTACGCGCGGCCCACTCTTGATGCGCACTGGTGGGACGACGCCGATATTTTTGCCGGACGCGATCTCGAAGCGAATGGCACCTGGCTCGGCATCAACCGCCGGGGACGCTTCGCCGCGGTAACCAACGTACGCGAACCCGGCGGTATGAAAGCGGGCAAAAAATCCCGCGGCGAACTGACGCGCAACTACCTGTCGACGACGCAAACAGCCGAACAGTACCTGCAACAACTCGGCCCGCAGGACAAGGATTACGCGGGTTTCAACCTGATGCTCGCCGATCGGCAGGGCATACGGTTCTACTCGAACCGGGATCATGGCATCAAACGCATCCAGCCGGGTATCTACGGCATCAGCAACGGTAGCTTCGACGAACCCTGGCCCAAGCTGAGCTCCGGCAAGCAGGAACTCGAAGCCTTGCTGAGCAGCGACCTGGATGAGCAGGAACTGATGGAAATTCTCACCGATCACCGGGTTGCTCACGACCACGAATTGCCCAGTACCGGGGTACCACTCGATATCGAACGCCTGTTGTCGAGCCGCTTCATCCGTTCACCCGGCTATGGCACCCGCGCCTGCAGCGTGGTGCTGATCGATAATAACCGGCGCGTTGCGTTCCGCGAGCAGAATTTCAGCGATGCGGAACACAGTGATGCCCTGATAGAGGAAACCTTTGATATAACCCCGCTGTGAACGCCTGCGTTCCCGGGCTGGCGGTGCCGGGTGCTGTGACTGTGCGGGTGCCGCTCGATACAATTCGCGCGGGATAATTTCTCAGATTTTAAAAAGTTGGCTGGCGTTGCGGTTGAGCGTAACCGCGAGTGCCTCGGGCGAGCACTGACGCAGTTCGGCCATGATTTGCAAATGCTCGATAATATAGCCCGGCTGGTTGAGCTCTCCTCGATGCGCGGCGCCGGGTTGATCAGGTGCATCCGACTCGAGCAACAGTGCTTCGTCCGGCATCGCGGCCACCACCGCGCGCAGTTTACGCGCCCGCTCGAAGCCCACGGTCGCGGCAATGCCGAGCTTGAAACCGAGATCATGCAATTGCAGTGCCTGCTGTTGACTGCCGGCAAAACTATGCACCACCCCACCGTAGCGGGCATGCTTGCGCAGCAGGCTGATGACTTCGTCCATCGCCTTGCGCACGTGCACGATTAACGGCAGATGATATGTATTGGCGAGCTGCAGTTGTTCAAGAAATAGTTGGCGCTGCCATTTTTCATCGACCCTGGAGTGGAAAAAATCGATTCCGCATTCACCGACCGCGATCGGTTTTTCCCGCTCCAGCCATTCATCGAGCTCGCGCAAATGGACGACCTGATGCTGTTCGACAAACATCGGGTGCAACCCGTAGGCAGGATAAAGCCCGTCATGGTCGGCACAAACCTGCTTCACTTTGTCCCAGCGGTTGGCGGTGGTCGCGGGAATAACCAGGCGCGTCACCCCCGCCAGGGCAGCCTCGGCCATCACTCCCTCACGACAGCCATCGAAACGGTCGTCGTCCAGATGACAATGGCTGTCAATCAATTCCATGCGGTCGCTCTAACTTGACGGGAACGAAACCGAGCTCGATATAGTCGTCGAGCAGGGCGGCGCTACTTTCAGCAATATCGACAAACTCGACAAAATCTTTCTCTCCAAGCCGCTTCCACCTGGCATAGTCACCACTGATATAGGTATCGATGCCCTCCTCGCTAAGCCTGGCAAGCTGTCGCAACGCGGGCGTGTCCTGCAACGCGGCGCGGCGCGCAAGGTCAAACAGTTCGGCGCCCTGGGAAATCAATACGATATCAATAGCGGGATATTTCCCACGCAGTTGATCCACGTAGCCACGCAGCAACGGGGCCGCCCAGTCCCAGCTATTGTCCTCCCAGGCGGTTATCTCGAACACCACGCCATCAGGTTCCTGCCGCGCCTGCAGCAACTGCTGCAGCGTGGTGTTTGCAGAATCCTCGGCCTGCAGTTGCGCACTCGACAACAACAATCCTGCAACTAGCGGGGCCAGTTTCATGTCTGGTTGCGACGCTGCACCAGGTCCCTGATGATCGGGGTCAGAATAATCTCAACCGCCATACCCATCTTCCCGCCGGGCACGCCGATGGTATTGCGCCTCGACATAAAGGCGCCGCTAATCATCGACAGCAGATTGGTAAAGTCGGTATTGCGGATATCGGGCTGCCTGAAGCGAATCACGACAAAACTTTCGTCGAGGGTAGGGATATCACGAGCGATAAACGGATTCGAAGTGTCTACCGTCGCGACTCGCTGAAAGTTAATATCGGTTTCGGAAAACTGCGGCGTAATGTGTTTCACGTAATCGGGCATGCGACGCAATATGCTATCCACCACTTCCTCCTGACTGTAACCACGTTCCTCGCTGTCACGATGAATTTTCTGGATCCACTCCAGGTTGACGACAGGGACAACTCCCAGCTTGAGGTCGACATAGCGCGTCATGTCTACCGATTCGGTTTTAACGAGGCCGTGCAAGCCCTCGTAAAACAATAAATCGGTATCGGCCTCTATATCTTCCCAGGGAGAAAATTCACCCGAACTGAGCTCTACGCCGAGGCGCTCGCTATGCGCGTCGGCCTCTTCGCTGTTGTGCAGGTAGAATCTTTTTTGACCTCGACCGGTTTCGCCGTAGTCACGGAACAACTGCTCCAGTTTTTCAAACTGGTTGGCCGGTTCGCCGAAATGGCTGAAGTTAATCCCGGCCTGACTGGCCTGCGCCATTTTCTGCCGCATTTCGGCGCGATCGAATCGATGAAAGCTGTCACCCTCGATCACCACGGGCTTTATCTTTTGTCGATGAAAAATCGATTCCAGTGCTTTTTTTACCGTCGACGTGCCGGCACCGGAAGAACCGGTTACTACAACCACTGGGTGTTTTTTCGACATCGGCGCAATCCGTCTTCGAGTATACTTGCAGAAGCCGAATTCTAACTTCTTTTATAGCGCTTCGCGATGCCCGCATAAGACATATCTATCAGTCCCCCACTTTTAGCAAATGGTAATATTGTGTACACTGTTCGGGGTATTCCTGATTCGTCTCGTGAGCGCTAAAATTCTTTTGCGCTACTTGATCCAAGCAGATTTGTGACACAGATTTAGGACCCGGCCAGAAGGATAGATCCTGGCCGATAGTGATTTATTGAGGAATCGACCAGCACTTGAGCAGAATATCGAGAATACTCGGAGTCAGGCTAAAAAAAGTCAAACTCAGAAAGCTGCGCAGCACAAAATGGTTGGCCGGCATAATCTTTGTGACTTTCTGCTGGTATATCACCGATTATGCGCCCAGCACTGAAATCGCCTGGGTTACCGGGTTACTGATCTTCACCATTTACCTTTTTGTATTCGAAATCGTCAACGTTGACGAAGCTGCGATTACGATCATGGTATTACTCGGCGTGTCCTCGCTACTGGCACCGTCGATGGGTCTTGAACAGGGACTGGTGGATACCCAGCACCTGTTCGACGGCTTTGCCAGTAACGCGGTGATGTCGATAATCGCGGTCATGATCATCGGCGCCGGACTCGACAAGACGGGGATGATGAGCAAGGTCGCCGCCTATATTTTGCATGTCGGCGGGAGTTCCGAAAGTCGAATCATTCCGATCGTCTCGGGTACGGTTGGGATTATTTCTTCTTTTATGCAGAACGTCGGTGCCGCCGCACTGTTCCTGCCGGTGGTCAGTCGAATTTCGGCGCGCTCGGGATTGCCGATGTCACGCCTGCTGATGCCAATGGGTTTTACCGCGATTCTCGGCGGCACCGTGACCATGGTGGGGTCGTCACCACTGATACTGCTCAACGACCTGATGCTGGCATCGAATACCGCACTGCCAATAGACCAGCACATGCAGCCCTGGGGCCTGTTCTCGGTTACCCCGATCGGCCTCGCGCTTGTGGCCACCGGCATTCTCTATTTCGTCCTCGCCGGCAAATATGTGCTGCCAACAATTTCTCACGAATCCTCGACTGCGATTGCCGGCAGCGGTAAATACCTCGAAGAGGTTTACGGCGTCGACTACATGTTATTCGAGGTCATGGTAGCTGAAGACAGCTCGCTGGTCGGACAGGCGTTGAATGACATCGAGTCGATCAACAAGATTCGCATAATCGCGATCAAGGGGGTCGGTAGCAGTATGCGTGCGAGTCGCGGCGACCTGTCCCGCGATCTCGATATCCCGCCCAACTCCGCGCTCGGCGTGCTGTGCTCACCGGCGCATCTGAAAGATTTCGTCGACGCTTATGGCCTGACCATTCAGAAAGGCCTGCGCGTATTCTCGGAGGCATTGTCTTCGGCGCAGGCCGGTATCGCAGAAATTGTTATTCCACCCGGCTCGGCGGTGATCGGCAAATCGGCGCTCGATCTGTGGATGCGCAAGACTTACGGGCTGGCGATGGTGGCCCTGCATCGTGACGGCGAAACCCTGGTGGAAGGGGAGAATATTCGCGACATGCCGCTGGAAGCCGGCGACACGATCCTGGCACATACCACCTGGAGATCCCTGGCCCACCTTGAACGCGACCGCAATTTCGTCATCGTAACCTCGGAATACCCACGCGAAGAAACCCGCCCCAATAAAGTCGGATGGGCGACGTTTTTCTTTTTGCTGGCCTTGTCGATGGTGTTATTTACCGATTTACGGCTGTCGGTAGCGCTAATGACCGGTGCGATCGGCATGGTTATATCCGGCGTGCTCAAGATGGAAGAGGCCTATGAATCGGTTTCCTGGAGCACCGTGTTCCTGCTCGCCAGCCTGATACCGCTTGGTCTGGCGGTGGAAACCAGCGGCACGGCGAAGTGGATCGCCGAACAGACCCTGTTAGTGGTCGGTGGCATGCCAATCTGGATAATCCAGGCGGCGGTAGCCTTGCTCGCAACCTTTTTTACGCTGGTGATGTCAAACGTCGGGGCCACGGTGTTACTGGTGCCGCTGGCGATTAATATTGCGATCGGCGCCGGTGCCAGCCCCGCCCTGTTCGCGCTGACCGTGGCGCTCGCCACTTCAAATTCCTTTCTCATACCGACCCACCAGGTAAACGCGCTGATCAAGGGCCCGGGTGGCTACCGGGTGCCGGATTTCATGCGCGCCGGCATGTTTATGAGTATTTTGTTCATTATTGTCATGTTGATAATGCTGAATCTCGTATTTTAGTAAACACCATATCCCATACTCCGTGCCCCAGCCTGCGCCCACGTTGCTCGAAACGGGTCAGCGGCCGGTACGCCGGGGGGTCGACATAACCGGCGGCATCTCCCTGGTTGGAGAAACGCTCATCATGCAGAAACTGTAACGCAATAGATTCCGCATAATCCTGCCAGTCGGTGGCGATATGAATCGACCCGCCCGGCTTGAGCCGGTCAAACACCAGGTCACGAAAGCCCTGGTTGACAATACGACGCTTATGATGACGTTTCTTGTGCCAGGGATCCGGGAAGAAGAGCAATAACCGGTCGAGCGAGGCCGCTGCGATCATGTACTCCATTACCTCGACCGCGTCATGCATTATCAGCCGCACGTTGGCCAGTTCCTGTTGCACAATATTATTAAGGCAGCGCCCGATACCGGGTTCATGCACCTCGACACCCAGGTACAGGCTGGTCGGGTCCGCGGCAGCCATATGTATTAATGCATCACCATTACCGATCCCGATTTCAAGCTTCAGGGCATCGAAACCAGTCGGGATATTTACCACGCTTTGACTAAACTCAATACCGTAGGCAGGCCAGTAAGCCTCGAGCGCATTTTTTTGCGCCTGGGTCATACGTCCGCTACGACGTACGAAACTTTTTATAGCGCGGGTAACTTTCTCGTTAGCAGGCATATTGTGACGCATCTCTCAGCTTACAGGTTGTTGATTTCAGCGGTTTCAAGCGCTGAGTACCGTTTATCGGTGCTTTTTTATATCCCATCTTCTTTAAACGGATATTTCCCCCGATTCTATTAGGGTACAAGCATGAAAAAGAATTCAGGTTTTACATTACTGGAGCTAATTATAACGGTAGCGCTTATTTCTATCGTCACGACATTCGCGATACCGTCAATAACTACCTTCACTAAAAACGATCGGCTTACGACGAACATCAATACGCTGGTTGGTCATCTCGGTCTTGCGCGCAGTGAATCGGTAAAACGCAGCCAGCAAGTCTCCGTTTACGCCAGCACTGATAACTCAAGCTGCGGCGGCAACTGGGAAGACGGTTGGCTAGTATACGCCGACACCAACAACGATGGCAGTTTAAACGGAACCGATGAAATCCTGCGCGTACAGCAGGCGCTCGACGGCGCGAACACCATAACAACCGCAATCGGCAACCAGGTAACCTATGATAATCGCGGCTTCGCAACCGTAACCGGCAGCATGCTGCTTTGCGATGATCGCAGTGGCGATTTCGGCAAGACAATTACTATTACCGCTACAGGTCGAGTTAGAAGCGAGGCTGATTCAACATGTTAATCCAAAGACAATACCAGCGCGGCGTGACCCTGGTCGAAGCAATGATAGCGCTGCTCGTTATTTCCGTCGGCCTGCTCGGTATCGCATCGTTGCAGATTACCGCAATGAACCAGAATGCCAGTTCGCTCCATCATAGCCAGGCCGTCTGGTACGCCTATAACATGTCGGATCGTATTCGCGCCAATATCAGCCAGTTTAACAACTATGTCGGCATCAACACCGACACCAATGACTACAACAAGGATTGCATGTCCGCGAGTTGCGTTCCCGCAGATATGATCACCGCCGACGCGGCGGATTGGGAAACCATGCTCAGCAATTTGCCAGGCGGAGTCGGCATCGTCAGCAGTCCCGGCAATGAATTACTGGTTACGGTGATGTGGGACGATGACGGCACCGGTGCTACCGGCACCAATTGCGGCGGCGATCCGGCTGTCGATCTGGCCTGTTACATAATGGCGGTGGCACAATGAAACGTTTAACCAATCAAATCGGTATTTCGATGGTAGAGGTCCTCGTTGCGCTGGTCATCAGCCTGTTCCTGCTGGCCGGCATCGTGCAGGTTTATGCCGGTAACAAGACAGCCTTTAATTTTACCAACGCCCTCGCAGAGGTCCAAGAAAATGGCCGCTTTGCGCTCGAATACATGAGCCAGGACCTGCGCCTCGCGAACGAGTGGGGATGCGTCCCGTTCGACCCGTCCAACACCAATAACATCAACGACACGCTCCCCGGTTCCTGGGGCGGCTACGACAATGTTCTGCATGACTTTCTCGACGAGGAAGCCATCGAGGGTACCAACAATAATGTCAACGGTTCGGATACCATCACTATCCGTGGCGGTAAGCCGGGACAGTCCAATGTCGAGAGCCCTTTCTTCGCTGATACCAACAGAAAACTCAGGGTCGCTGTCACCAATTCCATCGATACAGGCGATATCGTGCTGGTGACCCGCTGCGGTGTCAACGATCTGCTGTCCATCGTCGAGGCCGATATCATAAGAGTTTCAGGCTCGAGCCCCCAGGGAGCAGATTAGACCGAACTTGATTTCAGCGCCGACAAGAGTCAGCGTTTTGAAAACGACGCCAGTGTCATCGAACTGCAAACGGTGACCTACTCGATCGGCAACAGCGCGCTTGACCCTAACGTACCTGTGCTGGTTCGCACCGAGTTCGGGGTCGCCCAGGAACTGGTTGAAGGCGTTGAACGAATGGAGATCCTGTACGGTATCGACGATGACAACGACGAGTTTCCAAATCAGTATGTCGACGCAAACGAGCCCGGCATCGATTTTGAAGACGTGGTTTCGATCAGGGTCACGCTACTGGTGCAATCGGACGCTGCATTCGTCACCGAAGCACCTCAGCCCTACTCTATTAACGGCGTGCAAACCACTCCGGCCGATCGCCGGCTGCGCCAGGTTTTCTCGAGCACCATCGCACTACGTAACCGCATAGGTTCATCTTTATGAAATACCACAGCCATCACAAACAGTAAGGCGTCGCGCTGGTCATCAGCCTGATTATACTCGTCAGCCTGACCATGCTCGGCCTGACCTCGATCCAGCGCACCACCGTCGATCTGGCGATGGCGGGAAACCAGCGCGAGATCGGATTGATGTTCCAGGCTGCCGAGGTTGGTCTGGTTGCAGCGGAAGGCGAGATTACAGCATCTAATTCCAACGCGGATTTCGACGATACCGGCAAAGGTCTGTATACGGTTTTAGCCGATGACCCGGGTTATTACAGCCCGGATTACTTCGACGGTAGCCTGTGGACATCTTCGTCCAGTGCAGCCAATACAAATATGAAGACGGATTTCGGGATTAAAGACGAGCCCCGCTACATGGTCGAGTACCTGGGAGACCGGGACCAGAATGCACTGGCCAAGGTCAACATCGCCAGCTACGGCTCCCAGCAACCCGGCGATATCGTATCGATTTACCGCTCTACCGCGCGTGGCGTTGGCATGACCGGAAACTCGTTTCGCTATGTCCAGTCGTACTTCGGCAAAAAAAATTAACTAACGATAGATATCTATTAGGATGTGTCGCATGTTTAGTAATAAATTGATTAAGGGACTCACGATCATTGCGTTAAGCGCAAGTTTCAGTCTGTCAACCATCCAGTCGGCTTTTGCCCGGCCGGGTACCCTTGCAGACGTACCCCTGTTTCTATCCAGTATCGTTGAACCCAACGTATTCCTGACGATGGATGACTCGGGCAGCATGGACTGGGGTCCGATGCAGTCGGTCGAATCCGGCGTGGCAGCCGGCAGCAACGGTTTACCCGTTATCGACGGTCGTCTACGCGCCTATTACACACCGCCCTTTAGTAATCTTTATGGTCCGAACCGCTGTTACTTCGTGGTACCGCCTTTTACCAATGGTGCTGTCCCTTCATGGGATGCAACCTGGGTTATCCGTCATCACCTTGCTAACCGGACTTACTATAATCCGGCGGTGACCTATGAACCCTGGCGCGGCACCAAAGCCGACGGCACGCCGATGTACGAGCCCGCGGACGAGGAAGAAGCTGAGGAGCACCCTGACGGATCCGAGGAGACTGTCGACCTGACCGAGTGGCATACCTATACGGAGCCCACTGATCCGGATGACGACTGCGACAATGCTCCCAACGAAGGTGTATCGGCTCCCATGTGGATACCGACCTATTACACCTGGCCCGATAATAACGGCGACGGTGTGATTGACGCGCGCGATATCGGCGACGGCGATAATATTCTCGAAGTGAGCGATATGACCACCGCTGAAGTCCAGGCGGCCGAAGTCCGCATCGCCCCGGGCACGCCTGAAATGCAGAATTTCGCCAACTGGTACCAGTACTATCGCTCCAGAATGAACGCGGCCAAGTCAGTGCTCGGTAGCACCATCAACAACACCGATGCGTCGCGCGTTGGCTTGCGCTGGTTCAACGACGGCCACCAGATGAATGTAGATACCATGAGTGACCCCGATAAAAAGCGTAAATTACAGAAAGTGCTGTATGACTACGATACCAGACGCCAGGGCACCCCGGCACGGCGTGCACTGCGCAATACCGGTCGCTATTTCGATGCTACCGACAGCTATACCTACGACGCCATCAATGGCGACGACATCGAACCGATTTTACCCGCGGCACAAGGCGGTGAATGCCAGCAAAACTTCAACATCCTGATGTCGGACGGATTCTGGAACAGCAGTACCGGGCCCGGAGTCGGCAATACCGACAAAGATAACAGCGGCGTCACCGACAACGGTTTCGACGGTGACGTAAACGAATCAGTAGACGATGGTTACTACGAAGATGACTGGAGCAATACGCTCGCTGATGTGGCCATGAAATACTATGAGAGCGATTTGAGTCCCTTGGCCGACAACGTGCCAACGACAACAGGCGTCGATGAAGCCGATCACCAGCACATGGTCACCTATACCGTCGCATTCGGTTTGAAAGGCACCCTCGACCCCGCCGTTGACGACCCGCTATCTGCCGGCTTCAGCTGGCCGGAACCGGTCAGGAATACGGCCACCACCGTCGACGATATGTGGCACGCCGCCTACAACGGTCGCGGTCTGTATCTCAGTGCCGGCAATCCCGGCGCCCTGCTGGCATCGCTCAACACCGCGATCGCCGATATTGCCGATCGCACCGCCTCCGCGGCCGCGGTTTCGATCAACACGACCAAGTTGAATGTCGACACAACCGTATACCTGGCTGAATTTAATACCAACCGCTGGCATGGCGACCTGAAAGCTTTCAAGATTCAGGTCCTCGATAACGGCACTCCCGGTGACCCCAGCGATGACTATCTCGATCCAAGCGGCACTTTGAACCCGACCCCGGAATGGCGCGCTGCGACCCAACTTGACGCACGCTGGGACGTTAGCTCCAGTGCAGTCGTCCCACCGCGCGTTATCTACACCTACGACGGCTCCCAGGGCACTACCTTTAAAACATTGGGCAGCTTGACACCGGCTCAGCAGGCAGATCTGAGTACCAACGCGAACGGCGATCCGGATGGATTGGGTCAACAGCGACTCGATTACCTGCGCGGTGATCGCTCGCTCGAAGGCACACTCTTGCGCGAACGCGTTTCACTGCTCGGAGACCTCGTCAATTCCGGCCCGGTTTATGTCGGCGCACCCGGCTTGAACTGGCCTGACAAGGCGCCTTTTCCAACCGGCACAAATCGTTATTCCAATTTTAAAACCGACAAGGCATTACGCGCTGGCGTCATTTATGCGGCTGCCAACGACGGCATGCTGCACGGTTTCGCCGAGGCCGATGGCGAAGAAGTCATGGCTTACATTCCGAATAACCTGTTTTCGTCAGCAGTCGGGGAAGGCATGCACTACCTGACCGAACCGAATTACAAGCACAAGTACTATAACGATCTGACCCCGACCGTGTCGGATATCTACGCGAACCTGGGCAATGGTCTCGCATGGCAAACCATTTTAATTAACGGTGAACGTGGCGGCGGACGTGGTATCTACGCGCTTAACGTCAACGACCCGAACGATTTTAAAGACGCTAACGCCGCCAAAATCGCCTTGTGGGAATTCACCGCCAAGGATAACCCCAATCTTGGCTATACCTACAGTCAGCCACAAATTGCATTCACCAATGACAACCGCTGGGTAGCCATTTTCGGCAACGGTTATAACAATCTCGGCGACGGCAGGGGCAAGCTGTTCGTCCTCGACATCGAGAAGGGTATCGACGGGTGGGACCCCGGTGAAGTGATTGAAATCGATACCGGCATCGGCGACAGCGGTGATCCTAACGGTCTGTCTACCCCCCGACTGGTCGACATCAATGGAGACGGTACTGTCGATCGGGTATATGCCGGCGACGTTTATGGCAACATGTGGGCATTCGATATGTCTACCGGCAGCACCCCGACTGTCGTGGGTGGTGCGCCAATATTCACCACCATAGGTGCCGAACCGATTACCACCAAACCGATAGCGGCGAAACATCCAACCATTTACAGTGACGGCTCGAACTATCCGAACTTAATGGTGTATTTCGGTTCGGGTCAGTACATCACCAATGGTGACAAGAGCGACTCTTCGCTCAACCATTTTTACGGTATCTGGGATAACCAGGCGCAAAACATCAACACCCTGCACAAGCAGGACTATCTGAATGGTTACGAGGATGCTTTCGGCAATCCCGTGCGCGTGCTTACCAATACCCCGGTCAGCTACGCTGGCGGCGAGTCCGGCTGGTACATCGAGCTGCCGGATCAGGGCGAAAAGCTCATATTCGAGCCGTCGTTACGCGGTGGCATCGTATTTTTCAACACTTTTGTACCCGACCTCGATCCCTGCGGTGAAGGCGGTGACAGCTGGGCCATGTTTGTTGACATGGTCAATGGTGGCTCGGCAGACGATCCCCAGTCCGATACCAACAACGATGGTATTATCGATGACAACGATCGCGTCAACAATTCTGGCGGCGGCGGTGGGTCATGGATGAGCAGCTCCGGTAGCAAAGGACCAGGTGAACTGTACCCGAACAACAATTTCCTGGGTAACCTTGTCTTCAGAGGAGAAGACGCCGATGAGGTCAGAGATCTCAGAGATATTCCAACTGGCCGCTTCTCGTGGCAGGAGTTAATCCAATGAAACAGTTTAAAGCCCTTATCACCCAGCTACTGGTCATTACCGCCCTGATGCTTCCGTGGGCAACCACGGGAGCGCTGGACACCTTCAAGGAATCCGGCACGATTACCAAGTACAATCGCGACAAGTTCACGATGAACAGCCAGGTATTTCGCGTCAGCCCCAAGGCCAGCTTCCCTAGCGGCAGTCGATCAAATTATTCTGCTTTCAGGAAAGGCGATATGGTTTATGTAGAAGGCAAGATTTTAAGCGGGGTCAGGTACGTCGACGTAATGATTTTCTTCCCGCCGGAACCTTCCTGAAAAAATGGTAATCACTATGATGAAATATTCTAAAGGCTTTTCTTTAATCGAACTGATGATGGTGGTAGCTATCATGGGTATCCTGACCACGGTCGCGATTGGCTGGTATGGCAATAACGTAATCGCGGCAAACCGCTCCGAAGGTCGCTCCACGTTAACCGCAACAGCTGGATCGCTGGAAAAATGCAAAAGTCTGTTTGGCGCCTATGACGCTGCCAACTGTACCGTAGGCAACACGGTTATGAGCGAATCAAACTTATACTCGATCGACACGACAACAAGAACGCCAACCACGTTTACGCTGACTGCAACCCCGCTCGGCCGCCAGGTCGCCGATAACGACTGCACCAGCATGACGCTAACCAATACCGGAATAAAGGGTGGCGCTCCCGCCGCCAATGAATGCTGGTAAACCCGTTTTTTAGTAATTAAAAGTGCGGAGTCGATTTATCGACTCCGCCAGTTGTTGATATACTCCCGGTTTTAAACCATACCCCTCTCGCATGACCAGAAAAGCAGTTGCGCTGATCTCGGGCGGCCTGGACTCGTTACTGGCGGCCAGGCTGATCCAGCAGCAGGGTATCCACGTCGAAGGCATAAATTTCTTCACCGGCTTTTGCGTGGAAGGGCATACGCATGCGATTCGCAAGCACGACCGTAACCGCCAAAAACGCAACAATGCGCTCTGGGTGGCCGAGCAACTCGGCATCAAGCTGCACATCATCGATATTGTCGAGGAATACAAGGATGTTGTGATAAACCCCAGGCACGGTTACGGCACCAATCTCAACCCCTGCCTCGACTGCAAGATTTTCATGGTGCGCAAGGTGCACGACTGGATAAAAGAGCATGACTTCGATTTCATCATCACCGGAGAAGTCATCGGTCAGCGCCCTAAATCCCAGCGCAAACGATACCTGCCGGTGGTTGCCGAAGAGTCAGGTGCCGATGACCTGCTGCTGCGGCCGCTTTGCGCCAGAAACCTGCCCCCCAGCAGGGCCGAAAAAGAGGGCTGGGTCGCGCGTGAACAATTGAAAGACTTTAGCGGACGTTCGCGCAAGCCGCAGATCGCGCTCGCCGCAGAATTCGGCTTCGAGGACTATGCGCAGCCTGCCGGCGGTTGTTGTTTTCTGACCGACAAGAGTTATTCGGTCAAGCTACAGGATCTATGGGACAATCGAGGTCAGCGTGAGTATGAACTCGACGACATCCTGCTGCTCAAGGTCGGACGCCACATTCGCCCGAGCAGCCATTTTAAACTGATTATTGCCCGCGAAGAGGGCGAGAATAATTTCCTGCACGGCTACAGGCGACAGTTCCAGACGATTAAGACAGTGAGCCACGCAGGCCCGCTGGCGCTGATCGAAGGCGAGCCACTAACTCCCGAGCAGCTGGAACTCGCCTGCGCGATCATCGCACGTTACAGCAAGGGTCGTGACGCCGAATCGGTTGAACTGCTCGTCAGTAACCGGGAACAGGACTCGCGCAGCATCCAGGTCAAGCCGCTCGCCGCCGACGAGATCAGGCCCGACTGGGTTATCGTATGAGCGATATTATCGAGCTCGATGCTCGCCGCCTGCTATGCCCGATGCCGGTGATCCGTCTGCAGGATTGCCTCGCACAGCAGGCCGCCGACGCCAGGGTCAGCATAACCTGCTCCGATCCGGGCACGATGAGCGATATACCCACCTGGTGCCGTATCAACGGTCACCGGGTGCTGGATAACGAACAGCAACAGCACGAATACATTTTCCTGGTGCAAAAGGCTATCGATGGAGATTAAGCAGCGCCATAAAATCACGCGCCGGGTCACACTGACCGGGGCGGCGGTTAACTGCGTGCTGGCATGCCTGCAGATTACCTTCGGCCTGCTCGGCAAGTCGCAGGCGCTGCTCGCCGACGGCTTCCATACCCTGTCTGATCTAAGCACCGATTTTATCGTTCTCTATGCGTCCAGGCGGGCCTCAAAGGCAGCGGACGAAGACCATCCTTATGGCCATGGCCGGATAGAGACACTGGCTTCGATGTTGCTCGGCGCCATTCTTGCCATGGTCGGCGTCAGTATCGGCATACGCGGCGTGGAAAGCGTCTTCAATCCCGCATCGGCCAATCCCGAGGCGATCACCATCGTGTTTGCCTGCCTGGCAATCGCCGCCAAGGAAAGTCTGTACCACTATACTTTGCGCGCCGCGCGCACCACGCATTCCAGCATACTCGAATCCAACGCCTGGCATCACCGCTCTGACGCACTGTCTTCGATCGTCGTGGTCATCGGCATCTCCGCACAATTGTTGGGGGTTGCGCACATGGACGCGGTCGCCGCGGTCATCGTTGCCGGCATGATTTCATGGATGGGCTTTCGACTCGGCCGCAAGGCGCTTTACGAATTGATCGATACCAGCCTCGATACCGAACTGGTTGATGAGGTACGCGAGGCGATGCTGGCGGATACTAGCGTGGTCGGCATCCACAACCTCAGAACGCGCTCGATGGGTGGGCTCGGTTACATCGATGCTCACATCGAAGTTGATCCAGATCTCACCGTGTCGGAAGCCCATTACATCGCACACAAGATTGAGCACCAGGTCAAAAAACAACTGCCGAAAATAATCGACGTGCAGATTCATATCGATCCCCTGGATGACGCCGTCAAGGAATCAGTGCTGGCCAGGTTACCGCAGCGCAGCGTCATCGAACAGGACCTGCAGCGCGTCTGGGAAGGGATCGCTGAAAGCGAGCAGGTCATCCAGACCAAGCTGCACTACCTCGATAAACTCATCGAAATCGATCTCGTCCTGCCCGCATCGATGTGCACATCGGATCATGCAGCCAGCATCGGCAGGCTACAGAACGAGGCGACAGGCCTCGACTACATCGGCAAGGTAAACGTTTATTATCTGGGCTAGTTTACACTAATTTAGTGCAAATTGGTTATATTCACGATGAAATTATCCAGATTTGCACAATAAATTGGCATCGCCAGTTTATCGGGTACAATTCGCTTCTGTTTTTTGACACCCCGATTCTGGAGATAAAATCATGTCTGCGTCTGATGTGCTGAGCAAAATAAATGAGTACGGCGTTAAATTCGTCGATTTTCGTTTTACCGATACCAAGGGCAAGGAGCAGCATGTCTCGGTCCCGTCCCATACTATCGAAGAAGATATCTTCACCGAGGGAAAAATGTTCGACGGTTCCTCCGTCGCCGGCTGGAAAGGCATTAACGAATCCGACATGATTCTGATGCCCGATCCGGCAACCGCGGTACTCGATCCGTTTACCGACGAATCCACCATGAACATTACCTGTAACGTGGTTGAGCCGGCCACCGGCGAAGGCTACGAGCGGGATCCGCGTTCCATCGCCGAGCGCGCCGAGGCCTACCTGAAAGCGTCCGGGATAGCCGATACCGCTTACTTCGGGCCGGAAAACGAATTTTTCGTCTTCGACGACGTCAAGTGGTCGACCGAAATGGGCCACTGCTCGTACCAGATCGATTCTGAAGAAGCGGCGTGGAGTTCGATCAAAATGTACGAAGACGGTAACATCGGCCACCGGCCCAGCGTCAAGGGTGGCTATTTCCCGGTACCACCGGTCGATTCTCTGCATGACATTCGTTCGGCGATGTGCCTCGCGATGGAAGAAATGGCCCTCAAGGTGGAGGTTCACCATCACGAGGTAGCGACCGCCGGGCAGTGTGAGATCGGGGTTGCTTTCAACACCCTGGTGCGCAAGGCCGACGAAGTGCAAACCCTGAAGTATTGCGTGCACAACGTTGCCCACAGCTATGGCAAGACCGCTACTTTCATGCCCAAGCCACTGGTAGGTGACAACGGCAGCGGTATGCACGTCCATATGTCGCTGATGAAAGACGGGGTCAACCTGTTTTCCGGTGAGAGCTATGGCGGCCTGTCCGATACGGCGCTGTTTTATATCGGCGGAGTGATCAAGCATGCCCGTGCAATAAATGCCTTTGCCAACGCAGCTACCAACAGCTACAAGCGCCTGGTACCCGGTTTCGAAGCGCCGGTCATGCTGGCCTACTCGGCACGCAATCGCTCTGCGTCGATCCGGATTCCTTACGTCAGCAACCCCAAGGCCCGACGTATCGAGGTACGCTTCCCGGACTCGACCGGCAACCCTTACCTCGCGTTTGCCGCACTGATGATGGCGGGCCTCGATGGCATCAAGAACCAGATTCACCCTGGTGAAGCGATGGACAAGGATCTCTACGACTTACCACCCGAAGAAGAGGCCGAAATTCCGCAGGTAGCGTTTTCGCTGGACGAGGCACTCGAAGAGCTCGATAAGGACCGCGAATTTCTCAAGGCCGGCGGCGTGTTTACCGACGATGTGATCGACGGCTATATCGACCTCAAGAACGAGGAGGTTCAGCGACTGCGCCTGGCGACCAACCCGATCGAATTCGATCTGTACTACAGCTGCTAAACGCTATTGCAGGAGAGTTAGACAAAAAGGCCCCTCACGGGGCCTTTTTTGTCTGCATCCCCGCGAATACTAGACGAATACAGACAGCTCAAATGCAGCAATCAAACGTGAAACCGGCAGCCCGCAACGACGACCCCGGATATCGCATACTTGATACGCTCAATGCGGCGATATTATGCCTCGACGGCAAACGTCGTATCAGCTATGTCAATGCCGCCGGCGAGGCCCTCTTCGAAAGCAGCACAACCAGCCTTTGCGGGCGTCGCTTCGATGCCCTGCTGAGCCGGCAGGAGCCTTCGAGCATACTCGACAAACTGAAGCAGGGCTCGATTGCATTCACCGAGCACGAGGCGGTCATCACGCTCGCCAGCGGCAAATCTTTTATCGCTGACTACAGTATCTATCCGCTTGGCAACCATCCACAGGATGGCGAGATAGTGCTCGAGATTCGCCAACTGGAACGCCAGGCGCAGGTCGCCCAGGACGAACTCAACCAACTGCAACAGCATACGACTCAGCAACTCGCGCGTGGACTGGCACACGAAATCAATAATCCGCTTGGCGGAATTCGCGGTGCCGCGCAGCTTTTGCAACGCGAATTCGATCATCCGGAATGGAGCGAGTACACCGAAATTATCATCAGCGAGGTTGACCGCCTGCAGTTATTGACCAGCAAGATGCTGGGTCCTGCGAGCAAACTGGAACGCAAGCCTGTCAATATACTCGAGGTACTCGAGCACATCCGTAAAATAATTCATGCGGCAGAGCCCGAGCGGATAACTATCCGACGTGACTACGACCCCAGTATTCCGGAGCTGATGGCTGATCGCGATTTGCTGATTCAGGCATTCCTGAATATTGCGCGTAACGCGGTGCAGGCGATCGACGGGCCGGGTGAAATCATCTTCAAAACCTGCGTGGATCGACAATTCACCATCGGCAAGATCATGCATCCGCTGGTGGTACGGATTGACATTAGCGATAGCGGCGGCGGTATACCGCGCGACCTCGGTGAAACCATTTTCCTGCCAATGATTACCAGCAAAGCCGAAGGCAGCGGTCTCGGTTTGCCTATCGCACAGGATATTATCTCCCGCCACGGTGGCACCATTCATCTGCACAGCTCTGACCACGGAACCACTTTCAGCACTATTCTGCCCCTGGAAAAACTATGAACCTACCTCTGCAGGAACCACAGACAGCAATCTGGATTATCGACGACGACCAGTCGATGCGCTGGGTACTGGAAAAAACCCTGTCCAACAATGGCTACCAGGTAACGGCCTTCGAGTCGGGGTCGGTGGCGCTGGCAAATTTCAAGCGCACGCTGCCGCAGGCCCGGCCCCACCTGATCATCACCGATGTGCGTATGCCGGGGATTAACGGCTTCGAATTGCTCAAGCAGATCAAGAATATTTCGCCGCAGACACCGGTTATCGTGATGACCGCCTACAGCGACCTGGATACCACAGTGCAGGCCTTTCACGAGGGCGCGTTTGAATATCTACCCAAACCGTTCGATATCGACGACGCGCTGGAACTGGTCGCGCGCGCCTGCGAGCCGGTAGACGAAGACAACCCGGAACAGCAGCAAACTTCATCCGTAGCTGACGACTGGCAGACGCCGCTGCGTCAATGGGCGCAGCAACAACTGTCACAGGGCGAAACCGAAATACTGAAGAATGCGGCTAAAAGTTTCGAGAAAACCCTGCTTGACTGCGCGCTGGAAGCCACCCACGGGCGCAAACAGGATGCCGCTCGCTTGCTTGGCTGGGGCAGAAATACCCTGACCCGAAAACTCAAAGAGCTGGGTTAAAGACTGGCGGGTCATGCCCGGCTTTCCAGTCGCCACTTGGTCTTAGAGGCCATTCTGCAGGCATTGGTGTCATCCCCGCGAAAGCGGGGATCTTGTTGGCGTGTAACCGTTAATAAAGATCCCCGCTTTCGCGGGGATGTCTCGGGTAAGAATGGGGATGACTCGGGGTAAGAGCGGGGATGACCCTGCGGGGTCAACCAGAAATGCATTTCATGTAGGCCTTTTCCAGGGTCGTGCTCTGGTAACGCTGCATGCAGTCAGTCGGTGTACCCTGGTACATCATTTCACCGTCGTGCAGAATACCGAATCGATCACAAAGATCCTCTGCATCGGCGAGTAAATGGGTACTGTATAAAACCGTGCGCCCGGCGGTTTTTTCTTCGCGCATCAATTCCTTGAAATGGTAACGCGCCCGGGGATCCAGCCCGCTCAGGGGTTCGTCGAGAATCAACAAGCGGCGGTTGAGCATGAAACAACTGACCAGCCCCAACTTTTGTACCATACCTTTGGAGTAGCCTCCCACCCTGGAATCGAGCCGTTCGGGAGGAAAATCGAGACGTTCGGCAAGTTCGACATATCTTTCACGGCCCGGTTTCTGATGGTAGATCGCGGCTATAAAATCGAGGTACTGGCGCCCGGTGATATTCTTTCTGACATCGAATTTTTCGGGCAGATAGGCGAGTTGATCGCGACAATGGCGCTCCCGGTTAGCGGCGCCGAAGATCTGGATTTCACCCCCGGGCGCGGGTCGAATCAGGTCGAGAACCAGCTTGATCAGGGTCGACTTGCCGGCCCCGTTGACGCCGGCGATGGCGTAATACTGCTGCTCGGTCAGGTCGAGGTCGAGGGCTTTCAAGACCTCCAGGCCCGCTACCGAGTAGCTGATATTGGATATTCGGAGTACCTGCTGCATAAACGAAAATGGCCCACCAGTTGGCAGGCCATTGTCGCAGATCAAGCTCGTAGTTTACAGGCGGAAGGCCATATCATACCTGTTCGCCTCAACATAGGCAGCGCCATCTGTCAACGCCCCGGCATTCATGCCAAGTCCCGCACCAGCGGCTAAATTTGACTGAATTCGTCCCGTATTGGCAGGACCGTCATCCAGTCGAGTCTCGATAATTCGTGCGATTGCGCCTTCGATGCCGCCGAAAATAATGACATGACCGGCAATACCAATCGCGCCATCCTGAATACCCATTAAACCACCGTAGGCATTGGAAGGCCTGGTAGTATCTACTCCATCTCCACCTGGAATCAATCCTGAAGCTCTTAGATGCCCCCAAAACTTTGATTCTTCAACAGAGGCGGCAATCATCGTGTTAGCAGCATCCGTGGTGTCCCAATCCTGGCCACCACCAATAATCCCATCGCCATCCCCGTCGGCCTCTCCAGCGGCCACTGTAAAACCAGCGCCATTCGGTGCGGCGGTGGTATAGAAATCAAACCTCCCGGTAGCCGCACTGTCATCACCCGGCAATTGCAGGTAGCGGTCCTGGTAAGAAAACATGGCCGCGGCAATACCGGCGTTATCACTCTCCATGCGCTTGAGCCTGGCATTGGTAATCATTTCCTGGCCCTTGAGGACACCGCCGATCAGCAGGCCCACGATAACCAGTACGATTGCGATTTCTACTAACGTGAAACCCTTTTGTTTTGTTAACTGCATGGAATTCTCCAATTGTGATTAGTACCTGGAGAATAAAAGGCACTTAACGTGCCAATATAGATAAAACCCTGTATTCACGCGACATTTTAAAAATTCCTAATTCAATTTATAGCTTTTTGTTGGGAATCCAACAGTTTTTGTTGGAAAAGCGTCAATTTTTCCTCGAGAAAACGCCTCTCGTCCGGGTCGACCACCGCCTGTGACTTTAGCAGGGCCTGGATTATCGCGATGGCCGATTCGAATTCATTCAAATCGGCCAGCAGCAGAAATTGAAAATCCCTTGCCCATTGCGGCATCTGCACGCTGGCGGGTTGACGCGCAATCTTCTCGGCCATTTGCAGCGCAAGTTCCAGGTCATGCAGCTTATGCTTGGCGAGCACGCTGGCCTCCGTGAGGCGACGCCAGTGCAGTTGTGGGTTTTCGTCAAAACGGCGCTCTACAAATGCCAGAATCTGTCGCAGTCGGTCCGGGTCGCCGGTCTGGCTGTAGATTCGCGATGCCAACAGAGCCGAGTATTCGTTATGCGGACTTATCACGGATATCAGCTCAAGCCAGTCGAGCAGTACCTCGTAATCGATCATGTCATAATGGAAATGCCGGCCGGCCTGGTTGTCATGCAACTGCAGCCGAATCGCCAGCAGGTAACCCAGTAATTGCTCGGAACCCATCGCGATACCGCGATAGACTGCTGCACTGAAAGGTTGGTCGAGCGCCTGATAGTTTGCCGCCATTCGCGCACGGCTGAGATGATGATAAAGCAGCTGGCAGCCGAATAAAACCAGGAACCCCAGCAGTAACGGGCGGGGCAACAACAACATGGGGCGTTCGCCGCGCCGCACTAGAGATTGAACTCCTTGCGATAAAAATCAATCAGGCATACCGTCAGCAAGAACAGGGCATAAATGGAAACCGCGCCAAACTGGCTGCCCAGCAGCGCGAGCATATCGTAGCTCGCAAAGAAAACATCATTATCGGCAAAAGCCCTGCTACCGGGTATCACGTAAAGAATTGAACTAAAAAAGAACTCGATTACACGGCTGGTGGCGCTGCTCTCGGAAAGCTTGACCGACTCCGTCAGCATCAGGCTTATCAGGTTCGAAAATTTGGCGAGCAGGTATATTGCGAGCGTAAAAATGACTGCCTGGGGTATTTTTTCAAGACTCAGGATCGCCAGCAATCCAAGTGTTCCAAGCAGGAACAGTTCCAGCCATAATGCCATCGCCCAGTAGAGTCCGACCGCGGTATTGCCGTATAGCGAAATCAGCAGCGCCACCGGCAGGATCAATAACAAACACAGGCAGGCAATCACCAGGGTCTGGGCGGCTATATACTGCCAGCGCGCCAACGGCATCGTCAGCAAACGCTCAAACTGACGCGATTCGTAGTCTTCGGCAACGCTGGTCGCAATCATCAACAAAGCCAGTAACGCCAGACCGTAGCGCAAAAAATCAGCTACGAACGCTGTCTGGATGGCATCTGCATTGATAATTGCGAGCTCGTTGATGAAACTGCCACTGAGCACTGCGCCAAGCACCATAGTCGATACCAGAACGAGCAGGCGTTTGCTTAGAATTCCGAGCATGAGGAAGCGAAACAGTGATATAGTCTGGCTGTGCATTCGGGCGTCGGGCACCTTGATTAGAGTTAATTCGTTACTGCAATTCGGCCAGCAGATCCTGGCCTCAATCCTGCTACTTTACCATGTGTTGATATGGGTGGTCGACGACCCCCTGTTAAAGTTCGCGCTGACCTTTATATTGTATGGCCTATTCCTGCTCTGGCAACCTCTATGGAGCAAGGAAGTCCGAATTAACAAAACTCCCGTGGGGCTTGTTACCGTCGCATTCGTATTGCTGGCTTACAGCTTTCCCAACGAATCACTGGTTTTCTTTGGCCTGATTCTGTCCGGCCTGATCGGCAGCCGCCTGCTGGGCCAGGCCACATTTCGTTCCTTCGACCTGCTGGCGCTGCTGATACTGACGCTGGAGATGGCCGTCGGGCTAATTCCAACCACCTTTGCGCAGATCGAACTGCCGACCCTGTTCACCGAAATCATGCAAGCCCTGATCCTGGTTCCGGTATTGCTGTTTTACCTCGCACCCAATCCCCACCACCAGAAAGCGAGCCGCAGCCAGGTCGATCTCGTACATGGATTACTCGCAGCCACGTTGGTTGGTGTTGTTTTGCTCGGCGGCATCGTTATCAACCTGCTTTACGGGGCCGATTATATCGACGGTTTGTTACTGACAGTTTTTATCGTCGTGACCCTGACCATGGGCATCAGCTGGTTCTGGAATCCGGGGGTGGGGCATTCCGGCATCGGCGTATTATGGAATCGCTATGCGATGACCATCGGCGGTCCGTTTGAAACCTGGATCAATACTCTAACCACCCTGATCGAAGAACGTTACCTGACCCCCAACGAATTCCTCGAGGCCGCCTGCCAGCAACTGGTCGAGAACGACTGGTTGAATGCAATTCAGTGGGACTTCAAAAATCTGAAAATCGAGGCCGGAGACAAGGTTGGCCCCCGCCTCGACCACCGGCTGGATGAAAAAACAGCGGTGGTGCTATATTTCAGGGCGGACCCGGGCTCAGCGCTCGAGCTGCACACCATTTTGTTGATTCGCATGGCTTACCAGTTTTACCTGGCCAAGCTGAACCAGGAAAAAATGCGTGCGCAGGAGCATTTTGCAACTATCCATCACACCGGCGCCCGACTGACCCACGATATCAAGAATATCCTGCAGTCGATCAAGACCTCGATCGACATTCTCGCTGCGGACGACGAAAACACGCAATCACAGAAACTACTGCAGGCGAACCTAAACCAGATCGGCAGTCGCCTCGAAAGCACCCTCGACAAGCTCAGGGCGCCGAAACTGAACACCCGCGTCAACCTCGTTGACTGCCACCAGTGGATTAAACGTATCGGTAAACTGCACAATGCGAACCAGCGCCTGCTGTTTCATAGCGACATCGAGCACAACATTACACTGCCGGTGGATCTATTCGATAGCGTAGCCGAAAATTTAATCAATAATGCACTGGAGAAACCTGACGTCACACAGATTGATGTGCGCCTGCTGTCGAGTAAGGATATCGTCGTGTTGTCGATTTGCGATAACGGCGCCGAAGTCGAACCGGATATCGAAAACAGCCTGTTCTCCCAGCCGGTATCCTCGGGCAGCGGCATGGGTATTGGGCTTTACCAGTCGGCAATCATGGCGCACGCATTCGGCTATGATCTGGAATTAAGCCAGAACGAACCCGGCCGGGTTTGCTTTAATTTGTTCCAGCAACTGGCAGAATAATTTTCAGTCAGGGTAAGAGTAATAACGGCGTTCAAGTTCTCTGGACCTGCTGTGGAATCCAGCACGAACTCTAATTTTACTCTGACCCCGATATTTTCAATCTACGGCAGCTGCCCTGCCTGGATCATTCTGTTAAACAGGATATTAGGCGAAACCCATTTGACGACGTCGTCGTAGTCATCGGCGAAACCGGTGGTCCGACGCACGAAAGTCGTTTCACCCGCAACCACGTTTTTCAGAAAATATTCATTGCCGCTGGGCCCCAGACCCATTCCCAGGGTGGTATTGGTTAGAGCGCCACCGCGGTTTTCGAGTTCATCATTGACCGGAGCACCCTCATTCCAGTTTTTACCCATCGAGAGCAGCACAAACGGAGCACCGGCATATCGATCGGGTGGGCCCGCCAGGAAATTGCCAAAAACTTCGGCAGCGCCGGTACAGGTATCGTCGATCGTAGTACCATTGTCATCGCAAATCAGGTAACGCCCATCAAGATCGATATAACCATCAGCATCGGTATCCACCAATCCAACATTACGCATCTCACCATTCCAAACAAAATCGGATCTCGCATTTCCATCAAAATCCACATTGGTAACATAATAACGATAGGGATTACCCCAGGGATCGAGCAGCAGGGTATCCCGGTTGAATTTGCCGGTCAGGCCAAGCGTATTCACCGGCACAAAACCGCCGTAATTGTTACAATCAGCGCCACCACCACCGTCTTCATCGCCCCCCGAATTCGGGATTGCCGGGCAGGGCAGGCGGCCATTCACCTGGGCAAAACCGATGATGGCCTCGATAACCTGGTCCATTTCCTGATCCACCGCACGGTACTGTTTCAATTCCTGCTGGCGCGGGAACAGCGCCACGGTGTAACCGAGCAGAACACCGACAATCATCAGTGCGATGGCAATTTCTATCAGCGTGAAACCAGCCTGGAGATATCGACTTGTGCGCATAGGCTATCTCATCACCTGGATCACGTCATCTTCGGCTCTGACCGTAAAAACGTCGTCACTATCAGCATTGTCGACGACACCATTAACATCAAAAATATCGACCAGATCGTTAGCAAAGCCATCGGCTGCTTCATCGACAAAGTTATGCTCGGAGGCCAACGCCAAAACTGCAATCTTATCGTCCCTGACACCACCAATGTTGGCGACAGTGATGCAATCAACCGCTGGCGTACAGTTAACGGGGGGGGATATAGTCATCGCGGGGTGCATAAGCGCTCGCATATGCCATCTGCACTGAATCGTGCCAGTCATCCTCTGCCGCCCCCGCCCAGTCGGGCAGTTCGGGATAGTAAACTACACCCAGTTGATAATTGACATTACCCAGTAAAACATCATCGAAAGACGCCAAATAGAAATTGTCATGTTTGAAATCGACACCGATCTGATCGACGAAGGCTTCCGAGTATTCGAAAAGTACCCGGGCGTGCCCGGTTGCTGTCGGGGGCTGGTAAACCGGGTCCAGTCCCGCGCCACCGGTGAGCAGCCGGGTAAACGGCACGCCGTTCACCAGGTTATTGGCATAGGTCACGCGTACCACATTTGTTGCTACCTCGTTGGGGACTATCGTCGAATCAGGAACGCCGGGATTTGCGGCAGCCTGGTTACAATCCTGTTCGGTTCCGGTTACCACCGGCAGGCACTCTTGCCAGCCATCCCCAACCGGTTCTTCGTCCCAGTAATAACGTACGATCGAGGCGCCGTTTACCGTGGGGGTAATAATCAGGTCACCGGCCGCGCTAAATGCAATATTGGCGTTAGCGCTGATAACCCCCGGATCGAAAATTGGTACCGGAAAACCATTGACCGTGAGGGGCCGGACCCCGACCATTTCCAGGTCCGAAACTATGCTCTGGCTAGGCGCCGGGCTCGGCGCAAAATAATTCGCAAATATGGAAGGTACTCGGCCCAGGCGCGTACCCACGTCGCCATCGTAGTCATTGAGCACGGTGACCTGGGTGGCGTAATCATCGAGCCAGGGGTAGGTATCTTCGCCAATATTGTCTCGATAGCGGTTAATTGCCTCCTGGTAGGCCTGCAGGGTTGCTTTTTCCGCAACCTCAACGATCTCCTGCGTCGTGATGACCGCAATCTGGTCATTGACAATTACCGAGGCTTCGGTCAGGTCATCGACCCTGCCGAGGATAAAACCGTTTGCTGTGCCCTGTCCGAACGCGGCATTATCTTCGACACCGACGAGCTGGTCGAGATAATTAACCGGATCGAGAGGGTTGGCAGTGCGATCCTGGGGAACGCCATTGCGCGCGGTTTCAGCGCCAGGCGCAATAATCACCGCGGCAACGCCTTCACCACCCCCCGACGCGTCGTATATGAGGTTACCCACCTGATCGCGCAGGGTAATCGTCCCAAATGCATCACTGTTGATTACATTGCCCCCGGCAACATTGGTGGCGAAATTGCTGGATACCGCGTACCAAAGCCGCTCCCCGTCGGCATCCCGGATATCGTAAAGATTCAGATTTGGCTGGTTCCAGGGCAGGCGCCCCAGTTGTATACAGGTGCCAATAACGGTATTCGGATTGCCATCATCATCGGTATCCGCACAGGGCAATCGTCCCGGGCCACGCTGGTTGGTTACCGGGTAGTTGTAGGCAAATTGAAGCAAGGCTCGCTTGGCTTCTTCAAGCACGCGCTTGTTGTGTAAATATCTCTCATGATCAACCTGTCGCCTGGCGTCCTGGGTAAATCCCGTGGCCACGACCCCGCCTGCGCCGATCAGTAAAGGCAACATCAGTAATAGGGCGTAACCGTTTTGCCTGCGACCGCCAGGTACTCTCATCATCAATTCTCGACAACTGCCAGGTAGGTAACCTCGAGCACTTCGCCACTGGTCGCATAATACTGCTTGCCATCCGGCGCGGTAATTCTGACCCTGATTTCATCTCCCGTCAGAACCTTTATCCTGCTCTTGTCTTCGAGTTGGTCTCCGTCTTCATAGACAAGCGAATTGATCCACACGGTATGTGGCCCATCGCTGGATATTGTGATCCCGGAAACCCGGTATTGGCGGATCACCTCTTTTCGTATCAATTGTTGAACCGGTTCCGGTGCAGCTTCGATTTCGACAGGCTGCGGGGTTTCGCCAACATTGGTTTTGTAACGATTGGAATTGATAAGCCGTCGTTCCGCCTGGGTTGTGAAAAGCGTGGTTAACTCTGCCGCCGGAACAACCTGGGATACACCTGTCAGCGGTGGCAACAGGAACGGTATTGCTATTAAAGTGATACGATTACTTGGCATTGATCGTCACCCATTTAATCTTGCATACCGTCGCCAGGTTGGCTCGCTTCGTTTCCAGCGACTGGCCGATAGGGGGTAGCCGGTTAATCGAACAACTTTCTACGGTAAACAAATTCCTGATCGACAGGCGCAAACCCTCCAGTAGCGCGAACAAATCTTCTTCGTGTAACAGCCCTATCGACAAATCCATCGGCGAACTCATTACGGACACATCGCGTTTAACCTTCAAGCCTGGTCGTTTGAATTCTTCCTGTGGCAGCAGGTTATAGGTCAGGGTCGGCAAGCGCAGCACATCGTTAGTGGATTCCAGGCTTTCGATCCAGCTCAGGCGGCGCTCTTCGCCGACCAGTCCGGTCGATCTGTAGTCGTTATAAAGCTCGCGATACTTTACCAGCAGATCGATATCATTGACCTTGTCACGATAACGACGGTGCGTGGAAGCCAGTGTTGAAAGCGCCTTTTGATAGTCTGCTTTGTGCGCCCGTTCATACTGGTTACCGGCAACCGCAAGCACCACAGATACAATCAGCATCACAAAGAACAGGATGATTGGCCGCTTCAGATAGAGCCAGTCAACTTTATCCATCTCGGAGCACCTCCCTGACGATACGGATTTCAACTTGAGCCCGTAACTGCCCTGCTTTGCGTCCTGCGCCTACGTCGCCTCTGAGCTGATTTTCCGGTTCGATATCCAGGGGCCGCTTGATAATTTCCACCGAGTAATATTTGCCGGACTCGGACATTGTTTTTTCAAGATCGTCGACCGCGCTCAGCGCATAGCGGAAATTACCGTCAAAATTCAGGAATTCTCCTTCCACGTTGACGATTTCAAAATAACCTTTTTTCGCTTTAGGTGCATTTCGATCCTGGTTTTTAGCTTTTTTGGTGCGGCGTTGTCTAGCTTTTCCCCAGACGACATCTTCAGCTTGCTCCGAATTTGAAACATTGGACACAAACCAGTCCATTTTCTTGACGCGAAGGTTAGGGAAAATACTGATATCGTTACTGACCAACGCCAGCATTTCTTCGGGATCGCGCAAGTACTCACCCTCTATGGTTTCGACGGTTTGCACGATACTTTGCATAGTGGCAGTCGATGTGAGCGAGTCAACTCGAGTTTCACTGAGCTGGTTGAACTTGGCCTCGTATTTTTGCCCGATCAGCACGGTTTCATCGATCGTACCCTGGTAGAGCCACCCTTTAACCAGGCCGGTTAAGGCCAGCCCTATGCCGATTGAAATCAGCCCGATGCTCGCCGCGGTTAGCGCGAGCCCCGCACGGTGGTGCTGGAAATACTTTCGTTCTTTCGGTTGGGCGTAGTGATTCAGGGAAAGTTTCTTGCTCGCCAGGTAACAGTAAAGCGCCGAGCTGAAATCCTGCTCATCCGGTACAACAATCTTTTCGCGCACCAGCGACTCATTGATTTCATGAATGGTAAAATCGAAGTAACTCTCTTTTTCACAACGCATCACGAGCTTATCATGATGGCGTTTATTGGTCAGGATATGCACCGCCACAGTTTCCGAGCGCTCGAGAATTCGCTGACTTATCAGGTACCGCTGAGTTGACTCAATATCCCGCAGTACGTCTTCGGCGTAGTCGCCCTGGTAAAAACTGGCAATTGGCACCAGTCGACTGAGCACCAGTTTGCCATTAATAAAAACCGATTGCCGCAGGTTGCTCGGTACCTGCTGGCTGACTAGAATTAGCGCCTTATGCTCCGACTTTAGCTCCTTGACATAGGTCTCCGACAGCAGCGGCAAGCTAATGATTCCTGACAATGGGGTACGCGTGTCCTCGATAATTTTCAGCCAGGGCTCCAGCAGATACTGATTAGTGAGTCCAATGAGTAACAGTTTCTCTTCCTTGCGGTTCTTTTTCTCCACCGATTGAGATATCGCAAACCTGTATGCCGAGGTGCGGAAATACTTGGCATAGTTACGCTTGAGGATTGCACTGCGGTCGGAACCGCGCAATAAAGGAATTGTTATCTGGCGGAATTCTTCTTCGATCAAATCGACTAACAGGCGCACCGGCTCATGGTTAAACGAACGCAGATAGGCGCTGAACAGATCAAGGCCCTGGTCATCGGGCTCGAAATAAACACTGCTTTCAAGCCTGTGACCGGACCATTCCTGTGCGACCATTCTGTAACCGGTAAAATATAAAACTCTTTTCATATCTATGCCGTCAAAAATCGATCGTGGAGATAGTGTCGTAGATCGGACCGAGTACCGAAAGCGCCAGCCACATCACGACGACTCCGATCGATGCCATCAGCGCGGTCTGTAAAACCGGTTCCAGTTTATCGATACTGTCGTTGATATCGCGATCGAAAAAGTAACTGACATTGTTCAGCGATTTATCCATTTGGCCACTGGATTCACCAACGCGCAGCATGCGCACGACCAACGGTGGGAAAATTCCGATGTTCTTGAACGCTTCGCTGATAGAACTGCCTTCTGAAATCTGTTGCCAGGCGCGCTCGATACCATCCTCGAGCACGGCGTTGCTAACCACGGCCTTGCTCAGGTTGATCGCGTCCAGGACCGTTATCCCGGAGGCGAACATCAGCGCAAAGTAACGGGTAAAGCGCGAAACCTTGATCTTTTCATTGACCGGGCCGAGTATCCATATTCTCAACAACAAACCATCCATTTTGAAACGCGCCTTGCTACTACTGTTGTAAAAATATCTGAGGACAAGGAAAATTACGAACGGTGCGCTAATGACGAGGTACCAGAAATCGACCAGGAAATTCGAAGTCGCCATCAGCATTCTCGTCTCGAGGGGAATCTCACCCCCAGTCCGACAATCGCATCCATGATATCCGGCACTATAAATATCATCATAAACATGATGACCGACATCACCAGCGTGCCTATAACTGCCGGATAGGTCATGATTTTTTTGGCCTTGGCGAGCAGTTCATCCTGCCATTTTAAGGTTTCGGTAATATATATCAGGACCTCGCTCATCTTTCCGGTGCGCTCACCGACACGGACGAGGCTAACGAATACTTCATCGAATATTTTTGGATAGAGCGCGAGCGCCTGGGAAAACGAATTACCGCCCTCGATGGCTTCGATCAGACCGGTCACTATGTCGCGAAAAGTCGGGTTTTCTTCACCTTCCCGCAGGTCGGCCAAACCCTCCAGAATAGGTACGCCGGCACGGGTTAGCTGCTCCAGGTAAAATGCAAAATTGATTAAGTCCCGGCGCCCGATCTTGTTGCGTCCAAACAGGTCTGCACCGGGGTCCTTTTGCTTAAAGGTAACCAGATCCATCTCCATCTTTTCGAGACGCAACTCAAGGTCATTGCCGTTACCGGCATCCAGGCTTCCGGTGATAAATTTGCCGCTGGCATCGATTGCCTTGTACTGATAGAGCGGCATGCTTAACTCATCCTCTCGGTAAGGTCGGCGACGCGAGCGACCTCTTTTATCGACGTTACGCCCTCAATGATGTTACGTACACCGTCATCGGCGAGGGTGAAAAATCCCTGTTGGTATGCAACCTCCTTGATTTCCTTGGTAGTTGCACCATGTGCCAGTAAATCATCGAGCTCCGAGTTCATTTTGAGAATTTCGAGCAGGGCAACACGCCCCTTGTAACCAGAATTGTCGCAGCTGGTGCAGCCCTTGGCCCGGTAAATCTTTTCCGGCACCAGGCCCAGGTCATTGCTGAGCAGTCGCAAATCACTTTCGCTCGGGGCATAAGCGGTTTTACAGAACTTGCATAGCTTGCGAATCAGGCGCTGGGCGACCACACCGATAATGTTGCCAGCCATGATTTCCGGGATAATACCGATATCGCGCAATCTTGGCAGCGCGCCGATGGCAGAGTTTGTATGCAGTGTCGAGTAAACCTGGTGTCCTGTCATGGCCGCACGAAAAGCCATTTCGGCGGTTTGTTCGTCACGCACCTCACCCACCAGGATGACATCCGGGTCCTGGCGCATCAACGATTTGATGCCGTTGCTGAAATCCATTCCCGCAGCCTCGTTGACCGTAGTCTGACGAATCAACGGGAAAGGGTATTCCACCGGATCTTCCAGCGTCATGATGTTAATCTGCTCGCTACTGATATAGTTCAGCATCGAGTAAAGCGTGGTTGTCTTGCCACTGCCGGTGGGGCCCGTTACGAGGATAATGCCTTCAGGACGCGCCATCATGATCTTTAAAGTGCGCAGTGATTCCGCGGGTAACTCGAGCTTTTCGAGCGGAATAACGCCCTTTTCGCGGTCAAGCACCCTGAGCACGATATTCTCACCATGAATCGTAGGCTGTGAAGCGACACGAAAGTCGATCTGGCGACCAATTATGGTCCGCGATATACGGCCATCCTGGGGCGAGCGGGTTTCGGCGATATTCATGTCGGCCATAACCTTTAGACGCACCGCGATCGCCGGCCAGTATGTCTTATGCAGGCTGCGGATCTGGCGCAACACGCCATCGGTACGGTAGCGGATACGCAGGAAAGCTTCCTCGGGTTCGAAGTGCAGATCCGAAGCGCCACGCTTGACCGCATCGGAAAGCATGATATCAACGAGTCGCACCAGCGGCTGACTGTATTCCTCGATATCACCCTGGTAATTGGTGTAATCGGCTTCACCGGTCTCTATTTCACGCAGTATCCCGTCGATCGATAATTCGTAGCCATAGAACTGGTCGATCGCATTGGAGATTTCAGTTTCACCGGCGAGCACCGGGAGCAATTCAATATGTTGCCCGATCTGGATACGGATCCGATCGAGGGTGAACAGGTTGAATGTATCCGACATCGCAATCGTCAGGGTGCTGCGTACCGGGTCGTAATTCAGCGGGATGATCTTGTGTTTGCGGGCAGTGTCCGAATTGATCATTTTTATCGCATCGGGGTCGGGGACCACGCGCGACAGATCGACGCTGGCCTGTTCCAGGGCCTCACCAAGCGCAGACCGCATGATAGCTTCGGTGGCAAAGCCGGGGTTAACCAAAAGTTTACCCAGCGGTGCATGTGCCTTTTTTTGCTCCGTGAGTGCGATGTTCAGCTGATCTTCTGTGATGACACCTTCATCAATCAGTATCTCGCCCAGGCGCTTGGGTTTATTTTCCGCGTTCATTGATTTGCCAGGGCCTCTATTCGTTGACTCACTACTTCCCTGCTAAAGGTCGCGACACCGTTGTTAATGTTATCCAGGGCTCGCTGATAGTAAGCAATGGCCGCTACAGGTTGTGCAATATGCTCCAGGCTTACCGCCATGTTGTAGGCGTAATTCGGATCTCCCGGATTATTTTCCAGCGCTTTGAAGTAGTATCCCTGTGCTTCCTGCCAACGATTCTGTGCTCCATAGGAGTTAGCCAACGCAAAATTCAAATAGGGGGAGTTGGGCTCGTCGCGAATCATCAATTTTAGCTGTGATTCGGTTTCCAGCGGTGAATAGTTGGCCACTGTTATCAAAGATGTCATCGCCAACGAATCCTTGGGGTTGTGCAATAGCAGAGTCTGGTAATCTTTGATCGCGGCATTTACGTTATTATTCTGTACCTCGATCGCCGCACGTGCCAGCAAGGCATTGCGATTACCGGGGTCAACCTCGAGTACCTGGCTATAACGAGTCATCGCCAGGCTATCATTACCGGATTTATAGGCATCGTAGGCTTCACGTAACCACAGGTCTTTTTGTCTGATCTTGCTACTCGATATAATTTTCAGGGTAGAAGAATTACTTTCAGCCTGTGTAGCGGCCGCCTCTGGCTGGTTGATGCTTGCGACCTGAGTCGTTCGACCGACTCCGTTTGCGCCGCCGCTGCGGAACCGGAAATAGCGGCTGAATTGTCAACTTCGGCTTTGGTTTCGTCGGCCGCGACGTCGTCACCAGTCGCCATAGATGTATCAGTGATAACATCCTCATCCGCGATGACACCCTCTTCCGCGATGACACCCTCATCAGACATGACGCCTTCATCAACTGCCACAATTTTACTGGCATTATCAGCGTTTTCTATTATTTCGATAGTCCGTGCACTCACTCCGGATTCGGCAACTAAACTCGAATCCGGGTCGACTTCCTGCGGCTTGATAATGCCGGGCATTGGATCACGTTTGAGTGGCTGCAAACTGGCATCGATACTATTCGATTCATTCTGGAACTCGAAAGCGCCGTAAATGGCGGTCGACAGCAGAATCACGATCACAATTCCAGTGTAAATCTTGTAGGAGTGCATGCGATTTGCTGACGACTTGCTACGAAATACCTTCTTGGCGTAGTCAGGTGTCATCACGACATCGGGCTCGGATTTCATCCCTGCAAATATTTTCGACGCATCGTCATTCGGGAGTTTCATCAAGGTGCGATCGTAATTGTCCGGCGCATAGGTATGTGTCGAAGTGGCTTCGGTTTGCGTGGTGGCACCCTGGGTTGTCTGCGTTGCAGGCGTGATCCCGGTGGTGGAATCGGCCTGCGTTGCCGCCGCAATCTCGGTTTGATCAGCGGGTATCTGGTGGCGCGTTGTTTCAGCCAGCGAAAGCTCGTCCATACCGCTATCACCGGAACCCGCTATCCGCGCATAATCCGTTACCTGCGGATCGGTCATCGAAGTCTGCTGGGTTAGATTCGTGTCATCGCGCTCCACCAGCAGCAGCGACATGTCTTCATCCGCGTCATGTTGTTTTTCGATAACATCATCAGAGCGCTCCGCATCGCCCGCCTCATGATGAGTCTGGTATTCGGTTTGGTCTACCTCGGTACTATCGCCTGGCCCTTGATGTGCCTGGTATTCGGTTTGATCTACCTCGGTATTATCGCCGGGTGCCTGATGTACCTGGTACTCGGTTTGATCTACCTCGGTATCATCGCCAGGCGCCTGATGCACCTGGTACTCGGTTTGATCTACCTCGGTATCATCGCCGGGCGCCTGATGCACCTGGTACTCGGTTTGGTCGAGTTGCGTATCATCGGCCAAGCTTTGCTGGTCACGGCGGACCAACTCCGGTTCACCCAGAAAATCTGAAACATCCTCCTCATCAAGGACGATAGTTTCGTCTTCCCGGGTTTGCATCTGCTCGCTTAAGGAGGGCGCATGGGTTTGGGTTTGGGTTGGATCGGGATTCTCAAACTCGGAGACATTTTCAACCGCGGCAGTAATCTCCGTCTGTTCGGGCGAACTGGTTTCGGCAGCCTCTTCTTGCTTGCCTTTTGCCGCCTTTTTTTCAGCGGCTTTCTTGAGCGCGTCTAGCAGTAAACTCATGCGTCGTCTCTATTGCTCGCCGAAGGCCTCAGGTTTCAGGAATCTCTTGAAATCCTGCAAACTGGATTCGATGTTGGCATCCTCGATAATGCGCGGCCGCAGGAAAATCACCAGCTCGCTTTTAACATATTCACGGGTCGTGGTACCAAACATTGTGCCAACATTTTCGACGTCGTGCAGCCCGGGTAATCCCGCATTATTTTCCCTCGAAGAATCCGACATCAGACCACCTATAACAGCCGTACTACCGCTGCTGACCCTGAGCACCGACTCCATTTCGCGAACCTGGATTTCCGGAATCTGGGAGACAACATCCGCTGCCGCCAGAGCAGGATTAGGATCATTCACAAATTGCAATATGCGGGTAATGGTAGGACGTATATTCAGCAGGACCTCTTTATCTTTGGTAATAAAAGGTGTCACATTCATGACAAATCCAACCGGCACCGTTTTCGCGGTAGTATTGAAGACATTGGTTACTACGCCTGAATCTCCGGCGACATTACTGGTGGCATCTATTTCAAAATAAACCACGTTATCGGCGACCTTGAGTATCGAGGTCTGGTTGTTCAACGCCATGATTTTCGGGCTCGACATTACGGAGACATCGCCGAACTCATCAAGTGCCCTGATTGCAGCGCCAATATCTCGGCTCGCATTTGAATCGGTAAAGGAAAGTTCCGTAACCGGCCCTACGCCGAGCCCTGGCAGGGAGGTAGTCGTACTCAGCAGGTTTTGCCCTATGTTCCAGCCGTCAGCTTTGTTGGAAAGGTACGCCCAGTCGACCCCGGCCTGGAATTCGTCGTTCAGTTTCACCTCGACCACGGTGGCCTCGATCAGCACCTGACGGCGAGCGCTGCCGACTACCGTATCAATGAAGCGTTGAATACTTTCGTGCCCCGCCGAACTGGTAAAGACCGAAATTGTTCCCGATTCACGATTGGAAATAACCTGGCCGTCCACCCCGTTGATCTTGGACAAGGCTTCGACATTGGTTTCCAGCGACTGCCAGAAACCATTACTTGACGAGTTAGTGACAGTAGTCTCTGAACCGCCACTGGAGCCCCCTCGTCCCCTGCTTCACTCAGCGCCGTCTCGAGACCCACGGTGGAGTCGGTGTCTCTTGTCATGTTGAGATAATCGACCCGGTAGGTACGCATAAAGGGATTGTCTCTGGCAATAACCAGGTTGGGACCATCGACGTAATAGCGCAACGCAACCTGGCGCGAGACTCGTTTTAGAATTTGTGGCAATGTCTGATCGATCGCGTTGATGCTGACGCGCCCATCGATAGACGGATCTATATCAAGATTCATGCGGGCATCTCGGGCCAGCGCGAAGAGCAATTCGCTAGCAGGTAAATCGGTGGCGACCACGGTGAAAGTCTGCATTGGTTCCACCGGCTCGGGAGCGGCAATAATCGGCACCTGCAAGACAACCGGGGGTATATCGACTGCCGCTGTTTCTTCGACCGCTGGAGCCTTCCCATCGAGATGATTACCTTCCTTGACGACCATGCGTTCATCTTTTTCCATCAGGCTAGCACAGGCTGACAAGTTGATCAGTGCGAGTAACAATACAATTTTTTTCATTGTGTTATTCCAGTTTAAATCCAGACTGCTAAAGCAATGCTTTCTGCATGCGGTAAACCGAATGCAGGTATGGAGAATTTCTCTTTACCGACTCGGGTAACCGTTCAAGCTGGCTCCTGCCACGAGACAATGAATCGAATTCGCTATAGAAAACCCGATAAATACCTCGACCCTCGGTATTTACTTCATACAAATACGTTTCCGACAAATCCAGCGGCCATTCATTACGTAAGTAATAGACTAGCTCACGTACCGCAGATTTGCTGCGCACAAATACCTGAATCGGAACACTATTCCGGTTAGCCTGGATAAGCCAGTCACGACTTTGTTGCAGTTTCGCATTTAGCCACCGATCGTAATCAGTGGTCAAGTTAAGGTCGCTGCTGGTTTCAGTCGCCAGCGCCACACTTGAGGCGGCCTGATCAAGCGCATTTTGCAGGATGCGATCTTCGCCCACCGGCTTATTTACTGCTTCAGCCTGCGCTACTACTTCGACTTCTTCCTGTGCTACTACTTCGGCTTTTTCCGGCGCTACTACTTCGACTTTTTCCTGCGCTACTACTTCGACTTTTTCCGGCGCTACTACTTCGACTTCTTCCTGCGCTACTACTTCGGCTTCTTCCTGCACCGTAACTTTAACCGGTTGCACCGCCACTTCATTCGATTGTACTACTGCGTCGTCTTGCTGCATAAGGGTTTCGTTTTCCTGCTGCGTCGCGACCTCGACCTGAATCACTTCTGCTGCTGCGGGCCGCTCTAAAGTCGGCTCCAGGCCAGAATCCGTGGCGGTATCACCCTGAGCCTTATCCGGACCAGTCTCTATCGCCTGAGGCGCAATATCTGTGACCGGATTGTCATTTTTTACAGCATTTTCCTGTTTTGGCATCAAATCGACGGCCAGGGTTGCCATCCAGTGCGAGCGGGACTGGTACAACGCAAATAGCAACGCGATCACGGCGAGCAGACCGAGCCACCAGAAAATCCGTGATTTGCTGCGCGGCACCACCTGGCTAAAAGCGCTATCGTTCACGGCTGCGGTAACATGCTTCGAGGTTAGATTGTGGGTACCCTCGGCAAACGCCGATAACAGGATCTTGTCGGCAATTATGTTAATCCTGCGCAACAAACCCTCGGAATGATGTTCAATTTTCCTGGCTACCGCGCTATTGATTAACTCTGGCCCGGTGTGACCGACTTCGCGCATACGAAAGTTCAGATAGTTATGAATTTCATCCTGAGTTAGCGCTGCGAGTTCAAAATTGTGGGTGATTCGTTCGCGTAGTTGACGGATCGACTGCTCGGACAAATTTCGATCGAGTTCGGGCTGACCAAACAGAATAATCTGCAGCAGTTTGTTATCATCGGTTTCAAGATTCGATAACAGGCGGACTTCCTCGAGTGTATTCAGCGGCATTCCCTGCGCTTCCTCGATGAACAGCACCACCTGCTTATTTTCCATATGTCGTTGCAGCAGGTAATCCTGCAGCATATGCATGACTTCATGCTTGGAGGCCTGTTTGGTTACCTGCAGCGACAACTCATGCGCAATGACGAACAGTATATCTTCCGCTGATACGCTCGGATTGGCGATATAGACGATTTCTACCGTGTCGGGCAACCTGAGCTGCAGCATGCGGCATAACATGGTTTTACCGCTGCCCACTTCACCAACGACCTTGATGATGCCTTCGCCACGGTGGATCGCATAAACCAGCGCCGCGAGGATATCGCCGCGTTTACCGCCATCGCAAAACAGGCTGGTGTCGGGGGTAATCTTGAATGGCGGTCGCTCGAGGCCGAAATAATCTTCGTACATGACTTAATCCCTGTCTTCCAGCCGATCCATGCGGCCATACAAAGTCGTACGGTTAATACCCAGCATTTCGGCCGCTTTACTGACATTGCCCGCGTACTCGCGCATCGCCAGATCGATGGCCTTTTTCTCCACCAGCTTGAGCAGTTGATCAAGTTGGAAATCAGCTTGATGCAGTGCTTCGCTAAGCCATTCTTCGCTAGCCGGCGTACCGTTGTGTCGTTGTAGTCCTGACATTTCCCTCTTCAGCACCTCCGCTTTAATCGTCTGACCCGGATACTTCGCTGAGAGCCTAATTATTATATTGCGTAATTCTCGCACATTTCCCGGAAAAGTATAATCATTCCAGAGCTTTATCGCTTCCGCATCGAGCTGGAAGGTAGCCACTTCCGCGGCCACCTGCTGCATGAAATAGAGCAATAACTCATGTTTATCCTCATTGCGTTCATGCAGCGAGGGCACACGCACAGTCAGCACACTGAGTCTATGGTAAAGGTCTTCGCGGAAAAGCCCGTTTTTGATCGCGTCGAATATATCCTTGTTAGTGGCGGCCAGGACGCGCGCCGACGAGTGTCGTGGCCTGGTTTCGCCAAGCCGGTAATACTCACCATTCTCAAGTACGCGCAGCAGTTTGGCCTGCAAATCCAGTGGCAGGTCGGCAACTTCATCGAGCAACAGCGTGCCGAAACCCACCTCTTCGAAAAAACCTTTCTTGGTATCGGTGGCACCGGTAAACGCTCCCTTGAGGTGGCCAAACAATTGCGACTCGAGTAGTTCGCCATTGAAAGCCGCGCAGTTCAAAGTCAGAAAGGGTTCCTGCTTGCGTGAACTGCATCGGTGCAGGTTACGCGCAGTCACTTCCTTGCCGCTACCCGACTCGCCTTCGATTAATACAGGGTAGGGGAATCTGCTATCTGGCGGATCTGCATGCGTAATAATTCAATTTCCTCGCTGGAACCGATAATACCCTCGATATCGTCGTGTCGGTTGTCGTCACCACCGCCGGCTATAATCTGCTTCTTGAGGCGCACCTTGATTTCGGCGATATCGCAGGGTTTGGAAATAAAATCGACGGCACCATCTTCCTTGGCTTGAAACACATGCCGCCTGGTGTCCTGCCCGGATAAAACCAACACCCGGGTGGTTGGATGCATTTGCGATATTTTGCGAATCACCGCGAGTCCCTCTTCGGGACGATGCGTGTTCGGCGGCAAACCCAGATCAACCAGCGCCACAGCCGGCGAATCCGACATACTGTCAATCAGCGCAAAGCTCGAAGTACGATCCGAAGCGCGCTCGATCAGGTATTCCTCACCCAGTACATACTCGAGGCTGTCGGCGATAATTGCATCATCGTCAACTAACAACAGTGTCGGTTTTTTTTCACTGTTTAACGGCATTCAAGGCTTACCCGGCGTCTAGTTGATCAAGTATGGTGTCTAAATCTCAACAACTCAAATCATACTTTAAATTTGATTAGAAAGTGATTGAAATATATAGAGAAAATGAAAATCATCGAATAATGGCGAGGGAGTTTATCGATAAAACAGGGGGATCACTGTTAAACACTTCAAGCTTTTATCAATTCGGTTAGCAGCCTGAATTTGTCACCTTGAGTTGAAATTCCCGACCAGCGCCGTTGCTACAGCCAGAGACCGCAGCTATCAGGGTGGATCGAGAGAAACCGTGGCCTGGATCCGGCGCTGCACGTAATCGAGTGATCCAAATACGCCGCTACTGGCTATCGCGGTAAGTTGATAAGTCGTCAGCGTCGTCACTCCCTCGGTGTGGGTGGTTGCACCGCATTGCACCTCGACACTGAAATTATCCAGGGCCGGGCGCGCGATGGTGAAAGTGGTGGAGCCAGCACAATTGCTATTGACGATCGATTCGTGAATACCCCACTCAAGGCCGCTGCGCGCCGCCTGCATCGCGCGCGCACCCTGGACCCCGTAGAGCTGCGTGGTTTGTTGCACGACGCGGATATTGGTAATGAAAACCACCAGCGCCGCCACCACGACCAGCAGAAAGATCGCTGCGATCAGGGTGAATCCACGCTGGTGCGGAATTCTTCTCACGGCACATTCACCACGTGTACCTGGTGTAGCAGGCTAATATTTTCGCCACTGTCCCCGAGGGTGATGTCGAGGGTTATAATGCCACCGCGTTGCGCCGTGCCCGGGGTGTAGTTTGCATTGCAGCCGATCACCTGTGACACCAGGGTATCGCTGACAGCGCCCCCGGGAGGAATCTGTTGCGGGCTATCAAACCCGTAGCCGCTGTAGCGCAGAATCGTGCTGGTTGCGGGGTTGCAGATGTAACTGACAGAACCATCGACCAGAAACGCGCGCTGACCGGGAGATTGCTGGGTGAATTCAAATGGTGTTGAAAGACTTATCTGGTCTTCCTGGTTCGGCCCCGGGTTCAGCGTTGCAAAAGCCAGCGTGGTGCCTGCATCTGTGATTATGCCGCGCTTGTCAACATCGACGGCTTCGGCGTAGATATTGGCCGAGGTGTTATAAATGACGAGTCGGTTGTTAGGGTTAAAAACTGCCGGATTATTAAGCCCGCCAAGCAGATTGAAGACCGCATCGGGAGCGGTGAAATCGAGCACAAAGTCAGGGTCGGCCAGGTAAATACCGCCGTATTCATCACGATAGCGGGCACCATCTACAATGTTGACCATTTCCAGGGCAAAGCCGGCCCCGGCAGGCGCTATACGGACGCTGTTAGGTAAGGCCTGCTGCAGATCTCGTGCGATCTGGCGTAACGCCATTTCACCCTGGTCGACCAGCTGCTGGCGGCGAACCTGCGCTTCATAGGCTTCGATCGGATTCAGGATCAACAGTCCTGCGCCGGCCCCAAGCAAACCGAGCAGCACGATGACGACGATCAACTCGATCAGCGAAAATCCGGCATGAAGTCGCGATGATTTCATGGATACCGGGTGCGGTAGCCGCTCAGCAGGATATCGGCAATTGCCGGATGCGTTACGGTAACATCGATCCGCATCGCCGCACCCGCGGGCACCGTATTCAGGGCATCAGCCGTGACCACAACCGTGACCCCGTAGGCGCTTAGAGCGGCAACCGGGTTATTGTTCTGATCGCGCACCTGGGTAGTGCCGAGACTGTTATAATCCTGCACATCGTCAAAGTTGGGGCGTGCCTCACCCGCTTCGGCAGCGCCTGATTCGGCGACCTGGGGATCCTCGAAGGCGCGCAGCATTATCTCTTCCATGTAGGCTTCCGCGATGGTAGTTGCCTGCTGCTGGATCACCGGATCCGCGCTACCGCGAATCATGTTACTGAACACGCTCAACAGGGCGGTAGCGGAAACACCTATGACGATGATGGTAACGATAATTTCGATCAACGTGAATGCGGACTGTCGGCGCAACGCCGCTTTCTGCCCCGGCAAGACAGCAGTTACTCCGCAGCTGACGTTATTAGTCGGCAAGCCCACGAATTAAAGTACCTCCACCAGGCCGGTGCTGGCATGTACCCGGAAACTGTATGTAGTCGAGCCGTCGCTGAGGCTGAAATCCGACGTCGCACCCTCGCGCCGGCCGCGCGCATCGAAGGTGATACTGCCGGCGGTCAGAGTATATCCGGGCGGAATAGCCACGCTCTGATAACTGTTGCTGCGATTGGCCGGATTGACCACCGGGTTGCCGAAATCATCGGCCGTGCAGGTCGTCGATTGACGCAGCTGATAACTGTTCGCGGTGGTGATCACGCGTACATCGCAACCGCTCACGATAGCCAGTTTTTGCGCGAATCGCACCGCGGTCACGGTATCGTCGAAAAATCCGCGCGCGACGAACTGATTCTGATCGGTGAAACGCCCGAGCGCGACAATGCCCAGAATCCCGAGCAGCACGATGACGCTGATCAGTTCGATCAGAGAAAACCCTGAATTGTGATAATTCTTTACTACAATCATGTGATTCTGATCATGTTTTTCACTTGCAACCAGTACAAACCACTACTATAAATACATTTATGAATCATTTAGTTATAGGACAATTTGGGCAGTTTACTTTAATCCCATCTATTATCAGAAAATCATCCGAAATTATTGCTCTACTGTAGGAGTTTAAAACATGTACAAGTCACAACAAGGTTTCACGCTGGTAGAACTGGTCGTCGTCATCGTTCTGCTGGGCATTCTAGGGGTTACGGCCCTCGGCAAGTTCGAAGATCTGTCTGGCGATGCGGCAACGGCTGCCAATAGTGGTGTCGCTGCGGAAATTTCCTCCGCTGCGGCGATCAACTACGCAGCCAATATCGTCAACGGCGGTGGTGTCGTTATGGATAACACCAATGACTCCTGTACAACCGCCAATCTTGCCCCACTATTTCAATCTGGTACATTTCCAGCGGGCTATGCGGCCGCTAATCCGTCGACAGACTGCCCAACTGTGGGTGCAGGAGGTACCTACAACTGCGATATCTCCGATACCGCGGGTCTTGGTCTCGTAGCAACCGCAACTGTCATATGCACCGCGCCATAAGTAGAAATCACCTGTGTAAAACCCGCGCTAGTCGCGGGTTTTTTTTCGCCTGCCGTTTAGTAAGTCTAATCCAGCTTGTCAATATTGACGAATTGCAAGCTCTGGAACTTATCGCTTGCAGCTTCGAATGATCCGGACTGGTTGGTATCCTGATAATTCAGCACGGTCGAAAAATAACTGTCGGCATCGGTGAAGTAGGATTTATAGACGATCATTCTGCGATGCTTCAGGTAATACCAGCCGGGCTCCTGTTCGGTACTCAAATCGGTATCGATTTCACCGACGTAGGCAGGTGGCAGCATTTGATATTCCTCGAGAAAAACGAACGGATTACCGCCATCCAGATCGTTCAGCTCGTTTAATCGATTGTTTACCGCATAGGTTGCAAATACGACCGCGAGCGAACTGTCGATAATTTTTTTGGTTTGCAGGATCGAGGTACGCTCGAGCTCTCTTTCAGTATCTTCAAGATAAGAAAAGAATACAGAAATCAGCATGACGATCAGGATGATCATGATACCGAGACGGAATACAATTGCTCCCGGGTGGGAACCGAGCGTGTTCATCGACCCGCGAGTTGCGCCACATCCCACATCGGTACGAAGATACCCAGCGCGAGTACCAGCACCATCGCACCAACCATAACGTAGATCAGCGGCTCGATCTTGTCTGACAGGGTCTTGACGTCGTAGTCGACTTCTTCTTCGTAAAAATCGGCTATGAAAGACATCATTTCGTCGAGGTTACCCGCTTCTTCGCCGACCGCGAACATCTGCATCACCACCGGAGTGAACATCCGCGTCTGGTTCGCGGTGCGGGACAATGCCTCGCCGCGCTCGATACCTTCGCGCATGCCATCGACATGCCCGGAAATATAGTCGTTACCGATCGAGCGCGAAATCACCCCCATCGCCTGCACGATCGGCACTCCAGCACCATAGGCCATGGCGAAGGAGCGCGCGAAGCGCGCCATGTACGAACGATGCAGAATTTCACCGATCATCGGTGCCTTGACGATAAAACGGTGCCATCGGTAACGCCCGTCGGGGGTGTTTATATAGTGTTTGAAGCCGAACACGGCAGCAATCAGGGCAAGACCGATATACATCCAGTAGTCGACAAAAAAAATTGGAGGTGTTGAGTAACAGCAGGGTTTGCCAGGGCAGCTCCAGCTTGTTGGTTTCGAAAAAACTGGCGAATTTCGGGATCACGAACAGGTTGACGATAACCATGGCGATACCGATCGCAATGATAACCGTGGTCGGGTAGCGTAAAGCGGTCTTGATGTTCTGCGTAATACGTCGATTGCGGTCGATGTAATCGGCCATCAGCGCAAACGATTCTTCCAGGCGGCCGGTGTTTTCACCGACCTGGAGCATGCTTATATACAAATTGGTGAAAACCCGCGGATGGCGTGCGCAGGCTACCGACAGACTTCGCCCCGATTCGAGTTGATCGAGAATGTCACGCAGGGATTTTACCAACAGCGGATTCTCCATCGATTCGAGAATACCGCTGATGGCCCGTGTAATCGGGATACCGGCCTTGATCAGGGCACCCATCTGTCGCGTGAACATCAGCATTTCCTCGATGCTGACCTTGTGCAGATCGAAGCGATCCTTGATTACCTCGATAACGTCGACCTGGGTTTTCTTTTCGACGATGGATATCGGAATCACGCCGCGATCCATCAACAATCCCGCAACCGCGTTGCTGCTGGCGCCCTCGATTTCACCATCGACCGGCTGCCCGTTGCCACTTCTGCCCTTGAATGCATAGTTCGGCATCAGTCGTCAATCTCCAGTACCGGTGGATGATCGAGCACATCGTCGGGCACTTCCCCGGCGAGACGCAGCATTTCCTCGACGGTGGTCAAACCATTGCCCGCATGCACGTGCGCGACCATGACCAACGGCTGGTAGCCGGGCGCGCGCGCTGATGCTTCGACAAATCCCTGCGAATCATCATGTCGCAGCTTCTCCGCCAGCTCGGCGTTCATATCGAGCAATTCGTAAACACCCATGCGGCCCTGGTAACCACTGCCGCCGCACTGTTTACAGCCACGACCATGCTGGTACCGGTATTGACTGATATCGATACCCAGATCCTCGCGCAACCATCCAGCCTCGAACTCGGTCAGGGCATAGTCTTCACGGCAACTCTCGCAAATCTTACGCACCAGTCGCTGTGCGATGATGGTGCGCAGCGTGGTCGCCAGCATGTAACCCTGTACTCCCATCTCCATCAGCCGGGTCGCAGTCGAAATAGTGTCATTGGTATGCAGTGTCGACAGCACCAGGTGACCCGTCATCGCCGCGCTGACGCCGATTTCGACCGTTTCGGCATCACGCATCTCACCCACCATGATGATATCGGGGTCCTGGCGTAATGCCGCACGCAAGACGCTGGCAAAGCTTAGTCCGATGCGCTGATTGACCTGCACCTGGCTGATCCGGTCGAGGCGATATTCCACCGGGTCTTCAACCGTGATGATCTTGGCCTCCCTGACATTCAGTTCGGATAAAGCGGCGTAAAGCGTAGTGGTCTTACCGCTACCGGTGGGACCGGTCACCAGGATCATGCCGTTGGGTAGGTGAAAGTTCTTGCGGAAGCGATGCAACAGGTCCTCCGGCAGCCCGAGGTGTTCGAGATCAAGCGCACCGCGGGTCTGATCCAGCAAACGCATGACCACCGATTCGCCGTACTGCACCGGCATAGTCGATAGACGTACGTCGATATCGCGCTGATTTACCATGACATGAAAACGGCCATCCTGCGGCAGCCGCTTCTCGGAAATATTCAACCCGCACATCAGTTTCAAACGCACTACCACCGCCGGCGCAATCTGGGTTTCCTGCATGACCTGCTCGTGCAGCACACCATCGACCCGCTGGCGTATGCGGATCACGTGTTGATCAGGTTCGATATGGATATCGGAAGCACCGACCTGAACCGAATCCTCGAAAATTGACGGTAGCAATTTTGCCACCGGTGCCTCGGTCATATCCGATTGCAGCAGGTCGTTCAGATCGGCTGCGGTATCGTTCAGGTCCTGGCCGAGTTCCATCGCCAGCGCGCTGATTTCTTCGGTACGCCGGTAGACCAGGTCGAAATTTTCCAGCAGCGCAGACTCGCGCACGATTGCCTGGCTGACCGGCTTGTTCAACTTGGACTGGATTTCATCGAGGGCGTAAATGTCCGTGGGATCCGCCATCGCTACGAGGTAATCCCGGTCGCGATCTTCGAGCACCAATGCGCGATAGCGGCGCGCGACTGTTTCCGGCAACAACTTGGCAACTTCGTTACTGTAGTTGTAGTTATTGATATCAATCAACGGGATGTTCAGCTGGCTGGCGAGCAGGTCAAGCAGGCTGGCCTCGTCTATCATGCCGAGCTCAATCAGGGTTCCGCCAAGCTTTCGTCCCAGTTTCTTCTGCTCGCCGAGCGCTTGCTGCAACTGATCTTCGGTGATCAGTCCTTTCTCGACGAGCAAATCTCCGAGCCTTATTTTCTTGGTAAACGCCATCAGTTCAATACCTGTTCGAGCGTACTGCTTCTGCTGGCAACAAATGCTTGCAGACGACCATTCAAACCGCCCAACCTGGCGGCCCGCCGGTAGGAATTCAGCGCTTCCTCAAGTGCCGTGGTGTTTTCCTGCGATATCGCAAGTCCAATCCAGTTCCTGGCATTGTTCGCATCCTGCGCCAATGCCATCCGGTAATATTTGATCGCATCCTGGTGTTCATCGAGGCGCTGATAACTGGCAGCGACAAGGGCCTGTTGCGTCACATCGATGGTGGCTTCCTTCGCGAAAAACTCGATGACTGCGCGATAGGCGGCGCTGTGAAACAGTGAACGTGCATACTCGGTTTTAAATAGCGCAGCGTCCGGGTACTGCGCCATCGACCCGCGCAGCAGTCGCTGCTTGCGTCCGATTTGCCGTTGACGACCGTATAGCGCGAGTAAATGCTCGCGCGCAGTGTAATCTTGCGCGCCGCCGAGCAATCCCTGCAGCAACGCCTCGGCTTTAGCTGTTCGTCCCGAGTTGATCAACTGGACGGCGTACTCGAGCTGATTGATCGATGCGGTGTTCGGGTTAGTCGATTTGATATCGATTTCGACCGGGGCTGCGGCTGCCTCCGCTGGGTGCTGTACTTCGGCAGTTGCCGGAGCGGGTTGAGATACGCTAACAGCAGGCTCATCGCCACGCGTAACTGCGGCTCCTGCCTCGGATTCAGGTTCGGGTTCGCTTTCAGTCAAAGCGGCTGACTTACGCAGATTGATCGACCAGATCGGTTCGCCATCGCGCAGATCCTGCCGGGTTTCCACCAGGATATCGGCAGCCGTCAGGAAATTGATATCCACCCCCGTTTGCGAAGCTACGATTTCAAGTTCCTGGAGCCAACGGTTATCGCTTATCAACGGCGCCACGATCTGGCTCTCGACATCGCGTAAATGATAGCCAAAACTGTTTTCCCCACGTTCTTTCAGGTAGGCAACCACCCTGTCGCGCAATGCAAATTCCATGCTCATGTCCTGTTCCGACTCACGAATCTGCAGCCCGATAATCTGGTTGCCGGTCATCTCATCGGCAACGACGGCAGCGCTCTCTGATTCGGGTTCGACGGCGTCCTGCATAGCCGGCGAGGGCACCTCCGGCGCCAGGCTCACCACCACGGGTAAAGACGTGGAGGCAGGTTGGAAAAGTCGATCCTGCAGGTAATACCAGGCTGCCGCGGCCAGGGCAGTTAACAGCACAGCGATGAGCAACAGGGGTTTTAAATCACGCGCCGGGGCAGGACTGGAAGCGATCGAGTCTATTTCGATCGGCGTGAAATTGCTCTCCCGGGATTCGAGATTCTTTAGTACGTTGTTGATTACGCTCATCGTACCTGGCTATCAGCCGCAGCGGCTTCAACATGTTTGCTGTTCACATAGAACTCGCCACTGGCATAGGAAAGCATCAGCGCCTTGTTGCTGAGCACATTGATAAGCCGCGGGATGCCATGGCTGAATTTATACAGACGGCGTTGCGCGCCCTGATCAAACAGTTCAGGTCCCCGATAACCTGCCAACTTGATGCGGTGCTGCAGGTAAGGCCGAATAGATGCATGGTCAAGCGGCTGCAATTTATAAGCGTGCATAATTCGTTGCTGCAACTGCCTGATACTGCTCTGCGCCAGGCGCTTATCCAGTTCGGGTTGACCGAACAGCACGATCTGCACCAGTTTCTGTTTTCCGGTCTCGAGATTACTGAGCAGCCGGATCGCTTCCATACTTTCCTCGGGCATCGACTGGGTTTCATCGAGGAGGATCAAGGTGCCGCGTTGATTATGAGCGTTAGCGATTAAATGCGCATTGATACAGGCCGGGTAGTTTTCATTATCCAGCCTGTCGGCAATGCCCATTTCAACCAGCACGGCTTCGAGCAGGGCATTACAGCTCATGTACGGATTCGGAATATAGACGGTGTCAAACTCGCCTTCCAGCGCGTCAAGCAGCTTACGACACAACAGGGTCTTGCCGGTGCCAACCTCTCCCGTAACCTTGAGGAAACCGTCACCAGCCCTGATTGCAACCAGCAATACGTTGAGCGCCTCCTGGTGGGTGACCGAGCGGTAAAAAAACTCGGTATCTGGGGTCAGGCTGAAGGGCTTTTCAGAAAGCCCATAGTATTGCTCATACATCACTCACCTTCCACCGGTGCCGCTTGCAGATCCTGAATACGCTGGGCGCTATTCTGGATATATTCGGCCCATGTCCTGTTCTTATCGACAACGATTGGACGCAGCAGGATAACCAGTTCACTGCGTCGATTGATCTTCCTTTTCTGCTTGAAAAGTTCACCAACCAGCGGCACTTCGTCAACTCCCGGGACACCGCCATTGTCGTCAGTCTAAACATTCTTCATCAACCCGCCGATCACCACCACCTGGCCGGTCAGGGCCCTGACGATGGAATACGATTCGCGAACGGTGCTGAAAGCCAATGGCAGCTGAAGCTCATCGTCACCCAGGGTTATGGTTTTGGTCTGGTCGGTGACTTCGCTGATACTCGGATGAATATGCAGAATGACCTCACCCTCGCTGCTAATCTGTGGCGTTACGTCAAGCGCAATTCCGGAGAAAAACGGGGTCAATGTCAAATCCGGACTGGTAGTGGTGCCGGCGACAGTTACATTATTGTCGGAGGAAATGTCCGTAACGAAAAATTCGTCAGATCCTACCTTGATCACCGCCTTTTGATTATTCACGGTAGATACGCGAGGGCTGGACAGCACATTCACGCTGCCCTGCGTACTCAACAGGGTAATTAGCGCCGCAAAATTACTTGTCGAGGCGCCCATCGCAAACACGTTACCGAAAGGTATATCAGCCACATCCAGCGCCGAGTTGAGCACTACGTCGCCGGCTGGATTTATCACTCCGGCAGCCCTGCCATCGACGGCAAGGCTGGCGGCACCACGCGTAATGCTGGTGTTGCCGATAGCGTAGTCGCGACTCGACGTAATCGCGGCCCAGTCGATGCCCGATTTGAAGCTGTCATTCAACTCGACTTCGATAACCTTGGCCTCGAGAATCACCTGGCGTTGCAGGCTGTCCTGCGCGTCAGTCAGATAGGCTTCGACATCGCGTAACTCGCCCGGCATGGCACGCACAACGACCAGCCCCGCATGCCGGTCTACCACAATCGAGCGGCCTTCGCCGCCACCAACTATCGATGTCAGTGTGGCCTGCAACTGGCTCCAGAAGTCAGCCTCGCTCAGGGTGTTGACGCTGCTGGATTTAAGCGCGTTCGGATCCAGTTCGGAACTCGAATTCCCGCCATCGTTATTATCGTCATCAGAATCCCTGACCTGCCCGGAACTTACCGTCATTAACGACTCGCCCTTGCGACTGACATTGAGATAGTTGACGGGAAAAACACGTGACTGGATACGTGCCGGCAACACAATATAGCCGGTTCCGCTTTGCTTGTACTCGTAGCCGTAGACCTCGCGCGCGAGTTGCATGATCTCGGAAACGGTGACATTTTTCAGATCTAGTGAAATCTCGCCGCTGACGCTTGGGTGCACCACCATGTTTATATTGGTGTCCCGCACCAGACTCATAAAAAACAGTCGCGCTGGCGCATTGGAGACCGAAATATCAAAAGCAGCCTCCTGACTGATATTCGCTTGCAATCCGGGCACGGAAATATCACTTCCTGGCAGTAGATCGTCGAGTACTTCTGTCGAGGGCGCCTCGACTTCCGGAATGGTCACTGCTGCCGCTTCAGCCATGGCATCATCGATGCTTTGCCGGTTCTGTTGCTCCATCTCCCTGGTATGCTTTGCTGCGCAGGCGCTTAGCACAAGGGCCAGCAAGATGATGATTGGGTGTCTTTTATTCATAGGTCACTCTCGACAGCTTTTTTCCTGATAGCTGCTAAATCGTTATCCAGGCTCAGGTTGATAACCTTGCCCTTGCGCACCAGTCGCGCGTTTACGCGCGTAAGCTTGACCAGCCTGGCGCCCCTGATACGGTCGCCGATCGCAAGCATCTGGTCATCGATGATCGCGATTTTCCGGTTTTGGGAAAATAAAATAGAGGTCAGCTGCAGGGGTTTCGTTTCCGGTTTGGATGCACTGACTGGAGAAGGCGCAGGTTGACCGCCCAACTTCGCCTGACGAAGCTTTTGCAACGCAAAAGCCGGGGGTTGCATCGGATCACGCAGTTCCGCGGCTTTCGCCAGGGCGCCGACACCAAAAAAACCCAGCGCCAGTAACACGACCACGATGAAATAAGTTGTGATGACTTTCCGTATTCAGATTCCCACCCATTCCTTGCGCGTAGACAGTGTTGAAATAGCCAACTCTACGGTAACCTTAGGATGTTCATCACTGTGGATTTCGATCTCGTCCCAGAGTAGTTTCCAGTCCAGCGTCTCGAGCGTCCGCATATATTTGAGAATATCGAGATACTTGCCGGCAAGCTTGATTTCGAGTACGTGGCGATAGAGATCCGGCCGCGCGGTTTCTTCTTCGCCGGGCGATGGAATCGCCGGTTTCACCTCACGACGCTTGAGACTCAGCAGTTGCAATCTCGAGTCCCGGTAAATCAGCTGATTCATCAAATCGAACATTTTTTCCGGATCGATCAGCTCGATCGTTTTCACCCGGAGTTGATCTTCTATCTCATCCAGTTGCCTGCCCAGGCTCGCGAGCTGAAGCTCCTTCTCCTGGTGCACTCCGGCCGCGATACGCTGACGAATATCCTCCACCAGCGCAGCCGTTTTTTCTTCCTCATCTCCGAGACGCTGATTGTCGGTTTGCAAGCGCTCGGTTTTCTTCATCATCGGGGCGGCATAATAATTCCACCATCCGAAAGCGATAACGACGACCAGGGAAAAAGCGATCAAACCCCTTTCACGCAGGGATTGCGCGTCGAAGCGTTGGCGGTATTGCTCGACTGTACTATTCACTGAAATCACCGCTGGTGGCAATTTCAAAGTCAACCTTCCAGTCACTCTCGCTGGAGCGACTCAGTTGAAACAGGTCGAAACGACTGCCCTGAAAAATTTCTTCTTCACCGAAACGGTCGAAATAGACCGGCACTTCGGCTGCATTTAGCGCACTACCTTTGATTTGCATAAAATCCTCTGCAAAACGGATCTGCTTCAGCCAGATATCATCGGCATGCAAACGCGACAATGCGACCAGGTAATCGGAAAAGCCTTTCCCTGAACCAAACCGGTTGGCTTCGACAAAATTGAGCACCTTTTTCCGTGCCGAGATCTGGCGCGCGGTGGTCTCTATTTCCCGATCCAGCCGATGATCCTCCAGCAGTTTGGCCAGATTGGCGTTGGCAACGGCGAGTTCAGCAGTCACGCGATCCCGTTCAACCTTTACCTCCTGGTTAGTGCGCCTGGCCTGTTCGTGCTCGTTATGCAGCAGGAAACTCCAGATCGTACCGGCGGCGATCACAACCAGCAGTGCCGCGGCAACCTGCACCGTCGAAATCCACAGTATCTTCGGCCTGAATCGATCCTGGTAAAGGTTGATTTGCTGGGTGATCACAGGTTCACACCCCGCAGCGCGGCGCAGTAGGCATGAAAGCATTGCTGCTCCAGCCCCTGACTATTGTCGTCGTCGACAAAAGCGATAAAATCGATATCGAAATTAGTCAGATTCTGCAGATACATTGCCATTTTCTCGGTAATCTTGAGTTGCGGAAAAATGCGCAGGTCGGTGACCGCACCAATGTCGTAAAAACTTTCGAAGTAATCCAGTGAACGTTGCAACTCGAGCAGCAATGCATCGAACACGCTTTCGTCCTCGCTGGATGCGGTTTCAAGCTGCTCGATACCAATCATGAAATCTCGCGAAACGTACAGGTCGGTATCGTGGTAAACGCTAAGCGAACCATTACCCGCGTTCAGGGTTAGCAGCGCCAGGCTTTTCTCAGCGCTTTGTTGCACGGCGTGCAGATTAGAGGGCACCAGCTCATGGATATCGAGCGCGTCCAGCGCCAGCGCAGTGGCGTTTATACTGTCTACATAACTGCCAATGACCGCCTCGCGCGCGGCTACGACTCGCACCTGTTGCTGCTTGTTCTTGCTCGAAACCGGCATCGGATAGCTATCGACAACCGCATGGGTCACATCGAAGTTGATCAAATACTTTATCTTCCAGGTTATTGCCGGGATCATCTCCGCATCCTCGACTTCGGGTCGTTCGACCTGATAAACATCACAGTCATCGCCCGCGACCAGACAGACGCAGGGGGTCTTGTGCAAACCGTTGCGGCTTACCCATTCGGTTAACGCCTCGACCTGGGCCTCCTGACCCGCCGCGCTGACGAATTCGCTGCGAATAATACCTCCGGGATTGTTCCTCCCGGTCTGCACCTGTGCGACGGCGACGCCATCGGGCAGAAAATCAATGCCGATTTGCGATTCTTTGTTCGCTGTCGAGAACAGACCCAATTTCTAACTCCGCGTGTTTTTAACCAACCAATGATAACCAATGCAAGTTACATGCCATCCGGCACCAGCACCTGCCTCTCCTGCATAACAACAGCCTGCACAACGTTCCATACCAGCGAATCGACTCTGTTTGAGTAAAATTTTGCCTAGAGTTTGCTTAAGAAAATCGACATAACCTATTGTCATTGCTAAAAATATTAGCCTATAGTGATGCTAATTCAAGTTATTAGCCAAAATAAGCTTTGCGATGATGAACATAGTCCTTTTTGAACCCGAGATACCGCCAAACACCGGCAATATCATGCGCCTGGCGGCAAACACCGGATTCAGGCTGCACTTGATAAGACCGCTTGGATTTGAGCTGGACGACAGGCTATTGCGTCGAGCCGGACTCGACTATCGGGAATGGGCTGATGTAAACACTTTCGAAAACTATGAAGAGTTTATTAATGCACGCGAATTCAACAACTTATACGCCTTTACCACCAGGGCCGGGAAAACTTACAGCGACGCCGCCTTCCGCCCTGGCGACGCCCTGTTGTTCGGCCCCGAGAGTCGAGGTTTACCGGATGATATCCTGAACTCACTGCCCGGTGACAGCAAGTTGCGAATACCGATGGTCGCGGCTTCGCGCAGCCTGAACCTTTCGAACACGGTTTCGATAGCGGTTTACGAAGCCTGGCGGCAACAGGGATTTGACCACTAGGCCGAATTCACTCGTGACCCTGCGGTCGGCTCTCGAGGTCACGCACCGCATCCTGGGGATTCTTGCCCTCGTAGAGCACACGGTAGACTTCAGTGATAATCGGCAGATCGAGATCGAGCTCGGCAGCCTTGCTATGGATAGCCCTGGCCGCACGTAATCCCTCGACAGTCTGACCGACTTCAATTTCGGCATGCGACACGTCTTTACCCTGCCCAATCGCCAGACCAAAACGCCGGTTTCGACTCTGGTTGTCAGTACAGGTCAGAATTAAATCGCCAAGTCCCGCCAGGCCCATCATGGTTTCCTGGTGTGCGCCCAGTTTCGTGCTTAGACGCATGATTTCAGCAAGCCCCCTGGTCACTAAAACGGCGCGCGTATTGGCGCCAAAACCGAGCCCATCGGCAATACCGACCGCAATCGCGAGCACATTTTTAAGCGCCCCGCCGAGTTCTACACCGATGATGTCCTGACTTGTATAAGCCCGAAAGTGATGTCCGCGCAACAGCTCGGCAAAGTCACTCGTGGTTGACGCGTCATTACCCGCACAGGCAATTGCCGCGGGCAATCCCCGCGCCACCTCGGTCGCGAAAGTCGGACCTGAAATTACCCCGTAACGATATCCGGGCAGCGCCTCGTCGATGACTTCATGCAGTAGCTTACCCGATTCGATCTCGAACCCCTTACTCGCCCAGAACAGCGCCTGGACCGGATTCAGCAGGGGTTTCAGCTCTTGCAGCAGGGCGCGAAAACCCTTGCTCGGAATGGCAATCAGCAGGAATCGCGCGTCCTCGATGGCAGCTACCAGTGACGCCTGCGGATCGATATTCTCCGCCAGCGTGAAACCGGGAAGATAGTCGCTATTTTCGCGCAGCTCACGCAAGCGCTCGACGTGGTCCGCCTCGTGTCCCCAGAGCCTGACCTGCAGACCGTTACGGGCAAGCTGGATTGCCAGCGCAGTTCCCCAGGAACCTGCGCCAAGCACCGCGACGATTTCAGTCATCGCCTAGTGCGTGACTTCGGCTGCTTCGGTGTCTGCAGCGGCCTCGCCCTGTTCTTCACGCTGCTGTTGCAAATGCTGTTGATACAGGGCGTCGAAATTAACCGGTGTCAAGACCAGTGGCGGGAAGCCCCCTCGCACCGACAAATCCGACACTACTTCACGCGCATAGGGAAACAGAATATTCATACACTGACTACCCAGCAGGTAGCTTTTCTGTTCATCTTCGAAACCATCAATCTGAAACAGTCCGGCTTGATGGACCTCGACCAGGAAAGCGGTTTCGTTATCGATCGATACGGTCGCGGTAATACTCAGCACCGCCTCGTAAATATCTGCATCGACATGGGTTTGCTTGTTAGCCAGGTTGAGCTCGATTTTAGGCTTCCATTCTTGATGACCAAAAGACCCGGGTGAGGTTGGTGACTCGAAGGATACATCCTTGACATAGAGCTTCTTGATCGCGAACTGCTGAGTGTTTTCAGTTGATTCATTCATAAGTTTTTACTTTTTGCTGAGGGGTAAATGAGCGTCCTGCCAGGCCATCAGGCCACCATTTAAACTGTATACCTTGTCGAATCCATTCTTGCTGAGTTCCCGGCAGGCCGTGCTGGAGCGCGCCCCGGTTTTACAGTAAACCAGCATGGTCTTATCCTTGTGCTTTTCAAGTTCATCGATGCGTTTTGCCACCGCGCCAACTGGAATCTGGATTGCCCTGGCAATTTTGCCGCCAATCGTTTCCGACGGTTCGCGCACATCAAGCACGACGATATCTTCCTTATTCATCAGCTGCACGGCGGCGGCAGGCGTCAAACTGGCGAAACGCTGCGTCGCGATTTTCAATTCATTGAAAAAGACCAGCGCCAACAGCACTACAAAAGCGATCACCAGGTAAGGGTGGTTCATCGCAAATTCTGAAATTTGAGCCAACATAAGAGGAAAAACTGGGTCGCCAGGGCAAAATATTTATTCGGTGGAACAGAACACTTCCTGCATCATTCCAATCAATCGCAGGGTGCGTTCGTCACCCACACGGTAAAAAACCTTGTTCGCATCCTGGCGCGACGACAGTATACCTTTATCGCGTAAAATGGCGAGATGTTGCGAAATATTACTTTGCGAAGTACCGACATTCTCAACGATACCCTGCACGCAGACTTCACGGCTTCCCAGGGTACAGAGAATTTTCAGCCGCAGCGGATGTGACATGGCCTTGAGTGAACGCGAGGCAGTTTCAATATCGGCAGCCCGCGCGAGCAGTTGTTCGCTATCAATAGCCGCCACAGAGTCAGTTTTCATTTGCTTAAGCGTATTACCAAACGTTAATATTAGTAAATGATTATGAATAAACCCCGGCTCAATGTCTACATCGTTACCACGTAAACTATTACTGGTGCTGCTGGTGGCCGGACTGGTCAGCGGGTCATTTGCGATAGCCGCCGACAAGGCGACCAGTGAGAAACAGCTCAAATCAGTACTGCGTAAAATCGACAAGCTGAAACAGGCTATCGATGTCAAGGAAGACAGCAAGTCACGCTATATCAAACAATTGAAAACCATCGAGGGCGATATTGGCGCGCTTGGCCGGAAGATCCGGGCACTCGGCAAAGAAATCGCCGGCAAGAAGTCCGAACTCAAGTCGCTGCGCGCCACCCGCAAGGAGCATCAACGCCAGCTCAGCCGGGAAAACGAACAGCTGGCCGAACAGGTATACGCGGCATTCACTCTGGGCCGGCAGGAAAAGGTCAAACTCCTGTTCTCCCAGCAGGATCCGGAGACGTTACAACGCAACCTGGTCTACTACCAGTATTTTTCCAATGCGCGTGTCGATCTGATCAACGCGGTTCAGGGTAATATCGACAAAATCATCGAAACCGAACAATTGATTCAGCAGGCGCGACTCGATCTGGAGAAAAATCAGCAAACCCTGAATGAGCAGAAAAAGCAGTTCGACCAGGATCTTGGTAAACGCAAAACAATAATAAGCTCGCTTGATAAGCAGTTGAAAAAGCAGGGCGGCAATCTCTCGAGGCTTGAAGATGAAGCGAAGCAACTACAAAACCTGATCAAATCGATCGAGAAATTATTTGTCGACGCGCCCGAGTCTTCAATCTCGCGCAAATCCTTTGCCAAGTTTAAGGGTAAGCTTGCCTGGCCGCTCAAGGGCAAGCTTAGAAGATTGTTCGGCCGCACCAAGCCACAATCGAACTTACGCTGGCAAGGTGTCAGGATTGAAGCGGCGAGCGGCAGCCATGTGATAGCGGTATCGCATGGTCGGGTCGCATTTGCCGACTGGCTACGCGGCCTCGGCAACCTGATAATTATCGATCATGGCAATTCATACCTGTCGCTCTATGGTCACAACGAGTCCCTGTTTAAAACCGCCGGCGACTGGGTTGAAGCAGGTGAGGTCATCAGCAGCGTCGGCAGCAGTGGTGGCGAGGAAAAGCCCGGTCTTTACTTCGAAATCCGCAAGAAAGGCAAACCGCAAAATCCGACCCGTTGGTGCAAATCCGGCAACCATGTCACATCGGGTTAGCGCCGGCACAGACAACCAGGCGCAGAAACCAGCAAAATCCCGCAATTTGCAGTAGAATTCGACTTTTTTGACCCCCACATTTGAACTGTTTACAACTTATCGAGTCTTATCTGGTCTACAATACTTAATTAATCTAGAGCCGACGCGGGTTAGCGGAGACACGAATGCTGAAGAATTTGAGAACATCTACCTTGTTTCTGAGCGGAACACTGCTCGGACTTTCACTGGCGGTCGGCCACAGCGTATACGCACTCAAGGATAACGATCAAATCCCGTTCGAGGATTTACAGGCTTTCACCGAGGTATTCTCCAGGGTCAGATCCGATTACGTCGAATCAGTGGATGATAAGAAATTAATCGAAGACGCGATCCGCGGCATGCTCAACGGTCTCGATCCCCACTCATCGTTTCTCAACACCACCGAGTTCAGCGATTTAAAGATCGGTACCACCGGTCAGTTTGGCGGGCTCGGTATCGAAGTCGGCATGGAAAACGGATTCGTCAAGGTTATTTCACCGATTGACGATACCCCCGCATCCCGCGCCGGCGTCCAGGCCAGCGATATCATCATCAAGCTCGATGAAAAGTCGGTCAAGGGCATGACCCTGAACGAAGCTGTTAAGATGATGCGCGGCAAGCCCAACACCTCGATCAACCTGACTATAGTGCGTGAAGGTGAACCCAAGCCGCTGGTAATCAAGATAACGCGTGAAATTATTCGCGTCAAAAGTGTCAAGAACCGCATGCTCGAACCCGGCTATGGGTATGTTCGTATCACTAATTTCCAGTCACGTACCACTACCGATCTTTTAAAGGCGATTTCTGACTTGCAAAAAGAGGAACGACTCAAGAGCATGGTGCTCGATCTGCGTAATAATCCCGGTGGCGTACTCAACGGCGCCGTCGGTGTTTCCGACGCCTTTATCAACGATGGTTTGATCGTTTACACCGAAGGACGCATCGATGATTCCAGCCACCGCTACCAGGCCACCCCGGGCGATAGTCTCAACGGAGCGCCGCTGGTCGTGTTACTCAACGGCGGTTCCGCTTCGGCTTCTGAAATTGTGGCCGGCGCAATCCAGGACCACAAGCGTGGCATCATCATGGGCACCAAGTCATTTGGCAAGGGTTCCGTGCAAACCATCCAGGAATTGCGCAACGGTTCGGCGGTTAAGCTGACTACCGCTCGCTACTTCACTCCCAACGGACGCTCGATCCAGGCAAAGGGAATCGAGCCGGATATCGTGTTAAGCACCCTTAAACTATCGGCAAACGACGAAAAGGCGGACGAATCCTATTCCGAAAGTGACCTGGAAGGGCGTCTCAGCAATCCAAACGGGGAAAGCGAAGACAGTGAAAAGGCCAAGTCTGAGACCGAAAGCCTGGCCCAGTCCGACTTTCAGTTGTACGAAGCGCTCAACTTGCTGAAAGGCCTGACCATACTCAGCGAACTCAATCAAAGTTAAACGCGGTGCTGATAACACGAGCCTGGCTGATCCTGTGCATAGCCTTTGCCACCGTGGCCGAGGCTGACCAGCGACCGGTGCTTTCACTGGTCATCGACGACCTCGGCTATTCACTGAATAATGGCATAGCGGCCATTGATCTCAATGGCAATCATACTTACGCAATTTTGCCGGGTGCAGCCTACAGCCAGAAGCTGGCTCAGCATGCGCATCAGCAAAACAAGGAAGTCATCCTGCATCTACCAATGCAATCGATCCACTCTACCGCCGCGCATGAACCCAATGCGCTCAATGAAGCGATGGATGAAGACCAGTTAACCAACAGCGTGCATGACCTGCTGGCGAAAGTTCCTTTTATCCGCGGCGTGAACAACCACATGGGCGGCCACCTGACCGAGTTCGACTTTTTCATGCGCCCGGTGATGGACAGTATTCGCGGCTATAACCCGGGACTGTATTTTCTCGATAGCCGCACATCTCCTCGCAGCGTGGCACACGCCCAGGCGCTGAACGCAGGATTGAAATCGATTAGTCGCGATGTTTTCCTCGACAACGAGCCCAATCCCGAGTCGATTCGACTGCAGTTCAATATCTGGTTGACCAAGGCGCGCTCACGCGGTTCGGCGATCGCGATCGGCCACCCCTACTCGAATACAATCGAGGTGTTGCGCATGCAGTTGCCGGCAACCAACGGTGAGTTCGAATTTTTACCGATATCGAAACTAATCGAGAAACGTAAACAGCGAGGATTTTCCGCCGACTGGCGTGATCAGTTATCCGCGTTAATCAACACCCGGTAATTACAGCGGTGGCTTTTGGTAGCCACCCATCAAGGTTTCGATCTTCAGCGCCAACGCCAGCGCAATATCTTCGCGCCAGGGCGCGGCTACCACCTGGACACCAACCGGCAAGCCTTCAGCACTGGTGCCGGCACGCACCGATAGTCCCGGCCAGCCCAGCAAATTATGTATCGTGATGTAACTCCAGTCATCGAAACTATCACTATGTGACGCTTGATGCGGACGCGCCAGTGAATGCGCCGGGGGACACAGGATGGCGTCATAGTCGGCAAAGAAGCCGAGCGCCCGGCTGCGAGCTTCGTCGATAGCCTCCATCAGGGCTGGATCAAGGCTGTTAGCTTTTGCGATTCCTTCGGCAGTAAAATAGCCTTCGAGATCGGGACCCGGCTGTTGCGTGCCATAGCGTTGCAGTAGTCGCATGATCAATCCGGTATTAGCCGACTCGCGTAACTCGGTGCTGAGATTCACCAGCTCACGCATGTCGGGTAGCAGTTTGTTCTCGACGTTAAACTGCTGCGTCTGTAACTTAACGGCGGTTTCGGTAACCACACGCTGGATGTCCTCGGCCGCCGCCAGTATTCCATTGTCGGCATACCAGGCAATACGCAATTTTGACAGGTCAACTTCTGCCGGATTACCGACAGGCACCGGCACGACCGCGGGATCGCGTCCGTCCGGGCCACAGATTATCGGCAAGGCCAGAACGAGGTCTTCGACATAGCGAGCCATGGGCCCTATCTGGGTCAACGAATCCATCACTCCGGCGGCATGAGGAACGATATGGCCGCTGCGTGAAGTTCGCCCCGAGGTTGGCTTGATACCTGTAATCCCGCAAAGATGCGCCGGCTCGCGGATGCTGCCACCTGTATCTGACTCCAATTCTAACGCCGCTCCACCACAAGCAATGATCGCGGCCGAACCGCCGCTACTACCACCGGGACTGCGCGCCAGGTCGTAGGGGTTGAGGGTACGGCCATAGATCAGGTTATTGGTTTCACCGCTAAGGGTAAGTTCCGGCGTGTTGGTTTTACCGAGCAATACTGCACCGGCATCACGCAGGCGCGCTACCACCGGAGCGTCCTGCGACGGAATAAAATCTTTTCGCCCCATGGTGCCGCCGGTCGAGACGATACCTTCACTATCGAACGAATCCTTGATCGTGATGGGCACGCCATGCAACGGACCCCTGAATCTGCCGCCGGCGGCTAACCGGTCGAGTTCATCGGCCTCGGCGCGCGCACGCTCGGCGACGAGCTGCACTACCGCATTAATTTTCGGGTTGACCTGTTCGATCCGTGCGAGACATGCATCAACGACTTCACGCGAGCTTAGATTACCCGCCCGGATTTCGGCGTTGATTCGGCTTGCGGACCAGTAGATAGCGTCAGACATGAACGCGATTATCGATCTCTCAGTCCTGATTATCCAGTCTTGATTTCGCAGTGGGGAAGCGAGCCACAAACTCGACGCCACGCACGTCCAGGGGCTGCAATACCAGCTTTGCCGAACGCTTACGATTTTGCAGCTCGAGCACCCAGCGCGGTATGAGCGGGTCCTTGCCATCGAGATGGCTACTGCTTTCATCGCGCTTCAAATCCGTTAACACCTGGGGCTTGCGGGCGGCCCGCCGACTGATCTCTATACTGACTACGGGCGAGGCGAAAGACCAGCTGCATTTATTAATCGTCTCATCGACGGTTTCATCAAGCTGACAGCGCGGCTTGCCGTTGACAATGGTTATACCGACCTGCTGTTTATGCAACTCGCCGTTCGCCAGCTTGATACTCAACGACAACTGATCTGTGTCGTTATCGATATTTTCAAATGCAACGCTACCTTCGAAACCCTTGGCAATTTCGTTGACGAAGTAGAGACCGAGGCCTTTGCCGTGGTGTTCACGGATCCGGCGTGACGAAAACCCGAGCTGATAAATCTTGTCCTTCTCGTCATCCTTGATGCGCGGGCCACGATTGTAAACCTTGAATTCTACCTCTCCATCACGATGTGCCAGTGTTATCGCCACCTTGCTGTACCTGTTTTTGTGTTCTTTTTGTTGCGCATAGTAGAGCGCGTTGTTTATCAGGTTTTCGATCAGCAACACCATGTGATTGGGATTGCCCAGCATTTCATTGTCGGTGCGCAGCTGGATATTAAACTTGGCATCCTGGTGGCGTGACGGGCACTTCCACTCCTGGTGCAGTTCAAGGTCGTCGAGATTGTCGGTAATCGGCAACAAGGCCCGACGTAGCGCCTGAGTCATCATGAAGGTCGGGGTAAACGGCGATGTATCGTCACCCGAATCACTCAACATGGATTGAAAGTAATGCTCTTCGCAATCGTAAATCCGGTTGGCGACATGCAGCGCTATGTTATCCGTGGTGGAAGGGTCGAGCAGATCCCACAGATAAAGCAGCCCGTCGGCGGCATCCTGGATTTGCTGCTCCTGCCCGGGCTCGCAATTCAGACGGGCGCGTTGCAGGGCAGTTTGTGCCTTGTCATAGCTGATCACACCGTTGTGGCGAACTTCAGAGGCGATGTTTTTAAAATGCAGGAACTTCTCGTCGTACTCGATGGTTTCCAGTAGCCGTTCGCTGATGAACATCTTCAGTTTATCCGCGTGATCGGAGTAGGTTCGCGCCCGGGTACCCAGCTCACGCCTGGAATCAAACAGTTCGCCGATCTGGGCCTGGTACTGTTGCAGCTGGTTCCTGCTGCGGGCAGTCGATTTCAGGTAATACCATATATCGAAAACAACCATCAGCACCAGTACAGCACCCGCGATGAGCAGATTCTGCGCCTGCCGCATCGATTCCGGCAAGGGCTCGGTCGCAAACAGCCCAGGGTTAGCCAGCAGGAACTGCCAGCAAATTATGGTCAGCGCACCCAGTGTACTTAACCAGGGATAATAGACTCCGGCTGGTTTCATTTACTCTTAGTGCCCGGTGGTTTCCAGTAGTAAGCGCCTTCATCGCCAAAGGTGACGATACCTTCTCCCTTGTTACACAGCGCGCTGAAGCTGCCTTCCCGGTCCTCGACGGCATCGAAGGCACGGCGTAAGGTTTTGATGTGCTGGCGGTAACTGGCGTAAGAAAATTTTTCCGGATCCAGTTCGAGTCGTTCGGAAATCTGTCCTGCGGTCAAGGGTCGTGGAGAAGCATCCACCAGTTCACGCAACAGTTTACGTGGCGTCGGCGCCAGTGGTCGTTTGGCGTTGCTCGGATTCATCAGGCGTTGTCCCTTCCAATAGACGTTCCAGGTGTTGAGGTCGATGGTAAGTTCGCCGCTGCTGATAATATTAATCGTCGAGGACAGATTTGAATCGATAGAGGTCTGCCTGAGCGCAGCCTTGATGCGCCAGCAAAGCACCTGCTCGACATTATGTTGGTGCTTGGCGATGAAATCAGTCGCGGAAAACTGTTCCAGCGCCTCGCGTTCGATTTCTGTGCCGCTATGCTCCGACAGGTAAATAATAGGTAACTGTGGCCACTTTTTACGTAACGCATTGGAAACCGAAAAGCCGGCCTGGTCATTGCCATTCATGCGCGCATCCAGCAGGGCCACGTCAGGCGGCGAATCCTTTTCCGTCAGCGCGATCTTTTGCCGCGCAGCCTCGGCAAAGTTATACACCGCGAGCGAATTCGGCTTACCGTCGAAGTCTTCCTTCTCCAGCATGGGAGAAAATTTCCTGATCCAGTGAGATTGATCTTCGACCCAGAAAATAGTCGCCATCAGCGGGCCAGATCCTTATTTTTTAACATAGTTCTCAAGTATATCCGGGCCTCGCAGGGCTGCAGCGCAACGCCCGGTAATGTGAATTATTTCGAAATAAAACAGTAGTTTGCAGAAATTTATAGCTGCTTTTCCCGTTTTTCACCGATTTTTCACAGCCTCCCTCTAAATTTAGGTCAACTTTCAAGACAAATGAGGCAAAGCACATGTTTAACGAAATTCTGACCGTATGGTCCAGCCAACCGGGTATTTCCGCCACTATCTGGCTTACGATACTGGTGTTCGTTGCCTACCTGGCACGTAATCCGGCACACGCATTGATCCGTTCCACCGGCAGGGCGATTTATGTCGCCTGCCGTTTATTCGCAACATCGTTGCGACATCTCGAAACCAGCCTGCAAAGACGCAATAAAGAAGTCGTACTGTCGCTTGGACAGGATGCCTGTGAACGCGCTATCGAACGTGAGTTCCATCGCGTCAATGCAGTGGTAACGCGGGACCTGAGCGCCTATCCGGCACTGCATCGCCAGATCAGCGATACCATCGACAAGATCGAAGAAGACTACCAGGCGGCAACCGATGCACCACCGTTACCACCCGCCTGGCTGGAAGCGGTAGATTCAATCGCCAGCATTCCGCGTACCGGTGACGCTACCGTGTGCACCATTCTCGACAACATCGGTAAAACCGTCGAAGGCGCGCACCAGGAAACGCAGAAAGCTTACCGTAAATCGACCCTTGAACGACACAAGCTGCTCGGCGCGATGCAGCCGCATTGGCGCAACCTGGGACAGTCGCTGACACGCGTCAAGGACACCATCGATGGACTCGAGGAACGCTCGACCGAAATCGACAAGCAGATGAAGTCCTACGAATCGATTCGTAACGGCGAGGATACCGTGACACGTACTCTGTCTTCGTCATCGCTTACCCAGTTCTTCATTTCTACACTGGTACTGGTGATCGCCGTGTTCGGTGGTCTGATCAACTTTCAGCTGATCGCGATGCCTATGTCTGAAATGGTCGGAGGCACCAGTTACATCGGTCCGATGCGCACCTCTGATATCGCCGCCCTGGTCATAATCATGGTGGAGATTGCAATGGGACTTTTTCTGATGGAGTCTTTACGCATCACCCACCTGTTTCCGATTATCGGTTCGATGGACGACAAGATGCGCAAGTGCATGGTGGTGATTACCTTCAGCATCCTGGCGATTCTCGCCACCGTAGAAGCGTCACTGGCTTACATGCGTGATTTGCTCGCCCTCGATCGTGAAGCATTGACCCAGTCGCTGGCGGGCACCGGCATTATCGCCGAAGCGGAATTCCGCTGGATACCGTCGCTAGGTCAAATGATCATGGGCTTCATCCTGACCTTCGCGCTCGCATTCGTCGCCATTCCGCTGGAATCATTCATCCATTCGTTACGCACGGTGCTCGGCATGATCGCGTTAAGCCTGATTCATTCGATCGCATTTATCGCTCGCCTTATCGGCGGCAGCGCACGACAGTTCAGTGTCATGCTGGTGAGCCTGTACGACCTGTTCATCATGTTACCACTTGGCATCGAACGTCTCGTGGCAAACAGCATCAAGCGCAGGCAAACAGCTGATACCGATGCAGAGCGAAACGAAATCTACATGGAGGAACAATCATGAAAAAGTTGATTCTAACCACCCTGTTAGCACTGGGCCTGGCCGCCTGTAGCGAACCGCAATCCAACGCACGTGCTGTTTACCTGTTGCTGGATACGTCGGGTACCTACACCGCGGAAATGGACAAGGCGCAGAAGATCATCAATTACCTGCTGGGAACACTGGACAGCGGTGACTCGATAGCCATCGCCCGTATCGATAGCGGTAGCTTCAGCGAGAAGGACATCATTGCGCGCGTTACCTTTGATGACAGGCCGAGTACCGCCAATCAACAAAAACGCGCTTTCAAGGACCAGACCGATGACTTCGTCGACGGCACCGGGCCCGGCAGCAGGCATACCGATATCACCGGTGGCATGTTGCAGGCGAGCGAGTATCTCGAAGAAACCGGAGCCGGCGAAAAGTATGTACTGATCTTTTCAGACCTGGAAGAAGACCTGAAAAAAGGTCATATCCGCGACTTCCCGATCTCGCTGCCCGACATTCACGTCGTCGCGCTCAACGTCACCAAGTTACGCAGCGATAACATCGACCCACGCGATTACATGGATCGCCTCGACCTGTGGGAAAAACGGGTCTACCAGGCCGGTGGTACCTGGGGCGTGATCAACGACCTGGAACGCATGGATCGCCTGATCGCACAGCGCTAAACCTCCCCGGCAGGTTCCGGCCGGTCCCTGTCGATCATTTCCTCATTTTCGGCCCCGCTTCGGCGGGGTCTTTTTTTGCCCGCCCGCTTGATCAATCGATAGTGCCCGGGCCGGCGCTAAGATAACCGGCAAAAATTCTTGGTGCATGTAACAGGATTGAGCTGATACTGAACTTGTGCCTGTAGTTACTACAAGCTTTATACTGGACATCTTTAGAGTGATTTCGGATTGTTTAATGGGTGATTCAGCGCACAACGCGACACCGGATAATTGCGTCGATCCGGTCTGCGGGATGACGGTAGCCGCGGACAGTGAACACAGGTACCAGTTCGAAGACGTCGATTATCTTTTTTGCTGCGCGGGTTGCCTGCAAAAATTCAGTAATGACCCGGCTGGATACCTGAGCGGCAGGGCGCAACAGGAAGCAGCCATGGCAGAGCCGATTCCCGGCGCCTTATATATCTGCCCGATGGATCCGGAGATCGAGGAGGATCGTCCCGGCAGTTGCCCTATCTGCGGCATGGCGCTCGAACCCGCGGGTGCGCCGGTTTTGAATACCCGCACCGAATATACCTGCCCGATGCATCCCGCGGTCGTGCAGGATGAGCCTGGCAATTGCCCTGACTGCGGTATGGCACTGGAGCCTCGCACTGTCGCAGTCGAGGAAAAGAATGAAGAATTAATCGACATGAGCCGACGCTTCTGGATCAGCGTCGGACTGGCTTTACCAGTATTCATGATGGCCATGCTAGCCGATCTCGCGCCTGCTTTATTGCCGGATGGACTGACGATGAGAACAGTGCAATGGGCCCAGTTTGTATTTGCCACACCGGTGGTACTCTGGTGCGGCTGGCCCTTTTTAGTGCGCGCGTGGCAATCGCTGCAAACCCGCAATCTCAACATGTTCACGCTGATCGGTATCGGCGTCGCCATGGCCTGGTGTTACAGCATGATCGCATTGCTGTTTCCCGGAATCTTTCCGCCCAACATGGTGCATGTTGACGGCACGGTGGCGGTTTACTTCGAGGCAGCGGCGGTGATCACCACGCTGGTGCTGCTGGGGCAGGTGATGGAACTGCGCGCGCGCAGCCATACAAATGCCGCAATCAAACTGTTGCTCGGGCTGGCCCCGAACACGGCCCGGATTGTACGCGAGGATGACAGCGAGGATGACGTCCCTCTGGATCAGGTCGTACCGGGCGATGTCCTGCGCATCCGGCCGGGAGAAAAGATACCGGTAGACGGGATTGCGACCAGTGGCGCCAGTTCCGTAGATGAGTCGATGGTCACCGGCGAATCGATACCGGTGGCAAAGAGCGCTGGAGACAGCCTGATTGGAGCTACTGTAAACGGCACCGGCAGTTTGCTGATGCAGGCCGAAAAGATAGGGGCCGACACGCTGCTGGCCCGGATCGTAACCATGGTTAGTGATGCCCAGCGTTCCCGGGCACCGATCCAGAGGCTTGCGGACATCGTCGCCGGCTATTTTGTACCGACGGTGGTTTTAGTAGCCCTACTGGCAATGATCACCTGGGGACTGTTTGGCCCCGAACCACGGCTCGCCTATGCCATCATAAATGCGGTCGCGGTATTGATTATCGCCTGCCCATGCGCGCTCGGGCTGGCAACACCGATGTCGATCATGGTTGGCACCGGTAAAGGGGCGATGCTGGGAGTGTTAATCAAGAATGCCGAGGCACTCGAAGTCATGGAGCAGGTCGATACTCTGGTGGTAGACAAGACCGGTACCCTCACGGAAGGCAAGCCGAAGCTGGTTTCGGTTGTCGGCAGCGACGATTTCGACTCGGCAACCGTGCTGCGTCTTGGCGCCAGCCTCGAGCGTGCCAGCGAACACCCACTGGCAGAGGCGATCGTGCATGGCGCCGAGGCAAAAGGAATCAACCTCGCCAACGCCGACCATTTCGAATCGATCACCGGACAAGGTGTAACCGGCCGTATCGAGGGCCATACCGTTGCACTCGGCAACCTGAAGTTAATGCAGGCGCTTGCTATCGATGTGCAGCAATTTTCGAGCAGCGCCGATAGCGCTCGTAGCGCAGGCCAAACCGTGATGCTGGCCGCAATCGATGGCAAGGCCGCAGGTTTAATCAGCGTCGCCGATCCGGTCAAGCAATCCACGCCCGAAGCCATCAGCGATCTGCAGGCTGAAGGCATCAGGATCGTAATGTTAACCGGCGATAACCTGGCCACCGCGCAAGCAGTTGCAGGGAAGCTTCATATCGACCGCGTCGAAGCCGAAGTTTCGCCAGACCAGAAAGCGAATATCGTGAAACAATTACAGGCCGAGGGCAAGACGGTTGCGATGGCCGGTGACGGCATCAACGACGCTCCGGCACTGGCGCAGGCGAATGTCGGCATCGCCATGGGTACCGGTACCGACGTCGCCATTGAGAGCGCAGGCATCACCCTGGTCAAGGGAGACTTACGTGGCATCGTGCGTGCCAGGCGTTTAAGCCGGGCGACGATGCGCAACATCCGACAAAATCTGTTCTTTGCTTTCATTTACAACTCGCTCGGCGTACCGGTTGCCGCAGGCGTGTTGTACCCTGTTTTCGGCCTGCTGCTATCACCGATGATTGCAGCCGCGGCGATGAGTCTCAGTTCGGTGTCAGTTATCAGCAACGCCCTGCGTTTGCGCAAGACCCGAATCTAGCGTTACCGTGGTACGATATTTATTCACCGTTGTTCGTGCCTGCTAGCATCGATGGCTGAAATAAGGAGTCAAGAAATATAGTAAAATCAGCATTCTTCACTATATACTCGAAGGAATGAATAAAATTTGACCGCTAAGGTCTCGCCATGGACGCTCTCCCACCGACTCCAAACCCGTTTATCCGTTGACGTTATATATGTCTTCAAACGCCGAAAAACCTTTACCCTTCCCGATGGGCAATGTCGAGTTCGAAAGGCTGCTCAAACAGCACGAACTGCTCGACGCGGCCGAACTCCTCGCGCAGATCGGTCATTGCCGCTGGGATTACGAAAATAATCGTCTTATATCCTGTTCGCAGGGATACGCGCGCATCTTCAATATGAGCGTTGAAGAAGTAATCGAGTTCCAGAGCAGTTGGGGCCAAAGCATGTCCCAGATCGTACCTGAAGATCGTGACAAGTATGTCGCCGCCTACTACGCGCAGCTGGAATCGGGTAACTATACGATCGAGTATCGAATTACGCGTAACGATGGTGAAATCCGTTCGCTGCGTGAGGTCGGTTTACTCAAGTTCGATGACAACAATAACGTCATCGATGCATTTGGCATCATCCAGAACATTACCGATACGGTAGCCTATCAGCAAGAGCTTGAAAACGGCCAGGAACTGGCTCGCCAGGTCGAGTCGATAACCGATATCGGGCACTTCATCAACGATGAAGAAATCGACAAGTATCTATATTTAAGCCCGGGATTTGCGCGTATACATGGACGCACTGTCGAAGAGTATATGCAGTTTGTCGAATCCCGCGGCGACAATCTCGCTGCCATACATGCTGACGATCGAGAGCGCCTGCGTGCCGATATCATAGACTACGTCGAACGCGGAGACGACAGCTTCGAGGCGGAGTATCGTGTCGTTCACCCGGATGGCAAAATTGCCTGGATCAGGGAAAGATCTAAATCTCGCATCAAGGCAAATGGCCGGGTCAAGTTGACGCTGGGAGTGTGCCAGGATATCACCGAAAAGAAAAACTATGAACAAAGCCTTAAGGATGCGAGGGATTCGCTGGAAGATACCGTAGCACAACGCACGCAACAACTGGCTGAAACGGTTAGTCAACTACAGCAGGAGATTGCGGAACGTGAGGTGGTATCTTCCGAGCTGGAAAACAAAAACGCGGAACTGGAGCGTTTCGCTTACACGGTATCACATGATTTAAAGACGCCTCTGGTCACGATCAAGGGGTTTCTCGGTTTGCTGGATAAAGATCTCGCGGCAAAGGATATGGATCGTGCAGCGATGGATATGGCGAAAATAACCCAGGCGGCAGATACCATGGCGAGACTACTGGAAGAGCTCCTCGAGCTCAGCCGCATCGGCCGGGTCGTCGGCGAACCGGTTACTTGCAGGATGGCAGAAATCGCCCGGCATGCGATGCGCATGACCGAGGCCAGGATAGTCGAGCGCGGCATTGAAGTCGAGATCGATGAAATGCCTGCGGTCAGCGGTGACAAGACACGACTCGTCGAGGTTTACCAGAACCTGATCGAAAACGCGATCAAGTTTATGGGCGACCAGCAATCTCCCCGCATTCACATTGGATCCCGGCAAGAGGATGGCAAAACCTGTTTTTTCGTTAGCGATAACGGCATCGGCATTGCGGACGAGTATCATGCCCTGGTGTTCGAACTGTTTGAGCGACTGGGCCAGGAAGTCGAAGGTACCGGCGTCGGCCTGACCCTGGTAAAGCGTATCGTCGAAGTGCATGGCGGTGAAATCTGGATCGAGTCGGGCGGTTTAGGCCACGGCTGCAGCATATTGTTTACCCTGCCTCGGACACCGTAAGGCCTCGATTGAATTACTGCCTGCCGCCTGTCATTAAAGACTGGTTTACGCAACGGTGGCATCAGTGTTAGCTTTGCCATTTTTGCAGGAGCGCGTGTAACGTGTTTTATAAAGCCGGCGAACATCATGGACTCCCCCACGACCCGTTCAAGAGTTGCATCGTCCCCAGGCCGATTGCCTGGGTGAGTTCGATTCATCCCAACGGTGCAATAAACCTTGCGCCATTCAGCTTTTTTAATGCCCTGGCAAGCGATCCGCCGATGGTCATGATTGCGTTTACCGGGTATCACGAGCACGGCGGTGAAAAGGATACCTTACACAATATAAAAACCAGTGGAGAGTTCGTCATCAACATGGTGCCACTGGCGTTGAAGGATGCGATGAATATCAGCACCGCGCCGGTCGAACATGAGGCTAATGAAATGGAACTGGCCGGCCTGCATGCCGAGGATTCGACGCTGGTCAGGCCGCCACGGGTGCGCGAGGCGCCAATCCACCTGGAATGCGAGTTTTACCAGGAAATTAATCTGCCCTGTACTCTCGAGGACAGTATCAATACGACCATTATCGGCAAGGTTCTCGGCACACATATCAGGGACGAAGTGCTCGTCGATGGCCTGATTGACATCAACAGGATTAAACCGCTGGCGCGGCTGGGATATCAGCAATACACGGCGGTCGATAATGTATTCGTAATGACGCGCCCGCAAAGCTGACGCGACTGGCTTCAGTCGTCGTCTGCCGACTCCAGTGAGGCCTGAAATTCTGTCGATACGCCGTCAGAGTAGCTGGCCAGGCCCCGCGCCAGAAAATCTTCGCGTGTGGGTTGGCCGTTTCCGCCGGATGCCCGCATTTCTGCTTCGGGTGTCGGGCTGCTTACCTCCGGCCAGTGACCCGCCTGCATGTCCGCACCCTCAGCGGCGATGGCTAGCGGATCGTCCTCGCTGATTGCCGGGGTCTGCTCAAGCTCCATGAACTGCCACGTGGCTTCGAGCGGGATATTGTTATGCGGATCGAAAAAATAAACTGACCAGAACAGGCCGTGGTCGACCGCGCCTTCGACCTCGATCCCTGCCGCCTCGAGCCGGTCTTTTAGCGCAAACAGTTCTTCCCTCGAGTTGACCGTAAATGCCACATGATCAAAGCCGAGTGGCAGACTGCTGCGGTCACCGGGAAACTTGCGCTGCATTACCGTGGCACCGTCGTACTCGAAGAAGGCAACATGAGTGATGCCATCGGCGAGCTGAAAAAAATAATGCCGGTAGCCGTCATGGCCGATCCCGGCGCTGAGTTTCATCCCCAGCAAATCACGATAAAAACGGATCGTAGCGACCATATCGTCGGTGATAAAGGCGAGATGATTGATGCCTTGCAGACTCATAAATAGCGACCAGTTTGGCGAACCTTCAGTGATAACAGAGTCGTAAATTCTACTCCACATTCGACGCCGGCTGTAGCTTATCTGCTTGCTGGCGCTTTATTGAGGATATGGAATTCTATATCTGGGCCGTCTTCTTGCAAGAGGATAAACCAGAGCCTCTCGGTGATATCTGTTCCGGCTGCGGTACGGTAGGCGTTTGTATGAAGTTGCCAACCGTTTTCGGCTCGCGAAATTCTGGCGGAAGCCGCCGACCCATCCGCAAACTCGACCAGGCAGTCGCGCCCTTGATTCAAATCGGCTATTTGCGCCAGGCCGGAAATCTTCCCTCTGTGACCGGGATATAAATGTGTATGGGTGGCTTCCAGGATCATCGTATTTGCTGACAGTAACACAATAATTAAGGCAAGGATCTCGGTGACAAGCTGTAGTCACTTGCATTTGTCACTCGCTCGGTCGTAAATCGCCGCTAATTAACTGATTCCGGGAGTCGGTTTTCTCTTAAGCTGGCGCTCTGATTTGCCTGCTGGGTTCTCGAAACGGCCATTTTCGGATCCTCGATAGCTGCTCGTGCATACCTTAAAAAGGAGCGATTGTTCAGTCATCGGTTCGTGCTCGTATTGCATGCAAAATACCGTGGCAAACGGGTAATCGGAAAAAACTAACCGGGGTGAAGTAGAAAATTTACCTTGCATTATTTCCGCTGACTGGTAACTACTAATAATCAAAACTGCTTGAACAAGGAGAGGGAAAATAGTTATGAATCAATTCGCTTCTGGAATATTAACCAGTTCGTGGATCCTGAAAAGCGGTTTCTAAAATTTAATCAGGGTAAATATCTGTTATGTTCAGGTTGCTCGTAGTTCCAATATCTATCGGGATTTTGGCTTTTCTATTTATCTGTTTTATTGCGCCTGCAATGGTTGCAGAGCCGGGTATTGTCTCGTATGTGGCCGAGCTTGCCCTTTATTTATCGAACTCGTATTTCGAAACTATGCCGCCGATTATTGCCAGCTATATAGCCAATTTGAATCTGGTAATTGTCGCCTCGACAGTGGGATTACTTTTTACAGCAGTTATTCAACTAGCTGTGGTAATTGGAGGCACGCTGGTTTCGATAATAAAGTGGATAGTATCGCGCCTGCATAAAGATCGAGGTAAAGAGGTTGTAAAGGATTTGCCACCTATCGATATGTGCTCGAAATATATGGGTTCGGCGCCTGGGAAGGAAATTCTCGGACGCGGAATAGATTCGATTGACCGAGATTGACGAGCTTAAATAAACAGTAAATTGAACTTGATACAGGATATTAAGGGTCTATTTTCTGCAAAGGGAACGCTGAAAACTTGTCTGGCAGAGGCAATCTACATCCAATTGCGGACTCCCAGGGACTTAATTAAGTTAACTGTCACTTCAAATTATAGATACGCTTTGTAAGCGCGTGACTTGGGTAGGGCCTGGCGGTCCATGTATTTTATCCTGAAGTTGATCTATAAGAGATTAGATCTCCTGGATGGGGAAAAACTGGAGAAGGGTAAAGAATGGGAAAAATATTTTTGGCAATGCTGAATGTTATTGTCTTGATGGCTGCGATGGATGCAAATGCCGAAGAACTCGATCAAGGTGACGATAGTTATATCGGATTTCAAATTTCTATGCCATTTGGCTCGAGCCACAAAGACTCTCTATTCGAAAAAACAGAATACAGTGTCATTTTATTGAATAAGCGAAATGGCGTGAACAATGGCCTTGTGTATACATTTGATCAAATCGGCAATCAATCCTTAAACTACATGAAACCAAATCAATCGCTCCTGTTCAAAAATGTAAATAATCCTGAACTCTACGTGCCCTTATTTAGAGCTGGTAGGAATGGAGACCTGGGAAGAAGTGATCTTGGTGGAGCAGAAATCGTTGTGTCTACGGTGGTTGTGCTAGTGGTGATGGGTGGGGTGATTGGAGACTGGTTCGAGGACGCCGGATGCTGTGACTAACATGTCTATGTTAGCTTCTAATAGTCCGACAATATTGAGCGGGATTGGTTCGAGGCCAAATCGAAATCCCAAACGTCCGAAATAAGTCGAAATATTTCTAACTAATATCACTCAAGGGCGATATCTAAGAGTTCTCGCCACCATGGGGAGAAGTAAACCCTGAAAAGCACGATTTATAAACTCGTAGTGAGAGCGCCTGGGCATTGACTCTCGCCCACGGCGCGGTCAGTTTATCAGTCTATCGACAACAGACTTTTCGTAACCAGGAAGTACGACTTAATTGTAAAAGTTACGGCTCGATTACGACGAAATAAAGCCAGCCTTTGTCGATCCGTTTTACTCGACGGTAACGGATTTAGCCAGGTTACGCGGCTGGTCGACATCGGTACCGCGTAACACCGCTACGTGATAACTCAGCACCTGGAGTGGAATTACCGAGAGTATCGGGGTTATGAAATGGGTATCGCAATCCATTTCGATAACAACATCGTTGGCGGCGGGATCCAGATGTGCGTCACGGTGGGCAAACACGTACAGCTTGCCGCCGCGTGCCTTGACCTCCTGCATGTTGGAATGTAATTTTTCGAGCAGATCATCGTTCGGCGCGACCACGATAACCGGCATTTCCGCGTCAACCAGGGCCAGCGGGCCATGTTTGAGTTCTCCTGCCGGGTAAGCTTCGGCGTGGATATAGGAAATCTCCTTGAGCTTGAGTGCGCCTTCCATCGCAATCGGATAATGTTCGCCACGGCCGAGAAACAGCGCGTGCTCCTTATCGACGAAATCCTCGGCAATGGTTTCAATTTGAGCTTCGAGCGTGAGTAATTTTTCGATAAGGCCCGGCAGCGAATTCAACTCGCCGGCGATTGCCGCGATCGTATTGTCATCGAGAAGCTGCTGCTTTTTACCAAGCGCCACCGCCAGTAGCAGTAACGCCACCAGTTGCGTGGAAAACGCCTTGGTCGAGGCTACGCCGATTTCAGGCCCGGCACGGGTCATCAAAACCAGGTTGGATTCACGCACCAGCGACGATTCCGGTGCATTACAGATACTCAGGCTGCCGCAGTAATTTTCCGAGGTCAGGCTGCGCAATGCCGACAGGGTATCCGCTGTTTCACCCGACTGCGACAGGGTGACGAACAGCGTATCTTGCGGCACCACCGATTTGCGGTAGAGAAACTCACTCGCGACTTCTACCTGGCAGGGCAGGCCGAGCAGCGCTTCGATCCAGTACCTTGCTACCAGGCCGGCATGATAACTGGTGCCACAGGCGATAATCTGAATATTCTTGACGCGTTCGAAAATAGCGTCAGCTTCGTAACCAAATATTGCGTCGAGCACGGCCTTGTCACTAACACGGCCTTCGAGGCATTCGGCGACCGCCTGTCCCTGTTCGTGAATTTCCTTCAGCATATAGTGGCGATAATTGCCCTTGTTGGCGAAATCGCTGCTCAACTCGCTGACTTTGACCTCTGGTTGTCTGGGCTTGCCGGCCGCGTCGTACACCTGGTAGTCGTTCTTGTTCAGCACGACATAGTCACCTTCTTCCAGATAGACAAAGCGGTTGGTGACCGGCAGCAGCGCGGAGGCATCCGACGCGATAAAATTTTCCTTGATGCCAATGCCAACCACCAGCGGATTGCCACGCCGGCAGGCGACCAGGGTTTGCGGATCATCGATAGCTATTATGGCGAGGGCGAATGCACCTTCCAGTTCATCGACGGCTTTTTTCACCGCGGCAAACAAATCATCCTGCAGATAACTGTCGATTAGATGTGCGACTACTTCAGTATCGGTTTCGGAACTGAACTCGTAACAGGCCTCGAGCAGGCGCTCACGAATTCCCTGGTAATTTTCGATGATGCCGTTGTGTACCACCGCAATCCGCTGGTTGGAAAAATGCGGATGGGCATTATTTTCAGACGGCTCACCATGAGTTGCCCAACGTGTGTGCGCAATCCCGATGTGCCCGGGCTGCTCGGCAGGCAACCTGGCTTCGAGCTCCCCGACCTTACCGAGGGCGCGGAATCGCTCCAGCTTACGATCATCGATTAACGCAATGCCGGCAGAGTCATAGCCACGGTACTCCAGGCGATACAGGCCCTCGAGTAGTATCGAACTGACATCTCTTTGAGCCAGGGCGCCTACTATTCCGCACATGATTCAAGTTTCCTTTGGTTGCTTGACCGGTTTGGACCAGCTGTCGATTGTAACCTGTTTTGCGCGCGAAACTGTGAGCCTGTTGGCAGGTACATCTTTCGTGATGGTGGATCCCGCACCGATAGTGGCATCGGGTTCGACCGTTACCGGTGCCACCAGTTGCGTGTTGGAGCCGATGAAAACCCCATCGCCGATCACGGTTTTATGCTTGTTAACGCCGTCATAATTACAGGTGATGGTGCCGGCGCCGATATTGACTGCGCTGCCCATTTCGGTATCGCCAATATAACTCAAATGGCTGACCTTGCTGCCTTTGCCGATTTGCGCCTGCTTGGTTTCGACAAAATTACCGATCTTGACCTGATCATCGCACTCTGTGCCGGGACGAATCCTTGCAAACGGACCGATACTGACGCCGTTTCCGATCACGGCCTCGTCAATCCAGGTCATCGGCATGATTACACTGTCGGCACCGATACTGCTGTTACGGATCACACAGTTGGCGCCGATACGCACGTTATCCGCAAGCATAACGGTTCCCTCGAACACGCAGTTGACGTCGATTTGCACATCGCACCCAAGCTTGATTTCACCGCGAACATCGATACGCGCCGGATCAAATATCTTTGCCCCCTGGGCCATCAACACGTCCGCCTGCCGCGTCCGATAAAGAGCTTCGACAGCTGCCAACTGTTGCTGATTATTGATTCCACTCACTTCACCCGGATCAGCGCACAAAATTGCTGCTACCCGGTCACCATTGGACACTGCAATATCAACGACATCAGTCAGGTAGTATTCGCCCTGGGCATTTTGGTTATCCAGCGCTGTCACCAGTTGCCGCAAACGGTTACCACGGATAGACATGATTCCGGAAAAACATTCGCCGATTTCCAGCTGTTCCGGGTTGGCGTCTTTATGCTCGACAATCTCGCGCACGGATTCATTCGCCTGGCGCACGACGCGACCATAGCCAAATGGGTTTTCGGGGATAAAGCTCAGGATACGAACCGCGGCATCGTCAGCAGCATCGACTATCTGCGCCAGGGTTTCGGCTCGAATAAGCGGTACGTCGCCAAACAGCACCAGTACATCGTTGCCCGGCTCGATGGTGTCGAGACATTGCGCCAGCGCATGCCCGGTACCAAGCTGCTCAGCCTGCTCGACGTACATCAGTTCCTGACCCTGCATGACGGCATGCACCTGCCCGGCGGCATGACCCGTAACCACGATAATCTGCCCCGGGTCGAGTTCACGGCTGCAGTCGACCACATGCTGCAACATTGGCTTGCCGGCCAGTTCGTGAATCACCTTGGGACGCGCGGACTTCATGCGCGTTCCCTGGCCTGCGGCGAGAATAACGATAGTCAGTGACATAGAAGAATACTAGGACAAAATCAGGCGCTTATTGTAATGGATTGCAGGTCAGGCCTGCAATGACGGACCTATTGGTCAAACAGGTCGGACTGATGATCTTCGACGCCGCCCTTAAAGGCGATACCTTCGTGTTCCAACAACCAGGCTTTTCGCTGCAGGCCGCCTGCATATCCAGTTAAAGTCCGGTCAGCACCAATGACTCGATGACAGGGTACAATAATCGCAATCGGATTCTTCCCGTTTGCCGCTCCGACAGCGCGCACCGCTTTTCGATTATTTACCATGTCCGCAATTTCGCGATAAGACACCGCCTGCCCGAACGAGATTTTCAGCAGGCTGTTCCAGACTGATTCTTGAAAAGCCGTGCCCTGTTGGTCCAGGGGCAGGTCAAAAGTCTTACGTTTACCATCGAAGTATGCCTGCAACTGTTGCCGGCAAGCCGTGGTTAACGCATTGGGCCGGTCTGCGGGTATTTCGCTATCGACAAAATCGACGTGGGTAATGCCTCGCGCGGATGCCTGTATGAGCAGAGTGCCTATGGGAGTGTTCATGGTTTCGCTAAACATGGATCAGGACTCCGCCGTTTGTGAATAGTGTCGCCGTCGTGATTGTCAGGGTAATGATTGTATCAATGCGGGTGGCGAGGACAACAGGGCATCGCCTGTGGTCGCTGCGCGGGATGACAGGTATAAAAAAAGGGGCTTACGCCCCTTTCTTATTTCTTTTTCAGCTTTCTGATGGCGGCGATTTGTGCCGCTGCGGCCAGAAGCTCGGCCTTGGCCTTGGCAACATCGAGATCGTCCTGCTGATCGGCGAGGGCTTCTTCGGCGCGTTTCTTCGCTTCAATCGCGGCAGCTTCGTCGAGGTCATGCGCGCGAATCGCGGTGTCTGAAAGAACCGTGACCAGGTGCGGCTGGACTTCCAGGATACCGCCGGATATGAAGAAAAACTCTTCGTTACCGTCACCCATATCGAGGCGTACCTCGCCAGGCTTGAGCGGCGATATCAGCGGCGTGTGGCGTGGCGCGATACCAACTTCACCCATTACCGCAGGCGCGTAGACCATGTAAGCCTCGCCGGAGAAGATTTGCTCTTCGGCGCTGACGATATCTACCTGGATGGTATTGGCCATGACAATACCTTACAGGTTCTTCGCTTTCTCGGCGACTTCTTCGATCCCGCCAATCATGTAAAACGCCTGTTCCGGGTACTGATCCATTTCGCCCTCGAGAATCTGCTTGAAGCTCGCAATTGTGTCCTTGACCGATACGTATTTACCCGGCGAACCGGTGAATACCTCGGCGACGAAGAACGGTTGCGACAGGAAGCGCTGGATCTTGCGCGCACGGCTGACCACGAGCTTGTCTTCCTCGGAGAGTTCGTCCATACCAAGAATCGCGATGATGTCTTTCAGTTCCTTGTAACGCTGCAGGGTACCCTGTACGCCACGCGCGGTATCGTAGTGCTCGTTGCCGACCACGTTCGGATCAAGGATCCGGGAAATCGAATCGAGCGGGTCCACCGCCGGGTAAATACCCAGTTCCGCGACCTGGCGTGACAGTACCAGGGTTGCGTCAAGGTGGGCGAAGGTAGTTGCCGGTGACGGATCAGTCAAATCGTCCGCCGGTACATAAACCGCCTGGAAGGAGGTGATGGAACCGGTCTTGGTTGAGGTGATACGTTCCTGCAGGACACCCATTTCGAGCGCCAGCGTCGGCTGGTAACCCACCGCGGACGGCATCCGTCCAAGCAGGGCCGAGACTTCGGTACCGGCGAGCGTGTAACGGTAGATATTATCGACGAACATCAGTACGTCACGGCCTTCATCACGGAAGTATTCCGCCATGGTCAGACCTGACAGCGCCACACGCAGGCGGTTGCCGGGCGGCTCGTTCATCTGACCGTAGACCAGCGCCACCTTGTCGATTACGCCACCTTCGGTCATTTCATGGTAAAAGTCGTTACCCTCACGAGTCCGCTCGCCCACACCGGCGAATACCGAGAAGCCCGAGTGCTCGACCGCGATATTACGAATCAGCTCCATCAGGGTTACCGTCTTACCCACGCCGGCGCCGCCGAACAGGCCGATTTTACCGCCCTTGGCGATGGGCATGATCAGGTCGATTACCTTGATGCCGGTTTCGAGGATCTCGGTGGTGGCGGCCTGCTCGTCGTAGCTCGGCGGCTTGCGATGAATCGGCATGCGCGATTCTTCACCGATCGGTCCCTTTTCGTCGATCGGGCTGCCGAGTACATCCATGATACGACCCAGGGTTTGTTGCCCTACCGGCACGGTGATCGGCTGTCCGGTATTGCTGACCTCGAGTCCACGGCGCAGGCCTTCGGCAGCACCCATCGCGATAGTGCGCACGACACCGTCGCCAAGCTGCTGCTGAACTTCCAGCGTCAGGCCTTCGGCTTCGGCGATTAAAAGCGCATCGTAAACCTTGGGAACAGCGTCTCGGGGAAATTCCACGTCGACGACTGCGCCGATTACTTCCACGATATTACCTGTGCTCATCTGTTAATCCTCTATCAAAACTTAAACTGTTTAAACTGCCGCCGCGCCGCCGACGATCTCGCTGATTTCCTGCGTGATGCTCGCCTGGCGTTCGCGGTTGTAAATTAACTGTAGCTCGTCGATCATCGAGCCCGCGTTATCGGTGGCGCTCTTCATCGCGATCATGCGCGCCGCCATCTCACAGGCGATGTTTTCGACAATGGCCTGGTACACCAGCGATTCAACGTAACGATCCAGCACCTGGTCGAGTACTTCTCTCGCGTCCGGCTCGTAAATGTAATCCCAATGATGGCTGTAATTATCGTCGGGCGCGGGTACCACCGGCACCAGCTGGGTCACCTTCGGCTGTTGCGTCATGGTATTCACGAATTCGTTGCTATAAAGGTAAATAGCATCGATCTCGCCTTCCATGAAAGCAGTGAGCAACACCTGCACCGAACCGATAATCTGTGACAGTTCAGGGGTATCACCGAGGTGGGTTGCTGTCGCAACGATTTTAGCGCCGATGCGCTTGAAAAAACCCTGCGCCTTGGTGCCGAAAGTGACAACGTTTATTTCGATGCCCTTCTCATCGAGTTCACCGACATGATCCAGGGCCTGCTTGAACATGTTGGTATTCAAACCACCGCAGAGTCCCCGATCGGTGGAAACGGCCACTATTCCGACCCGCTTGATTTCACGGTCGAACAGCAATGGATGCGGGTACTCGGTATTAGAGCTCGCGACATGGCTAACCACGCTAGCGATTTTCTCGGTGTAGGGACGGGTCGCGAACATTTGATCCTGCGCCTTGCGCATCTTGCTCGCGGCCACCATTTCCATTGCCGCGGTGATCTTCTGAGTGTTTTGTACACTCGCGATCTTGGTCTTTATCTCTTTGCCGGCAGCCATACTTAAGCTCTCTTAGTAGACGCCGTTGGCTTTGAAATCGTCGATTGCCTGCTTGATCTCAGTCGCGATATCGTCATTGTAATCACCGGACTCATTAATCTTGTCGAGCATGTCCTGGTTGTTGGAGCGGATGTGACCGAGCATCGCATCCTCGAAGGCAACTACCTTGTTGACATCGACATCATCGAGATAACCTTCGTTCGCCGCGTACAGCGAGATTGCCATTTCAGCAACCGACATCGGTGAGTACTGACGTTGCTTCATCAATTCGGTGACTCGCTGACCGCGTTCGAGCTGCTTACGCGTCGCCTCGTCGAGGTCGGACGCAAACTGGGAAAAGGCCGCGAGTTCGCGATACTGGGCCAGCGCCAGACGCACACCGCCACCAAGCTTCTTGATGATCGGGGTTTGCGCCGCACCACCCACGCGAGATACCGACAAACCGGCGTTGATCGCAGGCCGGATACCGGCGTTGAACAGGTCGGACTCGAGGAAAATCTGGCCGTCGGTAATCGATATAACGTTAGTCGGTACGAACGCCGACACGTCGCCGCCCTGAGTTTCGATAATCGGCAGCGCGGTCAGCGAACCGGTTTTACCCTTGATTTCGCCGTCGGTAATCTTTTCCACATAGTCGGAGTTGATTCGCGCGGCCCGCTCCAGCAGGCGTGAGTGCAGGTAGAAAACGTCGCCCGGGTAGGCTTCGCGTCCCGGCGGACGACGCAGCAGCAAGGATACCTGGCGATAAGCCCAGGCCTGCTTGGTCAGGTCGTCGTAAACGATCAGCGCGTCTTCACCGCGATCTCGAAAATACTCGCCCATGGTGCAGCCTGAGTAGGGTGCAATGAACTGCAACGCCGCCGAGTCGGAGGCGTTGGCGGCGACCACGATGGTGTGCTCCATGGCACCGAACTCTTCGAGCTTGCGCACGACGTTGGCAATGGTCGAGGCTTTCTGGCCGATACCGACGTAGACGCACTTGATACCGGTGCCCTTCTGGTTGATGATCGCATCGATCGCAACCGCTGACTTACCGGTCTGGCGGTCGCCGATGATAAGTTCACGCTGGCCGCGTCCGATCGGTACCATTGAGTCGATCGATTTGAGCCCGGTTTGCACCGGCTGCGAGACCGACTGCCGCGCGATAACACCCGGCGCGACTTTCTCGATCGGTTCGAACTGCGTCGCATCGATAGCGCCCTTGCCGTCGATCGGCTGGCCCAGCGAGTTGACCACGCGGCCGAGCAGCTGTTCGCCCACCGGCACCTCGAGAATGCGCCCTGTACACTTGACGGTATCGCCTTCCGACACGTGTTCGTAGTCGCCGAGAATTACTGCGCCAACCGAATCGCGCTCGAGATTGAGCGCCATGCCGAAGGTGTTACCGGGGAACTCGATCATTTCGCCGGACATGACGTCGGCAAGACCGTGGATGCGCGCGATGCCGTCCATCAGGGAGACGATGGTGCCCTCGGTGCGAGCTTCGGCGGTACTCTCGAAGTTCTTGATGCGATCTTTGATCAGTTCGCTAATTTCTGACGGATTAAGTTGCATTGCTTTGTATCCCGTAATTTAAAGTGTTCTGTTACCTGTTTACCGCGTGCACGAGTTTTTCGATCCGGCCGCTGGCCGAGCCGTCGATAACCAGGTCGCCCGCGGTAATCACGGCGCCTGCGATCAGGCTTTCGTCGACCTCGGCGATCAGTTTGATTTTCTTGCCCAGGCGTTTGGCCATGTTCTGCGCGATCTGCTCCTGCTGCTCGTCAGTCAGGGTTTGCGCGCTTCTGACCTGAACCTCGATCTTGCCCTCGGCTTCCTGTTTCAGCGTGGCGTAAAGCTCGGCGATTGCCGGCAGTGCCGCCAGGCGGCTGTTCTCGGCGAGCAGGCGGATGGCGTTGTTGAAATCGCTATCCGCGTCCAGCCCGGAAGCTTCCAGCACGGACAGGAAAATCTCGCCGATCTCGCGCGGCAGTACGTCAGGCGAGTCCAGAAAGGCGCGCATGTTATCGTCGGCGGCAACCACTGCCGCCGCCTGCAGCGCATTCTGCCAACTGTCGAGGCTGTCCTGCTCCTGCGCCAGCTCGAAAAAAGCCTTGGCGTAGGGTCGGGCAGCGGTTTCAAACTCAGCCATCGGTCAATCCTTAAATCTGCGCTACCAGGTCGTCGAGCACCGCGGCATGCGCCTTGGCATCGACTTCGCGCTTCAGAATCTGCTCCGCACCGGCTAACGCGATGCCGGAAACCTCTTTACGCAGCTGTTCACGCGCGGCGGTCACCTGTTGATCGATATCCGCGGTAGCCGTCACCTTGATCTTGTCGGCTTCTTCACGCGCACCCTCTTTGGCTTCGTCGACTATCTCGTTGGCGCGCTTTTGCGCCTGGTTGATAATTTCCTGCGCCTGGGTTTTGGCCTCATTGAGGCTTTCCTTGACCTTGATCTCGGCTTCCTCGAGGTCCTGCTGTCCGCGTTGCGCCGCGGCCAGGCCCTCGGAGATACGAGCGTTACGTTCTTCCAACGCCGCGATCAAAGGCGGCCAGATATATTTCATGCAGAACCAGACAAAGATCGCGAAGGTGATCATCTGTCCAATCAGCGTTGCATTGAAATTCATGTTGCTATCCTCGTTCTAATTGAGACCGGGGGTTTACGCTACCGCGAACATGACATACATCGCCAGACCAACAGCGATCATCGGGACCGCGTCGAGCAGACCGATGATAATAAAGAACTGGGTGCGAAGTATCGGGATCAGTTCCGGTTGACGCGCAGCGCCCTCGAGGAAGCGACCGCCAAGCAGGCCGACACCAATAGCGGCGCCCATTGCGCCGAAGCCCAGCATCAAAGCGCCAGCGATATAAAGCAAAGCTGATTCCATGGTTTTCTCCTAGTAATATTTCGAGTGAGTTGTGTTTAAAAGTTAATGCTCGGTCTGCGATGCCATGTCCAGGTATACGATGGTCAGCGTCATAAAGATAAACGCCTGCAAGGTAATGACCAGAATATGAAAGATCGCCCAGCCCAGCTGCAGGAAACCACCGAAGATACCGAGCGCCATTCCGCCGCTATACATCAGTGCAATCAGGATGAATATCATTTCGCCCGCATACAGGTTACCGAACAGACGTAGCGCCAGCGATACCGGCTTGGCGATAAGGGTAACGCCTTCCAGGATCAGGTTCACCGGCATCATGTATTTTGGAAACGGGTGGAACGCGAGCTCGGCAAAAAAACCGCCCGCGCCTTTAAATTTGATGCTGTAGTAAATCACCAGCGCGAACACGCCCAGCGACAGACCGAAAGTAATGTTGGGATCGGTGGTTGGCACGATCTTCAGATAGGGTAGCCCCATCAGCCCTCCGAGCCATGGCACCAGGTCGACCGCGATCAGGTCCATCAGGTTGAGCAGGAAGATCCAGACGAAAATCGTTAACGCCAGCGGCGCGACCAGCGCACTCTTGCCGGAGTAGGAACCGCGCACCGACTCATCGATAAACTGGATCATCATCTCGACGAAATTCTGCCAGCCGGTGGGCGCATCGCTCGATGCCTTCTTCGCGGCCCGATGGAAAAACCACAGGAATACCACGCCGAGGGCGATCGAGAAAAACATCGAGTCGAGGTTGATAGACCAGAAACCCATCTCCGCAATCTCGTCAGCACCGTGAGCAATACCCCAACTGCCATCGGCCTTCTGGCCGTAGGTCAGGTTGGTCAGGTGGTGCTTGATGTACTCACCCGCATTTGCGTAGCTGCCAGCCATGTCGATCAATTAACCCCTATTAAAAGTGGTGCGAACAAGCCGGAGATCTGGATCAGTACGAATCCGGCGAATAGTACTACGGGATCCCATGGATACCCCGAGGTGAACGCCAGCCCGAAAATCATGGCCATCATCGCCCACTTCCCGATCTCGAATCGGTATGCGTAGCCCAACCACTGCGTCGCATTGTTGTTATCTTCCGTGGCCGCTGTGGCCATTATCGTCCTGATACCGAAATAGGTTTTCGGCAGCAGCGCCGCCAGGCAGCCCACCAGGGCCGAAAACATCGCTGCCGTATCCCAGAGACCTGTGCCTATCAGGTAAATAGCCCCCAGAACATATTGAAGAATCAGCGTCCTTATAATCTGATTTTTCATCGCTTTTCGGGGGCGCCCTTCATGCTCGGATTACCCCGTCCGAAAAACGGTTGCCGAGTATAAACGAGTTAAACGCGAATAATCAATGACTCGAACCAATAATTTATAAACTCAAATGTTCGAGTATTCCCTCGAGTTCAGCAGGACTGTGGAAGTTGATCACGAGTTGACCAGAACCCTTTTTACCCGACTTGATTTTAACCCCCGCACCCAGCTTTTCGCTGATCCTGTTCTCCAGCCGCTTGATATCCGGGTCGGCTGCCGCTGGAGTGCTCCTGACCGTGGTTGCAGCCGACAGTGTCTTTTTCACCAATAACTCTGTTTCGCGAACTGACAGGCCCCGATTGACCACCACCTTGGCAATTTCAATCTGATCGTGACGGATAAGCGCCAGTAGCGCGCGCGCATGACCCATGTTCAACAAGCCCTTGTTGACTTGTTGCTTGACGGGTTCGGCGAGATCGAGCAGGCGCAACAGGTTGCTGACGGTCGCGCGCGAGCGTCCTATCGAATCCGCAACCTGTTGATGCGTAAGGTCAAATTCCTCGATCAGGCGTAAAAAAGCCTGCGCTTCCTCGAGCGGATTCAGGTCTTCACGCTGGATATTCTCGATCAGCGCAATCGCCGCCGCCGATTTCGAATCGATTTCCCGGACTACCGCCGGAACTTTCTGCAGGCCGGCAAGCTGAGCCGCGCGCCAGCGCCTTTCACCCGCCACCAGCTCGTAGTGACTGCCTTCGGGGCGCACCACGACAGGTTGCACGATACCCTGCACACGAATCGAGTCAGCCAGTTCCTGCAATGCCTCCTGATCGAACACCTGTCGTGGCTGGTATTTTCCGCGCTGAATACGATCGATATCGAGCTCGACCAATCCGCCGGAATTATCCTCAACCTCTGCGCGGGTGACGTCGTCAATGTTACCGATTAACGATCCCAGTCCTCTGCCTAGACGCTTTTTTTTCATAGTGTTTATTGATTAACGTAATGGTTGCGTTGTGCGTCCCGTCGTAATACTTCGCCCGCCAGAGCGAGATAAGCCATCGAGCCACGTGAATTTTTGCTGTATTTCAGAATCGACTGACCGTAACTCGGAGCCTCGGCGAGCGCAACATTGCGCGGGATCACGGTGCGATAAACACGATCACCAAAATGTTCGACCAGCTCGCTGGAGACATCGTTGGACAGGTTGTTGCGCGGGTCATACATGGTACGCAGCAAACCTTCGAGTCGAATATGCGGGTTGATACTGATCCGAATCTGCTCGATCGTATCGAGCAGCGACGATAGCCCTTCCAGGGCAAAGTATTCGCACTGCATCGGCACCACGACACCGTCGGCCGCGACCAGCGCATTGACGGTAAGCATGTTGAGCGAAGGCGGGCAATCGATCAGGATGTAGTCATAGTTGTCGAGCAGATTTTCGATGGCGAGCGACAATTGCCTTTCACGACCGATCTTGTTCATCAACTGCACTTCAGCCGCGGTCAGATCGGCATTGGCTGGCAAAACATCGTAGCCGGCTTCAGTCGAATGTTGTAGAGCCTGGCTGGCACTGACATCACCGAGCAACACGTCGCAAACACTGAGTTGCAAAGCATTCTTGTCGATCCCGCTGCCCATGGTGGCGTTGCCCTGCGGATCCATATCGATCAGCAATACGCGTCTCCTGGTCGCGGCCAGTGCCGCAGCCAGGTTGACTGTAGTGGTCGTCTTACCGACGCCACCCTTTTGATTGGCTATGGCAAAGGTCTGGGTCATAGTGGTGTTATTGTCACCAGGCTGCGCGTTTCGCTAATGCCCGGAACATTAAGGATTTCTTCCTCGAAAACGAATCTATTGCTATCCAGTTGCTGCACTTCCTTCTGCCTGAGCCCGGTTTTCATGGTGAGCAACCTGGTTCCCGGTGTCAGCAAATGCGTAACGCTGTCACAGAATTCCGCCAAAGATGCATAGGCGCGACTAACGATAAAATCCAGCGAGTCCGGCGAATGATAATCCTCAACCCGCGACTGCACAACTTGCGCGTTTTTTAATCCGCAATGGGCTATCGCCTGACGGATAAAACGAGTCTTGCGCGCATTGCTGTCGAGCATTACCCAAATCGCCTCCGGCATCGTAATCGCCAGCGGGATTCCCGGCAGCCCTGCGCCGCTGCCGACATCGAGCGCCTTACGGCAGCTCTGCAAACCGGGCAGGATCGAAAGACTGTCGAGCAAATGGTAGGACAACATCTTGCGCGGATCCCTGATTGCGGTCAGGTTGTAAACCTGGTTCCATTTTTCGAGCAGGTAAAGATACTCGATCAACTGATCGTGCTGGGTTTGTTGGAGCGTGAGCCCGAGCGCGTCAGTGCCTGCGCGGAGTTCACCGGCAAGATCCATTCAGGCCGTCTTTTTAGCCTGGTATTGATGCCTTTTAAGATGCACCAACAGCAATGAAATGGCAGCCGGGGTGACGCCCGAAATCCGACCGGCCTGACCAATTGTCGCGGGTCGATGCTGAGCGAGTTTCTGGCAAACCTCGTTCGACAGACCGCGCACCTCGGTGTAATCAAGTGCTGACGGCAACTCGGTTTGCTCGTGCTGGCTGGCCTTGTCGATCTCCTGCTGCTGACGATCGAGATAACCCGCGTACTTGACGTTGACTTCCGCCTGCGCACGAACCGTATGCGGGTAGGCTTCTGCGTGATCAATAAAAGGCATCAAATCCTCGACTTCAACTTCGGGCCGCCTGAGGATTTCGCAATAGCGATACTCACGCGTGAGCGGCTTTTGCAATGTTTCTGCCAACGCGTTGGCCGCCGCGGTACCCGGTCGCAGCCATAGATCGCGCAACACCTGGTTGAGGCTCTCAAGCTGTTCGCGATATTCCTCGAAAGCCCGCCAGCGAACGTCTTCCACCAACCCCAGTTCACGACCCCGCTCGGTTAAACGCAGGTCGGCATTGTCCTCGCGAAGCATCAGTCGATACTCCGCGCGCGAGGTAAACATGCGATAAGGCTCGTTAGTGCCGCGGGTAATCAGGTCGTCGACGAGAACGCCCATGTATGCTTCCGAACGCTTCAGTTCAAGCGCCTTTTTACCCTGCACCCCGGCTGCCGCATTGGCGCCGGCTATTAAACCCTGGGCACCGGCTTCTTCATAGCCGGTGGTACCGTTGATCTGGCCGGCAAAATACAGGCCTTCGATAAAACGGGTCTCCAGCGCAGGGCTCAAATCTCGCGGGTCGAAATAATCGTATTCGATCGCGTATCCGGGGCGTGTGATCAGGGCCTGTCCGAAGCCAGCCATACTGTTGACGAACTCCTGTTGGACATCGAAGGGCAGGCTGGTGGATATCCCGTTGGGATAGACTTCACCGAGTTTCAGGCCCTCGGGTTCGACGAACACCTGGTGCGAGGTTTTGTCAGCGAAACGGACCACTTTATCTTCAATCGATGGGCAATAGCGTGGGCCGACACCGTCGATTTCGCCGCTGAACAAGGGCGACCGGTGCAGGTTTTCACGAATAATGTCATGCGTTTTCGCGTTGGTGTGGGTGATGTGACAACAAACCTGCCCGGGATGCATGTCGAGTCTGCCCATGGTGGAAAACAGCGGCAGCGGGTCGTCGCCGGGCTGCTCCTCGAGACGGGTGAAGTCGATCGAGTTGCGATCGATGCGCGGCGGTGTACCGGTTTTCAGACGACCTACCCTGAACGGTCGGGCGCGCAGGCGCTCGGCAAGGCGGGTCGAAGGCGGGTCACCGGCACGTCCGCCCGCATAGCTGGAATCGCCAATATGGATTTGGCCGTCGAGAAAAGTACCCACGGTCAGGATCACCTTCGGGGCATAAAATTTGATTCCCATCTGGGTGACCACACCCTCAACAGCATGGCCGTTTTCAATCAGATCGACGACGGGTTGCTGGAAGATCGAAAGACCCGGCTGATGTTCGAGTTTTTCGCGTATCGCCATGCGATATAGCTGGCGATCAGCCTGGGCACGCGTGGCACGCACCGCCGGACCCTTGCGCCGGTTTAAAATCCTGAAATGAATACCGGCTCTGTCCGCGGCCAGCGCCATTTCGCCGCCGAGCGCATCGATTTCCTTGACCAGGTGGCCCTTGCCGATACCACCGATCGCGGGGTTACAGGACATTTGTCCAAGCGTTTCGATACTATGCGTCAGCAACAGCGTATCGACTCCCATGCGCGCAGCCGCAAGCGCGGCTTCGTTGCCCGCATGCCCGCCACCGACGACAATTACATCGAAACGCTGCTTGTATTCCATCCGGCTATATTAATCTAAAAGGGCGCGCATTCTAGCGTAATAGTGCGCCTTTGCCAAAATATGGCTTCGAGGAGGTCAGAGCACGGTTTTCGGTACTTTGGTTCAAGGTATTGTCAGGGATGACGAATAACGTGGTCTGTCCCCATTTATCCGATGACGCAATTGCAAGATCCCCGCTTTCGCGGGGATGACTTGGAGTGGCGGTAGGGATGACTTAGTCGGGAAGTGGGGATGGCCCAATGGCTTGTCATTCCCGCTAAAGCGGCCCTCCAGCGTACGCTGGGTTGACGTATCGGAATCTTGTTGGAGCATTGCAATAGCAGGGTTCTGATACTTTGGGCCGCCACGCGTGGCGGGGATAACCCGAGCGCGCGTGGGAACGATCCAGGGAGGCGGGGATGGCCCTATGGTTTGTCATTCCCGCGCAGACGGGAATCTTGTTGGGGCATTGTCATAGCAAGGTTTCTGATACGTCAGACCGCCAAGGGCATGTCAGAAAATGTGGAGGATGGCCTGAGAACGGAGCGGAGCCGACACGTGGAGAGATCTAAATCCGGGATTGATATTGGATGCAGACTAGCGGGAATGGGAAGAGATAAGCTCGGGGAGATCGTGCATACTATCGAAAACGAGATGGGCGCCGCTTGCCTCTAGCTTGTGCGCCGGCATCAACTCGGCAAAGCCGAACACGCGCATGCCGGCGGCAACAGCGCCGGCGATACCGATCGGGCTGTCTTCGATTACCAGGCAGCGCTCCGCCCGATAGCAGCCCATGGTGGTGGCGGCGTGGAGATAGATATCGGGATGCGGTTTGCCGCGCTCGACTTCGCTGGTACTGAATATATTGCCGTCAAACAGGTCGATCAGACCGGTTTTGCCGAGCGTCATTTGCATCTTGTCGTGCGAACCGCTTGAGGCAACGCAAAATGGAATGGACAGATCCCTCAACACCGATTCGATGCCTTCAATCGCTGCTACCGATTCCTCTAGCGCCAGGTTGATATCGTTCTGGTAACGCTGGTCCAGTTCCGCAGGAGGCGGCTCGCCAAGCATCACTTCGATCTTGTCGAGGCACTGTGCCCTCGAATGGCCGACAAAAGTATCGAACATATCTTCCAGGGTGAACTCGAGACCGCACACCTGCAGCAGGACATCGGCAAATACTTCGTTAGCGACTTCCTCGCTGTTGACCAGAACGCCGTCGCAATCAAATATTACAAGATCAAAGTTCTCGTTCAACTCGCCGGTCCAGGCGGTTCTTTTTTGGCGATGGTGGTGGCGAGTGCAACCATCGAAGATAAATCCGTCAGGTTGGATGGCACGACCAGCGTATTACCTTCCTTCGCCAGCTTGCCGAACTCGGCAATATAGGCCTCGGCGACCCGCAACTGCATTGCCGAATCACCGCCTTCGACAACCAGGGATTGCGCCACCCGGTACAATCCTTTTGAAGTTGCCGTGGCAACCGCCAGGATAGCCGCGGCCTCACCCTCGGCCTCGTTGATCTGCTGCTGCTTGGTAGCCTCAGATTCCTTGATGACACGCTGCTTTTCACCCTCGGCCTCGTTGATCTTGGCATCACGTTCGCCTTCCGAGGTAAGGATAACGGCGCGCTTTTCCCGCTCGGCGCGCATCTGCTTTTCCATCGCACTGAGGACGTCCTGCGGCGGGTTGATATTCTTGATTTCATAACGCAGCACCTTGACACCCCAGGGGTCCGAGGCTTTATCCAGTTCGGAAACCACGTTGGCGTTGATCATCGCGCGTTCCTCAAAGGTGCGGTCGAGAGCGATCTTACCGATCTCACTACGCAGCGTGGTTTGCGCCAGCTGCGATATCGCAAATCCATAGTCGGTTATGCCGTAGGAAGCACGTTCCGGGTCCAGCACCTGCAGGTAGAGCACGCCGTCGACGCCTACCTGTACATTATCGTTGGTGATACAGATTTGCTCGGGAATATCGAAAGCGAGCTCCTTCAAACTGTGCTTGTAGGCCGCGGATTCGATAAACGGAATCAGCACATGGAACCCTGCGCGCAGCGTACGGCTGTACTTACCGAGGCTCTCGATCACATAGGCGCTTTGCTGCGGTACCACTACCGCAGTCTTGAATATGATAAGGACGACAACTATTGCCGTGGCAATGGAAACCCAGAATGCAAAATTACCGTACATGGTTATTCTCCTTGCTGTTGTTGCTCGATGCGCTCCAGGCGCAGGGTGAGGCCGTCGACGCTGGCTATTTTGACATGCTGGCCAGCGGTGAAAGCCTGATCACTGTCGTTGATCACCGTCCATTCGGTGCCGCGGTAAGCAAGCCTGCCTTTCTCGCCGGACGGCAAGTCCTGCTCCAGCGTGACTACTTCGCCGGCTGGCCCGGTTTCGTAGCCAATCCCGGAACCACGCAATTTGGCGTAGAGTTTCCTGCGGAACAACAGCATCAGAATCAGCGAGATGACCGAAAACAGGATCCATTGCACCCATGGCTCGAGGCCGACACCACCCAGCTCGACCAGGCCGGTGATGGCAGCGGCAATGCCGATGAAAACCAGGTAGAAGCCGGCATCGACTATGAGCAGCTCGGAACCGAGCAGCGAGGCACCAAATATCATCCATCCCCACCAGGGCATCATCGTCTCCTGTCAGTTTGACGGCTCATCTTAAGTTAAGGGGTCAGCTGCGTGCAAGCGTGAATCTCCTGTGCACAGCGCCATTGCAAGATCCCCGCTTTCGCGGGGATGACTTGAGAGGGAGTGGGGCGGCTCTAAATTTTGTCATTCCCGCGCAAGCGGGAATCCGGTCGGCTCACTAGCTTCGAAGGGGACAGACTACTGTTTTTCGCTACTACCCCCAAATTTCTCGAGCGAGTTACAGAAAAACAGTGGTCTGTCCCCCGATTAGCTACGAATCAGGTAAAGGCTTCAGGACTGCGACTGGTTGAGCGCCTGGTCGAGATCCCAGAGGATATCGTCCAGGGTCTCCAGTCCAACCGAGATACGCACCATGTCCGGAGTCACCCCGGCGGCGATCTGCTGTTCCTCGCTGAGCTGTCGATGAGTGGTTGACGCCGGATGGATAATCAACGTACGTGCGTCGCCGACATTGGCGAGATGGCTCATGAACTGGGCACTATTGATAAATTTTTCGCCTGCCGCACTGCCACCCTTGACGCCGAAAGTGAAAATTGAGCTGGCGCCCTTTGACAGGTACTTGCTGACCAGTTCGCGGTAGGGATTGTCTTCGAGTCCAGCGTAATTTACCCAGCTTACCGCCGGGTGATTCTGCAGAAACTGCGCCGCACCCATCGCATTGGCGCAGTGGCGATCCATGCGCACCGGCAGGGTTTCAATTCCCTGCAGCATCATGAACGCGTTGAAGGGGCTCATCGCCTGACCCAGGGTGCGCAAGGTTTCGCAGCGCGCCTTCATGGTGAACCCGAAATCACCGAAGGTTTCATAAAAACGGATTCCATGATATCCATCCGAGGGTTCAACCATGCCCGGGAAATTACCGTTATCCCAGTCGAATTTTCCCGATTCGATCATCACGCCGCCCATGCTGGTGCCATGGCCACCGATAAACTTGGTTGCCGAATGCACGACGATATCGGCGCCATGTTCGATCGGTTTGCATAAATAAGGAGTCGCGAAGGTACTGTCGACGATCAGCGGAATGCCCGCATCGTGCGCGATCTGCGCAATCGCCTCGATATCGATAACGTTATTGGTCGGATTACCGATGGTTTCGGCATACAGCGCACGGGTTTTCGAGGTAATCGCCTTGCGGAAATTCTCCGGGTCGTCCGAATCGACAAAAGTGGTGTCGATCCCCATCTTGCGGAAAGTCACGTCGAATTGCGAAAAAGTGCCACCGTAGAGTGTTTTCGCCGATACCAGCTCGTCTCCCTGCTGCATCAGGGTCAGGATTGCGGTCATCTGTGCAGCCATGCCGGAGCTGACTCCCAGCGCGGCGCGGCCGTTCTCCAGCGAGGCCATACGCTCTTCGAAAACGGCGGTAGTTGGATTGGTCAGGCGCACATAAGTGTTGCCGAAAGTCTGCAGATTGAACAGGCTGGCCGCATGTTCCGCGTCATCGAAAACATAAGACGTGGTCTGGTATATGGGTACCGCACGCGCACCGGTAATCGGGTCAGGAATCTGCCCCGCGTGCAAACAACGTGTTTCTATACCGAATTCCCGATCTGCCATGAACTGCTCCCGTTACCGGTTAAAAACCCGTGGACGTTGCGACGAAATAACACCGGTATTTACACCGATCGTGTTCAAACCGCCGAACAGGCGAGCATACTCAATTTTCATACATCGGTCCATGACCACTTCGGGTCCGGCGTCGCGTGCTTTCTGCGCAGCTTCTTCGTGGATTATGCCCAGCTGCATCCAGACGACTTTGGCCCCTATTTCTATGGCCTGGTCGACGAATGGAGGAATTCGATCGACACGCTGGAACAGGTCAACGACATCGACCGGGCCGGGGATATCGCGCAGGTCGGCATAACATTTCTGGCCGAGAATCTCATCGTACTTCGGATTAACCGGAATCACCTCGAAGCCATGATCGAGCAGGTACTTGGCAGCAAAATTACTCGGTCGAGACCAGTCAGCGGAAAGCCCAACCACGGCCACACGCTTATAGTCGTTGAGAATTCGGCGCAGATCCTTGATATCGGTCATAACTCTCTGGCGCGTTCGCGCAGTTCAAATTTCTGTATTTTCCCGGTCGAGGTTTTTGGTAACGGTCCGAACACCACCTTGCGCGGAGCCTTGAAACGCGCCATATTTTGCAGACAAAATTCGATGATTTCCTGTTCACTGGCCTCGGCACCGTCACGCAGGGTCACAAAAGCACAGGGGGTCTCACCCCATTTTTCATCGGGCATTGCCGCGACCGCCGCCTCGAGAACTGCCGGGTGCCCGTAGAGGATGTTTTCGACTTCGATGCTGGAAATGTTTTCACCACCGGAAATAATAATGTCCTTGGAACGATCGCGAATTTCAATGTATCCATCGGAATGGCAAACCGCGAGATCGCCCGAGTGAAAATAGCCGCCGGCAAAGGCTTGCTGGCTCGCCTGCGGGTTCTTCAGGTAACCTTTCATGACGATATTGCCGCGAAACATGATTTCGCCGATGGTTTCGCCATCGCGCGGCACCGATTCCATGGTTTCCGGATCCATCACTACCAGCTGTTCGAGCATCGGGTAGCGCACGCCCTGGCGCGACTTCATCCCCGCCTGCTCGGCTATCGACAGCTCGTTCCATTCCTCGTGCCAGGCGCAGACAACCGCCGGGCCGTAGGTCTCGGTCAGGCCATAGGCGTGGGTCACCTCGAAGCCAAGCTCTGCCATGGACTCGAGAATTGCCGGCGGGGGTGCCGCCGCCGCGGTCATGATATTGACCTGGTGATCGATACCCGACTTCAGCTCGTCACTGGCATTGGCCATTAAATTAAGCACGATCGGCGCACCGCACAGATGGGTTACGCGATGTTGCTTGACCGCGTTGAAGATGTCGTCGTCGCGCACCGCCCGCAGGCATACGCTGGTTCCGTTCAATGCGGCCAGCGTCCAGGGGAAGCACCAGCCGTTACAGTGAAACATCGGCAGCGTCCATAGATATACCGGATGCGCGCCCATGCTCCAGGCAACAGCGTTGGAGATTGCGTTGAGGTAGGCGCCGCGATGATGCGTGACCACCCCTTTGGGATCGCCGGTAGTACCGGAGGTGTAGCCCAGTGAAATTGCCTGCCACTCATCCGCGGGCAATTGCCATTCGAAGTCGCTATCCCCCTGCGCGAGAAAAGTTTCGTAATCCATGTCGCCGATGGATTTGCCACCCTCGAAGGCGGGGTCGTCGACATCTATTACCAGCGGCCTGTCGTCCAGCTGATCCAGCGCTGCCTCGATCGTTGGCGAAAATTCACGGTCGGTAAACAGAATTTTCGCCTGGCCGTGGCGCAGCTGAAAGGCGATCACATCGGCATCGAGACGGATATTAAGCCCGTGGATGACGGCACCCGCCATCGGTATCGCGAAATGTGCCTCGCACATTGCCGGCACGTTAGGCAACATCAAAGCAACCGTATCGTCAGGCCCGATGCCATGCCGGCGTAACGCCGAGGCAAATCGACGACAGCGCCGGTAAGTTTCGGCCCAGCTCTGCTCGAGTTCGTGATAAATGATCGCCGCGCGCGCTGGATAAACCGCGGCGGCACGTTCGATGAAGGTCAGTGGTGAGAGCGGTGTGTAATTGGCCGCATTCTTATGGAGATCGGTGGAGTACTGACTGACCGAAGTCATTTTCCAATCCATTCGGGTTTGCGCTTCTGGATGAATGCATCGATACCTTCGCGCGCATCGTGCGAGTCCATATTACAGGCCATGCGCTCGCTGGCATAAGCATAGGCTTCGCTCAAATCCATGGTTAACTGTCGATAAAACATTTCCTTGCCCAACTTGATCGCATGGGCGGATCTGGCGACGATTTTTTTCGCTAGCGCAATCGTCGCCTGTTCGAGCTCCGCGGCAGAGACCACTTCATTGACCAGGCCATACTGCTGCGCAGTTTGTGCTGAAATGAAATCCCCGGTGAGCAACATATGCAGTGCCTGCTTACGTCCCATGTTGCGGCTTAAAGGCACCGCCGGGGTTGAACAAAACAGGCCGACGTTAATACCGGAAACCGCAAAGCGGGAATCTTCTGCCGCAAGCGCGAGATCGCAATTTGCCACCAGCTGACAACCGGCCGCGGTGGCAATGCCGTTAACCCGGGCGATCACCGGTTGCGGTAGCTGGTTGATGGTCAACATCATCTTGCTGCATTTGTTGAACAGCGCCTGGTGAACTTCACGCTCCTCGCTGGCACGCATTTCTTTCAGGTCGTGACCGGGACAGAACGCCTTGCCGTTAGCCGCGATAACGACGACGCGCACCGAGTCATCCTGGTTGATATCATCGAGAGCGGTTTGCAATTCGGTTAGCAGTTCGCCGGACAGCGCATTGTATTGCGCCGGACGATTCAACGTCAGCGTAGTAATACCGTCGCTGTCCTCGCGTAACAGAATGGATTGGTCGATTACCTGGTCGGCGGGAGCACTCATGGGCTTTTCCTCACTGAAACTTGTTCCTGATATAGATTGAAAAATAGTCGCCGTAACGCTGCTGCAATTCGGGCAGTTTCCAGTCCTGGCCCGTTACCTTACCGCGACATAAAGCGCTGCCGCAATGGCAATCGAGCAAATAATTGTCGCTACGCTCCATCGAGTAATCATGACACAGTTCCTCGCCTGCCCTGATATCGCGCATCGCGACATAGACCACCTGTCCACGGAAACCGACGTTCGGGTCGCAGGAGTGATTGATGAACACCGACATATCATCCACGTCATCGGCGGTGCATGGCGCCAGGTAAAATTCATCGTCGATTTGCAGCGCCATGTCCCCGGCCTCCCGCGTGGCCTGCTCGAGTTCTGCGCGCGTAATGATATTGCCGGCCTTGATGGCGACAATCTCGTCCCTGGCGATATCGGCAATCGCGATCACGCCACGGCCGGCGAGCGTATCCTCGCGCACTTCAATCTTCGCAGAGCGATAGGTTTTCATAGCGGCAACCCGATATGCGGGACTGGTAAGAACAGGTTTCACATTACCGCGCCGGGGAAATGTTTTCAATCTGTACAGGACAGCGGGTTATTTGCCTGGCGAATCGACAGCCGGAAACCCGAATGTACGGGCAAAGCCGGGACCAGTCGTTAGACGCGACTAGTGGCTATACCGGGCAGGGATTATTAGTAAACGTCGCGCCTGTCGCGCAACGACGGCTATTGGCTGGAATAGCCCTACTTGGCTGGTTTGCGGGCGGCGTAAGCCGAGTAGCCGAGGGCCGAGCGGCGATTGAGATTGTCCGCATACTCCTTGACATACTCGGTGACCGCCTTAAGGCTGCCGGAACGCTTACCCGTGATTGCTGACGACCCCTCACCGATGACATATTCATACCATTCCCCTTCCTTGACGCCTTGCGGGGGTTTCGTCTTCTCGATACTGGTGACGGGGAACTTGTTTTCGATTACTGCGTCGTCGGTTGAATCAGTCATTTTATTTTCCTAAATCGCATATCGTTCAGGCGGCTGCACGCCGGCCGGGTTTATTACGCTGCTTCGCTCCCTGCATTGCGGGTCTGCCCGAATGCCCATTGGCTTTAGCCTGAAACTTTCGCCGCGGCTTATTGTACGCTTTCTGCCGCTTTTGTGCTTTACCGCGTTCGATCGGCTCTGCCTTGATGCTCGGGTCCGGCTCAAAACCATCGACAATCTGCCGCGGAATATCTCGCTTGATAAGCTTTTCGATATCCCGCAAAAGTTTCAGTTCATCGACGCATACCAGCGAAACGGCTTCGCCTTCGCGCCCGGCACGCCCGGTGCGGCCGATACGATGCACATAGTCTTCGGCGACATTGGGCAAATCATAGTTGACCACGTGCGGGAGCTGATCGATATCAAGCCCGCGCGCGGCTATATCGGTTGCCACCAGTACCTGCACCTTACCCGATTTGAAATCGGCCAGCGCCCTGGTGCGCGCACCCTGGCTTTTGTTGCCATGGATTGCGGCGGCATCGATGCCATCGCTAATCAATTGCCCGGCGAGGCGGTTGGCACCGTGCTTGGTGCGGCTGAAAACCAGTACCTGCTGCCACTGGTTGGAGCCAATCAGGTAAGACAACAATTCACGCTTGCGGCTCTTGTCAACCGGGTGCACCAGCTGTTGAATCGCGTCCACGGTCGTGTTGCGTCGCGCTACTTCGATTAAAGCCGGCGACTTCAGCAGGCCATTAGCCAGCTTTTTGATATCGTCGGAAAAGGTCGCGGAAAACAGCAGTGTCTGCTTGTGTTTCGGCACCAGCGCGAGCACTTTGCGAATATCGTGGATAAAACCCATATCCAGCATGCGGTCGGCTTCGTCCAGCACCAGTAATTCGACGCGGGAAAGATCGACCGATCTCTGACTTACATGGTCGAGCAGTCGACCCGGCGTCGCCACCAGGATATCGACGCCACGAATGAGTTTCTGCTTCTGTGGATTAATGCTGACACCACCGAAAACCACGGCTGATTTTAACGGCAGCCACTTGCTGTAGGCGGCAATGCTGTCCGCTACCTGAGCCGCTAGTTCACGGGTCGGGGTTATCACCAGCGCTCGAATCACGCGGCGACCTTTTTGCGGCCGTTGCGCGGCGTCCAGGCGCTGCAATAAGGGCAGGGTGAAGCCTGCGGTTTTACCGGTTCCGGTTTGCGCGCTACCCATCAGGTCGCGACCTTCGAGAACCAGCGGGATAGCCTGTTGTTGGATCGGGGTTGGGGTATCGTATCCTTTTTCGGATACGGCACGCACCAGCTCGGCTCTCAGGCCAAGGTCTTTAAATGACATGTTTAAAACTTCTCCAGCAATCGACCCGCCAAAACACACTAACTGTGCCCGGAACGGTCAGGGTAGATTCAATGCAAATAGAATGGGAAATCGTAAGGAATTTCCATATTAGAGGCAGGTGCCGACCGATCAGCACCAGAAAGATTGCGAGTACTATACAGGAAAGCGCTGTAAATAGGTGATTTATATTACAAAACCTGAAATCGACTCCCTTACTGACCAGGTTGAGAGATCCCGGTACTCCGGACTGCCGTTTTCGCGGGCATAGCCTGGCGCTTCGAAGTTGACAGGCCACGTTTGTCAGAAAAACGTGGTTTCTCGCTTTCGGTCTTCTAGATTCCCGCCTGCGCGGGAATGACAGCGAACCGGAAGAATCTGGTCTGTCCCCAATTGATCGTTGCTTTTTGCGGGAATGGCAGCGAAACGGGCAACCCGCAGACACTTCGGCCATCGAGATTCCCGCTTGCGCGGGAACGACGGGGAACTGGAAAAACGTGGTCTGTCCGCTAGTCGTTGTCGGTCAGGCCGGCGCCGGCTCCGGCGCGCGATTCTGCGGTTGCGGGCGCGTAGATTTTACAGGCGAGTTCATCAATACTTTTAACAATCTCTTGGTCAATCGCGTAGGCCAGCGTCGACGGCAATTGCTGCGGGTCCGACAAGTCATCCTGCTGACAACTCACGGCATCGACCCGGGTGAGCAACAGGTCATCGCGATTACCATCGATGCTGAGCCCGTTTTCGAAACAGCTGACTCGCACGCCGGCCCAGGCCGTGGTGAAAACGGTTTGATGACAGCGCGCGGCCTGACCGACGGTTGCGGCAAGCAACAGCGGCCAGGCGGTCGGACCGAGGTTGAATACCCTGCCATCGAGCATTTGCGCCGAGCGGTCTGCGAGTGCGGCGCCGGTGACAATTGGACACAGCAGGCCGCCGCTGGCATGCCATGGCTGCGTGCCGGCTTGCGGCATAAACGCGTGATAATCCTTACCCGCCAGTTCCTGCAAATGGGCAAGCATGGTTTCGGGGCCGGGAAGATTAAACGCCGCCAGCCATCGCGCCGCCTTGCCGGCCTCTTCCGCCAGGCCCCAGTCGAGGCCACAGGCACGCGCAACCTTGCGTAGAGAGGTTTCGGTTTCGGCGAGCGTGAGACGGTAACTCACGGTGCCGCGGCGAGTAATTCATGCGGGAACGGAGCGTCCTGGTACATACAGATGCGCACCCAGCGATCAGAGCGCGGATCAAACCTGGTGGCGCCAAAAAACGACAGTTTACAGCGCAGAATGTCGATCGGCAGCATATCGGCGGCGATCAGATTGTCCTGGATTTCGGCATATGGGCGCACCGACAGGTTTTGTACGCGTCGCGCCGTATGGCGGTGCTCAGGGTGGGCAAGCAGGAACTCGGCAACCGTCGATCCCCCTTCCCAGGCCATCAGCGCAGTGTTCATGCGCTTGATATCGCAGCCAACCGCGAGCGGCAGTTCGTATTCGGCACCGGGTTCATCGAAACGCTCACCGACACGGGGTTCGAGCTTTTCCGCCGAGGTGTACCAGAAGCGCGCGATGTTTTCAGGCTGCTCGTAATCGACCTGCACGGCCCACCGACACCGGGTTTCGATAATTTCGCGCAGGCGCTCGACTGGCATCGCGCCGTCGATAAAAAAGGCCAGGTGTTCATCGGCATCCATGCACTGCGTCAATTCATCGACCAGCTCGCCATAGGGCTCGATCAACAGCGAAACCAGCTGTTCCTGCCCCTCCAGCGACAGGTTTACTTCGGCCCAACGATAAAATCGGTCCCAGGGATGATTCTCGTGCAGCGAGTCGGTGGAGATATAACCAGCCATCGCGTCGAGATCTGCGTTCAGCGCGTCGAGTTTTTCGATCTGGATCGGGTGCTGCGAATGCCATCGCGCCACGTTAAAGCGGGCATGCTCAAAATGCTGTTTGAATTCAGTGACCTCGTCTGCTTCCGCCTGCGCCAGAGAGCGCACGCGAGCGAGCGCTTCTTCTCGGGCCATCATCCAGTTGTTGAGCAATGCCGGGTGATTGATTAGAAACGGCGCCATGCCAAGCCCGGTGGAGTTGCCGACACCGAAACGACGACGCAATTCAGGATCGATCGCGACCGCCTGCTGATCACCCTGCGCGGCGGCGATATGCTCTACCAGGTCGAGCGAGAAGGCACGCGTTAACCAGACTGACAGCATCTCCGCCTGAAACGGGGCACTAACTTCGGGCCGGTCGGCTATCGACAGGCGATCGGCGGCGCCGAATTTACCCGAGCCATAAACCGCGGTGGTGCGGATCAGGTAACCTACTGCTTCGACCTGCTCGCGGTCCGGCTGTCTACCTGCAGCCAGGCAATCGACCACGTGTTGCCACAGCCGCACCGATCGATTGGCGCGCGACAGGCTGAGTTCGGAGTCTGAAATCCGCCCTGCTTCCTGCTTCGGCACATTCTGTTGCAGACGATCAAGATCGGCCTCGGAGGGGATTCCATCAAACAATGCAAAGGTCGAGTCCCAGGCGGTGGCAATAACTCGATCCGAGCGCATGTGATCAGGCAGATCATGTGAAAACGCGACCAATGAATAATTGCGCTCGGGGCCATAAACGGTGTAAACCGCGCGACCGAAGCCCTGTTCGTCGATGGCCCACAGGTTGCGACTGAACTTCCAGTCCTCCTTTTTCAGGCGGCGCAGCAAGGCGCGCATGAATGACAGCCGGGTCTGGTGAAAACTGCCCATACGGGCCAGCCGCATCACGACCTCGGGAGGTCTGCGGAAGTTGGCTGCATCAGGCATCGGGTTTTTATCTGCGCAATCGATCATGTCTAGTAATCCGGGCCAAAATTTTCATCGAAGAAACGTAGCCAGTTATTACCCATTATTTTGGCCGCGTCCGCAGCATCGAATCCGACCTCGAGCAAACCCTTTTCGACATTGCCGAAGTCGCGGCTGTCGTTAAACCATTCAGGCATCGACGGGAAACCTGCATTACTGGCCGAGCCCTCGCCATAATCAATCTTCTTGGTCCAACGGCCGACGCGCATCCATTCGACCACCGAGTCCGGTTGATCCTGGCACAGGTCGGAACCGAGGCCGATATGGTCGACCCCCATGATCTCGGCACAATCGGCAATCATCCGGCAGAAACTCTGCAGACTACAATCGCTGCCATCTTTGAGATGATGTGGATACATACTGAAACCAAGCATGCCGCCGGTTTCACCGAGACCTTTTAGAATTGCGTCTGATTTGTTGCGCAGTGCCGGGTGCCAGAAAGCCGGATTGGCATGGGTTACTACGATGGGGCGTTCGCTGATCTCGATTGCATCCAGCGTCGAGCGTTCGGCCGAGTGACTCATGTCGACGACGAGGCCGACACGGTTCATTTCAGCGATCACCTCACGGCCCATCCGCGTAACGCCGCTATCTTCGGCCTCGTAACAACCGGTCGCAAGCAGCGACTGGTTGTTGTAAGTCAATTGCATGAAGCGCGCACCCAGCGTATGCAGGATTTCAACCAGGCGGATATCGTCTTCGATCGGCGACGGGTTCTGGAAACCGTAAAAAATCGCGGTGCGGTTGGTATCGCGTGCAAGGCGCACGTCGTCACCGCTAAAGCCCTGGAAGATCAAATGCGGGAAGCGTTCGAAATAACTGTTCCATTGCTCCATGTTGGCCACGGTTTCGCGGAAATTTTCATGGTAGGCAATAGTGACATGCACCGCGTCCACCCCACCGGCGCGCATTTGCTCGAAGATCTGTTCCGACCAGTTCGCATATTGCAGCGCGTCGATGCGATAGCCGTCACTCATGCCGGGTTACCACTGGCGATATAAGCGGTTTTCACCGTGGTGTAAAACTCCTCGGCGTATTGCCCCTGTTCGCGAGGACCATAGGAAGACTCGCCCCGGCCGCCGAAGGGCACGTGGTAGTCGGTGCCAGCGGTCGGCAGGTTAACCATCACGCAACCGGTTCTGGCGTTGCGACGGAAGTGGGTTGCGCGGGCGAGATTGCTGGTAATAATCCCCGCGGTAAGCCCGAAACGGGTGTCATTCACCGTTGCCAGCGCCTCGTCGTAAGAATCGACCTTGATCACACAGGCTATCGGCGCGAACAATTCCTCGCGGTTTACCTGCCAGTCATTGCGAGTATTGACGAAAACCGCCGGGTTCATGAAATAACCCTCGGTAGCGCGGTCGACGCGTTCGCCGCCACAGAGCAGTTCGCCACCCTCGTTTTTGGCGAGCTCGACATTGGCGAGGTTTTGCTGCAACTGGGCATCGCTCACTACCGGGCCAATTTGAGTGCCGGCCTCGAGCGCATGACCGACAACCATGTTGTTGGCGCCATCGACCAGGCGTTCAACGAACTGGTCATGAATGTCCTTGTGCACCACCAGGCGTGACGAGGCGGTGCATTTCTGGCCGGTGCTGCCGAAAGCGCCGCCCAGCGCACAGGCGATCGCCGTGTCGAGGTCGGCGTCATCCATTACCGCGAGGGCATTCTTGGACCCCATCTCGAGCTGGATCTTGGTAAAATTGGTTACCGCGGCCTGGGCTATGCCACGCCCCACCGGCACCGAACCGGTAAAGCTGATCGCATTGATCTGCGGGCTTTCCACCAGCGCCTGGCCGACATCGCTGCCGGATCCCATGACCAGGTTGAACAGCCCCGCGGGAATGTCCTGGCGGGAAATGATTTCGGCCAGTGCCACCGCGCTCGCCGGCACCAGGTTAGCAGGCTTCCAGATCACCGCGTTACCGAAGGCGAGCGCAGGCGCGATCTTCCACACTGCGGTGGCGACCGGGAAATTCCACGGTGAAATGATCGCCACGGTGCCGACCGGTTCGCGGCACACGTCGACTTCGATGCCGGGTCGAACCGAATCGGCATTGTCACCGATCTGACGCAACGACTCGGCTGCGTAGTAGGTGAAGAACTGTCCCGAGCGATAAACCTCGCCCTTGCCCTCGGGTTGGGTCTTGCCTTCCTCGCGGGCGAGCAAAGTGCCGAGCTCGTCGCAGCGCGCGATCAACTCGTTGCCGATCGCCATCAAAACATTGTAACGTCGCTCGATCCCGGCTTTACCCCATTCTCTCTGCGCCGCCTGTGCGGCGTCGAGGGCACGCTGTAACTGCGCGCTATCGGCCTGGGCGTAATGGCCGATAGTATCGGACAGGTCTGATGGGTTGATGTTGGCGACTTGATCGCTTCCGGCAAGCCATTCGCCGGCGATGAAATTCTGGTTCAGATTGGACATTTTGGTTCCCGCAAACGACTTGAAAACAGCCTTACACCTTAAATCCGGCAGATCACGCCGTCAATGATAATCCGTGGTTGTTACTACTGTTTAAACCGCCTCGAGGGGCGGGTTCCTGCGCTCGTGGCAGCATTGTAAGATTACTGCCGGGCCGCCGTTTACGCGGGGATGAACGCATGCCCCCGTCATTCCCGCGCAAGCGGGAATCCCGAGACCTACGCATTGTCGGGAGATCACAATAAGCCGGACCGTGGTTTACGCGGGAATAAAGGCGGAGACAGGGTTTTAACGGCGGGCTCAGGCGGCGGGTTCTTTCGCTTCCAGGTAATCGGTCATGTCTTGCGCCGATAGAGGCTTGCTGAAATAGTAACCCTGGTAGATTTTACAACCGTACTGCCTCAGCAGGTGGAACTGGTCAAGGTCTTCGACGCCTTCGGCAACCACATCGAGGCCGAGATGCTTGGACAGGGCCAGGATCGATGCCACCATCGCCTGATCGCCGGGATCGTTGCAGATATCTTCAACAAAAGAGCGATCGATCTTGATGTGGTTTACCGGTAGATTCTTCAAATGGGCCAGCGAGGAATAGCCGGTACCAAAATCATCCAGCGAAAAACTGATGCCGCGATTGATCAGCTCCTGCATCCGCAAAATCGCATCGTCGATGTTGTGGATAATATTATGCTCGGTCACCTCCATGATGACGTTTTCGGAAGGCACATTGATGCGCTCGAGCTGGCTTTCGATATTGCGCGCAAACTGTGCATCACGAAACTGGCGCGGGCTGATATTGATACAAAGCATGAAGTCCTTCTGCGCCAGTCCGTCTTGCATCCACAGCGTCATTTGCCTGAGTGCGGTCTCGATGACCCAGCTACCCACCGCAACAATCTGACCGGAGGATTCCAGTACATCGAGGAATTCAGCCGGCGCAACGACGCCAAGTTCGGGATGGTCCCAGCGAATCAACGCTTCGACGCCGATAACTTCCATCGACATATTGACCAACGGTTGGTAGTAGAGGCGAAACTGGTCATCTTTAAGTGCCCGGTGTAACTGGTTTTCAAGCTCCAGTTGACGGGTAACATCGTTACTCATGCTCTCGCTGAAAAACTCGAGTCCGTTGCGACCTTCACGCTTGGCCTGGTACATCGCCGTATCAGCATAGCGCTGCAGGTCGTGACCGTTTACTTCATCCCGCGAGATCATCGAAATACCGATACTGGCGGTCACGCGCAACTCGGTGTCATGGATGCGACATTCCATGCTGATGGCATCACGTATCTTGTTGGCAATATCACGCGCAAGCGAGATTGCCTCCCTGCCGTCGACACTCAAAGCGGATAAAATAACAATAAACTCATCGCCACCCAGCCGCGCCACGGTATCGTCTCCGCGCAAATGCCCCTGCAGTCGCCGCGCCATTTCCTGCAGCACGAGATCCCCCGCGGGATGTCCGAGTGAATCATTGATATTCTTAAAATTATCAAGATCAATAAACAACAGGGCGCCGAAAATATGTGTTCGCCTGACGCGCGCCACTTCCATGTCGAGACGCTTGGCGAGCTCATTACGATTGGGCAAACCGGTTAGCGTATCGTAATAGGCAAGATACTCGACACGTTCCTCGGCCGCTCGCAGGTGGCGAATATCGCGTGCAATGGTGGATAAAAATTCGATCTCACCATGATTGTTGCGATGCGAGATCAACACCAGCGAAGTCAGCACCTTTTCGCCGTTGAGCGAGAGGAAGGTTGTTTCCTCGGTCCACATACCCTCGCGGATCGCGCAAGGTATCCCTTCACTGAGGATCTTCTGGCCATCGGCGGGAGAATGAAAATCAACGAGTCTGATACGATTGATATTCTCATTCTCGCCAATTCCGAGCAGGTTACGTCCTGCCTGGTTGATGTAGGTTACAAAACCGTCCAGGTTGGCGATGCAGATCAGGTCCGGGGTAGCTTCCAGAATCGCGGTCAGACGTTGCTGCCGTTCGTGGGCAAGTTTCTGATCAATGACCAGGCGCCATTCACGCATCACCCGACTCGCAGTGCGCGGCAACGACGCCATGGTTTCCGCGGTTTTAACGATATATTCCGCCGCACCCGACCTGATCGCATTGACCGCAACCTTTTCATCGCTGTAGCTGGTCATGACGATAGTGGGACAGTCCGAGCCAGGATTTAACAGTTCGGTACCTTGGCCATCGGGTAACTCGACGTCCGTAATGATCAGATCAGGGCTGGAGAGATCGAGCTGGGATTTAGCCTGCTCCAGTGTCGAGGTAACCACCAGGCGACAATGCGACTCAGTGGCAAAGGCAAGATTGATCAGTGCGACGTGATTTTCGTCGTCTTCAACGAGTAATATGTTGTATTCGGCCTGATTTCGCATACCGCTGCTTTCTTGTTATCACTACCAGAAAATTTTCTGTCTGCTTTATCGGCAGGCGCGTGTTTATCCTAAGATAATACTTCTGACTTCCGCGCACTGCTGCTCGCCGGTTTCAACTATGCCGGTGAGGCTATCCTGATCGATTTCGAGTTCCTCTATCAGTTTTACCAGCCTGGTATCGGATCCGTCTGCCGAGGCAACATCTGTGTCTGCCAGCAGGTTTGCGAGAGCAAGTATCATGATTTCCACCTGACTGCTCCTGGCCAGCTGATACTGGTGATGACATCGAGCCATCTCACTCGATTCCTCTGCCAGGCCCCAGGCCCTGATCAACAACGCACCAACCTCGGCATGGTCGAAGCCCAGTATTTCCCGCTCCGCCTGATCGCGAAGCTGATGCTGCTCGTTAATTTGCCGCCTGACCTCACCAGCCAGTGCCGCTTTCTGCTGATAGATGACGAGTATACCCAGATCGTGCATGATCCCGGCAACAAACAGAATTTCGGGGTCACAGTCGCCCACTGATCGCGCCAGTAAGCGTGCCAGGATAGCGCAGCGCAAGCTATGCAACCAGAATTCATCGACATCGACCCCTTTATAATCCAGTGCGGTCATCGCGCCGATTACGGTGGTTGCCAAAACCAGATTGCGCAATTCCAGCTCGCCGATAAGACCAACCGCGGAACTGACAGTCTCGATTTCCCGGGGAAATCCATAATAGGAACTATTGGCGATGCGCAGTACGCGCGCGCTCGGGGCGGGATCGTAGGCAACGATTTCCGCAATCTGTTCACGGCTATGCAAAGGATCATCAATCGTTTCCTGCAGACGCAGATAAATTTCCGGCAAGCTGATCAAATGCAGGACCGAATCGACAAGCAATTGAGGAGTGCCTACTCTGGCACCATTATCCATAATCTACATCTATCTGGGGGTCTGGTCTGAGTATAGACGGGATACTTCGAGTCTGTGGGGGAATATATGCACTGTTAAGAGTTTACCGCCAGGGATTCTGGTTCCAGGCCAACCAGTAATAACCGAGGTCTTCCATCAGGGATTCGAAGCGGGGAAAATCCATCGGTTTAACCACATAACTATTGGCGTGATACTCGTAAGACTGCGCTATATCCTTGTCTGCCGAGGAAGTCGTCAGAATTACGACCGGGGTTTTTCTGGTACTTTCATCAGATTTGATCCGACGCAGCACCTCGAGACCGTCCACCTTGGGCAGGCGCAGGTCGAGCAGAATACAATGCGGGCGCGGATACTTTTCTGCGTCATTAAAATCGCCCTTATGAAAAATATAGTCGAGTGCTTTCTGGCCGTCATCAACATGAAAAATCTCGTTCGAAACCTTGTGTTGCTCAAAGCTGCGCTTAACCATTTCCGCATGCGCATCAATGTCTTCAACCAATAGCAGTTTCAGTGGTTCGCCAACTGTGTTTTCACTCATATTTCAGTTCCTCATGGAAGCGTTAGCGTAAAACAAAACCAACAACCCTGTCCATCTCCCTGCGTTCTGACCCGGACATTGATCCCGTAAAAAAGCGCAGATTTGCCATTGCTGGTCCCGACCCGGTCCCTATTTCTTACTGCTCTTGAGCCCCGCTCGCTAGCGGATTACTTCCATTTTGGTTTAAACGGGTCGGGTCTCGGAAAACGCGAGGTAATATCGAAGCGCGTCAAATCCATATGGCTGCGCGTATACTCCTCGGAGGCATCGCGGGCCGGGTTGAAATCCCAGCCCTGGTAGCGGCCGACCCGCAGGGCTGCATGCACCGCACGACGGCGCTCCTGGTCATTAATCACGGTTTGACGCATGGCCTCCGCATCCCAGTAAGCCGACGCTTCGCGCCTGAAATCCGCGAGCAACTCATGATCGAGCAGATTCTCGAGTTCATCGGGGTCATTTTCGAGATCGAAGAGCAATTCCGGGTCGGTACTGCAGGAAATGTACTTGTATTGCCCGCGCCGGATCATCAGCATCGGCGCGGCGGTACCCTCGGCAAGATATTCACTGACACAGGCATTCGGGTCGTTGCTTGCGTCTCCATCGCACAGCGGAATCAAAGAGCGCCCATGCAGCGGGTCGATGGGCGGCGGCGGGGCTACGGCCGACGACGCCGAAGCGATATCGACTAACGTCGGCAATACATCGACCTGTGCTACCGGTGCCGCCACATGGCGCGCATCGAAGCGTTCAGGCTGATGTACGATCAGCGGTATACGATTCGACCATTCACGAAAACTCATTTTGTACCAAAGGCCGAATTCGCCCAGCATGTCGCCATGGTCCGAAGTGAAAATAATCGTGGTGTTATCGGCCATGCCGCATTCTTCGAGCGTGGTACGCAAGCGCCCGAGCCATTCATCGACGTAGCTGACATTGCCGTAATAAGCCCGACGGGCATTCACTATCTCCTCTTCGCTGACATCGACCGCATCCAGCGCGATGACTTTTTCGAGGCGCGCATTGTGCGCATCCTGGCTTGCCGGGCGTGGGACGGCAGGTAGCGGAATATCGACACCGGCGTACAAATCCCAGTACTTCTGCCGGGTCGCATAGGGATCGTGTGGATGGATAAAACTTGTTGCCAGGCAAAGCGGTCGCTGATCTTCGCCACGAGCATGATCGTATAGCACGCGCATCGCCTGGCTGCCGACTTCATCGTCGTAGGCAAGCTGATTGGTAATTGCCGCGACCCCGGCCTGTTTCACGCTCGACATATTGTGATACCAAAGGTCGATACGCTGGTCGGCATTCTTCCAGTCGGGGACCCAACCGAAATCAGCCGGGTAAATATCCGTGGTCACGCGGTCTTCGAAACCGTGCAATTGATCAGGCCCGACAAAATGCATTTTGCCGGACAGGCAGGTACGGTAGCCCATCAAACGCAGGTAATGTGCAAAGGTGGGCATCGTCGCTGGCATGTGGGAGGCATTATCATAACCGCCGCAAGCCGAAATATTCTGCCCGGTCATGAATGCGTAACGCGCCGGAGTACACAACGGGCTGGAACTGTAGGCCGCATCGAAACACACGCCTTCAGCGGCAAGCCGGTCTATATGCGGACTTTTCACCGTGGCATTGTTGTAACAGCCAAGCGCTAGAGCGCTGAGCTGGTCGGCCATCACTATGAGGATGTTCTGCATATCTCGAAGCCCGTTTTAAAGTACTGCCTAGAGGAGATTCTTGCCGTCAAAAACGGTAACCTCAAACCCGGCGGTATCAAGATCTTCGATGCAGCCGAGATTGACCCTGCAGTGTCCGGGTATGCGCAACATCTCATTGTGCGTATAAATGCCGCAGCGCTTGCAGAAGTAATGTTTAGCGACCTTGCTGTCGAACTCATAGAGGCCGATATCCTCCGGGTTTGCCTCGATAGCAAGGGCCTCCAGTGGGATCGCCTCGGTGCTCATCATCGCGCCCTTGCGGGCACAAATCGAACAGGTACAGCGCAATCCCTGGGTGATCTCTTCGCCATCGTAAGAGAATTTTATGGCGCCGCAATGGCAACTGCCCTCGTAATGCTGTGACATAATGTCTCCTGAAAATTGTCTATGGCCCTATTTTGAGGCGGAAAACAAAAACCGATTAACACAAAAGAAATACTCGTTGCGCTGTATGAGGCTATCGATTCCGTCGCACCAGGCGCTCGATTCTGCAGGCGTAATTATCTTCTGCCTGACCGCGGTGGCGGCGAAATTATGCAGCATATTGGCGGAAAAGCTGTGTTCCGAATAGCCGGCATTCAGCACTGGAATTGCCTCTACGCGTAACGCGGTAAAACCGATTCGCCGTAGAATGGGCGCAAGCCGACACGGCAGATTCGGGTTGGTTACCGCCAGGCTCCAGGCATCGAAAATCCTGTGCGTCATCTCCTGGTCGAGGCTGTTGACAACAGCGCCGCTCCAGTCGGTTTCGACGATAGCTACTCGTCCACGCGGTTTCAGCACACGATGAATTTCCCGTAATGCCTTATCCATATCGTCTACATAAAGTAATGTCTGGGTGCAGCTGACCGCATCAAAGCACGCCTTCTCGAAAGGCAGTGTTTCGATGCTGCCCTGTTGCAGCCTGACCTGTTCGAGGCCAGCGCAGCGTCCACGCGCATGGTCGAGCATGTCGTCGCTGTAATCGACCCCTTCGGCACGGCCCTCGCTACCCACAGTGCGCGCTTCCTGCTCGAGCAACAGGCCGGTACCGCAGCCGGCATCGAGTACACTTTCACCACGTGCAAGCGCGAGTACCGCCAGCGTACGCAAGCGCTGGTTGACAATCTCGGGGGTCTGGTAGCTGCGCTCGATCAGCTCGGCGGCCTTTTTGTCGTAGGTTTCCAAGACGGCCCGCTAATTCAGTCGCTGGCTGCCAGGCTAAGCTTGAGTCCCTGCTGGTAATACTCTGCGGCTTTCGCGGGCTGTTGCAATTGCTGTTCGAATAACTCGGCGAGCGCCAGGCAGGCAGCCGGAGTCGCCCTGGCGCCGATGCTGGCTTCGAGGTATCCCTGCGCCTTGCCCCATAAACGTGCGCGCATCGCAATTCGCCCCAACGCCAGTAACAGGTTTTCATTATGACCATAATCGTCGAGCCATTTTTCGGTACGAGCCAGCTGCGCATTGGCGTCCGCGGCCTGAAAACGTCCGTAGACCTGGATCAGATCATCATCCCATTGCTTGTCCAGCGACTTGAGTACCAGTTGTTCAGCCAGTTTATTGTGCCAGCCCTGTGCTGCCATCAGGTCGAGATACAAATGTATCATCCGGGCATCGACCTGCAGCGTCTTGGGAATATCGCGCCAGGCACTCTCAAAGCTTGACTGGCTGCTGATGGCGAGTTCCAGGATACCGCAGTAGCCGGCCACTTCCATTTCCACCAGTTTCGCTTCATTGATGAGTTTCTTGCGGCGAACTTCGGGTAAGGTCTCAACCAGTGCCTTCCAGTCCTCAAGCTCGTAATAAGCACGTGCCAGCAGCCGGGTGACATAATTGTGACGCGGCGCGATGCCGTGCAGATGCGTCAGCGTGGCCAGCGCCTGTTCGGTTTGCTGGTGCGCAAGCTGCAACTCTGCCTGCGTGACCCCGATAGCCAGTTCTGCATCAGGCCTGGCTTCATGCGCTGCCTTGAGATAGGCATCACGGGCATCATGCTTGCCCTGCAACTGCGCTGCCCGCGCCGCGGCAAGGTAATGCACCAACGGACTGTCACTGAAATCGACGAGGCGTACCAGGTGGTTTTCAGCCTGCTCGAAACGGCCTTCCGCAAGATCGATCAAGCCCTGGTTCAGTTGGCGCCGGACCTTGTTAAAGCGTCGATTTTTCGACTGCCGACGCATACTGCGCGGCAGACGCCACAGGCCACGTATAAACCTGACGCAGTAATAAAACGCGATCACCAACACGATCAGGGCGACCACCGCAAACGCGAGGGTGGTTTCGACCGTATAGTCGCGGTAACGCAACATCACCAGGCCGGGATCGTCGCGCACCAGCAGCACCGCACCAAGCACGACAATCGACAGCAACAATAGCAGGAGCAGCAGTTTGACGATGAACTTAACCATTGTCTGGCTCCATATTTTCTTCCGTGGCGGCCGGCTCGGGCGCCGTGTCGGGTGCATTTTCGCGTTGGCTGAGGATGCGTTGCAATTCACGCAGCGAACCGGTTATGTCCGGCTTGTCCGGCTTGAGCACCATTTTCTGCAGGTCTTGCAGCTGGGTCATGAAATCATGGTTAGCCGCGTTATCGAGGTCATAAAATTCGCGAAACAGGCGCAGGCTCTGCTCGAGCAGGAACTGGTACTGGCTGGCATCACGCTCGAGCACAGCCCAGCGCGCTAGCTTGAGATTATCTTCCAGGCTGTCACGTACATCGACGACATTGGCTTCGATTTCGCTCGGTTTGGTAGCCTCGTTACGCACCTTGACCAGTGAGTCGATAAAGGCGGTAAAACGCTCGAACCAGTCCTGTGATACCTCGACCGCGGCCGGCTCCGATTCGACCGCATCGACACGAACCGCGAATCCGGGCTTTAGCACGCGCACCTGTCTACCCAGTTGCGCCAGGATTAGCGTCATGCCAACCAGGTCGGCGCGTTTGCGGGTTTTCAGGTCGGCAATTTCCTCGCTGATCATGACCCGTACCGGCAACAGACCGGGATCTCCGGTCAAGCCGATCTTGTCACTCGCCGCCTGCAGCGTTATCGCCGCACCCTGGAAGTCATCCTGCAGAATCAACTTGTGCTGCGCTACGCGCATCAGGTATTCGACTTCAGCCAGTTGCCAGTCGTTCTTGTCACGCCCGAACAGTTCATAGAGTTTTTCGCTGGAGTCGCGCAAACTCTGCTGGCCGAGACCGAGCTCGTCGAGTTTACTACCCAGATTGTCGATATCGCCCTTGAGTGGAGACAGGCTCGCGTCGAGGCGCGCATTAGCGGCTTTGCTGGCGAGCTGTTGCTCCAGCCCGGCGATGGTCGCGTTAATCGCAGCGGAGTTATCGCGCGCAACCTGCTGTTGCTGCCACCAGTAGTAACCCCCGGCACCGGCAAGGGCGAGAATTAGCAGAAAATTGAACAGACTGAACCAGGAACGGCGCGGTTTTGATGGCGCTTTGGGTTCAGGCAATGCTTTCGGTACGGGTTCGGCTTCCGTCGCAGGTTCAGGTTCAGGTTCAGGGCCAGGTTTAGCTTCAGCCTCATCGGCTGCGGCGACGACCGGCTCGGCATCGGTAGAGGCATCACCCAGTTGCACCGGATCCGGATCGGTGGATACACCGTCAGTACCGGCGTCACTGTCGACGGAAAAACCCTCGGTATCCCCTTGCGTGTTGCTGGATATTTCCTCGCTATCCACCTTGTTGTCGGCAGACAAAGCCTCGGTATCGGATTCCTTGTCGCTGGATGAATCGTGTTTGCTCATATGTTGGTCATGTTTACCGCTGATCGGCCCAGACGCAGATCGCCTGCAGAATTTCCCTGTCGCTCGCGCTGCGCGCGATAATTATTGAAGCATTATGTCCCAGTTTCAACGCCGATTCACGCATTCTTTCGCTGATCAAAAGCCAGGGAATCCGGCGTAGACGCTGCACTGCCCGAGAATCAACCAGCTCGAACAGGTTATGCATACCCTCATTGCTGGTCAAAAGAACCAGCGTAGGAAATGCTTTCTCGACCAGGCGATCAAAGTCAGATGCAGTGTAGTGTGGCAGCGTACGCCGGTAAACCTCGCAATATTCGACCTCCGCACCACGCGCTGAGAGTTCCTCTCCGAGCAGGTTTCGTCCTTCCTGGCCGCGCACAATCATTACGCGCTTGCCCCGAACCTGTTGCAGGGCATCCGCTTCAAGCAGGGTTTCGCTGCTGTAGGGCGCGCCGGCAAGCAGGCATGAATCCAGTTGCGCGACCCGCTGCGCAAGCGCGGACCGGGTTGCCGTGCCGATCACGCCAAAACAAACTCCGGGCTTGAATTGCGTGTTATCGATGTAGCGAAAAGCATGATCGACCGCGTTACGACTGACAAACAGCAGTATGTCGTAATCCGATAATTGCCGCGTCAGGCGCTGCCGGGTGATAGCGGATTCGTGGGCAACGATTTCGATGACCGGAAAGGACAGAATCTGCGCGCCTTCCTGTTCGAGCAAACTGCTGAGTTCGGCCTGCTGATGCGCGGGCCGGGTGTTCAGGATTAACTGACCCCGCAGCCGGCCCGGCACGCCTAATCCTGCAGTCCGGCGAGGATACGATCAGCGCCCTTTGCCAGCAGCTGTTGCGCCAGTTGCACACCCAGTTCATGCGCCGTGGAACTATGGCCGCGAATTTCAGCGCGCAGGATTTTACTGCCATCGGGTTCGCCGACAAGGCCGCGCAGGTAGAGTTGATCCTGCTCGAGGACGGCGTAACCGGCTATGGGCACCTGGCAACCGCCATTCAGGGTCTGGTTGAGGGCACGCTCGGCGGTAATCCTGAGGGTGGTTTCGGCATGCGCCAGCGGCGCAATCAGTTCGCGCAGGCTGTCGTCGTCACTGCGAATCTCGATGCCGAGCACGCCTTGCCCGATTGCCGGCAGACATTGCTCGGGCGCGAGCGCTGCGCTGATACGTTCGCCAAAACCGAGTCGCTGCAGGCCCGATGCGGCGAGGATGATAGCGTCGTATTCACCGGCATCGAGTTTGCCCAGGCGGGTATTGACGTTACCGCGCAGCCAGTCGACGCGCAACGCCGGGAATGCTTCGCGGATCTGGGTCTGGCGGCGCAGGCTGGAAGTACCAACCAGGGCACCTTCAGGCATTGCATCCAGATTGCTGTAATGGTTAGAAACGAAAGCATCGCGCGGGTCTTCACGCTCCATGACCAGCGCCAGTTCAAGCCCGTCAGGAAACTGTACCGGCACGTCCTTGAGCGAATGCACGGCAAGATCGGCACGCCCATCGAGCAGGCCGGCCTCGAGCTCCTTGACGAACAGGCCCTTACCGCCGACCTTGGCGAGTGGCGCGTCGAGCAGCTTGTCACCACGTGTTTTCATCGTCAGCAACGAGACTTCAAGCTGCGGATGCAGGGCTTGCAGGCGGGCGGCGACGTGTTCGGCCTGCCACAGGGCCAGCGGACTGCCACGGGTTGCGATACGCAGTTCGGAGCGGGGTTGGTTCATGTCGGATTACAGGTTCCTGATGATTTTGCGAACACCGGGCAAGTGCCGGCGACTAATCTCGAGCACGTCGTCGATATCACGAAAGGTGACCTGGTGGCCGTCATTTTCGGATTGCATTCCGGCCAGTCGCGACAGGCTGACCAACGCGTTTCGATGAATACGATAAAAGCGCTCTCCAAACTCGGCTCGAGCGCCTTGAGCGGGTCCTCGATGAGCACTTCACCCTCTTCGTGGCGCACAGTGACGTATTTCTGCTCGGCGTGGAAATAGTAAATTTTCTCTATCGGCACCAGCACCAGGCTGCCGCGCACGCGCGCGCAGATATGCTGACGCGGTTCGAGCTCGGATAAAACGTCGCCGCTCCTGCTAGCCTGGGCCCGTGTCGGGCGAATGGTTGCATCCAGCGCAGCCTGCAGACGTTCAAGCTTGACCGGCTTGAGCAGGTAATCGACGGCATGGGTTTCAAAGGCCTCGAGTGCGTGGTCGGAAAACGCGGTGGTGAAAATAACCGCTGGCGGCTCATCCAGCTTGGCTATATGGCGCGCCGCCTCGATGCCATCCATTCCCGGCATACGTATATCCAGCAGCACGATATCGGGCTCCAGGCTTTGCGCGAGGCCGAGTGCCTCGAGTCCGTTGACCGCTTCACCGACCAACTCATGGGTATTGATTTCACCCACCATGCGCGCCAGGCGATCGCGCGCCGGTTTTTCATCGTCGACTATCAGTATTTTCACGCACCCTCCGTCGCAGGGATGGTTAATTTCACAGTGTAACGCGACTCGGTTTCGGATAAGTCCATCGTCGCGCCGCCACCGAACGCGAGCGCCAGGCGTTCACGGATGTTATCTATCGCCATCTGGTTACCCTTGCGGTCGCGGGAATTCTGTTCCGTTATCAACGGATTAGAAATCGATATTTCAATATTAGCATCCAACACGTCAATCACAATGTCGATGACACCACCCTCCGGCAGTGGCTCGATACCATGATAGATCGCATTCTCCACCAGCGGCTGCAAGGTCAGGGCCGGCAGGGTCAGCGAAGGCTCAGTCGCCGGCAGATACCAGTTGACCTTGAGGCGGTCACCGAGACGCAAGGCCTCGAGGTCAATATAACTGCGCGTCAATTCGAGTTCCTGCTGCAGGGAAATACTCGACTCGGCCGCGAGGCTGGCGCGAAATAGGTCCGAAAGGTTCTCGATCGCGTGTTCCGCCAGGTCGGGCTGGTCATGGGTTAGGCTGGCGATGGTGTTCATGCTGTTGAACAGAAAATGCGGGCGGATACGCGCCTGCAGGGCCTGTAAGCGCGCCTGTGCCTGCACCTGCAGGTGCAGCTCGGATTCGTAATGCAGGTAAAAATAACGCAGCGCAAGTCCGATCAGGATCAGCGCAATGGAGAGGTTGCGCATCAGCGTGAAACCGACATCCCGGGCAGTGGGACCAAAACGCAGCATGTCACCGAAACCCAGGCTCAGGTAGCTGGCCAGCAGCGTCATCAACAGGGTCACCGCAATCGCGAATATGGTGGTGCGCAGGTGATCGCTAAACCATTGCTGGCGGGACGCCAGACACAATATCGCGGCCGTGCTCAGACCGACCCACAGCATGACTACGGAGATCAGCGCGACATGAACAAACAGGCTGTCGCCACCTCTGTAGCTAACCAGGGCGAACACAATTGCAAACAGCTCAACTACCAGCAAAAGGCGCAGAAAGGCGTCGCCGTCACAGAAATCGGGCAGGTAGGTCTTGTTTTCGGAGCCGGTTATACTTTTTTCCGTATTATCTGGCATAAAGAGTTGATTTGTTCGTCGCGCGCTGCAAGCATACATCAATATTAACCGCAATGTGTCCTCGTATTGCGAGACATATCTAACCACATTCGACAGTTCAGAAACCGATGAGCAAAGATGATTCCCGCATGTGGGGCGGGCGATTCAATGAACCCACAGACGAATTCGTGCAGGCCTTTACCGCTTCGGTCGGTTTCGACCGCCGTCTCGCGTACGCGGATATCGAGGGGTCGCTCGCGCACGCGATGATGCTGAAGCACATCGGCGTGCTCAATTCCGATGAACTCACTGCCATCAAGTACGGTCTGCAGCAGATTCGCGAAGAGATCGACGACGGCAGGTTCGCCTGGTCGGTGGCACTCGAAGACGTGCACATGAACATCGAGGCCCGCCTCACCGAGCTGATCGGCGAGGCCGGTAAAAAACTGCACACCGGGCGCTCGCGCAACGACCAGATCGCGACCGATATCCGGCTTTACCTGCGCGAACAGATTGCGCTATGCCAAAGCGGCATACGAGCTTTTCAAAACGGCCTGCTTGATCTCGCCGAACGCGAAGCCGAGACCATCCTGCCCGGCTTTACTCATTTACAGGTGGCGCAACCTGTCAGTTTCGGTCACCACATGCTGGCCTGGTTCGAGATGCTCGAACGCGATCACGGCAGGCTGCAGGATTGCGCCACGCGTATGAACCAGATGCCCCTCGGCGCCGCTGCACTGGCCGGCACTTCTTACGATCTCGACCGCGAGTTCACCGCAGAGATACTCGGTTTCGATATCCCCTGTCGCAATTCGATCGACGCGGTCAGCGATCGCGATTTTGCGATCGAGTTCTGCGCCGCAGCGGCAATTTGCATGACGCATTTATCACGCATGGCAGAAGAACTGGTGCTGTGGTCGAGCGCACAATTCGATCTCATCCGCCTGCCGGACCGCTACTGCACCGGCTCATCGATAATGCCGCAAAAGAAAAACCCGGACGTACCCGAACTGGTGCGCGGCAAGGCCGGACGCGTCAGCGGACACCTGATGAACCTGCTGATGCTGATGAAAGCGCAGCCGTTGTCATATAACAAGGACAACCAGGAAGACAAGGAACCGCTGTTCGATACCCTCGACACGCTGATCGGTTCGCTGCGCGCATTCGCCGACATGGTGCCCGCGCTTACCGTCAACCCCGAAAAAATGTATCAGGCCGCGCAGCAGGGCTACGCCACCGCCACCGATCTGGCCGACTACCTGGTGAAGAAGGGCCTGGCATTCCGTGACGCGCATGAAGTAGTCGGCAACGCAGTGGCGTTTGCTATCGAACAGGAGAAAGACTTGAGCGACTGCACGCTCGAGGAACTGCAACAGTTCGACACCGGCATCGAAAACGACGTGTTCGAGGTGTTGACGCTGGAAGGATCGCTCAATGCACGCAACATTACCGGCGGCACCGCGCCCGAACAGGTGCTGTTCCAGGTCAACGCCGGGCGCGCAATGATCAGGGACTGAAACCGAGGCCGGATTTTTCTTGAATCATTCCCGCTCAGACCGGCGGGAAGCTTCCGCTACATCGTCGTTACCGCTCTTCGACCAGGAGCAGATAACGTTATACCAGGCGCTGTTCCAGCCATTCGGCGAGATGGAAGATCTCCTGCTCCGACACCCCATGCGCCATACCCTTGTACTCGTGCCATTCGACCTCGTAGCCCTCGCGTTCGAGCACTTTCTGTGTCCGGTAGGCCAGGTCCACCGGCACCACCGGGTCCGCGGAGCCATGCGCCAGCAGAATAGGTATGGCGGCATTGGCATCGGATTTTTCGCCCTGCAGAGAATCCGCCAGCGGCAGGAAAGTCGACAGGGCAATTATCCCACCGAGTTGCTTCTGATGGCGCAGGCCCGCGTGCAACACGATGGCGCCACCCTGTGAAAACCCGACAAGCAGGATCCGCTCGGGCGCGATACCATTTTCGATTTCCTTATCGATTAACTCGTTCAACAGCTGTGCAGAAGCACGGATCCCTTTTTCATCGACTTCGGCCGCGATATCGGCAGTGCGGATATCAAACCAGGCACGCATGACAAAGCCCTGGTTGATGGTCACCGGCATCATCGGTGCATGCGGGAAGACAAAGCGGACGCTGATGCCGGGATCGAGGCGCAACTCGGGAACAATGGGCTCAAAATCATGCCCGTCGGCACCGAGGCCATGCAGCCATATGACAGCGGCATCGGGGGCATGCACGCCGGTCTCAATTACCAGGGAATCGTCAGCCATTTGGGATCTCGCACAATTCAAAGGCCGGCATTATAGCCGTGCACGGACGATCCATCACGTATTATTCAAGTCACTCAACGGACTGCGCACCCCGCGCGCGCCTCGCTTCAACACATTGGTATAAATTTCAGCGGTGTTGACGTCCTGGTGGCCGAGCTGTTCCTGCACGGTGCGGATATCCGCACCCGATTCGAGCAGGTGCGTGGCAAACGTATGGCTGGTGACCTGTTTTTCAATTCACGCCTGTTTCGCAGCCCGGCGCAAAGCACGATTAATATTCGATTCATCGATATGATGTCGCCTCAGCAACCCGCTTTGCGGATCGATCGCAAGGCGCGCCGCCGGGAAAAGGTATTGCCAGCCGAGCGTACGCGCGGCTTCAACGCGACGCAGCCCGGAGCCATACAGCCGGGATGCCAGCAGAAGAGGCTGTCCACTGAGCCGGCTTAACAACTGCCCGACCTCCGGGCGGCTCAAATCGGTAGCTAATTTTCGCTCTTGCCTGGCGCGATTGAATTCACCCAGGTCGCCCAATGATTACTGCAATACCCGGTTAAACAAAAATGCCAACGCATTCAGCGCAATTTTCTGGGTTGCGATGGAAACTTTTTTCTGTACCGCGAGGTGGGTTAGAAACTCAACCGCCTCGGACCCGCCCATTGCTTCGGGATGGCGCTAGTCATGAAAAACGATGAAATACCTGATCCAGTAAAGGTGTGACCTGATGTTGCGACTGCTATAGTGCCGCACCGCCATAAAATCGGAAACAGATTGAAGAAAAGGCGACGATTTCCGTTCGCTGGTAGCCATTGCACGAATCCTTTCGTTAAACTATCCCGACAATAATTATTAAAGGTCGAAGGCCTTTAAATTAGATTGTTAGCCGACAACATGTCCCATCGGTATTATCTATTAAAATCAGAGCCTATTTGTGATTTCTGGAGTAGATAACATGTTTACAATCGACCCCCTGACACCTTCTATAGGCGCGACAATATCCGGTCTTGATTTTTCCAAACCAATCCCTGAACTTGTTTTCGACGAGATTTACCAGGCCCTGCTGCAGCACCTGGTAATCTTCATTCATGGGGTTGAAATTGAGCCAAAGAACCATCTTGAATTCGCACAAAACTTTGTTACGTTAGATGATCCGCATCCACTCTATCCGCATGTCGATGGTTTCGAAAATATTGTGCTTCTCGAGAACGACTCGGGCACTCCGCCAGATACAAATAGTTGGCACACTGACTTGACCTTCAAATCGGTTCAACCCTTTGCCTCCATTTTAATTGCCCGCCAGGTTCCAAAAACCGGAGGGGACACGATGTGGTCCAGTTGCTACGCCGCATACGCTAGATTGCCAGATGGTATGAAAAGAGACCTGGAAGGACTAGAGGCAATACATGACCTCGGAGATTTTCGAAATAGCTTTGCTACTAAAAAGAATGGAAAGTCGGGAGTCGAGCGCCTCAACGAAAGCGTGCAGCAGTTTGGTCACAATATTCGTCCTTTAATCGGTACGCATCCGGTTACCGGTCGTCGATTTCTAAACTTTAACGAGGCCTTCGTGACTCATATCGTTGGCCTTACGACGAATGAGGCAAATTCGCTCAAGACTTTTTTAGCCAATCATATGAACAAGCCAGAAGACCAGGTCAGATGGAGATGGTCTGCTGGCGACCTTGCTATGTGGGACAATCGGGTCACAATGCATTATGCGCTAGCTGATTACCTGCCTGAATACCGCTGCATGAATCGTGTTACTGTTGTTCGCGATCGACGAATAGAAAACTCCATTGAAAAAAACCGAGAATCGCAGGGTGCCACCTAACAGGCGCATGCAGTCGGACCGTTCCAATCGCTACGCGAGTGAAACGGCCGCTGATGCGAGGCGTTATGTGACAGGCACTAATATTCGCTGTAGAAAAAATTAAAATGAATGATGTATCAACAGATGTAGATAATTTCCGTGTTGTCGACTCAATGGTGTTGGGATTTAGCGCAGATCCAGTTCTCAGATGGGCATTCCCAGAACCCCACAAGTATCTCACTACTTGTCCAACAATTATCCAATTGTATGGCGGAGGTGCTTTTGAGCATAGTTCGGCATACCAACTCCAGAATTACGCTGGTGCCGCGCTCTGGTTACCACCTGATGTGCATCCAGACGAGGAAGGTTTAACGAAACTATTTCAAGATAATTTTGATGGTGCCCAGCTGGACGAGATATTTTCCTTATTCGAACAGATGGATAATTTCCATCCAGATGAGCCATGCTGGCATCTAGCGTTTATTGCCGTAGACCCTGCTCAACAAAATAAAGGATACGGGTCAGCTCTTTTGGAGCACACATTAGAAGTCGTTGATCGTGATAAAAAACTAGCTTACTTGGAGTCAACAAACGAAGCTAACCTAACATTGTATCAGCGTCACGGATTCGAACTAATAGGTAACATACAAGCCGGAAATTCACCTTCACTGTTTCCCATGATTCGTGAGCCAAGGTAAGGCGCTCAAGTCACATAACAAGCAAATGCAGACGGATCTCCGCAAGCTACGCTTGCTCCGACCGCTGATTTGAGCGTTATGTGGCACTCTAAACCGCTGATACCGGGCGTTATGCGGCACGCTAAACTTGTAACCCGTAACGGGATGGGTTACACTCTAATTCATGATTCGGAGCTTCAATCACAAAGGACTGGAGAAGTATTTCATTAAGGGAACGGCCTCCGGTATTCAATCAGCCCATAGCAAACGCTTACGGCTTATCCTAGGTCGACTAAACGCATCAACGTCACCAAAGGACATGGATTTACCGGGCCTATATTTACACCAGCTCCGAGGCAAGTATCGAGCCCGATGGTCTGTCCGAGTCAGCGGAAACTGGCGAGTGACATTTAAATTCGATGGTCTTGATGCAGTTGGCGTTGATTACGAGGATTACCATTGACTATGAATATGCACAATCCACCCCACCCTGGAGAAATTATTCGGGATCTATGCCTTGAACCCCTGGGTTTAAGTGTGACTGATGCCGCTGAGGCATTAGGCGTCAGCCGGAAGACCTTATCTTCTATTCTAAATGGTCGTTCCGGCATCAGTCCTGAAATGGCTTTGCGCCTATCAAAAGCATTCAACACCTCCCCTGAAAGTTGGTTGAATCAGCAAGTTCAGTACGATTTGTGGCATGCCAAAAAGGAAGGCAAAGTTCTTAAAGTTAAGAAACTATATGCCGCATAACAAGCGCATGGAGACGGATCGCCAAACCGCTACGCGCTTTGCCGACCGCTGATGCGGGGCGTTAGGTGTTAGTTCGACTTGTCGACTTATCTTCATCATTCGATCGGGTCTTTTGTTTAGAAAAGAAAGAAGAATTAGACCGATAGAACACAGCCTTGTATGCAAAAATGGTCACGACGTTTAAAAGAACAATGAGGAGAAAAGTGCAATGCAGAGTTACAAGCAGTCATCTGATCAGCCCGGAATGGAGCCATGGCTTGATTTTGAAGAGGAAGGAGTCGAAGTTCTGGAGGGCAATCCAAAGCAGTCCGGTCGAATAGATTGGGGAAATGCAGAAGGCCCGATGGCTGTTGGGGTCTGGGAATGTACTCCAGGTAAAGTCCGATTGGTTAATCCTTTTTCTGAGTATTGTACGGTCACAAAAGGCAGAGTCACCGTTACTGATGGTGGTGGTGATCAGACTACATTCGGACCAGGCGATAGCTTTTTTATTGCCCAGGGGGAGCCATCGACCTGGGATGTGCATGAAGCATTTCAGAAGTCGTTCTTTTTCCATATCAGTGATGATTGATTACTTCAGCAGAGCAACAATCTGCGCGGACACACCTAACAAGTGAATGAATGGATACGGCCCGATATCTACCATAAAACCCATGCAGTCGGACCGCTACACTCGCTGCGTGAGTGAAACAGCCACTGATGCGGAGCGTTAGTCTTTTGAACGAAAAAACAAAACAATGGACGTGGGACGACGGCTGGATACTTATGTCGACCTATCTCGCGCAGTACAACAAAAATTCAACATTGGCTGATGTAATTGCCGCCGCAGATGCAACTAATCATGCAATACCAACTCCAAACGAGCTTTCCAAGGCCTTCACAAAATTAGTCAGCGCAGGAATACTCAATATAAAAGACGATAAATATAAGGTTAAAAGCGAATTTCTGGATGAAATAGAAAAGGTCTATAACTCAAAAGGTGGCTTATTCGAGTCAGCGAAGAAAGGGCAAATATGGTTAAGTACTCTAAGACTTGAACCAAATACAGTGCCTAAAGTAACCATTACAGAAAAAGAAGTTAATAATGCTTACAAAGAGTACACATTAAAAATTAATCGAAAAGGCTAACAAGCACATGAGTCATATCGCTCCACTCGCCAGGCAACTTGTTGATCGCTGATTTAAGCGTTATGGGTGGCAATAAATGACCATTACCATTTTAACAACAGAGCGACTTGTGCTTAGATCCGCAATAGAGTCTGACCTGGATGTACTCTACGACACTGTGTTTTCGGACCCAAAAGTTATGGGCAACGCCTTTGCAGGAAAGGTTCTCACCAGGAAAGAAGCGAAGAAATTTTTCACCCGCTCATTTGACCATGATGGGAGTGGGAGGAAAATAGGAGCGCTTGCGATGAAAGGCACAGCAACTCCCGTCGGTTTCGCAGGACTCGTGCCATGTTCTGATTTGGGTGAACGAGACTACGAAATTGGATTTGTTTTAGGGCACGAATTCTGGGGCCGAGGATTTGCCACAGAAATAGGTCGCGCCCAGATTGAATATGGGCTGAACACATTGGGATGTGAACGACTGTTGGCCAAGGTTGCACCGCAGAATAGAGCATCTATTTCAGTGCTGAATAAACTTGGCATGGAACATCACGCAACGATAGAAACGAAAGATCGTGGAATACGGGAGGTTTATGTTACCCGCCGCCACACCTGACAAGCGCATACCGTCAGGCCGTCACACTCGCCGCGCGGGTAAAACGGCCGCTGATGCGATACGTTGACGGCTCAAGGAGTAGTTATGACCGAACCCCCAAATTCTATTTACACCCTGCGAAATTCGCTGGAGCTTCCCTGCGGTGCGATTCTTAAAAATCGACTGGCAAAGTCGCCAATGTCTGATTCGCTCGCGAACGGTGCCGGCGATCCCACCGAAGCACAGATTCGCCTTTATGAAAAATGGGCGGAAGGCGGGACGGCAGTATCCTTCATCGGTGAAGTCCAGGGAGATCCCCGCTTCCCTGAGAAACCGGGAAATCTGGTGCTCGCAGAACACACAAACAAGGAGATGATAGGGTCTTTGGTCAGGCGGGCGACGATCGAGGGCGCACACTTATGGCCGCAACTGGGCCACGCCGGGGCCCTTTCGTACGCGCCAGTAAGTCAACCCAAAGGACCGTCGGCGCTTGATGTTGAAGGTCTTCAATGTGCAGGTATGTCAATTGACGAGATCCAGGATTTACCCGCCATGTATGCAAGAACTGCATTTCACGCAAAAATTGCGGGCTTTAGCGGTGTTCTCATTCACGCAGGCCACGGATTTTTGCTAAGTCAGTTTCTGTCTCCGTTATTTAACAGCCGAACCGATGTCTACGGCGGTTCAGTCGATGCACGATGTCGTATCGTGCTCGAAGTGATTAGCGAGGTAAGGCGCGCCGTTGGCCCGTCGTTTCCCGTGGGGATCAGAATTAACGCAACGGACAAACTGGAAGGTGGATTAACAGAAGTCGATGCTTTAGAAGTGGTGCGCCTTCTCGATCAAACCTCGATCGATCTGATTGATATTAGCGGAGGCACCTATTTCCCCGGCGCGAAGGCAAGTTCCGACGGCGCAGGTCGGGGACCTTACTTTCTTGACTTTGCGCAACGTGCAAAAGGGCTGACCAAAGTGCCCCTGATGTTGACGGGTGGATTTAAAACGCGTGCTCAAGCAGCAGATGCAGTGGCAAGCGGTGCTGTCGATATGGTGGGTTTGGCTCGTGCCATGGTGCTTAATCCCCGGCTTGCCGAAGCCTGGTTGAGTGAAGAAGGTGGTGATCCCGAATTTCCGAAGTTTGATTCCAATCCCCCGGGGGGAATAACGGCCTGGTACACCATGCGATTAACGGCTTTGGGGGAGGATCAGGAGGATGCTTTCAGGCTGGACCTTCCAACTGCTATTCATGTTTATGAGGACCGTGATGCAAAACGCTGCATTAAATGGCGAGAAAAATTTTCTCATTTGTACGCACAGCCATGAATACTGATTCACAAAGACCGCTAACAAGCGCCCGCAACCAGACCTGTCAAACCGGGTCACTAATACGAAGCGTCAGGCAGCACTGGAGAACTATAAAATGATACCCATTGAGACAATAGCAATATTTTTTGCCGCCTCCATAGCACTGGGCCTCGCACCCGGCCCGGACAATATATTTGTTCTAACCCAATCTGCTTTGTATGGTCGAAAGGCCGGCATTCTAGTCACTCTTGGTCTGAGTACAGGTTTGCTGGTGCACACAGCTGCGGTTTCATTGGGTGTTGCTGCCATATTTCAAACATCGATCCTGGCTTTCAACATGCTGAAGATAGTGGGTGCCTTATATTTGCTTTATCTTGCCTTCCAGGCCTTTAAGGCCAGTGCAACTGAACTGGGCGAGGGCGGAGAACAGGAACTGGTTTGGCGCAAGCTCTACACCCGCGGGATCATCATGAACATTACCAATCCCAAAGTGGCGATATTTTTCCTGGCATTCCTGCCGCAATTTGCCGACCCCTCGCTGGGATCCATTACGATTCAGATGCTATTGCTGGGAGCATTATTTATAGTTGCGACTTTACTGGTTTTTGGCTCCGTGGCATGGTTTGCCGGTTTTCTTGGAGAGTGGTTGAAGGGATCTGCAAAAGCCCAGGTAATCATGAATCGTGTGGCCGGAACTGTATTTGCCGGTTTAGCACTTCGACTTGCGGTCAGTGAACGTTAGCTTATATCGAAAGTGCCGCCTGGCAAGCAAACGCTGTCAAATGCCGCAAGGGTGCGCTACTGATGCCTGGCGTAAGACAACAAACGAGAAATACAAATGAATGATCAATTTCGCAACAGACTCGCCACCAGGATGCTTGAGAAGATCAATCCCGTACCAGGTGAAACTTATACGAATTTATACGGGCTTACTGATCCAGGACTGTCCAAATGAGTGCCGTCAAACGAGTGCTGTTCGTGTGCGTCGAGAATGCTAACCGGAGTCAGATGGCCGAGGCATTCGCTCGAATACTGGGTGGAGAGTTCATCGAAGCATACAGCGCCGGATCCAGGCCATCGGGGAAGGTCAATCCAAAAGCAGTTGAGTCCATGCGCGAATTGGGATACGACTTGTCCGTGCATAGATCAAAATCGCTAGATGAACTCCCGCATATAGCATTTGACTTGGTGGCTACCATGGGCTGCGGGGACGCCTGCCCCATGGTGCCGGCCAGGCAACGAGTAGATTGGTCTATTCCCGACCCGAAAGATCTTCCTGCGCAAGAGTTTCGAGCCGTTCGCGATTTGATTCGGAACAAGGTCCATGCCTCGCTAGACGAACTGGGAGTTCCAACAAATGTCGACTGATAAATGCCTGCAATCGGATCAGCAAACCGCTGCGCGGTTCGTCGACCATTGATGCGAAGCGTTATGTTGCGCAAGAAATCTAATGCCTAGCGAAATAGAAAGAAAGTTTTTGGTAAATCTTGACCAGATCCCCCTCCCATCAAACGGAATTGAAATTAAACAGGGATACTTACCTCTGTCTGAAAACGTAAAAACAGCGGTGAGGGTTCGAATCAAAGGAGAAGAAGCATTCTTGACTATTAAGGGAGAAAACAAGGGTGATACCAGGCAGGAATTCGAATATACCATTCCTGTTTCAGAGGCACTCGAATTGTTAGAAGATCTATGCCATAAGCCATTGATAGAAAAAACACGTTATGAAATATGTGTAGATAAACACATTTGGGAGATTGATATTTTCCATGGCGATAACAAGGGACTGGTTGTTGCAGAGATCGAGCTGGCAGATGAAAATGATCGATTCGAACACCCAAACTGGTTAACCGAAGAGGTGACGGATGATCCCAGGTATTACAATTCAAACTTACTTCAAGAACCCTATAAAAACTGGTACAAAGCTTAACAAACGCACGCAGACGGACCGCCAGACCGCTACGCGCTTTGTCGTCCGCCGGGTCAGGCGTCATACGGCAACCAGCTCTAAGAGGATCAATTGACTTATTATCTGGTAAAAATTGCCATCACAACGATTCTAATAGTTGTGATCTCTGAGATCGCCAGGCGGAGCACTTTCGTCGGGGCTATTCTAGCATCTGTTCCACTAATCTCAGTCCTTGCGATGGTCTGGCTTTACATAGATACCAAAGATGTCACCAGGGTTGGCAATCTCTCCATCAGCGTCTTTTGGCTTGTAATTCCTTCCCTGGCGTTATTTTTGTCACTTCCGCTTCTACTGAAACAGGGCCTTAATTTTTACCTGAGTATTAGCATTTCAATAGGGCTTACAATCGGATGCTACTGGATCATGGTTTCAGCTTTAGAACATTTTGGGGTGAAACTGTAACTGCCGGATAACAAACACATGCAGTCGAACCTGGCCTGCGGCCAGATCGCTGATGCGAAACCTTAGCGAAAGTAAACTGGCTAACAAAATCTAGAATAGGAGACAAAAAAATGTATGCACGACACTTCAAATTTAAGACGAATCCAGAGAACCGGAAATTAATCGAGGAGATGGCTGATAAAATTTATAACCACACCAAATTACTGAAAGGATTTGTAAGCGCAACCTATACAGTATCGGAGGATGAAACAGAATACGGGTCATTTACAGTTTGGCAGTCAAAGGAAGATGTTGAAGCAGCAGGAGCTTCAATTCGCGAGAAAGTCATGCCCAGTCTCGAAGGAATTGTAACGGCGCCGCCTGAGATTTCGATGATGGAAGTCTACGAACCTAAATCGTAAGCAATCAGATTGTGAGAAGAAATGCCCTAAAAAACGCATACAATCGGTTCCCATAAAAGTTGCGCCTTTTGGCGGCCGCTGATGCGAGGCGTTATGCGGCTGAGAAAGGCGCGCTCATACCCGTCTCCATCTCTGCAGAATAAACTAATTCTGCTTTACAAGATGTTGTGACCGCAGCCACCCTGGCTTACGAATACGATCATTTCCTGGTCAACGAGATCACCTACTGAATCTTCCTGCTTGCATCGATGACCAAACAGGGCTTACTTCTTGTATTTAAAAATTTCACATTTAGAATTTAACGAATATGAACAGCAATGCACTTCGCCCAATTACTGCAGATGAGATTACAACCTATCAACGTGACGGTGTTGTTCTGCTGCCGGGATTGTTCGACCTGGAATGGATTGATCTGCTGGATATAGGGTTAATCGCAAATTGCGAAAACCCGACAGGCCGCGCTCGTGTGTGGGATCGGGACGCTGAGGGGCGCACCATGTTTTGGGATAGCCAGGCGTGGCGAGGTATCGACGAATACCGAAGGTTTATCTTTGATTCGCCCGCGGCCCGGATTGCTGGCCAGTTGATGAAGTCGGCACAGATTAACTTCTACTTCGATGCGGTATTTGTACGCTCCCCGGGCAGCCAGTTTACGACGCCCTGGCACCAGGACGAACCTTACTGGTCTGTAGAAGGTTATGACACTTGCACCCTTTGGATGCCACTGGTCCCGGTCAAACGGGAAAACGCGCTGGCCTACGTGCCCGGCTCCCACCGACTAGACTCCGTGTATTACCAGTATAATTTCGGCGATTTAAATCCGGATGGTAAAACAGCGGTTGACCAGGTCGATTTTTCGAACATCGCTGACACCGCGCTGCCGGATATCGATGCTGATCCCGAAAGCTTCGGCGTCATAAGCTGGGATATGCAACCGGGCGATTGCGTGGCCTTCAACAGCCGGATCATCCATGGTGGGTCGGGCAAATTGCACAGGGACACCGACTTGCGGGTTTTTACTACCAAGTGGCTGGGCGATGACGTACGCATCAAGTTCCGGGACTGCGGGATGGACCCGGACCACAGCGCCATAATGACAGAACACGGGCTAAAGCCGGGTGATCGACCGGGAACAGATCTGTACCCACGGATTTGGTCACGAGCATGAATGCCACGGAGTCTGACCGGATAGCGCAATAGTAAGTCCGGTTTGTTCCACTCTTTTAGATATTTACTGGCTACCGTTTTGTTCTCGGGATAGTATCTTTTAGTCCAGTATTTATTCCCTGATAACAGGTACTCCCGCAGTGTCACAAACTCCTGTTCGAAAGTTAGCTGTTCTTCTGCATGCCGATATCGTCGGGTCAACGGCGCTCGTCCAGGAAAACGAAATTCTTGCACATGAACGCATGCAGGACGCTTTTCGTAGATTCTCTCAAACCATCAGTGAGCATGATGGAAGCGCACACGAAATTCGGGGCGATGCGCTTGTTGCAGAATTTGCCAGGGCATCGGATGCCGTTAGTGCGGCACTGGAATTCCAGGATTCCAATATTCAGCACAATGACCGGCTCGCGGATAACATACAACCGCGGCTTCGAATCGGTATCGCCATGGGCGAAGTGGTCGTCGCAGATAACACCGTGACCGGGGAGGGTATCGTGCTGGCTCAGCGACTGGAGCAGCTGGCGGCCCCGGATGGCGTGTGTATACAGGGGGCTGCCTATGAAACGCTGCCTAAGCGACTGCCATTCGACTACCAGAACCTGGGGGAACAGCAGTTAAAGGGATTTGATGAAAGGGTAAAGGCTTATTCCGTCAAGGCCAGGGCTGACGCCGACACTGACGTCACACCCCCGGCTGAATCAGTGAACAAAGAGGTGCTCGAGCTACCGACGAAACCGTCAATCGCTATCTTACCGTTTGACAACATGAGCAATGACAGCGAGCAGGAGTTTTTCGCTGACGGAATCAGTGAGGACATAATTACCGAGCTCTCCAAATTTCGTACATTTTTTGTAATTGCACGAAACTCTTCCTTTGCGTTCAAGAATGAAAAAATAGCAATAAGGGATGTGGGCATCAGGCTTGGCGTCCGTTACGTGGTCGAAGGCAGTGTTCGCCGAGCCGGGAATCGAGTTCGCATAACCGCGCAGCTTATCGATGCGATTGATGATAAGCATATTTGGGCGGAACGTTATGACCGTGATCTCGAGGATATCTTCGCGGTCCAGGACGAGGTCACCCAGGCAATCGTTACCGCCATCGAACCCCAGTTAGCCGAAACCGAGCGACAAAGAGCTCGCCGCAAACCAACCGAAAATCTTGATGCATGGGAGTGTTATCAACGGGGGTTATGGTACATGTTCGGATACTCCCAAACCGACAAGGCGCTTCACTATTTTCAACGCGCGAGCCAGCTCGATGGTGAATTTAGTTCTGCCTATGCCGGCATTGCCTATACCTACGCGATACAAATCCTGCTCGGCGCATCAAAAAACAGGGATGAAGATCTAAAAAATGGCGTTAGCGCGGCAGAGACCGCAGTCAGTATCGATCAGAACGATCCGTTCGCTCATTTTGCGAAAGGCCGTATTTCCATTTTCAATGGAGAACACGAAAAAGCCATCGTCTCGTTTAAACGCGCTATCTCCCTGAATCCCAATTATGCATTGGCTCATTTTGGACTTGCCCACGGATTATGGCATGCCGGCCGACCGGCCGAAGCACCGCCTCATCACGACGAAGCAATTCGGTTGAGCCCGCACGACCCAATACTATGGGCGTTTCTGGCTAGCAAGGCCATCGCGCTGATCATGATCGAGCGTTTCGATGAGGGAGTTGCTGTTTCACAAGAGGCGCAAAGGAACCATGACGCACATTTGTTCGGATATTTGGCCGAGGTAAGTGGCCTTGGTTCGCTGGGTAGGGAACAAGAAGCGCGAGAGGCACTGCATCGACTAAGAAAAGTGCAGCCTGATATATCCGTAAGCTTCGTCGAGAATTCAATACCGATAGTCAAATCAGAAGGCAGAGACCGTTTCCTGCGCGGCTTGAAACTGGCAGGCATGAGCCAGAACAGTGAGCAGAACGGACCCGTTGAAAATAAGCCCATCACGTCCTAAGAAGCGCATGCAGTCAAACAAGTCCTACTGCCCGTAGGCTGACGCGAGGCCATATATTGTGCCTTCTCATAATTCCGGGAAGCCCTGGGCTAGCCTGAAACAGATCTCATGCTCCTGGTTTTCGTTTACTTATTGACTTACCAGCATGAACGTTAAAGCATTTGGAGCTTAAAACGCGCTCTTCCATTGCTCGGTGTCGATGAACCATCGCTCCTCGTAAATTTTGTCACCGTCAAACTTGAATAATACGGATAATTGAGAATCTGCAACCTTTTCAGATTTCCATTCAAGAATTGAAATGACCTCGTTCTCGCCTTCGATTTGACGCAGTCCGCTAATTTCGAAGCCTGGTGGCAGGATCTCACCAAGGCCATCCAGTGCGGCGCGAAACGCCTGACGCCCTTCGAGAATGTTAGACTGACCAGGCATGATGAAGACCATATCCTCCACGTAGTCCTCTACCAGGGTATCGAAGTCTCCCCTGCCGACAGCCTCCCAGCCTCGTTGTACGATATTTGCAATACTCATTTTATTTCCCCCTCAAGTTTAAAATTTTTATAGCTTGTTCAGATGAACGTCCCGAAGCATGTCATTTATTCGACGCCATATCAAAAAATTCATATTGGAGGTTACGCTCATCGAGACATAGGGATTAGCTAATTTCCTTACATAAGGCTTACACTTAATGAATGTTCACGTGCACAATAACAAGCGCATGCAGTCAGACCTGGCCTGCTGCCCGGCCGCTGATGCGGGACGTTACCGGCATATCAATAGTTGCCAACACATTTATATTCGGAGGTTAGATGTGGATCACGAGCTAGAATCAAATAAAGAAAATGTTATTGCATTTTACCGCACAGCATATTCAGGGGATCCGGCTAAAGCTGTCGAGATGTATGTGGGTTCTGAGTACATCCAGCACAATCCGTTAGTAGGTGATGGCAAGCAGGCATTCATCGAGTATTTTGATAAGATGGCCAGCGAATACCCGGGTAAGGAAATAGAATTTGTGCGCGCCGTTGCCGAGGGCGAACTGGTAGCTCTGCATACACACCAGACCTGGCCAGGAAACGAAGAGTATATAACCATGGACTTTTTTCGATTCGATAGTAATGGAAAAATAGTCGAGCATTGGGACTCAATACAGGGGGTACCCGGTGAATAAAAAAATGGCAACCCTATGTACTAGGCCGGCAAGTATCAGTCCTGTGCGGTCGACCCCTCCACTTGCTGCGCGTGTAAAACCGCCACTGATACGAGTCCTTATGTGCTGAACCGGTTAGCTCGTCAAGACAAATATATGAAACTCTCGACATACGATAAATCCGATGCGGAAGAAATCAGGCTTCTATTCGCAAAGGTATTCTCAGACTCCGAGGGTCAGGCAGAAGGCTTGTTAATCGGGCGCCTGGCTTTTGACCTGATGAAGAATACAGACGCTCAAGATATCCACGGATTCATAGCTACGGAGAACAACCAGATAATTGGCAGCATTTTTTTCACCAGGCTGGCATTCGAAAGTACCGACAATGCTTTTATTCTGGGCCCCGTGGCCATCCATACCAGCCACCAGGGAAAGGGAATCGGGCAGAAGCTGATTAAATTTGGCATTGACCAATTAAAGGAAAAAGGTGTGGAGCTGCTGTTTACCTATGGTGACCCCGATTTTTACTCGAAAGTCGGCTTCAGCCGCATTACTGAAAAAACAGCCAGGGCACCATTTAAACTGACGCAACCTGTGGGATGGCTTTGTCAATCACTGGTTGGTGATGAAATCAAGCCAATTGCCGGGAATTCCCGTTGTGTCGAAGCACTCCGCAAACCCGAGTATTGGTAGGAAATGTTTACCGTGCAAAAAACACATTACAGGCGTATGCAGCCCGACGCGGTAGAATCGGGCAGCTGATGCCAGGCGAAAACGGAAGAGGCAATCAATGGCTGGTGAAACGAATTTAGAGAAGTTACTCGCATCCATGGCCCCGGAACTACTGGATGGGAAGTACGTATTCTGCACCTTCCCGAATGCTCGATACGGAGATTATTCGGATCTCGAACCAGTCGCTGCAATCAACGAACCGGAAGGGCTTACACTGCTAATACCCAAATCGGAAGCAGACGCACATAACTATAGCTACGAGACAGCCTTCAAGGGAATTTCATTAAGTGTCCACTCCAGCCTTGCTGCAGTAGGGTTGACAGCGGCATTCTCAAGTAAGCTTGCTGAGCATGGCATTAGTGCAAACGTATTTGCCGGTTATTATCATGACCATATATTTGTGCAAAGTGAACTTGCATAGAATGCCATCGAAGCACTTAATGAAATTGCCCGCTAACCGGCAGTTGCTAACGCACACCGGACCGCAAGGCGAGTTGTCGGCCGCTGATGCGAGACCTTGGCTGCACAAATAGAAGCTTTATTATCCATGACCTCTAAAAGAAAAGCGCAAATTTGTACCCTGCTAAAGGGTATCGAAACGGGTGACGAGGCATCGGTCGCCGTCGTTAATCCTGACAAGTACATTCAGCATAATCCTCAGACCCACGAAGGAGGAGAAGGACTTGCGGCACTGTTCAAACGCCTGGCTAAAAGTTCTCCACGCGTTAATATCGTGCGCATCTTCTCGGATGACGACTATGTATTTGGCCATACCGAGTACGACTTTGACACCTCGAGGGTCGGCTTCGAAATCTTCCGCTTCGAGGGTGACCAGACCGTTGAGCACTGGGACAATATCCAACCAAGGAAAGGGCCGAATTCCTCCGGTCATTCGATGGTCGATGGGCCAACCGAGGCGATCGATCTGGACAGAACCGAATTCAACCGGAAAATCGTGACTTCCTTCGTTGACGACGTCCTGATCGATGGCCAGCTCGACAAACTACAGCATTACATTGATAACCATTGCTACGTAGAGCATAACCCTGGTATGGGTGACGATCTGTCAACGCTGCGCTCGGCTTTATCTGCCCCAACCGCTAACGCAGATATCGCCATAAAGTACGACAGAAGACACCACATTCTGGCAGAGGGAAATTTTGTGCTTAGCGTCTGCGAGGGTTCCCTGAATGGCGTTCACTCCTCTTTCTTCGACCTGTTTCGAGTTGCCGACGGCAAAATTGTTGAACACTGGGATACGACCGAAACGGTCCCTCCGCGCAGCGAATGGAAAAATGACAACGGCAAATTCTAAGGACAAAATTAAACCCCTGGCAACGCCTTCTTAAAGCTATCCGATAAACACAGGAGCACAAAAATGATCAAATTCGTTATGTGTATAACTCGCCATCCTGGTATGTCTCGCGCAGAGTTCAAAGATTACTGGCTGAATAAACATGGCCCGTTCTTCATGGCAAATGCCGCTGCAATGAAGGCTAAAAAATATGTCCAATCCCATACGCTAGACACTCCTTTAAACGAGGGGTTGAGAAGCTCCAGAGATATGCTGCCTGAATATGATGGCGTCGCCGAGGTCTGGTTTGATTCAGAGGAAGATCTAGTCGCAGGGATGAGTTCGCCGGAGGGCCAGAAATTAGGCGCCTATCTTTTGGAAGATGAGGGGAATTTTATCGATCACTCAAAATCATCGGTATTCGTGGTCAAGGAGTATGAATTATAAGCAGCTAACGAGCGCATGCATTCGGGCGCGTCGGGACCGAGCCGCTGAGGCGAGACAATATACAACGTCTAAAACCTGACTATTCGAAACTGGATATAAATCGCTATCCGTTATAACTTGATGGACCTTGCATACATTAATCCTGGAGTATAAGAATGTTTGGTAAAGATAAATTCGTCCAGGATTGCATGGCTGCCGTGAAAGAAGGACAGGCTGCTGTCCGCGAAACAGTCCAGGCCGCGGTTTCTGATCCCAATGGCGTGATTTCAGAATTAGGCGAACCGGAGCATGCCGGCATTACCCCGCTTTATAGAGATTCCTCTCTGACTATTATCAATTTTGCCTGGGCTCCCTGCATGAGCCTGATCCCCCATAACCATCAAATGTTTGCAGTCATAGGCATATACTCGGGGCGGGAAGACAACGTTTTCTGGAAACGCAACGAAACCGGCATAGAGGCGGCCGGGGCAAAGTCTCTCGGCGTCGGTGACGTCGCGACGCTGGGGAAGAATATAATTCACTCGGTACTCAATCCGGTCGCAAAAATGACGACGGCAATTCACGTTTACGGTGGAGACTTTTTCGATCCTGAAGAGCCAAGAAGCGAATGGGACCATGAAACTCTAATCGAGAGCCCCTGGGATATAGATAAAGTTAAAGCGCAATTCAGGGAATCGGAAGAGCGATTTAATCTCTATGCAAGCTCCAGATAACAAACCTGTGCGGTAGGGCCAATACACCGCTAGCCGCCACCAGATTTACTTGAGAAGAGATTGATGTCTAATTGCGGATGCGACTCAGGCCAGGCGGAAAGGCTTGAGCGAAAAACACTCATAACCCTGTTGGTAATCAATGCCGTAATGTTCTTTACTGAAATAGTCCTGGGTTTTCTGGCAGAGTCTACCGGTCTCATTGCCGATTCACTCGACATGCTGGCAGACGCCGGAGTATATGGTATTTCGCTTTACGTGGTCGGAAAAGGCATCGCGCTCCAGTCCAAAGCAGCGAATGTAAGCGGAGTGCTGCAGATAGTTCTTGGCCTGGGTGTGTTGTTCGAGGTATTGAGACGGTTATTTTTTGGCAGTGAACCAGAGGGTCTTCTTATCATCGCTGTCGGTGCCGCAGCGCTCATGGCAAACATCTATTGCCTTTTTCTGATTTCACGGCATCGAGATGGGGGTTTGCATATGCGTGCGTCATGGATATTTTCAACTAACGACGTCATCGCTAATCTTGGAGTAATCGTTTCGGGTGGACTGGTGTGGACAATTGGCAATCGATACCCGGATCTGGTGATTGGCGCTATTATTTCAGCGGTTGTAGTACGAGGCGGGTTTAAAATCTTAAATGAAACCAAAGCGGCAAATGAAGCGCGACCCGGCATATAACAGCCGCATACCGTCAGACATAGCGCTTACTCAGCAGGCATTCTGCCAGTTATTAGAGTCGTTTCAGCGTACAGACATATGAAATACCTTACGCTACTTATAATTTTTCTGCTGTTAGCCGGATGCAGTACCGGGATCATTGTTCACGACGAACGTCGAGCAGCAGAGCTGGTCGTTGATTTTCTCACCGGCATCAAATCCGCTGAAGGTACCCGGTTATCCTATGAATGGACTGATGACAAATATAAAGAAGAGGTAACTCCCGGTGAGTTCTTGCGAATCGTCTCCTCGATAAGAGAGAAAAATCAGGGTGCGGATATACGATTAAATGGATACGGGATTTTCGGTCCTGTAGAAAAAATTATTGTTTATGCGAGTTCGGATGCACGTAAAGGTAAAATGTATTTCAAGTTTACGTTGACAGGAACAAAATCCAGGGATTATTACCTTTTGAAACTGGATATATCCGATTCGGATTTCGGCAAAAAAGAAACTTATAAGGAGTATCGGAAATCAATCCTGGTGCAGGGCGTGTAAAAGCGCGAGCGGACGAAGCAAAATACCCGAAACGCGCGCAATTCAGTCGCTGCAGCGCTGCTTTATGATCCTACTGGTATCAGGCATGGGAGATGAAATATGAAAATTGAAGGAGGCTGTTATTGCGGCCAGATAAAATATCGCGCTGAAGCTGATCCGGAGAAAGTAGAAATTTGCCATTGTAGCGACTGCCAGACTTTGTCCGGCTCTGCTTATCGCACGGCTGTGCCGGTCGACGCGGATTCATTCAAGTTGCTTTGTGGAACACCAAGCCTGTACCAAAAGACAGCCGAGGACGGATCAATCCGCTTGCAGGCATTTTGTCCCGACTGCGGCAGCCCTCTGTATTCAGCGCCGCCAGCGGGTGAGAAGGGTTATTTTGGAATCAGAGTTGGAACGACCAGGCAGCGGGACAGGCTTATTCCCAAAAACCAGTACTGGTTTCGTTCTGCCCAGCCCTGGACGCAAGATCTATCGAATGTGGCCAGGGCCGAGAAAGAATAAATAAACGGGAAGGGCATTAAATGGCGTCACAGTCAACGAAACAGCAAATCCTGGGGCTGATCGGTTGGCTCGTTGTGAGCTTTGCCGCTTCTGCCGTCGGGGCGGTGGCGTCAATCCAGGCCAGGTCTTTCTACAGCCAGCTATCCCAGCCTGCATGGGCACCGCCACCTTGGGTTTTTGGGCCAGTCTGGACCGCGCTATACGCACTCATGGCTATCGCCGCATGGCTAGTCTGGTGCCGCGGAGGATTCCGCACCAATCGCATCGCGCTCTCATTTTTCCTGGCACAACTGGTATTCAACGCCTTATGGAGCTGGCTCTTCTTCGCCTGGCAGCTCGGCGCTTTGGCATTTGTAGACATCGTCCTTCTCTGGATCCTTATCGTCGCCACCCTCGTCTGTTTCTGGCGCGTGCGACCTCTCGTCGGCGCTCTCCTCATTCCATACTTACTCTGGGTCAGTTTTGCATCAGCGCTGAACTACTCTGTATGGCAGCTCAATCCCCAGTTTCTCGGTTAGTAGTTTGCTACCTGAAAAATACAAACAGCTAGGCGCGAAGGCGACGCTGACGAGAAGCTTCAGGAGTTCTATATGCTTCGGGAAATAACGAACACGAAACAGTCTCGCAACGAACCGAAGAAACGCTGGTTTTCGAGCTCGAATATGGACCTGTTTGTCTGGTTCAACGACGATGGGGAAATTATCAGCTATCACCTCACCTACGACAAACTACGTGACGAAAAAGCATTGACCTGGAGTAAAGAGAAAGGGTTTTTACATTTAGATGTCGACGACGGCAGGCGACCTGGTAAACACCCTGGTAGCCCGCTATTGGTGCAGGATGGTGCAATCGAACCAAAAAAAATACTAGCCATACTGAAACAAGACGGAGCACAACTGGAATCGTCGATAATGAATTTTATTATCTCGGGTATCGAAGAGGGTTTATATTAGAATGCCCCGGAATAAAGGGTCGGAAAGACAACCGCTAACAGGCAAATGTCAGATTTAAATATTCGTATCGTAAACGAGCAGGACCTGGATCGATGTTTCGAAATCGAATCTGTTTCATATTCGGGCGACGAAGCCGCAACCAGAGATAAGATTCTAAAGCGGATAACCACCTACCCGGAAGGATTTATCGTTCTGGAAAATGACAGGGAGATAATTGGTTTTATTAACTCCGGGGCCACCAATAAGGTTGAACTATCCGACGAAGAATTCAAAGAGCTCGTCGGCCACGACCCTGACGGTAAACACATAGTCATACTGTCGGTTGTTGTTCACCCCTGTTACCAGGGCAGGGGCATGGCCGGTAAGCTCATGAAAAGCTTTATAGATAAAATGAAATTGCTTGATAAAACTGACATCTACCTGATTTGCCAGACAGAGTTAATTGGCATGTATGCAAGATACGGTTTTGTCGACCTGGGGAAATCAGACTCGGACCATGGGGGAATGAGCTGGAATGAAATGTCATTATCATTACAAGATGAATAACAGGCACCCGCGGACAGGCCTTGCTAACGCCCGGCCGGCGATGCGAAAGCCTGGCAATTAATTCGGAGGTCGTTCAGTTGAAAATTATGAAGTCGTTAGTCCCTTTCCTGGCATTTGCCCTGCTCCTGCCCTTCGGTCAGCCTTTGGCGGACGAGACATTGAAACTGCAAAAAGTAGCTACGAACGTCTATGCAATTGTCGGTGAACTTGGAGATCGTTCGGCAAAGAATCTGGGGAATAATGCAACATTCGGATTCGTTGTTACCACCGAGGGTGTCATTCTCATTGATTCGGGAGGCACCTTTCAGGGCGCCCGGAACATTGATCGGCTGATTAAGCGTGTTACAGACAAACCCGTTGTCAAGGTGATTAATACCGGGGGCCAGGACCATCGCTGGTTAGGAAACGGCTACTTCGTAGAACAGGGCGCGCAAATTATTGCCAGCGAAGCGGCAGTGAAGGACCAGAAGGCGCGCACCCGGGATCAGTTTATCAGGCTTGGCAATCTGGTTGGGGATCTCGCTATCAAAGAAACGGATGCGGTTTATGCCGAGAAAACGTTCAAGGAGACCTTCAGCTTCAAATCGGGCGACACCATTTTCGAGCTGTACCATTCAGGTCAGGCGCATACGCCTGGTGATAGCTTTGTCTGGCTGCCACAGGAAAGAATAATGTTCACAGGAGATATCGTTTATGTTGAGCGTATGCTGGGCATTGGCACCCAATCCAACAGCAAAAGCTGGATAAGTGTCTTTGAAACTATGGCCGCCTACAAACCCCGGCACCTCGTACCGGGGCACGGCCATGCAACAGATTTAGCCCATGCCAGGCGGGATACTTATGATTACCTGGTTTTCCTGCGCAGTTCGGTTGCTGATTTCATAGAAAATGGTGGCGACATTTCGGCAATAAGTGACGTCAAGCAGGACAGGTTTAACTACCTCCTGAACTTCCCGGAGATTGCTGGACGAAATGCGCAACAGGTTTTCACCGAAATGGAATGGAGTAAATGACTGGAAGCATCGGGCGAGCCGACCTGGCCAGGTCCAGGCTATATTGTAAGTGACAGGGGGATGTTATGAGTTGCCTGGTACTTGACGCGATGGGTGTGATTTTCAAGTCAGCCGACGATGTTGCTGAGTTGCTCATTCCATTCATAGCCGAGAAATCAGAATCATTTGATGAGCAGGCCATTCATTCGGCATACCTGCAAGCGAGCCTTGGAAGCATCGGCCCGGATGAATTCTGGAATCGGGTAGATGTGGCGCCGGAACTGGAAGATGAGTTTCTATCCCGACATACACTAAACCCCGGCATCACAGAGCTTTTGTCCCAGGCAACTGACAATGACATATCGGTTTGGTGCTTATCCAACGATGTTGGTCGCTGGTCAGATAAACTTCGGAAAAACCTTGGCATAGAGGAATTCCTGGCGGGATCAATTATTAGCGGCGATGTCGGCGTTCGCAAACCCGACAAAGGAATATACAAAATCCTGATTGACTCAATTGACTGCGGGGTTGAGGATGTTTTGTTCGTAGATGATCGGGAAAAGAATGTTATTGCCGCTCGAAAAGCAGGCATCGAAACTGTCATGTTCAACCCGGAAACTGGATTTGCCGATGCAAAAAACTGGATATCGCAGCGGGTTTGATCACAAACGCATGGCGTCCAGTAATATATCCGTTACGCGTGCACTTTTTCGCGGAACCTCGCATTAGGGGTCTGCCGGTGATTATTCGAAAGTATTGCAAAGCGGACATGGACGAGATCATAGACATCTGGTTCCAGGGCTGGCATGCAATTGATTCGAAACTTGTCCACCCACAATCAAAAGCCGAGTGGCGGGAGCGCTGGATTTCCCGGATCGTCCCGCAACACGAAATCGCAGTGGCTGAATCAGATAAGGAGATTCTTGGTTTCATTACCTTGAATCCCGAATCCTCCGAGCTATCACAAATCTTCACCAGGCTGTCGCAACAGGGTCCGGGGTTGGCAGCGCGCTGCTCAACTGGGCAAAAAACAGGTGCCGCACGGGGATCTACCTGTTTACGCTGGAAATCAACTATCGTTCCCGGGAATTCTACGAAAAACACGGTTTCAGAGAGACCGGGTCATCAACCAATCCGATCAGCGGCCTGCCCACGGTTAGATATGAATGGGGAGGCAGCTGACAGGCGATCGCCCTCGGAGGCCGCCGCTATTGTTTACCACCGGAAACTGATTCGATTCTGGCATTCAGACAGACAACAATCGAGTCTGTTAATCAATGGAAAAATAAAAAGGGACAGACTTGCATTCCATGACTAGTCTTTCCTTTGGCCGCTCTTGTATGAAATAGGCGTCGGATATGCGAATACTACCCAGTATGTCGACGCAACAAATGTAAGAACAACGACAAGCTGTATCAGATATGACGAACGCTCTTCTATCAGGCCTGAAGCCAGGGCGCTAATCGCAATCAACAGTGAGAACTCGCTGGCCTGCCCCAACCTGGCTCCCAGTTGGGCCGAGTGTTCCGGTTTTTCGCCAATAGCTTTGAAACCCCAGTTAAAGACCAACGGTTTCGCCAGCATCAGCAGAGCCGATATTATCAGCCCGGGCACAATCAAGTCCTGGGAAGCCACCAGATCGAACCTTGCCCCGATCGAAAAGAAAAATAGTATGAGGAAGAAATCACGCAATGGCTTAAGCTCTTCCGCAATAATCAGGGCTATGGGTACTGTCGCCAGGCTTATACCGGCGATGAAAGCACCCATCTCAAGAGATAATCCCAGCAATTTTGCGGCGCCGGCAACAAACAGGCCCCAGCCCAGGGCCATCACAAAGGTATGTTCTTTTATTACATCGAATTTCGCTAACAGTTTCTGGATGACGAATCTGACGAAAACGAATGACAGGACGCCTAGCGCCAGCAACTTGAGCAATAGCAGGGCAGCAGATACGGAAATGTTGTCCATGCCACCTTCGGCAACCAGCACGATAAGCATGATAGCTATTACGTCCTGCAGCAACAGCACGCTTATCATAACCTCGCCAATGTGATGATGATGCAACTGGGTGGTGGGTATCAGCTTCATGCTGACAATGGTGCTGGAGAACATTAACGCCGCGCCGATTATTACACTGTCGATCAAGGGGTAACCTAGTGACAGTGCTGCCGTGAAGCTCAGCAGCATGAATATGAAACAGGTTGCCAGGGTCACGATGCCGATACGTCCAAGCAATCCACCGAGTTTTTTCGGCTGGAAATTCAGGCCTATCAGAAACAGCAACAGGATAATGCCGATATGTGCCAGTTGCTCAACCAGCTCGGCATCTTCAATCAGCCCCAACCCCTTGGGCCCGACAAAGATACCCAGCACGATATAGGCGAGAATAATTGGCTGCTTTAAATACAGGAACAGGGTTGCGAACAGGGCCGCGCCGGAAAAAATCAGAACAAACTGGAATATTATATGGTCGAGCATTGCTTTCAGTAATGCCTCTTTAAGCCCCGTTGCCCCAGGAAACCTGGCGCCATGCCACCCTCGTACTTAATATTCATTATGCATCGGCTGCCACATAATGCCAGCATACCTGGCGATACTAACTGCAGAAATTAATCATACCTGTTTATACGGGCGCCAGTTAGCCGGCAGCAATCGCCCATTCATGATTCGCCATTGTTGCGGGTTTGCAATAGAATGCATCGCAAGGCAAATGCTCGCGGATGAGGAGAAGCCATATCCCATCCGACTCCAGTTTGCGTCATCAGAGGTAGCAATGCCTGAACCGGATCTGGATTCTCTCGTCTACGTTTCTTCTGCGGTAAAGCTTTTGAGCCCTGAAGAAATCGAGTATTTGTTAACTAAAGCACGTGAACGAAATAAAGAATACGGTATCACCGGTATCCTGCTATATATCGGGGGCAACTTCATGCAGTACATCGAAGGTCCAGCGGATAATCTTGAAGTCATATTCAAGATAATTCGGGAAGACAAACAGCACAGCGGAATCATACTGGTAACTCGAGAAGCGATTAATGAACGAGAATTCGGCGATTGGTCAATGGCCTACGATACCAGGGATATGCAGCATTATGTCGGCGCCCCTGGCGACAAGGTGTTGCTGGAAAGGAACCTGGAACGGTCTGCAACAAATCCGAGCGCGGCCCGTATCCTGCTGCATGGCTTCTGGAACAGAAGTGGCACCTAGCATGCGCATTCGTTCGACGATGGTGTCCGCACTGGTTATCGCTGCGTTGGCTGCAGGCTTCCCCGCTAAATCAGCCACATCGAACGATTCGAGAGCACTGGTAGAACTACCCGAAATGATGCGGATACACATGTTATCCAACATGCGTGACCACCTGGTTGCGATAAACGAAATTCTCGTTTACCTGGGTAGTGGCGAACTCGATAAGGCGGCAGAAACCGCCGAGTATCGATTAGGCATGAGTTCTCTTGAATCTCATGGCGCCAGTCACATGGCCAAATTCATGCCAGCAGGAATGCGCCAGGCAGGAACTGCCATGCACAAGGCAGCCAGTCGATTCGCATTAACGGCACAGGAAGGTGAAGTATTAGCAGCATACAAGGCGTTGTCTGAAGTCACTTCTGCCTGTGTAGCATGTCACTCGGGTTACAGGGTCAAATGATTATTTTGTCGCATCGCGGGGCGCGGCAACCGGTTCATCAAATCATCACGCGCCCGGTTTGACGCCGGTACGGACAACCAGGCTATTACGGGAAACCGCGACACCATGAACCCGGCGTGGCATATAAGAAAGGCTATTGCCGACGATTCCGATAAGCTTGAAAACTGCATGGAGTCTGCATACGCCATTTACGAGCAGCGCATGGGCGGGGTGCGCCTGCCACCCCTGGACGCAGATTATTTACACGAGATCAAACACTACCCCACCTGGGTTGCCGAGTCAGAAGCCGGCATTCTCGGCGGATTAATCATGGTGTTTGACAATGCTCAGGCGGTGATAGCAAATATAGCGGTTGATCCGCGGTTTCAGGGGCAGGGTATCGGTGGCGCGCTAATGAATTTCGCAGAATCAAAAGCTGCAGAAAACGGCTTTTCTGAATTAAAACTTGCTACTCATCCCTTACTCAGTGAGAATCTCGCGCTGTATCAGCACCTCGGATGGAAGGAAACCGGTAGAGACGAAAGCAGAATCTTTATGAAAAAAAAAGATTCCGGCCTGCTAACGACGAATTTCGCCAGAACGCAGCCAGACAGCCCCGGTTGTAACTCAACCCCGGGGTGCACTATCCAGACGCTGTGTTACCTTTTAAAAAACCAACAAAGAGGAAATCAAATGAAAGTTGCCTACATCTTTTCCAGCCAGGGGCACACCGTCTCGTACAAACTCGGCAAAATGATTCTGCCCCAACTCGAGGAACAATCACATGGTCCCGAGGTTGTCGGCATGTTCTTTTTCGAAGATAACAATTACGTGTTGGTACAGGGTGATCCTATAGGAGAGCGACTCGCTAAAGTAGCACAGGAGCAAAACATCCTGTTAATGGGTTGTGATCAATGCTGCTGGGAACGCGAAATTGACGGCAAATTTGTGGAGGGCGCCACCATCGGATGCTTCCTCAACCTGTATGAGGCGCTGGCTGGAAACATGCCTGACCAGGTCATAACCCTGTAACAATAGAACGGTCAACTGTGGTGACAGGGCGCCCCGCCCTAATCGTTATCGACATCCAGGGTGTGCGCTTCATCCATTAACTGCACAAGGTTTCGTCGGGCTGTTGTTGATGGCCATCGGAGTGATTTTGTCGGTGCGTCGTTAACTTTGCCTATACTTGGCGTAGTTATGAAAAAAATCGTTTTCATTTTGTTGGCACTCGGTGCCGGCTGGCATTTCTACTCCGCTGGCGATCAGGTGATTCTTGGACCGGGGGTAATGGCCGAGGAAGAACCCTTTCAGGCAAGCATCAGCTCACCAGCCAGCCACCGAATCGACGACTACACAATTACCGAGTTTGCAGAATTCAGTATCAAGGCAAAGGTGCTGTCGCGTGAAAACTATTACCTGGGTCGGGAAGCAGATCTGTCACCGGTGGACTTAACGCTCGGCTGGGGCAACATGTCCGACGAGAGCGTTCTCGAGAATATCGAGATTTCTCAATCGGGTCGTTTTTATTACTAGCGGGTGAAGTCTTTTCCCATACCCCGGCGCGAAATAGAATCCAGCAGCGCCAATATGCACCTGATTCCCGCCAATGAAACCGTCGCAAGTGAGATCAGGAAAATCCGCAAAGGCGATATTATTGAGCTTTCCGGCAGTTTGGTTAATGTAACCGCAGCCAGTGACGGTTGGCGCTGGCTGAGCTCAAAGACGCGCTACGATACTGGCAATGGTGCCTGCGAGTTAATCTGGGTAAACAGTCTCAGGGTGATGACTGCAGAGCGAACTTAGATCGTTTGTTGATCCAATAACGACACCGGCTTTTACCATTAATGAAAGCCCGTCAATCAATCTTCCGCAGAGAAATACCACTACCGGGCTTCTTGACTTCCACTCGGCATTTTACTGCTGCGGTAAAGCGGAAGTACCTCGATGAGCAAAGTGCCGGCCCGCCACGGGCATGCGGAACTGAATTGGGCTGGACCAGCCATACCAGCGCTGTAGAATAGTGCGATGAACAGTCAGGGCGAAACTACGCATAATCGCCCGAATTTGAACGGCACTGAACATCCGGCTGGACTGCGCCACTGATGCGAAGCCTGTCAACGGCGCTGATTTTATTTTTCAAAGATGTGATTTCAGGAGAAAAACATGGCTAATGAAGGTTATCACGAACCCATCGACGAGCTAACGGACAAGACCCGGGACATGCACAGGGCAATAACCTCACTGATGGAAGAGCTCGAAGCGGTGGACTGGTACAACCAACGCGTCGATACCTGCAAAGATGACGAGTTGAAAGCAATTCTTGCGCACAATCGTGACGAGGAAAAAGAGCATGCAGCGATGGTTCTCGAGTGGATACGACGTCGTGATCCGAGTTTTGACAAAGAATTAAAGGATTATCTGTTTACCGAAAAGCAGATTGCCCACGAATAAAAGCCGGATGGCTAATCCATGCAGCCGGATATATCAGTTAACGCGTTCCTGCCTGACCAGTACCTTGAGTGGTCGCAGCTGCGGTAAGTCGAATGCAGTTAGTTTTCCGTAAAGCATTGCTGGCGGATATTCCTGACCTGGTGTCAATGTTATCGGACGATGAACTGGGGGCATTGCGTGAGGACAGCTCACGACCCCTGAATCAAAAATACCTGCAGGCTTTCAGTGAAATTGACAGTGACGCAAACAACGAACTTACCGTTGTCGAGAGTGACGGTGAGGTGGTCGGCATGCTCCAGCTAACCTTTATTCCATACCTGACCTATATTGGTTCATGGCGATGCCTGGTAGAGGGTGTGCGAGTTCATTCCGACCATCGCGGCCAGGGATTGGGGGCAAAGTTTTTATAGTGGGCTATTGAGCGGGCAAGAGAAAGAGACTGCGGAATTGTCCAGCTTACCTCAGACAAAAAACGGCCTTCAGTTTTGCGTTTTTACAAATCGCTTGGATTTGAAGCCACTCACGAAGGCTTCAAACTGAGACTGTAGCGCGGCAACAAACCGGGACAAACCAATCTCTGCAAAACAAATATATACCGAACATGATAGTTAGGCGCAGAGTCGCAAATACAGGATGCGGTAACAATCTGCTCGGCCGGATCCGTGTTGGCATGTAAATGAGCGCGCGACGAAACCAGTCGGTAGCGCACCCCGCCAGGCTGTTGCAGGACGATCAGGTAATTGCCGCTGTGCAACGCTGGGTGAAATCCTTTGTTGTGAATATGAATCTATGCCCGTTTGCCAAACGCGAACTGAGCAGAAACCGGGTTCGTTTCGCTTCAACAGCAGCGAAAACTGAAGAGGAATTGTTGTTGGCACTGCAGGCCGAACTGGAATTGCTCGGTAGCGACACCGCGATTGCAACAACGCTGTTGATCCATGCAGATGTATTGCAGGATTTCGATGACTATAATCAGTTCCTGAACTATGCCGATGCACTATTGCAGCAGTCGGGACTCGAGGGTGTTTATCAAATCGCCAGCTTTCATCCAGATTATCGGTTTGCAGGCACCGGGCCAGATGACGCGGAAAACTACACAAATCGATCACCGTATCCGCTGCTGCATATAATTCGAGAGGAAAGCCTCGCCCGTGCCATCGCTCAGTCAGCAGACGTCGACCAGGTTCCCGCGCGCAATATTGCGCAAATGAATCAGATGGGACGGGACAGGCTAAGTGCTTTATTACAGGCCTGTATCGATGTTGACTGAAAGACGATTTATCAAATTTGCCAGCAGCTTCAACTTCGGGTTATGTTCGTGGCGCTGACATTAACGGATCGAGTGTACTGATATGAAAAAACTGCTGCTGATTGTGAACCTGGTATTTATCAGCCCTTTCGTCGCAGCTGCCACCCCGGCAACGCAAACCGTTACCCTGAAGTGCGGTTACGCAATTGCTGCCGTTATTGGCGAAATGGCTACGCAGACGAGTAACAAGGTTATGCAGGAGGCGCTAAGCCTGATCGATGAAAATAACGGTGAGTTTGTATGTCTGCAACCGGCAGATGGGAAAATCTATGTTGGCATACAATCCACGGAAATGACCATATCGGACAACAGGCTGCAGTTCACGATCGATCCGCTCAGTTACGAGATCGAAAAAACGATCTATGGCAGATGAGTCGATCAACAAACCAGATACTCTCGCTGGAATACTGGGATCAGCGATGTAAAGGCTTGCAGGCTGTGAAACAGGATAGAGCACAAGGGCATGACTGAAGCCGGGATACTTGCGTTCGGTATTGGCTATGGCAAGAACATTGCCGTGATCATTGTTTTCTTTGTTTGCATCATTCTCACCGGGTTCTCAGGTGCCGCCGAGCTTAACTGCCCGAGGGGTGAGCCCGTGGTTGCGGACCTGGGCGATGGCGTTATTATGCGCACCTGCCTGTGGCAAAAGACGCCCGGTATCGCTGTCCGCAGCGGGGATCTCGAACTGGAAAAGAACGGTGTTTTGATATTAAAACTGGAAACAGATCTGAATGGAAAGTTGCACGGTCGGTTCACTTCATGGAATGATGCCGGGGAAATAACCGAAAACGGCAACTACATCGGGGGGTTAAAAGAGGGGCCATGGACAGTGACAAATGAAAACGGTCACAGCGAGATTTTGCATTACCGGGCGGGCATTATCGTTGAGCCGTGATATGAGCTGTTGCAAGGTCTCGGCAAGCGCGATGAAATGCATCACGGTCAATTCCATGAGCGTGCCCGGTTCAAGCTGCTCAACCAGACCAGCCGCTTAACAAATGCGCCGCGCAACAATGGAAAACTTCTCGATCAGAACATTTCGCCCCGATGACACAACCAGGGTCATTGATTTATGGCGCGAATGTGGACTTATCGTTCCATGGAATAATCCGCACACTGATATTCACAGGAAGTATACAGACTCGGCACATCTTTTTTTGTCGGCGAAATGGATGGCCAGTTAGTCGCCAGCTGCATGGCCGGGTACGATGGTCATCGCGGCTGGATGTATTACCTGGCGGTGAAAAACTCGCAGCGCAGAAAGGGGCTCGCTACAATATTAGTCAGACATGTTGAGGTCGAACTGGTTAAACTGGGATGTCCGAAGGTAGAGCTGATGGTGCGCGAGACTAATCACAAGGTTATTTCTTTCTATAAAAGTATTGGATTTGACCCGGACCCCGTAATAGTTTTTAGTAAGCGTCTTAGTGAAGACGAAAAACATGATTTTGGTAACGCCTCAACCGTTTGAGGATGATTGTCCCAAAACTCGTTACATTCATTTGTATTCCGCCGAAGGCGGGTACTATGGGGGTTTGTAGCGAAGTTACATTTCTAATTCGAAACGGTGAATTCGAATTCTAAATTTCAAAATGATTCACCATTTTTTGTGAGAGTAAACATGAGCAAAGGTACAGTTAAGTGGTTCAATGCCGCCAAGGGCTATGGTTTTATCACGCCAGAAGAAGGCGGAAAGGATCTTTTCGTACACCATTCTGAAATTAGAAGTGGTGACGATTACGCAACGCTAAATGATGGTCAGGCAGTCGAGTTTGAAGTTGGCGAAGGTCAGAAGGGTCCTTGTGCAAACAATGTAGTGCCTGTCTAGATAACAAAAATAATAACAACAACCTCGGTGTCCCGGGTTCATCCGGACATCGACGCAGGAATTTCCCAACAGCGTGGAGACCGATAAATTATACGCCTCCTGTCCAAGCTGCTAGCTGGTTTTATCGGTCTCGTCGTGCTGACCCTGGGAGCGCTTCACTATGCCGTTCTTCCCTATTACGACCTGAAGCACAACGCCGTGCTCACACCGGGTCCTTATACCACGTCCGCATCGTCCAGGACCTTCCATGAGGCCGCTTTTGTTGCGGATCTTCATGCCGATCCGCTGCTCTGGGGCCGCGATCTGCGCCAGCGCAATACACGAGGTCAGATCGACCTGCCACGCTTGCGCGACGGTGGGGTCGATCTGCAGGTTTTCAGCGTGGTCAGCAAAGTTCCCGCGCTATTGTTTATTGCGTCCTTGCGCTCCCCGACAACCTGGTTCAGCCCAAGGGAGCAAGCGCTGGCACAGGCGAAGGAGTTCGGGCAACTGGTGACAAATTCGCCTCTCACAATTGTGCTGCGCCGCGAGGACCTGTCCACCAGTGGAATCAAAGGATTGCTCGCCCTCGAAGGCATTCATGCTTTCGAAGGTGAAGACAAAGCGCTGGACGAATTCCATGCTGCGGGTTTCCGCATGATGGGGCTGGCGCATTTTACCGATAACGAATTCGCAGGATCGGCCTATGGCGCCAGGAAGCACGGACTCACCGAACTCGGGCGCCTGCTGATTCCCCGCATGGAGGCGCTTGGAATCACCATCGACCTGGCACATGCTTCACCAACCGCCTTCCGGGATACTCTGGAACTTGCGACCCGGCCGCTGGTCGTGTCCCACGGCGGCGTCACCGGCACCTGCCCCGGCCCACGCAACCTGATGGACTCCCAACTGCGGGCTGTTGCCAGGAATGGCGGCGTCGTCGGCATTGGTTACTGGAAGTCCGCTGTTTGCGACGCAAGCCTGCCAGGTATTATCAACGCAATCCAGCACGCCATCGATACTGCGGGTATTGATCACGTCGGACTAGGCTCTGACTTCGACGGTCATGTCACCACACCATTCGATGTAACGGGTTTGCCAATGCTGACTGAATCACTACTGGCCACCGGACTGTCTGCCGAGGAAGTAAACAAACTGTTGGGCGGAAATGTACGTCGAGTGCTCGCCGCAAACCTGCCCGAGTAAAACCAGCTCGTTATCAGACCTGCATAAACCTGTTAGATTTCTTAGCTAGCGCGGGGAAAAAATAGTAATCTGTCGCGTGAAGGAGGGACAATGTTGCTACTTTTTGCAAATAGCCTTGTTTTGGTGGGCACCGTAATCCTCACGGGATCCCTGGTCACCGTGCGCAAGATTACCAGGCGACTGCCGCTGGGCAGTTCTCGCGCCAGCTGGAATGCGATGACGGCCCTGATTTCACTGTTTGTTGCAGGTTACCTGGCTTACATGTTCGTTTTCTGGAATGAACACACCAGCCTGGTTGATCTCATCGTTCCGGGGATATTCTTTTTCGGAGCTTGCTTCGTGTGGCTTTCTTCAGTGCTTGCGCTGCAAACCGCCATGGATGTGATGCGGATTACAGCCCTCGAACATGAGACGCACACGGATCCACTTACCGGAGTCTATAATCGACGGTTCATGCAACAGCGCCTGCGGGAAGAAGTCTCCAAGGCACGACGTTACCACTTCGAACTTGCCGTACTAATGCTCGATCTGGACCACTTCAAGCGTGTCAACGATGAACTCGGTCACCAGGCCGGCGATCAAGTGCTGATCGAAATTAGTAACCTGTTTGACCGTGAACTGCGTGATTCAGATATTCTGGCGCGCTACGGCGGGGAAGAGTTTCTCATCATAGCGACCAACACAGCGCCAACTGCGGCAACCGCCCTGGCTGAGCGACTGCGTATCTGTATCGAGGCCCGCACTTTTCTGGCCGACTTTAGTGAGGCTGCGCAACAGGGAATCCGCATAACCGTGAGTATCGGAGTAGCAAGTTTCGCCGCTTCCAGCAATGAGGAGGAAAGCTTGGTCAAGTTGGCCGATCAAAATCTCTACCGGGCGAAGCACGGCGGGCGCAATCAGGTTGTTGCCGAAGTCGCCGATGATTGACGCGATCCGGGCCCCCGCGCTCTGCTGACAGATACAGGGCATGCCTGACGCTACCACCATACTTATTCTTGCTACCTTCCTGATTGCGGGCACGGTCAAAGGCGTTATCGGACTCGGCTTGCCAACCGTGAGTCTGGCGTTGTTGACCGTGGCAATCGATTTACCAACGGCGATGGCCTTATTGCTGGTACCGTCATTTGTTACCAACCTGTGGCAGGCTCTGACAGGAGGCAACGCGAGGCTTATTCTGCAGCGCTTATGGCCTTTCCTGCTGCTGGCCACGGTAACCATCTGGATCGGGGCAAGCGCATTAACCCGGGTAAATCTGTCCCTGTTATCTGCGCTACTCGGCGCCTTGTTAATGGCTTACGCCGGCGCAAGCCTGGGTGGGCTTCGCCTGACCGTTTCGTCGCGACAGGAGCTGTGGGTGGGCCCATTGGTCGGTCTGGTAAATGGTGTACTGACCGGGATGACAGGGTCTTTTGTAGTACCCGGAGTTATGTTTCTACAGGCTATCGGGCTGACGCGGGAAGTGTTAATCCAGGCTATGGGGATGCTGTTTGCATTATCTACCCTTGCCCTGGCAATAGCTTTGCAACGCAACGCCTTGCTCACTGCCGAGCAGGGGGTATTATCCTTCAGCGCACTGTTACCAGCGCTCCTGGGCATGGGTTTCGGTCGCAGGATCAGACGTAGAATTTCCGAACAGCTGTTCCGTAAACTGTTTTTCATCGCGTTGTTTTTGTTGGGCATATACATTATTGCGAACGCATCGGGTAACTTCGGGTGACAGGCATGCGGCATTTCCCAGGGTTCGTGCGTCAGACTCGACGGTCCGGTATGCTGGTTAATCAACGCTATCTGGTTGCGGACAAAATATCGTGACGATCAGCTGCGACAACGGGAATAAGATACGGATTGTTTCGTAGAATATCGATGCTGGTGGCGGTAAACGCGGCTTTAATTTCATTGACCAGCTTGCCAATCCCCGAACAACCGAAGCGACGCGAAGGTTTGAGCGATCACGCAGCACTTTTAATCGACCTGGAGCACAAAAAAGCATGTTAGAACTTCGCCCCAACTGTGAATTCTGTGATTGCGATCTGCCACCGGATTCGACCGCAGCGCGCATCTGTACCTATGAATGCACCTTCTGTGCGGACTGTGTCGAGAGAGTACTCGACAACGTATGTCCCAACTGCGGTGGCGGCTTCACCGCACGCCCCATTCGACCCCGACACGAACACCGCCCCGGCTCGAGTCTCAGTCATCAACCCGCTTCTGATATCCGCATTCACACCAACTACAGCCGTGACGAAATCAGCGCCTTCGCCAGTCGCTTGAAACATATTGCCGCCACGCAAAGATGAGGCCCGCCGCAATCCCTGTTGCAAATTGATAACTAACACTCCGGAGGATAACCATGATCTCGACTCAATCCAGAACCGGTGGCTGCCAATGCGGCAGTATCAGGTACGAATTAAAGGGTGCTCCACAAATGCTTTACATTTGTCATTGCACCGACTGCCAGAAACAGTCGTCGAGCGCGTTCGGCATGTCATTAATGATGGATCCTCGGGAAATCGATTTTTCACGCAGTACAAAGCAGCCGCAATCCTGGGATACCCGCGGCGACGATGGATCAATCAAACGCTGCAGTTTTTGTCCCGACTGCGGCTCGCGCATCATGCACGGATCTGATGATGCGGATGAGCCCGTCAGCATCAAGGCAGGTTCGCTGGACGATACCAGCTGGCTACGGCCGGTTGCCCATATATGGTTACGCAGCGCGCAACCCTGGGTTCAGGTCGACAGGGACCGGTACCGCTGTTTTGATGAAGAGCCGGAAAATGAAGATGAGCTGCGTCGGCTGTGGCAAGCGCAAGCCTGAACATTAAAGTGTTTTCACGATGCCTGTAACGGAAACAGCGACCCGCAGCCAACTGGTGTACTGGTGGAACCCGGTACACTATGAAACAATTAAGCGCCGACACACCCGAAAATAATCACCGGCTTAGGATATGCCGCCATGAGCATGATAAAACTGCTGGGACTGAGAATCAGCGTGTATACCCGTATTGCACGGTTAGCCCTGGAAGAGAAAGACGTCGACTACCAGCTCGAAGAGGTCGATATATTTGCCGACGCCGGACCGCCTGATGAATATCTCGCGCACAATCCATTCGGCACAATTCCCTGCCTGATTCACGGTGACTTCTATTTGTATGAAACCAGCGCCATCAGCCGTTATATCGATGAGACTTTCCCCGGCAACGCTTTACAACCGTCGAAATCGGCGCAGCGCGCTCGCATGAACCAGGTCATCAGCATACTCGATTGCCATACCTACCGACCGATGGTGTGGGATGTTTACGTTCAGCGCATCGTTGTCGCCGGGGGCGGAGGTCAGGCCGATGAGGACCTGATATCGACGGCGTTACCAACCTTGCAGCATGTTTTACAGCAACTCGATCTATGGCTTGATGAAAATGATTTTCTGATTGGCGACTCGTTGACGCTGGCGGATTTGCACGCCTACCCGATGCTGCGCCTGTTCATCGAGACCCCGGAGGGCGAGGCGATGCTCGGGTCGTTTCCGCGGCTACAGCAATGGATGCAGCAAATGCAAACCAGGAACAGCGTGCGGGCGACCAGTTTTCACTCGACGGCAGAAACCGAGAATGGCTTCTAACATCAGACAGCGGTCACGGGATTCTTGCACTGCAGGCTCAGCCAGGCACAGGTAGATGCTTAGCAGCGAACAAAATGGATCAACCTATGAGGTTCGTTACAGTAGTTACGTTGTTCCGCTTATATTCCTGGGCCTGGTGCCATTAATGTTAATCGAGCACGGTGGCAGGCTGATCGATGGCAGCATCGAAACCAATGAACTGATCGCCCTGTCTATCGGCGTCCTGCTGCCGCTGGCGATAGCGTATTTTTTCATCGAGTTTGCGAACTTTACTTTTTCTTTGGACAGTGGCCTGTTCCGCTGGCGCTGGCGTAATCTGATCGGCAGCAAAAGCGGTGAAGTACCGCTCAGCCGCATCATTAAGGTCAGGCGCGACGCACTCGAATCCGGCGACTCTACCGGCCTGCGCTATTCCTATCGACTGCTGGTGATTCTGGATGACAACACAATGATTCCCCTCACGCGGGGTTATTCGGGCCTGTATGATAAAAAGCTGGATCAAATCGTCGCGCAGATTCGTGAACATATCGCGCATAGCGCCGCGCTGGCATAAGGGGGCTTTGACAATGACAATAAAAGCGAAAATCACAATCCTGTGCGGACTGGTGCTGCTCGTTTCCTGCGCAACCCACAGGGTCGATCAAATCCCGCTGGATGCGGTGCAGTGCACCGAACCGAGACCCGAGATATGCACCATGGATTACACTCCGGTTTGCGCGACGCGTGGCAATGGCACGCGCTGTGCCACTACGCCCTGTGAATCAACAGAAACGGCGACCTATGCCAATGCCTGCTCCGCCTGTGCGGATCCCGCCGTGATGTACCATCTGCCCGCGGCATGCGAATCTCAACCATAAAACCCGACGAGCGCGATTATGAAACTACCCTCTGCAAAGACATTACCCGGTTTACTTCTGCTACTGGTTTTCGCGATTACCGGCGGTTGCCAGACCACATGGGTCAATCTCGATAACTCCCCGGTCGAAGAAGACCAGCTGCGCGAGGCCGAGTTAGCCTGTGATGTCGCGGAGAAGCGTGACTCGATGGACCAGGCAGAAACGCGCAAAAACCAGCGCCTGAAGAAGGCGAGAAGCAACGAATCGACAATGCTGGTGAAGGAAGATTTTGCCCTCGAAGTGCAGGCCATCCAGGCCGAAATAGAGGCCTGTATGCAACAGCAGGGCCTTAAAAAGTCGGATTGAGCCATAGTCCGCACCTGCGGCAAAGGTAGCTAGATGACAACGCAATCCGTCAATTTCTGCAGTCTCGATAACCTCTAACGGGACCCTTTATCGTGTCGGCAGAACTTTTCTACCTGATTGCGGCCGATATCATCCTGTTAGTTCATGTGTTGATTGTGTTGTTTGTCGTCTTTGGCCTGCTGTTGATACTTGCCGGAAAAATTTTTGCCTGGGACTGGGTGCACAATTTCAGTTTTCGCATAACCCACCTGGTAGCAATAGGCGTGGTTGTGTTGCAATCGTGGCTGGGCGTTGTCTGCCCGCTGACAGTCTGGGAAATGAACTTGCGCGCCAGGGCCGGTGATTCTGTGTACGAAGGTTCGTTTATCGCGCACTGGGTGCAACGCCTGCTCTACTATCGCGCCGAAGAATGGGTGTTTATCCTGCTCTACACGCTGTTCGCTGTACTGGTCGTTGCGAGCTGGTACTGGGTGCGACCAAGGCGTTAGATTAGCCAGGAGACTAGTCTTTGCCTGCCCGCTCGGGTTGCTGCTGCATTAAGCGGGGGTAGAATTTGCGCGCTATCTCAGGGTAACTGCGTACCCAGCGCTGCCAGTACTTGTCACCAAACACCGTCGGTTTCAGTTGACTCGCCATACCGCTGGTACCGCCAGCCATTTCCGCTCGAGACGCCATCAATCCTTCGTCGCGATGTCGTTCGCTGCGCATAACTTCATCGACGTAGGCGGTATCGATCGGTAGTGGTTCAAGCATGGTATTCAGATCGGGGCTGTAAAAGAATGCCGACGAGTAGCGCTCGTGCCCGGTCCTGTTAATTACCCGGTGCGGGGTCGCGATAAAGTAGTTATGCGTTACCAGCTGCAACAGTTCCCCGATATTCACCACCAGGCTGTCAGCTAATGGATCGACCGCATACCAGGTGTTGTCGTTGGCCTGCGCTTCGAGCCCTGAATTTTGATCCTGTAACAGCAAAGTCAGAAATCCCGAATCCTTATGCACCCCCACGCCATGCCCGTTCGCGATGGTTTGCGGATAGCGGATCAGTTTCAAATAGGGTGACGGATTCTCTCCAAAAACTCGCTCGATATGGTTTTCAGCGAGGCCCAGGGCAAGTGACATAATGCGCAGGATCTGTCGGGACACTTCGGACAGACGCTTGAAATAATCGTTAACAGCCTCCCTGAAACCCGGGATCTCGCTCGCGGGTGGCCATTGATTTGGGCCTACCAGCGCCATGTAGTAGGGATCCGGATCTGAAAGCGCGCTGCGTTCGACGCCGATATCGATTTGTTCACGATAATCGATCTGGTTGTTGGTGAGCTCTGATCCGGGCTGTTCCCAGCCGCGAAACTGGGCTGGGCCCCGTTTATCGATGGCACGCTTGGTAGACGTTGGTAAGGCAAAAAACTCTTTCATAGACTGCAGATAAGAATCACTGATGTCGGGTGGAATACCGTGGTTGACGACATAGAAAAAGCCGGTTTCGTGGCACACCCGTCGAACCCGTTGACACAACTCGAAGCGCTGTTGCGGGTTGCCGGCAAACCATGGCTCCAGATCGATTATCGGCAACGTCGCGGACATATTATGCTTACATTGTTAAAGTAGTTGCTGCCATGGCAGGAATTATAACCGAAAACTCAGCTGCCCAGGTTTGCCAATAGCGCTGCTGCTAACGCCTTTTGCGGGTCGCCTTCCCACTGACGGTGCTGTTATCCTGAACAATCTGCATTAATGGAGTTTGGGCATGAAACTGTTGCGAATAGCCGCTTTTTCCGACGCTGACCGGGGCGGCAATCCAGCCGGCGTCGTAATTACAGACAGCCATCCCGATGAAGCCGAGATGCGGCGCATTGCGACCGAAGTCGGTTACTCGGAAACCGCGTTCGCAATGCCACAGGGCGATGCCTGGCGGGTGCGTTATTTCTCGCCAGAATCCGAAGTGCCATTTTGTGGACATGCGACGATCGCACTCGGCGCGGCGCTCGCGCTCGCGCATGGCAACGGTGTTTACAGGCTGCGTCTGAATTCGGCCGATATCACGGTTTCGGGCGAAGGCCACGGTGGACAGCTTTCCGCTGCCCTGCAATCCCCGCCCACGCATAGCGAACCGATGCCCGCCGAACTATTGGCAGAGGTGCTTGGTTTGTTCGGTTACGTCGCGGATGATCTCGACCTGGATATTCCGCCGGCGCGGGTGCACGGGGGCGCCGACCACCTGGCACTGTGCCTCAATTCACGTGCAGCGCTTGCGGCATTGCACTACGAACTCGATGCCGGGCGAGAATTAATGAATCGCGAAAATCTGATCACCATCCTGTTCGCTTATGCCGAGACGCCGCGTCACTTTCACACGCGTAACGCGTTCGCCTCGGGTGGCGTCTACGAAGACCCGGCGACCGGGGCCGCGACGGCGGCCTTTGCCGGTTATCTGCGCGACCTCGACTGGGCGCACGAAGGTTCGATTGAAATCATTCAGGGTGAAGACATGGGCATGCCTTCGCGACTCCGCGCCGAGATTCCACCCGAACCCGGCAGTTCGATCCGTGTCGCGGGGACTGCTCGCATTATGGCGGATTAATCGACATGGTAACCACTACTGCCGGGTTCAACTTCGCGGCCATACTCGCGCACACCAGACCCGCTGGCGCCGGGGTTTGCCGGTGAACAGCATTACCGAGATCAAGACCACGCTCGCGGGAAAGCGAAAAACCTTTGCCTGCGAGCTATTGCAAACCAGCGCAACCGGGGCGGTAGTACTTTACCGCATGCCCGCCGATCATCAGCTCGAAGATATCATGCTGCGCAAGGGCACTCTCAGCCTCGGTTATTTCTGGCCGGATAAGCCCTTTAATGTCTATCACTGGATCGATTCCCGGCTGGATACCGTGGCGCTTTACTTCAACGTCAGTGACAATACGACTATCTCGGCGGAATCCATCGCCTGGCGCGATCTGGTGGTCGACATACTGATGACTCCGGATGGCCGTTGTCGTGTGCTCGATGAAGACGAAATACCCGCCGATATCGACCCAGGGTTGCAACATTACATCAATCACACTCGCGATCAATTATGCCGCGAGCCATTGTCTCGCCTGGCCGAATATGACAAGCTCACACGCCAGTTGATGAACCACGAACAGATACATGCCACTTGAACTATGGCTTGCCTATATCGCTACCAGCGCGGTAGTGCTCGCGATCCCCGGCCCAACCATACTGCTGGTGTTGAGCTATTCGATCGCACACGGGCGTAAATCCACATTCCCGGTGGTTGCCGGGGTGGCGCTCGGTGATTCCGTCGCCATCACGCTGTCGCTAATCGGGCTGGGCACATTGCTTGCCGCTTCAGCCTTCTGGTTTACGATCATCAAATGGATGGGTGGTCTATACCTGATTTACCTCGGCTTGCGTTTGTTGCGAGAGGCCGGCAAACCGATGCAACTGCAGGCCAGCCAGGAGCAACAAGCTTCCCCGCGCAAGCTGTTTAGCAATGCGTTTATCGTCACCGCGCTTAATCCAAAGAGCATTGTCTTTTTTATCGCCCTGCTGCCACAGTTCATCAGCCCGGCGTACCCGGCGATACCGCAGCTGTGGATTCTCGGCATCAGCTTTGTCGTACTCGCGACCATCGGCGCTACCAGTTATGCCCTGTTCGCGTCATCGATTCGCCGTTTCCTCGCATCACCCCGGGCACAAAAGGCTTACAGCTATATCGGCGGTAGCCTGTTGTGTGGCGCCGGGGCCTGGGCGCTAACCGCACGTCGCGTCATCTCGACAACATGAAAAGCGTAAAAATTACCAGCTGGTTGATTTGTTGCTGCCTGCTGCTGGCCCTGTCCGGCTGCGGCAACAAGGGGCCGTTGGTACATCCGGAGGAAGAAGAAGAAAAGAAGCAAAGCAAGAGCGAGACAGTTTAGTGGATCATTTTGAATATAAAAGCGGTGAACTCCATTGTGAAGACGTCGCCATCGCAGCGCTGGCCGAGCAGTACGGCACACCGTTGTTCGTTTATTCGCGCGCGACCCTGGAGCGCCACTGGCATGCTTTCGACGCTGCGCTCGCCGGACACGATCACCTGGTTTGTTACGCAGTCAAGGCCAACTCCAATCTCGCGGTGTTAAACCTGCTGGCGCGCCTCGGCTCTGGTTTCGATATTGTTTCCGGCGGGGAATTGCAACGCGTTCTGCAGGCTGGCGGCAAACCCTCAGGCATCGTTTTTTCCGGAGTTGGCAAGCTGGACAATGAAATTGAAGCCGCGCTCGAGGCCGATATTCTCTGTTTCAATGTCGAATCCGAGCAGGAACTCGACCGCATTAATGAAATCGCCGGACGCATGGGTAAAACCGCTCGCGTTTCGTTTCGCGTTAATCCGGATGTCGATGCCAAAACTCACCCCTACATTTCTACCGGCCTCAAGGAAAACAAGTTCGGCGTCGCCTTCGCCGATGCCGAGCAGGTTTACCTGAAGGCGGCCAGGCTGGCCAACCTCGATATCATCGGCATGGATTGCCACATTGGTTCACAACTTACCGAATTGTCACCCTATATCGATGCCCTCGACCGCCTTCTGGCTCTGATCGGGAGCCTGCGCGAAAAGGGTATCAAGATTGATCACCTCGATCTCGGTGGCGGTCTTGGCATACGTTACCGCGATGAAGAACCGCCGTTGCCTGCCGACTGGGCCAGCGCCTTACGGGAGCGCCTGAAAAGCTTCGCTGGCAGCATCATCATCGAGCCCGGGCGCGCTATCGCCGGTAACGCCGGTATCCTGGTGAGCAGGGTTAACTACCTCAAGCATGGCGCGGACAAGAACTTCGCCGTGGTCGATGCTGCGATGAACGACCTGATCAGACCTTCGTTATATGGCGCCTGGCAGGAAATCATTCGCGTCAAACAACAAAGCGACGCCGCCACAAAGCTGTACGACGTGGTTGGCGCAATTTGCGAGTCGAGCGACTTCCTCGGCAAAGATCGCAGCCTGAGCCTGATCCAGGATGATTTGCTCGCAATCCGTTCCTCCGGTGCCTATGGCTTCGGTATGTCGTCCAACTACAATACGCGCCCGCGCGCAGCCGAAATCATGGTCTATGGCGATCAGCACTACTGTGTACGCGAACGTGAACATTTTGCCGATCTGATCCGGGGCGAGTCGCTGTTGCCATGAAACTGAAGTTTGCCAAGATGCATGGGCTGGGCAACGACTTCGCCGTCATCGATGCGATCAACCAGCCGTTCGAACCACGACCAGAACTGGTGCGTCGCTGGGCGGATCGCTTCGATGGCATCGGTTTCGATCAGCTGCTGATCGTCGAAAAGCCGGATAGCGACGCCGCGGCCTTTAAGTACCGTATTTACAATAGCGATGGCAGCGAAGTAGCGCAATGCGGAAACGGCGCCCGCTGCTTCGCCCGCTTCGTGCGCGAGCAGGGTTTGACTGATCTGGATGTTATCCCTGTTGAAACCAATACGGGACTGTTGACGCTTGAAGCCATCGATGCCACCCGATATCGCGTGAACATGGGCATACCCCGCTTCGAACCAGCTGAAATTCCGCTGCAAGCCGAATCGCAACAGGATCTTTATCACACCGAATACGACGGCCGGCAAATCAGTTTTAGCGCAGTATCGATCGGCAATCCACACATGGTGATCCAGGTCGAGGATGTTGACCGCTGCGATATCGAGACCCTGGGGCCCTACTTCGAGTCACATCGGCTGTTTCCCGCACGTGTCAACGTAGGGTTCATGCAAGTTCTCGACCCGACCGGGTTCAGGTTGCGCGTCTTCGAACGCGGCGTCGGCGAAACCCGCGCCTGCGGTAGCGGCGCCTGCGCGGCGATGGTAACCGGGGTGCGGCTCGGCCTGCTCGAAAACAGTGCTCGGGCGATTTTGTCGGGCGGCGAACTCAATCTGGAATGGCAAGGCGACACAAACCCCGTTATGATGACGGGCGAGACTGCAATGGTTTATCAGGGCCAAATTGAATATGAGTGAAGTAATAGCTGAAACAGCGCATACCGACCAGACCGACGAAGCAAGCGTTATTCAATATCTACAGGATAATCCTGAAGTGTTAATGGCTTATCCAGAGGTGTTTTCATCGCTCGTAATCCCCCATAAAACGGACGGTGCGACTTCATTGGTGGAGCGCCAGCTCAAGTTGTTGCGCGAGGAAAATAATGCTTTGATGAGCAAAATCGATGAACTGGTCGGCATCGCGCGTGAAAACGAGGAGTTGAACCAGCGCTTTCACCGGCTCGCTCTGGAGCTAATGAGCACCGATCAATTGCACGACGTACTGGCTTTGGTGCAAGACCAGGTACAGACGTTTTTCTATACCGATTTTGTCTGTTTCCGTTTTCTACCCGGGGTTACAGATGCCGACAACGTGATCGACGGACTTTGCCTCGGACAGGACAATGGTATCGTGGACAGCGTCCAGCCCTGGATTGAAGTCCGCAAACCGGTCTGCGGCCGGCAGGATGACAAGATCAACCGCGAACTGTTCGGCGCAGATATTAGTATCGGCTCGAGCGCCCTGATCCCAGTTTATCATACCAGGGATATAGGGCTGTTATGCCTGGGCAGCACCAGCGCTGACCGCTTCGGCGTTTCAATGGGCACAATATTCCTGCAGCAGCTGGGCGAACTGGTCAGTAACCGCCTGAAAATCCTGTTGCAGGTGGCGTAATCGCAGTGACCGAATATCTGGACCAGTTCATCCAGATGTTACGCACCGAAAAGTACTATTCCGGCCACACCTGCAGTAACTACCGGCGCGATTTAAACCTGTTCCAAAGCTATTTGCTTAGCCAGAATATCGATGACTGGGTGCGCGTTGGCTATGCAGATGTAAGCGCTTTTGCCGCGAAACGGCATCGCCAGGGCCGCAAAAGCCGCACCATCCAGCGCGAACTTTCCTCGATACGGAGTTTTTTCCAGTTCCTTATTCACAATGAGGTCGTCTCGAAAAATCCCGCGCGCGAAGTCAGTGCACCCAAACCCGATAAGCCACTGCCCAAAACCTGCGATGCCGAGACTATCGGACGCCTGCTGCAGTTAAACGATAACAGCGATGCTTTACTGGTGCGCGATGTAGCAATTTTTGAACTCATTTATTCCTCGGGACTGCGACTCGCCGAACTGGTTAGTATCGACCTGGATGATATCGACCTCGCCCAACAGCAACTGGTGGTCACCGGAAAAGGTAACAAAACCCGTTATTTGCCGGTTGGCAGCAAGGCGGTTGAAGCGATTAAGCGCTGGCTCCGACTGCGCCAGGATTACAGCAAGGATACTAATATAAAGGCTTTGTTCCTGAGTCGGCAGGGGAAGCGAATTTCCGCGCGCAACGTGCAAAGCCGACTCAACCAGTTGATTCAACGACAGGCGCTTGAGCAACATATTTCACCGCATATCCTGCGCCACTCATTTGCCACACATTTACTCGAATCCAGTTCGGATCTACGCGCGGTGCAGGAATTACTCGGTCACGTCAATATAGCCACCACCCAGGTATACACGCATCTGGATTTTCAACATCTGGCGAGGGTTTATGACGCCGCACACCCGAGGGCCCGGCGAAAATAGCCGGACCAGCATACGCCTTGTATTTATTTTCCGGCGCCCATATATCACACTGCCGGCTGTGATTCTCCCAGGACAGAATTTTGCAACAATTTGATGGCACTACAATACTCTCCGTGAGACGCGGCAACCGCGTCGTTATCGGCGGTGATGGTCAGGTGAGCCTCGGCGACACCATCATGAAAGGCAACGCGCGCAAGGTACGCCGCCTCTACAAGGATAAGGTCATCGCCGGATTTGCCGGCGGCACCGCCGACGCCTTCATGTTATTTGAGCTGTTCGAGGGCAAGCTCGAAAAACACAATGGCCAGATGATTCGTGCCGCGGTGGAGCTGGCCAAGGAATGGCGCTCGGATCGTGCCCTGCGACGTCTCGAAGCACTGCTTTGCGTCGCCAACGAAGAGGCTTCGTTGATAATATCCGGCAACGGTGACGTCATCGAGCCTGAAGACAGCCTGATGGCGATCGGTTCGGGTGGCGCCTACGCCCAGGCGGCAGCGCGCGCCATGCTCGACACCACTGAAATGGGCGCCCGCGAAATTGTCGAGAAAGGTTTGCAGATCGCCGGCGAGATCTGTGTTTACACCAATCTCAATCACAGTTTTGAAGAAATCGACTATTAGGTAATTCCGTGGATAATAAAACTATTACCCAATCACCCATGACCCCGCGGGAAATCGCGCAGGAACTCGATAATCACATCATCGGCCAGGATAAAGCCAAGCGTGCCGTTGCGATCGCACTGCGTAATCGCTGGCGCAGACAGCAGGTCAGTGAAGACCTGCGTAACGAGATTACCCCCAAGAACATCCTCATGATGGGACCCACCGGCGTCGGCAAAACCGAAATCGCGCGACGGCTTGCTCGACTCGCCAATGCGCCGTTCATCAAGGTCGAGGCTACCAAGTTCACCGAGGTCGGTTATGTCGGCCGTGACGTCGAATCGATCATCCGCGACCTGGTTGATGTATCAGTCAAGCAAACCCGTGAAGCCGAGGTCAGTCGGGTGCGTCATCGCGCCGAAGACGCCGCCGAGGAAAGAGTACTCGATGCTCTACTACCGCGTCCTGCCGACATCACTGAAGAAGCCGATACGGCAGGCGATAACACCCGCCAGAAATTTCGCAAGATGCTGCGCGAGAACAGGCTCAACGACAAGGAGATCGAAGTCGATCTGCAGCTGCCGAGTGTCGGAGTTGAAATCATGGCGCCACCCGGAATGGAAGACATGACCAACCAGTTACAGGGTTTATTTCAAAACCTGGGTAACCAGAAATCCAAGACACGTAAGCTCCGCGTCGAAGACGCGCTTAAAATGCTCACCGATGAAGAAGCCGCCAAGCTGGTCAACGAGGAAGAGCTTAAACTGACCGCACTCGAAAACGCCGAACAAAACGGTATCGTTTTCATCGATGAGATCGACAAGGTCGCCAAGCGCGGCGAAACCAGTGGCACCGATGTTTCGCGCGAAGGTGTGCAGCGTGACCTGTTGCCCCTGGTCGAAGGCTGCACTGTTTCCACCAAGGCAGGAATGATCAAAACCGACCATATATTGTTCATCGCTTCGGGTGCGTTCCATGTTTCCAAACCCAGCGACCTGATTCCGGAATTGCAAGGCCGTTTGCCGATCCGGGTCGAGCTGTCAGCGTTGACGGTGAACGATTTCGTGCGCATCCTGCGCGAACCCAATGCCTCGCTGACTGAACAGTACACGGCATTGATGGACACTGAAGGTGTCAGTCTTACTTTCACCGACGACAGTCTGGCACGCATCGCCGAGGTAGCTTTCCAGGTCAATGAAAAACAGGAAAACATCGGTGCGCGCCGCCTGCATACGGTAATGGAGCGACTGCTGGAGACTATCAGTTTCGAAGCCTCGGATATGGTCGCGCAAAGCGTAACTATCGATGCCGATTATGTGAACGAGCATCTCGGTGAACTCTCGCTTGATGAAGATTTATCCCAGTACATACTCTAATGAAACCAACCGACATCAATCTGCATAAAGTTTCTCGCGTCCTCGAGCTCAAGTTCGAGGATGGTGTCACTTTCAAATTACCTGTCGAGTATCTCAGGGTGTATTCACCGTCCGCCGAAGTGCAGGGACATGGACCGGGCCAGGAAGTACTGCAGATCGGTAAGGAAGACGTCAATATCGACAGCATCGAGCCGATCGGTCATTACGCGATCAAACTCGCTTTTGACGACAATCATGATAGCGGGATATTCAGCTGGGAATATCTCTACGAACTCGGCGTTACCTACGACGAAAGATGGCAGCAATACCTGGATCGACTGCAGGCGGAAGGGCATCAACGCAAGTCGGAATCCTGAACGACAGGCCTGGCGGGCCAATACTTCGAACCGCTATATCCAGTTAAACTTTCGCACTCGCAACACGCATGTCCCGCCTCAGGATACAGCGGTCACGTCGCGGGATGACAGTACTTCTAGACCCTGCTATGGTTCAATCTATGGAAGACAGACCCACCACCGATTTTGGTTTCGATGAAATTCCGGCCGCGGAAAAACAGGCCCGGGTAGGCGCGGTATTTACCTCGGTCGCGCAAAAATATGACCTGATGAACGACGTCATGTCATTCGGCATACATCACTTGTGGAAACGCTTCACGCTGGAAATGTGTGGTCTGCGCGCCGGTCACAGGGTGCTCGATCTCGCCGGGGGCACAGGCGACCTGGCGCTCAGGCAGGCACAGCTGGTCGGGGCATCCGGTCAGGTGATTCTGGCTGATATCAATGCCGCGATGCTGGAGCAGGGTCGTGACCGGCTTATCGACAAGGGTTTCGTCGACCGTGTGGAAGCCGTGCAATGCAACGCCGAGATACTACCGTTCGCGGACAATTATTTTGACTGCATTACGATCGCTTTCGGTTTGCGCAACGTCACTGACAAGTCCCGTGCGCTGGCTTCGATGCAGCGCGTGTTGAAACCCGGCGGGCGCTTGTGCGTACTCGAGTTTTCCAGACCGATTTATCAGCCGCTGGAAAAACTCTACGATTTTTATTCATTCAAACTGTTACCGCGCATGGGTGAACTGATAGCCAGGGACCGCGACAGTTACCAGTATCTCGCCGAATCGATTCGCATGCACCCCGATCAGCAAACCCTGAGACAGATAATCCTCGAGCAGGGTGGTTTCGACGAAGTCGAGGTACATAACCTGAGCGGCGGTATCGTCGCCCTGCACCGTGCGTTTAAATACTAGGCCGATTCGTCATCGTGCACTCTACCGAACGTCTCAGCGCTACCCTTTTCGACTCGCTCCAGAACTCACTACTGGCGGCTGCCGAAATTGGTGGCAACCGCTTGCTCGCGTTTGACGAGGTTGCACTGCATGGGTGTCGCGAAATGCAGGGTCATTGCATTGCCATCGATATCGTCGATCTGGAATTCAAACTTTACTGCCACCCCGGTGACTGGGGCATTCGCCTGAGCCGAACTCCCCCGGCCCGTGACGTCGATGCCACGATCAATGGACGATTGATGGCGCTGATCAATCTTGCCGCAATGGATGACAAGGTTTCGACATCGATCCAGGAACGGGTCAGTTTTAATGGTAATGTTACGCTAGCCCGGAAAATGCAGCAGCTGCTCACCGGTCTTGATATCGACTGGGAGGAGGCGCTGGCCCGGCACAGCGGGGATGTTCTCGCATTTCAGATTCATCAACGTGCACGCAGTCTGGGTGCGTGGCTGCGACAAAGTGCCGACTCGTTGCTGCAAACCAGCAGCGAGTATCTGCGCGAAGAAGCTCGACTGAGTCCCACGGCGGTCGAGTTCGACGTTTTTCAATCCCGGCTAAGTGAACTCAGACACGACGTAGATCGCAGCGAAATCCGCCTGCAGCAGTTGCTCGAAAAATTCAAACCTCGGTAATGCGTCATCTGTTCCGCCTTGCTTCAATAAACTTCACGCTGGCCCGCTTCGGCCTGGACCAGATTGTGCTGTCGATTCATTTCTTTCGCCCGCTCTACATGCTGGGAATGATCAATCCATTTAACTGGTTCAGAAGCAAAGACCTGGGCCAGGCCGAACGCCTGCGCTTATGCATCGAATCACTGGGGCCGATTTTCATCAAGTTCGGTCAAATGATGGCGACACGACGCGATCTTTTCGGCGATGAAATTACCGACGAACTGGAAAAACTGCTCGACCAGGTACCCCCTTTTCCGCTGCAGCAGGCGCGCGAAATTATCGCCCAGCAACTGGGACAGCCACTGGAGCAGGCGTTTCGAAGTTTCGACGATAAGGAGATCGCTTCCGCTTCGATCGCCCAGGTATACGGCGCGGTATTACCTGACGGGCAGGAGGTTGTCGTTAAAATTGTGCGTCCGGGAATCGAGCAAAAGATTCGGCAGGATATCGAAGTACTCATGATGCTGGCCAGACTGGCCGATCGCTACTGGGATGAGGCGAAGCGGGTCAAGCCGATACAGATTGTGCGTGAATTCGAAACTACTATTCTGAACGAGCTCGACCTGGTGCGGGAAGCCGCCAACGCAAATCAATTACGTCGCAACTTCGAAGGCTCGTCGGACCTGTACGTGCCATTTGTTTACTGGGATTATTGCCGGCCGAAGGTCATGGTAATGGAGCGAATTAGCGGCATTGCGGTATCGGACGTCAACCAGTTGCAGGCGCAGGGCATTAACTTTGAATCGCTTTCGCGCAAGGGCGTAGAAATATTTTTCACACAGGTCTTTCGGCATAACTATTTTCATGCCGATATGCACCCCGGCAACATCTTCGTTGCCGCCGACAACCCCGAAGACCCCAGATACATCGCGGTCGATTTCGGCATCATGGGGTCATTATCGGTCAGCGATCAGCGTTATCTTGCGGAAAACTTCAGTGCGTTTTTCAACCGCGACTATCGCCGTGTCGCTGAACTGCACGTCGATTCTGGATGGGTCGATCGCGACACCCGCATCGATGAGTTCGAGGCGAGTATACGCAGTGTCTGCGAACCCATGTTTCAGCGGCCCCTGGCGGAAATTTCATTCGGTCAGCTGTTGTTGCGCCTGTTTCAAACCGCACGTGCGTTTAACATGGAAATTCAGCCTCAACTGTTATTACTGGAGAAAACGTTTCTGCATATCGAGGGCATCGGCCGTCAGCTATATCCTCAGCTCGATCTCTGGGATACGGCCAAACCATTCATCGAGCGCTGGCTTTCCGAGCAGCTCGGCATGGGCGCACTGGTAAAAGGCCTGCAGAAAAACCTGCCCTACATCGCCGAGCACCTGCCGGACCTGCCCCAGATTGCCTTTAAGGCGCTGGATCGTATCGCCAATGACGAGCTCAACGTCGAATTGCGGTCGAGACAGCTCGACACCTTGAGGCACGAGATACGAATCGCCAATCGACGCAGCATACGGGCTATCATCGGGGGCAGTTTTGTCATCAGCGCGAGCGTTATTCTGGGTCTCGACGGCATAGCGCCGATCATGGTCGGTGGCGGGAAGCTCCTTGTGCCGCTAGCGAGCGCGGCTTTGCTGATTCCCGGGATTTACCTGTTAATCAGCAGTTACTTCGACGATTAGCACTGCTCCCGGGTGAGTCTTTTATGCAGGCGTTTACCGTGCTTGTAACCTTTCCAGTAAGCTGTTTTTACTTCTTCACGATACTCTGCCGGAATCGATTCAAGATAGTCGTTGTAATCTCGATTGAAAACGGTTTCATCCTCGCAGAACTTGCGCTTGTAGGCCAGCTGACCGGTTAACTCGGCAACGCGCAAATGGCGAAACTTGGGATCCTCTGGCGGCAGCGCTTCTTCGACTTCCTCTGCGCTGGGCTCAGCTGTCTCGGTGGTGCCTTTCTCTGTATCAACATTGGCTTCGTCCTGGCTCTCGCTGCGCTTACGCGAACGTGTCAGGCGCTCACATTCATCCTGCGACAATAGCTTGGTGTCCTCCTTGCTTTTGTCGAAGCCTTCCTGGAAAGCATTGCGCATCGGATCGCGTGTGGCTTCCGGCATCTGCTGCACGCGTTGGGTAAATTCCGCGAGTACCGCGGCTTCGCCGCATTGCAGGCGCGAATAACTCAGAGTGCCCAGGGTACGCAACAGGTTGATAACTGCAGCGGACGCATTCTCGAGCACTGCCGGATCGATTTCAGCACCTTCTTCGGCTTTCTGATTAAGCTCGACAATGGTCTTGTCGATGATATCCATGATCGAACTCAGACCCTGATCCTGAATCTCGGCACGCGCCGCAAATGACAGGCTGGATGAGATAAGAAGTGCAAACAACAATTTCCCGATCTTCATAATGTTACCGTTATCTGCTGATAGAGAGGATTAAATCACGGATCACGCACTTCATCCAGTGAGGATAGCACCACAATTTTGCGCTGCATCACAATTTCAAGGATAATACGCCGTCTATTCCAGTTGTATAGCCCGATTGAAACAGCCACACAAGAACTTCCGCATGCCGCTTTCTTTGCGGCCCGCCAGTAAAAACGACCCATCAATCATTTCCCGCTTGCATTACCAGGGGTTATTAATGTCTCGCTTGATCCGGCAATGACAGCGAATATACCCAGGATTGGCTTTGTCAGCCTCGGCTGTCCCAAGGCCAGCGTAGATTCAGAACAGGTTATCACCCAGTTGCGCGTCGAGGGTTATGACATAGTGCCCGATTTTGATAACGCCGACATGGTTATTGTAAATACCTGTGGTTTTATCGATTCCGCGATCGAAGAATCACTTGGCACCAGCGATGAAGCGTTGCAGGAAAACGGTCGGGTGATCGTTACCGGCTGTCTCGGCGCCAGAGCCGAATTGATCAATGCACGCTTCCCGCAGTTGCTTGCGGTTACCGGCCCGCAGGCCAAAGACGACGTTATGCGGGCGGTACACCAGCACTTACCGTCTCCGCACGACCCATTTCTCGATCTGGTACCGAAACAGGGAGTAAAGCTGACACCACGGCATTACGCGTATCTGAAAATATCTGAGGGCTGCAATCATCGGTGCAGCTTCTGTATTATTCCGTCACTGCGAGGTGACCTGGTGAGCAGGCCTATCGATGAAGTCATGGATGAGGCCCAGCTCCTGGTCGATGCCGGCGTCAGGGAAATTCTGGTAATTTCGCAGGACACCAGCGCCTATGGCGTGGACTGCAAGTACCAGACCCGCTTCTGGCAAGGGCAGCCGCTACGAACACGGTTTCTTGATTTGACCCGCGCCCTGGCAAATCTGGGGGTCTGGGTAAGACTGCACTATGTTTACCCCTACCCACATGTCGATGACGTGATTCCCCTGATGGCAGATGGTGCCATCCTGCCTTATCTCGATATCCCGTTTCAGCACGCCAGCAAAAAAATTCTCAAGGCGATGAAACGCCCGGGAAATCGCGATCGCGTTCTGGAACGAATTTCCAGCTGGCGGGAAGTATGTCCGGAACTCGTGATTCGCAGCACCTTTATTGTCGGTTTTCCGGGCGAAACCGAAGCCGACTTTGACGAATTGCTTGATTTTCTCGAGATCGCGCAACTGGACCGGGTCGGCTGTTTCACTTATTCAGCAGTCGATGGCGCCGCCGCTAACATCCTGTCCAACCACGTACCCGAGGCAATTAAACAAGAGCGTTACCATCGCTTCATGCTCAAACAGCAGGCGATCAGTGCAGCCAGGCTAGAACAACGTATCGGTCAACAGGTAACGGTACTTATCGAGAGCCGATCGGAACAGGGTTATAGCGGACGCTGTTACGCGGATGCACCGGAAATCGACGGATTGGTGCACGTCTGTACCGACACACGCTTACCGCTCGGTGAATTCTGCAGGGTCGAAATAACCGATGCCGACGAGTACGACCTCTACGCAACGCCAAGCAGGTAGATATTACCGCCATCGACCCTGATTGGCAGGGGTTCGAGACTTTCCCCCGGGCAGGGACCCAAAACACATTCACCTGTGTCGATCAAAAAGCGCGCATCATGAACCGCACACTGGATCAAAGCCCCCTCGACATCCAGAAACTGATGGTCAACCCAGTCCAGCGGAGACCCGGTATGCGGGCAGCTATTTCGGTAAGCAAAACACTCACCATCACGCCTTACCACGAAGCCCGCTACCCGCTCATCGCCAAAATCGAGCGCAAATCCGTAGGATCCCGGATCTGACAATCGATCTAGCGCACAAATAAAGATTGGTTTTTCCACTATTTTACTTACAAATTCCGACTTCCGGCCGATAACGTTTAAGCCGCAGTTACCCGGCGATAAACCGAAGTCAACCTGCGGTAGCAGGTTAGCGACGAGGAAACTGAGTTGATGTTAAACAAGTTGGAAGAAAATACCGACTGGAAATCCAAATATCAAGACGTGCTCGATGATCTCACCGTGCGCGAGCACGAGTGGATGCAAATCGAGAAACTTCTGCGTAAAACCATTGGCCGCCTGAGCATTGCCGGGCGTGGCCTCAATTCGCAGCTGGACTCGCACTTACGCCTGATTCAGACGCTATCGCGGGAAAAGCGCGACGCCAAACTGGCCGAGGCACTCGATCAGCTTACCGACATCCTCGCATCACTGGATGATCCACAGGTGGGCAAAAAAATCAGCGTCGATCCGACCCGATCATGCTGATGCTCGAATTACTGCAAAACATACATTTTAGCGCCACTCAACGCGATCAGCTGAAGAACATCTGTTCCGAACTCCTTATATCAGTTGCCAACGGCCACGATCGTGACTCGATCAGCGTCTATATTCAGAAACTATTCCTGCTCATCAACGAAAACTTTGATAATCTCAATAGCGGTAAAAAATCTTCGCGCATCGTACTACATCTCCTCGAATTGCTGGATCTGCAAGAACCCCAGGGCGAAGTAATTCGCCAACAGTTCAGCGCTACCACGGAGTTTCGCGAGCAGGAACTGAAAGAACTGGCGACTATGATCAATGCCCAGATCAACCCAGCGGCCACCGACTCGTCGATCGATCACGTAATGACGACACTACTCGAGCGCCTTGCCATCTTTGAGGGTGCGAGCGGCAAGGCGCACGAAATCCAGGCGTCTGTGCATGAGGGAGTCGAAGACGTCCAGTGGACCGATACCCTCAACGATATCGTTAATTCGATTTCAGGTTCACTGAAAAAGCTCGATCGAGAAAAGCGAGAGCTTGAGAGCTTCATTGTCAACGTGAGCGAACAGCTCGGCGAGGTTACGCGGGCGATTGCCGATGATCAAACAGACCTGCAATCAAATCAGGAAGATACGCACTCCTTGCAAAGCTATGTGCACGAAGGCATGAACCTGATTCAAAAAAATGTACAGTCCAGTACCGACTTAAAGGCATTGAGATCAGGAATTTCTGACAATATCGACGAAATTAACGGCGGCGTCGACGAGCTCGTGGATCGCGTCAAAAGACGTCACGAAGCCACCTCGGAACGTAATCTCAGGCTTACTGAACAGCTCTCGCAGATGGAGCAGGAAACCCAGGAACTGCAGGTGATGCTGCATGAAAACCGTGAAAAGCTGCTCTACGATGCGCTTACCGGGGTTTATAGCCGTATGGCTTACGACGAGCGAATCATGCAGGAGCTGGCGCGCTGGACCCGTTACCAGACTCCGTTCAGCTACGCCATTCTCGATATCGATCACTTCAAGCGCATCAACGATAACTATGGCCATAACGCCGGCGACAAGGCGTTGAAGATCATCGGTCAAATGATGCTGAAATACGTGCGTCAGTCGGATTACGTGTTTCGTATCGGTGGCGAAGAGTTCGTCCTGTTACTGACCAGTACCCCGGCCGACCAGGCCGCCAGGATGGTGGAGAAACTGCGCGCGGGAATCGCCGCCAGCAGTTTTCATTTCAAGGGAGAACCCGTACAGCTGACCCTCTCCGCGGGTATTACCGAAACCCGCAGCGATGACGATGTTGAAACCATTTACGAACGTGCCGACAAGGCTTTATACAAAGCCAAAAATTCGGGGCGTAATTGCCAGTTTATTGCGGATTAGCCGACTTCGGCAGGAGTTTTAGCGACGATGGTCAGGGCGTGCAACTCACCAGAGGCAATTTCGTCGTTGACCGCGGCGTATACCAGTTTATGGCGTTTTATTGTTGGCAGGTCGGCAAAAGCATCGCTGGTGACGTTGGCAACAAATTTGCCTTCACCACCGCTGACTTCCACGGTCGCATCGGGAAAATTTGAAGCGATTAACTGCTGAATCTGTTGCGGAGTCATGATTAAAGTATCTAAAGAGAAAAAAATGAACGCGCAAACTATATTACAAGAGACATCAGGAATAACCATGCAAAAATTAATTTTATACACAATCATTTTAATGCTCGGTTTCACCCAGGCCCGAGCGGTCGAGGAGGAGCCGGCACCGACCACATCGGCCTATGTTTCACTGGGCGACCCGATGGTGCTCAACCTGAGCGGCACCAAGCGGCTAACTTTCCTGCAAATCAGTGCCGATGTCCTGGTCAGTGATGAGAGTGCAGAAGAAACCATCAAGATCCATGTGCCGGCGATCAGGCACAGCCTGATCATGTTACTCAGCGAGCAGAAAGCTGGCGATATCAAGTCTCCAGCCAAACGCGAAGAAATTCGCCAGCAGGCGACCGCACAGGTACAGTCACTGATTGTAGCCCTGTCGGGCAGCACGGATGTTAGCGATATCCTGTTTTCGAGCATCCTGGTGCAGTAGCTCGCTATCGTCTTATTGCAGCTAGCTTAGTCAGCCAGGAGGGCTAGAGAGATTACCTGGGATCGAACCTCAGTCTTTCCTGATCGACGCTGATGCTCGACTGGCCGTGAATAAACTCCAGCAGCTGCTCTCCGGCCATGGTAAAGCGCCAGCCCTGGGTCAGGCGGCTGCTTTTCTGATTTAACAGCAGATTATCTATATCCTTGCGTGTCGCCAGGGTAGCCAGTGCGACCTGGTTCTGATCCGCGATTACACGACATAATGCCATCAGGCAATCACCCAGGGCGAGTTGCTGCCGGTTAAGATTTTTCACCTTGTCATGCTGCGGCCATTGGGCCGCATCCACCTGCGCGGCATGAGCAATAATCTGCAGTAACCTGTCACCGTGACGGCGGACGGTCTTATCGCTCAAATCGCGAATCCGGGATAGCGCTCCGATGTCATCTGGCGCCTGTCGCGCCAGCTCGACGATGACTTCGTCTTTGACAATCCAGCGACGCGGCCGGTTTTGCCGCTGCGCCAGTTCTTCCCGCCACTGCGCCAGTTCACTCGCGATTTGCAGCTTTACCCCCTTGAGTTTTTGTACGCCTTTCAACCGCTTCCACAACTGCTCCATCTTGACCTCGTAATTCAACGGGTCGCTCATGGCGATCAAATCCTTTTCCATCCAGTTGAAACGTCGGGTTGATTCCAGTTTTTCATGCAATGTTTCGTAAACTGATATCAGGTAGCGCACATCGTCCATTGCGTAGTCCAGTTCTTCCTGGCTCAAAGGCCGACGCATCCAGTTTGCACGGGTATGTTTTTTCTCGAGCTCAACCCCGGTGACCTGTTGCACCAGGTCGGCATAGGAAATTTGCTGGTTATAGCCAAGCACCGCGGCAGCAAGCTGGGTATCGAATACGGGCGTCGGCACCTGGCCGAACTTCTGGTAAAGAATTTCTAGGTCCTGCGATGACGAATGAAAAACCTTGAGCACACTGTCTTGCACCAGCAGCTCGGCAAGTGGGGCAAGTTCAGTTACCGCAAGCGGATCGATACAGGCAAGCCGATCACCGCTGGCTATCTGAATCAGGGCGAGCTCGGGATAATAGGTGCTCTCGCGGATAAACTCGGTATCGATGACACAATAGCTGGCCGTAGTCAGCTCGTCACATAACCGGGCCAGCATTTGGTTACTGTCGATGTAGTCATAATCAAGTTGTTGCGACAAGGTTCTTTTATCTCATGGCGGCTTTTCTGCGGATATCTCGTAGTACCACGAACACCCAGGGCCATATCAGCATACCGACAAATGGCGCGCCGAAAAAGGCCAGTAATGGTGTTGATCTGCCGAGAAAGCCTTCTACCCAGGCGACCACTGCCTGATCTATCAGCAACAGCACAAAAACGTAAATGGCTTGCTGCGCCAGTGCCAAGACGCGGATGCGCTGGTAGAAACTCATGTTGATGCCAATTATCAGTACCAGCGCCAGCGTATGCTGGCCTAGCAAGGTACCCAGCGACGTGTCGAGAATAATACCGCTGAAAAAAGCGAACCACAGACCGACACGCTTGGGCAGGGCCATGCTCCAGTAAATCAATCCCAGGGCCATCCAGTTGGGTCGATAGATCTGCGCCCAGTCGGGTAACGGCAGAATCATCAGCACCAGTGCCGCCAGCAGACTCAGGTAAATAACCAGGTATTTTAACTGCGACATTTTATTGTCTGGGCTTGATAACGAGTACTTCGCGACTGGAGTCGAGACGAGCCTTGGGTTGCGCAAAAACCGAAACAAACCCCAGTACCCGGTCCTCTGTTATGGCGGTCACCGTCGCTACCGGATAATCGGGTGGAAAGCGGCCACCCAGTCCCGAGGTAACCAGTTCGTCGTCGATCTTGATATCCGCGGTAGCTGGCAGGTAACGCAGTTCAAGCTGGCGGGTCGAGCCCCGGCCAAACGCTACCGAGCGGGTACCACTGCGGATAAACTGCACCGGAATCGCGTGTTCCGGGTCGGATATCAGAATTATCGTTGCCGATTGCGCATTGACGTGAATCACCTGGCCCATGATGCCGAAGTCATCGACCACCGCATGACCTATCTCGACACCATCGCTACTGCCACGATTGATTTCGATCAGCTGACTGTAAGGGTTCTGATCTACCGACAGCAGTTCCGCGACGATCACGTCGTCCGCAATCTTGCGAGAGGAGCCAAGCAGGTTACGCAGGCGCGCATTCTCTTCGGACAGTATTTCGAGTTTTTGCAGGCGCGCGTTTAATATCCGACCTTCGGCTTTGAGTTTCTCGTTTTCATTCAATAATTCGGTGTGCGAGGTAAACCACTCCCCGAGCCAGTTACCACCCGTGCTGGGTAAGCTAACCAGGTATCTTATCGGTGAGAGTGCCAGTGAAATGTTGGTGCGAACAATTTCAAGATGCTGAAAGCGATGGTCGACGACCATCATCGTAATGCTCAGGACGATCAGAAACAGGGCCTGTACTGATGAGCCACGTACCTCGATTATCGTCTTCATTTAGGCGACAGCCAGCAGGTGTTTACTCTACCGCCAGGAAATCCAGGCCATGTTGATCGATCATTTCGAGCACCCGGCCGCCACCCCGAGCAACACAGGTAAGAGGATCTTCAGCAATAATCACCGGCAACCCGGTTTCTTCCATAATTAAACGATCCAGGTCACGCAATAGCGCACCACCACCGGTTAGCACGATACCGCGTTCGGCAATATCGGAGCCTAGTTCAGGTGGAGTTTGTTCGAGTGCGTTTTTCACCGCTGAAATAATTCCGTAGAGCGGATCCTGTAGAGCTTCCAGAATTTCGTTGCTATTGAGTGTAAAGCTTCGCGGCACGCCCTCGGATAAATTGCGCCCCTTGACCTCGATTTCGAGCAAATCCTTACCCGGGTAAGCGGCGGCGATCTCCACCTTGATTCTTTCAGCGGTGGCTTCACCGATCAGGATGCCATAATTGCGGCGCACATAATTAATGATGGCGTCGTCGAAACGGTCACCCCCGATTCGAACCGAGGCCGAATAAACGATTCCATTAAGCGACATAACGGCAACTTCCGAGGTGCCGCCGCCGATGTCGAGCACCATTGAACCCTGGGCCTCGTCTACCGGCATGCCGGCACCGATCGCCGCGGCCATGGGTTCTTCGATCAGGTATACCTTGCGTGCACCCGCACCCAGCGCCGATTCACGAATTGCCCGACGCTCGACCTGGGTGGCGCCACAGGGGACACAGATCAGTACTCGCGGGCTAGGTCGCATGAACTGATTTTCATGCACCTTGCGAATAAAATGCTGCAGCATTTTCTCGGTGTAGGTAAAGTCGGCGATGACGCCGTCTTTCATCGGCCGCTTGGCGGTGATGTTTTCCGGTGTTCGACCAAGCATCTTCTTGGCATCGGTACCGACAGCCTCGATCGATTTCGGTCCACCGGGACCACGGTCCTGGCGGATAGCGACCACTGATGGCTCATTGAGAACGATTCCCTGACCGCGGGAATAGATAAGCGTATTAGCAGTACCCAGATCGATCGACAAATCGTTGGATAGCAGGCCTCGAATAGCTCCAAACATGCTGTGTTTTTAACCCGTTGTGTGTTTTTTGATATGCGCTAGCACGAAATATCCCAAACTGTAAAACAGTATAGCGCAGAACGAGCGTACCATAGCAACGAGATGCAATTTTCACAAGGTAGAATACCTTACGAATCAGTCTTTTGCTTATACAAGCGGTGAAATTGTGGTAAGTTTGCGGACTTTTCTCTGGCGCTTTGGAAAATTTCTGAAATGACCCTGAAATCCGAGGACGTACTTAACATCGCCCACCTCGCACGGTTGCACATCGATGAAGACGCCATCGACCAGTACACCAGCGACTTATCAAGCATCCTGACACTGGTGGATCAGATGAACCAGGTCGATAGCAGTGGCGTTGTGCCACTGGCAAATCCATTGGACGCGACCCAGCGCTTACGTGATGACGAGGTTACCGAAATCGATGAACGCGACAAGTTTCAACAGATAGCGCCCGACGTCGAAGAAGGCTTTTACCGGGTTCCAAAGGTGATCGAGTAATGGCGATGAGTGTCACCGAGATCAGCCGGGGCCTTGCGGCCGGCAAATTTTCCAGCGTCGAAGTAACCCAGGATTACCTTGCCCGTATCGCCGAGTTCAATCCGGCCCTGAATTGCTTTATCAGTGTTACCGATGAACTCGCGCTTGCACAGGCACGCCTGGCCGACGACCGCCTGGCCGGGGGTGAAGCAGATGCGCTCACCGGAGTGCCGCTAGCGCACAAGGATTTATTTTGCACCGATGGTGTCAGAACCTCCTGCGCCTCGCGTATTCTGGACAACTTCATCGCGCCTTACGACGCCAAAGTAATCGAAAACTTCAAATCCGTCGGCGCGGTGATGCTGGGTAAAACCAACATGGATGAATTCGCGATGGGCTCTTCCAACGAAAACTCACACTACGGCTGCGTCGCCAACCCATGGAATACAGCACATGTTCCAGGAGGCTCATCGGGCGGTTCCGCCGCCGCAGTGGCCGCCGGGCTCGCGCCCGGTGCTACCGGCACCGATACCGGTGGATCGATTCGACAACCGGCTGCTTTTTGCGGGGTTACCGGCATCAAGCCCACTTACGGTCGCGTATCGCGTTACGGCATGATCGCCTTCGCCTCCAGCCTCGACCAGGGTGGCCCCTTCGCGCGCAGCGCCGAGGATTGCGCTTTACTATTAAGCGCTATGGCCGGATTCGATCGGCGCGATTCGACCTGCTCCGAGCAGGCGGTAGCGGATTACCCTGCCAGCATCGACCGCGGCGTAGAGGGTTTGAAGATCGGCTTGCCGGTGGAGTATTTTGCGGAAGGTCTCGATAGTAAGCTGGCAGCAGTGATCGAGACCGCGATTGACGAATTGCGCAAGCTTGGCGCCGAGATACAGGATATCTCGCTACCGAACACCGGCCTGTCTATCCCCACCTATTACGTGGTCGCGATGGCGGAGTGCTCCTCCAACCTGTCGCGCTTCGACGGCGTGCGTTTCGGTTATCGTTGTGAAGATCCGGTCGATCTCGAAGATTTATACAAGCGTTCACGCGGCGAGGGTTTCGGCGCCGAGGTCAAGCGTCGAATCCTGATCGGCACCTACGCCCTGTCGGCAGGCTATTACGATGCCTATTACCTGAAGGCTCAGCAGCTGCGCCGCATGATCAAGGACGACTTTGAAAAGGCTTTTAGCAGCGTTGACCTGATTCTGGGCCCGACCACACCGGGGGTAGCATTCAAGATCGGCGCCAAGACCGAAGACCCGGTGAGCATGTATCTGCAGGACATATACACTATTTCACTGAACCTCGCCGGTCTTCCGGGTATGTCCTTACCGGTCGGCTTTGTCGACGGTTTGCCGGTTGGCATGCAGTTAATCGGCAACTACTTCGACGAGGCCGGGTTGCTCAACGCAGCGCATAGCTATCAACAGGTCACCGACTGGCACCTGCAAACCCCGGAGCTGAAAGCATGAGTGACTGGGAAAGTGTCATCGGCCTGGAAATTCATGCCCAGCTAGCTACCATCAGCAAGATATTTTCCGGCGCATCCACCGCTTTCGGTGCCGCCCCCAATACCCAGGCCTGCGTCGTCGATCTCGGCATGCCGGGGGTATTACCCGTGCTCAATCATGAAGCCGTGAATATGGCAATTCGTTTCGGCGTCGCGATCGATGCCGAGATCGATCATCATTCGGTGTTTGCACGCAAGAATTATTTTTACCCGGATCTGCCCAAGGGTTACCAGATATCCCAGTTCGAACTGCCGATCGTGGGCAAGGGACACATATTTATCAGCCCCGATGAAGGCGTAAGCAAGGAAGTCGGGATTACACGAGCGCATCTCGAAGAGGATGCCGGCAAGTCGATCCATGATCAGTTTCCGGAGCAAACCGCGATCGACCTGAATCGCGCCGGCACGCCATTGCTTGAAATCGTCTCCGAGCCCGATATGCGCTCGGCAAAAGAAGCGGTTGCCTATGCGCGCAAAATTCACTCGCTGGTGCGCTACCTGGAAATCTGCGATGGCAATATGCAGGAAGGTTCGTTTCGCTGCGATGCCAACGTTTCGGTGCGACGCAAAGGCGACCAGAAACTCGGAACCCGCGCCGAGCTGAAGAACATCAACTCGTTTCGTTTTCTCGAACGCGCCATCAACCATGAGATCGAGCGCCAGATCGATTTGATCGAAGACGGCGGCAAAGTGGTGCAGGAAACCCGGCTTTACGACTCTGAGCGTGACGAGACCCGTTCGATGCGTAGCAAGGAAGAAGCTAACGACTATCGTTATTTTCCAGATCCGGACCTGTTACCGGTCGCGATCAGCAATGCAGACATCGAGCGTATTCGATCCGCTTTACCGGAGTTACCCGAACAAAAGAAACAGCGCTATATTACTGATCTCGGGCTATCAGATTACAACGCCGAGCTATTGACCAGCAGCCGTGATACCGCGATTTATTTTGAAACCGCACTAGCTGCAGCACCAGAACTCGCAGCACAGCTCGCCAACTGGATACTGGGCGACTTCACCGGCGCCATGAACAAGGCGAATGTTGAAGTGACTGCAGCGCCGATCGAGCCCGCGATGCTCGCGCAACTGGTGACGCGCATTGCCGACAACACCATTTCCGGCAAGATCGCGAAAGAAGTTTTCGAAGCCATGTGGCAGGGTGAAGGTAGCGCGGATAAAATTATCGAAGCGCGCGGTCTGAAACAGATAACCGACAGCGGCGCGATCGAAACCCTGATCGATGAAGTCATTGCCGCCAACCCGGAGCAGGTGGAGCAATTTCGTGCTGGCAAGGAAAAGGTGCTGGGATTCTTCGTCGGCCAGATCATGAAGCAATCGCAGGGTAAGGCAAATCCCGGGCACGTAAATGCGATGCTGCGGGAGAAACTCAAGGCCTGACTATGTTGACGATTAAGCGCAGTTGTAGTTACCGAATTATCACCCGTGCAGTGCAAATGGGCGATCAGCCTCTGGTTGCTCTGCTCATGCCCGGAGGGGAGGATTGCGAACCCTGTCTTGATCTAAATCAGCTGCAGGCCGGTCTCGATAACAGCCCGGAAGCAATCGTCGTTTACAATCAACAGGTTGAAGCAAAGGTGATGGTGGAAAAACTGAAAACCCCGGCGTCACAGATATATATCGAGATTCGGCAAGATACCAGGGGGGTACTGGGCCTGCACGCGATTCGCTATAGAAATCAGGAGCCCGAAACCCTGGAACTGATTTACCAGTAGATCGGCGAAGATCCGCGCCCTTGTCGGACGGGATGCAGATGCAATGTCAAAAGTGTTACTGATCACCGGCGCGAGCCGCGGCATCGGCGCCGAAACCGCGTGCCTCGCCGCTGAACGCGGATACTCGTTATGCCTTAATTATCTGCGTAACGAACAGGCCGCCAACGAACTCCTTGACTCTATAGGGTCCAATGGTCATCACGCGATCGCGTACCAGGCTAATGTCGGTGTCGAAGCCGAGGTCGAAGCCATGTACCGGGCTATCGACGATGAGTTTGGACGCCTCGACGGGCTGGTTAACAATGCCGGAATCCTCGAACGGCAAAGCGATCTTGTCGATATGACAGTTGCCCGTTGGCAGCGAATCTTCGAGATCAATGTTATCGGCAGTTTTCTTTGCGCGCGCGAAGCGATCAAGCGCATGTCAACCCGGCTCGGCGGTGAGGGCGGATCCATCGTTAATCTTTCATCTCGTGCCGCCGACCTCGGCGCTCCCCATGAGTATGTCGACTATGCTGCCGCCAAGGGAGCTATCGACGCGATGACTATCGGTCTGGCAAAAGAAGTGGGTGACCAGGGAATCCGGGTCAATGCGGTCAAACCGGGGCTGATATATACCGATATCCACGCCGATGGCGGTGAGGCCGGACGCGTCGATCGCCTCAAGACTGGCGTACCTATGCAGCGCGGGGGTTCGCCGCTGGAAGTAGCAGAAGCAATTCTGTGGTTGCTATCGGACGCCTCGTCCTATACCTCGGCCAGCTTCATCGACGTATCCGGCGGCCGCTAACACGATGCAGCTTATCGTTCAGGCTTGGTAAGCACTATGTAATTACCAAGCAGTACCAGCGCGAAACCGAATACTGCGCGCAGGCTCCATTGATAGTTTTCGAACATCGTCGACAATCCCAGGGCAATGACCTGAAACAGCACCGCGGCATAAGCGGCCTTGTCCGCACCGATTCGACCGACCAGGGTCAGGTAGGATCCAAACGCCAGGATCGAACCGAACACGGACAGGTAAATCAGCGACACGCTATAGCTAAAACCGGGATCATAGTTAAAAGCAACCCCGCTTACCAGTGCATAGGTCAGCATTACCAACGCGCCATATCCCATCCCCCAGGCGTTGGTCTGTATTACCGGAATACCGTTTTTCTGGTTGCGCGCCGATATAATATTGCCGATCGAGGCGAACCAGGTTGCCAGCAGGCACATCCACAAACCACGCCAGGTATCGGCATTGTTATCGACCGCACCAAGTTCGGCCCAGAATATCAAAGCGATGCCAGCGATTCCAAAACAGGCGCCGAGAATAACCCGTCCACTTACCGCCAGGCGCATGAATATTGCACCATTGACGATATTCATCAGGATTACCGTGGAGAACATCAGCGCAACAATGCCAGAGGTCAATAAACCGGTGGCCCAGTAAAATACAAGGTAGTTGCTGGAGAACAGAAACAACCCCTGTAACGCTATGAACCCGTGCTATCGCAGGGAGTATTTGAGTGAACGCCCGCTCAGCGCACAAAACGACAACAGGATAATTGCCGCCAGCGCAAAGCGGTAAACCAGCGAAACCTCCGGCGCGACCACACCAAGCTGAAACTTGATTGCATACCACGTGGATCCCCAGATCAACACCGAGGCCAGGTAAAGACTTGCCGAATGGGTAAACATTATTGAGCGTTGTTAATCCGCCAGTGCAGCCATCCAGCAATCACTGAGCAAATTCAGTAAATATCGGTAGTCGCAAAGAATCGATTCTTCCATTACCTGCTCGCCTGCACAATAGATGCGCAGCAAACGCCGACTTTGCTGCGCATCCAAATTGGCGCAATTACATAGCGTCGCCAGGTCCCAGTAAGGCGAAGCCATCGCCGAGTACTCCCAGTCGATTAGCCACAGGCGCGTCTCGTCGAACATCATGTTTTCCAGCACGAGGTCGTTATGCGAGGCGACATAAACCTCATCGCGAGATGGCAGCGACTCCAACACCCGTCCCGCTTTGCGCATGCGCGGCGCAAGGCGCTGCCGCTCGCCTTCGCCGAGCATTGCGTAATAAGCGGACAACAGCTCCTGCAGATTCACCCTGCCTTGAAAGCCTAGTCCGCTTCGATGCAACCGCCTGATCGGTTCGATGATGATTTGCAGCATTGCGTCGTTGGTGAAATCGGCAGCGCGTAACTCGCGACTGGCTTTGAGCGTTGGCGTAAGCGTGATTCCATGGTCGTCGCGCCAGGTCACCCGCGGCGCAATTTTCAGCTGCTGTGCCAGGGCTTGATTGTGGGCCTCGGCAATGCGGTCGATAAAGCCATTGGTTTTAGCGCGTGGAACTCGTAAAACCCAATCGTAACGGTCGTTGTAGAGGTGAAAGTTGCGATTGGTATAGCCCTTCAAGGGAGTGATGATAAAATCGGCCGGCGTAAAATCCGCCAGCACCGAAACCTGCGAAAACACTTTTTCGATAGTTTCCGCTTTCACAATGACCCCAGGTAATCACGCACTTCCCGCAGTTGCGAATGATCGAGCAGATCACCGGTTTGTTCCAGCGCGATAACTTTACCCGCGCAGACAAACGCGGTACGTGCCGAGGCGAGCAGCGCGTCTCGAGGTTGATGACTCACCAGCAAGGCCATCATATTGTTATCTTTCACCAGTTTTTTAACCACTTCGATGAGTTCGGCGCGTAACGCCGGACCGAGGGCAGCGAAGGCTTCATCGAGCAGCAGGATACTACGTTTGCGAACCAGCACGCGGGCCAGTGCGACGCGTTGACGCTGGCCACCTGATAGCTCGCCCGGCTTGCGCCGTTGCAGATCACTCAGACCAAGCTGGTCGAGTGCCGTGGCTACGGCATCAGCCTGTTCGTGGTTAAGACGCAACGACGGCTCGACGCCTAGCGCGACATTGGTATAAAGATCGAGATGCGGAAACAGGTTGTGCTGCTGGAAAACGATCGACACCGGACGCGATGCCACGCCTGAGGTTTCAATGGCGATACCGTCGAGTAATATCCGACCCGAGCTCGGTGCGAGGAATCCAGCAATGAGATTCAGCAAGGTCGATTTACCCGAACCGCTGGGCCCGATCAGGCTCAAAATTTCTCCCGCCGCAACATCAAGGTCGAAGTGCATGGTTGGCCCCGCGTCAGCCGCGTAAGCAAACTCGAGCTGCTTTATTTCAAGCATCGACCTTACCTCCAATCACGCGCTCCAGGCACCAGAATACGCTCAGGCTGAGCACCAGTAACAGCAGCGCGGTTAGCGTGGCCTGGGGGATCATATAAGCGCCCAATTGCTGGTATATCAATAGTGGCAGCGTCGCGCTGTGCGGGGTACCGAATAATGCAATAACCCCGAGATCACCCATTGCCAACGCCGCGACCAGGGCAACGGCGAGACCCAGTGGACGCCGTAACAACGGCCATTCGAGATGACGAAACCGGCTCCAGCCCTGTAGCGCAAGGCTCTGGCACAGATAGTGGTAACGGGCATGATTCTGCCGCAACGCCGGACCCAGGCTGCGGATAACAAACGGTAAGCCCATTAAGGCGTTGATTGCGATTACGATTGGATAAACCCAGGCAAAAACGTCGAAATGCGGCGACAACAGGACAAACAAACCGCTACCAATAACCAACGGCGGCACCACGTAAACAATCGAACCGGTAAGATCGATCAGCCTGGCCCTGCCGGTTTTGCCCGCCAGCGAGAGACTGGCGCTGTACTGCAGCAGGAACCATCCTGCGGCAACCGAAAACAGCGCCGCGAACAGGCCGATAAAAAGTGTAGTGACCACCGCCCGCCAGAACCCTGCAGTGCCGATAACCAGCCATAAAGGCCCGCCCAGGGCATCGATCAGCATCGACAGCAACGGCATACCAATAAAAAATCCGCTCGCCAGGATAAGCATGGTATCGAACCATTTACGCCGCCCGGTGACGGGCTTCGATAACGAAGCTAGCGTAATTTCCACTTCGGGTAAACGCTGCAGTCGTAGTGTCGTTATAGCAACCAGGGTACAGATCGAAAGCTGCAGCAGGGCCAGTACCACCGCTCGAGCCGGATCAAAGTCAAAGCGCAGCGATTGGTATATCGCAACCTCCAGCGTGGTGCTTTGCGGGCCGCCACCCAGCGTTAGTACGACAGCGAAACTGGTCAGACAAAGCATGAAAACCAGCAGCATGACGCCCGGTAACGCTTCTCGTAACGCGGGCCATTCGAGCAACCGCCAGCGTTGCCAGGCGTTCATGCCGAGTTGCTCGCCGAGTTGCCAGTGGTGAGTCGGGATCGTCTGCCATTGGGGCAACAGCAGCCGCACCGCGAGCGGCAAATTAAAAAACACATGCGCCAGCAAGATGCCGTTAATCCCGTAAAGCGACCTGCCGAGAGAAAGCCAGCCCCCGCTACCGTATACCGAAACCACTCCCATCACGGCCACTACCGCAGGTACCACCAGCGGCAACGCAAACAGGCGCAACAATAATGCCCGCAGCGGGAAATCCGCCTGCGAGGCGAAAGCGCGCGCCACCAGAATGGCCGGCAGCACGCTGCACAGCATAGACAGCAGGGCTTGCCAAACGCTGAAAAACAACACCCGCCGGATATAACCGCTTTCCCAGAAACGCAGATCACCGGGCTCATAACCGGGGATTGCGCTCAGGTTCAACAAACCCGCCATCGGGGCCAGTACGATCAATGACAGTGCGAGTACCAGTCCAGCCGCAAATGCGCGCGATCTTAACCTGGCCATTGGTTAGCGAGACATGACCTCGAGCCAGTCATTCACCCAGTCTTTACGCTTGTTCGCCACCCGTTCATCGCTTAACAGTAACGCCGGCGACGGGTCAATCAGATTACCGAAATCCACGGGTAACTTTGTGCGCGGCAGGTTTGCCGGATACATCCAGTTGGTGGTTGGAATAATGCTTTGAAAACTGTCACTGAGCATGAATTCGAGAAAGTCCCGCGCCAGCTGTTTTTGCTGGCTGGCACGTACCAGCCCGGCGACTTCAATCTGCTGATAATGGCCTTCGCTGAACCGCGCTGCTGCGAATCGTGAATCCTGCTCGGCGATAAGATGATAAGCCGGGGATGTCGTGTAGCTTAAAACCATGTCGGCTTCGCCCTTGAGGAACAGGCCGTAAGCTTCACTCCAACCCTTGCTCACGGTGACAATGCGTTTTGATAGCCGGGCCCAGGCCTGGTCAGACTCGTCACCGAAAACCTTCTTCATCCATAGCAATAATCCCAGTCCCGGGGTCGACGTGCGCGGATCCTGTACCAGGATGGTAGGGCCGGCTTCGTCCGCCACCAGTTGACGCAGACTCGTCGGTGGATTTTCGAGCCGCTCCTTGTTGTAGACAAACGCGAAGTATCCATAGTCATAGGGAAGAAACATATCATCCTTCCAGGGTTGCGGTAGCGACAATTCTGGCAAAGTGACGCGATGCGCCTCAAACAGCCCGCTGGCGCGGGCGTCTGCGGTAAGACTGGTATCGATACCGAGCAACATGTCCGCGCGGGTGTTACTGCCCTCGAGCTTAAGTCGATTGAGCATCGAAACCCCGTCCTCGAGTCCCACCATCTCGAGGCTACAACCACATTTCGCCTCGAAGGCAGCCTTGACCTGCGGGCCCGGCCCCCACTCGCTGGTAAAAGAATCGTAGGTGTAAACCACCAGGGTCGGCGTTGCGGCCTGTGCCGCAAAGGACAGTAGCAGCGCCAACAACGTAGCAGTGAAAAATCGAAAGACCTTGAACATTTTTTTCTCCATTTAGCTGAAATTAAAACGGAGAGATGGGAAACAGCTTTGATCCGCTCACATCCCTACGCCAGTGTTAACTGGATCAGGTTCATCGGGTTAACGTCTGCAGGACGTCTCTCAGCTCTGGCGAGCACCCCGTTGAGGAGAGGTGACTATATTACTAGCGAAATACCAAAGCAAGCCGGCTTTAGCGCAGCTCGTGAATACGGCGGTCAGATAAGGGTTTAACAGGATAACGATGAGACAGTGCAGGTTAGTCAGGGCAGGATGCGCAGGCCCGCGAATAGTGTACGGAGGAATGTCGCCTGCCGGTGACCACGGTTTTGGGTTACCTCTTGTACTCAAGCGATGGGTGCAGTTCCTCGAATAGCTTGTATTCCGTTTCGCTCATGCCTAACGATTCATAAGTTTTCTGAGCGGCGATATTATCGCGCTCGAGATAGAGTCGAAAGCCACATACCGCCGGTTCCTGCTCGGCTAGCTCCTTGACCCGCAAATACAGCTCCCGGTAAAGACCCTGGCGACGATAACCGGGCCGTACGTAAACGCTTTGAATCCACCAGAAAATACCGTTGCGCCAGTCGCTCCATTCGGTGGTTATCATCAATGATGCCTGGATTCCATTATCGAGCTCAACCACCAGGTAAAACCCCATTTGCGGGTTATCGATCATGGTTTGCACACCTGCGGTAATTACTTCGGGTATCAACTCGACACCCTCGGTTTCACGCGCCATCCTGATATTGAAGTCGGCGAGTTCGGCGATATCCTGCGAGAGTGCCCGACGTATTATCATGATTATTTTTCCTGTTTCTGTTTACCACGCATGGCTTTACGCACTTCTTTCCTGGCCGACCTTTGGGCGCGCTCTATTATCGCCTGTTCCAGTTCAGCTGCAAAGCCTGCCGGTGTTTCCAGATAAATTCCGCCGAGATCGCCGTTGCGCAGTTCGCTTATCAACAGGCGGGATACTTTTTCAAGGTCTACCCGACCACCGGAAACAATACAGCCGCGTTTACGCGCGATCGCTTCCAGTAATTCGATGTCAGAATCCGGCAATGGCTCGATATCATAGCGCCGAATCAGGCTTTGCGGATAATCACGCATTAGAAATTCGGCGACAAAACTCGCCACATCCTGGAGTTCGAACGCGGTATCACGAATCGCGCCTGTAGCAGCCAGCCGATAACCACTGGCCTCATTCTCTATATTCGGCCAGAGCATACCCGGCGTATCTATCAGGGTTAACTCGGATGATATTTCGATAAGTTGCTGCATACGGGTAAGCGCAGCCTCGTTTCCCGTCTTCGCTATACTGCGATTCGCGAGCTTGTTTATCAGCGTTGACTTTCCCACGTTGGGGATACCAGCAATCATCGCGTAAATCATCGTTGAGCGATTGTTCCGCGCTGGCACCAGCGTACGGCATAACGCGGGGAGCTCTGCTATCGCATTATCAGCAGTGCTGCACACTAGTGTTTTTACACGATTTTGCCGTTCCAGGCTGGGTATCCAGTCGTCAAGGCGGGTCGAATCAGACAGATCACTTTTGTTGAGCAGTTTGACGCAGGGCTTGTCTCGGCGCAACTCTGCCAACAGCGGGTTCTCACTGGAGCCGGGGAGACGCGCATCAAGCACCTCGATTACGAGATCGACCTGCGGCAGGATGTTCCTGAATTCCTTGCTCGCCTTGTACATATGGCCCGGGTACCACTGGATCATGATTAGCCTGTCGGTAAGTAAAGCGGTTATTCTCGCCAAGTCTATTCGCAATGTCATTAAACGTTTAAACTAGCGCAATGGCTGAAATCAGGCATCGAGTCGGAATTCGCGGCAGCGCCGCGGATGTATACGAGTTACTAACCACCGATGGCAGGCTCTCGAAATGGTGGACCAGCGATACCAGGGGTGCTGGTCAGCCAGGCTCGATAATTGAATTTCGCTTTGGCGGCAGCGGACCCGATTTCGCCGTGATGGAGCTGATCCCGGACCGCCTGGTGCGCTGGCAAAATTCAGGTGATATACCCGGAGACTGTAAGGGTACAGAAATATCGTTTGAGCTACGCGAAGATGACAAGCAGACGATTGTCGAATTCGGCCACTACAACTGGTCGAGCTCCGATGCGTTTCTAGCACATTGCAGCACCAAGTGGGGAGTTTTTATGATGGGTTTAAAGTCCTGTATTGAGACCGGTAAAGGGCAGCCCTGGCCGGACGATGTTCATATCGATTACGACGAGTAAAAATGAGCGATCCAGACAACATAATCGCAGAGCTCGAATCCGAATTTGTCGAGCTTTACAAGATCCTCAAGTTCGAAGGACTCAGGGAGAGCGGCGGTAACGCCAAACAGGCCATCGCCGATGGGCTGGTCAGTGTCAACGGCGAGGTTGAAACGCGCAAACGTAAGAAAATACGGCCCGGTGACCAGATAGATTTTATCGATCATCACATCGATGTTATCGGCAAAACCGACCAGGAAACTGATTAAAACCGTTCCGCTTTTGGCAGCTGCCCGCCGTCGCGACATTAAAAAACCAACCTCGGGTAATTGAATTCTCCAACCAGTAGCGCCGCGCGAAGACAACTTAACAAAACCACAATAATTGCGCTAGAATACGCCTCCCTTACAACATAGCTCTGGATTTACGTTCCAGGAGGCTCGATGTCATCAGCTATCGTTATCGCTGCGCTATACCGTTTCGTGCGGCTCGATAATTTCGCAGAATTACGCCAACCCCTGCTGCAATTAATGCTCGATAAACAGATTCGAGGCACCCTGCTGCTAGCCGCCGAAGGTATCAATGGCACGGTAGCAGGCAAGGCAGAAGCAATCGAACACCTGCTTGATTACCTGCGCCAGGACGATCGGTTGCGGGGCTTTGATTGCAAGTTTTCAAGCGACGATTCGATACCTTTTTTCCGCACGCGCGTTAAATTGAAGCGTGAAATCGTAACCATGGGGGTCGAGAATATCGATCCCGAGAACGGGGGCCACTACGTCTCGCCCGCCGAATGGAACGATCTGATCAGTGATCCGCAGGTGACATTGATTGACACCCGTAACGATTACGAATCAGCCATTGGCAGCTTCGCTAACGCGATACAACCGAAGACAAAATCGTTCCGCGAATTTCCAGCCTACGTTGAGCAAAACCTCAACCCGCAGAAACATCGCAAGGTGGCGATGTTCTGCACCGGTGGAATACGTTGCGAAAAATCGACCGCGTATCTTCGCCAGCAGGGTTTCGACGAGGTTTACCATTTACAAGGGGGTATTTTGAACTACCTCGAACAGGTGCCCGAGGCGGAGTCGCTGTGGCAGGGTGAATGTTTCGTTTTTGATAATCGTGTGAGCGTCAATCATGCTCTTGAAAAAGGCTGTTATGATCAATGCCATGCCTGTCGCTTGCCAATTACCGAAACCGATAAGAGCAGTAAAGAGTACCAGCCCGGAGTCAGTTGTCCCGCCTGCTACGATAGCAGGTCCGCCAGCGAACTTAACCGCTTTCGCGAGCGTGAAAAACAGGTACAGCTTGCCAGGTCCCGCGGCGAACTCCATATCGGCGCCGATGCCGCAAAACATGCCCGACAACGCAAAATGCAGAAACGGGATGCCAAACAGAATCAGCGTAATAGCGCCGGCTAGAGTTTACGTAACGCCAGTATTTTGTTGTCAGCGTCGATCTCGACGCTGAAACGTCCTCTAATTCCGTCCTTTGTAACATGACAGCGAAAATTTGCCGCGGGTAATTGTATTTTCAATCCCTGCTCGGTCTCGATCAGGATATAACGTGCCCGGCCTGCGTAGATAGACTCGGTTTTAGCGGCAGATAAGGCCATGTTGAATTCAAATTTCGGCATATCGATTCCTGTTATAGTGTACTTTTCTGCTGAGAACCAAGCCTGGTGAAAACAATCGGATTAATCGGGGGTATGAGCTGGGAAAGCAGCCTGCTTTATTATCGGCTCATAAACGAGGGCGTAAAGCAGCGCCTTGGCGGACTGCATTCGGCGCAAATGCTGATGTATAGCGTCGATTTCGCAGCGATTGAAAAAATGCAATATAGTGGTGAGTGGGAAGGCGCTGCCGGGGTAATGGTCGATGCTGCTCGTCGACTCGAAGCCGGCGGCGCGGATTTTTTCCTTATCGCTACCAACACAATACATCAGGTCGCCGAGATCGTGAGCGCAGCCGTAGAGATTCCCCTGCTCCACATCGCAGATGCGACCGCTGAAGTGCTGGTACGGGACAGGGTCAAGCGCGTCGGCCTGCTCGGTACCGCGTTTACGATGGAACTCGATTATTATCGAAAGCGCATCAGCGAACAGTTTCAGATCGACGTGGTGATACCCGAATTACACGATCGCCAGATAGTGCACGACATAATTTACCAGGAGTTATGCCAGGGACAGATAGAAGACGAGTCCCGTGAAGTCTATCTCGCTATCATCGATCGTATGCGTGAAGAGGATATCGACGCAGTGATTTTAGGTTGTACCGAGATCGGCCTGCTACTGCAGCCGCAACATACCGACATTAAACTCTACGACACCACTGAAATCCACGCACAACAGGCCGTGGACCATGCCCTGGGTTGATGTTACGCATCGCGAAACCCTGGTTCGGTTAAATCAATCAGCAAATCCGAAGTCGCCCGGGCGCTGCAAAACAATGCATAGCCGGCTTCGTGTTGCTGCTGGCTAAGCGCTTGCGGTAAACCCCGGGGATACTCGATCTCCCCGAGGAGCAGCTTTCCCAGACAGGATCCACATTGCCCGCTGCGACAACTATAGGAAATCAGCACATTGGCAGCGTGTGCAGCATCCAGAATCAGCTTGTGCGCCGGACACTCGAACTGCTCACCCGTCGCTGCTACCGTGACAAGATAACAGGCTTCGATGATGGCGTCAGGCTATCGGCTGACTGCGCTTGCTGTTAAGCCAGCGAACAATCGGGTCCCATTGATCCAGGTCTTTGCGTACCGCATAGGGTGCAAGCTCAAAGATCCCTAGACCACGTTCGGCGGCGCGCACATAGTTCTGGGTTTCTCTCAGGACACTGATAAACGGTGCTTTGCGTACCTTGCGCAAATAGGTGTCGAGCTGGTGGTAAATATTGTAGTTTTCGCGGCAGCGGTTGGTGATTAGCGCTACCCGGGCTTCCTTGCGCGCAACACGGCCGTTGTCGAGTACCTTCTGGATAAACGGGGTTGCTGCGCGCATGTCTATCGGTGATGGTAACACCGGGATGATAATGCTTTGAGCACGACGCAGGAATGCACTTAGTTCCCTGCCATGAACCGCAGCCGGAGTGTCATAAACGATGTAGTCGGCGCTGCGAGGAACGCGAAACTTGCCACTCGACCCATCGATCCCGCTGATCGTACTGCGTCCGCTGGGACGCGCCGCAAGCCATTCCAGGCTGGAGGCCTGGGGATCACAATCGGCCAACACGACCTTGTTACCCTGCGTCGCGTAGTAGCTCGCAATACTGGTCGCAATCGTGCTCTTTCCCGATCCCCCTTTGGAATTTAACACCATGATTGAGCGCATATTACCTCCGTTCCCCTCGCTATTGATTAATCGCGATTATCGTCCAATTTTTAAGACGGTGCAAAAACAGGGGCTAATCGAGTCCAAGCTCAGCCCATAGCACATCGATTCTGTCAACGATTTCGCCCGACATTTTTATCGGCTCGCCCCATTCCCGCGTGGTTTCACCCGGTAGCTTACTGGTTGCGTCGAGACCCATTTTCGAGCCGAGACCGGATACGGGTGATGCAAAATCAAGATAATCGATCGGGGTATTGTCGATCAGCGTTATATCGCGGATGGGATCAGTACGCGTCGAAATAGCCCAGATAACGTCTTCCCAGTTACGCGCGTCGATATCGTCATCGACAACGATGACGAATTTAGTGTACATAAACTGGCGCAGAAACGACCAGATTCCCATCATCACCCGTTTCGCATGACCCGGATACTGTTTCTTGATGCTGACTATGGCAACTCGGTACGAACAACCTTCGGTGGGTAAATAAAAATCGATAATTTCAGGGAACTGCTTTTGCAGTATCGGAATGAATACCTCATTCAGTGCGAGTCCGAGTACTGAGGGTTCATCGGGTGGTCGTCCAGTATAGGTACTGTGATAAATCGGGTCTTTGCGCATACTCATCGCTTCAACAGTAAATACCGGAAAACTTTCGACCTCATTGTAATACCCGGTGTGATCTCCAAATTGACCTTCTTCGGCTACATCGTTGGCATAGATATGGCCCTCGAGCACAATTTCGGCACGTGCCGGGATCTCCAGGTCGGAAAGCAATGAATTGGCGACTTCGGTCTTGCTACCTCGCAGAAGACCGGCAAAGGCGTATTCGGCCAACGAATCCGGAATCGGCGTAACCGCGGCCAGTATGGTCGCAGGATCACAACCGAGCACCACCGATACAGGAAACGGTTCATCGCTCTTTTGCTCGCACCATTCCTTGTAGTCGAGCGCGCCTCCACGATGAGACAGCCAACGCATAATCAGGCGGTTACGACCAATCAGCTGCTGCCGGTAGATACCCAGGTTCTGGCGTTCTCTGGTGGGTCCCCGAGTAGTGACAAGACCCCAGGTAATCAGGGGTGCAGCGTCGCCCGGCCAGCAGGTCTGGATTGGTAGCATCGACAGGTCGACATCGTCACCATGAAACTGGATGTGTTGACATTTCGGATTTTTCACCGATTTTGGCGACATATCGAGAATTTTCTTGTAAATTGGTAAGGTTTTCATTGCTTCTTTAAAACCTTTAGGTGGTGCCGGCTCTTTTAAAAAAGCAAGCAGCTTACCCGCTTCGCGCAATGCAGACGCATTGTCTTCACCTAACGCCTGAGCAACCCGTTGCTCGGTACCGAAGAGATTGGAAAGCAGTGGGATTTTACTTTTACCGGGGTTTTCAAATAGCAATGCCGGGCCACCTGCCCGCAGAACCCGATCAGAGATTTCCGTGATCTCGAGATCGGGAGAAATACACTTGCTTATCCGTTTGAGATCGCCACTCTGCTCCAGCTGATCTATGAAGTCCCGCAGATCCCTGTATTCCATCTACCAGATCTTTATGCCGTGGAACTTGCTTTTTATGCGGGTCTCGATGATTACCTTACTGACCAGAAAGCTCAGCAATATGATGAGCGCTATCATCGGGGTTATCAATTGCCAGTAACGTCTAAACGTGTCCCATAACACCAGCATTCCCGGGGCGCTATCATCGTTCTTGCGATCAATTTCGCGCTGCTTGGCTTCGACCTGCTGTTGCAACTCGGCGTTCAATTCGTTCGCTTTCTGCCTGTCAGTTTCCAGTTCATCGACTTTTACGACCAGTTTATCCATATCCTGTTCATACTGTTCGATGACTGCCTTACTGTTTGCCAGTTTTTCGATTTCCGCAGTAAGTTCGAGATTCTTCTGCTGTTCTTGCTGCAGTAAAATATTGGATGTGGGTTTTGCTACCAGGAAACCACGTTTGACCCACCCCTTGACACCACCCGGCGCGGTGACAAAAGCATAATCACCGGAAAGTTCCTGTATTTGCAGTAAATCGCCTGATTGTAAGAATTTGACGACCTTACTTTGCGAGCTGGCCTTCGTATAGAGGGAAAGTCGTAACTGATCGGTAATATACAGTTTGTCTTTGTCCTGATCGCTTGCTTCCTGGGCTGACAGCAGCGCACAGTAAGATAACAGGGCTAACCCTAGAAAAAATTTTTTAAACATCAGCTAGTTTATCCCACCATGCCTTAACAACGCGTCGATTTCGGGTTCACGCCCACGAAAACAACAAAAAGATTCCATCGCTGGACGAGAGCCTCCCTGTTCCAACACACAGCGCAGAAATCTTTGCCCGGTTTGCGGATTAAAAATCCCTTCTTCTTCAAATGCAGCATAAGCGTCGGCGGATAAGACCTCCGCCCAGTTGTAGCTATAATAACCCGCGGCATACCCGCCTGCAAAAATATCTGAAAAGCCATTTTGAAAAAGGTTGATATCCGGAGTCTTAACCACTGAAACATCGCCTCTCACCTCGTCCAGAATAGCGTGAATCTGCATCGCGGAATCAATCTCTGGCAACCGATGCAGGCGAATGTCAAACAGCGAAAACTCTATCTGGCGCAGCATCTGCAGCGCGCTTTGAAAATTCCGCGCGGCTATCATCCGGTCAAACAACTCGTCAGGCAGTGGTTCACCGCTCTGGTAATGACGGGCGAACATTTTTAATGCTTCCCATTCCCAGTAAAAATTTTCCATGAACTGGCTGGGTAACTCTACCGCATCCCACTCGACTCCATTGATTCCAGCGACATCAGGTACGTCGATGCGGGTTAGCATATGGTGCAGGCCATGACCAAATTCGTGGAACAACGTAATCACTTCGTCATGAGTAAAAAGCGCCGCTGCATCGCCCAATGGCGGGGTCAGGTTACAGGTCAGATATGCAACGGGCAGCTGGGTAACGTCATCGATGCGGTATCGATTTACACATTCATCCATCCATGCGCCACCACGTTTGTTTTCGCGCGCGTACAGATCCAGGAAGAAGTGGGCAATGACTTCACCGTGATGGTCTGCAACCTGGTAAAACCCAACCGACTCATCCCAGCGATCTATGCCGGAATCAACCGCTTCGATGCTAACCCCGTAGAGTTTCTCCACTATATCGAATAAACCACTTATAACCTAAGTGTCAGAAAAATAAGGCTTTAAGTCTTCATCTTAAATCTGATACTTATCCTGTTTCAGCTTTTCGCCGTAATAGCTGTAATCCCAGGCCTCCAGTTCGCCGATAAAACCTAACGATTCGGCAAAAGCCTGGCGCTCGTTAACCTCTCCGATTGCTGCCTGACGTGACCTTTTAGCAAGGTCATTGAGAAACTCGATAACTTGCTCGACACTACTCGCCATCTTGGTCTCGAGCGAGTAGGCAGCATAGTTATCGAAGCCGAGGATTTTTGCCTTTTCCTGTCTTTTGGCGACAATTTCGACCATGTTAGCTGCATTATCCCAGATTTTATCGGTAATTCCCTGATCCGAGGCTCGCGTTAGATAGGCTTCATAAATTGATCTTCGCGGTTCCCGGTTGTCTGCATAGGTGATAATCGCGAGATAGCACGGCATATCCAGTGTCACTCTATACCCGGCCAGATCTTTCTGCTGCGCTAACTGGCGTACCATCGCCAGCGCATAATCAGGCAGGCCTTCCAACTCCGATTTGTCCTCGGTAAGATATTGCCAGGCCTGGGTTGCATCTAGCAGATTGTTTTCGAATTTTGACTGCAGTTCAGACAAGTCTTTCTGCAGTTGCTGATACCGTGCGGCATCCTCACCATCGAGCTCGACACCGCCCAGCCGGAAATGCAAAAGCGCATCGGTAACGGCTTTTTGTTGCGCTGTCGTAAATTCGGCGAAGGCTGAAGATTCGGCAATACGACGATAACCCTGATACAAGTCTCGATTCTGGCTTACTTCGGTTGAGTACTCGCTGAGCAGGGGCAGGCAACTATTATAAGCGTTGCGCAGTTCGGGCGTACTTTTTACCGAATTCAGGTGCCGAACAGGGGACCAGGCCTTCTCCAGACGGTCGTTCATCAATGACAATGGCTTTATCAGGTTATCCCAGTCAGGTCGTTCCTGAGCAGATAGCTGAGTTATCGCGCTACGGTTATCACTAATTATCTGTTCAATTGCCGGTTGGATCATTGGTGGGATGATCTTACTGAATGCCGGTAATGCGCCTGGTTCGAGTAATGGGTTGGTCAAGGTTTCGGACACCGGTTTAACATAAGGTGCGTTAGTCTACTTAACAGAGAATCGACCGTAAATGCCGAACGATTGGTTAAATTCTTAGCAACGGACTGGCCATACAGGCGACCGCACTGCAATCAGGTTCACGGTATGGCTGGCATGCTTTACGAACTGCGCCTTAGCCTCGTCGTTGATGCGCTTAAACTGGATGCGGCGGCCATCACCCTGCTTGACTGACGCTACCCTTGAATACGAAAAATAACAATAATATCAATGGGTTACTAAACATCAAGGTTACTAACATTGAGCGCATTTGTCTCGATAAAGTCGCGGCGCGGCTCTACGTGATCCCCCATCAAAGTGGTAAACACATCGTCTGCGGCGATGGCGTCTTCGATGCGAACCTTGAGTAAACGCCGATTTTCCGGGTCCATTGTTGTTTCCCAGAGTTGCTCTGGGTTCATTTCACCCAGCCCTTTATAGCGCTGAATATTCAGACTCTTACGCGCTTCACGCATAAGCCAAAAATAGGCTTCGCTGAACTTCTCTACCTGCAGGCGGCGCTCGCCTCTACTGATGTGAGACTCCCGGGTAAACAAACCTCCCACCTGTTCTACAAACTGAGCTATCTGCTGGTAATCGGCGCCATTAAAAAAATCGCTGCTCAACTCACTATCAGTGGTAAGTCCATGCAGACGCTTCGCCAGGACCAGGCCGAACTGATTGCTGTCATCGTCGCTTTTGACTGACATGCTGTAGGATATAGAACTGCCACTTTTTTCATTAAGGCGCGAAGCCAGAGCTTCACCCCATTCACAAATTGCTTTTTCGTCGAGTAAAGTTGCCTCGGTCACCACCGGCAAATCGATGAGCTCTTCGAGTGCTTCTGCCGGTATATACCTTTGCAGCCGTTCGAAAATTGCAAGTATGGTTATGAACTGACGCGCCAGGTTTTCCAGCGCCAGATCAGAAATAGGCGGTGCATCGCCAGCGAGATGCAGATTTGCACCGTCAATGGCCAGCTGTAATAAGTAATAATTCAGTTCCTTGTCATCCTTAACATAGCGCTCCTGCTTGCCCTTCCTGACCTTGTATAGAGGTGGTTGCGCAATGTAAACGTGCCCTCGTTCGACTAATTCACGCATTTGCCGATAGAAAAAGGTGAGCAGCAAGGTGCGAATGTGAGAACCATCGACATCGGCGTCAGTCATGATAATGATATGGTGGTAACGCAGCTTATCGATATCAAATTCGTCACGCCCGATTCCACATCCGAGCGCGGTTATCAGTGTGCCTACCTCAGCGGATTGCAGCATCTTGTCAAAACGAGCTTTTTCAACATTCAGAATTTTCCCCTTGAGGGGTAATATCGCCTGGGTTTTACGATTGCGGCCCTGTTTTGCTGAACCACCGGCTGAATCACCCTCCACAAGATATATTTCTGATAGAGAAGGATCTTTTTCCTGGCAATCGGCCAGTTTTCCCGGCAGGCCGGCAATGTCTAGTGCACCCTTGCGACGTGTCATTTCACGCGCCTTGCGAGCCGCTTCCCGAGCCCTGGCTGCGTCCTTAATCTTACTCGTAATCGACCTGGCTTCTGCAGGGTGCTCTTGCAGGAAATCCCTCAGATGCTCCCCTACAATCGACTCGACAATACCTTTGATTTCGGAGGAAACAAGCTTGCCTTTGGTTTGCGAGGAAAACTTTGGATCAGGTATCTTGACCGACAAAACCGCGGTAAGACCCTCTCGAGCATCATCACCGCTTGTGTTCAGCTTTTCTTTCTTGCCCTGATTAGTTTCCATGTATTGATTCAGGCTACGGGTCAATGCAGTGCGAAAACCCGATAAATGCGTGCCGCCATCACGTTGGGGAATATTGTTGGTGTAGCAAAAGATGTTTTCCTGGTACGAGTCGTTCCATTGCATCGCAACTTCTACTTCGACACCGTCCAGCTCTGTTTTGATAGATATAACCTTTTCGTGTATCGGCGTCTTGTTTTTATTCAAATGTTCGACAAAAGCACGGATACCGCCTTCATATTCAAACAGGTCTTCCTTGTTATTGCGTTCATCGAACAGGTGTATACGGACACCAGAATTCAAAAAAGACAGTTCGCGCAAGCGCTTTGCCAATATATCGTAGTGAAACTCGATGTCGCTGAAAATATCCTTGCTGGGTAAAAAGCGTAATTCGGTACCGGTTTGATCCGTATCCTTAACCTGTTGCAGGTCACCTACTGGTTCACCCATCTTATATTCCTGAGTATAGAGCTTGCCCTGGCGTTTTATGCGCAGCGACAAGGTTTCCGACAACGCATTAACCACCGACACCCCGACTCCATGCAAACCGCCCGAAACCTTATAGGAATTGTCGTCAAACTTTCCGCCAGCATGCAATACGGTCATAATAACTTCCGCTGCTGAACGCCCTTCTTCTTCATGAATATCGACCGGAATTCCCCGACCATCATCCTTTACTGATACCGAACCATCGGTATGTATGGCGACCTTTATCTCTTTGCAATGCCCCGCCAGGGCTTCATCGATAGAGTTATCGACGGCTTCAAAAACCATATGGTGCAGGCCGGTACCGTCATCGGTGTCACCAATATACATGCCCGGCCGCTTACGGACAGCATCGAGGCCTTTTAGCACCTGAATGCTAGTGGAATCGTAGTTTGACATGAAAGGGTCTAGCTGATTTTTCGAGGTCTGATTATACCATGTTCCACGTGGAACAATTTGATTTTTTGACTGCTAATAGCGTCTGGTACAGTGCTATCGATATTACTGATGAACATCTGTAAATCCATATCGAGGAGTTGCCGGTACACCAGTTTTTGCGCCTTTCTGTCCAGCTCTGAATGCAGATCGTCGATAAGCAGAATAATCCTGTTCTGCCGTGATTTGCTTACCACCTTCAACGCTGCGAGCAACAACGCGAGGCACATACGCTTCCCCTGCCCCCGGGAAAGAATTTCACTTGCGTTTCTGCCCCCGGATAAAAATCTCAAATCGTCTCGGTGAATACCCGCATTAGTAAATCCGCTTCGAATATCCCGTTCCGGGTTGCTCTTTAACGCATCGGCCAGACTTAATTCATCGGGCCAACCTCGTTGATAAGCCAGTTGAAGAGGAATTCCTGCCAGGATGTCACAGAATTCTACTTCGATTAGGGTCTGTAGCTTGATACTGTAGTCCCTGCGCATCGCACTCAAACTCAGTGATGGCTCAATCAGGTGCTGGTCCCAGTAATCAAGTAATTTAATATCCTGCCTCGACTTCAGCAACTTGTTGCGCTGGCGTAATGCGTGCTGAAACAACCTCCATTGCTCAGCATACCCTGGTTCCACGTGAAACATACACCAGTCAAGAAAGGCACGACGTTTCTGCGGCGTACCATCCATCAGCACGAAACTATCAGCATTCACGATATTTATCGGTGTCAAACGGACTAATTCAGAGCGGCGTTTAATACTTTCGCCGTCGACGTGTATGTCGAGCTTCTTGTCGTTTTTCGCCAATCCTGCTTTGTGAGCATCAAAGCGACCAAATAACAGGAATCCACTCTTATCGTTGTTAATGCACTGCTTTAACTGGTGAGTGCGGAATGAATGGGCCTGGGAAAGGACGTAAATAGCTTCCAGCAGGCTGGTTTTACCTGAGCCATTGTCGCCGCAGATAAGATTGAATTGCGGGTTGAATTCAAGTGTAGTACTGCGCAGGTTCCTAAAATCCGTCAGGCTGAGCTGGCTGATCACCATCTATCAACCTCTATATTAACTCTATAGACGCATCGGCATGACAACGTAAAGACTGGAATCATCCTCACTATCGCTAATTATCGCACTGCTATTAGAATCCTTGAGTTTAACCTGTACCTTTTCGGAATTAAGTACATTTAACACATCTATTAAATAAGTGACATTGAATCCTATTTCCATTTCCGACTCGTTATAATCAACCTGTAATTCCTCTTCGGCTTCTTCCTGGTCGGGGTTATTTGCCTGAATCGATAAATTACCTGAGGACAACATCAAACGAATACCGCGATATTTTTCGTTCGATAAAATGGCAATCCGACTCATAGATTGCTTAAGCGTCTCGCGACTGACTTCCATGACCTTGTTTCCATCCACCGGGATTACGCGTTGGTAGTCCGGGAATTTACCATCAATTAATTTTGTCGTGAAAACCAGCGAACTCGTTTCCACGCGCAAATGATTCTGACTTAACATACAGGTAGCCGGGCTATCGCCTGACTCGAGTAAACGGGAAAGTTCGAGTACCGCTTTTCGTGGAATGATAATTTGCTTGTCTTCTTCTACGCCGGTTTCCTGTGCAGTTTCACTCAACGCGAGCCGATGGCCATCGGTAGCGACAAGTTTGATTTTGTCCGCCGATATTTCCATCAGAATACCATTCAGATAATAGCGAACATCCTGTTGTGCCATAGCAAAAGACGTCTTGTCAAACAACGACTTAAGGTGGTTTTGCGGTATCGAGAAAGACTGTAGGAAGGCAATTTCATCAAGTCCCGGAAAATCCTTTGCGGGTAAAGAAGCCAGTGTGAAACGGCTACGCGCAGAGGTTAATGAAACCCTCGAATCATCGACAGTAAAATTTATCTCTGAAGATTCTGGAAGCGCCTTGCATATATCGAGCAATTTCCGTGCAGGAATAGTCGTCTGGAAATCATCGCTCCCGTTCGCGTTTATACCCGCAACCATTTCAATTTCCAGGTCGGTCGCGGTAAGAGTGATGTCACCGCCTGTTGACTTAAGTAAAGCATTACCCAGGATAGGTAATGTCTGTCTGCGTTCTACTGCCCTTATTACGTGTTGCAGTGGGCCAAGTATGTCTTCTCTTTTAATAGTTGTTTTCATATATATTCATTACTTGCTGTGTTTATTGGTAACTTTACTTTTTCTGAGTAACTCGATTAATCCCTTTAAAATCAAACCCTTAAACCATTTACTCGCCTTTTAAACCTGTCCGAAGCCTATTGCTAAACTGTGTATAACTACTGGATAAATATTCCCCTTAAAGTTATCTACTTCTTATCCACATGCTGTGAACAAGATTGTATAAAACTCAATTGCTCAGCATTCGTGCCAGTATATCCATATCATCATCGATGCGCTGATCTTCACTGCGTAATTCTTCAATTTTCCTGCAAGCATGCAGCACTGTCGTATGGTCACGTCCGCCAAAAGCACTACCAATTTCCGGCAGGCTGTGGCGAGTCAACAATTTGCAAAGCGCCATAGCGATCTGGCGAGGTCGCGTAATAGAACGGGTACGACGGCTGGATAACAAATCCGCCACCCTGATTTTAAAATACTCGGCTACCAGTTTTTGAATGTTATCAATGGTTATCGGTTTATCCTGAACCGCGAGCAATTCTTTCAGTGCATGGCGGGCGAATTCCTGGGTGATCGATTGCCCGGAGAAGCGCGCATGCGCTACCACGCGTTTCAGCGCGCCTTCCAGTTCCCGAATATTCGACTTGAAACGCTCAGCTATGAAAAATGCTACATCATCAGGGACATCTGCTTCGTCCAGCTCAGCTTTACTCTTGAGTATCGCGACCCGTGTTTCCAGATCAGCAGGTTTAATATCGACCGCCAGGCCCCATCCCAGGCGGGAGCGAATGCGATCTTCAAGCCCTTCTATTTCCTTGGGAAATCGATCGCAGGTAATGACCATTTGTGCACGCGCTTCATACAACGAATTGAAGGTATAAAAAAATTCTTCCTGTGAGCGGTTTTTATCCGCCAGAAACTGGATATCATCGATCAGCAGAGCATCGAGGCTTCGATAGGAATTCTTGAAATCATTCATTCGACTATGTTGCAAGGCTTTAACCATATCCGAAACAAAACGCTCGCAATTGACATAGAGGATGTGGGCATCGGGGTTGTTTTCGCGGATCTGATTGCCGATGGCGTGCATCAGGTGGGTTTTGCCCAGTCCGACTCCTCCGTATACATACAGAGGGTTGTATTCGGAACCCGGGTTGCTACTAATCTGAATCGAGGCGGCCCGTGCCAGCTGGTTCGACTTGCCTTCGACAAAATTCCTGAAATTGAGCGTATCGCTCAGCCCTGAAGAGCGATAAGCGCGCGGTGCCGGACCCTCAGCCGCGGTGTCAGACGGCATAGTCGCGGCCTGGGAACCTATCGATAAACTGACGGATATTGATTTACTGTCATCGAGACTGGAAATTAGCTCTCGAATTCGATCAAGAAAATTCTTGCGCACCCAATCCATAACGAATCGGTTTGGCGCCAGCAGTTTCACTGTGTTCAGCTCCTGTTCGACCTGCAAAGGAAGAATCCAGGTGTTAAGCTGCTGTTCACTGATTTCGCCTTCCAGGGTGGAAATGCACTGTTGCCAGATCGAATTCAAAGTATTACCACTTGTTTGTCCAACCGCGCTTAAATTGCACGGAATAATTAGCCAACCCGGAAACCGCGCCACCAACGCTGACCGGGTAACATCACTGCCTGGCTAGTTTTTCGGTCGTGTTACGCGCTATTTTAGGTGATTATCGAACCTCGACCGAGAGAATCCAATACTATACTTATCCACAGCTCGAGCAAAGAGGGGACGGCAAAAAATAATGCCGTTTGCGCCCTGTTCACGCTGTAACGATCGCTGCCGCGAAAAATAACGAAAATATGCGTAACAAACTCAATTAAATATTGACGTGAGGCAACTCTACTAGTACATTGTCGCGCCTTGTTGAAATCGACATTTAGTGAGCAGAGGCGTTTGACATGAAACGTACATTCCAACCGAGCAAGATTAAACGTGCCAGAACGCACGGGTTCCGTGCGCGTGTGCAAACTCGCGGTGGTCGGAGTGTGATTCGAGCCCGTCGAGCCAAGGGCAGAGCGCGTCTCACGCCATAAAGTGGGTGCCCGGATCAGCGAGTCTTTCCCCAGACGGCTGAGATTAACTCGATCGATCGATTTTCAGCAGGTTTTTAAGAACAATATCCGCCGCAGCGACGCGTGCGTCACGATCCTGGTTGGAAAGAAGAGCGGCGTATGCCCTCGCCTTGGATTTGCGCTGGCACGGAAGCAGATTCCCGCCGCGGTAAAACGAAATGCGCTGAAAAGGCTGTTTCGAGAAAGCTTCCGTAAAAATCAGTATCGTTTGCCGGCGCGAGATTTAGTGATTATGGTAAAACGCGAAATATTACTAACCAGCCCGGCAAAATTGCGAGACATGCTGGATCAACATTGGAATAGCATCATAAGACAATGCGCAGGCTCCTGATAACACTGATTCAAGCATATCGCTATTTACTCAGCTCGTTGCTGGGCAACAATTGCCGGTATATCCCCACCTGTTCGCAATATGCCCTCGAGGCTATCGAGATGCATGGCAGTGCTAAAGGTTTGTGGCTGGCTTTAAAACGAGTCAGCAGTTGCCACCCCTGGCATGTCGGCGGTTACGACCCGGTGCCCGGCGCAAGGACTGAGCGTAAGCATGGATAATACTAGACTTTTTCTATTCGCTGCGCTCGTATTCGTTGGCATGTTGTTGTGGCAGCAATGGCAGGCTGATTACGGTCCACAGCCCGTCGCCAGCAGTGAAGAGGGAGTCAGTAGTGATGGCGGTGTTGCTACCTCACAGATTCCAACCGACGACCTGCCGGATCAAGCGGAGCAACTGGCTGCCGACAACGGCCAGGGTACGCCTCAGACGGGAGACACTAGTGTCGGACAATCTCCCGATCAGCAGCAGGTGCAACAACTGGTGCAGGTTGACACCGACGTGCTAAGGCTGATGATCGATACCCGGGGCGGTGTAATACGGTCGCTCAAGCTTAAACAATATCCAACATCGCTGGAGCAACCTGACGACTGGCTTGAGCTAGTCCACAGTGACAGCGATTCGGTATATATCGTGCAAAGCGGATTACGCAACAAGGCAGAGAGGGCGCCGACGCACCACAGTATTTACCGCAGCGAGCAGACGAGTTACCAACTCGCCGACGGGGACGAAGAGCTGTTAGTGCCAATGTACTGGAACCAGGATGGTCTGGAAGTGGTAAAGACTTATCGTTTCACGCGTGGCGACTATCTTATTGATGTCGAACATCGCGTCGATAACCAGTCGGCACAGGACTGGCAGGGCAGTGAGTACCGCCAGATTCAGCGCTCGCGCCCGCTCGAGACGTCACGCCTGCTCTATACCTATACGGGGTCGGTCTATTTCAACGAAGAAACCAAGTACGAAAAGGTCGATTTCGATGACATGGAAGAGGAGCAGCTCAAGCTGCAGTCGATGGGTGGGTGGATCGCGATGATCCAGCACTATTTTCTGTCTGCCTGGGTGCCGGGGCAGGACGAAGCCAACCTTATCTACACGATTGCCAACACCCGGCGCAACCCGTCAACCTATACCATAGGGCTGCGTTCTGAAAACCGGATTGCACCGGTCGGCGGCAGTACAGAATTTGCCAGCCAGTTGTTTGTCGGTCCCAAGGTAGTCAATCGTCTGGAAGAAATATCTCCGGGCCTGGAACTCACTGTCGACTACGGAGTTTTGACTTTTCTTTCCAAGCCCCTGTACTGGTTATTGTCCTGGTATCACAGCTTCGTTGGTAACTGGGGGGTTGCGATTATCCTGTTAACCTTCACCGTTAAGGCCGTGTTCTACAAGCTCTCCGAAACCAGTTATCGTTCGATGGCAAAAATGCGCAAGGTCAGCCCACGCCTGAAAACCTTGAAAGAGCGCTACGGGGACGATCGACAGAAGATGAACCAGGCGATGATGGAACTGTACAAAACCGAAAAAATAAATCCGATGGGTGGCTGTTTACCGATACTGGTACAGATTCCGGTTTTTATCGCGCTTTACTGGGCATTGCTCGAAAGTGTCGATCTGCGCCAGGCGCCCTTTATCTTCTGGATCAAGGATCTATCGGTTATGGATCCATTTCTTGTGTTGCCGATATTGATGGGAATCAGCATGGTCATCCAGCAGAAAATGAATCCCCCGCCGCCGGACCCGATTCAGGCCAAGATCATGATGGCATTGCCTTTCGTGTTCACTATTTTCTTCACCTTCTTTCCATCCGGACTGGTTCTTTACTGGGTGGTCAATAACGTGTTGTCGATTACCCAGCAGTGGATCATCACCAAACGTATCGAAGCCGGGGCCAAGTAGCCGCTCCGTATCAGTCAATGCGTCATTATCACCATGCCGCAGCATGAAACCATCGCAGCGATAGCAACGCCTCCGGGTACCGGCGGTATAGGTGTTTTGCGGCTTTCGGGGGAAAAAGCACTCGCTATCGGCGAGTCACTTTGCCGCAGTGAAATTAATCCAGGCCTGATCCAGTTTCGACGATTTTTCGATGCTGGCGGCGAGCTACTTGATCACGGTATATGCCTGTACTTCAAGGCACCGCATAGTTTCAGCGGCGAAGACTGCGTTGAAATCCAGGCCCACGGCGGACCGATAGTACTGGATATGCTGCTCGAACGGCTGTGTGAGCTTGGCACTCGACTGGCACGTCCCGGTGAGTTTTCTGAACGCGCCTTCCTGAATGGCAAACTGGATCTGACCCAGGCAGAGGCAATCGCAGATTTGATAGAGTCGGGTAGTCGGGCTGCCACGCGAGCGGCCATACGTTCACTGGAAGGCCGTTTCTCGCAGCAGGTGCACAGCCTGGAGGAGGAAATTATCAATCTACGCGTATTTATCGAGGCAGCGCTCGACTTCGCGGAAGAAGAAATCGATTTTCTTGATAACCCGGATATCAGCCGTCGTCTCGACGTTTGCCACCAGCACCTGAAAAGTTTGCTCGCACAGGCCGAACAGGGCAGAACTCTTCAGGAAGGTTTGAGCGTATCGCTCGCCGGGTTGCCCAATGCCGGTAAATCAAGCTTGCTAAATTACCTCGCCGGATACGAAGCAGCTATCGTTACCGAGATTGCAGGTACGACCCGCGATGTGCTGCGTGAGCACATATCGCTCAAGGGCATACCTGTAAAAGTCAATGACACCGCGGGTTTGCGAAAGTCCCGCAATCCGGTTGAAAAAGAGGGCATCAAACGCGCCTGGGAAACCATTGCGCAATCGGACGTCATTATATACCTCGTCGATTCCACTAAAGGATTAACCTCCGCAGATCAGGAGATTATCGATCAACTAGCGGACACCAGTTTGCAAATCGTGTTCAGTAAAAGTGATCTGGCACCGGTTGATCAGCCTGGTGATTACGAAAGCCTGGCTATTTCGACTTTAACCGGGGAAGGCATGGAAATGCTGATTCAACGTATAACCGGCCAGGTTTCTGACTATAATCAGGATAATCAGGCATTTATGGCAAGACGACGCCATGTTGATGCGCTTCTACGGGCACAGGAATCGTTACAGTGGGCAATGCACACATTCAACACCACCCGATCCGGAGAGCTCATGGCGGAAGACATGCGTGGCGCCCAGGGATACCTGAACGAAATAACCGGTGAATTTACCAACGAAGATTTGCTGGGGAAGATTTTCTCGACTTTTTGTATCGGTAAATAGCGGTCAGCTATATGCGCAGGTATGGATCCTCAAGGATAAGCCATTGACGTGAACGACGAATCCACCGAAACCAGTTCAAATCATTCCTCGCTACACGAGCGACTTGCCCAACTGTGCATAAATTTCCATCAGTTGCAGGACGAATTACTGAACCAGGCGGACGCTGAAAAAGGTAGCAGGCTGCAGCAGATCGCAAGTACCCTGATTGCTCTGGGACGCGAGCAGAACGATCAGCTGCTGGGTGAGCTTTTTCTATCGGAGCATTCGAACTACAACTTTACCAAACCGCTATATATCGGCGTGTCGCTGGTCGAATTGATCCGGCGCTATAACCTGTATACCGATGACGCTGTCATCGAAGACAGCAAGCTGGAACAGATGGTGGTGGCGGCCCTGGGCCATAATCTCGGGCTACTGGCCTATGAAAAACGGGTTTACGAAAGCCAGGAAGAATATTCAGTCGAAGACAAGCGTCAGCTGCGTGAACACTATCCGCAACAAAGCGCTGATATTCTCAAAGCAGCCGGTCTCGACCAGCCATTGATTCAGGATATAGTGCGCAACCATAACGTGGCCAGCGACAATCCGTCGAAATCGGCCTTGTTAATGCGCACGCCGTTTATTTATGCCGGCATCGCAATGCCACAAAACCTTTCGGCCGGGCAAAAATCTATCGATAACCCCAGCCGCGAGTTTGCACGCATGTTTACCAACCGGGAACTGGACCCGGTCTACGGCGGACTGTATCTGAAAATAAACGGCCTGGCACCGATAGGATCGATCCTCAAACTCGAATCCAATGAACGGGCAGTCGTTGTGCGAGGGCCGCAAGACGAGAGCATTATTTCGTCGACGGTACGGATGTTGACCAATCGCAACGGTGTGCAAATGCTCCGTCTAGGTGAACACTATCAGATGAACAAAACACCGACTCGTCATCGCGGACTGGCCGACCACCATCGTTTTGCGTGGACTAATTTTTCACCGCACGTGATGTGGGAGCAGTAACTCGCGGATCTCACCGGTTTGCGCGCTGCGCAGCAGGTGCATTTGCCGAAAAAAATCCGGACATTTAACGAAGGTCAACTCACCATCCAGAGGGAAACTTTTATCGTAGAGTCGGGATAGCCAGAAGCGCAGGGCAGCGAGGCGCAACATCAACGGCAGGGCATCTAACTCCACAGCTTCGAGACGACGCCGTTCCTGGTAGGCCGCTAAAGTTGCATCGACCTTGGCTGCTACCACTTTACCTTCGCTATCTATGCACCACTCGTTCAACAGCACAGCGATATCGAATGCAAAATTATCGGTACAGGGGTAGTCAAAATCGAGGATGCCGCCCAGCTCCCCGTTCAGGAACAACGCGTTATCATGAAACAAATCTGCGTGAATCGCACCACATGGCAATCGAGCCAGCTGAAAATCTGTGCAGCTATCCAGTGTCGCTGAAATACTTTGAAGATTTTTCTCATCAAGGCAGGACTTGAGCATCTCGAGCGTTGTAAGTATCCATTCGACTCCGCGCGGGTTGTTGCGCCTGCCGGTGTAGTCACCACCGGCTAAATGGAAGCGAGCCAGTTCCGCACCGATTGAAGCACAGTTACTGATATCCGGAGTGAGCGCTACTTCACCAGGTACCCGCCTGATGATTGCCGCGGGACGCTGATTCAGGCTGGAGTAGAATTGATCGAAGCGATCTTTTACGGGTTCTGCGCAACGCACGGATTGATTTGCGAGATGTTGTTGCAGGCCTAGCATGAAGTCGAGTTCGGAAGCGTTGTGGTGTTCGTATAAAGTGAGTACGAAACAACCATGCTCACTGTCGAGATAATAATTAGTATTGGTTATACCAGCGGCGATCGGTTCCAGGTCGCGCAGTTTTCCAATCTCGTAGCGCAGCAGGAACTGCTCGAGCTGGCTGGGTTCGACGGTGGTATAAACAGACATAAGTTTAGCAATCAGAAAGGCGCAAACTGACGAAGTCGCCGTTGCGGCTATGATATGATCCGGTTTCGAGGTCGGGCATTCTAGCGCATCTATATGAATCAAGAGAAACAAAAAAAACTAGTTCTGGTTGACGGCAGTTCTTATCTCTTCCGCGCCTATCACGTACCAGGGCCCGATCTGACCAGCCCGTCGGGAAAACCGACCAAGGTGATTTACTTCGTCCTCAACATGTTGAATAAATTAGTCAAGGACGAACAACCGGATCGGATCGCAGTGGTATTCGATGCCAAGGGTAAAACTTTCCGCAAAGATATTTACCCGCAATACAAGGCTACGCGGCCACCGATGCCGGATGATCTGCGCGAACAAATTGAACCGTTGCATAAAATCATTAAAGCCCGCGGACTGCCTTTGGTCTGTATCGAGGGAGTTGAGGCTGATGATGTAATTGGAACCATGAGCCGTCAGGCAACGGAGCAGGGTTACGAGGTTCTCATTTCGACCGGAGACAAGGATATGGCGCAGCTGGTCAACAAAAATGTGCGCCTGATCAACACCATGAATAATCATTTCATGGACGAAGCAGCAGTGGTAGAAAAATTTCAGGTTCGAGCAGATCAGATCATAGATTACCTCGCGCTAATGGGAGACAGCTCGGACAATATACCGGGAGTCCCGAAGGTAGGGCCAAAGACGGCGGCGAAATGGATCGCCGAGTACGGCGGGCTTGACGAGGTAATGACGCATGCAGAGGAAATCAAGGGCAAGGTTGGTGAGTACCTGCGCGAGTCGCTGAACTTTCTGCCGATGTCTTATGAGCTGGCAAAAATAAAGCTGGATTGCGATACAGGAGTCGATATCGATGAATTGACGCAGCAGCAAGCTGATCAGGAAGAGCTGTTGGCCTATTACCGGGAATTCGGATTTACGCGCTGGTACGATGAAGCTGGAGACAGCGCCGCGGACAAGACTGAATCGGCCGTGGCCAAAATCGATGCTAACTATGAATACGTGCTCGATCAGTCCCGCTTTGAGCAGTGGCTGCAGCGCTTGCGCGAGGCAAAAGAGTTTGCCATCGATACCGAAACCACCAGCGTCGATTACATGCAGGCCGAACTGGTTGGTATCTCCCTGTGTCTGGAGCCCGGTGAGGCCTGTTATATCCCGCTTATGCACCGTTATGAAAATGCCCCGCAGCAGCTTGACAAGACCGAGGTGCTCGCGGCACTAAAACCGGTTCTCGAAGACCCCGCGATCGGAAAGATCGGTCAGAACATCAAGTATGACGGCCATGTATTTTTCGGCGAAGGCATTCGCATGCGGGGTATCGTGCACGACACCATGCTTGAATCCTACGTGCTCAACTCGACTGCCAGTCGGCATAACATGGATGCCCTGGCTAAGTATTACCTCGACCACGATACCATTCATTACACTGATATTGCTGGCAAGGGCGTTAAACAGAAAACCTTCGATCAGGTTGAGATCGAGCAGGCCAGCGATTATGCCGCCGAGAATGCAGACGTCACGCTGCGCTTGCATCGGGTATTGAATCCGGCGTTGCACACAGATGAAAAGCTGAATCGAGTTTATCGCGAGATAGAAATGCCCCTGGTTGAGGTACTGCTCGATGTCGAGCAAAACGGTGTCTTGATTGATCAGGATATGTTGCGCAGCCAGGGTAAGGAAATCGATCAAAAATTAGGCCAGATTGAAACCGAGATTTATCAGCAGGCGGGGGAAGTCTTCAACCTGAGTTCCCCCAAGCAGATCCAGGCAATTTTTTTTGACAAGCTTGAATTGCCGGTATTGCGCAAAACACCGAAAGGACAGCCCTCGACCGCTGAAGATGTGCTCGAGGAGCTCGCTGCAGACTATGAAATTCCGGCCCTGCTGCTGGAGCATCGCAGCTTGAACAAACTGATGTCGACTTATATTGATAAGTTACCGCAGGAGATCAACGCTAAAACCGGGCGGGTCCACACTTCTTACCAACAGGCGGTTGCCTCTACCGGCCGCCTGTCTTCGACCAGCCCGAACCTGCAAAATATTCCGATTCGAACGCCCGAGGGGCGCCGTATTCGGGAAGCTTTTGTGGCCTCTGCCGGTTGTAAAATTCTGGCACTCGATTATTCGCAGATCGAGTTGCGCATCATGGCGCATTTGTCGGCTGATGAAAGCCTGCTCGATGCCTTTAGCCGGGGTCTGGATGTACATCGCGCAACCGCCGCCGAGGTCTTCGGCAGCGGGCTGGAGCAGGTTAGTGCGGAGCAACGCCGTGCTGCCAAGGCGATTAATTTCGGTCTGATCTATGGCATGTCGGCGTTTGGTCTAGGTAAACAGTTGAACATAGGCCGCAACGAAGCGCAGCAGTATGTCGATACTTATTTCGAACGCTATCCTGGGGTCAAGCGCTATATGGAAGTAACCAAGCAACTCGCGCGTGACCAGGGCTATGTGGAAACGGTTTTTGGACGCAGGCTGTACTTGGCTGATATCAATGCGCGCAATGCTAATGTGCGTCAATACGCCGAGCGCACCGCGATTAATGCACCTATGCAGGGTACTGCCGCCGATATAATCAAGCGAGCAATGATCAGGGTGCAAGCCTGGCTAGCTGATACAGAGCCCGAGTGTAAAATGATCATGCAGGTTCACGATGAGCTGGTATTCGACGTGACTGCGAGCGAGGTCGAGTCCTGCAGCGCAGCTATTGCCGAGTTGATGGTCGGCGCAGCCGAGCTGTCGGTCGATCTGGAAGTGGATTCCGGGGTAGGCGCGAACTGGAACGAAGCCCATTAGCGCCTGAACGCCGAATAATTCACTCATTTTCGATCCTCATACTGGCTAAAGCAGCATCATGCGTCTATAGAGCTGGCAGTTGCGTTGTTTTCAAATTCAGAGCGCATGCCCTGGTCGGTACTGTTAGATCCCCTCAAACAAGGCCCGGGTCCTGTAAAAGGCAGAGATCAGGCCGGGCATCAGCTCTTTCGTATCTCACGAGGCGGAGAATCCCGGGTTTCGAGTAGATCTGATCATTCCGAGGTAACGTATATCTTTAGTAAGCCGTGTACGGGGTTGAATTTAGTAAAGCCGGCCCAGATGGTTAGGTATGACAGGCATTTGATGCTCCAGCGCGGCAACCGGCCGCAGGAACTAAAGGTCGCATCAGGTGTCTACCGAAGTAGCGCTATAGCCCAGCGCTATGTCCGTTCTCCCTCCTATGGACGGACAACGACCCGGAAACCCCATCCGGGTCATCCCCTTGGCCCTGGCAGTGAACTGCCAGGGCTTTTTTATGCTCACTCTGCGCTGCGATATGGCGCTAGAGGGGCGGATCGGGTTCAAGCCATTTTCGGCAAACCTGTTCAAGCGATTCGAGCCCCTGGCGATTCAGTACAGATAGCGTCGATACGCTCTGTTCCGGGCCAATCAGTCGGGCCCTGGTATCGGCTATTGCCCTGTTAATCGCCGAGCGTGACAGCTTGTCCGATTTGGTAAGCAGTACGTGTAGCGGTAAACTGTTTCCCATCATATCGATCAGGGCCTGATCGAGCTCGCTGATGCCACGACGGATGTCGACTACGATAACGAGGCCCTTGAGAGCCTGGCGCTCGAGCAGGAATGCAGTCAGTACGTGGTTCCAGTGGCCACGCATTTTTTTTGAGACTTTGGCAAACCCGTATCCGGGCAAATCGACCAGGCGGCGATCCTGATCCAGCTCGAAAAAATTGATCAACTGCGTGCGCCCGGGCGTCTTGCTGGTTTTGCACAGACCTTTTTGCCTCGTCAGGCAGTTAATTGCACTCGATTTCCCCACGTTTGATCGCCCTGCAAAAGCGACCTCGGCACCTTCGTCGGCAAGCATTTGCGATAATTCGAAGGCGCTGGTCACAAATCTGGCTTGCTTGAATGAAATACTCATAGTTCCTATCGGGTTATTGTTGAACGAGCGGCCGGGGTATGATATACATTTGCGCCCAAAAATTCCCTACGTTTTCCCTCTGGAGAGATAATGAAAACAAGCCAATTTGGAGCCATGATTTTGGCCTTATTCTGCCTGGTGCCATTCACCGCGAACGCGGCTGATATCGAAGCCGGCAAATCTAAGAGCGCCGTATGCGCAGCTTGCCATGGAGCGGATGGAAACAGTTCAAACGCAGCATGGCCGTCGCTGGCGGGTCAGCATGCGAACTACACTTATAATCAGTTGAAAGACTTCAAGGAAGGGCGTCGCAATAATGCCTCGATGACGGGGATGGTGGCCCTGCTGAATGACGATGACATGAAGAATCTCACTGCTTATTATGCAAGTCAGCAACCGAAAGGCGCGCCTTTTGACCCTGATTTGATCGCAGCGGGAGAAAGTATTTATCGAGGTGGTATTGTTGACACCAGTGTCGCGGCCTGCATGGGTTGTCATTCACCGAGCGGCAAGGGCAATGGACCCGCGGGTTGGCCTTCGCTGAAAGGCCAGCATCCCGAGTACGTGGTTACCCAGCTGCAAAACTTCAAGCAAGGCTTGCGCGCTAACGACAGCGGTAAAATGATGCGCAATGTCGTGATTCGTATGTCTGATGCAGAGATGAAGTCGGTAGCGGCGTACATAGCCGGTATCGAGTAAACCTGGCTGCTGGCTGCATTCAGCGGATATTAATCTGCAGCGATATAAGCTTGCAATAAAACTAATCGCGATAAAACCTGTCCATCAGTGATAGATTATTTCAGGAGAAGCATAATGATTAAGCGCTGGCTAACGGGTTTAGCGTTGTTGACGGTGGTTTCGACCGCTGTATCTGCGCAAACCGCCTTCGTCGTCGATACCGACTACCAGTTAATTTCGCCCGCAGTCAAGACCACGCAACCGGACAAGGTGGTTGTTACCGAGATATTCTGGTACGGCTGCCCGCATTGCTTTCGTTTCGAACCCTATGTCGAGCGTTGGGCGTCGGAGCTGCCCGATGGTGTTGTATTCGAACATGTACCTTCTTCACTCAACCCGCGCTGGACTGTGCTTGCCCGCGCTTACTACGCGTTCAAAATGATGGGTGTACTTGAGCAAACCCACAAGGCTGTATTTGAAGCGATTCATCTCAAGCGCCAGCGTCTTGATAGTCTCGATTCGATTGCTGCATTTGCCGCCAGCCAGGGGCTGGACGAGAAGGTTTTTCGGGAGAATTACGCTTCTTTTCCGGTCGAAACCCAGGTGCGTAAAAACGCACAAAAGGAAAAGCGTTACGGTCACCGCGGAGTGCCGGCGGGTATAGTCAACGGTAAGTATCTGGTGTCTGCATCATTGGCCGGAAGTAATGAGCGCATGATCCAGATAATGAATTTTCTGGTCTCACAGGAACTCGCGCAGTAGGCTGACTGGCCCCGCGAGCCATCCCCTCTGGGCGTGATAAGCGGTAAGGGGAGCCCTCAGCTTCTATCCAGGGTAGTTCGTACTCCAGCCGAAACGGGCAATAGCGATATTACCCTTGCCGTGAAATTCCAGCGATTCGCAGAGGTCTCGTATAAGCATTAGTCCGCGCCCGCTAAGCGCCATTTCCCGTGGTGACGGCGGCGCGTGATTTTCGAAATCGAAACCGGTGCCGCTGTCTTCGATACGCAGCAATATCCTGCGCCATGATGATTCCTGTTCTACCGACAAATTGAAAATTACATAGCCACTGTCAAGATTTGCGAGCCGTGTTTCACGAGTTTTGAAATAGGCTTCGAATCCAGCCGGGTCGGCTTTCAGAGTTGAATCCAGTCCAAGCACGCCATGATCGAGGGCATTTACGTATAATTCCGTCATCACGGTAAACAGCGATTGTCGTTCAGCCTCGAGCTCTTCCATTTCTATCAGGTAATTAATCAGAATCGGAACCGGGTTGGTTTCGCGCAGACGGGTGCCATTGAATCGCAGGGACAATTTCCATTCCCCGCGATCACCGAGCATCTGGGTAGGCGGCTTGATGTAGTCATGTACTTCGATTTCGGGTAATACGTCATGTACGCAGGCGATTTCCACCAGGGTAACGTCGTCGGCCTGGGTCGTGATATCACCACAGAATTGATCCAGATCGGTGAAGATCTGATCAAAAATCTTATTTTTCGGTGCCTTGCCGATGGATTCTATCAGGCGGTTGCTACCGAACTCCTGATCACTCGCATTGCGCGCTTCGGTCAAGCCGTCGCTATGCATCAATACCTTGTCGTTATAGGAAATCGGTGCGTATTGCAGCATTTCCTTGGGGTCGATGTTCGCCTCGACACCAAGTGGTAATCCGGTGGACGCGAGACGATGCCTGATCTGGCTGGTTTCGCCATCGACGATTATCACGTCGGGCATACCCGCATTGAATACGCGCACATGCTCGAGGTCATGGTTGACGACTACCAACTGAGCACCGAAAAACATTCCGACGGGTAGCATCGACTTCAATTTCTTGTTGATACCGGTAAGGATTTCCTCGGGCTGAATCCCTTGGTCGTCATGGCACGAAAGACCTCGGAAACAGGCATCGCGCCGAGAGCGGCGAGTAAACCGTGCCCGGTAAAATCTCCGGTGAGAAAGAAAAGATCTCGCGAGGGAGAGTATGCCGACAACACCATATCCCCGCTAAAAATACCACCGGGACGCACAACATGGCGCAGATGGGGATTGTCGATGTTGGAGCTTTGAATCGCGTTGACAAATACAGATTCGGCGATTTCCTGCTCACGATGAATCATGCTGTACATGCCCTGTACCTCGCGGTTCAGTGCGGCGATACGCTGCATCGAGCGGATCTTGCTCTGCAGAATAACCTTGTCATAGGGTTTGATCAGAAAGTCATCGCCACCGGCTTCTATACATTGCGCAAGCGCTTCTTCATCGCTCATAGCGGTGAGGAAAATGATCGGCACAAAACGATTTGCTGAGGCTGCCTTGATCTGTAGAGTGGCTTCATAGCCATCAAGAAGCGGCATCATAACGTCCATGAATATGATACTGGGGTGTTCCCGATTGAATAAGTCGATAGCTTCCTGTCCGTTGACAGCTTCAATGGTCTGATAACCTTGCTTGCTAAGCAGCGACTTTAAAATGAGACGATTTGTTTTTTCGTCGACGACGATCAGGGCTTTGCCGAGGCCGGAGTTACTCATAACGGAGGGCGGTTCGGAAAAACAGGGTTGACGTTCTACCGAAATGCACAGGTGATCCCTATTTGATAGTGCTTACTTGTGTAGTACAAATAGCGCTGAAAGCAAGCATGTACCAGTGGGGAAGCGCTGATTAACACGGCCAGCCCAGTTTACGGGCAAGGCCGGAATGGCGTTGGGTCAGGCTTTCGATTGAGCGCCTGACGACATCCTCCGGCGCGTGCAGAATAAACTGCTGGCGGGCACGAGTGATTGCGGTATAGAGCAGCTCACGCGACAGAGCTTCAGAGTCCGGGTCTGACGGTAATAGCAGGAACACTGAGTCGAACTCGGAGCCCTGCGATTTATGTACCGTAATGGCCCAGGCGGGCGCGAATTCGGGTAAGCGGTTTACTGCCAGATCACGAATACTGCCGCAGGAATCGCGGAAGCAGGCGCGTAGGCCGGTTGGATACTGCCATAGAATCCCGGTATCTCCATTAAACAGGCCGAGTTCGTGATGGTTGTGTTTAATCAGTATTGGCAAGCCGGCATATAAATCGGATTGGGGTTGATTATGGTGTGCCAGCATAGCTTGCGAAATCATCAGGTTGAGTGCTTTCACGCCAAGAGGCCCGCGGTTGGTAGCGCATAACAGGCGTGTTTTTTCATAGACCTCAAGTGCTTCAGCGGGTGAATCGCTATCGAAAACAGGTTCGTAAGCCGAGTAGAGCCAGGCCAGGGCGTCGGCGTGAACCTGGTCGTCGTCGACGGCATACCAGCGCAGGCCCCTGTCGTTGAGTCGCAGCAATTCTATAGCCTCGCTACTCTGGCCCTGGTTGACATGAGCCGCGACCTCGCCGATCGCGCTATCATGACCGAATCGGTAATTGTTACGCAACAATGCAATCGATGCTGCAAGCGGTGCGCTCGCCGGTTCAAGGACAACGCCATGTCCGGTGATATCGCCTAACACATTGCCGGCGGCGACGGATGCCAGTTGGTCGCGATCGCCCAGCAAAATGAGCCGTGCGGCAGCCGGTAAAGCGGCCAGCAAGTGATGCATTAGTTTCAGATCAATCATCGACGCTTCGTCGACGACCACGCAATCCAGCGACAAATGATGGCGCTCATGATACCGATAGCCATGCCGTCGATAGCCGAGCAGGCGATGAATGGTGCTGGCCGTGGTGGGTAAAGCGTCGCGCACCGCCGGATCGATATCGATGTGGCTTATACGTTGGCTGATCGAATCCATCATTCGTGCTGCGGCCTTGCCGGTTGGTGCTACCAGGGCGATGCGCATGCCCGGGTCCAGGGCCATCAAAACCGCCAGTAAACGGATTACGGTGGAAGTTTTACCGCTACCCGGACCGCCTGAAACAACGCAAAAGTGGTTTTGAGCGGCGGTTGCGACAGCGTGTTTTTGATCCGCATCGATCGACACCGAATCGTCGAAAATCTGCTCAACCTGTTGCGCTATTCGTTCGGCATCAGAATTGTCGCTGATCTCGAGCATTGCACGGATCCTACCGGCCACATGTTCCTCATAATTCCAGTAGCGATTCAGGTAGAGGCGATCGCCGTCGAGCGTCAACGGCGCGGATTCACCGGCGCCGCCGACACATGGGCTGGCACGCAGCTGGGTGCACCAGCTGTCGCTGTCGATACCGCATGGTATTTCAGTCCCATCGGGGTAGCTCGAATCGAATAATGGACGCCGGTTGTAACGCCCCAGTTCGATGCACACATTGCCGCGCTGGTTCGCTTCGCTTACCAGCGCGGCGCTAAGACTCAGCAAATCATCAATTCCAGCTTGTGCCTGCCCGGCCACGAATTCGGCGAAGTAATAACTTAACCAGCTGATATCACCGTTGCGCGCGAGATTGTGTAGTATCGAGCTCATGCGTCAGCCGACTCGAGCGGCGTAAACTTCAATAGCAGATCGAGCTGCTGAATCGTTTTTAACCCGGGGCGATGGAAATGAATGCCGTAATTTTTGCCATGTTCTGCTCTCATCGCGCGCAAAAACAGGTAGTAACAGCCACCGAAGTGCTGTTCATAGTCGTAATTCGGCAGGCGTATTGCCAGCAGGCGATGCAGTGCCACGGCATAAAGCAAGGCTTGCAAATCGTAGCGCCGGCCAAGCATTGCCCGCTGAAGATTTTCAGGCCGATAGTCCTCCAGCCTACTGCCGAGAAGATTGCTTTTGTAATCAGCAAGGTAGTAACGGCCATGATACTCGTACACCAGATCGATTACCCCGGTGATTAGTCCACCAAACTCGGCGCTGCTGACGCCCTGTAACGGTATCGGGGAGAGGGACTGCATGAAGTGGTTGAGTGCATCAATGGACAGGTGGTCGAGAGCAAAATCGAAAGCAAGTTCGTTAAGCCTTTGCCGGTTGGAAATATTGTTCAGCGTCATCGCGACGCCGTCCAGCGGTGTCGATACAATCTGTTCGAGCCAGGTAACCAGCGTCGGCTCCTGCTCTGTTGAAATTCCGGCCAGCGGCAGCAAACGAGGAAAAAACTGTGTGCACTGCTCGCGAATATCCTGCTGAAAATCGATATTCTCCAGCAAAGAATGGAGTAACAGCCCGACGTGACTGCCGGCCGGAAAGTCTAGCACAGGGTCGCCGTGGCTGGCGGTGTCGCCGAAATGTGCTGGTTGATGAATACCACGGCTGAGCGCGGTAAAGCTGTTGACGCGCCATTGAATCATGTTGTCGCGTGAAAATCTTGCAAGCTGTGGGGGCGGCGGTTTAGATGCTCTCGAACCATGCACCGACGACAGGTTGGCTCGAGGTAAAGGTAGCAGTTCTATCGACGATCCACTGGCATCGACCAGGGTCTCCACATCGGCGGCGAGGTCCATGTGGGCGGGAAACCCGTCCGCTGCGGCCGTATCCAGGTCACGCGGCGTTTGCTTTGAATGCAGCAGATAAGCCAAAGCGGTCTGATTGGCATAGCCTGATCTGGACGCAGCACCGGCTTCGCCCCAGGCCAGGTAAACCTTGGATCGCGCGCGCGTCAGTGCCACATACAACAGGCGAATATCCTCGGCGAGCCTCTCCTTCTCTGCGATCAGCCAGTGCTTATCTATATCGGGAGAACCGAGATCGACACAGGGCAGGAATTCCGCATCATGAAAATAGACCGCCCTGGCGCGGTCGACCTGTTTGCAGGACCACAGAAAAGGTACGAATACAATCGGGTACTGCAAGCCCTTGGATTTGTGAATGGTTATTATTTTAACCAGTGCTTCGTCGTCTTCGAGCCGCAGTTCCGCGTCTTCATTACCATCTTCTTCGAACTGCTGCTGAAACCAGCCAAGCAGGGGAGACATGCCGGCAGTAATCCTGGACTGTTGTTGCAGCAGTTCAGCAAGCTGCAGCAAATTGGTGAGCCGCCTTTCATTACTGTCCTGTTGTGTCAGCTGGCTGGTAATTTCAAATTTATGCAGCATCGATTGAAACATTGCGATGAAGCCGTGCCTCTCCCAGAGCTGCTGTAATTCATCGAGGTCGTCGAGCCAGCGTTGCCAGGTATTGTCATCGTCGACTAGCGCAGCCATTTGTCGGTAATCCAGGTTAAGCAGGCTGGATGACAACGACCGCGTGACTATAGCGGAGTCCCGATACTGGGAAATGGCAAGCAGTAAATCATATAGTCCCCGGGCCTCGTCGCTTTTGAAAACCGAATCCCGGCCAATAGTGACCGTGCGGATGCCGTGCTGATGCAGGAGCCGGCTCAGGGCCTGCCCTTCGGAAGCCTGGCGCACCACTATCGCGATATCACTGCTTTGCACTGCTCGCCCATCGATAGTCGCGGATTTTCGAGACGCCTTTTCCAGCAGGCCGGCGATCTCGATTACGATCGCCTGGTTTATCATGCTGCGCATTTCATCGCGCGAATAGTTCTCACCATGCTCGTTTGCGGGCAGCCGCCAGAGCGTCATCGCAGTTGCGGACTGATCGTCCAGGGGAAGTTCATGACTTTCATTTTGTGCCACCGCGGTGACTGGCGTAAAAGCGATGGAATCCTGGTAAATAAACGCTTCTGCACGATGTGAAAAAAGCGTGTTGGTAGCCTGCACCAGCCGTGGCTGGGAACGCCAGTTGGTTTGCAGACCGAACAGAGTTACCCCGGGCAGCTGTCTGGCCTGCATGTAGGTAAAAATATCACCGCCACGGAAACTGTATATTGCCTGTTTGGGGTCGCCGATCAGGGTCAGGTTTGCCTTTTCGGCGGACATGTATATATGCCTGAAAATCTTGTATTGAATGGTATCGGTATCCTGAAATTCGTCGATCATCGCGACCGGATACTGTTGCCTGAGTTTTGCTGCGAGGGATTCACCGCTGCCCGATTCGAGTGCGTCGAGTAACAGAGACAGCTGGTCCTGAAAGGCTAGTGAGGCGATTTCACGTTTGTTTTCGAGCACTTGCCGGGAGGCAGTAAGGAACGCGTCGGCTCGAAGCTGCGCTGCAATCGTGCCGCTAAAGTTCTGCCAGGATTGCGCGATCGGGTCAACCGCCTCGAAAAACTGATGTCCCAGTTCAGGGTCCTGCCCTGTTTTGCTGGGTTTCGAATTTTTCTCAAGCCAGCTTGCGCCGAAATACTCGAAGTTGTCGAATACCGTATTGGCGTCTTCGTTATTGAAAAACTCATCCGCGGCGTCGAAAAGTGCATTCACCTGTTGCGGGTGATAGGGTAATTTCGCGGCGCGGCTCAAAACTTTCGAGTGCGCTACAATTCGCACGATATCGCCGCGGTGTTGTCGCCATAGCGGTGCCAGCTCTCGCAAGGAGCCGGTAATATGCCGCGACCGGGTTAACAGACTTGCGATGCAGCCCTCAGCAGCGGGAATTTGCCTTACCGAGGGCTTGTTGCGTAACTCGAGCAGGGTTGCAATCAGACTGTTTAGATCGGGCAGGTGTTTCTTTATCAAATTCCAGGTATCGCTATCCGGGCTATAGGTCTGACGCCGCCACCAGTCTTTTATCGATGCTTCCCAGAGTTGCTCATCATTGCTCAGCAGATCATTGTCGAACAGCTGGTTACCGGATAACGCATTTTCCTGCAGGCTACGCTGACAGAAACTGTGTATCGTTGAAATCGAAGCCTCGTCCATACTGCGCAAGGCCAGCTGCAGCCGTCGCTGTTGCATGGTGCGGGCGTCTTCGTCGAGGCCCTGCCATTGTTTCTGCAACAATTGAAATAGTTCGTCCCTGGCGGTAGCAGGCTGGTCGAATAGATTCAACGCATCGTAAAGTCGTTTACGGATACGACCACGTAACTCGTCAGTGGCGGCATTGGTATAGGTGACAATCAGGATTTCCGAGGTTTGCCTGCCGTCGAGAATATGCCGCAGGTAGAGATCGGCAATGGCATGTGTTTTGCCGGTTCCGGCACTGGCTTCGATCAGCTTGATACCGCCCAGTTCAAGCTCCAGGATCGCCCTGGAATCCAGATTTTTCAGCGCGACGGGATCAGTCACTGTCGCCACCATGTTCGATTACCGGTGAGTATATTTGTCGCGCGCACTGCTGGAACCAGGTGTCGGCGAGAGGATCAGGCGTGTTGTTATGTAATGCGAGCCTGATAAATTCGTCGTCACGTTCTCCGCGTGGAGCATTCCTGAAGCTGCCTCCGTTCCAGGCGGCAAGCGCCTTGTTCATAGCGACATCGGGGTCTGCATGTGATGCCCAGGCGTAACTCGTATCTGGAAATACCGGCAGGGGATAGTCGAGGCCCTGTTGGAAAAGCTGGATGTAATTTGCCAGTAATGTCCTGGCGCGATCAGCATCGAGATACTCGAAACGCCTGCCCTTACCGGTCGGAATAATCAACTGACTGATTTCGTTGCCTGTCAGCTGCTGCGTGGCACAAAGCGCCAGGTGATTCAGCCAGAGCGATAGCAGCGCTCTGCTGCTGACGGTTTTACTTGCGCTGAAATGCATCAGGCCGATGTCCGTGTAACAGGCCTCTACCTCTCCAAACAGTAACAGTCCATTTTCGAGGCCACACTCGATGGTCCTGCTGGTCGCTTCGAGACCACGAAAATGCTCCAGTTGATCGAGCAGCGCCTGGTACTCCGACTGCAGCAACAGCCAGCCGTTATCGGCCGCCCTGCCATGCGGTAACAGGCCCTCGGCCGAAAATTGCTGTACATCGTTCTGGCTGCCGCGCAGAAAATTTTCAGCAAAACGCTCCCCCAGTTTCCACTTCTGCAATCCCTGCAGGGTAAAGTTTTCTTCGTCTGTCGAAATTGCCTGCAGCGGAACTCTTATTCCCAGTCGCGAGCTGAAGAAATAGCGGATCGGGTGGGCAAAAAAACGTAGCAGGGCGGCGAGGTCTATTTCACTATCCAAATCTGATAGCGGAACAAGCTTTTCCTGGCGCCAGGATGGCGTCTGGTCAGGCGGGCGACCGGCTTCAAGCTGAACGGCGGTCTCGTACCAGTATTGATCAAAACCAGCTGCGCCCGGCTGAAAATTCCTGCTGGAAAAGGGCTGCATGGGATGATCCCGGGAGATTTGCCGGCTCACGGGCGGGTCGTCATCAGCACCGCCAAAACAGCTGTCTATATAGTCGATCAGCTCGCGCAGCAGCACCGATGGCTGGCACTCACTATTGTCCTTGAGGCTGCGACCGCAGTAACTGAAATAGAGATAGCGACGCGCACAGAGCAGGGTTTCAAGCATCAGGTAACGGTCTTCATCGCCTCTATGTGGGTCGCCGGGGCGCCACCGCTGTTGCATCAGGTTGAACTCGGCCGAGTGTTCCCGGCGCGGAAAAGCGTCATCCTGCATGCCCAGCACACAAATTACCGGAAACGGTATATTACGCATTGGCTGCATGCCGCAGAAGGTGATGCCTCCCGAATAGAGTAGTCCCGGCTGCTGGTTGGTCGCCAACTGATGTTCCATCCAGTAGCTGACCAGCGCCGGGCTCAATTCAGCAGAACCGGATTGACCGAGTTCACTAATTGCACTGCGTAGTGGCTGCAACAGGTCATCGGTTACTACCCGTGGGGCGAAGAATTCTTCGATCAGTTGGTGTAGGCGCTGCTGCCAGACAAAGCCGCTGGCCGCGCTACCCAGCTTTTGTCGCCAGTAGACCAGGCGTTCAAACAGATATCGCAAGCGCGCTATGGCGATGCCGCTATCGGTGCCAATTTCGCTGACAGGGGCAATTCCCTGCCAGAGATCATCAGTAGCCATCGAATATCCCGAAAAAAAACGTTCCCAGGCCTGTTGCCAGGTATTTTCGTGAATCGCAGGAAGTCCCAGGGCACGACGCTGGTCAGCGTCGATTCCCCAGCGAACCTGTGCCGTTTCGACCAGCTGATAAATATCTTCGAGCATCTGCTGTTCGATACCGAAACGATCACGGATCTCGGCACATTCGAGATAAGCCAGTACTTCAGAGCGCGTAAAGCGACTGCCGGGCAGCCCCAGCAGCTGCAAAAATACTCCGACCAGCGGGTGACCATCGCTGACGCTGATATCGGAAATATTCCAGGCCAGACCGGGGCGTTTACCGCTGGCATCGTGCTGGAAAACAGCCTCGATGTAGGGTGCATATCGGCTGATTTCGGGCACCATAACCAGAATGTCTTCGCTCGACAGTTCGGCATGTCGATCGAGCAAGCTGAGCAGGTGATCGTGCAGTACCTGACATTCTCGCATCGGGCTGTGACAAATGTGGACGCTGACAGAATCGTCGATAAGTGCCCGCGGCGGCGGCGATTCAAGCTTGAACAGGCTGCCCTGCAGGGATTGCAGAATACTGGCATCGCCTGGAGGATGATTGGCTTTGATTTCGGTAGCCGTGATCGAGCCAAGATCGAGCAACAGATCCTGCATCGCCTGACCCTGCCTGCCCCACGAGGCCAACAGGCTGTTACTGGTATCGAAGTACTCGACCTGGTCAGGATTTTGTAAGCGCCTGCGCGCCTTCACTTTCTCGCTGACCAGGTCCGCCCAGTACTGATCGGTAGGGTTATGCTGATACAACAGAAGCTCGGTTCTGCCGGCGAGGGCGTGTACGAATTCGATGAACACCGGGGCCAGTCGGGACATTGCGAACAGACTGATACGCTCGGGCAGCTCAAGCGGCCTGGCGTCGTCGGTGAGGCGGTCGATCACTCTGCCGATGACGTCAAGGCGGTGCTCCTGCTTGCCGGAAGTGACTATTTCACGCCACAGGCGGGCTTGCCAGTGATGCTCCTCCCCGGCGGACCAGGCGCGAATTATTGCTGGACGGTAAAGCTGGTAACGATCGAACGCGTCGGCGATGCGTTGCGCCAGCTGCCAGCGCTTCAGGCCGTTAAGATCGTTACTCAGATAGTGATTTAGTAACGCAAACGATTCGTGCTCCAGCAGCCCGGGTAACAGGCTGAATATCTGCCAGTTGAGCGCTTCTTTCGAATAAGGGTCCTGCCCCGGGATATCATCCACAATCGTACCGGCAAGCGTCCATATCCATTCGCCTGCCTGCGGGTAATCGATATTAGCCGCGATTCCCTGTTGCTGGGCGATACGCAGATTTAGCCAGCGCCCCATGGCGTAGGTAGGAACCACGATTACTTCCTGCGCGAAGGGATCACGCAATGGCTGTGTCGTAAGTTGTTTGGTCAACTGCAACTGCAATGTTTCGACGCGATTTGAACTCAGGATAGTTAAGGCCATGACTGGTTTGTTTAATTAACCGGGGCCATTATGGAACATTAACGGCTCACGGCATGAGCCAGGCGTCTTCCCTGTATTCAAAATTTTAATTGATCACCTCAACAGATTTCATAACATTGTAGCCGGATTGATTTATGATTGTCAGATCCCCATTGATAGAAACAGCACGCGGATCCCATGGCTACCGCCACTGAAAGTAATTCACCCCCGGAAGACGGCACCCGGCGGATTATCGACACTATCGAGTATGTTTTTTTCCGATGGTTACTGGATCCGCTATTATGCGCCGATTGAAGATACACTGGCGAATCGAAAACGTTTGATCGATAGCCTGACCCGCCGTGCTTTCCACCATACTGAAGCAGGAATAAACACCCCGGGCAGCAGCCTGGAGATTGCCCGCGAAGCCTATGAACAGGAGACCGACCCCGAGCGCAAGCGCGTAAATGCCGCAATGCTGGCTGGCGCTCTGTTCAATCGGGCGACTGATTTGTTTACCGCGATCGTCGATCTCGGCGAGCTGGGTGTCCAGGTAAGCCACGGCAACGAATTGATGCGTCAGTGCAGCGGTTGCTTCCAGGAAGCACTCAGCCTGGGCCAACAGGTCAAGCATCACAGTGGCTGCGAAGGTATCGATGAAGTATGGGGAGAGCCGTTTAAGGCCTTCACCATGCCCATCGCCGACTTTTACCAGTCTCGATTTGTCAAGATTGCGCAAAGTATGCGCGAAATTGACGCGGTTGCCGATTGCATGATAGAGGTGTTCGCCAGCCGAACGCAATTTGCCGGGCTTAAAGATCTGGTGGTTGAATATGCCGTGTCGGCCCGGCAAGCTGCCGAAACAATGAAGAAAGACCCACGTATCTTTCAGGTATGGCCAAACTTCGTAGCGCTCGGCGAGCTGCTCGAAGCATTCAAACCCGAGGTGCCCGATGGTGCTGATCAAATGCTGCGCATGCGCATCGCTTACGGTCGGGATTTAATCCAGGAAGGCAGGCGGCTTATCAGTTATATTGCCGGGGCGCGGGTACCGATGCCACTGAGCACCGCGGGCTACATTAAAAAATGCGAACGCTTTGCCAGATCCAGGCTGCCTGCGTAACTCAACCTTCTGCGCTTACAGGAATACGAAAAAACGATTATGGCAAAAAAACCCAGGACGACCGGCAATCCAAACATCATAAAGCTATGGCCAACGACTATGCTGGCCAAGCGATTTGCGCATTATCAAAAGGTGAACCCGGCCCTGCTCGAGCTGGTTTACGCTCATCGCGCCCGCGATCCACGTGGCACCCAGGGGGCGTACGCAAGCCACGATGACCTGCTCAGCGAGTACCCGTTGCATGATGAATTGAATGAGCTTGCCGAGTTCATAAGCCAAGGAATCGTAGAGGTTGCGAGGGAAGCCAACGGTGGCTTATGGAAACCGGGGGGAAGGTGCGCGTAAATACCACCGGCCCCTGGTTTCAGATATCAAATAACTATTCTTTTCACGAAATGCATGTGCACGGAAACTGTTCCTGGTCGGGGGTGTATTACGTGCGTGCCGCCGATTGCAGCACCGGGCCGGATTCACATCGCGGTGAACAACCAAACGGGGTAACTCGATTCTATGGTCCGCATATCGAACATATGGCGGGTGGGTTCGGCGATTACGGCAATTATTACCTGCACGATAACGTTTGGGACTCTTATCCCGAGGATGGCAAGTTGTGTATATTTCCGTCACATATCAAACACATGCCTTTCCCCTATAACGGCGCGGAAGACCGCGTTATCGTTTCGTTTCACGCACAGTTATTTGATGCCAGCGGGACGCAGAATCACGATTATGGTTTCAGCAATTAGGCCTTAGACCTCGATCGAGTTGACTATCCCGGCCGCCGCGATACCGCAATGCAATGATGCTGGCGATGGCCGGTACGATAACTACCAGGCCCAGAAAAAGAAAACCACCCCCCATGAGTATGAGGGTGGTGATCAGCAACAAGATCGATTTTAAGCGAATCGACAGGTCTTTTACTTAAGTACCGACATGGTGAATTCAGCCTCGAGTTCGCTATCCAGCCAGCGCGCGGTAACGGTTTTAACCTTGGTGTAGAAACGCAAGGCTTCCATGCCGTACTGGTTGTGATCGCCAAATGCGGAAGACTTCCAGCCACCAAAGCTATGGAAGGCCAGCGGTACCGGGATAGGCACATTGATGCCAACCATGCCGACTTCAACCTTATCAGCGAAGGTGCGTGCGGCGGCGCCGTTCTTGGTAAAAATGGAGGTACCGTTACCATAGGGGTGGTCGGTAGCGAGCGCGGCACCCTCTTCGAAAGAACCCACGCGCATGATTTGCAGCACGGGACCGAATATTTCTTCCTGGTAAGACTGCATTTCGGGAGTGACATTATCAATCAGCGAACCGCCGAGAAAGAAACCATTCTCGTGCCCTTCGCATACGAAGTCGCGGCCGTCGACCACCAGGCGCGAGCCTTCATCCTGCGCCATCTGAATATAACCGCGGACCTTTTCGCGATGTTCTTTGGTCACCAGCGGGCCCATCTCGAGACCTGTATCAAGACTGGAACCGATACGCAGTGCTTCGACCCGGGGCTTGAGAATATCGATTAACCTGTCAGCGACCTCGTCGCCAACGCAGACGCCGACTGAGATTGCCATGCAGCGTTCGCCAGCCGAACCATAAGCTGCACCCATAAGCGCGTTGGCGACATCTTCGAGATCGGCATCCGGCAGTATCAGCATGTGATTCTTGGCGCCACCCATGGCCTGGCAGCGTTTACCATTGGCAGTTGCAGTAGCGTAAACATACTTCGCTATCGGCGTTGAACCGACAAAGCTGACCGCCTTGACGCGTTCATCGTCGAGCAGTGTGTCGACGGCTTCCTTGTCGCCGTTAACAACGTTGAACACGCCCGGAGGTGCACCTGCCTCGATAAACAGTTCCGCCAGCCGCATCGGGCATGAAGGGTCTTTTTCCGAAGGCTTTAACACGACTGTGTTACCGGTAATCAGCGCCATTCCCGCCATCCACAGGGGAATCATCGCCGGGAAGTTGAAAGGTGTAATGCCAGCGACTACACTGAGTGGTTTGCGCATCGAATAGATATCAATTCCACGCGCCACATTCTCGGAAAACTCTCCTTTCTGAGCGTGCGGTGCGCCGCAGGCGAACTCCGCTACTTCGATACCGCGCAACACCGATCCCATGGCATCCTCGATGACCTTGCCGTGCTCGGTCGAGACCAGTGTGGCCAGTTCGTGCTGGTGTTTATAAAGCAACTGCACGTAGCGCGCCATGATGCGCGAACGTTGCAGTACCGAGGTTGCGGCCCACGCGGGGAAGGCTTCTTCGGCGACGGCGATCGCGGCTTCGACTTCGGACCTGGAAGCCAATGGCACCTCGCTGATTTTTACTCCCTTGCTGGGATTGAAAATGTCGCCAAAGCGACCGCTGGTGCCGGCGATGTGCTCGCCGTTTACATAGTGGCTAAGCTGGTTGACTTCGGCGGATACGGCTTCGGCTGGCTGACTCATGATAGCTCCTGCAAGGGCAAAGTAACTAAAGGACGGGCAGTATAGACAAGATATTTATGCAAGGATATAGTTTGAATTCCACATTCGATGTGCATTTTTACACATGTATGACTGGAATGACCTGCGTTATTTTCTGGAGCTTTCGCGGCAGGGGAAGCTGGTGCGGGCGGCCGCGCGCTTACATGTCGATCACACCACGGTGAGTCGGCGTATTAGCGCGCTCGAAAAACAGCTCGATGTGCGCCTGTTTGATAAGTCACCGAACGGTTACCAGCTTACTGACGCTGGTTTACGCCTGTTGCCGTTGGCCGAGCAGATAGAAACCCGGTCGAATCAGCTCTACCAGGAGATTGCTGGTAAGGATGCCCGTCTTGGTGGGACAGTGCGAGTGGCTGCCCCCGAAGCGTTGGGATCGCAGGTAATCGCCCGCCACGTAACCGCATTTTGTCGGGAGCATCCTGATATCGAGATCGAGCTGGTGGCAGAAACCCGTCGCATGAGCCTGTCCAAGCGTGAAGCCGATATTGCGATCAGTTTCTCACGGCCTGAAAGCGGTCGGCTAATAGCCTGGAAACTCTGCGACTATCGCCTGCGCCTCTACGCAAGCCGAGATTACCTTGCTCATCACGCTCCGATAAATTGTGTCGAGGACCTGTCCCGGCACGGGTTCGTTTCCTATATCGAAGATTTAATTGAAATGCCGGAACTGCGTTTCTTTGATAATACGATCAGGAATGCGCACGTCGTGTTTCGCAGCACCAATGTCAGCGCTCAATTCAACGCTATCCTCGATGGCCTCGGTCTCGGCCTGGTGCATTGTTTCATGGCGCAGCGGGAAAACAGGTTGCAGGTAGTATTACCCGAACAGATTTCAGTAGAACGCACCTACTGGTTGCTCGTGCACGAGGATTTGCGCCATGTCGCGCGCGTCGATGCGGTTTGCACGTTTTTAACCAGATTGCTGAGCGAAAACTCGCTGCTGCTGATGGGAGACTAGCGCCGCTCGCCGCGCAGTTGCTCGACCGTCTGTTGCAACAGCTCCGGCGTGACCGTTTCAGCTTCGATGGCATCTCCGGCTACCAGTTCGAGACGGCTCAGCATGCCACGTGGGAACAGGCGGCTCATCGCGCTGCCGTGCGCGCGACTGAAAAAGCTGCCCCAAAGGCCACGCAAGGCGAGTGGTATCACCGGGACCGGGTCTCGACCAAGGGCCTTCATCACGCCGGGTTTGAAAACGTTCAACTCGCCATCATCGGTAATTCTCCCCTCGGGGAAGATGCAAACCAGTTCGCCCTTGCGCAGTGCGTCACTGATCTGGTCGAAGGCACTTTCCATCATCTCCCTGTTCTCTTTGGCCGCGGCGATCGGTATGGTGTTTGCGGTCTTGAAGATGAAGGAAAGAACCGGCAGTTGAAAAATCCGGTAATCCATAACGAAACGGAGTGGACGTCGAATGCAACCCGCCAGTACCAGTGCATCGACGAAACTGACATGGTTGCAAACCAGGATTGCGGGCCCTTTATCGGGGATCTTGTCGAGGCCTGTTTTTTCGACCCGATACATGGTGTGCACCAGCAACCATATCAGCAGCCGCATGGCAAATTCGGGGATTAGATGGAAGATGAAAACAGCTACCGCGGCGTTCAAAATTGACATGATCAGAAACAGCGTCGGAATCGAAACCCCGAGCGACAGGACAAACAATCCGTAGGCGGATGCCACCACCATAAACAGTGCGTTCAAAACATTGTTGGCAGCGATTATACGAGAGCATTTGCTGGGTTTGCTGCGTTGCTGCACCAGGGCATACAATGGCACTATGTAAATGCCTCCCGAAATACCCAGCATAAAGATATCGAAACAGACTCTTAAACTCGAGGCTTGAGCGATGAAGGCGGCAGGACCGATCAAACCCGAACCCCCGGCCGACAATCCCTGGTTGAAAAACAGATCAATATCGAACAGGCTCAGGCCGAATGCGCCGATGGGGACCAGTCCGATCTCGACCATGCGGCCGGATAGTTTTTCACAGAGAAACGAACCGGCGCCGATACCGATGGAAAAAACCGCCAGCAGTAGGACGTAAACCTGTTCACTGCCACCGAGTTCGTAGCGCACATAATTGGGTAACTGGGTCACATAGGTGATGCCGAAAAACCAGAACCACGATATTCCTATAATCGAATAGAATACGGTTCGGTTTTCACCCGCGTCATGCATGATGTTGACGGTCTGGCGGAATATGTTGAAATTCAGTTTGAGCTCGGGGGCGGCAGCCGGAAGTGCCGGAATACCCCGGCTGATCCAGTAGCCTGCACAGGCGGTGAGGACCACCGCGATACTTATTGCCGCGTTGCCCAGGCCTATAACATAAACACTGGCAATCAGACCAAGCAGGATTGCAAGAAAAGTTCCGAACTCGACCAGGGCATTGCCACCGACAAGTTCCTCGGTTTTGAGCGCCTGGGGCATGAGGCTGTATTTAACCGGGCCGAACAACGTTGACTGCGTCCCCATTAAAAACAGAATACCAATTAAAAGTACCGGACTTTGCAACATAAAAGCACATGCTCCAAGCAACATGATTCCGATCTCGAGTAACTTTATGCGCCGGATCAGCATCGATTTTTCAAGCTTGTCTGCAAGTTGACCGGCAATTGCGGAAAATAGAAAGAAAGGGAGAATAAACAGCAATGCGGCGATATTGACCAGGGCGTTACTCTCTTCCTGCGTAACGCTGGCTGCCTGGAAAGCGATAAATATCGTCAACCCGTTTTTATAAAGATTGTCGTTAAATGCCCCTAACAGCTGGGTCAGGAAGAATGGCCGAAATCGCCTGGTGGATAAAAGTTTGACCGATTCGGACATATACTGACTCTTTGGTTGAGAGTAAAGGCTAAAAGAAAGTCCAATAAAGCACAATGATTTCCGGAATGGCACATTTGCACAGGTGAGTACCAGCAGGTGCGGGAATAACTGGATATACCCGGCGAACTCGTGCAAAAATTGTTGTCAGTTGCCATATTAATCAGTGAGTTGAGCAAGATAAGAATAAATCTACAATGTCGAAAATTACCGCGTTTACAGGTAACCGTACCTTTGCTCCTGTGACAGCGGTCACGCTCGCATGCTGCCTTAGCCCGTTGTTGTATAAACGAAGCGGAAAATACGGCGTGAATAGACTATAAGACAACCAATGTTTGCCTGGTTTGAAATAGCTGTATTTGAATGCCGCCAATTAAGTCCCTGTTGAAACGAGACTGGTTTGTCGGACTGGCGATAACTCTCCTGTTTCTGCTGCTTGCGGAAACCGGCTCGTTTTCCGCGCTCGATCGACAGGCTTATAATCTCGGGGTCAAGTTTTCTGCCGGTAAGGACCCGCATGAAGATATTGTCGTTGTTGCGATCGATGATAAATCTTTGCAGGCGCTTGGCGCCTGGCCCTGGTCACGTGACGTACTCGCTGCAACCACAAAGTTGCTCGGCAGGGCCAAGACCAGAGTGATCGGTTTTACCATGCCACTCGATACCGGGCAGTACGAAGCAGGCCTCGAATCACTGGCCGAATTACGCACGATATTGAAGAGAGAAAAAAACCTGAGTCGCCGCGTCAATAAGGCACTTCGGGTTACCGAGTCGACTTTGCGTAGCGATGACAGTCTGGCGGCGTCCTTCAAAAAGGGTGGTCGCATCGTACTGGCGATGCCGTATATTCCCACCAACGAACCCCTGCCGGGTTTAAATCCTTCGCTGGACAGGTATATGCAACGGTTCGCCCTGGCCAAGGTAACCGTCAACGCTAATAATGGTCGCGGTTTCGGCTGGCCTTTACCTCATGTCACCAGAGCCGCGAAGATTTTTCCGCCAATTGAAAAACTGGCCAAACGCGTGGGCGGGGTCGGAGTGATCGGTTTTGCCGAGCAATTCAACAATGAGCCGTTAATCGTGCAGTATGGGCGGGATTTTTTACCATCCTTCGCTTTGATGCTGGCTACCCGCAGCAAGGGCATGTCGATGCAGCATATCGAATCGAGAACCAGCATCAGCCCGATGCTCGGCGGAAAGGACCTCGGTGCGGATATTGACTTCAGAATTTATCCGCGTTTTTACGAAGGCAAAGACGGCAAACCGCCATTCAAGGTTTATTCACTAATCGATTTACTCGACGGTAGCGTAGCTGTCGATGTTTTCGCTAACAAGATTGTAATTGTCGGGCTGACGTCGCCGCGCCTCGCCCAGCCAAGACTAACCCCGACCGGACAGGCCATCTCGCCAACCCTGGCGAGCGCCCATACCGTCTCCAGCCTACTCAACAATGAACAGTATTATTTACCCGAATGGGCCGGCTGGGCGCAACGCGGATTGATTGTCGCCCTCGGTATTTACCTGATGCTTATAATGGGTCGATTCCGCACTAATACCGCGTTGTTTCTGAGCCTGTTTTTGTTATTGATGATATTCAATGCGCATTTTGTATTGATGAGCTCGCAATCGCTGTGGTTGCCGATGATGACGGCCGTGGTAATGCTGATCGTCGGTCATTTGCTGCTAGGCACACGCCAGGCCGTGAATCTGCGTCTGAATCGCGTAAGTAGTGATCTGTCGGCGGCAAACCGCCAGCTCGGCCAGTCGCTGCAGGCGCAGGGAAACCTGGACCAGGCATTTGAAAAGCTGCGCGCATGCGAGGTCGATGAATCGATCCTCGGACAGGTTTATAACCTGGGTCTCGACTATGAACGCAAACGTCAATTCAACAAAGCGGTGGCGGTATTCAAGTTTATCAGCGACCACGATGCCAAATTCAACGACGTCATCGAGCGCATCCAGCAGAACGAAGGGGCTGCAAATACCGTTGTGCTTGGCGGTACCCGGGATGTCACCGGTCCCGGACCAAACCTGATTGCCAGCAAGGAAGGTTTACAGAAACCCAGGCTGGGACGTTACCAGATTGACAGTGAAATCGGGCGTGGCGCCATGGGCATGGTTTACCTGGGTCATGACGACAAGATCGGCCGCACCGTGGCGATCAAGACCATGGTGCTGGCGGACGAAATCGAAGACGAGATGCGCGATGAAGTGAAAACCAGGTTTTTTCGTGAAGCCGAGGCCGCCGGCCGCCTTGACCATCCCAACATCGTCACCGTGTATGATGTCGGCGATGAACAGGACCTGGCCTATATCGCGATGGATTATCTCAAGGGCAAGGACCTGACGGCCTATAGCACGGTAAAGACGCTGCTACCGGTCAACCAGGTCTGGGAAATAATCATGAGCGTTGCATCGGCGCTCGATTATGCGCACCAGCAACACGTCGTGCATCGCGATATCAAACCGGCTAACATTATCTACGACAATACTAAAGGCGTTGCCAAGATCACCGATTTCGGTGTTGCCTGTCTGACCGATGCGAGTAAAATAAAAACCGGTACTGTGCTTGGCAGTCCTTATTACATGTCGCCGGAGCAGCTTGCGGGCAAACGGGTCGATGGGCGTGCAGACCTGTTTTCTCTGGGTGTGACGCTGTACCAGATGCTATGCGGGGAATTACCGTTTCAGGGCGACTCGATCGCCAACCTGATGTACAACATTACCAACGAAAAACACCCGGATATCCGCCGCTTTCGTTCGGATCTGCCCAACTGCGTCAATAATCTGATTGACAAGGCGTTACAAAAAGAAGCCGACGCCCGGTTCGCAAGCGGTAAGCAAATGGCGGAAGCGATGAAGCTCTGCCAGGAGCATATCAAGGAAATGAACGCCGCCTGAAGCAGGCAGTAACTGACTAAGCGCCCGATTTACGCGGCGGCAGGCCGGTGTGTTGCGTCAATATCCTTCCCTTCCCGGGTGACGAAGATTTTTTCTGGTAGCTGTTCTTGCGGCGCGGGCTTTGGTAGCTGCTGGTATCGCGTGGCTGGTAGGCGGGAATTAAATGCTTTTTGCCATTGCCTATCAGGTCTTCCCGGGCCATCGATTTAAGTGCTGCGCGCAGCAAAGGCCAGTTCGCCGGGTCATGGTAGCGCAGAAACGCCTTGTGCAGGCGCCGCTGCTTTTCACCTTTTGCGCTACTGACGTCTTCGCTGTCTCGGCGGACACGTTTGGGCGGGTTTTTTCCACTGTGATACATTGCCGTTGCGGTCGCCATCGGCGACGGGTAAAAGTTCTGCACCTGGTCGGCGCGATAACCATTTTGCTTGAGCCAGATCGCCAGATTCATCATGTCTTCATCCGTGGTCCCCGGATGGGCGGCGATGAAGTAGGGAATGAGGTACTGCTGCTTGCCGGCCTTGCGGGAAAATTTTTCGAACAACTCCTTGAAGCGGTCGTAGCTCCCCATGCCCGGTTTCATCATCTTTGATAACGGGCCCTGCTCGGTGTGTTCTGGTGCAATCTTGAGATAACCGCCGACGTGATGCGTTACCAGCTCCTCGATGTAGGCAGGTGATTCCACCGCCAGGTCATAACGCAGACCGGAACTGATCAGTACTTTTTTAACGCCCTCGATGGCGCGAGCACCGCGGTATAGTTCGATCAGCGAGGAGTGATCAGTATTCAGATTTTCGCATATACCCGGATACACACAGGACGGACGCCGGCAGGCAGTTTCAATCGTTTTTGACCTGCAGGCAATCCGATACATATTGGCGGTAGGTCCGCCGAGGTCGGATACTACTCCGGTAAAACCCGGCACCTTGTCGCGCATGGCCTCGATTTCACGCAGTATGGAGCCTTGTGAACGGTTCTGGATAATGCGCCCCTCGTGTTCGGTTATCGAACAGAAAGTGCAGCCACCAAAACAGCCGCGCATGATGTTCACTGAAAAGCGAATCATTTCGTAAGCGGGAATGCGCGCGCCTCCATAATCGGGGTGGGGAACGCGGGCATAGTCCAGATCGAACACGTAGTCCATCTCTTCGGTGGTAAGCGGAATCGGCGGAGGATTAAAACAGATTTTCTGGCCACCCTGATTTTGCACCAGGGCGCGTGCATTGCCGGGATTGGTTTCCAGGTGTAACACACGGTTCGCATGGGCATATAGTACCGGGTCGCGGCTGACATCATTGAAGGAGGGCAGGCGTACGACCGTTTTCAAACGCAGCGCGAGCTTCTGTTGAACTTTTGCCAGCTTGCCATCGAGTTTGATATCAGTACCCGGCACCGGGTCGCTGGCGGGGCTCGCGTCGCAAACTGACTCGTCTATGATCTGGTAAGGGTTCAGCGGTTTCTCCACCCGGCCGGGTTTGTCCACGTTGGTCGAGTCGATCACGGTCCAGTCGGGCGGTAGATCCTTTACAAAGAAAGCGCTGCCGCGGATGTCGGCGATAGTTTCGACCGCGTCCCCGCGTGCTAGTCTGTGCGCTAGTTCAACCAGTGCGCGTTCGGCATTGCCGTACAATAGAAGGTCAGCCCTGGCATCGGCGAGAATCGAACGGCGTACCTTGTCCTGCCAATAATCATAGTGTGCGATGCGGCGCAGCGAGGTTTCGATGCCGCCAATTATGATCGGTGTATCCTTAAACGCTTCGCGACAGCGCTGTGAGTAAACAATGGAGCAGCGATCAGGGCGTTTGCCGCCGACATCGTCTGGCGAGTAGGCATCGTCGCTACGGATCTTGCGATCCGCAGTGTAACGATTGATCATCGAATCCATGTTGCCGGCGGTAACGCCGAAAAACAGATTAGGTTTACCCAGGGCCTTGAATGGTTCGGCTGATTCCCACTCGGGCTGTGCGATGATGCCGACGCGATAACCCTGTGCCTCGAGTAGCCGTCCTATTATCGCCATACCGAAGCTTGGATGGTCGACGTAGGCGTCGCCGGTGACGATGATGATATCGCAGCTGTCCCAGCCGAGGCGCTCCATCTCGGCACGCGACATCGGTAAAATCGGTGCCGTGCCGAAGCACTCCGCCCAGTAAAGCGGGTACTGATTCAATGGCCTGGCCTGGGAGCTGAGTTCGATTTGCATGGTGAAATCCGGATCGGGCCGCGATTCTAACCGATTCAGCCGTTATTGTTTAGGATTCCGTGGTGCAAGGTATGGCATTTACCTCGTGTTCCCGGTGAAGGGTGCTCTGACAGCACCCACAACGATGCCAAAGAATCTATAATAATGTCGTCCGCGAAGTACCCGGATTAGTTAAGTATCGAAGACCCAGGGAGCATGAATGATTCAATCTGAAGAAATGGCCAGCGAGCAAAACTACCGTTTGAATGTCGGTATTATGATCGTCAACCGCGAGCAGAAAATTCTCGCCGGAGACGCTTTCCATTATCCAGGCGAATGGATGATGCCCCAGGGCGGGATTGATCATGCTGAATCAGCGCACCGGGCCATGCAACGGGAGCTTTATGAAGAAACCGGATTGCGAACAGAGCAGGTTCGACTTATTCGTGAACACGATGAGTGGCTGCAGTACCTGTTCCGAAAGCCGCAATACAAGGACGACATCTATTACATCGGTCAGCGACAGAAGTGGTTTCTACTTGAGTATAATGAGGCATTACCCGATGCGGAAAATGTCAAAGAACAGGAGTTCAGTCGCTTCGACTGGGTCGATGCGTAATGGCTGGTCGAGCAGATTTCCCCTTTCAAGAAGGAAGTTTATCGGACAATTGTGTCCGCCTTCAGCCCGTTTTTCCCTGTAAAAGTATGAAAAGAGATAAGTAAAGTACCTAAGCCGCTGTTTTATAAACTATTTTATCTCTCTGCTCAAGGTTTCTATCGTCAGCAGACGTTACCGTCATGGAAGTGCCCGGTAGATTTAGAGCCGGGCGTCAAGTAATCGACCAACCCAATCCGCCTATCGGTAAATACGGTTCGAGACTACCGTTCATCGGTTTACCGGGCTTATCACATACCGCTTACCGGTAACTACGGTCCCGTTTACCATATTCGGGAAATCTGGCCTAAGTTTATATAAGAAAGTTTACGCCTCGTCGCGATTCTTCCGTCACGGCAGGCAAACAATAATTAAAAGGTTATACCGATATGGACAGAATACTAGCAGTCTTGATGGGCGCGTTTCTTTACAGCTCTTGCTCGTTCGCAGCCGATGTCGATCGAGTCTCCGAGGGATTTCAATACTCCCTGGAAGGCTTTTATACGGATCCTTTTAACGAGGCTAAAGCAACTGCGTGGAAGGGTGAATACGAGCAGCTCGGCAATGAAATTGAGCCGACCGAAGAGAGATCGCTGGATTACTCGCAAGATCGCAAGGTGAGTACCGAGGGAACGACTCTTGGCTGGGGGGTTGCCCCCTTTTACGATTCCCACGGTGTATTTCGTACGAGTAGCAGCGACGATAAGCCTACTTACTTCGCGGTTGGGTTTGTTATCGATGAACCGGCTGAAGATGAAGCGGGCAATTTGGAGAGAAATAACGATGGTCTGTTTTCTTATGGGTTTGGTATAAAGAATTCATCATACAATATCGAATACATGATGTCTCTGGATGAAGACAATTATGAACTCTCGGCAATAAGTCTGGGTTTTAGTTCAGCGTTTTAGAATATTGCCGTTAATTCGGTTTTTTTACTGCAACTTCAATCCGGTGAAAGCTTTTCTTGTTTCATGTAACTGTTTCAGCGATTTCCTTCACACCATTTCTTGCTGCTGTCGCTCCCTTTTCCAGGCGCACATTCGCCTGTTACTTCGCGCCTGGATCCTCCAAATAGTGTATAGTTAGCTTCTTGTGAAATTTAACGGGGGGGTTAAATTACAGGAAAAGGCGGCTTCCATGAAACATATTGATGCTCTTCTATGCTCCCTGTTGATTCTTGCCTTAAGTGCCTGCGGTGGCGGGGGTGGCGGGGGTGGCGGCTTCGACCCCAGTTCGCAGAATGTCACAACTGAACTGTCAGCGCTCAGTGGCAGGATAACGGCTTCGGAAGCGAATTATGTCGATAGCGACACCAATAACCCCGACGCATTCTACGCGTCAAACAACACTGCAGATGACGCCCAGATAATACCCAACGTAGCCACCGTCGGTGGTTTCATGACCTTTGCTGCGACCGGCAATCCCGGCGATGTTTTTCAATTCTCGACTGATCGGGTAGATGTATTCCGGGTTTTTCTGAGCGCCAATCAGAATATTACGCTCACGATAAGTGATATCGGTAATTCCCAGGACTTTGACCTTTATCTTTACCGGACCAGTGATACCAGCGCACCAGTTGCTTCCTCCATCGGAACTGGACAAACTGAATCGATCAACGTCCCGGCCGATGATGAATATTTCATCTTGCTTGACAGTTACGCGGGAACATCTAATTACGTTCTAACGGTAGGCCAGCTCAACCCGGTAATGGCATCGAGCCAGGTGCTGCGTTTAGAAGATGAGTTCATCCCGGGAGAGTTAGTTACCAGGGCCAGGCCCGGTAACCCGGTATTCCAGGATCGTGCGACTGTGTCGAATCAATCCGTTGCTGCCAGGCATGGACTGCGGGCGCTGCGAGGCCGTATTGATCGAGCTGCACTGTTTCGTCTGGAGCAAAATGGCAGATCTACTGCTGCCGGCCCGGCTCGGCCAAACTGTTGCGGCTTCCCCGGTGGAGGAAATGACTTCTATATGAATGCCAGCCAGCGTGAAGCCTACGAAACGATAAAAGCGATCAAAAAATTAAGGCAAGACAAGACGATCGAGTATGCGGAGCCAAACTATATCCAGAAATCGACGGCTGTGCCTGATGACACCTATTACGATCTGCAATGGCACTATCCGCTGATCAACCTGCCCCAGGCATGGGACTACACTACGGGTGACGCCAACGTGATTGTGGCGGTTGTCGATACGGGTGTTTTCCTGTCGCACCCGGATCTGGCCGCAAATCTGATACCCGGATATGACTTTGTATCGAGCACATCCATCTCCAACGATGGTGATGGAATCGATAATAATCCGGATGACCCCGGCGACAACCCCAACCCCGGGTTCAGCAGTTTCCATGGAACTCATGTCGCGGGCACGATAGCGGCGATTTCCGATAATAATTCCGGTGTTGCGGGCGTCGCCCAGACGATAAGATTAATGCCGATCAGGGTGCTCGGGCTTGGCGGCGGCACTTCCTACGATGTTACCCAGGGTATTCTGTATGCTGCCGGACTGGCCAACGATTCCGGCACTTTACCCGCGCAGCCGGCAGATATTATTAACCTGAGCCTTGGCGGCCCGGGATTTAGCGGGGCACAGCAAGATGCAGTTACCGCTGCCAGGAACGCCGGAGTCACCGTTATCGCGGCGGCAGGCAACCAGGGTTCCAGCCAGGCATTCTTTCCAGCAGGTTACCAGGGCGTTATTTCTGTCAGCGCGGTGGGCTTTAATAAATCACTCGCCCCCTATTCTAATTATGGCAGTTCTATCGATGTCACGGCCCCTGGTGGTGACACGTCGGTTGATCGCAACGGCGATAGCTATGTCGATGGAGTGTTGAGCACTATGGCGACTGACTCGAGCGGTGTGCGGCAACCCATTTACAGGTTTTACCAGGGCACCTCGATGGGGAGTCCGCATGTGGCCGGCGTCGTCGCCCTGATGAAATCAATCCACGCCACGTTAACGCCCGACGATGTAGACGCATTGATCGTCGCCGGCGAGATAACTGAAGATATATCGGGCGATGGCGTACTCAATCGAAATGATAGTTATGGATATGGCTTAATTGATGCCTTGAAAGCCGTCGAGCAAGCTACGGTGCTGGCAACAGGTAGTTCCCCGCCAACGGTTCTAACCGTCTCCCCCAGCGTCACTTCGATCCAAAGCGTGCAATCCAGTGTTGAGTTAACCATCGGCAAAAATGGCAATGATGCAATATCTGTTTCGAGTTTTAGCACTGATACCGCGTGGGCGACCCTGACTCCGTTGAGCATCGATGCGAATGGGCTGGGAACTTATGAGTTGAATACAGATACCACGGGACTCAGCGATGGCGTACTCAATCGAAATGATAGTTATGGATATGGCTTAATTGATGCCTTGAAAGCCGTCGAGCAAGCTACGGTGCTGGCAACAGGTAGTTCCCCGCCAACGGTTCTAACCGTCTCCCCCAGCGTCACTTCGATCCAAAGCGTGCAATCCAGTGTTGAGTTAACCATCGGCAAAAATGGCAATGATGCAATATCTGTTTCGAGTTTTAGCACTGATACCGCGTGGGCGACCCTGACTCCGTTGAGCATCGATGCGAATGGGCTGGGAACTTATGAGTTGAATACAGATACCACGGGACTCAGCGATGGCGTTTACACCGTTTTGGCTAGCTTCGTGGCAGATTCAAATGCAACCGTGTCAGCTACGATAAGCGTCATTGTCAATTCTGTTAACGTCAGTCCGGACGCGGGGCGGATTTATGTGCTCCTGATTGATCCGATTACAGGAGATCAAGCCTATTTCGCTGAACAGGATCCAGTCGATGGTGAATATTCCTATTCAATAACGGGTGTCGAGTCGGGTGAATATTACATATTAGCGGGCAGCGATCTCAATAATAATCTGCTGATTTGCGAGCCGGGTGAGTCCTGTGGGAGCTATCCAATGATGGGAGATGTAGCTGTATTAAAAGTCGACGGAAACATGGCTAATCTTGATTTTGATATTTCGTTTACTCAAAACCTGGACTCTGTCCGGTTCTTCGGATCAGGCGTTGCAATTGATTTCTTTGCCAACACAGTTCAATGACAGGTGTGTATTGAAATTTGCAGCGTTAGTTTGTTTTGCACTACTCCTGGTATCGGCCTGTGACACAGCGGTGCCGACTGCGGCATCCGAATCCATGTATGCGGATATCATTTTTCGGTCCAGGCAATGTCGCGCAGCAACGCCTGAACCTGCCCTGGAGGTGGTTCGCAGCCAGCAACAGCTTGACCTTTTGGTGCATGAACTTGATCGTCACACTCTGGGTGCAACACCTGGATCTTACGCGGTAGATTTTAATTCGCTGAACGTCCTGGTTCTGGAATTGGGTTATTGGCCGACGGCCGGCTACAGTTTTTCGTTAAATGACACCAGTATCCGTGTGGAAAATAACGAAGCCTTCCTGGTGGTCCAATGGGATGAACCTCCCGGGGATAGTATGCGAGCGCAGGTAACCATTAGCCCCTGCGTAATTTTCACGCTGCCTAAAGGAGCCTACTCAAGGGTAACCATTGCTTTTCGCAATAAAAACAGCCGGCTCTCGGTTTCGCTAAAGTAGCCGCATTGGTGCTGCAGGATTTCGCCCGACTGGCGCTGAAAGCCAGGTCCCGGATCCCACAATTGGATATAGCCATTGACCTGCGTCAACGCGCAGGATTCGATAATTGCTATATTTTAACCTGTTAACAAGCCGAACAGACATAGCGGATAGTTTCGCGAACGATCAGGTTGACTGGAACAAGCAGGCGTTAGCCAGCCTGATCCATCGCGGGCTGAAAGATTTTTTAGCAAAGCCGAATAAGGACACTATCAGCAGATAATCAATCACGACCATCGAGGAGTTCAGATGAGCGTCAAAGTAGAGGAGTTGATGACCAGGTCGGTCATCACCGCACAACCACACCAGAGCGTCGAGCATGTCCGCAACATGCTGGAGAATAATTCTATCAGTGCCGTACCCGTGGTCGATAGTGACGGTCATCCGGTCGGTATCGTATCGGCGACTGACCTGGTGCGGGATTTGAAACCCGGCTCGCCAATCAGCCAGGTCATGACCGAGAATGTCTATACGGTTCCCATGTATGATGACACCAGTATTGCGGCACGGGTTATGCGCAACCACAAGATACATCGAGTGGTGGTGACACACGAAAAGCAGGTCGTCGGTATGCTAAGTGCATTCGATCTGCTCGAGCTCGTGGAGAGCCATCGCTACGTTGCAAAAAATGCGCCGACATTGTCGAAGCGTAAAGGTGCGAAACGCCGCTAGTGATATAATGGAGTTTTTCTGATCGTTAACCTGTCTCGACCGGAAAATGAACCAGGTAACGGTTTGTCTTAGTTAAGGACCCCCGATTTTACATGTTGAGTAAAGGATTTTATTGTAATGGCTGACAATTTAAGAAACTTCAAGCTGACGGTTGAAGAAATCAAGATGGTAAGAATGATGAAGGAATTGGTCGAAGGTCTCGAGAAGCTGGAGTTTGATGACCCGCTCTCGTCGCGGGCTGAGTTTTTTCGCAAGGAAATTAGTACGCTGGAAGAAAAGCTGGAAGAAATCAGGGATAACACACTGATCAGGTAATAGCCGGTTAAACGGGGGCGCCTGTTGCGCGCGGGCGGGGATCCGGCCAAATCTGCAAATTCGATCTTTCCCGGCCATTGCACCAGGCGATGCTGTTTTCATATAACCGGATATTTTTGCGACCACGGCATGGCTTTTTCGATTGCGGCGGCGATTCGCAAAGCCAGAGCGTCGTCCCAGCGTCGTGCCACGATCTGGGTAGCCGTTGGCAGCCCGTCGGCGAAGCCGGAAGGAACCGATATGGCAGGGCATTGAGCCATGTAGTTGAATGGCGAAGTCATGTCCATGCACTCGAGCAGACCCTGCTCGTTGACTCCGCTGAAATCCCAGTCGCGCATTTCCACCGGTGGAGCAGTGATTGCCATCGTCGGGCAGAGCAAGGCATGATGATCTTCGAGCACCGTAGCCAGTTTCCGCCAATAGCGGGTGCGTTCAAACTCCCACTGTCGCGCAGTTACCGCATCGGTTTGCAGACCTGCTTCGACGAGCCTTACCAGGCCTTCACTCATGCGTTCACGATTTTCATCCAGAGGAACGTCGGTGATTTGTTTGTAACAGGCCGCCATGAAGATACCCCAGGTGCCACTCCAGAGATCAATAATTCTGCTGTCCCAGCCCAGGCCAACCTCGTGGATAACAGCCCCGGCATCTCTTAAGGCATTTGCTGTGTCGAGCAGGTTGGCTTCAACGCCTGGATCAACGGCACAAAATCCGAGCGTAACATCGAGGGCAAATCTCATGCCCCTGACATCGTCGGGTGGAGGAGTAGCCAGTTCGCAGCGGGGTAGAGACTGGATGTCGGCAGGATGAGCACCCTGCACGGTATCGAGAAAAAGTGTGGCGTCGCTTACCGTGCGTGCCAGTGGTCCAAAATGGGAAATGTTGCAAAAGCTGGTGTCGATGATATCCATCGGGATACGACCCAGGGTTGGCTTGAGGCCAACAATACCGCACAGAGCGGCGGGAATACGCACGCTGCCACCCATATCGGTGCCTTCGGCGATCGGTACGCAGCCCGAGGCCACGGCAGCTCCCGAGCCACCTGACGATCCGCCCGGGGTGCGCGATTTATCCCAGGGATTTCGGGTGACGCCCCATAACGGTGAATCGGTAAATCCGGAGGTCGCAAACTCGGGCGTGGTCGTTTTGCCAACCATAATGGCGCCGGCAGCTTCCAGTCGTTCAACCAGTACCGGATTCCAGTCAGGCACCCAGTCCTGCAGCAGTCGTGAACCTCGAGTCGTTACCTTTCCCCTGGTGGGGGTGAAATCCTTGATCGCAAGCGGAATCCCCTCGAGTGGGCCGGCGTTGCCGGAAATCAGTCTTTGTTCGGCAATCTTTGCCTTTGCCCGGGCTTCTTCGGGGTAGGTGAAACAAAAGCAGTTGAGGTCTTCGTTTACTTCTTCAATTCGCTGCAGGCAATTGTCCACCGTCTCTAGCGGAGAAATCTCTCTGGCGCGATATTTACGCATTAGTTCGGTGGCGGGGGTATAGCAAAGATCAATGTCTACCATGCAAAACTCGGCTCACGGTGAATACAGGAAGCTGCATTCTAGTTCTTTATGACTGTTGAATAAATATAGCTTTTGCTTCTTTGGAGGGTATCCACAGGAATGCACCAGTGGAGTCAAAAACGGTTGTAAAGTTATTGGCAGGCAGACCGATTATCGGTCTGCATAAATGATGGCACGCGCAGCGCTGTGATCCCGGGCCCGGCTCGAAGCCCTGCTCGAACAAATCTCAAATATTTTTATTCGGGCGGTTATTCAGACGTCGAAGTAGTCACGCAGCCTGTAGACGGCCATGCCGGCACGTAAGTACTGACGGCGTAATGACGAGAGCGGAAATTTCGGCGGACGCCCGCGTATGATCGCCGGCAAGTGCTTTGGCAGCAGGCTGTCGCCCGAGTCTTTGCCGGCAATCCAGTTTGCGAGTTCACGACCGCTCCAGGTCGCGCTATTAACGCCATTGCCGTGATAGCCGTAGGCAAAGTAAACTGATTTGTCTTCAGGCATGCGGCCGATTGACGGTCGCAGGTTGCGTGCAAAGCAAACCAGGCCACGCCATTGATGGGTATACTCAAGATCTGCAAATTGAGGCCACATTCGTGCGATCGACTGTTTTAACCCGGCATAGGTTTGTTCGGCTCCAGCCGGGTCGCCTACGTGATTGGCACGACCGCCGAGCATGAAACGTTTATCGCTCAGCAAGCGGTAGTAGTAAAACATCTGGCTCGAGTTAATCACCGGGTTTTCGGTATGCCAGTTTCTCTGTTGCAATTCTTCGTCACTCATGGGGCGGGTAACCACGATGGCACTTTGCACTGGTAAGGGTCGACCCTGCACACCGCGGTGCAAATGTTCAGGCATGAAGCCGTTACCGGTGATGATCACCTGCCTGGCGGACAGACGCCCGGAGGCGGTTTCGAGCAGATGGCTGCCATCCGCCTGTTTGTGCCAATGCAATACTTCACTGTGTGCGTGTAACTGCGCACCGCGTCGCTGCGCCGCGGTTGCGAGTCCCCGGGCATAGCGCAGCGGGTGAAGCGCAAAAGAAGGTCGCAGTGCGGTTGCGCCATGTTGATGCGGGGAGTCGTAACCAATTTCGAGAAACTCCTCTTTACTGTGGATGCTGACATCAAGCCCGAGCAGTGTGCGTTGCATATCCGCCGCTTTTTTCAAACGGGCAAAATGCGCTTCGCTATCGGCGACGATATATTCGCAATCACCCTGTGGCAGGAAGTCTATGTTTTCATCCCTGCCGAGAGCGCGAACCAGGTTTACAGCTTCGGCCTGGCTCTGATAGTAAGAGCGGGTTTGTTCGACCCCGAATTTAGCCAATTGAGACTTTAGTGAAACCTTGGTCCCGCCCATTGTGCAAAAGCCGCCATTGCGCCCAGACGCGCCCCAACCTATATGCCGGGCTTCGAGCAGGCAAACATCGACGCTGAAATCACGCGCCAGATGCAGCGCCGCGGAAAGTCCGGTATAGCCACCACCTATGATCGCAACGTCACAACTTTTTGACCCCTCGAGCTGCGCACCGGACAGGTGATTCGTACCCGCGGTTGCCTCCCAGTAGGAGGGCTGTGGTTTGTCAAACTCATACAGGCTTGGATGGAATAGCGGCTTCATTTGAAAACTGTTTCTCGGCTGAACACAAGATTGGCAACACCACCGGCGACCAGTCCCCAGAACGCAGCACCGATACCAATCAGGCTGATCCCCGATGCGGTAACGACTAAAGTGATGACTGCGGCAAGGGCAGCCATAAGTACGGACCAGTTCATGTCTGTGCCGAGAGCTAGTAAAAAGGTTTCAGGGATCTGGCGACGCATTCCGGGTTTCGCGCCAGATTTTCCCGCTGTAGGCGTACTTCCTGCGTACGATACACGCGCTCGATAAAACGTTGCCAGCGACGCGATATTTTGCGTCGTGCTAAGGGTGGGAAAAAGTCGAACCATTCAATGGCGGCGACATCGCCGAGGCCATCGATCGCCACCAGTCGCGCCTTGCCGGCAGAGATCTTCTGGAACAACAGGTTACCCACGGTCATGTCGTGATTGAAAATAATCAGGTTCTGTAAAAACGATTGCCTTAACTCTTCCAGGTAAGGTTCGAAATCTTCGATTGGATAGCCCTCGGCCAGGTACCAGTTCAACGGTTTCGATATGGCTCCGTCCTGGTCGCAGATCAGGTCGACCACGATACCGCGGCCGAGACTGGTGTCACAGAGACCGTAAAAGCGAGGGATATGCGGATCGTCGGCTCGACCGCGTTTTTGCAGCTTTTGATAAAACCTGATTTCACGACGCGATTGTTTGTCGACGTCGCCGATCGAAATCTTAATCGCCTTTAGTGGATCGTCGGGATGAACGAAGCATGATCGTTCCTTGCCCTTACCGATTGGATCTGTGGTGATCTGCAGCATTTATGACAGCGGTTTAGTCCAGCAGGGTAGACAGGTGTTGCAATATATCGGCAAGAATAACACGAAGTTTGCCGGCCTTGTCGTCGGCATAAGTCCAGGGTTCCTGCTCCAGCATATAGTTACATTGTGCCAGTTCCATCTGGATGGCATGAAACCCCTGTTCGGGATGGCCATAGTGACGTGTGGTCCAGCCGCCCTTGAAGCGACCATTGCTTACCGCGCTATAGTCGGTAGCTGCCGAACAGATTGTGGCAACAGCCGATTCGATTGCCGGGTCACAACTACTCCCGCTATTCGTGCCGATATTGAAATCGGGCAGTCGTCCCTCGAATAAATAGTGTACGAGTGAACGAATCGAATGACAGTCGTAGAGAATTGCATAGCCGTGTAGCTGATGAATACGCTCGAGCTGTTCGCGTAACGCATCGTGGTATGGTTGGTGATAGAGTCGCTGACGCTGGTTGATTTCATCGATCGATGGCGTCTGTCCGTGATGATAAATTGGCTTACCATCGAAGGTCGTGGTCGGACACAGGCTGGTAGTATTCTGCCCTGGGTACAATGATTCATCGGCAGGATCGCGGTTGGCATCGATAACATAGCGATGCACCGGAGTGCTGACGATGGTGACATTAGCGACCAGTCCTGCGTAGAGTCGGCTGATATGCCAGTCAGTATCAGCCTGTGCCTGGCCGTGCTGATTGAGGCGTGCCATTATCGATTGCGGTATCTCGGTGCCACCATGTGGCTGCGCGAGCAGCAGCGGGCTAATGCCCTTCTCGACTGCAGGTATCATGATTTAAGCTGTGGCAGCAAATCGGTTTCGTCGAGCGCGGTTATAACGCTGCGTTCCATAACCAGTTGCTTCACTGCCGCGATGTCATCCGCGAGATAGCGATCGCCTTCGAGCGGTGCCACGTGATCGCGAACTACCTGCATCACCTGTTGCAGGTGCTTGCTGGTTTCGACCGGTGCACGGAATTCGACACCCTGGGTGGCGATCAGCAGTTCGATGGCAATAATATGCGCGAGGTTGTGATTCATTTCGGTCAGTCGCCGGGCCGCGTGGCAGCCCATGGAAACATGGTCTTCCTGGTTGGCGCTGGTAGGCGTCGAATCGATAGAGCATGGAGCGGCGCGCTGTTTGTTTTCAGCCATCAATGCGGCCGCCGTGACTTCGGCGACCATGAAGCCCGAGTTAAGGCCTGGCTGTGGCGACATAAAAGCCGGCAAGCCGAAATTTTGCGCGGGGTCGACCATGGTAGCGATGCGACGTTCGGTTATTGACCCTATTTCAGCTATTGCGAGCGCGCATTGATCGGCGCCGAACGCGACCGGTTCGGCATGGAAGTTGCCACCCGACAGGATCGAACCGTCCTCGACCACCACAATCGGATTGTCGGTGACTGCGTTGGCTTCGATTTCCAGCATTTGGGCGACCTGCCGGAACTGGTCCATACAGGCCCCCATGACCTGGGGCTGGCAGCGTATGCTGTAAGGATCCTGCACGCGTTCATCATCGTCGCGATGAGATTCGCGAATTGCCGAATCCTGGAGCAGGGTGCGCAGGCAATATGCAGCGTCAATCTGACCCGGCAGGCCGCGCAATGCATGTATTTCAGATCGAAACGGGCGCGTCGACCCCATCAATGCATCGGTGGTCAGGGCTCCTGCCAGCAATGCGGTTTGCGCCAGGCTCCACGCATCGAACAGGCCGGCGAGTGCGAGCGCGGTCGATACCTGGGTGCCGTTGATCATACCGAGCCCCTCCTTGGGGCCGAGTTCCAGTGGTTTCAGTTTCGCCAGTTGCAAGGCATCGGCAGCGGGCATGTGCTGGCCCTGAAATTGCACATGCCCTGCACCGATCATCGCGGCGGTCAGATGCGCGAGCGGTGCCAGATCACCGGAAGCACCCACCGAGCCCTGCGCCGGAATCAGTGGTAACAGGTCTAATTGCAGCAGGGTTTGCAGGCGCTGGATAGCTTCCCAGCGCACCCCGGAGGCACCGCGCCCCAGCGACAGCATTTTCAGCACGATAATGAGGCGCACGATATTGGCAGGCAAAGCTTCACCGACTCCGCAACAATGCGACAGAATCAGGTTGCGTTGCAGCTGTGAAGTCTGCGCTGACGGGATACGGGTAGAGGCGAGTTTGCCGAAGCCGGTATTAAGGCCATACACCGCATCGTCTCCCCGCGCGGCCCGCGAGACAACCTCGGCAGCGGCATCGACACGGGGCTTACAGGCTTCGTCGATATGCAGGTTCAAATCCTCCCGGTAAATTCGACACATATCAGCGAGGGTGACCTCGCCCGGCGTCAGCAACAGCTCATTGGCCAATTTCCAGTCCTCTAGTTAGCGAGTTGATCCAGCGTGTTGCGATAATTTCGCTGAATGATTTCTTCATCGGCGTGACGGCCATGGTCGATGATTTTGTTACCGCCGATGTAAACGTCACGCACCAGGTTTTCATTGCCGGAGAATATCCAGCTATCGAGTAAATCATCCTGTCGACGGCCATACAGGCGCAGGTGCTGGTCATCGAGCACGATAAAATCCGCCCGTGCCCCGGCGGTGACGCGGCCGGTATTGCGACCGCATGCCCGGGCGCCGCCTTTAAGTGCGCCGTCGAGCAGGTTGCGACCGGTGCTGGTTGAGCTGGACGAAACCAGCACATTGCGCTTGCCTGTCAGCAGGCGTTGGCCATATTCGAGCCAGCGCAGTTCTTCGACCGGATCGATCGAGATATGACTGTCTGAACCGATTGCCCAGCAACCATCCTTGGCAAGGTAATCAACCGCTTTAAAAAAGCCGTCACCAAGATTCGCCTCGGTGGTTGGACACAATCCTGCCACGCAACCACTTTGCGCCATCGCGGTGATTTCGGCAGTGTTCATGTGGGTGGCATGAATCAGGCACCAGGCCGGATCGACATCAAACTGGTCGAACAGCCACTCCACCGGGCGCATTTGACTCCAGGCGAGGCAATCGTCGACTTCCCTGGTCTGCTCGGCGATATGTATATGGATGGCGGCGAGGTTATCAAGCCCGCCGATCACCTCGCGCAGCAGTTCGGCGCTGATTGCGCGCAGCGAGTGCGGGGCGATGCCGACCGAGGTGTTGGCATCCGTCGCGGAAGCCTGCTGCAGGCGGGAGACAATATCGATAAAACCCTCTGCATCATTAAGAAATCGCTTTTGTCCGTCGATCGGATCGGCGCTGCCGAAACCACCGTAACGATAAAGCACCGGTAACGCAGTAAAACCAAGGCCAACCTGTTGCGCCGCCAGCATGCATTGCAGGCTCATCTCGGCGCGGTTAGCGTATGGTGAGCCTCCGGGATCGTGATGCAGGTACTGAAATTCGCCAACGCAGCTGTAGCCGGCCTTGAGCATTTCCAGGTAAAGCTGCGCGGAAATGTGAAGAAGATGCTCAGGCTGGATGCGTTCGAGGTAGTGATACATGATCTTGCGCCAGGTCCAGAAACTGTCTTGCGCCGCATCACCGCTGATGCCGGCGCGTTCGCCAAGCCCTGGCATGGCACGCTGGTGAGCGTGGGAGTGTACGTTCGGGATTGCTGGCAGCAAAATCTCGACCTTGTCACCCGAGGTATAGGGTTGATTGCTGGATACTGATCCAATATTGCCCGAGTCATCAATTTCGACGACGACGGACTCTGCCCAACCAGTGGGAAGTAAAGCCGTTGTCGCCCAGAGTGCTGGCTTCATAATTTGGCCCCGATACCGCGCCTTGCGTTTGCTTGAAATAGAGCGTAACATACTTGTATATACAAGTATAGCGCACAGCCTCGCAGATTAGTCTAATGTCTCAAACCCTGTTTATCAACGCTACCATCGCCTGTCTCGACGACGAATCGGGTTACGGTCTGCGTGAGCACGCCGGCTTACTGGTGGAAGCCGATAAGATTTCCTGGCTGGGAAGGATGCAGGATCAGCCCGCGGCCGGCGACGCCGAGGTTATCGATTGTGCGGGGCGGCTGTTAACGCCAGGTCTGGTCGATTGCCATAACCACCTGGTTTACGGCGGCGACCGTGCGGACGAATTCGAAATGCGCCTCGAAGGGGCGAGTTATGCAGAAATTGCGCAGCGCGGTGGTGACATCATCGCTACCGTGAATGCGACCCGTGCTGCCAGCGAGGCCGAGTTGTTCGCTCAGACGCTACCCCGACTTAACAGCTTGCTCGACGAGGGTGTGACTACCCTCGAGATCAAGTCGGGCTATGGTCTCGACAGTGAAAATGAAATCAAGATGTTGCGCGTGGCGCGACAGCTGGAAAGTGAATTTCAGGTTCGCGTGCAAAAAACCTTTCTCGGTGCCCACGCACTGCCACCCGAATATAACGGGCGTAGCGACGACTATATCGAAATGGTCTGCAATGAAATGCTGCCCAGAGCGCAGGCGGAAGGCCTGGTCGATGCGGTGGATGTGTTTATCGAATCCATTGCTTTCAGCTGTGAGCAGGGCTCGAAAGTACTGGATTGTGCCCGGGCGCTGGGTTTGCCGATCAAGGCGCATGCCGAACAGTTGAGTAATCTCGGTGGCGCTGTCATGGCGGCGCAACGTGGCGCGTTGTCGGTTGATCATCTCGAGTACCTGACAGCAGCCGATGTGGCCAGTCTGGCACAGAGTGAAACCGCTGCGGTGTTACTACCCGGCGCATTTTATGTGCTCCGCGAAACGCAGTTACCGCCACTCGCGGCATTGCGTCATCACAGGGTACCGATGGCGCTGGCGAGTGACGCCAATCCCGGTAGCTCGCCGATAACGTCACTGCTACTGATCATGAATATGGCCTGCACGCTGTTTCGCCTGACCCCGACAGAAGCACTACGCGGCGTGACTATCAATGCCGCGCGCGCGCTCGGCCTGCAAACGGAAGTCGGTTCGCTCGAAGTGGGCAAGCAGGCCGATATCGTGTTGTGGAACGTCGACAGACCCGCAATGCTGAGTTACCGGGCTGGCATTAACCCCTGTGCCGCGGTGATGCAGGCAGGCAGCTGGCGTAAGCAGCCGGGGTTGGTGAAATGAATACCATTGTCAGCGGATTCGAAGTTATCAACAAGTCGGCACCTGAGCCGATTTATCAGCAAATCATAAAGACCATTCAGCACAAGATTGCCACCGGCGAATGGAGCGTGGGACAGAAACTGCCCTCGGAAAATGACCTGGTAGCCGCGCTTGAAGTGAGCCGCATGACGATTAACCGGGCGCTGCGCGAATTAACCCAGCAAGGTCTGATCAACCGGGTACACGGGCTTGGCTCATTCGTCGCTGAAACGCCGCGCCATGCGAGCCTGATCGAGCTACAGGATATCGCGCTTGAGATTGAGCAGCGTGGCAAGCGTCATTCTTCGCGCGTGCTGGCATTGACGACGGTCGAAGCGAGTGCCGAAGTCGCCGCGCAAATGGGTCTTGCCGTGGCCGCACCGGTATACTATCTGGGCGCGGTACACCTGCAGGATGATTCGCCGCTGCAGCTCGAGATGCGTTACGTCAATCCCCAGGCGATGCCCGGGTTTATCCATCAGGATTTCACGCATGGCACGGCTACGGCCTATTTACTGCAACAGTTTCAGCCCGATGAAATGGAGCACATTGTTCGCGCCTGCCTGCCCGATGCGTTTACCTGCGAGCTACTACTGATGAACCCGGAGCAACCCTGCCTGCAATTGATCCGGCGCACCTGGAAAAACGACCAGGTGGTTACCTATGTGACCTTAACCTACCCCGGGGACCGCTATGATCTCGGTGCGCGTTATGCCACCAATGAATATCAAAAGCGATAGCCCCGCTTAAATGAGGAATCGACCATGCCTTTAGACCGAATCAACAACAGTCGAAAAATCCGCGCTCCGCGCGGTAGCGAACTGACCTGCAAGAGCTGGCTTACCGAGGCAGCCTACCGCATGATTCAAAATAACCTGGATCCCGAGGTTGCCGAAAAACCGGAGCAGCTGATTGTCTATGGCGGCATCGGGCGCGCGGCGCGTAACTGGGATTGTTACGACAAGATTCTCGAATGCCTGAAAGAATTGAATGACGATGAAAGCCTGCTGGTTCAGTCGGGTAAGCCGGTTGGCGTATTCAAGACACACGTCGACGCGCCGCGGGTACTGATTGCTAATTCCAACCTGGTGCCGAACTGGTCCAACTGGGAGCATTTCAACGAACTCGATCGCAAGGGCCTGATGATGTACGGACAGATGACCGCAGGGTCATGGATTTATATCGGCAGCCAGGGCATTGTCCAGGGCACCTACGAAACTTTCGTCGAGGCCGGGCGGCAGCATTTCGCTGGCGATACCAGCGGTAAGTGGATTCTGACCTCGGGTCTTGGCGGTATGGGCGGCGCGCAACCGCTCGCTGCGACCATGGCGGGGTACAGTATTCTCTGTATCGAATGCGACGAAGATCGAATCGATTTTCGCCTGCGCACCAGATACCTGGACAAGAAGGCCGATTCGCTCGATCACGCATTGCAGTTGATCGACGAGGCCTGCAGTAAGGGCGAGGCGATTTCGGTGGGCCTGCTCGGTAATGGCGGCGAGATTCTACCTGAGTTGGTGCGGCGCGGCAGTAAGCCGGACCTGGTGACCGACCAGACCTCGGCACATGATCCGGTAAATGGTTACCTGCCGATCGGCTGGATCATGGAACAATGGGAGGTACGACGCAATACGGATCCGCAGCTGGTGGCTGCCGAAGCGCGCAAGTCGATGGCCGTACACGTGCAGGCGATGCTCGATTTTCATGCCCGGGGTATACCCACAGTGGACTATGGTAACAACATTCGGCAGGAAGCTTTTGACCAGGGGGTTGAAAATGCCTTCGACTTCCCGGGCTTCGTGCCGGCTTATATCCGCCCGCTATTTTGCAAAGGCATAGGTCCTTTCCGCTGGGTGGCGCTTTCCGGTGACCCTGAAGACATTTACAAGACCGATGCGAAGGTCAAGGAGTTGATTCCCGATGACCCGCACCTGCACAACTGGCTCGATATGGCGCAAAGCCGGATCAGTTTTCAGGGCTTGCCAGCGCGTATCTGCTGGGTCGGGCTGGGTGATCGCGATCGACTCGGGCTCGCATTTAATGAAATGGTTGCGTCCGGCGAGCTGAAGGCACCGGTAGTGATCGGCAGAGACCATCTCGATTCGGGGTCGGTAGCAAGCCCCAACCGCGAAACCGAGGCTATGATCGATGGTTCGGACGCGGTCTCTGACTGGGCGTTGCTGAACCTGTTGTTGAGTACTTCCGGCGGCGCCACCTGGGTTTCGTTTCACCACGGCGGTGGCGTGGGCATGGGTTACTCGCAGCATGCGGGGTTGGTGATTTGTTGCGATGGTAGCGCAGCCGCGGCACAACGGATCAAGCGTGTATTGTGGAACGACCCGGCCAGCGGTGTTATGCGCCACGCCGATGCCGGCTACGAGAGCGCAAAAGAATGCGCGCGTGAACAAGGGCTCAACCTGGGCGCAATCGATTTGTGAAACCAGTCGCGTTGGCAGTGATTGCGCCGCAACCGCTAACAACGTTGGTGCCGGGTCGTAAACATCAAGTAGCAGTTAATGTTGTTGGAGTGCGGGGCCTACGCCGTTACGGAGATGATTGCCGAGATTCGTTGCGTAGATACTTCCTGATCGCGTGCGCGGCGGCGGTAAAGCCGAAGCAGCCGGTGACAGCCACGAATGAGCCAATGCCGGTAGCGCAATCCAGCGTGGCCCGTGCTGGAGTCTTTGGCTTGGCATAACTGACGGCGCCATTGTCAGCGGGATAAATGGGCTGTTCGGTGGAAAATACGTAATCCATTGCGTAACGACGCTTCGGGTTACGGCTGTAACCCAGCTGCTGGCGTAATGTCGAACGCACCTTGGCAAGCAGCGGGTCGTTGAAGCTCAGGGTCAGGTCGCTGACCATGATCCGGGTTGGGTCGGTAAGACCGCCGGCTCCACCCGTGGAGACGCAGCGGATCTTGTTGCGCCGGCAATGGTGCATCAGGCTGAGTTTATGGCTGACATGGTCGATGGCGTCGATGACATAGTCGAACTGGGCGAAATTGAATTTTTCGATACTCCCGCGCGTAACCAGATCATCGATCGCGTTGCAGTTACACTCGGGATTGATCGCGATAATTCGTTCGCGCAGCACCTCAACCTTTGAGCGCTCGATGCTGTCGGCCAGGGTGTGCAGTTGGCGGTTGGCATTGCTGATATGAATGTCATCGTGATCGATCAGCGTAATATTGCCAATCCCAGAACGCACGCAGGCTTCCGCCGCCCAGGAACCGACGCCGCCTACGCCCACGATACAAAACTGCGCCCGCTGCAGGGGTTCCAGTGCGGCAACACCGAACATTCGGCCCAGACCGCCGAAGCGTTGTTGGTATTCTTCGCTCAGCATTTGATTGTTTTTCGAGTTTAGTGCCGAGAGTGTATTGGTCTATAGCTGTTCTGTCATTACAATAGAAAGTATTGTCCCTGAATCGGATCTGTCCCGGAACTCCTCTTGAATAGTGCATGCCTGTTTACCATTTCGGCACCTTCGGGTGCTGGCAAAACCAGCCTGGTCAAGGCGCTGCTGGAAAAGCGCGCCGATGCGGTGGCGGTGTGCGTGTCACATTCGACGCGGGCGATACGCCCGGGCGAAGTCGACGGCAAGGCCTATCATTTCGTAACCATGGAACAATTCAGCGACATGGTCGATAACGACGAGTTTCTAGAACATGCGCAGGTGTTTGATAATAGTTATGGAACCGCCAGAGCCTCGGTCGACGCACTGCTGGCCACTGGCAAACACGTGATCCTGGAAATCGACTGGCAGGGTGCGCGTCAGGTAAAAACCAAAATGCCGGAAACGGTCAGCATATATATCCTGCCGCCTTCACGCGAAGAGCTCGAACAGCGCCTGCGCTCGCGCGGCACCGATGACGAAAACACGATCAGTCGGCGCATGCGTGACGCTGACCGGGAAATGTCACATTATCATGATGCAGAATATCTGGTCATAAACGATTCTTTTGAACAGGCGTTGTTCGATCTCGACGCGATCATCCACACCCAGGGACTGACCCTGGCCCGGCAGAAGCTCAAAAACCGGTCACTGGTGGACTCGATTCCGGGCGAAATCGAATAGGGTTTTTTTCGCGATAAGTCTTTAGATTTATAGCTTTTTTCGCTATCATTGCGCCCCTTTTTGATCCTGGAACCGATTACATGGCACGAATTACCGTAGAAGATTGTCTCGAGCATGTAGAAAACCGATTTGACCTGGTGCTGCTGGCGTCGCGTCGTGCTCGACAGATTGCACAGGGTGCGGATCCGCTGGTTCCATCGGAAAATGACAAGCCTACCGTCATAGCCCTGCGCGAAATCGCCGAAAACCTGATCAATACCTCGTCGATGGACGAAATGGAAGCCAAGGTCGAAATCGAAAAGATCGCTACTGACGATGACCTGATTCGGCAGATCGCCCAGGCCAGTATGGCCGCTGAGCAGGAAGAATAAGCTTCTCATTTGCCAACACTTTTTAGCTTTGATTACGCCAGGCCGTTGGCGTGACCAGGGTGGGCCTGCGCCTTGTAAATGTGTTATAAGACCCCACTGTATTAACGTTAAAGGTCTGTTAGCAATGTAATGGGCGCGAACTACGCCAATCTCTTCGAAGTTGTCGCCGGTGAGGCCACCGTCAGCGATAGCGATAGCAGTATTGCCGAGCTGTGTGGTGAGCTTGAAACCTATCTCGAGCCGGCGCAGGTTGAGGAGATATACTCGGCTTACCTGGTGGGCGCCGAAGCTCATGACGGCCAGATCCGGGTATCGGGCGAACCTTATATCAGCCACCCGGTTGCCGTGGCGCGCATCCTCGCAGAAATGCGCATGGACAGTAAGAGTATCATCGCCGCAATCCTGCACGATGTCATTGAAGACACACCTACCCTTAAGGAGCACCTCGCCGAGCAGTTCGGCGAAGAGGTTGCCGAACTGGTTGATGGCGTCAGCAAGCTGACCCAGATCGACTTTCGCAGCAAGGCCGAAGCCCAGGCTGAAAACTTCCGCAAGATGATGCTGGCGATGGTTAAGGATATTCGCGTCATTATCATCAAGCTCGCAGATCGGTTACACAACATGCGCACCCTCGATGCGATGCGCCCCGATAAACGCCGCCGCATTGCCCAGGAAACCATGGACATTTACGCACCGATCGCAAATCGGCTGGGTATTTTCAAAATGCGCCATGAATTGCTCGATCTATCGATCAAGGCGGCCTATCCGATGCGTTATCGGACGCTCGACAGTGCCTGCAAGGAAGTAGTCGGGTACCGCAAGGAAATTTTCAATACCATCGAATCCGCTATTCGCGAGCGGCTTGAGGAATCCAATATTGTAGCCACTGTAAAATACCGACAGAAAAACATCCACAGCATTTATCGCAAGATGAAGGAGAAGAAGCTCAGTTTCAAAGAGCTGACGGACGTCTTCGGGGTGCGCATAATGACGGAATCGGTGGATGACTGCTACCGCGTGCTCGGCGTGATGCACAATCTCTACAAGCCGCTGCCGGGCAAGTTCAAGGATTATCTCGCGATTCCAAAAACGAATGGTTATCAATCCCTGCATAGCAGCCTGTTCGGTCCACACGGGGTCTCGATCGAGGTACAGATCCGTACCGTAGAAATGGATTATTTCGCCGAGTCCGGAATTGCAGCGCACTGGATTTACAAGGAGGGCGAAAGCGGCACCACCAACGCGCAGGGACGTGCCCTCGAATGGCTGAAAAACCTGCTCGAGATGCAACAGAAATCGGGCAGTTCGCAGGAATTCCTGGAAAGCGTTAAGGTAGACCTGTTTCCCGACGAAATTTACGTTTTCACTCCCAAAGGCGATATAAAGAAGCTGCCGCGTGGAGCGACAGTTGTCGATTTTGCCTATGCGGTTCATACCGATGTTGGCAATACCTGCGTGGCGGCGCGCATAGATCATCTAATGTCACCGCTTGGCAGCAAGTTATACAACGGTCAAACCATCGAAATAATCAGCTCGGAGTCAAGCTGCCCGCACCCGAGCTGGCTTGATTTTGTTACCACGGCAAAGGCGCGCACCAATATTCGGCATTTCCTTAAGTCACTGCAGGTAACCGAGGCGATATCGCTCGGACAGCGTTTATTGCAGCAGTCGGTGAGTCAGCTCAAGGGTCGCGATACCGCAATTCCGAAAACCCGCTTCAAAAAGGTTCTCGACCAGTACAACATGGATGACCGGCAGGAGTTACTTGCCGAAATCGGCCTGGGTAACCGCAATCCGAGCCTGGTCGCCAAAGCGATGTATGACATCGAAAAAGATAGTACCGAGTTCGATGATTCCGGTAATCCACTTGCGATCAAGGGTACCGAGGGCATGGTGGTCTCGTTTGCAAAATGCTGCCGGCCGGTACCGGGCGACGCGATTGCGGGTTTCATGTCATCGGGCAAGGGCATCGTAATCCACCAGCGCAGTTGTCCGAATATGACCGAGCGCAACAAGGGGGACCGGCAACTGTCGGTGCAGTGGTCGGAACATGTCGAAGGCGAATACCTCGCTTTTATGCGCGTGCAGGTCGCCAATCAGCGCGGCGTGCTCGCAACTCTTGCCACCACCATCGCTAACACTTCGTCCAATATCGAACACGTAAATGTAAGCGAAAAGGACGGCCGCATCTCAACCATCGAATTCGTCGTCACGGTTAGCGATCGCATCCATCTGGCGCGTATTATGAAAAGACTGCGTCGACTGCAGGTAGTAAATCGCATCTGGCGCAAATAGCTATTGCCAGTAGCGTGAATACCGGCATAATCCAAAATTTCCGAGCTGGAGACATAGCATGGCAAAAACCATTATCCAAACCGATGACGCGCCCCAGGCGATAGGTACTTACTCGCAGGCGGTCAAGGTTGACAACACGGTGTATATTTCAGGGCAGATCCCGCTCGATCCGGCCAGCATGGAGGTTGTAAGCGGCGGCATCGAAGCCGAAATCACCCGTGTATTCGATAATCTCCAGGCTGTCGCCACGGCGTCAGGCGGCAGTCTTGCCGATGTCGTCAAGCTGAACATCTTCCTCACCGATTTGAGTAACTTTCCAACCGTCAACGAAATCATGGCGCAGTATCTTCAGCAGCCTTATCCCGCACGTGCCGCGATTGGTGTAGCGGCGCTGCCCAAGGGCGTCGGGGTCGAAATGGATGCGGTGCTGGTTATCGAGTAGCCTACATATCGCACCAGTCGGCCTCGGGCCTTGGTATAACCAACTGAACTGTAAGAGTAAAATGATGTTTTTGTTAATAAACTCAAAAATACAGTTTGTCACCGGCCCGAACCCTATCCCGGCCCTGACTTGTCCAGATACGGCTGAACTTGGTCTTCCCTCAATCCATAGCTTAGGCTATGGATTTCAGTCCAGCCCGGCGTTCAACCGCATCTGCCCCGCGTCGGTTTCCCGCATGACAGCATCCGGGATACTGATGCAATATGCAGGCTAGCAGTTGCATGGAGCACTGGTCGACACAGGGATTACGGTATTTAAAAGGTGTTGGGCCGAAGGTGGCGGAAAAGCTGCACAAGCTGGGATTGAAAACCCAGCGCGACCTGTTGTTTCACTTACCGTTACGTTACGAAGATCGTACCTTCGTTTCCCCGCTTGGCTCCCTGCAGCCGGGTCAACGCAGCCAAATTGAAGCCGAAGTTCTACATGCCAGCGTCCACTTCCGGCGCGTGGGTCGCTCGCGACGCGTACTCGCCGCCAGACTGGCAGACAATACCGGCCTGATCTCGGTGCGTTTCTTTTATTTCAATGCCAACCAGCAACGGCAGTTCGAGAAAGGAAACTGGTTGCGCTGTTTCGGTGAAGCCAGGCTGGCGCAGGGGGAGCTGGAGATGATTCACCCGGAAACGGAAGTTATCGATATCGATAATCCTCCGCCCCTGTCACTGACACTGACCCCGTTTTATCCGACCACTGAAGGCTTACATCAGCTATCGATCAAACGTATCCTGCAGCAGGTCATCGATAAACTGAAATCTGATGGTCTTGCCGAAACATTGCCGCAGACCTGGCTGGATAAGCATCAATTTCCCGATTTCACATCGGCAATGATCGATTTGCATAGCCCGCAAAGTCAGCGTGACGGCGCACTGATCGCGCAGCACAGACATCCGGCGCAGCATCGATTTATTGTCGAAGAACTGGCAGCGCACCGGCTTGCCCTGCTCGAACGCCGACGCCAGATCCGTAGCAGGAAAACCCCGCAGATAACCCCGGACGACAAATTACAGCGGCAGTTGCTTGCGACGCTGCCATTTTCCCTGACCGCTGCGCAGCAACGTGTGCTGTCTGAGCTTATGCAGGACTTCGCTATCGGTAAACCCATGATTCGTCTGGTTCAGGGTGACGTCGGTTCAGGTAAAACCGTGGTTGCAGCGCTTGCCTGTTTGCCGGTGATCGCCTCGGGCTACCAGGTCGCGCTAATGGCACCGACAGAAATTCTTGCCACCCAGCACTATCAAAATTTCTGTAGCTGGTTGGCAGATCTGGGGATTGTTGCGATCAACCTACTTGGTGCCGACAAGGGTAAGAAACGGGAGCATAAACTGACAATGATCGCTAGCGGAGAAGCGCAGGTTGTTATCGGCACCCATGCTCTGTTCCAGACCAGTGTCGAATTTAAACGCCTTGGATTTATCGTCTTCGATGAGCAGCATCGATTTGGCGTCGATCAACGACTCGCCCTGCAACGCAAGACCAGTGATGATGAAATGGCCCACCAGCTAATCATGACTGCGACGCCGATACCACGCACCATGGCGATGTCGATTTACGCCGATCTCGATTACTCCCAGATTGACGAATTACCGCCCGGACGCAAACCAGTGACAACTTCGATTGTCTCCGAGCAGCAACGCAACAGCCTGATCCAGCGGGTTGCGGGTTCCTGTGAACAAGGCGGTCAGGTTTACTGGGTGTGCACCCTGGTCGAAGAGTCCGATGCCCTGCAATGCGAGGCCGCCGAGTTGACTTACGAGACTCTCTGCCAGCAGCTGCCGAAAATGTCAATCGGGCTGGTTCATGGGCGCATGAAACCGGCTGCCAAGGAGGCGGTGATCGACGACTTCAAGCAAGGGAATATCCAGATACTGGTAGCGACCACGGTAATCGAGGTTGGGGTCGACGTGCCTAATGCCAGCATTATGATAATCGAGAATCCGGAGCGGCTTGGGCTGGCGCAGATTCACCAGCTACGCGGCCGCGTCGGACGTGGCGAACGCGAGAGCTTTTGCATATTGCTGGTTAAAAACAGCCTCTCGGAAATGGCCCGGAATCGACTCGAGATTATTCGTAGCACCCAGGACGGATTTTTGATCGCGCAAAAAGATCTCGAATTACGCGGTGCAGGGGAGGTGCTTGGCACCCGTCAAACTGGTGAAATGAGTTTCAAAATTGCAAACCTCGTGCGAGACCAGAAATGGTTTGCCCAGGCTGAAGAGCTGGCTAAACTGATGCAACAGCCGGAGTATGCGGCGGAACGTGCACATTTGTTAGAGAACTGGATTGGCCAGCGTCAGGATTATACCGATGTGGGATAAATGCGATAATCAGATTACTATATGTCGTCATCTGGATGGTGATACGCGGGATGGTCTGCGATGACCGCTGAACACCAGCAGGATGAAGAGGCTGGAGCCTGGAATCCCGGCATAAAATCAACTCTGCCATCAGCCTACCTGCCGCTTTCGACCATGTTCCAGGCGGAGAACGTATTCTCCAGTCTTGAAACGGCCACCGAGCTCAGCGACTTCACCGGGCTGCCGATCCAGCAACTCGTATTCTTTCGTCCCGAAAGACTGGTAATACACGAGTTACTGATCCGTGTTTCTGCCGACATATTTGTCTCCGATGGCACCAGGTATGAAGACCTCGGGATCAATTTCCGCAAAGTGGTTAGTCGCATCCTGGCGGACTACGTTGAACCCGAAATGGAAGCCATCTGCGGGAGTCACGCTGGATTGAATCAGCAGGTCCGCTCAATCGTGGATCAGATACTGGGCACAAGTATTTTTTTACCGGCGACACCGGTCGAGAAACCGCGCACCGGATTCAGCCTGTCGCGACTGTTCGCAGCCGCAGGCAAAAAGAAAACGCCTGCCGCGGAGGAATCTCCGCAGCAACGCGAGCAACGAGTTTTGTCTGACTGGGAAGAACAGGCAAAAGCATCCACTGACCGCTTATTATCAGCGGTCTATCGCGAGCTCACCAGAGTTGCTCGCGCTATCGTGGTTAAACATGGTCGCCTGGTTGGAGACAAGGCCCTGTTGACAACCCTGGCCACGGGACTGGTTTGCAACAGCTATGGTAGTGAAATGATCGGTGAAGCAATTGCGCCGATCGTCACGCGAGCGGCTGCGCAGGAGGGATTTCCAGTATTACGTGCCCAGGCAGAGCCGATCGTCATCAACGTCAAGGGGGCTTCCGCCTCGGGCAAGAGCACGATGCGCCCGTTACAACAAAAACATGCCAGCAAACTGGGCATCAACTGGCATGATTTCGCGCTGATCAGCCCGGATATCTGGCGCAAGTTCCTGCTGGACTACGATACTTTGGGTCCGGCCAGCAAGTATGCCGGCACGCTCGTTGGCGACGAAATTCCGATCGTCGACCAGAAACTCGATCGTTATATCGCGCAGAAAGCCGAGCAGGGACGGATTTCCCACCTGCTTATCGACCGCTTCCGATTTGACAGTTTCGCTCCGGGTAAGGACAGTGAAGAGGGCAGTAACCTGCTTACGCGTTTTGGCCATACCGTCTACCTGCTATTTATGGTGACGCCGCCCGAAGCAACGGTAGAACGGGCCTGGTTGCGCGGCCTTCAGGTTGGGCGTTTTAAAGCCGTCGACGATTTGCTCGATCACAATGTCGAAGCTTTCAAGGGCATCCCGGCGCTGTTTTTCACCTGGGCATTACGCAAGGATAAAATAGTACATTACGAATTTCTTGATAACAGCGTCGTCCACGGAAACACGCCGCGGACCATAGCGTTCGGGCTGAATGGCGAAATGTATATCCTGGATTTCAAAAGTATGCTGGATATCGTTCGTTATACCAAAATCAATATACATGCCACTCAGCCAGCCGAGGTTTACCCGGCGGAAGAGATGATGGATTCGGCATCAAACGCGGAGTTCCTGGTGAAATGCGCGAGCAAGATTCCACGCATTAACTTTGTCGATCCCAGCTCAGGGCAGATATATGCCCGCATGGAATCCGGCAACATGAGTTGGGTTGATCCTGATATGATTGAACGCATTCTTGACGATGAAGCCGCGCGGGCGGCTTTCCACGCGATGTTGCCAAACTTCAGGGAAAAGCTGGCGACGTTTAAACACGCGCCTGCAGTTGCTTTATCCGACGAAGCTAGACTGCATATCATCGGTTGCCTGGATTAATGAATACTGATATGAATCGTTGTGACACTTCGCCGTTGCTGGGTTACCAGGAGGCGCTCGAGCAGTTGACCCGGAGCGTAGGGGCGCGTGGCGGTATGGTTGAAAAACCCTTGCTGCAGGCACTGGGTGCGGTACTGGCGGAATCCATCGAGTCGCAGATCGATGTGCCCGGTTGCGCGATGTCGGCGATGGATGGATATGCCGTCAATACGGCTGATCTGGGGGCGCAAGGTACAACAACCCTGCCGCTGTCACAGCGCATCGCCGCAGGCAGCGTAGCCCAGCCGCTGGCGCCGGGCACTGCCGCGCGGATTTTCACCGGTGCACCGGTGCCGCCGGGGGCGGATGCTGTGATCATGCAGGAACAGGTCCAACAGCAGGCCGGGAGTATCAGTTTTGAATCACGCCCGGCGAACGGTAACAATATTCGACCTGCGGGAAATGATATTCGCCGGGGTACGACTATATTGAGTAAGGGCTGCCGTCTCAGAGCCCAGGATATCGGCCTTGCCGCGTCGATTGGCCTGCAGAGCCTGCCCGTTTTTGCACCGCTTAAGGTGGGTATTTTCTTTACCGGTGACGAACTGGTTGAGCCGGGTGAAAAACTCGCGCCCGGTAAGATTTACGATTCGAATCGCTATACCCTGTGCGGTCTGCTCGAAGCCATGGGCTGCGAAATTGTCGATCTGGGACTAGTCGGCGATACGCTCGAGGCAACCCGGGAGGCTATGTCAGGTGCCGCAACGCAGGCTGATCTGGTAGTGACTACTGGCGGCGTGTCGGTCGGTGAAGAGGATCATGTGCGAATCGCGATCGAACAACTCGGCGAACTGCGCCTGTGGCGTCTGGGTATCAAACCCGGCAAGCCCCTGGCCTACGGCCAGATCAATGACACCGCCTTCATGGGGTTGCCGGGTAACCCGGTGCCGGTATTTGCGACCTTTTGCCTGTTTGGTTGCCCGGTGATCCAGATCATGCAGGGGAGGCAATGGCGCAAACCGATTGCGCTGCAGGTGACGGCCGATTTCGACTGGCCAAAGCCCGACAGCCGACGCGAGTTTTTGCGCGCCCGACTCACTACCGATGCTGGTCAGCAGACCCGGGTACAGATTTACCCGAACCAGGACTCCGGCGTGCTGACCTCGACAGTATGGGCCGACGGTTTCGTTGAAATCGCCGAAAATCAGACCGTACGCGCGGGTGATAGCGTAAATTACCTGCCTTTTGCGCAATTTTTGGACTGAGCCAGACGATGATCATTAGAATTCAGCAAGAAGACTTTGACCTGGCGGTATTGAACCGCGAACTGCTTGCCGGACGCAGTGATGTTGGCGCGATCGCCAGTTTTATCGGCCTGGTGCGCGATCTTCAAGGCGATTCGCTGCAGCAAATGACGTTGGAGCATTATCCTAGCATGACTGAAAAGGCGCTGCAGGACATTGCTGCAAAAGCGCAGGCGCGCTGGCAGGTAGCCGATCTGGCGATTGTTCACCGCATCGGCGCGCTGACACCAGCCGACCAGATCGTCATGGTCTCGGTACTCAGCGCCCATCGGGGAGACGCTTTTGCAGCCTGTGAATTCATCATGGATTATTTGAAAACAGACGCGCCGTTCTGGAAAAAAGAGACCAGTGAACAGGGCTCGAAGTGGGTTGAATCCAGAGAAAGTGATATATTTACCAGAAATAAATGGGATAGTTGAAGCAAATCGACAAAATATTGACAGATTTGCTATATATTTTGCCCAGCGATACCAATACAAAAAATGGTGAGTATGATCCGTGAATTACATTATCCCATCTAAACCTGCGCAAGTACCGATATACCAGGATCGCCCGTCGACCCGGTCGGTGGCGGTTGTTGAGGATAATGCCGGCGAGTTTCGCGATGCCAGCAAGCAAGCGCCTTATGCCTATATTTATCGCGGCGAGCTGCTCGATTCGGTAGCCGGTGACAAGCGCTATCGCCCGCAGGTCAATCTGCAGATCGATCCGCAAAATCGTCGAGCGATCGAATCCTACCAACGCGTCGCGGCCGAGCCACCGCTGGTGGGTCAAATCCTGGACGGCTTTATTTAGCATTACGCCTGTTTCACCTTGCCTCGCTGTGCGGCACCAGCGTACACGCTGACAATCGAAAAACTCCCCGACAAGTACAGATTCCTGCTTACTCCGTTATTGCGAATTGATACAATGGCTGCTCGTGTTTTCAACCTGCCTTAAATGGACGTATCCCACTTAATTGATCCCCTGAACGAGCGCCAGCGCGAAGCGGTCAGTGCCGAGCCGGGTCCGATCCTGGTGCTCGCCGGCGCCGGTAGTGGCAAGACGCGGGTGTTGACGCATCGCATTGCCTGGGTTTGTGAAGTCGACGGACTCTCGCCATTTAGCGTGCTCGCGGTTACCTTTACCAACAAGGCCGCCGCGGAAATGCGCGCCCGTGTCGAATCGTTGCTGGGTATTTCTGCCGCCGCGATGTGGGTCGGCACTTTTCACGGGCTGGCGCATCGAATGTTGCGTTTACACTACGAGGCTGCCAGGTTGCCGCAGAACTTTCAGATTCTCGACAGCGATGACCAGCTGCGCATGGTCAAGCGTGTGGTGCGGCAGCTCGATCTCGATGAAGGCCGCTGGCCACCCAAACAGGCGCAATGGTTTATCAATCATCACAAGGATGAAGGTCAGCGTCCGTCCCACATCGATTCCGGGCAGGACCCGATCAAGCAGCAGATGCTGGAGATTTACCGGCTATACCAGGAACTGTGCGAGCGTGCCGGGGTTGTGGACTTTGCCGAACTGTTGTTGCGTGTGCTTGAACTGATTCGCGACAACGATGATATTCGCGAGCATTACCAGCGTCGCTTTCGGCATATCCTGGTTGATGAATTTCAGGATACCAATGCCATTCAGTACGCCTGGTTACGCCTGATGGCCGGCGCGGATACGCCGGTGTTTGTCGTTGGTGATGACGATCAGTCGATTTATGGCTGGCGCGGTGCACGCATTGAAAACATCCATCACTTCGAGCGCGATTTTGCCAATACCGAGGTCGTCCGGCTGGAGCAGAATTACCGTTCGACGGGCACTATTCTGAAAGCTGCGAACGCACTGATCGATAATAATAATTCGCGCCTGGGCAAGGAGCTGTGGACGCAGAGCGATGACGGCGAACCGATTATGTTTTACTCGGCCTACAACGAAAAGGACGAAGCGCGCTTCGTCATCGATCGTATCGAAAGCTGGGTCGCGCAGGGGCGTGACCGCAAGGATGTCGCGGTGCTCTATCGATCCAACGCTCTAATCACGCCAGTTTGAAGAAACCCTGGTAACCCGCGGTGTACCGTACCGCGTGTATGGCGGTCTGCGCTTTTTCGAGCGCGCCGAAATCAAGGATGCGCTGGCTTATATGCGCATGATTTCGAGTCCGACTGCGGATAACGCCTTCGAACGCACGGTGAATCATCCACCGCGCGGCATCGGGCAAAAGACCATTGACGAGATTCGCAACCACGCGCGTGCACAGTCCGCTTCGTTATGGAGCGCCAGTGTCGACCTGGTCGGGTCGGACCAGCTGAGCAGCCGGGCGCGCAGCGCATTGCAGGCATACCTCGATTTGATTCAACGCCTGACTGCAGAACTCGACGGTATGTCGCTCGGCGAGCAAATCAGATCTGCAATCGAAATCAGCGGGCTGGATGCGTATTTCAAAAAGGACAACACGGAGAAAGGACAGTCGCGGATCGAAAACCTGCAGGAGCTGGTCGGTGCCGGCAAGGGTTTTGAACACGATGCGGTTATCGAAGAGAATATGTCGACGCTCGACGCTTTTCTGGCGCACGCCGCGCTCGAAGCGGGCGAGGGCCAGGCAGACGCGTGGGAAGACTGTGTGCAATTAATGACCATGCACTCGGTCAAGGGGCTCGAGTTTCCATTGGTATTTCTGGTTGGCATGGAAGAAGGGCTGTTTCCCCACCAGCGTTCCAGTGAAGAACCGGGGCGTATGGAAGAAGAACGGCGCCTCTGTTACGTGGGTATCACGCGTGCACGCGAGCAACTGGTAGTGACCAGTGCTGAAGTGCGTCGCCTGTACGGCGGTGAGAGCTATAACATGCTGTCACGTTTCGTGCGTGAAATTCCTGCCGACCTGATGCAGGAAATCCGCCCCAGGGCTAATTTCAGCCGCCCGGTTATCCCTGCATCACCGCAGATCGGTCAGGACCGGGTCAAAGAAGACACTGGATTATCGGTTGGCCAGCGGGTTAATCATGCCCGTTTCGGGGACGGCATAATACTGAATCTTGAAGGGCAGGGACCACAGTCGCGGGTGCAGGTGAATTTCGAAGAGGTCGGCAGCAAATGGCTGATAGCCAGTATGGCCAACCTGCAGCCCGCATGAAATATTGAAACGCAGCGCGAATCCTCGCGCTGGTGTAGAATCGCCGCAGAAAAAATCAACAGGAGTACATATGAGTAAGCAACAAGTCGCCTTCATCGGTCTCGGAGTCATGGGTTATCCTATGACCGGGCATCTCGCCAAAGCCGGGTATCAGACCAGGGTATACAATCGCACTGCTGCAAAAGCCGAGCAGTGGTGTCAGCAAAACGAGGGTAGTTTTGCGTTGACGCCACGTGAAGCCGCCGAGGGCGCGGATTTTGTGTTCATGTGTGTGGGTAACGACGATGATCTGCGCTCGGTGGTTTATGGCGATGATGGTGTGCTGGCTGGATGCAAGCAGGGAGCGATCCTGGTCGACCATACCACTGCTTCTGCCAACGTCGCGCGTGAAATTACGCAAAAGTCGCATGTAGCGTTTCTCGATGCGCCGGTGTCAGGTGGTCAGGCAGGTGCCGAAAACGGCGTGCTCACGGTGATGGTCGGTGGCGATCAGGAGAGTTTCGATGCAGTGCGTCCGGTGATCATGAGTTAAGCGCGCGCCGCCGAACTACTCGGTGATGTCGGCGCCGGCCAGCTGACCAAGATGGTAAATCAAATTTGTATCGCCGGCCTGGTCCAGGGTCTGTCCGAAGGCCTCGATTTTGCGCAGCGCGCCGGCCTCGATGGACACAAGGTTGTCGAGGTGATTTCCAAGGGTGCGGCCGGTTCCTGGCAAATGGAAAATCGTGGCGACACCATGCTCAACGATGAATTTGAATTTGGTTTCGCGGTTGACTGGATGCGCAAAGACCTGGGGATTTGTCTCGAAGAAGCCGAAAAGAACGGTGCCGAATTGCCGATAACGCGAATCGTTAACGATTTTTATGGCGAAGTCCAGTCGATGGGTGGCGGGCGATGGGATACTTCGAGCCTGATCCGTCGATTGACAGCTAAATAGGTTAAATTAAATAAATTTTTTTTAAAAAAGCTCAATGACGGCACATTTGGACAAATTATATATAAAAATCAATAAGTTAAAGCATTAAAATGATAAAAAAGATCAACAATACTGCCTTTAAGCACTGTTTTTCTTACCGTTTATCAATTTTTTTCTGATAATTTCCTGAATATGGCCTATAAAATACATCGTGTTAAGGGTTAAGAACACCTAACCTCTCTCACGATGTCCTCCTTTGGTTATAATTGTCGATTACGACATTATGGCTGGTCTCACGACCAGCCATTTTTTTTGCCTGCGTTCTGCAGCCCACACCCATATAACCAGGCACCATCACTCGCCAAGTCCGCAAAACCGAGTCCCGAGGATGACGGCAGAGACTATTCAGTTGCGTCGGTCCCGCTTTGCAGATGCGGATGCTTGCTGCGTGATCGAATCAACCACAGGAACAGGGCCGCTGATATCCCGGCGGAGCTGAACACCATGCACATCACGATAATCTGGTAACGCGCCGCGATAAGCGGCGATGTCCCCGCCAGAATCTGGCCGGTCATCATTCCGGGCAGTGATACCAGCCCAACCGCCAGCAGTGAATTGGTGAGCGGGATCATCGCCGCCTGGAAGGCTGTATTGCGCGCGCGCGGGTAATCATTGTGATGTTCCAGTTCGCTGTAAAGGCGCTCGCCGGCCAGGCTGACGCTGTTCATCGAGTTGGAAAAAATCATGCCGGCGAGCGGAATCATTATCGCCGGTTGATACCAGGGGTCCGCATACAATACTCCCTGGGTAATCAATACCAGGTTGAATATGCCGCCTACCGCAATCGCAAGCAAACTGTATCCCAGCAGGGTCGAGCGTTTGACCGGCAGTGCACCGAGCGCTATCCAGCTCGCGGCGATCAACATGAGGCTCAGCACCGCGATAATGATCCATTGGCTATTCGCATTGAAGATAAACTCGAGCGCATATCCGATCAGTAACAGTTGAATCAACATCCGCAATACCGCGATGACTGCGTACTTAACGCTTTGCGACCAGTAAAAGATGATAATCAGCGTGACCATCACCGGAATGAACGCAACCGCTATATCAGTCAGTGTGATCGCGTACACGAAGACTCCGGAAATCAGGCGCTGGGTTAATGGTAATCGTCCCAGTATTTATCGTTGTCCTGATGGGGAATTTCAGGACTTGTGCTGTCTTGCTGGTGAAGTTCGCTAATCTCAATATCCATGTTGTCGCGCGCGTTGTCCTCGAGAAAACAGAAAATCGTGTTGCGTAGTGATGTCAGGAAAGAGTCATCCATTGCGAAATCGAGCTCGCCAAGCAGCTCGATCACTGTTTCAAAGCTCAGCTTGTCGAGCGAATAAATAATGTGCACGCTGTGTTCGCTAAATGGTGACGCCAGGAGAATACCGTCTATACCGGTTAACGCTGCACAGGCCGCGTGGGCCTGATGCGCCGGGTTGTCGCTTTGCTTCAGGTGAATGTAGCGACATCGATAGCGGTCCGCATTATCCATGCCCAGAGCCTACGCCCTGGGATTCAGATTATCAACCAGTTTAGCGATACTGGTGCGTGGCAGCTGGTTGTAATCGTTTTCACAGCGAATCTCGCTGAAGCCGAAGCTTTCGAGCAGTTCCGCTACCAGTGCCTGCTGATCGTAGCCGTGTTCCAGTATCAGGTAACCTCCCTCGACGAGATATTCGTGGGCGTGACCAATTATCTGTTGCAGGGCCTCGAGACCGGTTGTCCCGGGAGTCAGCGCGATATCCGGTTCGGCGGGTAGATCGCCGAGCGCCAGGAACGGATGATCCACAGCGATATAGGGAGGGTTGGAAACGATCAGATCAAATTCAAGGCCGGCCGGTAGCTGCTGGTACCAGTCGGATTCGATGAAATCTATAGCGACTTCGTGGCGACGCGCATTTTCCCGCGCCAGTTCGAGGCAAGCCGGGTCTATATCGGTTGCGCAGATATCTGCCAGGGGCCGCTCGATCTTAAGGGTTATCGCGATGATGCCGCTGCCGGTGCCCAGGTCACAGATGCGAAACGGATGCTGGCGCGGAATCTGTTGCAGTGCAAGCTCAACCAGCAATTCGGTCTCCGGTCGTGGTACCAGCGCGGCCGGCGTCGAGGCAAATTCCAGCGAGTAGAATTCGCGCGCGCCGAGTAAATAGGCTATGGGCGTGGGCTTGAGACGTTCCTGCACCAGCTTCTGATACTTCTTCCAACTGGCCTCACTAAGGTTTTGTTCGGGCCTGGCGTAGAGAAAACTGCGCGGCTTGTCGAGGCAGTGAGCCAGCAGCAGTTCGGCATCGAGGCGTGCACTTTCGCTGCACTGGGCAATGCGTTCGCTACCCCAGCGAATGGCGGTGTCGATTTGTTCACTCATTGACTATGAACTGGTTCACTATGGAAATTCATGGAATAAACTATAAATTAACCGTGTGCATCAATACCCCCCCCCGAACTATTGATGATACCATGTGGCCAGGGACGGCCTTTCTTTTTCTGACGCCTTCAGGGCCGCGATAGCGGCGCTAATAATTCTTGCAAAACGCTCGCATACGTTGATGTATGGCTCACGCTATTGCGGGAATTTTTGCCTTGCTCTCACGGCCCTGAAGGCGTCAGAAAGCTTCGATTACCTAATTCCGGGTTAAGGTGGAGACTAGTCCCGTCTCTCGCCCATTATTATTGTGATAGCGGCGTTAAAAACGACCGCAGGTCGTCCCGGAAAGTGCGCAGCACTTATCCGGGATCTGGGAATGGGTCATGACGGCAAGAACTTCCAGGTATGGCTGTTCAGGAATTCGAGATGCCGTGGTTTCAAAAAACAGGTAAATACTACAGAAAGAGAAATCGTCGAGGTTTCAAGCGATACCCTGGTTGTCGTCACCGAGGTTCGCCAGCTGCTCCGCCTGGTATTCATGCATTAGTGGATCTACCACCTGACCGAGGTTGCCCTGCATGATGTCGTCGAGTTTATACAGGGTCAGATTAATGCGATGATCGGTAAGCCTGCCCTGGGGGAAATTATAGGTGCGGATACGTTCGGATCGATCTCCACCGCCAACCAGGGACTTCCGGTCAGCGGCCTGCTCCGCATCCTGTTTTTGCTTTTCTTCATCGTAAATACGCGCCTGCAGCAGAGACATGGCGCGAGCCCGGTTTTTGTGTTGAGAACGTTCATCCTGACATTCGACCACGGTACCGGTAGGAAGGTGTGTCAGCCGGATTGCCGAATCTGTTTTGTTGACATGTTGGCCTCCGGCCCCCGAAGCACGGAAGGTGTCGACGCGTAAATCAGAGGGGTTGATCTCGATCATTTGCACTTCTTCACTTTCCGGAATAATGGCTACAGTTGCGGCCGACGTGTGCACCCGGCCCTGCGACTCGGTTTCCGGGACGCGTTGTACACGGTGCGCACCTGATTCGAGCTTCAGCTGTGAATAGGCACCCTGGCCGACAATACGAGCGATTATCTCTTTGTATCCGCCATGCTCGCCTTCGCTACTATTCAACACTTCCAGTGGCCATTTCTTACTTTCGGCGAATCGGCTGTACATGCGAAACAGGTCGCCGGCAAAAATAGCTGCTTCGTCACCGCCGGTGCCGGCGCGAATTTCAAGGAATACATTGGCATTATCATTGGGATCCCTGGGCAACAGCAGTTTCTGCAATTCGACTTCGAGTGGCCCGATCCGGCTTTCGTTGTCGGCGATCTCCTCTTCGGCCAGCTCGCGTATTTCGGTATCTTCCTCGCTCAACATCTCCTGCGCCGAAGCCAGTGAATCCTGCACCTGCTTATAGGTGTTGAAGTTTTTCACTACATCTTCCAGTTGCGCGTACTCCATCGACAGGTTGCGAAACCGGTCCTGATCGTTGATGACTTCAATGTCAGCGAGTAGACCCGCGATTTCTTCGTGCCTGGCGCAAAGCGCTTCCAGCTTGTTGAGCAGTGATTCTTTCATAGCTTTAGTGCGGGTCGGGTGTGAGCAGCGATTTGAGCAGTTGAATGCGGTCGCTATCCTCGTTTTGCAGCGCTTTGCGCATTTCAATAGTCGGCTTGTGCATCAATTTGTTGGTTATTTCATTGGCGAGTCGTTGCAGTGCCTGCTCGGCATCGACGTCCTGCCCAAGCTGCGCGAGGGCTTTCTCGATTGCCTGCTGTTTGATCAATTCGGCGCCATCGCGCAGCTGCCGAATGTGGTCGGCCGACTGGTGGGTTTTTAGCCATTGATCGAACGTTTTGACTTCGAGATTGATGATTTCCAGCGCCGCTTCGGCGGCAAGTTCTCGACCGCGCAGATTTTCGTCCACCACTGTCTTAAGGTCATCGACGGTGTAGAGGTAAATATCCTGCAACTTGCCTACTTCGGACTCGATATCGCGCGGAACGGCAAGATCGACCATAAATATAGGCCGGTGCTTACGCTGTTTTAACGCCGACTCGGTGGCACCCTTGCCAAGAATAGGCAGCTGGCTCGCGGTTGACGAAATGGCGATATCGGCGCGCGCCAGCTGCTCCGGCACCGCGTTGATCTGTACCGCTTCAGCACCGATCTGGTCGGCCAGCAGTCGGGCACGGTCTACACTGCGGTTGGCGATCGTGATTGAACCGATCTGCTGGCTCTTCAAGTGCCTGGAGACCAGCTCAATCGTCTCACCCGCGCCGATTAGTAGCGCATGCAGCTCGTTGAGATTACCAAAAATCTGCTTTGACAGGCTTACCGCGGCAAACGCGACCGAAACCGGGTTGGAACCGATTTCCGTGTCGGTGCGGACCCGTTTGGCAACGCTGAACGAGTGTTGAAACAGGCGATCCAGAATCGAGTTAACGGCATTGTCTCCGCGTGCCTGATCGTAAGAATCCTTCAATTGCCCGAGTATCTGAGGTTCGCCGAGCACCATAGAGTCAAGCCCTGAAGCTACGCGAAACAGGTGGCGAGCGACCTCCTGGTCGCTGTGCTCGTAGATATAGGGTGAAAGACCTTCGTCGTCGATGCCGTGATGAGCGGTCAGCCAGTTGGTAATGACCGCCCTGCAATCGGATGATGCGTCGCAATAAATTTCGGTGCGATTGCAGGTTGATACGATTACCGATTCGTTAATCGCAGGAATGCCCAGTAATTCCTGCAAAGCATGGCTCATCTGCTCCGGCGCAAACGCGATTTTCTCGCGAATATCGACCGGGGCTGTTAAATGATTGATGCCAAGAGACAATAGAGCCATGTTAACGGAAGGTTTGGTGCCAACAGGAGATTTTCGGGCATAAGCCTCGCAAATACAACATTAACGGAACAAATCGTGATAAATACAATCCTATTGCGAGATGCTACACTCGAGCTTATGCCTTATTTGAGGAGACCATATTGGATTCCATGAACCTCGTACTGCGCCCGTTCTTCATCACGACGACGCTATTGCTGACAGCCTGTGCGGGTATGCCGCAGACTTCGTCGCAATCCCCTGAGTTGCTTGAGCAACAGCGGGTACAGGTAAATCCCCTGAGTACGCATCGCGACGCAGTTGCGGATGCCAGCTATAACCTGATGGTAGCCGAGATCGCCTTAAACAAGGGTAATACCGAAGTTGCGGTTAAACACTATCTCGATGTTGCCCTGACCCAGGATAATCCGGAAATAGCGGAACGAGCAGTGCGAGTCGCGGTTTACGGGCAAGATCTTGAAGCGGGCATTATCGCGGCGCAGCGCTGGATAGAGCTCGACCCGGGCCGGGTCGAGGCACGCCAGGTCATTGCCGCGATTTATGTCCGCCAGGACAAGATCCAGGAAGCCTTCAGCTACCTCGACGATTTGATTCAGACCAGCGATCTCGAGGATGCGCAGTTGTTTCCGCCCCTGCTTGGAATACTGGCGCGTGAAAAAAATGCCAACACCGTGCTCGCCGTTTCCCTGCTTATCGCACAGAAAAACCCGGACAGGGCTTATGCCCAGTATCTGCACGGAATGCTGTCGGCGCAAAACGGTCGCGCGGAAGCAGCACTCGAGTATCTGGACCGCTCGATTGCGCTGCAGGAGATCGAAGGCGTGCATGCAACCCGGGCAAAGATTTTGCTCGGCCTGGGCAGATCCGATGAAGCCGTTTTAAGCCTTAGTAAGGCGGTCGAAAACAGTCCTGATGATCAGGCTCTGAGGTTGACCTACGCCAGGCTCCTGGTCGATATCAAGGATTACGAAATGGCGCGAATCCAGTTCGAGAAGCTGCATATGGCCTCCCCCGATGACGCCGAATTGCACTACACACTCGGCCTGCTGTCGCTCGAATCGCAGCGCCTGGATGATGCCGAAAAGTACATGAAGAAGCTGGTCGACCTCAATCAACGCGAGGGTGAGGCGCAGTATTACCTGGGCCGTATTTTTGAGAACCGCAAGCAGTATGATGCGGCGATTGAATGGTATGAAAAGGTACATGTCGGTGATTACAGGTTCGATGCCCAATTGCGGATAGCCGATGTGTTGGGCCTGTCAGGACGTACCGATGAAGCGGTTCAACATCTGGACGCGATTCTCAAGGGTAGCCAGTCAGATGGATCGCTGGTGCGAACTTATATCGCCAAGGGAGAGTTGTTGCGCGCGGCCCGTCGCTACGAGGAGGCAATGGCGGTTTTCAATACCGCGCTTGAAATTGTGCCTGGAAATAGCGATTTACTGTATTCGCGAGCTTTGGTGGCGGAGAGGCTTGGACGCATCGATATGCTGGAAGCGGATATCAAGCTCATTCTGAAAACCGAGCCGAACAACGCGCACGCACTCAACGCACTGGGGTTTACCCTGGCTGATCAGACCGATCGTTACGATGAGGCTTACGCCTATATCAAACGCGCGATCGAAATTAATCCAGATGATGCGGCGATCATCGATAGCTGGGGCTGGATACACTACCGCCTGGGTGACTACGACAAGGCCATCGAATTGCTGCGCAAGGCGCTGTCGCGCTTTGACGATGCCGAGATCGCTTCCCATCTGGGTGAGGTTCTCTGGGTAAGCGGGAAACAGGATGAAGCGCGCAGCATCTGGCAAAAAGCGCTTAAGAAGTCCCCCGATGCCCCGGCGTTGCACAGTGTCATGCAACGTTTTATTCCCTGATCCCAGATCAGAGCTTGTTTCGTCTTTTCTTCCTTGTCTGCATCGCGGTCGCTGTTGCCGGATGTAGCCAGTCAGGCCGGTTGGCCGATAAGCAGCGGGCACAGGAACTGTGGGCCGCCCGGCAACAGACACTGCTTGAACTTGATAACTGGGATATTCATGCCCGGGCCGCTATCAGGGTGGAGACAGGGGTCTATAACATCGGTATTCGCTGGCAGCGGCAGGCTGAAGATTCAACCATTCTGCTGGAGGCGCCTTTCGGACAGGGGGTCTTTCGTATCGAGTCCGATGCGAGCGGAAAATACCGGCTGCGACTGCCAGATGGGCGGGTGTTTGAAAACAGCAGCGCGGAAGCATTGCTTGACGACATGATTGGCTGGTCCCTGCCGATCAGTGGCCTGGACTACTGGATTCGAGGATTACCACGACCGGGTAGCGATTACCTTCATCGCCTCGACGAGGGAGGCCGCGCGCGATCGATCAACCAGGATGAGTGGGTCATCAGTTACCTCGATTACCTGGCGCAACAGGAAAGCCTGAGCTTGCCGCGCAGGGTAAAGCTGGTTAGCGAAGGTGTAACCTTCAAGCTGATAATCGAGCGCTGGCAGGAGCCCGCGATCGATGCCAGCCCATCCGATCTCTTCCCCATGTTTAACTGAGATGGCGGAATCACTGAACTTGCGCGCGCCTGCCAAGCTCAATCTCATGCTGCATATCACCGGACGTCGTGATGACGGCTATCATTTGCTGGAAACCGTATTTCAATTCATCGATCTCGTCGATCATATCGAGTTCATTACCAACGATGAGGGCCGTATCGAGCGCCTGCCGGGCAATTCCCCGGTCGACACGGCAGGGGATATCCTGCTGACCACGGCCTCCATGCTGCAATCACGGTTTCAGGTAGATAGAGGGGTTAGTATCAATATCGACAAGCGGATACCGATTGGCGGTGGCCTTGGCGGCGGCAGTTCCGATGCAGCGGCCTGTTTACTGGCTTTGAACCGGCTCTGGGGCCTCGATTTATCGCTCGATCAGCTCGCCGGAATCGGCCTTGAACTGGGGGCAGACGTGCCGGTTTTTGTGCGCGGGCGAGCCGCATGGGCTAGCGGAATCGGCGAAGTACTGCAGCCGATTGAATTAGAGCAGCCGATTTATCTTGTAATCAACCCGAAAATTGCGGTTTCCACTGCGCAAATATTTGCTGCCCAAGAATTGACACGCAACTGCGACCCCATCACAATACGCGCCTTTCTGCGCGGCTCGGGCAATAATGTATGCGAGTCAGTGGTGCGAAAACTGTACCCTCAGGTAGGTGAAGCGATCGACTGGCTTAACCAGCATGCAGCCGCAAGGATGTCGGGAACCGGCGCTTGCGTGTTTGCACCGATCGATAGCCTTGAACAGGCAGAAGTTGTAAAATCGCGGGTCCCGCGGCAGTGGGATGCGTATGTTACCAGGGCTATGAATTGTAGCCCGGTACACCAGCAATTAGGATTGCTGGATTGAAGAGAATTATTGGGCCGTCGCCAAGTGGTAAGGCACCAGGTTTTGATCCTGGCATTCGTTGGTTCGAATCCAGCCGGCCCAGCCATATTGATCGGACGAAAGCCGAGATAGTGCAGAGCGCACAATCCGGCTGGATGAGAACCGAGGTTCGACAAAATCGCCTGGAGCGATTTTGGACGCCCGTAGGACGAGATAGTGCAGAGCGCACAGTCCGTTTGTGGTTTACTGATTTTTTGCAACGCGAGAGACCCCGATGGTTGGCAGTGTAGCCACGAATGACTTGATGGTCTTCACCGGGAACGCTAATCCCGAATTAGCAAAGACCATTGTCCGCCACCTTGATATTCCGCTGGGAATCGCGTCGGTGGGTGTGTTCAGCGATGGCGAAATTTCGGTAGAGATTGGCGAAAATGTGCGTGGCAAGGATGTATTTATCATCCAGCCTACCTGCGTTCCGACCAACGACAACCTGATGGAGTTGATGGTAATGATAGACGCCATCAAGCGGGCATCGTCGGACAGGGTTACCGCGGTTATCCCCTATTACGGGTATGCGCGACAGGATCGACGGGTGCGTTCGCAGCGGGTACCGATTACGGCCAAGGTGGTCGCGAACATGATTACCAGTGTCGGCGTGGACAGGGTATTGACGGTCGATTTGCACGCAGATCAAATCCAGGGATTTTTCGAATGCCCGGTGGATAACGTATACGCATCGCCTATCCTGATGGGCGATATCTGGAAACAGAAGTATCCGGATATGATCGTGGTATCGCCCGATGTCGGTGGTGTGGTGCGTGCCAGGGCAATCGCCAAGCAGCTCGATGAAGCCGATCTGGCAATCATCGACAAACGTCGCCCGCAGCCGAACATGGCCAAGGTCATGAACATCATCGGTGAAGTGGAGGGCAAGACCTGCATCATAGTCGATGATATGGTCGATACCGCCGGCACCCTGTGCCAGGCGGCAGCTGCCCTGAAGGATGAAGGTGCCAAAGGAGTGTTTGCGTATTGTACGCACGCGGTACTGTCGGGTAAGGCGATAGAGAACCTGGAAAACTCGGCAATAGACGAAATGGTGGTTACCGATACCATACCGCTCTCCCAGGAGGCAGCGGCATGTGGCCGGATCCGCAAGGTATCAGTGGCAGGATTGCTCGCGGAAACCATCCGCCGCGTTCATGCTGAAGAATCGGTCAGTTCGTTGTATATGGACTGACGATAGCCGTGTTAGCGGCTAAAGTTCCTGTCTGGTCGCAAGGCAGGTTTCCGTCTGAGGACGGTTTTTTTATTTTTGGAGTACAGCAATGTCAGAAGTTTTACAATTGAATGCTGAACTGCGCTCTGACTCGGGGAAAGGTGCGAGCCGCCGCCTGAGAAACCAGGGCCTGGTACCAGCAATCGTTTATGGTGGCGATAGAGATCCCGCCATGATTACCATCACACACAACCAGTTCATTCATGAACTCGAAAACGACGCGATTTATACCCAGGTCATCGAGCTGCGGGTCGGTGAAAAAAAGCAGGAGGTTATTCTGCGCGATCTGCAGCGTCATCCCTACAAGAACAAGCTGATGCACGCCGATTTCTTCCGTATCGACCAGAACACGCCGATCAAGGTCGTGGTTCCGATTCACGTGGCCAATGCCGAAGAATGTGTCGGTGTCAAAATGGATGGCGGCATGATGACGCAGGTCGTGACTGAAATCGAAATCATCGCGTTGCCGAAGGATCTGCCGGAATACCTCGAAGTCGATGCCGAAAATCTGCATCTCGGCGAGACCCTGCACCTTACCGATATCCAGATGCCGGAAGGGGTTCAGATCGTAGCCCTGACCTATCTCGAGGACGTCGAAGACATCGAGCATGACGACCATAATGTCGGCGTGTTGTCGGTGGTCAAGACTCGCGAGGAAGTCATCGAAGATGAAGCACCTGAACCACCCGAGGGTGAAGAAGGCGAGGTCGGTGAAGAAGGTGAAGTGGCCGAAGGCGATGCCGGGGAGTCTGAAGGCGAAGACAGCAGCAACGAGTAGCTTGTTGCATGGCTGCGCTCACCGCAGATATACGTATGATCGTCGGCCTCGGTAACCCCGGGGCCGATTACGTTGATACACGCCATAATGCGGGTTTCTGGCTGGCGGACCAGATCGCCGCGGATCGGGGCGTGAGCTTCCGTTTCGAAGAACGTTACAACGCCGACGAGTGCAAGTTCAAGGCCGCAGGTAAGGACGTCTTCCTGCTCAAGCCGATGACCTTCATGAATCGCAGTGGCCAGGCCGTGTCGGCACTGGCGCGTTACTACAAGATAAAACCCGAGCAAATTCTGGTAATTCATGACGAACTGGATTTACCGCCGGGTACCAACCGCATCAAGCAGGCGGGTGGTCACGGGGGCCATAACGGTTTGCGCGATATCGTCAACCACCTTGGCAGTCGCGAGTTTTTCCGCGTTCGCGTGGGCATCGGGCATCCGGGCGACGCCAGCCAGGTGATTAATTACGTGCTGCATAAGCCATCGGTGGCGGATTTGAATGCAATCGAGGCCGCCAACCGCGACACGCTAGCGGTTATGCCGTTGGTTTTTGAAGGGCGCATCGACAAGGCGATGCAGGCGTTACATACCTGATCGCGTGAACTATTAAACTGAAAGGGCACTGACATGGGTTTCAAATGTGGCATTGTCGGGTTACCGAACGTGGGTAAGTCGACATTGTTCAATTCATTGACCAGGGCGGGAATCGCCGCGGAAAACTATCCGTTCTGCACCATCGATCCGAACGTCGGCGTGGTTGAAGTTCCGGATCCGCGCCTGCAACAGCTGGCCGCTATCGTGCAGCCAAAGAAAGTCATTCCGACGACGATGGAGTTTGTCGATATCGCCGGGCTGGTTGCCGGGGCGTCGAAAGGTGAGGGTCTCGGTAACCAGTTCCTGGGCCACATACGTGAAACCGATGCGATCGCCCAGGTGGTGCGTTGTTTCGAGGACGAAGATATTGCCCACGTCAGTAACGCGATCGATCCGCCATCCGATATCGAAACCATTAACACGGAACTGTTGCTGGCTGATATGGAATCGATCGAGCGCCAGACTGAGCGGGCCGCCAAACAGGCCAAGTCGAACGAAAAAGAGGCCAGAGCAAAATACGAGTTCATGCAGGTGGTGCAGGCCCACGTTGAAAGTGGCAAGCATGCGCGTAGTTTCGAGCCAGCCGATAATCAACGCGGCTGGATGAAGGACCTCCATCTTATTACCGCGAAACCGGTGCTCTACATCGCCAATGTCTCCGAAGATGGTTTCGAAAATAATCCGCACCTCGACGCCGTGCGCGAATATGCAGCAGGCGAGGGGGCCGAAGTGGTCGCAGTCTGTGCCGCCATCGAAGCCGACATCGCCGAGCTGGATGCTGACGAAGCGGCGGAATTTCTCGCCGAAATGGGTCTCGAAGAGCCAGGCCTTGATCGCGTCATACATGCCGGTTACAAGTTGCTGCACCTGCAAACATATTTCACCGCCGGGCCGCAGGAAGTGCGCGCCTGGACCATCCGTGTCGGCGATACCGCGCCGCGTGCTGCGGGCAAGATCCACACCGATTTCGAGAAGGGCTTCATTCGTGCCGAGGTGATCGCCTTTGACGACTTTATCGCCGGCAACGGCGAACAGGGTGCCAAGGATGCCGGCAAGTGGCGCCTCGAAGGCAAGGACTACGTCATGCACGAAGCCGATGTCGTGCATTTTCGCTTTAATGTGTAAACTGCGTCCCGCTTGACAGCGCAGGGCGTTCAAGCGAAAATCGCGCGCTCTCTGCGGTCGGGCAACCCGACCCGGCAATAAACAATGGCTACGTAGCTCAGTTGGTTAGAGCACATCACTCATAATGATGGGGTCCCCTGTTCAAATCAGGGCGTAGCCACCATTTTTCGCTTGCTATGAACTCTGATAGCCGCGTTGAACTTCACGCGATCCGCTCTAGTTCGTCTGCGGGTATTAAATATCAGGCGAAGATATCGCTGGTGTTTCTAAAGTAGATGGCTCTGACACCGTCACCCCTAGCCTGCTGCCCCGTTTCGGTGAGCATTTTGCCGCCGAGGGCAATCATGCTAACGTTTTTCGATGCACAACGAAGCCATGCCAGACGAGACCGACTTCCAGGCGCGCGAAAGCCTGTTCGCACCGCGCCTGCGCGAAACACTCGGCGGACTGTTGCGCTCGATCTACCCGGCTAACGACAGCGAAGCGCTGACGCAAAGCGTGTTGATGGCCTTCTGGGGCGAGCAGGCCCGCCCGCGCCGGCGTGGGCGCGTCGCGTCCAACAGCCTGTGGAGCGAGGCGGACAGCTACGTCATCTGTTACGGCAACAGCTTCGAGGACGGCCAGCACAAACCGCTGGACCTGCTCCAGGATTTTCTCCAGCGTCGCCTCAGGGGAAGCGTCAACGGAGTTCACATCCTGCCGTATTTCCCCTATACCTCGGATGACGGCTTCGCGGTTACCGACTACCGCGCCGTCGATAGCGGGCTTGGTTCCTGGGAGGACATCCGGCGTATCGCGCGCGATTTCCGGCTGATGTCGGACCTGGTGCTGAATCACTGCTCCAGCCAGGGCAACTGGTTCAATGCCTACCGGCAGGGCCATCCGCCGTGGAACCTTTTTTTTCGCGAAGCCCGGCCGGACGACGATCTTTCCGCGGTAGTGCGTCCGCGCACCCACCCGCTGCTGCGCAAGGTGGATACCGCGATGGGCGAGCGTTACGTCTGGTGCACCTTCAGCCACGACCAGGTCGACCTCGACTTTTCAAACCCCGAAGTGCTGTGCGAATTCCTGCGCATCATGCGCCACCACATCGACAACGGCGTGCGCAGCTTTCGGCTCGACGCGGTGGCCTTTCTCTGGAAAGAGGTGGGGACCCGCTGCATCAACCTGCGCCAGACGCACGAGATCATCCGCCTGATGCGCATTCTCGCCGATTACAACGAGGAAGCGATTATCCTAATCACCGAGACCAACCTGCCCAATGTCGATAACTTGAGCTATTTCGGCAACCGCAACGAGGCGCACGTGATCTACAATTTTTCCCTGCCGCCGCTGATGTTGCACGCCTTGTTGAACGGCAGCTCGCTTTACCTCAATGCCTGGCAGATGGCCATGCCGCCGGCGCAACTGGGTTGCACCTACCTGAACTTCACCGCGTCGCACGACGGCATCGGCCTGCGCCCGGCCGAGGGCCTGATACCCGACGAAGAGCTCCAGCGGGTCATCGATGCCCTGGGAGGTTTCGGCGGGCTGCTGAGCATGCGCGAAGTCGGCAATGGCGAAATGCGGCCTTACGAAATCAATATCTCATTGTTCGAGGCCTGCGCGGGCACCCTGGAAGGACGCGACGAATGGCAGCTCGAGCGTTTTCTCTGCAGTCAAACCATCGCCATGGCGCTGGAAGGAATACCGGCGTTTTACATACATTCGCTGCTGGCAACCCACAACGACCACGATGGAGTAAGCAAAACGAGTCACAATCGGGCGATCAACCGCCACCGCTGGCATTACCCGGAACTGGTGGCGCTGCTGGATCGCCCCGACAGCATTCATTCCCGCTGCTTCACTGAGTTGAAGCGCATCATCGAAATCCGCACTCGCCAGGCGGCGCTCCATCCCAATGCAACCCAGTTCACCCTGCAACTGGGCGACTCGCTGTTCGGCTTCTGGCGCCAGAGCATGGACCGGGCACAAAGCATATTCGCGATCCATGACCTCACCGGCAGGGCGGTCAGGATTTCCGCTATGTCGCTCAACCTGATCGGCGGCGACGAGTGGTACGACCTGCTGTCCGACGAACCGATAAAGGAGTTTTCGGGTGACATCGAGTTCTCGCCTTACCAGTGCCGCTGGATCACCAACCGCTGAACACGGCGCAGCCATGGCCCGACGCACAGTCGTATTTTCCGATCTCGACGGCACGCTGCTAAACCACCATGACTACGCCTGGGACGCGGCCAGGCCGGCGTTGCAGGCGCTGCGCGCAAGACGCATTCCGCTGGTCCTGAGCAGCAGTAAAACCGCTGCGGAACTGGTCCCGCTGCGACACGACATGGGCCTCGACGATTACCCGGCCATCGTCGAAAACGGCGGCGGCATCCTGCGCCCGTTCAAGACACGGCCCAGCCCCACGCCGACGCACACGCGCCTGATGCGGTCGCTCGACGGCCTGCCCGCTGGATTGCGGCGACTATTCTCGGGATTCTCCAGCTGGTCGGAGCAAGCCCTGCAACAGCATACCGGGCTCGCGCCGGAGCTTGTCGAACTCGCCGCGCGGCGCGATTACTCCGAGCCGGGCCTGTGGCTGGGCGACGCCGTGTCGAAGCGGGAATTTATCGAACTGCTTGGAGAACGCGGTGTGCGGGCACAGCAGGGCGGGCGCTTCCTGACGCTCGCCTTAGACACCAGCAAGGCGGCGCAAATGAAGCGCATCGACACTGAATTCCAGTCCGGGGAAAGCGAACCGGTTTTCAGCATCGCCCTCGGCGACGCTCCGAACGATGCCGAAATGTTGCAGCAGGCTGACCTCGGCGTCATCATTCCGAATCCGGTGCACGGCGGTATCCCGATGTTGGCAGGGGAGTCGGAGGGGCATATCATACGTGCGAGCGAGGTGGGCTCCCGCGGCTGGAATGCGATCGTGCTGGACCTGCTCGAAGATCCGAACCTGGAGGCAAAAGGATAATAAATGGCGGACTTTCACCAGAATGGCAGTGTTGCAACCCTGCACAACCTGACGCGGCTGCCCGCGCAGGAAATCGAACGCCAGCTCGAAACCTTTGCCGGCACCCGCAAGATCACGCTGATCCTGCCGTCACTGTTCTCGGAGCTGGAAGGTCCGGCGCTGGCCGGGATCGTCGACGTGTTAGCCGAGGTCAAGTACATCAACCACATCATCATCGGCCTGGACCAGGCGAGCGAAGCGGAATTCGCGCGGGCACGCGAGTTTTTCTCGAGGCTGCCGCAACAAAATGACATCCTGTGGAACGACGGCCCGCGATTGCGCGCGATCGACGCAGAACTCGCCAATGCCAATCTCGCCCCCAGCGAGGCGGGAAAAGGCAGGAACGTCTGGTACTGCATCGGTTATGCCATCGCCTCGCAAAATTCGGACGTGGTGGCCCTGCACGATTGCGATATCGTCACCTATTCACGCGATCTACTCGCGAGGCTGGTCTACCCGGCTGCAAATCAGGCGTTTCCATACCTGTTCTGCAAAGGGTTTTATCCGCGTATCGCCGATGGCAAGCTCAATGGCCGCGTGTCGAGACTGCTGGTAACGCCGCTGTTGCTGGCGTTGCAAAAGACTTGCGGCCAGCACGACTATCTCGATTACCTGCAGGGATTCCGCTATCCGCTGGCCGGCGAATTCGCGATGCGCACCGCGATCTTGCCGAGTATTCGCATCCCTTCCGACTGGGGCCTGGAAATCGGCGTGCTGTCGGAAGTCTGGCGCAACCTGAGCAACCACACGGTTTGCCAGGTCGACATTTCCGATGCCTACGACCACAAGCACCAGCCGCTGTCGAAAGAGGACGCAAGTCGGGGGCTATCACGCATGTCGATCGATATATCCAAGGCCCTGTTCCGAAAACTTGCGACCGATGGAGTGATTTTCAACCAGGAAACATTTCGCACATTGAAGGCGACCTATTTCCGCATCGCCCTGGACCTGATCGAAATGTATTATAACGACGCGATAACCAACGGTTTGCACGTGGATCGCCATCTCGAGGAAGAGGCGGTGGAATTGTTCGCCAGCAACATCGTCGAGGCCGGGCACCGCTTCCTGGACAATCCGATGGAAACGCCGTTCATTCCCAACTGGCGCCGGGTGAACGCCGCCTACCCCGACCTGCTGCGCAACTTGCAAAAAGCCGTGTCGCAGGACAACGCGTAAGGCCCGAGACGTGACCGCTCAGCGGCCGTGGGGCAGGTCCAGAGGCTGACCGTCGGGAGTGCCGGTCATACGGTATTCGAGCGAGCCTTCGCCAATTTCCAGGGTCGTCCATTCGAGCCTGGCTTCGACCAGCCTCATTTGCGTACCCCGTCTTCGCCGGCACTGCACAGGGCGAGGCTCGTCCCCGGCAGGCCGCAAAATTTTGCGCGATATGCAGTCATGTCACCTGCTCCAGACCATGCAATCCTTCCACACGCGACTTCAGCGGTCTGACGCTTCGGCGATAACCCTCATGCCACCTCCGTAGGCGCTACGGGTTTCGATCGGGCGCGTACGGAGGAATGTGGACCAGAAGGCGAGGCTCAGGACTTTGGTTTTGAAAGAATTGATATTTGGTTTGATGCAGATGGATTGGGCTGTGGGCATTTTGTGGGCACTGGTTGTGCTTAGTTATGCCCTGTGCGGATAATCTTGCAACGAGTGCCCCGGTAAGTTATTGATAAATAGTTAGTTTAAATTGCCCTGTCATACTCATAATGATGGGGTCCCCTGTTCAAATCAGGGCGTAGCCACCATTTTTTCAATAACTTAGCTCATATTGGCCTTTGCTGATTATATTCGGGGTTACGCAGGGGTTACGCTTGAATTGAATTGTTGCCGGTGGTAACGGAGGGTCTGGAAACCATGAAACTCTACCCTTGCGTACCTATTGCGCAGGTGAGCTAGCCTTTCAGGACCTCCGTATCCGGGCTAGTATGCTTATCAGCATAGGATTTGCAGGGATTCATCGCCAAAATAATTATCTGAAGGGTTATACCAATAGGCAGCAAAGGAGAAAATCCGTAAAGAGTAAGAAATTGTTTCATGCCAGTCCCTGAACGTTTTTAGAGCGCATTATCATTCATAGTTATGAGACGCTATCCTGGAAAATCTGCTTTTTATCGCGGACGATGAAAGTAATAATCTGGACATCAAGCACAGAAAATTGTTGGGAAATTTAAACACCGGTTTCTGTAACTCACAGACAGTATTGATAAATATTCGCCGGTATTTAGTAGGATTTCTGACCGTAACACCATGAAAAGACTCTAATGAATTGACAAACAGTACCAATACATTTTTCTCATAGTTTACTGTTTCTACAAGATCGGTGTGATTTTCACTGACATACACCGCACGATAACAGCTATTCTTTTTTCGTTGTGTATAGTCTTTCTTAAATTGCCTTATGAACAGATCGCCCCCTGTAGAATCATCATCATCTTCGCGCAGATAGAGCAACCCGGACAATAGCTTTCTGGGCTTATCGATATGATTAACACGTACACTGCTTGGTTCGGTTACTGGTGTGTTACCAGCAATAGCTGGCTCCAGCAAAACATCACAATGGTTATAATCGTCGATACCCTTAACACCAGCGCGTAGTTTTCTTAACTCCTCTTTGTTTGCAGCAATGTGAGGGTAGAGCTGGGTGATGGAATCGGAAAATAAGTCGATACACACATCGAAAAAGGTTTGAGAGGAAAAATAATCAATAACTTCCTTCCATTCTGGTGCAATGCCATCGTTGGCTCGCACCTGGCGAGTTTCATAATGCCAACGACTATTACTTTTAGCATCGTTGACACCCATCATTTCGTAGGATGGATAGCTAGCAATCAAACGATCACACAGTGAATCGGGTAAAGCATTCTTTATAACAACATAAGGATAGGGCTTGCTGTTAGGGGTTGGTAGGCTTGCTGAATCCAGCAATGAACGTAACATCGAGTAGTATCTCCTATAAAAGATATTGCCAGATATGATTCTATCGTCTGCGCGGTATTTACGCACGTGTAACACAAGACGGCATAGTAAATGTGTAGTGGTCTAATGAATCCGGACACCAACATAGGTGCTAATATTGCCGCCGTTAGTGAGGTGTTCAATGAAAAGACCACGTCGATCCTTCTCGATAGAATTTAAACATGAGGCAGCCTGCCTGGTAGTAGACCGGGTCTATTCAATTCCGCAAGCCAGTCGATCACTGGATGTGGGTGAGACAGCAATCAGGCGGTGGGTTCGTCAACTGAAAGCCGAGCGTGGTGTGAGACACCGGCCAGTAAGGCGCTGACCGCGGAACAGAAACGAATACAGGAGCTGGAGGCCCGGGTTAACCGGCTGGAGCGGGAGAAAGCCATATTAAAAAAAGGCTACCGCTCTCTTGATGTCGGACGAACTGAATCGTCCGCACTAGTAGACCAATTAAGAGAGCAGGAATCCGTCGACATGGTCTGTGAAGTATTTGAAATTACTCGATCCTGTTACTAAGCCTATCGGGATCGGCGCCAACGGATTGATGTACAGCGGCTGGAATTGAGAGCCAAAGTGAATCAGGTATTCAAGATCAGCCGCAGCTCGTCCGGTAACCACACTATCAGAACGATGCTGAATGAGCAAGGTATAGAAATTGGTCGTTATCGATGAGCGCTTGAAATCCGTTATCCGGCCGAATTAAAGTGTTACCCATGTGCCCGGCTCTACAGATCCGTCCGCGTTTCTTATTGCTCGATCGAAGCCTATTCGATTTACAGCGAAAAAACTCGGCCTTCGTGTACAATGCGCCGTTGAATTTGAATTTCGAACACTGTCATGAGCCAACTCAAATTATCGACACAACTCGTCAGCCAGCTGCACCAGTTTTTAATACAACACGATGAGAACGCACAAGACCCTGGTGTGGCTTCTCAGTATATGTGTGCGGTGGTTGGATGCCTGCTCGGAGAGCAGGACATGCCGGAATCGCAAAAAGAGGAAATTCTTGAACAACTGTTTGCTTTTACCCGTCATGTGACTCAGGACATTGCGCAACAAATGCAGGCACCACCGCCGCAAGCGGAAGTCGGGATATGGAAGCCCGGCATGGGTTAGACAATCTGATTTTTTACCCTGCACGAGATGTCTTTCGTACTTATCCCCACTAGAGGAAATACAACATGGCCAAAGCCAACGCACGCCACATCCTGGTTAGTTCCGAAGAAGAATGTAATGACCTGAAACAGCAAATTATTGATGGCGCTGATTTTGCCGAAATGGCTTCAGCGCACTCCCAATGTCCCTCGGGACAGCAAGGCGGTGACCTCGGCTCATTCTCGCCGGGACAGATGGTGCCCGAGTTCGATACGGTAGTTTTCAACGAGACCGTCGGTGACGTTCACGGGCCGGTAGAAACCCAGTTTGGTTACCATCTGATCGAGATTACGTCGCGGGATAGCTGACAGAAAACCTCGACTGGGCAAGTTGGCATGCTCTTTCTATTAAGAATTTTCAGATTGAAATGGCGGCAAGTGTATTTATCCGGGCGCAAACCAGAGTTCGAAAGTGTTTGTCCCTCACCCATAATTAAGTCCCGAATACTGGTTAGCAGTCAATTCAAACAGCAGATTGAGAAGAAGTTGAACCGATGAGTTTCGCCGATAGTCAGGGGCGGTGATTACTAATCAGAAAAGTATCTAGCAAACAAATAATTGATCAGTACCGACCTGACTGGTATTTGATACAAAGCGAATAATGACACCTACATATCGTTCTGATATTGATGGCTTAAGAGCTATCGCTGTGCTGGTTGTAGTGATTTTTCACACCGGTATACAAGCATTCAGCGGCGGATACGTTGGTGTTGACATTTTTTTCGTTATCTCAGGTTATCTCATCACATCCATAATTGTACGTGAGATCGAAGCGGGTGAGTTTTCAATAGCAAAATTTTATGAAAGGCGCTGTAGAAGAACTCTTCCAGCGTTAGTTGTAGTTGTCATTTTTAGCCTGGTTATAGGCCTTGTCGTACTTCACCCAAAATATTTAATAGAGCTAGGAAAAAGTGCGATAGCAACTGCGTTATTTTCATCCAACTTTTATTTTTAGCACGAGTCAGGCTATTTTGAAGCGGCATCCCAGTTAAAGCCATTGTTACATACGTGGTCTTTGGCTGTTGAAGAGCAGTATTACATTTTCTCCCCACTGTTATTAATGTTTATAGCTAAATCGTATTCAAGAAAATATGCGGTATGGTTGATTATTCTGACTTTAATTTCGCTTGTTATTTCCATTCTCGGCACTTCTGTTAATCCTTCGGCAACATTTTATTTAATTCCAACCAGAACCTGGGAATTGCTGTTAGGCAGTTTATTGGCAATAAATGTATTTCCTCCAATCAAAAATCAACGATTATGTGATTTGTTATCAGTGATAGGGTTGATACTGATAAGTTGCTCGATATTTTTTTATACCAGTGACACCCCCTTCCCGGGTCTCGCCGCAATAATCCCAACAGTCGGTGCGGGTCTCATCATATATGCGGGAATCGCCACCGAGTCATTTGTCGGGAAATTATTAAGTTTCAAACCATTGGTGTTTATTGGCCTGATTTCTTATTCACTTTACTTGTGGCATTGGCCCATTCTTGCCTATGCAAAATATTATTTTATACAAGATGTAGATAATACAAGTTTAAGCATCTTGTTATGCATAATTTCTGTTTTATCTGTTTTATCTGTTTCATCTGTTTTATCGTGGCGCTATGTTGAAAGACCGTTTAGAAAGAAACAGCTGCTAAAGGATAGACGCGAGATTTTCATGAATGCACTGGTTTCATCTGTGTTGGTAATCTGTATCGGGTTACTGGTTACTTTGAACGATGGATTCCCTGATAGATACAGTGGAAAATTACCGTATGAAATCACGATGACTGATAAGCAATGGGAACATTGGCGTGACTGTGAGCAAATTGCGAAGAAAGTCGGCCATCACCATAAACTATGCACTATCGGAAGTAATGATTCTCCGGCACGTTTTTTATTATGGGGTGACTCCCATACAAAAGCATTGGCCACGGCGGTCGATTTAAGTGCAAAAAATCATGGCTTAACAGGTAAAGTAGCTATAAAAGGCGGGTGTCCTCCTCTATTGCCAATTGACAGGATGGACCGGGAGGAATGCTATCCATTCAATCAGGATATCTTGCAATATCTCAAAGATAATCCGGATATAAAGACGGTAATTTTGGCTGCTCGATGGGCTATAGCGACAAATGGCACTCGATATAAAAATGAGGATGGAGAACCGTATAATCTAATTGATGTTAAAGCCACTAAGACCGCAATTGATAAAACAAATACTGAATTAGTAGAGCTGGGTCTAAAACAAACGCTTTCTGAACTGCGCCGGTTGGGGAGGGCGGTAATCTTTGTCAGGCCAATACCCGAGATTGGATTTGATGTGCCCTCAAGCTCTTATATCGCTGAAATCACTGGCCGGGATGTAAATTCTATCATTGCTCCCACAGTAGCCGAATACCGGGAAAGAGTTCGCAATATCGACTTCATTGCAACATCGCTTGAAAGTGAAGGACTTATTAGTACGGTAGATCCTGCTGAATATTTATGTGGCCATGAATTTTGCAGGATTATGCATGAGGATGAATTGTTGTATAGAGATGATGACCATCTATCGACTTATGGTGCTGAATACGTATCCGGTATCTTCGATGATGCGTTTATAAGGTTGGCCAGGTAGAGACTTGGTTCTTATTAGTTGATCAAAACCACTCCGAAGTTGGTCGGCGCTGTTCGCCTGAAGAGCCTGCTGCTGGCTGTTAGCTCAACCGGTGGGAGAGAGTAATACCAGGCATGCCGGCGGGATTCAGTCAGATTTCGGTTATTTCTGGACCGGAGGGGCGGCGAGAGCGCTGGCTCTTTAAAACCTGTATCGAATCCGTTCTTGGTACCGGCTCGGTGATACAATGTCACCATTTTAGGATCGGCGCCCGGTACATGTTGACTGAAAGAGTATTCTATGAAAACTGAAGATCTCCCTCAGCGGATTTTTAAAACATTTCTGCCAAGGCGGCTCGCGCTAACCGCATCCAAACGTTACAAGTTTCTGACCGCTGATTACCTGATCGTTTCGTACCCCAAGAGTGGTCGTACCTGGCTCCGTGTGATGCTTTCCGAGTACTTCGTTGCTCGTTACGATTTGCCCGCCGGTTCGCTGATTGAGTTCGCCAATTTTCACTACATGGATTCGCAGATTCCAAAAATCTATTTCACGCATGACATCCGCAACACCCTGCTAACACCTGCCGAAGTCGCGCGAGACCGCTCCGTCTATCACAACAAGCGGCTGGTATTTGTGGTGCGCGATCCTCGCGATGTCGTGGTTTCCATGTATTTCCAGCGTACCAAGCGAGATGAGAACTTTGACGGGAGCATGAGTGAATACGTGTTCGGGGCTGTAGGCGGATTCGAAACACTGCTGTGTTTCTACAAGTCGTGGCTGGAGACATTGCCTGACATCCCGGCGAGCCTGTTGTTAAAGTACGAAGAAATGAAATCCAGTCCGCAACAGGCATTGTCGTCCGTGCTCACTTTCATGGGTTTTGACCCGGATCCGGAGCTGGTTAACGCGGCCGTTCAGGCCTCGACTTTCGATCAGATGAAAAAGAAGGAAACCAATAACGAATACGGCCGCGCCTGGCTGGAAGCTGGCAACCCTGATGACGAGGAGTCGTTCAAAGTGAGAAGGGGCAAGGTCGGTGGCTACCGCGATTATCTAAGCGAGTCTGAAATAGAACGAATGAATACCATGCTTGATACCCTGCTGCCTGCTGGTCTGGGATACACCTCGAGGCAGGAAACCCCCGGCTGATCCCGGGTCGGGCGGATAACGTATCTCGCGTCACCGGGTTGACTCACGGCTGAGCGAAAAATTGCGTCAAACCAGTGCAACATACTTGACTACGACCGCGTACAACTATTTAATGCGCCCTGCCGCATTCCGGGTCCGGGTGGTTCACTCGGAAGGGCAGAGGGCTTGACTTTGATTTCCCCTTCTGGATATAAAGAAATGCTGCTTTTATACTTTGGGTTTAGTTCCAGCCTTAGGAGGCTCCAGCATACCGCCTGGATCGGGTCTCAAAGCCAGAGGTCTACCAATCGAAATTACACCCGATGACTACGAATTTAATGCTCGCACCAAATGGTGTAGTTAGCCGATGAATGAGGGAACGCTTTGGCTGGTGACAGGTGACAAGCCTGGAGATAATGCGCAGCTGCAGGTTATTGCAGAGGCCCTGGGGTGGCCTTACGAGGTGCGTCGGGTTATCCCTCGCAAGGAATATGTATACGGGAAGCCAGATTTTAAACCGTCGCTATATCATCTGGACATGGAAAAGTCTGACCCTTTGGTTCCACCCTGGCCGGCGTTGGTGCTGACTGTCGGTCGCCGGCCCTCGATGGCAGCGCAGTGGATCCGAAAACAGTCCGGGGGTAAAACCAAGATTGTTTTGCTGGGCAGGCCGCGGAAAATGCTGTCTGCATTTGCCCTGGTAATTATCACGGGGCAGTTCCTGATGCCGAAACGGGATAACATTCTGTCTCTGGATCTTCCGCTCATGCGAGTTGATACGGCCAAAATTGATAATGCAGTTAAGGTCTGGCAACCCTCGTTTCAGGCGATGAAGCAACCGGTTACGGCTCTGTTGATAGGCGGGCCTACCAAGCCTTTCCGTATGGACGAAGCCGTTATTGAATCACTGTTGCAACAGGTTAAAACACAGCTTGCGGGTGGAAGTCTGTTTATCAGCACCAGTCGACGCACGCCTGAGGCGGTGGTCGATTATCTGCGGCAGCACAAGCCGCCAGATAGCACCCTGTATCGCTGGCAGCCGGATGACAACAATAATCCCTATTTTGCGTTGCTGGGCCTGGCTGATTACTTCGTTGTTACCGGTGACAGCCTGTCGATGATGGTGGAGATTGCCCGTTTGGGGAAGCCACTGGCAATATATCCGCTGCCTGAGCGAGGCGGTTTTATTGTGCACGGGGTGCGACAGGTAGTTATGGCTATCAGGCGCGCTCTAAGGTACTTGCCGGGCGGGTACTTTGGTTACATCCGGGATCTTGGTCTGGCCCATCAGTACCTGATGGATAACGGCATGGCCTCGACGGTTGGGCAGTCATTTGTCACCCCCAGCGGAGAGATGGAAGATCAGCTTGCGAGAGTTGTAGCGCGGATTAAGCAACTGTGATTGATATAGGGATTCAAAAAATATCATTATGCTAATGAAGATCGCACGACTACTGGTACGGAGCGTAGTTTTTTTCCTGCCAGAGCATAAAAAGATTGCCATTGATCGTTGGTTGCGGGGTCGTGAAGAATTTCATAAATTGCAAAAAGCGGATTGTGTGATTGTTTCTTATGGAAAAGCGGTAGAACCTGGTTAAGGGTTATGTTGTCGCGATTCTATCAGTTGAAGCATGGCTTGCCGGAAAACAGCCTGATTGGTTTCGATAACCTGCATGCGAAAAATCCGGAGATTCACCTGATATTTTTACACATGATAACTACCTGAAGGATTTCATCGGCAATGCGGATTCCAAAAAAGATTACTACCACAAGAAGGTTGTGTTGCTGGTGCGAGATCCAAGGGATATGGTCGTGTCACAATATTTCCAGTGGAAATATCGTATGCGGCCCTGGAAAAAACGATTGAACAGGTACCCTGTCCATGGTTCCGATATAAGTGAGTATCAATTTGCGATGGATCAAGACGCAGGTTTGCCAAAAATAGTAGACTTCTTGAATCTGTGGGCGAAAGAGGCTGACAAAATCGATCAGTTACTGATCGTTCGTTACGAAGATATGCGCGGCAATACAGCCCATGTACTGGAGCAGATACTGAGTTTCATCGGCACGCCGGCCACCCCCGAGGAAACCTGGGATGTGGTGACATTTTCTTCCATGGAAAATATGAGAAAAATGGAGCAAAAACGCACTTTCCGCCTCAGTGGCAGCAGGATGGTACCAGGTGATAGTGATAATCCTGACTCTTACAAGGTACGGCGTGGAAAGGTGGGTGGTTTTAGTGATTATTTTGATGATGACCAGGTGAATGCCATTGAACAAATGTTGCAACAAACGCTGCATCCTGTTTATGGTTATGCCCGGCACGTGGCCAAAGGGGATTAAACAGAGAGATTATGAAATACAAGGTTTTCATCCAGACGAATCATAAGCAGTATATCGGCGCACTTGCCGCTGCTCATGCCCTGGCGCGTTACTCTGATCACACAGACAAGTTTTCGATAGAAATTATCGACGTTCGGGATTACCCATACTTTACTGCGCGAGAAGGGCAAGTTTACCTGCGAGATGGTGCCCACAGAGAGTGGCTGAATGATGATCTGCAATCATTTACGCTAACACGATTTATGCCGCCTGAATTGATGGGATATCAGGGCAGGGCAGTGGTAATTGATCCCGATGTTTTTGCTGTCAGTGATGTATGGGATTTACTGTCCCGGGATATGCAGGGTCATGCCATCATGGTCAGGCCTCGCTCGGGGGGCAAGGGAAAGAGCGGTTGCATGGCGACCAGTGTGATGTTGCTGGATTGCGAGCAGTTGGGGCATTGGCGAGTAGAAGAACAGTTCGCTAAAATGTTTGCCGATGAACTGGACTACATGGACTGGATCTGTCTGAAGAAAGAACCTGCTGACAGTATTGGCCTGTTTGAAAACGAATGGAACAATTTTGACAAACTGACGCCTGCGACACGCATGTTGCACACGACCAAACGCAAAACCCAGCCGTGGAAAACCGGGTTACCCGCCGACTTCAGGCCGCCGGAGACGCTCCGCTTGTTTCCTCCTTCCGGCTGGATAATGTACGCGCGCCGAAAATTGTTTGGCGAATATGCCTTTATGGGCAAGTATCAGCAGAATCCCGATATGGCCCAGCAGGATCTGTTTTTTGGTTTGGTGCAGGAATGCCTGGATAAAGGAACGATCACCGAGAATATGCTGTCTGAGGCCATGCAGAACAACTATGTGCGTCATGACGCACTGGACGTGCTTAAACATACCCCGCCCTTGTCATAGCAGAACCTCGACCGTGCTACGGATGTCAGTTAATGCAGAGATATCGAGCGGGCTTTCAACCAGGATAAGCCTCTGGCGCCCTTGCGGCTGGATGCGTGGTAAGGGTGCCTATGCCTCCTGCAAGATGCCGGCGATTACTATCGAGGCTTTTGCCCGAGTGGATAAATGGCGACCCTGCTGATCCTCGGAGCCAAGCCTGACCCGGTGCTGCCGCCGGTATCCGCCTGGGATGATCTTGCCTGTGCCAATGCTTCCGGTTTTTCAGCAGCGAAGTACGGTCTCCCGGATCCCGCATTCACGGTGATAACTGCCATGCTCACTGTGGGTTCAGCAGCCGGGCGGCAAAGTATGCAGGCCATGCATGGCTTGCATACCGGCACGCTGTACTTTCTCTACAGTACCTCGCGCAAAACCAGTTTACGACAAACTAACCCGGTAAAATTTTTACGGGCACTGTCCCGGGCGGTCCGGGTGACCCCGCCCTGCTTTCGCTGGGCCATGCACAGGGCAGGTTACCATTGGGATTATTTTGTCGCCGCGGAGGTGGACAATTATGTCAATGCAACCAGGAACTGGTGCCAGGCAGAAGATGAGCTGTTTGGTCAGGCCGCCAGCAAGCGTCCATCGACCGGACTCACCGCATTGCTGATCGGTCTGTCATTGAATCGCTACGACCGGTTTATTCTGAGCGGTTTCAGTTTCGAGCTGACGCGTGACTACGCGCAGCATCCGGGAATTCATCAACGCGGCACTCAGGTAAGTGGGCATTTACCTACCGATATACGGTTTTTGCAATGTTTGTCGTCGTCGCTGGGTAACCTGTTTACCACTGAACCGATCGTTAATGAGCTGACCGGCGTGCCCCTGCTGGAGCCGGCTAATTAAAACCGGACTGCGGGATGTGTCTCCTGCTTTCCTGTCTTCTTTATCGGCCACAACTCGTTGCGTGTGGTTTATGAATACCCGTAGAAGTCATCCAGCTGCTCGTGTACCAGTTCATCCAGGTATCGATTCTGCTCCTCGCTGAAGTAATCCCGATAACCGCCGATCTTGCCTCTGCGCACTTTGCGCGAGTTTTTATCGGGTGAGTCACCCGCCTGCAGACGGCCTGAGCTGAAATAACTTTTTTTCTCCTTGTCCGCCAGGTTCTCGAAAGACGCGAATTCGACGGCTTTTTCGATATCTGTGCTGTTGAAATCGCGGTCGATAAAACTCATCACCTTTGTCAGTGTAGCCACCGGGTCAGTCCTCATGCCCTCGTATTTGGTTATCATGGTGTGATCCATTAACGACATTTCCTTGTGCCAGCGGTTGAAATGCTCGATCACTCGCGGTAGCCCCAGGGCCTGATCGGTTACAAACGTATAGATCGGCAGTTCTTTTGCAGCCAGGTCAATACCCTTGCGGCGAAGCACCCTGTCCGAGGCGCGGTTGCAGACGTGGAAATAGAACGATACGGCGACATCCCTTGGATCCCGCACCAGGAACAGAGTCTTCTTATTCGTTACTGCACTAATGTAGCCATTGTTCCTGGTAAGCGTCGGTATGCGGGTGTCCCGAGTAAAGAATATGCGGGGAATGCTCGAGTTGAGATGGTGCAGATTATCGAAATTCATGAGCTCGGTTGCCGGTATGCCGTATTTCAGGTGATACAGGTGGGAGATCATCACTCTCAGCCAGGTGCGCCCGCTCTTGGTGTGGGATATGATCAGCGCATCCGCTTCATCTAACATGCGCCGGTTCTTGCGTACCCACTTTCTCCTGTGTAGCCATTCGCGCACAGCGTGCACCAGGAACGGTTTATTCGTTGCTTTTGGCTCATGTGGAGGTGTGGGGTCAGACATTGGGGAGTTCAGAATCCTGGCGGATTTGCGAGTCGAGGACATCGATAAAATATACCACGTTTCAATGCAGGCGGCTGAGTCGTCACCCGATTAAAAGCTGTCGATGGCGTCGCATAATGCCTGTGTCTGCGAGGTGAGCGGGCAGAATTCAACATGTGGTTCGATCGGGTGGCCAGATGATCGGGATAGCGCGATCCCGGAATCCTGGTAAGGCTAGATTGAGTGCAGGATGGCGAGCAGTTTGAATACACTGACAATCGCATTGTATTGTCTTGGTCGCCAATACGGAATTGCAGCCGAAACCAAAGCCATCCCTGCGGGCTTTCATGAAAGTAACATCGCCAGCCGGAATATAGTTCGGTCTATCCACGACATCGCCGTCCGATAGGCTGTATCGTGCCGTAGAACAACGTCACCCCTCGATCTGAGTACCTTGTTGCCACGGATGAGATGCTGAACTCGTTTGAGGGGTTGCCCTTCACCCAGGCTCTTTCCAATTTCAGCAAAGTCCAGGCCAAGGCATTCCCCGACTGGTTGTAGCGCAGCTCGGGGATCTCGGCATAGTGTTTCATACTGAATGTACACAGCTTTAGCGCCCATACTTTTTTCCAGCCGGGTAAATTCCTGGCGATGCCACAGCCAGCGCCTGGATACCGTAAAAACCCTGTTTACACGATTAAGAAACGGGGACTTCAATCTTCCAATCCGGTAATCCTTGCGGATGCGCGAATGTACGACGCCTCTGCCGTCGCGCTCCACATGCACCAAATACAGATCGATACCGCCAGTTTCCGCCAATTGCTGCGCATACTCGACGTTATGGCTTACGTCACAAACAAAAGGCAGCCCCGATACACGACTGATTATTTCGAACAACCGTGGTATCTTTTGTTGATCCGGCGTAGTTTGAAATGGGCGAAACTGTTCGCGAATTTCCGATCAGAAAAGACAGTTTTGTGCGAGCGCGCCGCAGGAGCAGACGTTGCCCTCGCGGAACATTTCACCGTGGGGAAAATTGCGGAGTTTCCCGGTCGCAAATATTTCCGGATGTTGAGCCAGTACCATATTCAGGATCGTCGTTCCACCATGCGCTGAACCGACAATCAAGACAACTTTAGGTTTCGTCATCGCGCAAAGTCTTATGTATTTCCGGGGAAACTTCAGCCGATACCTTGCATCCCGGACGGGGTTCGGAATTCGGTTTGCTTCTTCCGACCGGGGCGCTATATATTCACCAGATCCGTCCTCATTTAAGGATCAGTGGATGCGCCGTACAATGCCGAAGTTTCCCCTGCTCGATATGTGATCGGGTAATGCACCCCCTGAAACCGGGCGAGCAAACCAGAGGTGTTGGATGTGGTCATTAAAATGTAGTTCAATAACGTAACGAGACGTTATACTTCCCACGCCCGTGTTTGACCTTGAACTGGTAGATGTTAAACGTGGCGGAGCCCTCGAATTTTAGTAAGACACGATTTAGAGAATGGCGGTGAACAGTTTGTCTATGGATCGAAATAACATACAACCGGATTGCATTGTTCTGGGTGTTAAGCCAGGGATATCACCCAGTACAAAGCCGCCCGTGCGGATTTTTCTGGGTACGCAGCCGGAGCAGTATCGTCCGGAGCGTGTGTTTTTCTGGTCGGTCGAGCAAGTGCGTGACCCGAGCCGAGTCTATGAAATCTACCTGATGAAGGGGATGTCTGGATATCGAAGAAGCTGGCTATGGAATACCGGCTTCACCAATTACCGCTTTGCCATACCTTATTACGCTGGTTACCAGGGGCGCGCCATCTACAATGACGTTGATCAAACCTATCACGCAGATCCCGCAGAACTCTTTGACATGGAGATGGGAGAACACGCCGTTCTCGCGGTGAGCCGGACTGATACCTCGGTCATGCTCATGGATTGTGAACGCATGAAGAAATTCTGGACATTGGAGAAGGCCCAGTCACTCCGTAAATACCCTCTTATTGCCGCGGTGCAGGCGCAAGAAGGTGCCTACGGTTTGTTTGATGAAAGCTGGAATGTTCGCGATACCGCTTATATCCCGGGGCATACCCGGTGTTACCACTACACCATTCTTCACTACCAGCCATGGCGACCGCTCAGGGAGCGTTTTTATTACCGACCCAACGAGGAAGGCGGCAGCTTATGGTGTGGTCTGGAAGCAGAGGCAGATCGTGCCGGTTTCCAGGTTTTTACGGCCAGCCGACCATCACGGTATTTTGATGAGTTTCTCGAATCTCAAAGTCGCGCTCTCGAATACAATTTCGCCCCGACTATGCTGGCGGATATGGTGGCCGACCTGATCAAGGCTACATCGGCCACCAGCGTTCTTGAAGTGAAGGGTAGTTGTCCTTTCGCAGATGTAAAACAAAGACAATTGATTGACCTGGCCCGCGATATGCGTGCTGCTCATTTTGTGGAAGTCTGTGACGGGATTGTCATCAGTGCTGACTTGAGTCTCTGGCCGAAACAGGATCTACCGTGGATCCTCGATGGGCTTTTTGCACGAGCCGGGCGATTTATCTCTGGCACTGTGCGTGTTCCGGAGGCAGCCAGGGGAAGCAGGGGTTCACGCCGCCGCGCGATGGCGAAAGCGGCGGAATGGTGGAGCTGGGCGCTCGGGGCAGCATCGGCGCATTATCCTGAAGTCTGCTGGCGATTTGCGCTTGCGCCGAGTCTCGATAGTGGTATAAGGGATATCGAGTTCTGCCGGGGTGGCTCCCACCTGTCTAACGATTCACCAACCGTGTGGGTTTTGCTTGATCAGAAACCGGGTCATGATACCCAGTCGCTGGGTCTGGCGAATAATCTCGGTTGGTCGTACGAAGAGAAAAGACTAATTTTCAATTGGCGCGCTGAACTGCCAAATTTCCTGGTGAAGGGTTCTATCTCCAGTCTCGACGCGTCAAGTGCCTTCATTGCGGAACCGCCATGGCCGGATCTTTTGATTGCGGCTGGCCGCAGGACAGTTCCAATAGCCGAATGGATACGTCAGCACTCCCTTGGACGAACACGAACCGTTCAAATAGGGCGAATAGGCACTTCCCTTGAAGATCATTTCGATCTCGGGGTCGCGCCGGAATATGCGGGTCTCTACCCGGATCCTCGACGGCTGGAAACAGCAATGCCACTCACGCGGGTGTCTCAGGATTCGCTTGATGCGGCAGCCATGCGCTGGCGCGATGAGCTGGGCTCTGACAACAGGCCGCGCGTTGCCTTGCTGGTCGGCGGAACCAACGTCGAACATGAACTCAGCCCGGGCTGCGCCAGGAAACTGGGCGAATCAGTCAAAACCATGGTAGAGGCCAAGGGTGGATCGGTCTTTGTTTCCACCAGTCGGCGAACCTCAAAATCCGTTGCCGAGGCCCTCCTGTCTTCCCTCGGCTCGTCATGCTCTCATGCGTATGTATGGCAAACCGACAGGGAGAACCATGAAAATCCTTATATGGGATACCTGGCGTACGCCGATGCTTTAGTAGTCACCGGGGAAAGTGCGTCCATGCTGGCGGAAGCCTGCACGACAGGGAAGCCGGTTGCGATTTTTCCCTTGCCCGAACGCTCAGCCGGTTTTGCCGCATGGGTGCGTTCAGTGGGGCGTGCTTTCGGTGATGCTGTTGCCAGACGTGCCTATTCCCGTCCGTTGAATAAACGTGGTATTGAGCGTCCGCAGCGAGGCATACAGCGTCTTTGCGCCGGCATGCTGGCGAAAGGCTGGGTGCGAACCGGTGGTCATAGCAGGCTATTGCACGAGTCTTTGATAGCCCACGGCCTGGCGACCTATTTCGACGGCAACCTGCCTCCGCCGCCAACATCAAGTGTCGATGAAATGAATCGTGTTGCCGATCGGGTTCGTACCATGATGGGTTTCGAAAAATAAAAAATGTGCTTTTGACAACTGCGGAGTCTCGAGGATTTGGAGTTTTCTGTACTACGTGTCGGACTTTGCCGGGATGATGAATAAATCGGAACGTCTCTCGATTAATCGTTATTACCGATCTGTTTTACAGAAAAGCCCGCGCACTCTGGTGACGGTGTTTTTCAGGTCATCATCTCCCATCGGCAGGACGGTTTCATCGCCGGTCTCACCCAACAGTAAAATGCGTTTTTGTTGAATCAGGTGCTCATGAATGCGCGAGATGTCGCGACGTAGTCGTTTGGGCCCAAGATGATTGCGTATCCAGGTCCCCAGCGTACGTAATGGGTGGCGTGGTTCAATGGTGATGGTGTTGGGCTCGGCAGGTTCGCCGATATGCTCGGTCCGCGAGGCATCGTAAAGGTAGACCGGTTTCCCGGTGGCGCAACTTTCCGTAAGCATGGAGATGCTTTCCGCCGTGACGATGAAAGCGTCGGCCAGCGCCAGGAAACCTAAGTATGGATTGGTGGTGTCGCGGTCATTGAAATCAAAGCACAAGGCTGGAACCTTAATCTCCTTTTTCATCACTTCCAGGGTACCACTGGGGGAGCGGGCACTGGTGGTTACCAACAATGCGCCTTTTTTCGAAGCGGCGAGGGTGTTGGCGGATTTCGCCAGGTAGCGAAGTCCGGCTGTCGTGAATTGCGCACTGCTACTGTTGCCGCCAACCAGCACGGCAAGCCATGGTTGAGGTAAATGAGCGAACTCGGGTCTCCAGCGTTGCGCGGCGGCTGCCAGTTTTTGCTGGTCTACGCGGTGCAATGGCAGTTCGTTGTAGAGGACATTCGAGGTTTTTGGCAAGTCATACTGAGGCGTAGTCACGATCAGGTCGAAGTGTTTCGGGCGCGCCCAGGGACGTCCAATATGCACCAGCCGACAATGTCCTTTTGATTGTTTTCTGATCCATCGCGCAACAGGCTCATTTCGCCGTCCGGCGGAAATTACCAGGTCTGGCCAGGGTGGATCCAGGTCATCAGACTTCTCTTTTTTAAGACCGAGAAGTGTGACCTTTAGCAGACGATTCGGAATCAGCTCCGGCGCGATGTACTGCAGGTGTTTTTCGATCCAGCCCCAGCCCAGAGATTCGGCGAGTGCCAGAACCTGGTTATTGTCTCCCGCCTTCTGTCCCAGCAGTGTCCACACAACCGGTGTGCCGCATGATTCTTTTTCTGGTTTCATAGTGCATGTTTTCAGAGATCATGGATGGCTATGGCTTGCAAATGCAAGATTGGCCACATGTTCTCTTACTCAACCGCCGGAAGCTGCGTTGTCAGTGGTGACAGCACCAGGGGCTGCCGACGTTTCTGTACGATAATCGAACACTTCGGATAAGCGGGTGTTGACTAACTCGTCAATTTTCGCGACCTGCTCGTCGTCAAAGTAATCTCTATAGCCACCAACCTTGGCACGCCGTACCTTGAAGGAGTCCGGATTACTGGAGTCTTTTGCCTTGACCCGACTGCCACCGTGAAAGTAGTTTTCCTTTTCGAGTTTGCGCAGGTTCTCGACAGAAGAAAATTCAACAGTTTCGCGGATCAGCTTATCGTCTGGATCCATATCAAGGAACGTGACGATACGTGACAGTTCCGTTTCGGGCTGCACCCGCATATCCTCGTAGCGCACCATCAACAGGTGTTCGATGTTTGGCAACTCCTGTGCCCAAAGATTCAGGAAGTCGATAATACGCGGTACGCCACAGTCAGGATTCATGACAAAATCGTAGATCGATATATCCGACCCGGCAGCAGGGTACTGGTTCATAGCCATTTTCTCGGGACGCATCCGGTACTTCCACTGGAAGAACTGTGACACGGCAACATCCTGCGGCCGACGTACCAGAAGAACCACTTTTTTATTGTAAAAATCTTTCTTGCTGCTGGTATTGCCGGTATAAGTACGCAGGTAGTTGTCGTGGGTAAAGAATATGCATGGCACCGACGCATTGATTTTATGAAAGTTGTCGAAGCCCATCAGGATTCGCTCCGGAAGCGCATAGGCCTGCTGGTAATAGCGCGATAACATAACCCTCAGCCAGGTGCGACCACTCTTGCCATAGGAGACAAAAACATAGTCGCATAACCGATACTTACGGTGCTCTTCGTGACCACGCCGCCAGCGATCCAGTGCGATCGCCTGTTTTTGGGGTAGCAACACCGACAAGGTCCTTACCAGCCAGTACTTGAGCCGCTTGATACTAAGGCGCATCTGAAACCTCTTGTAAAATTGTATAAAAGTAATCGATGGTGTGCCGGGAAACAAGCGCAGATTACTTTCGTAGCATGATATTGGCGAATTCAGCAACACAGGTAACAAGGCAACTGTTTCCTGGTGCTGGTGATATTGACTACAGTGGCTATTCTACCAATAAAGCGTGGATTAACCGTAAGGTTGTTCGCTATGCTGTTTCTTCATCCGAGTCAACTAATCAGGGTATTTCCGGTCAATGTGGATATGAAAATAAATCCTAATGCAGTAGCGAAGCCTTTCCTCGCCGACTATCTGAGACTGCTTGTCGTGACCCTGCTGCTCGTTTTCCTGTTACCGGCGTCCGCCATCGATAGCAAACCTTACCCGGAATTTACAGCTGTCTACGATGCGCGTGTCAATGGGATCAGGATGGCAGAAGCCAGCTTCAGTCTGCGCAAGCTGGACAATGGAGATTATGAGTACCAGCAAAAATCAAAATCTGTCGGTATTGGCTCGTTATTCGGGAAGAAGGTTTCAACCGAAACCAGTCGTTGGCGAGTCACCAATAATTGGATACAGGTGCTGGAATTTCAGTCCAGCAGGGAAGATGGCGATGCTGACGATAATCTTCACCTGATTTTTAACTGGGAAACTGCTCACGTGAAAAATGTCTCTGCAGCTGATCCCTGTCAGACAAAAATGCCGGAAGGCACGCTGGACAAGCTGGTGATGCAGCTGGCACTTCTATTTGAACTGCGTGATGGGGGTACTGAATTCCAGTATCCGGTCGCACACCAGGGGCGTATAAAAAAATACCGGTTCAAGCAGACCGGAAAAGAAAAAATAGAGCTTCCAATGGGTGAATTTAATACTCTGATCGTGGAACGGCTGGATGATGATCGGGATAAGACCCTGATGTGGAGTGTTCCGGAAATGAATTATTTTCCTGTGCGTTATCTCAAGCACAAGAAGAGTGGTGTAAAGATCGAACTGTCGCTACGCAAGATCAAGTTTATCGACCAGCAAGTCTCTGAATAATCATTAGCTGCTTGCCAGTCGAACGGTCGTATCCAGGTTTTGCCGGTTTTCAGTACATATGGCGTTCTTTCTCGGTTACTAGCGCCTCACCGGCCAGCAACCGCCGCCACCTTTTCTTGGCCATGTGCCGGGGGCGATACTTCTCGAAGGTGACAATAAACACTTTGCGATAGTGATTTTCAGGACAGGCAATGCGCCGTACCCCGTGCCAGGAGTTGCCCTGGCGGCCGAATATCAGGCTGTGATTGTCTTTGGTATTGGCGGGATACTCTGCAATAAAATCCTCAAACGCGGGCGCGCTATCCGTCTCGTATCGTCCTCCGTCATCAAGAATCACAGTCTCTCCACCCCATTCCCACTTCCAGTCATCACCTGTATTCAGGTAGAAAATATGGGATCCGAGCTTGTTCCTGGAATCGCAATGCGGAGAGACTTCACAATCGTTGGACGCGTAGTGCCAATGGAATCGAAAGCGGATATGGGGAACATCTAAAAGGCCACAGATAAAACGCCGATAACGTCTGCTGCGCAACTCTTTGATAAACGCATCCCAGGCTGGTGAGAGTTGCATACCTTTCTCATAGTCCAGTAGATAGCGGTCATGACTGGCCTGGCCGTGTTTACGTTGTTTGCTGATGAAGGCACGGAACTGTGAAATGTCGGGCAGGCTATCCAGCAGCTCACGATAACGATCTTCGGCAATGAAATGCTGGGGATTGATCCATGGATAGGGAAGCTGGGCACGAAATGCCCCCGGGTCGATGGCGTCCAGTACGGCAGGATTTAAAAAATGCTTGCTGATGGGGGGCATTATGATTTCGCTATTAAAATCGAAAGTATACGACCAGACCGTGGGTATGGATAGTCCCTAACGGAATACCCCGCGGCGATACAGTCGCCACATAAGCCCCCAACCATAGATAAGCGGATGACGACGCATTTTCGGGGTTGCTTCGATGGGAATGCCGGTATGACGCTCCAGTTTCCAGATGAGGTAATCTGCCCCACCCTGAAAGGTGAAGGCAGCCTTTATCAGTCTCACGAGTGATACAAATTTTCCCTGAAACCGTCGTAACAGCCAACCCAGGCGGCCCAGTCTGCGCGTACGCGGCGGAATCCGGATGTGGTAAAGCGGACCGGATGAATCCTGCTCGCGGTTTACCTCGAAAGGCAATTCGTCCATGACCAGTGAGGTAAGCGCAAGGTAATGATCCTCCCAGGATTCGTAGAGCAGGATGGCGCGCTCCGGCTTTTCTACGCGCAATTCAGCGCGGTAGCTGAGCGCCAGTCCCTGCTGCCATATTGCAGCGCTGTCAAGCCGCTCGGGCAGGGCGGGCAGGGCCCGGGTGAGGAAGGTAAGTACCGCCTGTGCGAGCATCACCTGAACACGGCGGCTGATCTCTTCGTCGCGTCCGTACAGCAGCCCACAGGGCTGTGCGAAGCGTCCCCAAAGGTAGGAATGAAACCAATTCAGCGAGGTGCCGTGCTCCAGGTCCTGCAGGGAGACGACGGCGTACTTGCTGCGCACCTTATTGCCGTCTACCTCAATTTCCAGGTAATAGACATTGGGAGGCAGCAATCGATTGAACAGGGCGGGTAATGACTTGTGGTAGGCTTTGCGGTAGTCGTCAACCACCAGGTACAGATCGACGAGCCCATCCAGCGCATCACCACTGCGCAAGCAGGACCCATAGAACAACATTGCATCCACCGCACCGCTATACTGCTGCAAAAGCGCGTCGCGCAGAGCAAGCAGTTCTTTGCTAAAGGTCCGGGGAGTGCTTTGCGCAAGCAGATCTGTCAGTTGTTGTGTCGGGTGCATTTAGAAAGCTCGTCGCATCAATGCGGCAGCAAGCAGCGGGAAGGCGATGATCGGTACCAGGGTCGTCAGCAGGGCGTTCATGTCCAGAATCAGACCCAGATTGACCAATGACTGGCTGAACAAATGATAGGCGATCCCGGTAATGGTTGCGAGGACAATTCTCTTGCCCGCCGTGGCGCTGCGCAGGGAGCCGAAGGCAAAAGGGAATGAGCACAGCATCATGATGATAACGGTAAACGGCAGGGTAGCTTTCTGCCAAAATACCATTTCGACTCTTTCCGTTGCCTGCTCACTGGCCCGCATAAACTCGAGGTACCGATACAGTCCCGATGGCGACAGGCTGTTGATAGGCTGTTCCATAACGCTCAGTTGTCTATCCGTGAGGTAGGAGTCCTGCACCCGCTCTGCTTCATGCCGTGTTGCGACATCATTGCCCTCGTAGTTCTTCACTATCAAATTCTTATACAGCCACTGCTGCCGGTTCTTCATTTCGGCCTGGTCTGCATGCAGATAGCGCTCGAGGCGTTGTTTTTCAGGATCGAATTCAAACACGTGAATGTCTGCCAGGGTATTGCCCTCATGCTTGTTGCGGATATTGATGAAGCGATTACCCTGGTGTATCCAGGTGCCATGTTTCTCGATCAGAAGTTCGCCTCCGGACAGTGCCAGTGACTGTCGTTGTACCGCGCGTTGATACAATGGTGGAGCCACCCATTCCATGATAATTAATACAAAAAGTATAAAAACCGCGCCAGATTTCAGCGTTGTCAGCCCGATGCGTTGAATAGAGATGCCGGAGGCCCGCATCGCGGTCAGTTCATTGCTATGTGCGAGCCCGCCCAATGCCATGCTGGTCCCCAGTAGCGCGGTGAACGGGACGAGATTCAGCAGGTAGGTCGGCATCAGCAATACCTCATATAGGACGGCGTCGATCAGTCCGTAACTTCCCGTCCCGATCTCATCCAGCTGCCGCACGAGGTCTAGCAGGGTAAACAGTGGCAGCAGTACGAGGATTACCAGCAGTGCGCTGCGTGCCAGTGTCAGGCCGATGTAGCGGTCAAGAATGTTCATCGACTGCCTGACCACCTTGCCGGCCGCAACAGCAGGATTAAAATCATTAATCCAAGCACTATGTCTGGCCACCAGACACCGGGGATAGCCCCGACAGTGCCCTCTTCAACCCAGTTCCTGGCCGTGATGCTGAGGATATAAAATACGGCGAACACGAGTACGGCGGCGACGGTTTTTGCATAGCGTCCGCGGCGCGGCGGAGTGCGGCTAAGCGGTACGGCCAGAAGGCCAAGCAGCAGGGTGGTAACGGGAGTCGTCAGTCGCCACTGAAACTCGGCTATATCAGCGGGCTTTGGCGACCTGGCAAGCTGCAAAGTGCTGGCAGCCTTGCTCCGGTAACGATTTAAAGCTTTTTCGTCACCCTCTAGTAACAGCGTCAACTCGTTGAACTTCAGCGTCAGGTCCTGCCTGCCGGAGAGATCGATCTGATAGGCGGTACCATCAATAAACCTGAACACCGGAGGAGCAAAAGGGTCGGTTACCGGTTGCCAGGCCTGTCGAGCGTTGATGACCCGTACGCCTTCATCATCAAGGCGGTAAAAATAAACCTCTTCGAGTCGATTCTGCAGATGGTTGATACGTTCCACAAAGATTACCGTACCTGATTCTTCTGCGGTATAGAACTGACCCGCTTCCAGCTTGTCCAGGTTGAACTCCGCCTCCGCTTCAGCCTTGATATGATAGCTTTTCTGGTAGGCCCAGGGGCGCACGACCAGAGACAGGCTGGCCACAACCACCGCCAGTATCAGCGAAAACCACAATACACTGCGCATAACCCGCCGCTCACTGAAGCCGGTGGCGTAGAGGGCGACCATCTCGTTATCGTTGTACATTCGCCCCATGCTCATGACCACGGCAAGATAAAAGGCGGCAGGCAACAGTACCTCGATAGCAATCAGGGACCGTAACAGGGTGAGACGGGCGACAGTGCTGGCCGGCAGCAAACCGGCGGCTGCCTCCGCTGTATAGACAGCTGCGTTGTAGCTCACGAAAATCACCATCAGGATCGCGGTAACAGTAACCAGCGGCAGGGCAATTTCACGGGCCAGGTAACGGTTGATGATCAAAGGGACTACTCTTTATCTGCCAGTATCTGCTGCACCAGTTGCCAGTCGTTCTCGCTATCGACATCTACCGCAGCATCGGCAAAAGGCAGTATGACAACGCCAATTTTCATCTCAAGTAAGGCGGAGACGCGGGCGAGAGCTTCCTGCAGGGAAAGACGCCCAAGCAGATACTTGAACACCGGCCACCACCCCAGCGCGGCGAACAGACGCCAGGGTCGTTTACGTTGCGCTTCCAGCTTGCGCCAGAAAGCCGCAATTGTGCGGGATTTCGGGGTCATCAAAGCGAACAGGTTGCAAGTGCAATAGTCTCTGTCACTAAAACGCAGCCGGGTTCTGTGCACCCCGGGATAGGTCTCCAGGACGAGTTCATGAAGGGCCAGCCCGACCAGCAAGTCAAAGTCGGAAGTGCGTGCCTGCGCGCAAAAATATTCGACTATCTGGCTGTTCAACAGGGCGTGGTCGGCGGTAGTCAGTAACACCGGCTGTGAATCCGGAATCTGTTCCATAGTGGCGCTGGCGCTGTTGCACGGGCTATCCCGATTGGCGATCCAGCGGTAATCACCGGCATCGATTCCCGATTTGAGTTCCGCTGCCTGTTCGACTAATGGCCAGGGCGGGCCGGACAACAGCCGCGGCCCGATGGCCGAGCTCTCCTCGAGGGCATTCAGGACCCGCAGCACCATGGGAATACCGCCTACGGGGGTCAACGCCTTGCAAGAGACGCCGGCCGCCCGGGAAACCGGATCATCCGGACCGCGGTCGGCCGCCATGATGATGGCGGTGAATGGCATGCTGGCGGATGTGCTGTGCATATTCAAAACTCAGGCTGGCGATGGTAGATGTTGAGATATCCCTTTCATGGATCCGGTAGCGTTTGCAGGGATCGCCGCCGAATATCGGTACAATATGCAGCATGCTGCGGTCTGCGGCAACCAGGGCATCTAGCTACCTGTAATGACTTGCACTGCGACCAGGGGCCGAATCGTATTCGTCACCCTGAAAATCATTGCTACGCCCAGTATGTTGCTCTGGTATTTCCAGTGCAACCTCATCAGCGAGATACGAGCATTGTTGAAGCGTTCATGATACAAAATCTGGCGCAAATAAACACATCCCGGATGTCGTTGCTTGTGCGGACGAACCGGGTCCCGGGGGCCTCCTGGTCCGTGGCAAGCAGGATGCTGGCAGGGCTCTCGCCAATCCCCCATACGGGGATTTTGATATCGACGTTTGAGGATTGGATATGTTCTGGTAACATGCGCGTCTATCCCAGAATTTAACAGTTAACTCTCTCGGTCTGAACTACAATATTTTCTATGGAAAAGCTGCAGGTTAACGGTGGGTCTCCTCTGTCAGGGGAAGTGGGAATCGCGGGTGCTAAAAATGCAACCTTGCCGATTCTGGCGGCCACCCTGCTGGCAGATGGGCCCATGACGCTTGGGAATATACCCCATCTGTGTGATATCACCACAACCATAGCGTTGCTTGGGTCGATGGGGGCTCAAATCGCCATGGATGAAAAGATGAATATCCGGGTCGACAGCAGCACGCTCACGGATTTTAACGCTCCCTATGAACTGGTTCGGACAATGCGTGCCCCTATTCTGGTGTTGGGGCCATTGCTGGCCCGGTACGGCCAGGCAAACGTATCTCTGCCGGGTGGATGTGCCATTGGCTCCAGGCCGGTCAACCTGCATATCGAGGGTTTGCGTGCCATGGGTGCTTCCATGGAGGTGGAAAACGGCTATATACGGGCCACCGCGAAACGTCTTAAAGGTGCCCGAGTGGTGATGGACGTCGTCACCGTGACGGGTACTGAAAACCTGATGATGGCAGCGGTTCTGGCCGACGGTGAGACGTTGCTCGAAAATGCGGCGCGTGAGCCTGAAATAGTCGATCTGGCCAACTGTCTGAATCAGATGGGCGCGAAGATAAGCGGAGCAGGTACGGATTTTATCACCATCCAGGGGGTCGAGCGTCTCAGCGGCATCCATTATCAGGTACTTCCCGATCGCATCGAGACCGGTACCTATCTCGTGGCGGCTGCAATTACCCGTGGCAGTATCCTGGTCCGTGATACCCGGCCCGATCTGCTCGATGCGGTGCTGCAAAAGCTGCGCGATAGCGGTGCCGAGACCAGGGCCGGGAAAGACTGGGTCTCGCTTGACATGCATGGCAGGCGCCCAACCGCGGTGGATGTCTATACAGCTCCTTACCCGGCATTTCCGACCGATATGCAGGCCCAGTTCATGGCCCTGAATGCAGTTGCTGAAGGGGTAGGGACGATCACAGAGACGGTCTTCGAAAACCGGTTTATGCACGTTCACGAGTTACAGCGTATGGGTGCGAAGATCAGGCTGGAAGGCAATACCGCGATTTGTGAGGGTGTGCAACGCCTGACCGGTGCGCCGGTGATGGCTACCGATCTGCGGGCGTCCGCCAGTCTTGTGCTGGCAGCGCTCGCCGCCGATGGAGAGACCATGGTGGACCGTATTTACCACATCGACCGTGGATACGAAATAATCGAAGAGAAATTCGTCGGTCTGGGGGCCAGTATAAAACGGGTTCCGGGATCAGGATGGGTACCTGAATCAGTTTTGGTAGCTGAATCGGGAATGGTGCCGGAGCCTGAAGAGGTCGTTCTCAGGCAGGTAGCAGTTTGATTTTGTGTAAATTTGTAACTTGCGGTTAGTTGTCAAATACCGGAAAATCGGCCGTGGTGCGTGGGGCGGCGTTAAGACTAGCTTAAGGTGAGTATGAGATCATTCTCGAATAATCGCAGCCGGCAGGCTGATCGCGAGAAGTGCTGAATGTTACAAACGATTTTTGAAATATTTTAAGAGGTCAGCCTTGGGGTTGCAACCGACACCGACAGAGAACAATCTACCGATGCGGGCAGCAGATTTCCCGAACCTTGCGGCGGCTCTTGATTATGCAGCGCAGGGACAGACCGGAGTTAATTTCTACAACAGTCGGGGCCAACTCTATGCGGGGCTGACCTATACCGAGCTCAGGGGTCAGGCACTGCAACTGGCGCAACGGCTGCGTGGCCTGAATACGGAGCGCGGAGCGCGCCTGGTTATTATCGCGGATACCGATCCGGATTTCCTGCGTTTTTTCTTTGCCTGTCAGTATGCTGGACTGGTACCGGCACCATTGCCGATTCCCCTCAACCCCGGGGGACACAAGGCGTACGTAAGACATATACGGGCGATGGTGAAAAGTTGCCAGGCCTCGCTGGCGATGGCCCCGGCGGGCTATTCAGGACTGCTTGATGAGGCGGTCGATGGGCTGGGGTTAGCTGTTGTCGGCTCGCCCGAAGCGTTCGATGCATTGCCTGAGCAAGAAGGCGAGCTGCAACCAATGCAGACGGATGAACTGTCCTACTTGCAATATACGTCGGGCAGTACCCGTTTTCCGCGAGGTGTGATGATTACCCAGCGGGAAGTATTGAGCAATCTTTCAGGGATTATTATCGAGGGCATGGACATGCGGCGAACCGACCGCTGTGTTTCCTGGCTGCCGTTTTACCATGACCTTGGCCTGGTGGGCCTGGTGCTGGTGCCGATGGCTTCACAAGTGACCGTAGACTACCTCGGCACGCGCGAGTTTGCGATGAGCCCCAAGCAGTGGCTGACACTGATGTCGCGCAATAAAGCAACCATCTCGATTAGCCCGCCTTTTGGCTATGAATTGTGTAACCGTCGCCTGCGCGAAGGTGAGGCAGAGCAGTATGACCTGAGTGCATGGCGTGTGGCAGGAGTGGCTGCGGAGCCGATCCGCCCGCAGGTGCTGTATGATTTTGCGGAGGTGCTAGCTCAAAGCGGGTTTGATAGCAAAGCGTTTCTGGCCGGTTACGGGATGGCGGAGTGTTCCCTGGCGGTGAGTTTTGCTCCCCTGGATCAGGGCTTGTCGGTTGACCGTGTCGATGCAGGTCAGCTGGCGCTGTCTGAATGCGCACAGTTGGTAGGACAAGACGCTCCGGTAGAACGAGTCAGCGAGTTTGTGAACTGCGGTGTGCCGCTATCGACCTTTGAAGTGGAGGTGCGGGATGCAGCGGGAAAGGAGTTGCCGGAACGTCACATCGGTGTGATTTACGTGCGCGCACCCAGTGTCATGTCGGGGTATTTCAATGAACCCGAAATTACCGCCCAGACACTCTCGCCTGATGGTTGGTTAAACACGGGTGATATCGGTTACCTTACGGCTACGGGACTCTTTATCACGGGTCGTAAGAAGGATTTGATCATTATCAACGGCCGCAATATATGGCCGCAGGATCTGGAGCAGATTGCAGAACAGCAACCGGAATTTCGTCCGGGCGATGCCCTGGCATTTGCTGTCCCGGGTATCGATGGAGCGGACAGGGTAGTTATGGTTGCACAAAGCCGCGAGAAGGACGCCGAACGGCTTGCGGAATTGGGTAAACGGCTACAAGGTTTGATTCTTACCGAGATAGGTGTGGACTGTCATATTGAGCTGGTGCCGCTGCATACTCTGCCGAGAACTTCGTCGGGTAAACTATCCCGTTCCAAAGCACGCTTGAACTATATCGAGTCACAAGGATCCGATCGGAATGATAATAAGGGCGCGATTTCTGGTCTGCCGCTTAAGCGGGTGGGCTAACAACCTGTCGTCACTGCTGGTTTATTCGTGTCACGAGTCATTGCTGTAACCGGTGCTACCGGATTCATCGGCGCTATGCTGGTCGATCACCTACTGGCTGACGGCTGGAATGTTAGGGCCCTGGTACGTTCCCGTTCAGCACATCGTTTACCACAAAAGCCCGGACTCGAAGCGGTTACCGGTTCCCTCCAGGACGGCGAATCCCTGAAGCGTCTGGTACAGGGTGTTGTTGCAGTGGTGCACTGTGCCGGTGCGGTTCGTGGAGCTAGTGCTGCTGATTTCAACGCCGTCAATGTAGAGGGCCTGGAACGACTGGTGCAGGCTGTGCTTACCCTGTCGCCCCGCCCCAGATTCCTGTTACTTTCATCCCTGGCTGCGCGTGCTCCCGAGCTATCATTCTATGCCGCCAGCAAGCGCCAGGGGGAACTGGTCCTGGCCGCTATGGCTGAAGATATGGAGTGGATTGCCTTGCGCCCTCCAGCGGTTTACGGGCCGGGCGACAAGGAGATGTTGCCATTATTCCAATGTATGGGGCGCGGTTTTGCGCCGGTTCTGGGGGAGTCTCATGCGCGCGTGTCATTACTATATGTTGAAGACCTGTGCTTGGCAGTGCTAAGCTGGCTAAATGCCGACGGCTGCCGCTGCGGCGCATACGAATTGAATGATACCCAAACGGGTGGTTATAGCTGGGATGAAACCATAGCAAGGGTCTCGGCACTGCTTGCCAGACGTATTATCAAGCTACCCTTGCCGGCAGCACTGTTGCGGTCGATTGCCCACGTGAATATCGCCGTTGCACGCATTATGGGCTATGCTCCCATGTTGACGCCTGGGAAGGTGCGGGAGCTGCGACATCCGGACTGGGTGGCCGATAATAGCGCATTGACTGCGGCGATTGGCTGGCGACCGGTATTTTCTCTGGAGCAGGGCCTGCGACGGACAATGGGTTGGGGTGAGCCGGAACCGGCACCAACAGAGCGGTTATCGAGCCACCAGAGTGATACAGGACAGAGAGTGAACAAAGATGCACAGTAAAGAGGAAATCCTTGATCAGCTGTTTGAGTTGATCCGCCCTTATTCCGGGCAGGCATTAGAACTCAGCGAGCAGACCCGTATCATGGATGATGTCGGTCTCGATTCTATGCAGGTAATGGAGCTGGTGATGCAGATCGAGGATCATTTCGACGTTTCGGTCCCGCTGAATATTCTTCCTGATGTCAATACGATAGGGGAGTTTGCCAAACACCTCGAAACGTTACTGCAAGATAGCTAGTTTATGACTAACCTTCTCGAAAAGTTCCTGCCCCTTGAGGAAAAGCGTGCCGCGCTGGTTGGCAGTAATGGCGAAGATCCCTTTCATGTCATCGTAGAGCGGGTGATTTCATCTACCGAGGCGGTGCTGAATGGTCGCGAGGTCATCATGGTGGGTACCAACAATTACCTGGGACTGACCTTCGATCCCGACTGCGTGGCCGCAGCCTGCGAGGCGGCCAGGACGGAAGGCACCGGCACCACCGGTTCTCGCATGGCGAATGGCAGTTATGCTGCACATGTGGCGCTGGAGAATGAGCTGGCAAATTTCTTTAATTGCCCGGGTGCAATCGTTTTTTCAACCGGATACACCGCGAATCTCGGGGTACTTTCCACGCTGACCGGTAGCGGGGATGTGATCCTGATGGATGCTGACTGTCACGCCAGTATCTATGATGGCACCCGTCTCGGTGCGGCCCAGGTGATCCGGTTTCGTCACAATGACCCCGCAGATCTGGAGAAGCGCCTGCAACGACTGGGTGAACAGGCCGGTCGTACCCTTGTGGTGGTGGAAGGGATTTACAGCATGCTGGGAGATCGCGCGCCACTGCCGGAGATTGTGGATATCAAGCGCCGTTATGGTGCCTCACTGCTGGTGGACGAGGCTCATTCCCTGGGGGTTCTGGGGGAGCATGGCAGGGGGCTTGCCGAGTATACCGCGGTCGAAGATCAGGTGGATTTTATCACCGGGACCTTTAGCAAAAGCCTGGGCTCCATCGGCGGCTTCTGTGTCAGCCGCTGGCCGGAACTCGAGCATATGCGTTATGCCATGCGGCCTTATACATTCACCGCTTCCTCTTCGCCCTCGCTGGTAGCGTCAACCCGTCAGGCTCTGCAGGCCTTGAACCGCGGTGTCGAGCCGCGCACGAAGCTGTGGGACAATGCAACGCGCCTCTATCAGGGGCTGGCCGAGATGGAGTTTGATCTCGGTCCGGAAATCAGTCCGGTGGTCGCAGTAAAACTGCCGGAGTCAATCGAGAAATCTCCTACCCTGCTGTGGGGTGAGTTACTGTCGCGGGGCGTTTATGTCAACCTGGTTCTGCCGCCGGCCGCCCCGGGCGGCTGTTCAATGCTTCGATGCAGCCTCAGTGCGGCCCACAGTCCTGAGCAGATTGATGTCGTGCTGGAGGCCTTTGCGGCTGTCAGGGCAAAGCTACAGCTGGAGCATCAAACCTGACAGCGGCTGATGCGATCCGGCTCCAACGAGCAAACATTTTCACCGCACTGAAGTAAGTTAGCTGCCATGCATCTATTGAAGACTTTTGCACGTGCTTACCCTTTACAGAGCGCCGTCATGCTGTTTGCGCTGCTGGTTGCCGGTCTGATTGAAGGGGTCAGTCTGACCGCCCTGTTACCGCTGTTGGAGCATGTTCTGGTCAAGCCGGGCACGACAGGGGGAGATGCTCCAGGGATGGAGGCTGACTCCGGGGTCGGGGATTTTCTACTCGGTGCTATCGAAGCAACAGGACTGACACCCAGTGTTGAGGTGCTGCTGGCCATTATTTTGTTTGGAGCGATTTTCAAAGGCGGCCTGACGCTGTTGGCCAATCAAAAGGTTGGCTATATCGTTGCTCATGTTGCTACCGATCTGCGCCTGTCGATGTTGCGTGCCCTGCTGGCGTCACGCTGGGAGTATTTTTTGCATCAACCGGTGGGGCGATTAACCAATTCCATGTCGAGCGAGGCGTCTCGGGCTTCCAATGCTTTCCTGCATGGCGCTACACTGATAACTTTGGTCATAGAGTCTATCGTTTATTTCACCATCGCCACCATGGTGATGTGGGAGGCGGCGCTGTTTGCTTTACTGGTGGGATTACTGATCTATTGGTTACTGGGTGGCCTGGTTAAAAAGGCGCGTCACGCTGGCAAGCGTCAGACAAAGTTCACCCGCTCGATGATTGCACGCCTGGCAGACACCTTGTTGTCGGTCAAGCCACTTAAGTCGATGGGAAGGGAGCGCCTGGTGAATACCGTGTTAATGTCAGAAACAGAAAATATTAACCGCGCTTTGCGTCGTCAGGTGATGAGCGCCGAAGTCCTGGCGGCCGGGCAGGAGGTGTTGTTTGCGCTGGTGCTGGTGGGCGGTATATATGTCACGCTAATTCAACTGGAACTGCCTCTTGTAACCGTGTTAGTGCTGGGTTATCTGATGCAAAAAATGTTGAAGAAGGGCGGTCGGGTACAGCGCAGTTACCAGAAGATGATGTTCTGTGAATCTGCTTACTGGTCGATACAGAAGAACATCGAAAAGGCTGAGCTGGCGATCGAACATCCCGGGGGCCAGCTTACCCCGACTCTTGAAAAAGGCATCGAGTTGAAGGGCGTCAGTTTTGCCTATTATGACAAACGTGTACTGGATGAGCTTAATATCACCATCCCAGCCGGTTCATTCACCGCCATAATCGGGCCATCTGGATCGGGTAAGACGACTATCCTGGACTTGATTATCGGCTTGATACAACCGGTGGGCGGCGGTGTGCTGGTCGATGAAGTCCCTCTGCAGGATCTTGATATACAGCTTTGGCGACGCACCATCGGTTACGTGCCGCAAGAAACGGTGCTACTGCATGATTCAGTATTCAATAATGTGGCACTGGGGGATCCCGGAATCAGTGAAGCCGACGTGGAGTCGGCGCTCCAGGCTGCGGGAGCCTGGGCATTCACGCAAAAATTGACTGAAGGTATACATAGCAATGTGGGTGAAAGGGGCGGCATGCTGTCCGGTGGCCAGCGGCAGCGGATCATGATTGCGCGTGCCCTTGTCCACCGTCCACGTCTGCTGATCATGGATGAGGCGACCACCGCGCTTGACCCGCAGAGCGAAGCGGCGATTTGCGAAACGCTGCGGCAATTACGCGGCAGACAAACTATCCTCGCTATTTCGCACCAGCCCGCCTTGCTGGAAGCGGCCGACCGGGCATATCGAATGCAGGATGGGCATGTGCTGCTGGAGAAGGATCTTGCGGGCTAACCGCAGAGGCGCTGCAGATCATGGGCGGTATCAGGTTAACGACAGGCAGGGCGTTAACCTCAGCAATTAACCCGGGCAAAATGCTGAATCTGAATGACCCGCCGCGCGCTGGCGTGGTATAACTTCAAGCCTATGCAAGCCTTGCTTCAAAAAACCTCACGCATTGCTCTGCCGGGAACCGCGGTACTGCTAATACTGTCGCTTGTTAGCGGTGCTGGACTGGCGGCCGATCGCGACCAGCCGATAAACATTGAGGCAGACCGGGCCACACTGAATGAGGAAACCGGCAATAGCGTTTATGAAGGCAATGTGTTTCTGCGCCAGGGCACAATCGTGTTGCAAGGCGAAAAAATGACGGTACAGCTCAAAGATAGCAGCATCGATACCCTTGTCCTCACCGGCGACCCGGCGACCTACCGGCAGCTCAGGGATGGCAAGCAGTCTGCCCGACAGGCAGAAGCGGCACGCATCGAATTTTACGCCATGGATGACCGCGTTATCCTGCTGGAAAATGCACGCGTCTGGCAGGCAGACGATAAGGAGTTGCGCAGCGACCGTATCGTCTTCGACCTCAAAAGCAATACCGTCGATGCGGGGAGCAATAAGCCCGGTGAACGGGTACGCATTACCTTGCAACCAGGCAAGCAGGACGAATCATCCGCAACTCAACAGTGATGGTGCCGAGCGCACACAAGCCGGGTAAAGCAACAGGTCCGGCGCGCTGTCGATGGCGCCTGATTGACAGCCCATGGTGGAAGCGCAGCCGCGCGATGAATTGCGCCTTTAACCGATTACCTGCCGCATTAAGATTGTACGGCAGGTAAAATTCCCTATACTTTTAGCGACGATGCAGTGACCGCAGGGGAAGTCCTGTGAACCATTTATGAAACAAACTTTTCAACTGCGAAAAACTCACTTTACGATGGCGCCCAGGCGATAGCGGGCGATCCGTGGATATTCAGATCAGGGAAGTAACCACAAAGGCTGACATGAAAGCCTTTATCAGTTTTGCCGACGAGTTGTACCGGGATAATCCCTGTTTTGTGCCCGCTTTAAGATTTGATGAAGCTGCCACATTGAGCCGAAAAAAGAATCCCGCATTTGATCATTGTGAAGCCAGATATTGGTTGGCATACAAGAACGGTAAAGTTGTTGGAAGGATTGCCGGTATTATCAATCATGCATATATAGACAAGTGGAAAAATAAGTACGCCCGCTTTGGCTGGATTGATTTTGAAGACGATTTAAATATCAGTCGTTTGCTGTTGCAACAGGTGGAAAACTGGGCAAAAGAAAAAGGGCTGGAAGCTATACATGGACCACTCGGATTTACTGATTTAGATCATGAAGGAACATTGATAGAAGGCTTTGACCAACTCGGTACACTGGCGTCAATCTATAATTATCCCTATTACCAGGATCACTTCGAGAAACTCGGTTTTGTAAAAGAAACCGACTGGGTTGAATACAAAATTGCAGTCGACAAGGAAGTACCCGAAAGACTGATCAAACTCGCTTCGGTAGTAGAGCGTCGATTGAAATTAAGGGTTATCCGGGCAAAAAAAGCAAAGGAAATCCTGCCTTATGTCACCCCAATATTTGAATTGATTAATGACGCTTACTCCGATCTTTTCGGAGTAACACCTCTTACGCGGCGTCAGATGGATTACTATACCAAACAGTATTTCTCTTTCATTAAAGCGGAATTTGTTGCCATCATTGTTGATAGCGACGGTAAGCTGGCAGCATTTAATATTACCATGCCGTCATTATCCAGGGCGTTGCAAAAGAATAAAGGCAGGCTTTTCCCTTTCGGATTCATTCCTTTGTTAAAGGTAATGAAGAAGAATGATATGGCTGACCTTTTGATGGTAGCTATTCGAAAAGATCTTCAGGGCAAAGGTGTTAATGCCATGCTGATGAAAGAAACCTATGACACCTATGTCAAGCACGGTATTACTAGCGTAGAAACCAACCATGAGCTGGAAGACAATACCAAGGTCCAATCCTTATGGGAGCATTTCAATGCGGTACAACATAAACGTCGCAGATGTTTTATCAAGCATTTCCAGGTTTAAGAGGGGTTTATGACACTAAATTTACTCATTTCAATAACTCGTGACAGGCTGACGGTTTAACGAGTCAGATCGGCCTTGATCCAGATGCCTGCATTGGCTCTATTTTGTGTAGAGCTGTAGTTGCCAATGCTGCTTTGTGAGCGCTTGATTTCCTCCGTGGTGCCGCCGATCAGTAACCACTCACCGATGCGTCCAGTTATGGTGGTATAGGCTTGCTGGGTTGCAATATTGCCAGTGCGTGCTTTAGTCAGTGAATTCTTGAACGGGCTGACCTGCAGGGAGACGTTGTCGCCGCTAATACGTGGCAGCACATAGAAACCGGTTGTCACATTCCTGTATTCGACATCGCCGACAGTCGCTCCAGGCCTGACCCAGCCGACGCCGGAAAAATAGGGAATCTGTTCGCCGGTTTCAATATAACCTGCGCTACCTTCGGTGACCCGAAGCCGCTGTAGCGGATTGTCTTCCATACGACCGCTGGTGCCGGTAGCGTTGATGCTGCCGCTGGTGTCGAGGGTGTTGAAATTGATGCTACCGGCACTATTGTTACTGCTGTTGCCGATGCTGCCACTGGCATCACCACTTTCGATTTGAATATTGCCACTGAGGCTTAGCGCCCTGAGGTCCCTTTCGCTGCCCTGAAATACCGATATCAGCAGTATTTTTGCCGCGGCATCCAGGACTTCGATCATGGCCTCCACTTCTGCAATTGTTGACGGTGAAGATCGCAGAAACAGTTTGAAGCCCTGGCCGGTAATCATGTCACGGGACCCCAGCATCGGTTCGATAATGGGTATGATTTCCTCGGCGGGACGGTTATACAACTGGATGGTGGTTAGGGAATTCGCCTGCACCGGCGAGGTCAGCACTGCCAGGCCGATCAGCGTATATAGTAGTTTCATCAGAAATGCAGTTTCGTGAAGTCGGGTTGTGCTTCGCCGTGATCCCGGGTGGTTAATTTGCATTGATAAATGTTTTCGAGTTTAGCTGAAAAAATAAAAGCGGGGGGTATCTGGAGAAAAATAGATGACTATCTAAACTGCCCTTAAACTCGTTAGATGAAGATCAAGTTTACTCCACTGTGCTCTAGTTTAAATTTATGATAGGTATGTTCCGCTAACTGGGATAAAGTCGAGCTTCGAATCCATTGGATTGTCGGCATGTTTACCTCGACGGTGATCGCAGCGGATTATATATTTGGAATGGACAAGTTACTGCTGGGAAAGTAGCTGATGGAATATGACTTTATCGTCGCCGGAGGAGGCCTGGTTGGTTCTTCGATAGCCTATGGGCTGGCCCGGCAGAAGTACAGGGTGGCGGTACTCGACGGGGGTGATCGGTCATTTCGCGCCTCGCGCGGAAACTTCGGCCTGGTGTGGGTTCAGGGCAAGGGGTCGGATTTCGCACCCTATGCCCAATGGACAGGGCAGGCAGCCGGTCTGTGGCCCGGGTTCGTGGAAGAACTGACAGATGAAACCGGCGTCGAGATCGATTACCAGCGTTCCGGCGGCATGCATTTTTGCCTTAACGAGGCGGAGTGGGACGAGCGTGTACAGGAAATGGAAATGGTTCGTCAGCACACTAACGGTTCATTTGACTATGAAATGCTGAACCATGCGCAGCTGAAAAAACAGATCCCGCAAATTTCAAATGCGGTGATGGGTGCGAGCTATTCTCCCCAGGATGGTCACGTCAATCCTCTTTACCTGTTGCAGGCATTGCAGCAGGGTATGGATTATCACAAGGTACATTATTTCCCCGGCCAATCGATTGATCGAATCGAAGCGAAGCAGGGTGGTTTCTTCACGCATTCTACCCAGGGGACCTTATCGGCTGAAAAGATCGCAATCTGTGCCGGGCTCAACAACCGGCGCCTGGGTCAAATGCTGGGCATGGATATTCCAGTGGTCGTCGACCGTGGCCAGATCATGATTACCGAGCGCATACAGCCGTTTCTGAATTTACCGACTTTACACGTGCGTCAGACTGCAGAGGGCACGGTGCAGATCGGCTATTCGCACGAGGATGTGGGCCTCGATGACGGCACCAGTCCGTCGGTGTTGAAAAAGATAGCAGGTCGCGCCGTCTCAATGTTTCCCTTCCTGGCACGGGTCAGCCTGATTCGAGCCTGGGGTGCGTTGCGGGTCATGACGCCGGACCATAACCCGATTTACCAGCAATCTGCGAACTGTCCCGGCGCGTTTACGGTAACCTGCCATAGTGGTGTGACCCTCGCCGCCATGCACGCCGGACCGGTTGCCCGGTGGATAGGCGGCAGCCGTGAGCTTGATTTGATCAACCGGTTCAGTACGGACAGGTTTAATGTTTCGCCTGCTTGAAGACACCGCTGTCGACACCGTTACGGTGCGTATCGAGGGTCGTGAATACGATGTTCCAGCCGGTATTTCGGTCGCCGCGGCGGTATTGCTTTGCGCTGTGAGAAAGGTGCGTGATACCCCGGTAAGCGCCGCGCCGCGCCTGCCATATTGCATGATGGGTGTTTGTTTCGATTGCCTGATGTGCATTGACGGGGCTCCCAATCAGCAGGCCTGCCAGGTCGAGGTCGCGCAGAACATGACGATCGAGTATCAACAGGGTGCAGCAGAATTGCAGCAGCGGGAATGAAGAGTCATTACGAACTTCTGGTGATCGGAGCCGGGCCGGCGGGTCTTGCTGCGTCAGCAGATGCAGCGCGTCTCGGAATCGATGTCGCGCTGGTAGATGAGCAAAAAGCGCCCGGTGGACAGATTTACCGCAATGCAGGTACAGCTGGAAATGGCGCTAAAGTTTACCTCGGCAAAGACTACCTGCGCGGTAAGTATCTGGTAGATGAATTTTTGCATAGTGGCGCGAGCCACATTAACAATGCGCCGGCATGGTACCTCGATGACCGACTCGAGACCGGGATACTGGTTGACGGTGCGAGCCATTTTATCAGTGCCGATCGACTGCTGCTGGCCACCGGTGCCCAGGAAAGACCGATGCCCCTGCCCGGGTGGCAGTTGCCCGGAGTAATGACGGCAGGCGCGGGGCAGATATTACTCAAGTCTGCGGCCATGATTCCCACGGGGCGCCTCGTCCTGGCGGGCGCTGGCCCGTTACTGCTTCTGATCGCCTGGCAGTATTTACGGGCCGGGGTGGAAATCGAGGCAATCATAGATACCACGCCAGGCGCCGGCCTGCTTGAAACACTGCCCCGCCTGGTCCATGCGCTCCCCGCGCTTGACTACCTGCTCAAGGGTCTTTCTTTCATCCTCGCCATTAAGAAAGCGGGGGTACCCGTTTATAAGGCTATCGACAACCTTCGCGCCGAAGGTCGTGAGTCGATCGAGTCGGTTAGCTTCAGTGCAGTCCGTGGCAAGCGTAGAGTTGAGGTCAGTATTGAAACTGATACCTTGCTGCTGCACCAGGGCGTGATCCCCAATATACGCCTGCCGTTAGCCGCAGGGTGTCAGGTTGAATGGGATGCGCGACAGCAAGGGTGGAGAGCGGCCAAAGATATATGGGGTCAAAGTAGTGTCGACCGGGTATTGGTGGCAGGAGATTGCGCGGGAATTGTTGGTGCGCGTGCAGCCGAGTTGCAGGGCAGGCTCTGTGCGCTGGAGACTGCCTGTCAGTTGCAGAAGATTGATCTGCAACAACGTGATCGGGCTGCGCAAGGAATTAAAAGCTCGCTGCATAGGCACCTGTCGATCAGGCCTTTGCTCGATGCGTTCTATGCTCCTTCGAAGGCATATCAGCTACCGCATGACGAAACCCTGGTCTGTCGTTGTGAGGAAGTTAATGCCGGGCAAATACGCCAGGCCGCGAGGATGGGTTGCGTGGGGCCTAACCAGGTAAAGGCATTTACCCGATGTGGTATGGGTCCTTGCCAGGGATGCCTGTGCGGCAGCACGGTATCGGCGCTGGTTGCTGACGAAACGGGTGCCACGATGCAGCAGGTAGGGTATTTCAGGGTCCGTCCACCGTTTAAACCAATAACCCTGGGTGAGCTTGCGGATAACTGATCAGGGATGACGTGGCTAGCAGCGGTAAAGCGGCTGAATTCTTAAGCGCCCTTAACCAGCGGGACAAACGCGACACCGAGTATGCTGCTGCTCGCGGTCTCACCTTGCTGGTCCCTGGTGATCAGTATGAGTTCCTGGTGCATATAGGGTAAACCGATCGGTATCACCATGCGGCCACCGGGTCCGAGTTGCTCGAGCAGGGCGGGCGGAATTTCGGGTGCTGCGGCGGTGACCACGATACCGTCGAACGGCGCCTTTTCCGGCCAACCCAGATAACCGTCACTGCAACGGGCTTCAACATTATCGTAGCCCATTTCGCGAAGTCGTCGTTGCGCTGATTGGGCGAGCTGTGGGATCTTTTCGATAGTGTAAACCTGCCGCGCAAGTCGTGACAGAATCGCTGCCTGGTATCCCGTTCCGGTGCCTATTTCAAGCACTACGCTATCTTCTGTCAGATCGAGCAAGTCCGTCATCAGCGCGACGATGTAGGGCTGGGATATGGTCTGCCCATGACCGACGGGTAAGGCACCGTCCCTGAAAGCTACATGGCGCATATCGGTCGGTACGAAATCTTCTCGCGGCACCTGGTGCATTACCTTCATCACCCGTGGATTAAAATGATCCCGTCCTGTCATCCTGCGCGTGACGGCGACTCCTGATTCGATATCAGCAATCATTTGCTGGCGGTCGCGTTCAAAAGCCATGTATCTACCCGCTGTTCATGCTGCGCAAATTGATTGAATTTCGTCGGCTTCCAGGGTTTCTTTTTCCAGCAGCGCTGAGGCCAGGGCCTCCAGTTGAGCGCGATTTTGCGTCAACAGGGCAGAAACCTGATGCTCGATATCCTTGAGTAGAGCGCTGATCTCATCATCGATAATCTGTGCGGTATGCTCGCTGAAATCACGCTGCTGGGTCATTTCCCGGCCAAGAAAGATATGCTCCTCGCCGCGACGAAATGCAACCGGGCCAAGTTTTTCACTCACCCCCCAGTGTGTCACCATGTGGCGCGCCAGGCGGGTGGCCTGTTTCAGACCATCTTCGGCGCCGGAGCTGACCTCGCCGAATACCAGTTGTTCCGCAGCCCTGCCGCCGAGCATCACGCCGATGCGATCACGCAGGTAAGCTTGTCGCAGATTGTAGTGTTCTTCTTCCGGGATCTGTTCGGTAGCGCCCAGCGACCGGCCGCGCGGAATGATCGTGACCTTGTCCAGTGGATCCGCAGTCGGTAGCAAGCTGGCCATCAGTGCATGTCCCGCCTCGTGATGCGCCACCAGGGCTTTCTCTTCGTCGCCGATGATCAATTCTCGCCGGCCGCCGAGCACAATCTTGTCACGCGCGTTAAGCAAGGTTTCCATGCTCACCGTTTCGCGATTGTCACGTCCCGCTAACAGGGCAGCTTCGTTGACCGGATTTTCCAGGTCTGCCCCCGAAAAGCCGACTGTCAGAGCGGCAAGACGATCCAGATCGACATCATCGGCGAGGGGCACATCGGCCGCATGTATATCGAGAATAGCGCGGCGCGCTTTTTTATCCGGCAAATCGAGCGTAATCTTGCGGTCGAAACGCCCTGGACGAAGTAGCGCGGCATCGAGTACATCGGGTCGATTGGTCGCGGCCAGCACCACCACCGCTTCGTGTGGGTCAAAACCATCCATTTCACCCAGTATCTGGTTCAATGTCTGCTCGCGCTCATCGTGTCCACCACCGAGGCCGGTGCCGCGGGCTCTGCCCACCGAGTCGATTTCATCGATAAAGATAATGGATGGTGATTCCTTGCGGGCACTTGCAAACATGTCGCGCACCCGCGAGGCACCCACACCGACAAACATCTCGATAAATTCCGAGCCGCTAATACTGAAAAAAGGCACATTGGCTTCACCGGCCACGGCTTTGGCCAGCAGGGTTTTGCCGGTACCCGGAGGCCCCATTAGCAGGATTCCCCTGGGAATTTTGACGCCCAGTTTACGGTAGTGCTGGGGATCTTTCAGATAACCGACAATTTCAGAAAGGTCCCGCTTGGCATTTTCCAGTCCGGCGACATTATCGAAGTTCAGATCCTGATCCTGCTGTCGAAAACGCTTGGCCCGGGATTTTCCAAAATCGAAGAGTCCTGCGCCGCCAATTCCGCCCAGACTTTTCTGCATCCTGCGGGTACCGTACCAGAACATCCCGATGATCAGGATCCATGGTATGACCCCGATTAATGCCTTCGTCAACCAGTGAGCGTCGCCTGACAGCGCATGAATCTCAACCTCGTGCTGCTCCAGCAGGGAGATTAACTCCGGATCCTGTACCGGCGGCAAGGTGGTCTTGAAATGAGATGGTGACCTGCTATCACCATCCGTGGAAGACATGCGCGATTGTCGAAACTCGCCGCTAACCTGATCACCCCGAAACTTCACCCAGGCAACCTGGTCTTCAGCGACGCTGGATTTAAATTCGCTATAGGACAGAATTTGCTGATTTACATCGGCCTGGTTCAGGAAATACCAGCTGAAAACTAGCAGGACGATAAACCAGGCAAAATAGCGCCACCAGGGCAACTGTTGCTGTTGCCAGTTTGGCCGTTGTTCAGGTTTTTCGTCGGGTATTCTGCTTGCCATCTCAGTTTTAAATTCGATTTAACAGTATCGATTACCTCTTGTACTCTCTTCAGTGCAGGGAAATCAAGTTGCAATAATCATTCTGGATATGCTGCTTTAGGCCTGTGGTGCGCACCGGCGCTGTTGCGACTGGATTATTGATAATCACAACCGTTTGTTTATAGTGCCTCCATAGTTAGAACCGATGGTATATGCGTAATGAACCTGCGTGATTTGAAATACATCATTGCCGTTGCGGAAACGAATCACTTCGGCAAAGCGGCGCAGCGCTGTTTCGTCAGCCAGCCAACCTTGAGCGGGCAAATCAGAAAGCTGGAGCAGGAGCTCGGTGTCGCGATCTTCGAGCGTACCAACCGCAGCGTCAAGGTCACCCCGATTGGCGAAGAAATCCTGGTATACGCCCGTGAAATCATGGAACAGGCCGAGGCGATGGTGCAACTGGCGCAGGCCCAGCAGGATCCGATGGCCGGACCTCTGCGTGTCGGGGCTATCCCGACACTCAGCCCTTACCTGATGCCATTAATACTGGTGCCACTCAGACAGAACCACCCGCAGATGAAGCTGGTGTTGTCGGAAGAAACCACCGACACGCTGCTAAACCGTCTGCACAACCATGAAATCGATGTCGCGCTACTGGCCACCGCTACCGAAGAGGACGAGTTTGAAACTATCGCGTTATTCGATGAGCCATTCTGGATAGCCCATTCGAGTAACCACCCTTTTTATCTTCAAGACAGCATCACGCAAGCAGATCTCGACAGTACCGAGCTTCTCCTGCTCTCCGAAGGGCATTGTCTGGCACAGCAGGTCATGGATCTATGCCATCGCAAGGAACGTGATACCAGCAGTGACATGGCTGACCTGCGCGCGTCGAGCCTGGAAACCCTGCTGCAGCTGGTCGGGGCCGGTTTCGGCTCTACCCTGGTACCCGCGCTTGCGATGGGCGGTTCGTGGACAAGCGGTAGCGGCGTTGTCGCGCGTGAACTGGTATTCGAAGATGCGCATCGACGCGTCTCCATGGTTTTCAGAAAAAGCTTCCCGCGCAAACAGGCGTTGCAGGCATTTGCCGAAATAATCTGGCAAAACCTGCCCAATACCGTACGGTCGCTGTGCGAGCAAGATCGCGCTAAATAATAATGTAGCGCATAAGCCTTGCTATTTGGCACCCTGCCTTATCCGCGCAACGCACGATAGGTAAACTATCAACCTGATTATTCCCGGTTCGGATATGCTAGGCTAGAGTGCCTTCAGGCATCGAATTTTGAATCAATGAGTTACGAAATTTTCCCCGAGAAAGAGCTGAGGCAGAGGCTGGAATCTGTCAGGCGGCTGATGAAAGAACGCGACCTGGCTGCTCTAGTCGTTTCAGTTCCGGAGAATATCTACTACCTGACCGGTCTCGATCACTGGGGCTTCTTCGCCTGTCATGTGCTGGTTATTCCGCTTGAGGGGAGGATGGCCCTGGCCTGTCGCGCGATGGAACGCATTACGGTTGAAAACCAGGTCAGTAATGCTGATTTTCATGGGCACGGCGATACCGAGGAATTGTCAGACTATGTACTGGATATACTCGCCGATCGAGGGTTATCGGCCGCCCGCCTCGGTATCGAAAAACGCAGCCTGTTTATGACGCCCCGTATCTACGAAATGATTGTCGGGGGCGCTGCAAAGGCTCACTGGCTGGACGGGTCGGGGATTATCGACGAATTGCGCCTGGTGAAGTCTCCACTGGAGCAGGACTATACCCGAAAAGCCGCGGCTACCGCCGATGCCGGAACCCTCGCTGCGATCGATGCGATCCGCGACGGCGCGAGCGATTACGAGATCGCCGCGGAATGCAATTGGGCGATGATCCTGGCCGGCAGCGAGTACCCGGGTTTCGGCCCGTTTATCCGTCCTACTACCCGCCTGGGTGAGGAACATACCACCTGGCGTGGCGATTTCTTTCATGATGGTGACGCGGTGTTTCTTGAAATCGGTGGCGCATATCGTAAATACCAGGCCCCGATGGGGCGGCTGGTTTACGTTGGCAGGGCACCCGCGGGGGCCGAACGTTCGGCAGAACTCGCAATCAGGGGTATACAGGCTATTTGCGACACGCTAAAGCCCGGTGCGACGGCCGGGGAGGTCTACCAGGCATGGAAGGATGTTGCCGACAGTGCCGGGCTGACAGATTATCATCGACACCATTGCGGCTACATGGTCAGCATTGGCTTTCCACCGAGCTGGACCGGTGGCAGCATGGTGACCAGCCTGCAGCCCGGTAGTGACAGGCGGCTGCAGGCAGGCATGACCTTTCACGCCCATTCCTGGTTTACCAACACCGACGTGGTCGACTATTTCATTTCCAACACCGTCATGCTGACCGAATCAGGGGCGGAAAACCTGACTCATCGAACACCCCAGACCCTGATTATCCGCTAGCAGACTGGGAACACCGATCACTGTGATTACCAGGTTAACCAGGCGTTGTTTAAATGCTTCTTTTGATGCGCATCACTTTTTTATAGTCGTAACTTTGATCCCAATCGGGTAGTATTGTTTGCAGATTGACCCGAGCGCAATGTATAAAAACATGACAGATATCGATAATAGTCATGAATAATAATCGGTTTATTTAAATAAAGACTAAGCGTATATTCGTCAGACCGAAATGAATGAATCATGTATTTGGGCATTCACATCTAATAAAACCGAGGAGGGATTTTCAATGAGCGATAAAAAAGAATTTAAAGAATTACTAACCCGGGACGCGAAAAGCGGCAAGCTGGGCCGACGTGATTTCATGCGTTTCGCCGTCGCGGCGGGTATGACCATACCTCTCGCATCCGGGCTCTGGAGCAGCGAAGTGGCAGCGGCCACGCCGAAGAAAGGCGGCAAGTTCCGCGTTGGCGTACATGATGTGAATACGTCTGACACCTTTGACCCGGGCACCTACCAGAGTGTCGGCATGATCCAGCTGGCACACACTCACCGCAGTTATCTGACCGAAATAACGCCGGAAAACGGGCTCGGGCCGGACATGGCCGACTCCTGGAGCGCGTCACCCGACGCGAAAGTCTGGACTTTCGAACTCAACAAGAACGCGACCTTCCATAACGGCAAGAAATTCACCGCCGCGGACGCGATCGCCTCGCTGAATCACCACCGCGGTGAGAAATCCACTTCGGCGGCCAAGGCCCTGTTGTCTTCCGTCAGCGATATCAAGGCCAAAGGCGACCATACAATCGAGATCGAGCTGAACCAGGGCTCGGCCGATTTGCCCTGGTTCATGACCGATTACCACCTCGTCATGCTGCCAGCTAAGGCAGACGGCACGCTCGACTGGGAAAGCCAGACCGGCGCGGGCCCCTACGAGATTGTCAACCACAAGCCCGGCATCAGCACCACGCTCAAGCGACATGAAGGCCGGCACCGCGAAGGCGCTTACTTCGATGAAGTCGAGATGGTCGGCCTAAATGATCCGAACGCACGCCAGACCGCGCTGATAACCGGCGATGTCGATGCGATCACCTCGGTCGACCTGAAAACCGCGGCCTTGCTCGGTCGCAATCCGGGCGTCGTGGTCGAAAACGTGCCCAGCGGCTCGGCGATTACGTTGCCAATGTTTTGCGATGTCGCACCCTTCGATAACGTCGACGTCAGGCTGGCGCTCAAGTACGCGTGCGACCGGCAGGACCTGGTCGACAAGATCATGTTCGGCACCGCAACCGTGGGTAACGACTACCACGTTTCCGCCGGCATGCCTTACGCCCCGACCGATATTCCGCAACGACCCTACGATCCCGACAAGGCCAAGTTTCATCTGAAGAAGGCCGGCATGAGTAATCTCGAAGTCAACCTGTCCGCTGCCGATAGCATACTGCCTGGCGCGGTTGATATATGCGTACTTTACAGTGAGCATGCCAAGAAAGCCGGCATCAAGATAAACGCGATCCGCGAAGCGAACGACGGTTACTGGTCGGATGTCTGGCTTAAAAAGCCCTGGTGTTTCGTCAAATGGGGCGCACGCCCGACGCCAGACCAGATGTTCACACTGGCTTACAAGGACGACGCAGCGTGGAACGAGTCGCACTGGCAGAACAAGCGTTTCAACGAATTGCTGCTGATGGCCAAGGCGGAGCTCGATGAAACACGCCGCGCCGAGCAGTATCGCGAAATGTGCCAGATCGCCAGCGACGACGGCGGTACGGTAATTCCGTTCTTCGCCAACTTCGTTTATGCACGCAGCAAGAAGGTCATGCACGGCGATAACCTGGCAGCGAGCTGGGAGCTCGATGGTGGGCGCGGCTATCATCGCTGGTGGTTTGCCTAGGGCGCGAGCTGGTTTGCTGTAATTTGCTGTAAGTAGTACAGGTTGATCGGGTAGCCCAAACTCAGGGCTATCCGGCTAGCCTGAATAATTAATCGAGGAGCGGTAAATAATAAACCGCCGGAGGGGGGAGCCTGCTATGGGCGATATATTATCGATAATCGCGAAAAGACTGGGGCTGGGGCTAATCACGCTACTGGTCATTTCGATCATTATTTTCTTTGCGGTAGAACTTTTACCCGGTGACATTGCGCAGGCCGTACTCGGGCAGGGTGCTACCGAAGACAACCTCGCCGCGTTACGTGCGGAGCTTGGCCTGGACCGGGCCGCCCCGGTACGTTATTTCGAGTGGCTGGGCAATGCGGTAACCGGAGATTTCGGCAACTCGCTGGTCTCCAAAACCTCTGTTGCGGAAGCCATCGGTACCAGGTTTGCCAACACCCTGTTCCTAGCCACCTATGCGGCCGTCATCGCGGTCCCGGTTGCGATCTTCCTCGGCGTGCTGGTGGCGCTGTTCAGAAACTCTGTATTTGACCGGGTTGCCAACATGGTTACCCTGACTTCGATTTCTTCACCTGAATTTTTTCTTGGTTACATCCTGATCCTGTTCCTTGCAGTCAAGACTGGAATGTTTCCGGCCATTGCCAAGACCGATGACGGTATGACCCTTCTCGACAAGCTCGATCGCACCTTCTTGCCCGCACTTACGATGGTGCTGGTGGTAGTGGCGCACATGATGCGCATGACGCGCGCCTCGATCATCAACCTGCTGGCCTCGCCCTATGTCGAAATGGCCCGTCTCAAAGGCGTGCCGGCATGGAAGGTTATCGTTAAACATACGCTACCGAACGCCTGGGCGCCGGTTATCAACGTGGTCGCGCTGAACCTGGCTTACCTGATAACCGGGGTGGTGCTGGTCGAAGTGGTGTTCGTCTATCCCGGCATCGGGCAATTACTGGTCGACGCGGTCACCAAACGCGATTTTCCGGTGGTGCAGGCCTGTTGTCTGATCTTCGCGGCAACGTTCGTCCTGTTAAACCTGGCTGCGGACGTGGGGTCGATCCTGACCAACCCGCGTTTACGTCATCCGAAGTGAGGGCTGAATCATGAACTATTTTATTATCGGTTTTTATGCCCTGGTCATCGGTGCTTCTTCGCTGGCTGCCTATTATCAAAAGCGCACCGCGTTCCTGTTGTTGTTTTCGCTGACCCTGGTTTCATTCATCATGGGAATCGTTGGTGGCGAAGCGATGCTGTGGGCGGTAACCATAGGGGCCGGATTGATCGCTTTTTCTGCAGGCGTTTCATATTCATTCCGCGAATTTCTGATCATTATTCTGCCCGCCGACGCTGCCAAGGAAATGCGCACCGCGCCACTGACAGCCGGGTTCGGGTTATTCGTGATCTTTACCTACGCGATTGCCGGCATATTTGCGCCGATTATCGCGCCCTACGGCGAGGCCGAAGTCATCTCGTCCGCGTTTGCCCCGGCCGATGAGAACATGCTGCTCGGAGCCGACCAGCTCGGTAGAGACATGTTCAGCCGTATCATCTACGGCGCGCGTAATACCGTTGGCCTGGCGCTACTGGCGACTATCCTGGCATTCGTCATGGGCGCCACCGCGGGATTGTATGCGGCCACCAAGGGCGGCAAACTCGACCAGCTGCTGGGACGGGTCGTCGATGTAATCATGTCGATTCCATCGCTGATCTTCTCGCTGCTACTGCTGAGTATTTTCGGTACCAATACGACTACGCTGATCATCGTCATCGCCATTATTTACGCGCCGCGGGTGTTCCGCCTGGCTCGATCGGTCGGCGGTAATGTCGTGGTTATGGATTATATCGAAGCCGCCAAGCTCAGGGGAGAAGGCACCTGGTACCTGATTCGCAAGGAGATACTGCCGAATTCGACCGCACCGCTGATCGCGGAATTCGGCCTCGAATTCTGCTTCGTATTCCTGCTCGTAGCCGGCCTGTCTTTCCTTGGCCTCGGCATCCAGCCGCCGACTGCGGACTGGGGGTCGATGGTGCGCGAAAATGCAACTCTGATTTCGTTTGGAGAGATTACCCCGCTGATACCCGCGGGTGCGATCGCGCTGCTTACCGTAGCGGTTAACTTTGTTGTGGACTGGATGCTGTATCGTTCGTCCGGTCTGAAGGAGTAACTGAAATGACTCAAGATAAAAGTGTATTGCTCAACATAAAGAATCTGCGTATCGAGGGATACTCGGATGAGAACTGGATCGAAATTGTGCACGGCATTGACCTGACGCTGCACCGTGGTGAAGTCATGGGCCTGATCGGCGAATCCGGTGCGGGCAAGTCCACGATCGGGCTGGCGGCGATGGGTTTTACCTGTGACGGTTGTCGGATTTCAGAAGGCTCTTCGATAGAATTCGACGGCATGGAGTTGACAACAACGCCCCCAGCGGACCTGCAGTCGCTGCGCGGCGCGCGCATTGCCTACGTCGCGCAATCGGCCGCGGCATCGTTCAACCCGGCGCACAAATTGATCGATCAACATACAGAGGCGCCGCTGCAGCACCGCATACAGAAGCGGCTGGAAAGTCAGGAAGATGCGATGGAGCTCTACGAGCGTCTGCGCCTGCCAAATCCCAGGGAAATCGGTTTTCGTTATCCACACCAGGTATCTGGTGGACAATTACAACGCGCGATGACGGCGATGGCGATGGCCTGCCGGCCCGACCTGATTATTTTTGATGAGCCGACTACCGCGCTCGATGTCACCACGCAGATCGAGGTATTGTCGGCTATTCGAGATATCGTCGACCAATTCAATACCGCGGCGCTTTACATTACTCATGACCTCGCAGTCGTGGCGCAGATGGCCGATGTAATCAAGGTTTTACTCAAAGGTGACGAGGTTGAGGAGGCCGATACCCGGACTATGCTGGAGGATCCCAAGGATGATTACACCAAGTCTCTTTGGGCGGTACGCGATTTCAAGAAAGAACAGGTGTCGCGGCCAACCGACGCCGTGCCGCTGATTTCAGTAAAGGATGTGGATGCCTCTTACGGCGATACACCGGTGCTCCACGATGTGTCATTTGATATCTATTCCGGGATGACGGTTGCGGTGGTAGGCGAGTCGGGATCCGGCAAATCGACCACGGCAAGATGTATCACCGGACTACTACCGGCGACCAAGGGGGAAATTTTATTCCAGGGTACGCCGTTGCCCCCGGATTATCGTGATCGCACCAAGGATCAGCTACGCCAGGCGCAAATGATTTATCAAATGGCGGACACCGCGCTTAACCCGAAGGTAAGAATCAGCGAAATTATCGGCCGGCCGGCACAGTTTTACAGCGGTCTGCATGGCCCCGAGCTGAAGAATCGCGTCGATGAGTTGCTCGATTTAATCGAACTGGATCCCTCGCAGTACTACAATCGTTACCCGCCGGAACTTTCCGGCGGTCAGAAGCAACGTATCGGTATAGCGCGCTCGCTCGCGGCGGAGCCGACCTTTATTATCTGTGACGAGGTCACCAGTGCGCTGGACCAACTGGTGGCGGAAGGCATCCTGCGCCTGCTCGACAAATTGCAAAAAGAGCTGAACCTCGCCTATATGTTCATTACCCATGACCTGGCAACGGTGCGCTCGATCGCCGATGAAGTCGTGGTCATGCAGTATGGTAAGGTTGTCGAACAGGGACCCAAGGACGTGATGTTTACACCACCTCATCATGAGTACACCGACCTGTTGTTATCTTCGGTTCCGGAAATGGACCCGGACTGGCTGACCACCCTGCTGGAAGAGCGCGGCGTCGACGATATGGGTGCAGTGGAAAAGAATAAATAAGGGCAACCACGTTTCTCCTCATTTGCTCACCGCAAGGTGAGCATTTTTTTTTTTGCCACGGGGAGTTCTCGCGCCGTATCTTTCCTGATTGCTCTTCTTGAGCCCTGCCCCAGGGGTCACTGGCTGGATGGCACTCCCTGCCAGAAATGCAGGGTGCAAATGAATTTATTTATAGCGGGGAACACTTCCCGACTTCAAGATAGGGAGGGTCGCTTTTTTCATCGGATTTCGGAAAAGGGCTGCTTGTGCCTGGAGTGGGCCGATAATCAGGTAAAACGTTGTAGTAGCCCCAATGATGGACCCACAGGTATCTCCCGTTGACCTTATTGAAATGGAATTTACCACCCTTGGTATAGCAATCCAGGAACCCGTTTTCGTCAAACTCCTCGTAACATGCAGCCATCAATGTGCTGCGGCCGAATTTTTTTACTTCATATTTATAATCGCAATCAGCACCGCATGTCTCGGGGTCAACTGGTGATACCAGATAATTGTTACTGTCGAGGGTAACGATACCTCGACCCCACTTCTTCGCTTTGTCGTTGTAGTAAATCGCGGTAGCCTGATCGGCTAGGCATAGATAAGAGTCCGCAATAACAGTTCCCGAAAATGTCAGAATGAGGATGGCGAGGTAGTTAACCATTCCCTGATTGTCGAATTTCTGCATAAATTTCGCCACGCTTAATCTCGCTATCCGCGGACTCTTTGATCCCCGTCGAGCTCCAGTTACGTTGCCCGGTAATGGCACAGACTGCAATGTTACCATCGATTCGAATTGATGCGCCGATTTTACGGTTACCGGCCGGGGCATACCGACACCGTTAATTATTGCGCAACTGGATAGATTTAGAATCAGTTTGAATGTTGCGCAAGCGAGGACACGCGGCTTCCTCGCGGCTGAGTAACCCGGCAGGTCTGCGATGCCTCAGTGCTGATTAAATTTCAATCTGAAACTCGTGCCCTGTCCTCTTTTGCTGGAAACCTCGATATCCCAGTGAAAGCGATCGCAGGGGCTTTTTACGATTGTCAGGCCGATACCAAAACCCGATTCGTTGTCATCTGCTGCGCGATGAAAAGGCTCGAAAATACGCTCGATGCTGGACTGAGGAATACCCGGGCTACTGTCGACGATAGTCAGCTGACGATCCTCGATATCGATATGGACTTCACCTTGTTCGGTATAGAGAATCGCGTTCCGAATCAGGTTGCCGATTAATACGGCGACCACGGTTTCAGATGCCCACAACTTGAGCTGGCTCTGCTCGTCCAGATGGATCTCCACATCCTTGCCTGCTTGAGAATTTCGCTGCGTTCGATCTGATCCCGTACAACCTGGTTCACATCGACCTCGTGCTGTGCCATCGATTCGGTGTCTTCCCTGGCTAACATCAAAAAGACCTCGGTCAGACCCTCCATATCGTAGACAGCGCGTTTTATCTTCAGCAACGACGTCCGCGACTTTTGCGAAAGCCTGTTTTCGATCAGCATCATGTCGGCAGCAATATTGATCACCGTGAGGGGTGTCCTGAATTCGTGGCTGGCGTTACGGGTAAAGTTTCTCTCGCGAGTGATAAAGGCGTTCAGGCGCTCACCGAGGCGCGAAAGAGCGCCGGCCAGGATCTGGATTTCGTCGTTGCCGTGAAAGCCCGGATCCTCGAGTGTCAGTGAAAGGTCCTTTTCGCCGAGATCGATTTCATTGATGTGGTTGGCGAGTCGTGTGAGCGGTGAAATTGCACGTCGACTGTATCGGTAGGCCAGCCACAGGGTTAGATAGAGAATGGTAAGTACCACCAGCAATGGGAACAGGCCGTAGTAAAGAACCAGTGCATCAACCTGGCCACGGTAGTAGACCAGGTATAGCGCTTCCTGTTGTTGACTGGAGATATGCAATACCAGTCGATTGCTGAGATCCGAGAATTCGTAGAAACCCGGTTCGCTGGGTAATTCGTCCTGAATTATCGGGGGCAGCAGGTTCGGGTCGAAATAGCCGGTAAGATTCTTGGTGTCTGGCAGGTTGAATTCATCGTCACCGAAGTAGTACTTCCAGAAGTAATCGGCTTCTTCGAGAATTGCATTCTTGACCAGTCTCTCCTCGATCATCAGTTTCGCGAGGAAGACGCCGAGTACCGCCGCAAGCGTGATCAAGCCGACCTGCAGCCAGAACGCACGGGTAAATTTACCCATTAATCCGCTTCGTTTAGGCATCGCTGTCGTTTGCAATCAGCTGGTAGCCTGAACTCTGGACTGTTCTCAGCAGGCTGGTTTTGAATGGCTTGTCGACGGTTTTGCGCAGGTTGTACATGTGGCTGCGCAGGGTGTCGCTGTCCGGCAGGATATCGCCCCAGACCTTACGCTCGAGTTCCTGGCGCGATACGACCGCGGGTGAAGCCTTCACCAGCGTGGTCAATATCTTGAAACCGGTCGGTGTCAGGTTGAGTAGCTCGCCCTGCCGCTGTGCCGACATGGTACAGGTGTCGATAACTAGATCGCCGACCGTCAGCAGGTCCCGGGTTAGCTCTCCCCGGTTGCGGCGAATTTGTGCGACGATCCTGGCCTCGAGCTCGGCGATCGCAAACGGCTTGACCAGGTAATCGTCAGCGCCGGTAGACAAACCGGTCACCTTGTCATCCAGCGTGTCACGAGCGGTCAGCATGATGATCGGTGTACTGTTTCTGGCTTCCTGGCGCAGTTTTTCGCAAATACTGAGTCCGTCGAGTCCCGGCAGCATCAGGTCAAGAACGATTGCATCGTAACGGTTGGTAACCGCCAGATGCAGGCCCGTTAAACCGTCGGCGGCGTAATCGACAGCGAAGCCTCTGCTCTCGAAGTAGCTGGCCAGCATCTCGGAGATGTCGGCATGGTCCTCGACTAGCAGCAGGCTATCGCGTTGTTTGGCGGGCATGCTGGAAACAGGTTTGGTGGATGATTGGCACGCAACTATACCGAAAGATGATTCCAAGGCTACGCCCCGTTCGTCCGATTGGATCATATATGAAAGGCCGCGAACGCCATGCGTTCGCGGCCTGGTAACGTTAGTAAATGCAGAGACCAGCTTTAATTCGTCAGCAGGACTGCGCCGAACGGGGTGGGTCCCGGTGCTTCATCCTGGCGCGCAATAACAGTTGCAACAAGACCCGGACCCAGTGTTAAACCATCGACATTGATTGCTGCTGCACCTCCAGCGATAACGCGGATATCATAATCTCCAGGCGCTAGCGTTACGTAGGGGGTGAGGTCGCCAAAGGGAAATTCATCAAGCAGAGGATCGCCGGCCAGGCCGGCAATAACGTCTGCAGCGCTGAAGTCCCCTGCCACGGTGACATATACGTCGACGTCTCCCGCTGCAGGCGCAGCGTGCAAAATCTTGACACTGGCCTGGGTAACAACGGCGCGGTTTTCATCGATCATCGGCAGTAATCCAAATGCAGTACCGTTACCGGGTCCGTCTAATCCATCGGCTACGTTACCTAGCGCGATAACCGAGTAGTCGACACCACTGGCCAGGGGCAATTGCGCATTGTACACGCTGTCGCCGACTGTACTCGTGGGCGATGCAGGGGCCACGACATCGAAAGCATAGTTTCCAGCAGACACATTTGCGTAATCGCTGTAGCCCGGGTCCGCCACTGCCGCAAGTGTCTCGCTCGGGAAAGTCTCGGTGTATTCGAGGTTGGAAATCAACTTGGCTCCATTGGCGAACACGTCTACTGGCCCCGCGTCAGGGGAGAGGTGTGTCACTCGAGCGCCGATTAAGGTAGCCTCGTCGAGGAGGATCAGACTGGCAGTATCAGTCGCCGCGAGCAGTTTGATGGGTGATGTTGCCAGTTCGGTGTCGGTAACGCTGCTGATTGCGGCGACTAAAAGCTTTTCTCCGGCAAACCCACTTAGATCAACGGTACCCGAATCGTAGACCGCGTTGGCGTCTGGATCGAGTTCGCCCTGCAGTGCAACTCGGATCTGGTATAAGCCAGCCGGGAGTGCGCCCGCGTCCACGACTTCTGTATAGTCGAAGGTGAAGGTTGGGTTGCTGCCGTTTAGCAGGGCACCGGGCGCTGTTACATAGACATCGACGGCGCCGGCATTGGTCGACGCGTGGACCACCGCGATTGCGACTTCTGTAGCGGAAGGAGCTGCGGCCGATTCCTCAACCACCAAAGCATCAATAGTAGCCGTGTCATTTATGGCGAGAACGTTGTAGCGTTGATTGTTCTCGAACTCCAGTGCGGGAACATTAATTACATCGGCATTACCGCCGGGTATGATGGCTTCGACAGCGACACTATTGGTTCCGCTACGCACCTCGACATAGCCCGAACTGGCAGCATAATCGAGATCGGAAATTACTTGCCTGTTATCGACGCGTACGTTGACCGGTGGTGCATCTTTACTGGTATGGATCACACGCAGGTCAGAATCGTTGTTGCTATCGCTGTCTCCGCACGCGGCCAGCAGCAGCGACATACTGAGAATGCCAGCCGCCAGGGCTGGTCTGAGGGTATTGCCCGAAGTTTTCATGTTAGCCTCCACGGCTCTGAGTTAGTTCGGGGCGGGATGATGGGTTAAACATTGTGAAGATTTTGTGAAGAAGAAATGAAAGTGTTGTGAAAATTCGCTTTTCTTCGCCTGCTTGGCGAGTCGCGGTCCGCGTTGCTGTTGCGTGGGTGGCGCCTGGCAAGCAGGCAGTGCTAGCGAAAACTTCACGGCGCTTTGACCAGGCAGTAGCAAAGATCCTGGTCAATCGACGTGCCAGCCTGGAGTCCTTATTGATCCAGAAGCAGAGTGCCGGCGTATAATCCGCCATGTCTGCTGAATCAGTTCCCAACTCCTTAGAAGAGTGCCCACGGCGCATCGTCATTATCGGCGGAAGCGGGGGCATCGGCCAGGCGATGGTGGAAGAATTGCTGCAGAGGTTTCCGGCTGCTGAAATTGCGGCCACGTATTTCCGCACCCCGGGTCAAACCGCGGACGATCGCCTCCAGTGGCATCAGCTCGACGTCCGAGAGCCGCTGCAGATCGAAGCCCTGGCAGCTGACTTCGAACGGGTGGACTGGATTATCAATTGTGCCGGTTTCCTGCACGGCGACCTGGGTGGCCCGGAAAAAAACATTCGCTCGCTGCAACCCAATTTCCTGCTCGAAAATATAAAAATCAATACTCTGCCCACCCTGTTGCTGGCGCGTTACTTCGCATCCGCCCTCAAGCTCAGCCCGGCTCCTGTGCTGGCGACCGTTTCAGCCCGCGTCGGCAGTATCGAAGACAATCGGCTCGGCGGCTGGTACAGTTACCGCATATCCTAGGCGGCGCTCAATATGGCGCTGAAAACGCTAAGTATCGAATGGAAACACAGCCATCCGCGTGGCTGCGTCGCCGCATTGCACCCCGGCACCAACGATACCGCGCTTTCGCAACCCTTCCAGGCGAACGTGGCGCCTGAAAACCTGTTCAGGCCGTCTTATACGGCGTCGATGTTCGTCAAACTGATGTCACAATTCGACCCCGAGCAAAGTGGCAAATTCTGGGCCTGGGACGGGGAAATCATTGCCTGGTAATCAACCGAAGGATAAATCATGAAATCTTACACACTATTACTCTCAATTCCCCTGTTACTGCTTGCGAACAGCGCTTTCGCTGCCTGTAATTCACTACTCGACTTCGAGGCGCAGAAACTTCGCTCCAGCGAGCGGGTAAATTTCTGCAGCGACTACAAGGACAAGGTGCTGCTGGTGGTTAACACCGCCAGCCACTGCGGATTCACACCCCAGTTCAAGGGTCTCGAATCTCTCTACGACAAGTATCGCGACCAGGGACTCGAAATTGTTGGTTTTCCGTCCAACGACTTTTTCCAGGAGGCTAGTGACGAGAGTAAGACGGCTGAAGTTTGTTACATCAACTACGGTGTTACCTTCACCATGGTTTCACCAAGCGCGGTGCGTGGCAGCGACGCTAATCCGCTGTTCAGGCAGTTGGCCGAACAAACCTGGAGCAAGCCGAGCTGGAACTTTAACAAATACCTCATCGGTCGCGACGGCAAGACGGTCAAGCACTATGGCTCTATGGTTAAGCCGACTGGCAGTGCACTCGAGCAGGATATCGTGCAATCCCTGCAGATGTAGATCGGCATGATTTCTGTTCAAACCATTTACAGGATGCTGGGTTACGCCGGGCTGATCCCGTTCGTCATCCCTGCATACCTGGTGGTTACAGGATCTGCCCATACAAACCTGTCGGTCACGATCGCGGGAGCCTACGCTTTTGGCATCATCTGCTTTCTCACCGGCAGCTGGTGGGGTATGGGTTTGACCTCCGCCCACCGAGCGCCCCTGTTACTGAGTAATCTCTACTTCCTGGTCGCTTTTTTCATCTTTCTGTTTGCGCTGCCATGGTGGCCATTGGCGTCGGCGGTGTTATTGATTGGCATCTTCGTTGCCGAGCTCAACAGGCTCCTGTTTCCCGAGTTTCCCGGTCTCTACCGCAAGATGCGAACGACACTTACCCTGGTCGCGAGCATATCGATGCTGGCGGTGCACCTGTTCCGCTAGGCCAGGCGGCAGGTAGCAGTGATCCGGAACAGGACAGTGTGCGTAAGGATTATTAATACAACTCAAAACGGCTTTTACTATGAAACCAGCGTCAAGTATTCGCAACTGGAGCAGACCGGCCCGGGTCAGCGAGGCCAGAATCAATATCAGCAACCTACGTTTGCGTACCTTCATCGGTTTCAATCCGGAAGAGAAGGCCAAGCAACAGGACGTGATTGTCAACGCGGAAATCCGCTACCGTGCTGACGCTGCTTTTGTCAGTGATGACGAGGCCGATGCCCTGAACTACAAGGTCATTACCAAGCGCATGATCGATCACATCGAGCAGGGCCGATTCCATCTGCTTGAGAAACTCACCTCCGACCTGGTGGCGATTGCGTCAGAATCAGAACTGGTCAGTTTTGCCGAGGTCAGGGTGGACAAACCGCACGCGCTTCGTTTTGCTGATTCCGTATCGGTTACCCTGAGTGCGTCGCGTGACTAGGCAGACTGCCGTGAAAGAAGTGGTATCCCCGATTGTGATTACCGGCGGCGCCCAGAGGCTCGGGCTCGCGGCCGCGCTGGCGCTTCATCGGCAGAACTATCCAGTCGTTATAACCTATCGGAAACAACGTCCGTCATTGAGAGAGCTCGAGGCGCAGGGAATCGAAACCATTCGCACTGATTTCAGCGACGAGCAGGGCGTGACAGTCCTTTCCGAAGAACTTTGCTCAAGGTACCCGTCGCTCAGGGCTGTTATTCACAACGCATCCGACTGGATGGCCGAAGGAGGTGACGAGCCGGATAGCAGGGTCATGCAGAATATGCTCAATGTGCACGTGGTCGCGCCTTACCTGCTGAACCAGCAATGCGGCGATCTGTTACGACGCCATGGTGAGCTTCACGGGCAAGCCGACATTATCCATATGAGCGATTACGTGGCTGGCAGTGGAAGCAAAAAACATATCGCCTACGCGGCCAGCAAAGCCGCACTGCACAATCTTACCCTGTCTTTCGCCAGCAAGTTCGCACCGCTGGTGAAGGTTAACAGCATTGCCCCTGCATTGTTGATGTTCAACCACGACGACGACGCTGCCTATCGTGAAAAGGCGCTCAGGAAATCCCTGCTCGGCATCGCTCCCGGAGAAGAGGAGGGGGTTAATGCCATTCGCTACATTCTTGAAAGCCGTTTCCTGACCGGTAAAACCATCGCGCTCGACGGCGGCCGTCATCTTGCCCAGGCCAGTTAATTTACCTTAATCAAAGACAATTCTTGCAACCCATAAAGGAAGACTCATGACTACAAACCTAGCACGCTCGGCTACACCTATTCCATCTCCGTTTTCAAACGAGGCCGACCAGGTACGCTACGCACTGATCGAGCGCGGTCTGGAAACACCATTGCTGCCCCACCAGTATGAGCGCGATGAAAAATACCAGCGCATCAAGAACTCGTTCACCGACATTGCCAGGACGCTCGGGCTCGACCTGAGCGACGACAGTCTTTGTGAAACTCCACATCGTATTGCGAAAATGTACGTCGACGAAATATTTTCCGGACTCGATTACTTTAATTTTCCGAAGATCACCGTTATCGACAAGCAAGATGGGTGTCGAAGAAATGGTCAAAGTCAGCGATATCAGCCTGACCAGTACCTGCGAACATCATTTCGTAACTATCGACGGCACCGCCAAGGTGGCATATATACCGAAGGATAAGATTATTGGTCTGTCCAAGATTAACCGTATCGTGCGTTTCTTCGCGCAACGTCCGCAGGTGCAGGAACGACTCACCCAGCAGGTGCTGGTAGCGCTGCAAACCCTGCTGCAAACCGAGGATGTCGCAATCACCATTGACGCCAAGCATTATTGCGTCAAGGCGCGCGGTGTTATGGACGCCAACTCGCGCACGCAAACCACGGCGCTCGGTGGCATTTTCAAGGCTCGCCATAAAACGCGCGCGGAGTTTCTTGCCTGAGCGATGGTAAAAGCGCAAACCATTGACCCTCGGGAAGTCGATTACTACACGCGACTGTCGCAGCAGTGGTGGGACAGGCAGGGCAAATTCTGGCCGCTGCATCTTCTCAACGAGTTACGCGTGCAGTACCTCAGGGAAGAGATCTGCAGTCATTTCGGGCGATCCGCTGAAAACGACAAGCCGCTGGCCGGGCTGAATATTCTGGATATCGGTTGTGGCGGGGGAATACTGTCCGAGTCGATGGCAGCCCTCGGAGCTAATGTTCATGGGGTCGATGTCGTCGAAAAAAGCATAAACGTGGCGCGGCAGCATAGCCGGCAGGAAGGTCTGGCGATCGAGTACGAGTTGAGCAGTGCCGAAGAACTGGTCGAGCGCGGACGCAAATACGATATCGTGCTGAACATGGAGGTTGTCGAGCATGTGCTTGACCTGCCCCTGTTTCTATCGGCATGCGCGAAACTGGTCGCGGAGGGTGGCATTATGTTTGTCGCAACGATCAATCGCAACCCCCTGTCCTGGCTGTTCGCGATAGTCGGCGCTGAATACATTCTTCGCTGGCTACCCATTGGCACTCATTGCTGGCGTAAATTCGTGCAGCCCGGGGAACTGCAGGCCCTGTTCGAGCGAAATGGTCTGGCGGTTGGTTCAGCGGTCGGAGTGAGCGTCAATCCGCTGACCCGGCGCTTCAGGCTGGGCCGGAGACTCGCGGTTAACTACATGTTATCGGCAGTCCACCGCTAGGTAGTAGCGGGGCAGGCGTTCTTTGCGTCTATTTTCACAAGGGGGTCTTTGTCGTGTGCAGCTGGAGCTGGTTACGTTTACGCTAGTGCCTTGTACCTGGTCAGGGCGCGCTCCCGGGTAAGCTTTAAATCGAGTATCGGCATTGGATAGTCTACCCCCAGGGTAATTCCCGCCGTCTGCAACATCTCCGTGCTCGCTTCCCAGGGCCTATGTAGAAACTTGGCGGGGAGACCGCTTAGTTCCGGACAGTAGCGTAGCAGGTAGTCGCCCCTGGGATCAAATTTCTCGCTCTGCAGCACCGGGTTGAAAATTCTGAAATAGGGGGCGGCATCGGCGCCGGATCCGGCGCACCATTGCCAACTGGCGCTATTGCTGGCGAGGTCGGCATCCACCAGGCAATCCCAGAACCATGCCTCGCCCTGGCGCCAGTGCAGCAACATGTTTTTGATCAGAAATGAAGCGACAATCATCCTGACCCGGTTATGCATGTAGCCGGTTTGCCAGAGCTCGCGCAACCCGGCATCGACGATCGGAAAGCCGGTACGGCCGCGTTGCCAGGACTGTAGGCTGGAATCGTCTTGCAGCCATTGAAAGCCATCGAATTTGCGATTGAAGTTCTGTTCGGGTAGCTGCGGGAAGTGGTATAGCAGGTGATAAGAAAATTCACGCCAGGCGATTTCACGCAGAAAATGCGCAGGCCCGTCGCTGCGACTGGACATCTTGACATGTTCGATTCGATGCCAGGCCTGGTGTGGCGATATTTCGCCAAAATGCAAATGAGGGGAGAGCTTTGACGTGGCGTCCAGCGCGGGAAAATCGCGGCCGCTTTTATAGGTATCGAGGCAGTCGTCGCAAAAGTTGTCCATGCGGACCAGTGCCGCGGTTTCTCCTATCTGCCAGTGACTGAGAAGGGATTCATGCCAGGACGATTTCGTTGGCAGCAGGTCGAGTTCTTCTAGTGTCTTGCTGCCGTCAATTGTTCCATTGTGCCAGTGTATTGCGCCGGGGGGTGTCAGTGGTTGGCGCGGCGCTTGCTGTGACAGGCAGCCTTTCTGATAGTAGGGTGTGAACACCCGGTACGGTGTGCCGTCTTTCTTGCTAACGGTCCACGGCTCCCACAGCAGGGCTGCGTTGAAGCTGCGATGCTCCGTATTACTGGCGCGCAGGTCGAGCTTGATTTGTGCATCGCGCTTGATGCGCCAGGGTTCATAGCATCGGTTCCAGAAAACCGAATGCACGGGAAGACCCGTTACCAGCGCTTCGATAATCTCGCGAGCATTTCCGCGGAAAAGAACCAGTCTGTCGCCCAGCGCTTTATTCAATGCGGCCAGCGAGTGGTGTAACCAGACACGGCTGGCGGCACCCATGCTCCAGTCTTCCGCATTGACGTCATCGAGTATGTAGATCGGCAATACCTCTCCGCACTCGGCCGCGGCACTCAGGGCCGGGTTATCGGTGATGCGCAGGTCCTGGCGGAACCAGGCGATAGATAGATTCGTTACGCTCACGGGTTCAGAATATAGAGTTGCTGCTAGAGTGAATTGAGCAGCATCAACTCGTCAGGGTGCGGTTGCATATAATACGAGCGGTCGATGTATGGGTCAGGGTTCCTGCGAAAATGATGTCGCAGCAAAGTAATCGGAACGATCAGGGGTAAAAAACCGCGACGATAGTTTTCGATACTATCTGTCAGTTCCTGCTTGTCGGTCCTATCAAGGTCCTGCTTCAGGTAGCCGCGTATATGCTCAAGTACATTGACATGGTTGGATCGCCTGGCATAAATCTTCAGAATGGTCATCAGTTCAGCCAGGTAGCGTGGTGCATAGTCTTCAATGGGCTGCCGGTGTGCGACGGAGAGTTCTCGACCCAGCTTGCGACCGAGGTCCTGGTTATGGCTGTAAAGGATTAACTTGTGACGTGCGTGAAAATCGGTCAGTGAGGACCACTGCAGGCCTTCTTCGACCATGCGTTGCCAGCGCCGGTATATAAATACCCGCTTGATAAAACTTTCGCGTAACACCGGGTCGCCGAGGCGACCTTCCTCTTCGATCGGCAGGGTTGGGAAGTTGCGCATCAAGGTCTCGGTGTACAAACCCACACCGTTACGCTGGGGCTGGTCATTATGATAAACCCTGACGCGCTCCATGCCGCAACTGGGCGAATCCTTCTTGACGATGTAGCCGAAGATCTGGCGCTGCCAGTCCTGCTGTTGCTCGGCAATCTCAACCAGGGGTCGCGTGTAGTTCAAGTGCGCATTCTTGTTGCCGACTGCTTCGGTGTGGCCGTCGATGGAAACCAGTCGGATAGTTTCACGCGGCACGCCGAGACCGATCGCCATCTCTGGGCAAAAGGGGCGGAAGCTGAAGTAATTACCGAGGGTGTCGAGAATGTAGCGGTTTTGCTTATGACCGCCGTCGAAGCGTACCTTCTCCCCGATCAGGCAGCTACTGATGCCAAGCAGGATCTTTTGCTGCGCATCAGCGACCGGCACGATTGGGGGAGGTCAGGTCAGGTTTCGGTTCAGGCATAGCTGCGACGGATGAACGGATTCATTAGTCGGCTGATAAAACCGGTGAATTGAATCGGGCCCTCGGTAACGGCAAGGCAAATACATTCACGATCACGGGTCGCGACCGGGGTATGCTTGTCCCGCGCACCCTTGACCATGAAATCTCCCTGGCCATAGAGACCGGATTCATCCGAAAAACTGCCCTCGAGGATAACGGTGTACTCGTCACCCAGGTGTGTGTGGGTCGTGGCGGAACCGCCGGGCCTGATTTTCAACAATTCGACTTTTGCACCGTTGCTGTCACGGCACAGTTCGACGCTGTGGATATCGGTAGAGACACGTTTCCAGGGCAGGTCGTTGTATCCGCTTTCGATAAACTGGTGCAGGCAGCGTGGGATTGATGAGTCCTGCTCGCCCGCCTTCGACTCTGCCGGGATCTGCTCGTCGGTTAGTGAATCAAGCCGATCGAGCAGCTGGTTTTTGAGATCTGCGGAAGCCGGCGCAGGTTTCAATTGCTGCATCATCTGGCTGCCGACACGATTCAGGCGTTGTAACTTCTGGCTACAACTCTGGCAATGTTCCAGGTGGGCGGAGATGCACAGGGCCTGACTCAGCGGCAGGCTGCCGGCGGAATAGGCGGTTAGTAATTCGTCGTAGGGGTGGTTGACTGATTTATTCATGATTACCTCGTTACCAGTACTTCGAGTTTCTTCAATGCCAGGCGGACACGGGATTTGACCGTGCCGAGTGGCAACTTCAGTTCGTCACTGGCTTGCTGATGACTTTTCCCCTCCAGGTAGACCTTGGTTAAAATTTCTGATTGTTCGCGCGGAAGCTGTTTGAGCCCCGCCCTGATGTTTTCTTCGACACGGCTCTGCTGAGCGAGCTGAAAGGGCCCGGGTCCTTCATCTTCCATGTCGTTGAAGATGTCGGTCGGATCGATCTCGGTAGCGTAACGGCTATTGCGGCGCAGATAATCGATGCGGCAGTTTCGCGCCAGGGTAAAAATCCATGTGTTCAGGTTGGCCAGCCTGGGATTGTAACTGGCGGCCTTGAGCCAGACACGGGTCATGACCTCCTGCACGAGTTCGTCGGCGACCAGGTCGGCGGCAGGCTCGCGGGCGAGACTGTAGGCCCGTATGAGGGGTGCATAATGGTCGAACAGTCGGGCGAAAGCCGCTTTATCCCGATTTTCGGCCACGTCGGTGATGCATAGGCTCATCTCTGCCAATTTTTCACCGGAGTCCTGTCGTTTTGTCATGCCGGACATTATATACGCTCATAAAGGTTCTGTAGGGCTTATTACGGGTCAGGCAGGACTCTGGATCACTATGATTTCAGTTTTTTGTCTGGACATGCTGCGCTGTGTTAAAACAACCCCCGCCAGGACGCGCAGCAGGTTCTATGTGGTTGTGTGAAAACCTGACTTTGGTTATAACGGGAGCGGAATTCCGAATCGGATGCCCGGGCAGTTGATCCATTGAAGTTTGCCGTTATGCCACTAACTAGAGGCCTGGGAAGATTCCCCGGATTTATACATGACTACAACTCCTAAATCGCCGCAACCGAATGCACGCGTGGCGGTGCGTAACTGGGTGGAAAATCCACTCATCCAGAATTGCATCATGGTTCTGATCGTGGTCAATGCCATCGTTCTGGGCCTAGAAACCGTGCCCTCGGTGATGCAGGACTACGGCGTATTCCTGTTGGCAATCGATTCAGTGATTCTGGGAGTGTTCGTGGTTGAAATCCTGTTGCGGCTGTATGCCCATCGACTCGATTTTTTCCGTGATCCCTGGAGCCTGTTTGATTTCACCGTGGTCGGGATCGCGCTGATACCGGCTAGCGGACCATTAGCGGTACTGCGCGCACTGCGGATTTTGCGCGCACTGCGTCTGCTTACCCTGGTACCTTCGATGCGGCGGGTGGTTGGAGCGCTAATGGCATCGATTCCGGGCCTGGGTTCGATCGGGCTGGTTCTGCTGCTGATCTATTATGTTTTCGCGGTGATTGCAACCAAGCTGTTTGGCGCTAATTTTCCGCAATGGTTCGGCAGCATAGGCGAATCATTGTACTCGCTGTTCCAGATCATGACCCTAGAAAGCTGGTCGATGGGCATCGTGAGGCCGGTCATGGAGGTTCACCCCAACGCATGGATTTTCTTTGTCATATTTATCCTTATCGCAACCTTTACCATGCTAAACCTGTTCATTGCGATAATAGTCAACGCGATGCATAGTTTCACCGAGGAAGAAAATCGTGAAACGCAGGCTGCACTGAACAACGCCCGCGATCACATCGAGGCCGATTTGCACCAGGAGATGGCAAATCTGCGCGACGAAATCGCAGAGTTAAAGCAGTTGTTGAAACCTGCAGCGGATCCAGGGCAAGACACGCGCGCTGATTGATCAGCAACAGCTGCTCGCGGGAACGGGGCGGGGGTCGGGTCGTGAAACTGGCTAACCCGGGATAACGCTCAACCTGGTATCCACCATTCGTGGCCACGCTCGGTAGATACGTATTCGGGCCAGCGAAAACTGACGGGTGCTGCATAGTCACACAACGGAGCCTGCCAATGACTGCCGTCTATGCCTCCCCCGGTACGTTCCACGAACTCCTGTTTAGCAGTCGCCAGCAGCTCCCTGTCTACTAGTAGATCGATAACGGTGCAGCCAATCGTTTTGGCGGCACAGTCGATCATTGGTTCGATGGTTTCGCGAATGCCGCCGAGCGCGTTCATGGCCCAGTCCGGATACTTGTAACCGTGCTCGGGTGAAGCCAGCGTGGGTCGCGCGATATATAGCCTGACCGTGGGTGCATGCCAGCAGTATTCGGTGTAATCATCCGAGGTAAAATGCTCCTGCCAGGCCGGCAGTTGCCTGCGCAATTCGGTTTCCGCTGTCTGCGGCTCAATAAGCTGTTCAGTCTCGGCGAGGAACGGGTTATCCATCGCTTCGAGTCCGAGATTGGTTTGTATTTCGCGCGCCTTTTCGCGCGCCCCGCCGTGGTTGAATTTCGGTGCGCCGACCCGTTTCAGATTGTCGTAGGTTGCCTGGGCAAGCGCATGATTTGCGAGTCCATGACGCGATTTGCTAACCCAGTTGCGTCGCCAGCGACAATGACTGACGGCCGCCGCCGCTGCGGCGTTACTATCCAGTATGCCGGTTATCCGTTCCGCCATGTCGATGGTCGGTACCCGCATGATGTACTGGATCTGGGCGATTTGCGCCGGCAGGTTATCCGCGGTGGCCTGACCCGCGGTAAGAATACACTCGTTCATCGACCAGCCACAACCCGCCGACACCATGTGTTCTTTCAGCGCCTTCGAGATCAGATACATTTGTACCAGCGCATCGTTGGCGCCCGGCGCACGCGCCGCCGAGTGTGCGGCGGCGATTGGGCTATCGCCCGCACCGGTTTGACCGGCCCAGGTTTGCGCTGAGTCACATTCGAAACTATAGATCATCGCGTAGGCGACACCACAGTGGGTATCCCAGCGGGTGGTGTTGCACAACGGCAGCATGTAAAACGGATGGAAGCTGATTGCCGCGTCAAGGTCGTCGTAATAACCCTTAGCCGCATGAACAGGTTTGGAGCCCCGAACTTTTTCGGCTGGCTCACCGAAGTATTTCAGTCTTCCCTTGATGTCGTGCTTTTCCATCATCGCCCTGGCGGCGAGAAAACCGCCCAGCGAACTGATTCCCAGTGCGGAATGCGGATCGGTATGCCCACCTGCGTGCACATTCAATCCGTCACGAGGTCTTTGTATCGTATCGGCGGCCTGGCAATTGCCAGGTACGGCATCATACTCCGCATAACCTGCAATCGTCGGGCCCTCGCCGTTACTCCATTGCGCACAGAATGCGGTGGGCATGCCAGCGCTGCCAGACTCGACCGTAAAGCCCTCAGCGCGCAATCGTTCGACATACTAGGCGCTCGATTTATACTCGCGCCGGGCTGTTTCACCATAATTGAAAATCAACTGGTTCCAGTCAGACAGGTCGTCGATCCTGTCGTCGACCCAGCGGATCAATTCATCCTTCTGAATGCCGAACGTCATCTCGCTGACTCTGACTGATCGGCGTCCCACGCGCTCGCGGCGACGCGGCGAAAGTTTTCCCCGAGAAAGCCACGAAGATCTGCCTCGGTGAAGCCGGAATGTTCCATGGCATCGACTAGCTGTGGCAAATGCTGTGGTCCCGCATGTTTGATATCCCTTGTCTCGTACTGTTGCCCGGCGGGCCAGTAATTAGGTCGACTGCGCAGAATCTCGCCGATATCGAGATCAACCCCGGGCGAGTAATCCAGTCCCAGGCCAATGTGTGCCGTGCCAACCAGGTCGCTGATATAGCGTAGATGCCCCAGCAGCGTGTCGATAGCGATGTCGTTGTCACCGAGAAAAATGCCCATGCCGTTTAAGCCGATTACCCCGCCGGTTGCGGCACAGGCTTTGATCTGGTCGTCGTTTATATTGCGCTGATGATTCCACATCGCTGTCGGGTTGGAATGCGAAAATACGACCGGCTTGCTCGACTCGCTGATGATATCCATGGTCGTGGTGTAGGCGGCATGCGAACAATCTACGATCATGCCGACGCGGTTTATTTCCCGCACTACCTGTCGGCCGAATCTGGTCAATCCGGTATCGCTATCGTGGCAGCCACCGGCGGCGGTGTTACCCAGGTTGTAAGCGAACAGCATTTACCGCACACCGAGCCTGTGGTAAAGGCTGACCATGTTGATGTCGTTGTTGAGCGCATTCATGCCCTCGATATCGAAACTCAGGGCAAACTTGTTTTGCTCGCGCGCACGATCGATGTCCTGCACCTTGTCGACCAGAACGAAGCGGTCGCTATGCGCGATTACCCAGCGACGATAAGCGGCCAGCGTGGCGAGGGTTTGATGCCATTCCATGACGTCGAAGCCGACATTGATGCTCAGATAGTCGGCCCCGGCATCGGGCCATTCCTGTAGCAGTTCGAGGTTGACCGAGGGATTTGGAAAAACGCCGGCGTGCGCATCCCAGACCAGCGCATCGAGGTAAAGCTTTGTTGAGTTATTGGCGGCTGGCATGTCAGTACCTAAAGATGAATTTTACCGTCCAGCACGCGAGTCGCCACGCCGCCTACCTGCAGTCGGAGAATCTGCCGGTCTGACATCGTGACCACTGATTGAATCGAACTCGGGCGACCGAGTTCGATGCCCTGTTCGGCATTTAGCGTAATAATATCGGATTCCGCCGTTAGCAGTCCATGGCGCACCAGGTAGCTGCTCAGCGCGGCGTTGGTAGTGCCGGCGGCGGCGGATTCGCTGACACCGACCGCGGGACAAAAATCGCGCACGTGAATGCAGTGATCCGGATTTTCTGTTTCGCTGCAGAAAACCGCGATGGTTTCAATGCCATTAGCGTGGCAAAACTCGACTATGCCGTTGAAATCAGGTTGTATGGCACGCATTGTGTCGAGTCCAGCGAGCGGCACTACCAGGTGGATGAAATCACCGCGCGCGGTTTCTATGGGTAATTCGGATGCCAGTGCATCGGCATTCAGGCCAAGCACCTTTAGCAGGTTCCCGGTATGCGGTGGTGGCGCCTCGAAAGCGGGTGGGTTGATATCCAGCATAACCTGGCAACGACCGTCGGCGCGCAAATTCAAGGTAACCGTTGCGCTCAGTTTCGGTAAACGCAAAGTGATTTCGCGCGGCGTCTTTTTATCCAGGTCGATAAACCCCAGTTCCGGCATATGGGTTAACAGGCACAGTGCGCCATGCCCGCACATCGGCAGTTCCATGACGGTAGACATGAATTGTGCCGCGATCCAGTCGTCACCGTAAGCATCGACGAAGGCGGTCGCCGGCATACCCGTCTCACGCGCGATGCGTTGCCGCGTGGCGCTATCGATCGCCGCGGCATCGGTTATTACTGCCGCCTGGCTGCCACCGAAAGCACTGGCGGTAAAGGCGTCATAGAGTGCGAACGGAAACGAATTCATGGCTTGCGTTGCTGTCGGGTTGCCTGTCTTCGGTAAAGCTGCCACCAGTATCGATTGCTATGCGAGCGTTGGGTTTAGGTGACACGATTGCTCCAGAAACTGATAATGGCGTGATTACTACGACGTAATCTAAGCAAATTTAGTGCTTTTGCGGAAGCGTTTTCTATGTTTGAGATCGATCTTGATGTCCGGGCCTGCCGTCCCGTCGAAACAAAAAACACGCTGTTCGCACTATGAGCAACTAAACTCAGGGTTTACCTCGTTAATTTGTAAGGCATAATAAAACGATGAGGAATGCAAAAATCCTGAGATTGAACAAAGCAGGAACTCCGATTGACTGGATCTCCCGCGAAGAAGCCGCGACGCTGGTGGTAAAAGAGCAGGTCGTCTGGGCGCTTGGTGAAAACGCATTCGTAATCCGTGGTGGCGTCAACCGGCTCGGTAAACAATCGGTCTTATCCCTGCCCAGCATCCTGGCAAGCGATGGGAGTGTCAAGCTTAGCGATTTCGTGCCACCGCTGGTAAACAGTTACCTGTTCCGCCGTGATCAGTTTTTATGTATGTATTGCGGTGGTGAATTCACCACGGACAATCTGTCGCGAGACCATATTTTACCGGTATCGCGCAGCGGCACGGACAGCTGGACCAATGTCGTTACCGCTTGCAAACGCTGCAATCACCGCAAGGCAAACCGGACCCCGGAAGAAGCCGGGATGCAGCTGCTCGCGGTGCCATTCGTGCCGAACCGCTATGAATTTTTCTATCTCGCGAACAAGAATATTCTTAGCGATCAAATGGAATTCCTGAAAACCCAGTTTTCCAGGCACGGAACCTGGTCTTAGACGTAAATCGGGAAGCGTGCGCAGAGTTGAGACACCTTCTCCCGGTCCTGCTGCAGTAAAACTGTTGCATCATCCTCACAGTGCTCGACGGTGCGTGCGATAATCTCGCCGAGTAGTTTGAAATCGCCCTGCTGCAATCCGCGCGTCGTTGCCGCGGCAACGCCGAGGCGCAAGCCAACCCACTGAGAAGGTTTTGCCGAGTCGAAAGGAACCGGGTTCTTGTTTGAGGTGAGATTTATAAGCGCCAGGCGATCCTGCACCTGTTGGCCAGTTAAGCCGCGCGCGGCAAAATCGAGCAACAGCATGTGCGTGTCGGTTCCGCCGCTGACCAGTTTGACGCCATGTTCGGCCAACGTCCGGCCCAGCGTGCAGGCATTGTCGACCACCTTTTTGCCATAGTTTTTGAATTCATCGCTCAACGCCTCGCCCAGGCACACGGCCTTGGCGGCGATGATCTGGCTGTGCAGGCTGCCCTGCACCCCGGGGAATATGGCGGACTGCAATTGTTTCGCCCATCGAGAGTCACGTGACAAAATCAGCCCGCCGCGCGGACCGCGCATGGTCTTGGTGGTGGTACAGGTCACGATATCGGCATGGGGCAGCGGAGAAGGGTGTACCCCGGCGGCGGCCAGGCCGGCAAAGTGTGCCATATCGACAAGATAAAGGGCATCGACCGAATCCGCGATCTCGCGCATGCGTCTAAAATCGATGCAACGCGGGTAAGCCGAACCACCGGCAATCAGCAGCGCAGGACGAATTTCCTGTGCCATGCGCGCAACCTTATCGTAGTCAATCAACCCCGTTTCCCTGTCGACGCCGTAATGATGTGCGTCAAACCAGCGCCCCGACTGGTTAGGGTTGGCGCCGTGGCTGAGGTGTCCACCGGCGGCGAGATCAAGGCTCAGGATTTCGTCGCCTGGTTTGACGGTAGCGAAAAACACCGCCTGGTTGGCCTGGGTACCGGAATGCGGTTGGGCATTGACATATTCGCAGCCAAACAATTCTCTGGCACGATCTATCACTGCCTGTTCGACCACATCGACGAACTCGCCACCCCCATGGAAGCGATTACCCGGATAACCTTCCAGGGTTTTATTGGTCATCGGGTGGCCAAGAGCATCGAGCACGGCGCGGCTAACGATGTTCTCCGAAGCAATTAACTCGATCCGGGTTTGCTGGCGGTGCAGTTCACCGGCTAGCGCCTCGGCAATGAGGGGATCAGAGTCGGTAACAGGGCGGTTAAAGAATGCGGGCATCGTAACGCTTCCGATCGGTTGGACACACGAATCTATCAACTGTCAGCGTCACGTGCAATGGACGTTTCGATAAGACCGCAAGGGAGCCCAATTTTTTTACGGCTAAAGCATGAAGTTCTTCTATACTCCCAAATATGATCTTAGAAGCTGCAATGGCAGGCTACCGGCAGTACGCAACAACCGAGAATTTTTAAATGGAAGATATTTTCCAGGATATTTCGAAGTACTACGCTGCTAACATTGTCGAAAATGTTCTCACTATTGGTAAGATTGTTTACCTGGATACTGGTTACAGCTTTATCCGTGATGATGTTAAGGGCCCGTTCAATCTGGTTGATCCGGATGCAGATGTTACCCGCATGGTGCATGTCATAGGCGAGGTTCATCCACGATCCGCTGTGGAGAGGATTATCCCCGTCGAAGTCAATTCCTGCCTATACCTGAATGAGAATGAATACACCGGCGAAATCGAAGTTCGCTCGATTCATAAGGGCATGGGTACCTCGATTTACTCCAAGCAGGAATGTCCGTTGATCTTATGGAATCCGAAGTATGCGGATCATCGCTATTTCGATGTGATAGATATTCAGAACGTGTTTTCAGAGCAGGGGTTGAAAAACAGTTTTACCGCTATCTTCACCGAGAGCCTGTGCGAATACGAGTTATTCCCGCCGTTGGTCCATATCAAGAAGTAACGCCAGGCTCCGGGTTTACCCGCTGACGCCCGGGCGGTTTCATGGCAGTAAAATATTGAATTCCGATCGAATTTTCGCATCGACGTTGGCTTCGATGTAATTCGGCTGGTGTCGCGCCAGGATATCCTGTACCTCACGGTTGGCTCTTTGCGCGGCATCTTTCGCGCCTGCTTCGGCCCAGGTGGTTGGTTCCAGGCGGTCGCCGAGCCGGGGGTAAAAATAATCGCGTTCCATCGCTTCCATGGTCTGGGTTTCGCCGATGAAATGGCCTTCCCCGGTAATCACGTTTTTCATCGTTTCGAAGGCCAGAGTATCTTCGCTTACCTCGACACCGCGTATCATGCGGTACACGTGAGAAAGCATTTCGTTGTCGAGTAGAAAAGCTTCAAATGATGCGCCCAGCAGGCTGGCCATCATGCCCGACGACTCGTAAACCATATTCGCTCCAGACAATCCGCATGCGAGCGAGGATAAGGCTTTTTCCATTCCCATTTGTGCGTCTACGGCCTTCGCGTCGGACATGCTCGAGGCAACCCCGGAAGGTACGCCGATATGATTCGCCAGTTGTGCAGCCGCCGCGTTAAGAATCGAAATCTCACCGCCTCCACCGCAAAATGCACCGCTGCGCAGATCGATGACGAAGGGCCAGTTGGAAAATATCATCGGGAATCCCGGGGCGAACAGGTTGACCATCACCAGCGCCGCCAGTGTTTCGGCAAACGAAGCCGCAAGCATACCGTCTATGGTTGCCGGCGATGTCGCTCCAGACATCGCCGCGACGATCGCATTGATCGGCATGCCACGGTTGATGCAGGCCATGGCGACTTCAAACGCATCTTCGCCGTAACGCATCGGAGAAATTATCGGGCTGATGTGGGCCTTGCAGAATGGCTTTTCGGCGAACTTGCCGCTACCCCCGGCCACCTGGTCGAACATATCGACAATTGGATTGACATGTTCACCGATGGTGAAATTGGTGCCCACCGGTTTTTGTGTGCCACGCATCAGGCAGTAGGCGGTATTGACGTCGAGTTTGAAAATATCGGGTACATCGGTGGCAACGCAGCAGCGGGTAAACCAGGATATGTTGGGCAAGGTATCGGCCAGTCGGGTGAAATCGAATAGATCCTGCAGCGTCGACGGGCGGTAAATATGCGAGTCCAGATCGAGGGTTTGTACAGCGGCGCCTCCGGTACCAAAGTAGACGCGATCGCCGCCCACCTCGAAACTGTACTTTTCGTCGCGCCCGTGAAGAACGAAGGACTTGCAGGCGCGATCAATAATGTCTTCGACCATATCCTGCGGAAAGCACAGGCGCCCGAGGTCGTTAATGCTAGCGCCGCATTTGAGCGCCTGTTCGACCAGGGCTGGTGGTGAATCACCCATGCCGAGCTCGGCCAGCATACGCATCGAGGTTGCGTAAATCTGTTCCAGCTGGGTTCTGGTCAACGGTCGATACTGGCCCCCTGTCGGGCCCGCGGGGGCCGGATTGATCGCAGGTGGCTTGCTGCGTTTCGCCAGCATCGCGGCGCGGCTACCACCTCGGCGTCGCTTTGGCCGGGGGGAATCGCTCATGCCCGCACGCGCCGGTTTTCAGGGTCGTAGAGAGCCGGTTCAACCACAACCGCAGCGTAGCTGTAGCCAAGTATCCCCAGTTGCAGCTCGGTGCCGATTCTTGCCATGTCTGGATCGACATAGGCGTAGGCAATGTTTTTCTGCACGCGGTGACCATAGCCCGCCGAGGTAACCGAGCCCACCTGTTGCTGACCCGCGAATACCGGGTCGCCGCCGTCTGCGCGGGCAATGTCGCAATCGACCGTCATCGACACCAGCAGTTTTCGCGGCCCCCGTTCAAGCTGCTCGAGCAGGGCCTGTTTGCCGATGAAATCGGGTTTATCGAGCTTGACGAAGCGATCCAGGCGGGCTTCAAAGGGATTGTGTTCGTAAATCAAATCCGTCTTCCAGTGCAGGTAACCCTTTTCCAGTCGCATCGATTCGGTTGCGTAAAGGCCGAAATATCCGGTTTCGAAGGCTTCTCCGGCCTGCGTCAGAATTTTCCAGACCAGATAAAGCTGCTCGTTGGGCACGTGTAGTTCATAGGCCAGTTCGCCGGAAAAACTCACGTTCATCACGGTGACCTCGGCATGGGCGACAAACATTTGTCGGCAATGCAGCCAGGGCAAACCGTCTGCTGACCAGTCACCGCGCGGAGACACGGACTCCAGCAGTGCTCGCGACCTGGGACCGGCAACCACCAGTATGGTATGGCTGTCGGCCATTTCTGTGAGCGTCACCGAGTCCGGTTTAAATCGATTCAGCCAGTCACGATCGTGCCATTCGGCAGCCGCGGCCGAGTCCCACCAGTAGCGATCTTCACCGAGTTTGACCAGCGTGGCTTCGCTCAACACGTTACCTTTCTCGGTTAGCAGATAGCACAGGCCCAGCTTACCGGTCTGTGTCGGCAGGCGCCCGCAAATCATTTTATCGAGAAAGGCCTCGACGCCCTCACCGCTGATTTCGTAACGGTTGAAACCGGAGACCTCCATGATGCTGACATGATGCTGCAAATGTTCAATCTCTTTGGCCACCACTGGCATGGTAGGCGTAAAGCGAAAACTATGCTCGTCGACGAAATGGGGGTCCGGTTTGAAAAACAGGACCCGTTCCCAGCCATTGACAACGCCCCATGCGCAATTCATTTGATCGAGCACTGCATAAAGCGGGGTAGTGCGAGCGAGACGTGCTGCCGGACGGAATTCATGCGGCAGGTGATAGTGAAATTCGTTTTGATAGTCTTCGATTGCTTTCAGGCAGGTATGCTCGGTATTGGCGTATTGGCTGAAACGTCGAGGATCGAGAAACCAGGCGTCCCATTCGCATTCGCCATGGACAATCATTTCGGCGAGCAACTTGCCGTGCCCGCCGGACTCGCCGATACCGGCGCGCAGGCCGATTGCGCAGTAAGCGTTTTCAATTCCCGGGATCGGACCAATTAACGGTGCGCCATCGATGGTATAGGTTATCGGTCCGTTGATGACCGTATGAATGCCAGCTTCGGCAAGTGCCGGCAGCCGCTCGAAAATGTGTTCCATGTTATCGAGACAGCGATCGAGATCGGAAGGGCACAGGGCCTGGGTAAAATCGGGGTCGATACCGTCCATGCCGAAAGTCTGGCAGCCCTGCTCGTAAACTCCGACCAGCAAGCCATTTTTTTCCTGACGACTGTAAAAATCATCGCCGGGATCACGAATTATGGGAACCCGGAAATCCAGTGCCTCGAGCTCAGGCATGGTATCGGTCAGAAAATACATATGTTCCATGGAGGTAACCGGGTGCGTGACACCGAGCATATTGCCGACTTCATTGACGCGATAACCGGTTGCGTTGACAACTTTCTCGCAGGTGATGTCGCCATTCTTGCTATGCACGATGAATTCGCCATTGGCCTTGCGGGTTATGGCCTGCACCGGGTTGAAGCGGTAAACCTCGGCGCCGGCTTCGCGCGATTTGCGCGCCAGCGCAAATGTAATTCCGGCGGGATCGATGTCTCCGTCGAGCGGGTCCCACCAGGCACCGAGCAGACCCTCGGTGTTGATCAGCGGATGTCTGCGACCTACTTCGGCGGCGTCGATGAATTCCATGTCAACGCCCATGCCGATAAAGTGTTTATAGGTATCGACCTGGTTTGCGGTATGTGCGAGGCGCATGCCGCCGGTGATGTGGTAGGAAATCGGGTTTTCGGGGTCGGCGGCGAGTTCGCGATAAAGGTCGATGCTGTGTCGCTTGAGTGCGATCATCGTCTGATTGCCACCAAACTGGGTGACCTGTGCCGCCGCGTGCCAGGTCGAACCGGAGGTTAATTCATCGCGTTCCAGCAGCACCACATCGGTCCAGCCTTGCCGGGTTAAATGGTATAGCGTCGAGCAGCCGGCGATGCCGCCACCAATGACAACCACGCGAGCATAAGATTTAACGCTGTTGCTGTTCATGTGACCTGATCCGTTATATTTTTCCCATGATGCCGATTTCAGGCGGCTTGACAATCAAAAAAAAATTAAAATAGTTCAAAATAATTAAACTATAGATGTTTATATTTAGGGCTTTCAGTCATAAAATTCGAATACTTTATTAGCAAATTTCAACTATGAAGCATTTTCTACCCGCCCTCGATGCGCTGAAGGTATTTGAAGCGGCCGCGCGACATTTAAGCTTTAGCCATGCGGCACAGGAATTGTGTATAACCAAGGGTGCCGTGAGTTACCAGATTCGCCGGCTCGAAGAGGACCTCGATTGCGCGCTGTTCAGGCGTTCTGTACGCCAGGTATATCTGACCAACGCCAGTCAGCAATTGTTACAGACGACGCAGCAGATATTTGGGAAATTGACCTCAACGCTGCAGAAAATCGGTCCGGGCGAGTCTGCGCACGATGTACTGGTTGGTGCGACCACTTACGTGGCATTGCGCTGGTTGTCGCCGCGCATTTCCAGTTTCAGCGAACGTTTTCCCGATATTTCGATCCTGTTGCAGCATTCGGTCAATGCCGAGGGCTTCGGCATCCAGGAAGTCGATTTTGCAATCCGCTGGTGTCCCATGGAAGGATTATCGGACCGTAACCGGGTGCTGGAAATGCCGATGTCACTGTTCCCGGTTTGCAGCCCGGCTCTGCTGGAGCGTTACAGCGGAGAATTAACTGCCTCGGCGCTGCAGCCGGGTGACCTGGGCAAAGCCCCGTTGAACTCGATCCCGTTGCTGTGCGAGGATCGGTCGCTGGATTTATGGCAGACCTGGTATGGTGAACGCCAGTTGCCGCTGCAAAACCCGCGGCGAATAATTGCCGATGCGAATGTCCGTGCACAGGCCGCCGTCGATGGCCAGGGCTGGACTATGGCCGATGCGTTGATGCAGCGAGAGCTGGAAGTGGGTGACCTGGTGGCGCCATTCGGTCATCAGCTGGAAGGCTACGGTTATGCGATTCAGTCATCACCGGGTCGTTTCATCAGCCAGAATGCGCTGGAATTGCGGCGCTGGCTGGTCGATAACCCCTGAAATTCATCTCAAAGTGCTTATAATTGCCAGCGACAGGACTTCAAATTTACAGCCTGCCGACGAAATGGAGACCGGATATGAACAGAATCATAGTTACGCTTGCTGCCTTATCGCTATGCGCGAGCGCATTTGCCGATATACAGGTAGAAATTAAAGATGGATTTGGTGAAATCAGTACCTTCAGCAGCAATGGCCGGCTGGTGCGCATCGATGGCGGCAAGATCGAGGGGTTTATCATCGCCAATTTTTCCAGCGGTGAATTTTTCATGGTTGATCTAAAACGTAATCAAGTCATGCGGACCAGCCTCGACCAGGTGGATGCGTCGAAAAGCGTCGCACCGATCAGCACCAGCCTTAAAGACAAGGGTGGTGGGCAGAAGATTGCGGGCTACCTGACGCGCAAGTACGAAATGATTGCCGATGGAGAGTACTGCGGCAGTGTCTATACCTCGACTAAATTAATGCAGAACAACGAGGTGCGTGCGATTTTCGAATCGATGCGTAATATGCAGCAATTTTCCAGCCGGATGATGGGAGGAATGAGCGATATCATCCCGCTGTGTCAGCGCGCCGGCATGCAAATGGCAGATGTGATTGAGTCGAGTGGCGCACCGCTGCGAACAGTTGATAAAAAAGGCAAATTGATATCCGAAGTTGTTGGCGTGGATACCGATAAAAAGTTTGCCGATGACCACTACGAGCTGCCTGCGGGCATGGCCGTGGTCGATATGACTGAACAGATGAATCAGGCGGCGCAACAAAGCCAGCAGATGATGCAAAACATGCCGGATATGGATGAGCTGATCAAGCAGATGCAGCAGAATGACGGGCAGATGAGCGAAGAAATGAAGCAGCAGTTGATGGAGCAAATGCAGCAAATGCAGCAAATGCAGCAGTAGTTGTATCTCCCGGGTCTGGCATTACCCGTTCATTCGTCATCCCCGCGAAAGCGGGAATCCCCGGGGTACTAGTATTAACCGGTCACATAGGTAACACATTAAACCGGTATCGGGATCGCCTGAACGGATAAACCCCGGGAAAGCGAAAATTTAGCTCAAAAGTTGCGCAACTTCTTCATCGATGATAGTGCCGATAGTATCCATATCCGCCAGCGAGAAGGTTAGCGGAATGCGCAGATCGAAAGTGGTGGCGAGAATTTTCAGGGTTTTCGGTAATGACTGGATCTCGTCGATATAACGCCAGCTATCATAGCGACTGGTGAATCCGTGTGGCTCGGCGCCGCCAAACCATTTCAATTCCACACCGCGCGCGACGCAGCTGGCGAGAAAGCCGGCCACCTGCGCCTGGTCGAGACCTTCCACGCGAAACTGCAGCGAACTGCCGACAAAGATTTCCTTTTCGGGGCGTCGTGGCAGCTGAATGCCGGGATTTCGGGCAAGGCGTGCTTCCAGCACCCGGTAACGTTCATTCCAGCGGCCGCAATTGCTATCGAGACCGGGCAATTGTGAGCGCAGAATTGCGGCGCGCAGGTTATCCATGCGGCCGCTGTAATTGGGTGTCTCGAGTCTGACGCGGGCAAACGCTTCGGCTGCGGGTAGCGTGCCGTGGCGTTCGTATAACATGTAGGAGCCGGAGTAAATGATCGCGCGCGCCATAATTTCGTCGTCGTCGGTAGTCAGCAAGCCGCCCTCACCCGAATTCAGGTGCTTGTAGGTTTGTGTGCTGAAGCAGGCGACCTTGCCGAAGCTACCTGATTTGCGGCCGTTCCAGCTCGCACCCATGGTATGCGCACAATCCTCGATTAGCGTAACCCCGTAGTTTTCACATAGCGTTACCAGGGTATCCATGTCGGCAATGTGCCCGCGCATGTGCGAAAGCATGAAAAAGCGCGACCTGGATTTTTGCATCATGGTTTCGAGATGCGCGAGATCGACGCAGTAGTCAGAATCGATTTCCACCAGCACCGGCTTGCCGCCGGCATTGTCAATTGCTCCCGGCACGGGCGCCAGGGTAAACGCGTTGGTCAGCACTGCTTCACCGGGCTCGATACCGGCAGCCTTGAGGGCAATATGCATTGAGTACCCACCAGAAGAACAGGCCAGGCAGTAACGCTGTCCCATGTAGTCGGCGTATTCCTGTTCCAGTAGGGCTGCCTCGGCCGTTTCACCTTCAAGCGTGTTATAGCGGTGCAGGCGCCCGGCGCGCAATATTTCGACCGCACGTTCGATGCCGGCGTCAGGGATCGATTCCTGCTGCGTAAAGGGCTTGTCGAAAACGGCTTTATTCATAAGTCATGGTTCCGCTGCGGCCTGGTGTTAGCGTTAAGGCTGTAAACCCGACAAGTTTATCCTGTTTTCACCTGCGGCTTAATACTTCGCCTGGTCATAGACCTCGAAATCCCATTCCCTGTCCGGAAAGTAACATGGCAAATCCTCAAACGTAGCCGGGCAAATCAAAGATCTGCGGATAGGCAAATAGCGAGACGCTGCCGCCAGTGTGCAGGAAGACGACGTTTTCACCCTGCTTGAAATGGCCCTTGCGTATCAGGTCGATGAGGCCGGCGAAACCTTTGCCGGAGTAAACGGGATCCAGCAGGATTCCCTCGTAGCTGGCGAGCATTTTGACCGCTTCGATCATCGACTCGGTGGGTAGGCCGTAACCGTCGCCGACGTAATCGATATTGGCCACTACCTTTTCGCGTGCCACCAGGTCCGGGTTCAAGCCCATGAAATCAAGCGTACGTTGCGCCAGTCCGTAGACATTTTCTTCCTGCTTCTGCCTGGCTGCGCACACACCGACACCGTAGACCGGAACGCCGCTGTTCATTGCTTCCATGCCGACAACCAGGCCGGCTTGCGTGCCGGCGCTGCCGGTCGCGTGCACCAGGTGATCGATGTGCAATGAGCGCTCGTTTGCCTGGTGAATCAGTTCAAACGCCGCGTTGACATAACCCAGCGCACCAATTTCATTCGAGCCGCCGCCGGGAATGACATAAGGTTTTTTGCCATCGTCACGCAAGAGATGAGCGAGTTGCTCCATTTCGGCGTTCATATCGCTGTCTGCCGGGCGAGTCGAAATCGTCGCGCCGTGCAACTGGTCGAGCAGCACGTTGCCGTTATGGGCGTAAGCCTCGTCGTGGTATCCGGTGCGGTCTTCGAGCAGGATATGAATTTCCATGCCGAGTTTCGCGGCTATCGCGCAGGTCTGGCGCGCGTGATTCGACTGGGTGGCGCCCTGGGTGATGATCGTGTCAGCGCCTCGTTCGACGGCATCGGCCATCAGGAATTCGAGCTTGCGGGTCTTGTTGCCGCCCGAGGACAGTCCGGTGCAGTCATCGCGCTTGATCCAGAGATTGGGGCCGCCGAGTTCTTTGGAGATGCGCTCCATCGGTTCGAGCGGGGTAGGTAAATGGGCGAAATGCAGCCGGGGAAAGCGGGATAAATGCATGAGAGTCTCCAAGATTAATTTTATGCATGATTACATAGTTATATTTGCTTTAAAAATGCTAATTGTTTTGTGTAAAATTAAATTTATTAACTTTATGGGTTGGGGATGCGTTTTGGAACTGAAATGGCTTGAAGACCTGCTGGTGCTGCTGGAAGAGCAGTCTATTTCGCGCGCTGCGCAACGGCGGCACGTAACTCAGCCGGCTTACTCGCGCAGAATCAGGCAACTGGAAGAATGGCTCGGAGTTGAGCTGGTCGATCGCAGTACCAAGCCGATAAAGATCAGGCCCGGCGGGCTGGCGCTGGAAGATAGCGTGCGTGATCTTGTCAACCGGTTCTATGCGCTGCGCAACAGCGTGCATGAAGCCGGTGAACGGGTCACGTTTGTAGCCCAGCACACGCTGGCGATATCACGCTTTCCGGCATTGATGCGTCGCCTCAAGACGCAATTCCCCCGCTCCAGTTACCGCGTGGTGCCAGCGGACTATGAAGAGTGCGAAGCGCTGTTCTACGGTGACGCGGACCTGTTGCTATGCTACCAGAGTGCCCAGCGCCAGTTCGATTTCTCGCACAAGACGGTGCGTAAGCTTGATATCGGCACCGATTACCTGATCCCGGTGGCCTCACGCCAACTTGCCGGGCAGCTGGGCCCACTGGCATCCGGCATGGCGATTCCGCTGCTGATGTATCAACAGGGCGGCTTTCTGGCGGAGACGCTCGCTGGAACTTGCCTGCCGCAAGTTATCCGTGATTATCGCGTCGAGTTAATCTGCGAATCCGCCTTTTCAGCGAGCCTCAAGGAGATGGTGCTGGCCGACATGGGTATAGCCTGGCTTGCGCGTGAAATCATCGAGCAGGAGATAGCGCAAAACAGGGTGGTTTCCTACGCTGGCGAGCTTGGGCAATGCGAGCTTGGCATCGCGCTGTTCTACCGCGATGCGGGGCTAGCCGCCCAGGTCGGCCAATGCATAGCCGATTTCGGTGCGATGCAGTGACACCGGGATTCATTTTAACCCGGCAATGGTTCGATGATCGCGACGGTGTGCGGCTCGACTTCTGGTTGACGACGGCGCAGGGACCGATATCGGTTTCGATACACCATCAACAGGCGTTGTTCTTCGTGCGCCAGTCTGATGTGGCAAAGGTAACGCAACTGCTTGGTGGAGGCGTCGGGGTCGTCGTCAAAGCGCTCGATCTTAAAACTTTTTCGCAGGAACCGGTAAGCGCTGTTTACTTTGCGTCCCAGCAGCAGCTTTACCGTGCGCGCGATCTGCTCGCGCAAAACAGTATCGCCTGTTTCGAAGCCGATATTCGTCCTACCGAGCGCTTCCTTTGCGAACGTTTCATTACCGCCTCGATCGACATTGACGCGGGGGCCGGTGAGAGGGTATTGCACGATGTGCGTCTGCAACCGGGCGACTATCGGCCAGATCTCGAAGTCATGTCATTCGATATCGAATCCGATTACCAGAGTGACGCCCTGTTTTCGATTGCGTTCGTTACCTCGGAAACGCGCCGCGTGCTGATGATTGGAGATGGTCCGGACCAGGACTTTATTGAGTATGTCGACGACGAGCGCAGCCTGCTGCAGCGCTGGATAGAGTGGGTGGAGAAAATTGACCCTGATGTCCTGATTGGCTGGAACGTGGTGAATTTCGATCTCAGGTTGTTGCAAAGGAAATCACAGTCGCTGGGTGTACCACTGGCTATCGGGCGTAACCACGGCCTGCCGGTCTGGCGCCAGTCGCAGGCCGATCGTAACCATTATTTCGTGCTATTGCCGGGGAGGGTGGTGCTCGATGGCATCGATACCCTGCGCTCTGCTACGTACAACTTCCCGAGCTTTGCGCTTGAAGCAGTCGCCCGGGAATTGCTTGGCCGGGGTAAGCTGATTCATGATGCAACGCACTCCGACCCCCTTTTTAAAGCGAAGGAGATAAAGCGCCAGTTCCATCAGGAAAAGCAAACCCTGGCGGCATACAACCTTGAAGATTGCCAGCTGGTCTGGGACATTTTCGAACATGCTGAGTTGATCAAATTCTCTATCGAACGCGCTCGGCTGACCGGGCTCGAGATGGATCGCGCGGGGGGCTCGGTTGCGGCGTTTGATAATCTCTATCTGCCACGGCTGCATCGTAAGGGTTACATCGCCCCCAATATCGGCGACTACCAGAGTACGCTGACTGCACCGGGCGGTTACGTCATGGATTCGAAGCCCGGCTTGCAGGACTCGGTGCTGGTGCTCGACTACAAGAGTCTCTACCCGAGCATTATTCGAACCTTTCGTGTTGATCCCTATGCGCGCATTGCAGCCGGGTTTGCGGCTGAAGAGGACCGGATACCTGGCTATGACGGCGCAAGTTTTTACAAGCATGATCACATTTTACCGCAAATCATCGAAAATCTGTGGGCTGCGCGAGACCAGGCCAAGCGGCAGGGCAATACGGCGCTGTCACAGGCCATCAAGATCATCATGAACTCGTTCTATGGCGTGCTCGGCACAGCCGGTTGTCGCCTGCACGACTCGCGCCTGACCAGTTCGATTACCCGGCGTGGGCACGATATTATCATCAAGACCGTTGAGCTAATCGAGTCGGCCGGTTACGAGGTTATATACGGTGACACTGACTCGGTCTTCGTGTCGTTGCAGGGCCCGCACGATAATCAAAGTGCGGCCGATATCGGTAAGCGACTGGTCGATACAATAAATCATTACTGGCGCGACCGCCTGCAGCAGGAACATGGCATCGAGTCTTGCCTCGAAATGGAATTCGAAACGCATTTCCGGCAATTCTTTATGCCGACTACACGCGGAACCGAGCACGGCAGCAAGAAGCGCTACGCCGGCCTGATAGATAACGATGAGGGTGAACGAAAAATAATCTACAAGGGTCTCGAAACGGTTCGTACCGACTGGACCGAGCTCGCGCGCCAGTTCCAGCAGAACCTGTATCGACTCATCTTCGATGGTGAAGAGTACGCGGATTACGTGCGCCAGACTGTTGCCGATCTGTATGCCGGCAGGCTAGATCAGCAGCTGGTATATCGCAAGCGCTTGCACAAGAAGCTCCCCGAATACCAGAAAAACATTCCGCCCCACGCGCAGGCGGCGATCAAGGCCGAGGCTGAGTTCAGGCAGAAGGGACAACCGTCACGCTATCGCAACCGAAGCTGGGTCGAGTACGTGATAACTATCGCCGGCGCGCAAACCCTGGAATGCCAGACCGCAAAGCTGGATTACGAGCATATCGTCGACAGGCAGTTGACACCCATCGCGGACACGATTCTGAACGCTATCGGTTCATCAATGAATGCGATAACCGATCAGCAGGGCGATCTGTTTTAACAAATGCCATCCCGGGACAGTCCAGGGATGGCATCAAGATGCAGGGTTTCCCGGTCAGCGGGAATGGTTCGGTGCTCTCTAGTCGTGTAAAAACATCATGTCGCCACCCGGTGCCGCGGTGTGACAGGCGATGCAACCTTCCGGCTTGCCTTTGGCCACCTTACCGGCCAGCATCATTCCCGCCGGGTTGGTGTCAAGGCTGCCATCCGGTTTGTACTTGGCCCAGAACCAGTCTTTGGTTTCGGGATCGTAACCCGGACGTTTCAGCATTACGGTAACGGCTTTGAGGTACTTCGCCGGGTCGTTGGCCACGGTTGCGATACTGACACCCTCACCGCCATAGTTCCGTTTGACGATGATGGTGTGCAGTTTCCCTGCTAGCGCTATCTGGCCTTCGATGGTATCGAGAATGGCTCCGTGCGGATGCTGCCCGATGTAGGGGCGCGACATTAAACCGTTCGCGCCGGCATACCCCGCATCCATCATGGTCTGCCACAAATTTTTTAGCATAGTTGACATCTTCTTCGCCACCAAAAGGTGCAGCGGCGGAGGCGCTACCGCATAGAAAAACAAGTACTGCCAGGTATAACGTTTTCATTGTTTTCATTTGAGTCCCTCTTATTTGCAGTTTGCTTCGGTTTGGACAAGGGTCAGACCGGGAGGTTGCATGGTTTTTTGAAAATAGAGAATTATTCGATCCTTGAGCTGCAGCGGCAAAACCCATTGGCCGTCAACTTCTACCGGGCAGAGAATATCGGTTTGCCCGAGATCAAGCAGCAGCAGCGTTTGATCACGATCCCCCAACAGCAGGTAGCCCGGCTCTGCAGGATGCATGACCAGGTCCTGTGAAGTCAGTGAGCGGCGCCATCAGGGTTTTCCATCCTGCCGGCCGAAAGCGGACAGGGTTCCGTCCCGATGGCTGCGATAAATTGTATCGAGGTAAGCATGCACGCTATTGGGCTGTGAGTCTCCAACCAGTTTTTCGATATCATCGGGGTCAGCACTGCCTAGCAGCCATGTGCTACCGTCAAACAGGTTGAAAGCTATTTCGCCAGCGTCAAGTTCTACCGGACTGAAGACTGCTTCCTGCGTGGTCGCAAGCTGCTGCCGTAACGCGCCATCATCGATATTGACTGCATAAATCTCGTGTGCCTGGCCGCCGCTCCAGAGCAGGCCGGGGTCTTCGCTGATGGCCGGAGAATAAATCCATCCGTTGAACTGGCGTCGCCAGTCGATAGTGCCGTCTCGTGGGTCGATTGCGTAAAGTTCCCCGTGTACGCTGCCGGCATAGGCTTGTGCCGAAATACTCGGCGTGAATAGCGTGCGCTTTTCTTCGATATGCCAGACGATTACACCGGATTCGAGGTCGAGTGCATACAGGCCCCGGGTACTGCCGACCAGTAACCGGTTTTCGTAGACAACGGGCGCAAAAGTTTGAATTCCGGACAGGCTTGACCAGAGTGGTTCGGGCTGGTTGCGATCGAACTTGTATACGCCCTGCTGCGAAACATAAACCGAATCGTTTATCAGCAGTGGGTTTTGCGGGTAGTCGGCCCGCGCCGTTTCGGTGGCTAACAGCAGGTGGCTGACTAGCATTATCCAGACGCGGTATAGATTCATGCCATAAGCGTTAGCTTTTCACTTTGCGTGGCTGCAATTCATCGTGTTGCGGTAGTTCATCCGCTGCCTTGCGCCAGGGCGCTCTATCCTTCCAGAAGATGTTCTGGCTGGGTTTTATATGCGGGTCTTCGTCGAGCGTACCCGCTGGAATAATTACCGCGCCACCGCTTTGCGCCATCCACGGTAGCGATGAGCCGCATTTTTTACAGAAGCAGGTTGCGAAATGCCTGGCCTCCGGGTGTTCGAAACGACCCACCTGATCTTCGCCGCTCAGCCATTCGAACTGTTCGGGATTTACAATAATATTACTGGCATGCGCGCTACCGGTGAACTTGCGACAGCGCGAACAGTGGCAGTATTGAAATACGTATTCAGGGCCGTGAAACTGGTAGCTGACCGCCTGGCATAGACAGCTACCCTTGATGGGTTTGTGCATGCTTGTGTTCTCCTGGTTGCAAGCAGTTTATCCGCCCAGCAAATCGGGTGCCAGTAATTCAATTATCTCACGCAGCGTTTCGTCGGCCAGGTTCTGCTTGAACAGGTCGGGATTGCTAACCTCGAAACTGCCGGAACGAATCGTCAGAAAACTGGTGTCGGTGGTTATATCGACGAACTCGATCAGCTTGAATCTGGCGATACATTGACGCAAAAATCCGAGGTTGTGTGCCACGGTAAGCAGTTCGGGTGCCGCTGCAACCTGGTCCGGGCTCTGGGCGAGCACGTTAATACGTTGAAAGCGTTCGATATCGATTAACGGGCCTGGTCGATAAATCTGCATCTTGCCCTGGGTGCCGCGCGCGATGAGTGCGGGATAGGTGCCCTTGGCAACGCTGTTGTCGAGGAACTCGAAAAAGTACTTTGGTTTATCGCTGGCCAGCCACTTGAACAGTAACTTGGGCATGCCGGCATAAGCCTCGACGCAATGACCGAGAAAATCCTCTACCGCCTTGTAGCGTCCACGCACCAGTCCACGCTCCCAGCCCCGCTCGACAGTAGCCTGCGGTGGCGTGACCACGAAATACATGTACATGGTATCGATGTAGCGTACGTAAGTTTTATGCAGCACGCGGGTGATTTTTTCGCTGGCGAAGCTGTCGAAGCGAAAGCGGTCAACCATCAGGTGTGGAATCGAATGGCGATGTTCGGCCTTGGCGCGGATGTAGTGATCGAGCTTGGTGTCGATGATATTGACTTCGTGACTGGTGAAGCGGCCGGCATACTTGTAGGATTCACCCAGGTCATCGTAGTCAAGCAGCATACGTCGCCAGATATCGGGGCTGATAGTGCCATAGCCCTGTTCCTCGAAACCCAGTTCGGTCATCATTTTGCCCAGCATCGGTCGCAACGAGCTCTTGCCGGCTGCCGAGGCGCCCTTCAGGCTTATCAGTATCGGCACCTCTGCCTCGGCAATGCGCTGGTACCCCTCGGCGGCGATTGCCTCGTCTACCAGGGCTCCGACTTTGCGACCTATTTCCCGGCTGCCGAGGTAATTACAGGCATGCCTGACACAGATGTTTTTCAGATACTCCGGATCGTTACCGATAAATCCGCGCGCAGTCGCTATCGAACCCAGCACACGGTACAGGCTGCGATACACGGCGGCGGGAAGCTCGTCAGTGGCGTTGAGCCCGCTTTGCTTGTAGCTGTTGATCAGCTCGAATCCGCGTTCCTGTCTGCTTTGCGGCGCCGCTGCGGGAGCGGGTTTCGAGCCCAGCAGTTTCGACCAGAATGACGGCCTGGTGCTTTTCGCGGGTGTCGGTTGCAATAGCGCCGCTTCGAGCTCCTGTGCGGTCATGCCCTCGATGCGCGTGCGCATTGTGTCGAAGCCATGCTCGATTTGCATCAGTCTGGGAATAATATATTTACTGAAAATTTTGCGCGCTATGTTGCGAAAATTGATCCCGAGATCCTCTTCGGTTTCTCCTTCGAGCACGACAATATCGGCGGTGATACGCACGATCAGTTCATGTAGAACCAGTCGATGCGGTCGAAAACTGATCAATTCTTCCGGGCTGAGCGCGGTTTCCCTGGCGAGTTCGTTGACCTGGTTAATCGTGGTGAATACATTGGCCGGATTATAAATGGTTTCAAACTCGCGATACTCCGCCGGTATCTCCGACTCGATGCCCGGGTTCCAGGCCGAGTAGTTTTCACGGTTCATGCTGTTCGTTTTCCCCTGCATGGCGTCAGCTGGCTTAAGGCGGTCCTGTATCGCTGTCGGCCAGGATACTGTGCCGAAGTCCATTCGCGCCACTAATGTATGCTTGCGCATTGTCTCAGGTTATCATCCTGCCAGGTGAATCCCGCAACGCGCCCAACAATAGAGAACAATGAAGACAGGAGTCAAGCTAGAAACGCTCAGCTGGATCGAGGCTGAACAGTGGTTTGCAGACAATCCGATTGTCGTGATACCACTGGGTGCGGCCGCCAAGGAGCACGGCCCGCATCTGCCGCTTAACAATGACGCGATAATCGCCACCTGGCTGAGCGAGCAGATCATGCAGCGCATGGCAGTCGTGATCGCACCCCTGATTAATTCATCTTATTACCCGGCCTTTGTCAAGTACCCGGGTTCGATCAGCTTGCGCTACGAAACTGCGCGCGATGTTATCGTCGACAGCTGCACCAGCCTGGCCAGTTTCGGCCTGTCGCGTTTTTATGTCATCAATACGGGGTTATCGACGCTGCGCCCGCTGGCCGAAGCCAAAACCCTGCTACCCGCAGGAATCTCTTTCGAGTATCTCGACCTCGCTGCGGCGCTGCAGCGCTTGCCGGATGATTTGTTAGCGCAGCGTTTCGGGTCGCATGCCGATGAGCATGAGACATCCCTGATGTTGTATATTGCGCCCGAAGTGGTGGATATGAGCCAGGCTGTCGACGACGGCGCGGAAGGCGAAGGACGGCTAACCCGCAGCAGGGGGCAGGGTCTGTGGTCAGTCTCGGGCGTTTTCGGGCAGGCAACGCTCGCCAGCGCCAACAAGGGAAAGGTAATTGCGGAGGGTCTGTTGCGCCACGCCTGTGCACAAATCGAGAGTCTCGATGAACGGGACTGACGGGAAGTATGCGAGCAGTTTTCTTGTCGTTCTGATCTATAATAACCCGATCACTAACTAAAGGGATTGCGTGGCCGTTACTATCCTCTGTCGACTGCGTCATGTGCATGACCCGAAAACGAGCGCCTCGCGAGCGGAAAACACCATGCTCACGTGGCTGAAAGGAAGTCAGTACTGGACTCACTTTGCACAAGGAAATAGCGCTTTGTCGATCGTCTCAAGGTTAAAGTCCCTGCTATTTATTCTCTTGTCGGTGCAGGCATCTGTCGCGATAGCGGCACCCGCGCCGGAACTGGCGCTAACTGACAGTGAGCGCCGGTGGCTCAATGAAAATCCCACGGTAAGATTTACCGGCGACCCTAACTGGCTGCCATATGAGGCATTCGATGCCAATGGTGAATACATTGGCATTATTGCAGAACATCTCAAATTAATTTCAAAAATTTCCGGTATAACCTTCGACATGAGTCCCAGTGCAACCTGGACTGAATCGACTGAAAAGGCAAAAACCGGAATGGTGGATATTTTATCCGAGACAGACGATTCCGACCTGAAATCCCACCTTGTGTTCAGCAACAGTTATTTATCTAACCCGATCGTAATCGCGATGCATAACAGGGAAAACTATGTTGAAGGCATCTCGGTAGTAAAAGATCGGAAACTCGCCCTGATTCGGGACTATGGTTACGCTTCAAAGATTCGTCGGCAGTACCCGAATATCGACTTTATAACGGTAGATGATATTCAGGATGGCCTCCTTGCAGTATCCACTGGAGAGGTCGATGCACTCTTGTGCACTCTGGCCCTGTGCAGTTATACCATTGCAGAGCTTGGTTTAAATAATGTCAGAATTGTCGGTAAAACAGAGTTTGATACCAAGCTGGCGCTGGGTGTACAAAAACAGCTGCCTGAACTGGTGTCCATATTAAACAAGGCCATAGACAGGATTAGCCCGGGAGAACAGCAGGTCATACTGGATGCCTGGATCAGGCAAAAGTTCGCCCAAAAACTGATTATACGCTGGTTTCCCAGGTGACCGCGGTAGCCTTGATTCTACTGGCGATATTTATATTCTGGAATCGACGGCTGTCGCAGGAAGTCGAGCTCAGGATGTCGACAGAAAAGGAACTTAATCAGGAAATGGAAAAGCGCGAAGCGGTTTCATTCGAGCTTGAAAACCAGAATGCCGAACTGGAACGCTTTGCCTACACAGTGTCCCATGACTTGAAAACACCCCTGGTTACGATTAAGGGTTTTGTCGGCTTGTTAGGCAAGGATCTCGACGCCGGCGATATGCCCCGGGTTGCAGATGATATAGAAAAAATTAACGGCGCCGCAGATCAAATGGGCGCGCTGCTAGATGATTTGCTGGAGCTGGGTCGAATCGGTCGTGTCATTGGGGATCCGGTAGGCTGCGACCTGTCCGAGATTGCAGCACAGGCGAGTCAGCTGATTGAAACCCAGATCGTCCAGTTGGGAATAGAAATTGTTATCGATGATATGCCCGTCATACAAGGCGATAAAACGAGACTCACAGAAGTTTTTCAGAATCTGATCGAAAATGCGATCAAGTTCATGGGCGATCAGCAGTCACCCCGTATTCATATTGGTGCAGTTGAAAAAGACGGAGTGGTCTGTTGCTACGTAAAAGATAACGGCATCGGCGTAGAAACCCGCTTCCAGGAGCAGATATTTGGCCTGTTTGAAAGGCTGAGCGCCGAAGTTGGAGGCACAGGCGTAGGCCTGGCGTTAGTGAAACGCATTATCGAGGTGCACGGTGGAAAAATCTGGGTGGAGTCCGAAGGCCTGGGCCTGGGCAGCACCTTCTGGTTTACCCTGGGAAAGGCTACCTGACCGGGCGTTAGCACACAGACCGGATTTAACCACCTGCCGGTGAAAGCAGACTCCGCTATTCAGGGGCCTGCTTTCACCGGTAGGTGACCAGTATTATTGTGTGGTGGCGTCGCCCCGGATTGTCTCGACGCAAGTCCATCCGAGGGATTCCAGTTTCAGGACAAAAGCAGTGGCTTTTTCGCCGCAGTAATCGACATTGTTCTGTGCACTCCACAGCACCTGGTCCTCGGCGCCTTCGGTCAGTTTCTTGTAAACGACTTCGCAGGGTACAGGAGCTGGTGTGGCTCGCTCTATATGCACCTCACGCACATCGTTGTCATGGCGGCAGCTCCATGAATCGGCGTAGGCGTTCAGTGATGTTAATAGCGAGATTGAAAGTATCAGCAGGGTTTGCTTGAGAACGGACATCGGTGTTTGCTCCTTGAGTAGAATTCGATACGCACATGCACTGTCAGTTATCCAGTGCTGGATCTGAGTCGTGTAACTTAACTTAAAATCAGGACAATTTCATCAGCGAATGATGTAGTGGAGGCTTTTACTGTTTCCAGTTACCTATGCCGGTTGTCACGACGAGGTGACTATAAAACTGAAAATTTATACTATAGTAATAAGCTGAACAACTCGACACATCCTGGCTCAAAAAAGAGATCTGATATGGCACAAATATCAACGGTAGTTTGTATGCTTTTGGCATTGATGCTTGGAGGCTGCGCCACAACTGGAAGTGTGACCCCGGGAGAAAAGCGCCAGGAGATTCTTGGCATGAAGAATGAAGTCCTGTCTGATCTCTACGAATTAAAGCCGGATGTCAAAACCCAGGTTTCCCGTGCCCCGGGTTACGCGGTATTCAGCAACGCCAATATCAATATCGTGTTAGCCAGTTTCGGTGGTGGCCAGGGGGTCGTCAGGGATAATTTGAGCGGCAGGTACACTTACATGAAGATGGGTGAGGTTGGCGTCGGCCTTGGTCTCGGTGCGAAAGACTTTCGCCTGGTATTTGTCTTCCATACCAATGCTGCCATGGATCGTTTTGTGGAGAGTGGCTGGGCCCTGGGCGCCCAGGCCGATGCGGCCGCCAAGGCCGAGGATAAGGGAGCCGCTGTCGGTGGAGAGGTTACGATCGATAACATGACCATATACCAGTTGACCGAGGCGGGCCTGGCGCTGCAGGCGACAGTGAAAGGCACGAAATTCTGGAAGGACGACGAGTTAAACTAGCCTATCCCCTGTTTTTCGGGGATCTCGCGGGTTCGCCTGGCGATATAATCCAGTAGCGCCTCGTCGAGCGCCTCATCGATAGGTGGCGCTTCGTATTTATTAAGCCATTCTCTGGCCTTGCGCACGCCGACCGCCTCGCTGTCGAGTCTGCCTTCGATATCCCACTGTTCGTAGGAATTGTTGTGCTGCGAATCGAAGATGAACAGATTGCTGTTGAGGGTATGGGTTTCACCGAGAAAGTGCCCTCCTGGCCCAACCCGTTTCGCGGCTGTGAAGACTTCCTCGATGTCGCTGAAATCCGGGCCCTGCAGGAAATGATAAAATGCGTCTAGCTGTTCGAAATCGATCATTGTCTTGCCGTAACCAACCGTTAGTGCACCTTCGAGCATACCGCCGGTCATGGTCATCCAGTTGGCGTCGGAGAGCATGCTCGGGAACAGCCCCCACATCGAATCGTAAGCGGCCTGCATGTCGCCCGATTTGGAGGTCGCGACGTTTAAAATCGAGCGGTGCGGTAACTTGTAATGGCGTGCCATCGAGCTCGACAGGAACTGCACCATCGCCGAGTCCGGTGAACCGTGTACCGGGGCGCCGCTATTGAGCGCAACGGTCATCGCGGGCACTCCGAACAGCATCGGTGCGCCGGGGCGAATGATTTGCGTCATTGCCATTGCCATCAGCGCCTCGGCAAGCACTACGCCGACCGTGCCCACGTTGCTTGCCGGCGTGCTCGCGGCGGCCATCGAAAACGGTGAGCACATGACCGCCTGGTTATTCATTGAGTACACCTTGAGTGCATCGAGCATGGTTTCGTCCCATACCAGCGGTGAATTGGCGTTGATTAGCGACGTGGTACAGGTGTTGTTGGTAGCAAATTCTTCGCCGAACACGATTTTCATCATGTCTACCGTATCCTCGGCTCGCTCGCGTGCGGTGACGTTACCGATAACCGGCTTGTCCGAGTATTTCAATCCGCTGTAAGCCATATGTAAATGCCGATGTGACACCGGAATGTCGACCGGCTCGACAATGGTGCCGCCGGCGATATGCACCGTTGACGCCATGTGATTCAGCTTTTGCAGGTTATTCAGATCCTCCAGCGTCGCGTAGCGGCGCACGCCTTCCATGTCGCGTACGAAAGGAGCGCCGTAGGACGGTGACACCACTGCGTGTCCGTCACCGATGCGCACCGTACGTTCCGGATTGCGCGCATGGTGCAGGTAGGAAGACGGGATTTTACCAATCAACTCGAGTAATTCCTCGCGCCCGATCCGAACGCGCTCACCGTCGATCTCGGCGCCGGTCCGGCGCCAGTAATCGAGCGATTCCTGGTCCTGGAAGTCGCAACCGATTTCTTCCGCTACGCGCATCGCGAAATCATGGATCAGTTCCACACCTTCCTGGTTGGTGACTTCCATGATCGGGATACCGCGCCTGATTTCCGGGTGATGCACAATGCTGGCGTTTGCCACCGCTGCGCGCCTGGCCGCGCTACCACCTTGTCTTCTGCGTCGTGTTGCCATGGTTTGTTTAGTCCTGGTTCAGGGTTTCGAGACTGGTTTCGAGTTCAGCCAAAGCCGTCGCGTCCAGATTTTGCAGTGGTGCGCGCACGCTGCCAGCGTCGAAACCGCGCAGGCGACTGGCTGCCTTGACCTTCGGAATGTACTGGCCGCGCCAGATACAAAGCAGCGACGGAATCATGCGTTGCCACAAGGTCATCGCGCCGGCCAGGTCACCACTGGCGACCAGGTTGTAGAGTTGCACGCTTTCATGCGGCATGTAGTTGGCGCCGCCCCAAATGCAACCCTGTGCGCCGGCAATGAACGCGAATACGGTGTTGGGATCGCAACCGTTCAGAACCCTGTACCCGGTGGCGAGGTATTCCTGGTGGGTCGTCAGATCGCCGGCACTGTCCTTGATGTAATTGAAGTGATCCAGTTGATTGAGCCTTTTGAACAATTCAACTGAAATGCCGATACCGGTTGTTTGCGGAATGTTATAACCGATGATGTCGACTTCGACCTCGCTATCGATACTGTGGTAAAACTCGAACAGGCCGTTGTCGTCTTCGGGCCCTTCCAGGTAAGGCGGCAAGATCATCAACGCATCGGCGCCGAGTCCCTGGGCATGTCGCGAACGTTCGATCACTTCCTCGACTACCAGCGCCGAGGTCTGGCAAATCAGGTTACAACGACCGTCTATGCGCTGCGCACCGGTTTCGTAGAGCCGATTGCATTCATTCTGTGTCAGGTAGGGATGTTGGCCGGTGCCAGCCCCGAGTACAAGGCCATGCACCCCGGCGTCGATGTATACGTCGATCAACGCTTCCCAACGCGCATAGTCAATGCTGCCGTCGGCATGCATGGGTGTCTGCATTGCCAGGTTGATACCATTGAGCTCGGCCATTTCCGTTGCTCCGTTAAAGCATGAGGCCGATCTTGCGGCCGTCATGAAATGCGTAGGGCGCCTGCCGCGGTGCGGCGGCATCGCCGACCACGTGAAAATTGATACCAGTTTCAGCCAGCGCCAGTTCGACCTCGTTGTAAACGGTGTTAGTGGTGGCGGTGACGATCGCTGACGCTGCGACGCTGGAAGTTGATCCATCGAGCAATGAGCGAATTTCGGCGTGGTCGCCATGCCAGTGCGACACAATCGATTCGAGCATGAAGCTGACGCCAAGTTTCGCCAGGTTGGAGCGAATCTGGAAGTCCGATGTGGTGCGTGCCAGCTCTTTGCCGATCATCGGGTCCGGTGTAACGATGGTAACTTCGTGGCCCTTTTCGGCAAGATGCCATGCGGTACCGGTGCCTCGCCAGTTACCGCCCTCGTCGATTACGATGACAGATTTGCCGAGCTCGACCTGGTCACGAAACACTTCCTCGCAGGGATAGACATTTCCGTTACCAAGGCCGGGCAATTCTTCCGCTGCGGGGAGCCAGCGTTGTTTAGCCAGCCCGTCGGGTAGCGAACCGGTGGCGAGGACGACTTCGTCGGCGCCGAACTCTTCGATATCGGTTTCATCCATCGGTGCGAAGTAACGCACCTCGACGCCGAGTTTTTCGAACTGGCGCAGGTACCAGCCGATCAGTTCGGTGATCTGGCCGCGGCGTGGCGCAAGGCCGGCGAGGCGGAACTGTCCGCCGAGATCGCCGAGTGCTTCCACCAGCGTAACCCGGTGGCCGCGTTCGGCGGCGACGCGCGCGGCTTCCATACCGGCGGGACCGCCACCGACCACGAGTACCTTCTTGGTTGTCCCCGCCTGGCTGAAGCGATCGCCGCCCCATTCGAACTCACGCCCGACCGAAGGATTGATCAGGCATGAAATCCAGTAATCGCGTGAGCGTCGTCCCCAGCACATCTGGTTACAGGAAATACAGCCTCGGATGTCGTCGTGACGATTGTCACGGGTTTTGTTGACCCAGTGCGGGTCTGCGATTTGTCCGCGTACGATTGAAACCAGGTCCGAGTCGCCGCTGGCAATCGTGTAGTCGGCGTTTTCGGGAGTGCGGATGTGGCATTCGGCGGTAATGCGTGTATGGCTGACCACCGACTTCAGCGCGGCGGCGATCGGCACGCCCTGTTTTTCACCGTAAACGAAGGTGGCCATGAGGCGATCGTAGTCGATGTAGTTTCCGGCACCGCAGCTTACATAGTCGAGGTTGCCGCTATTGTCGTGAAGTATGATGATTTCCTGCAGTTGCTCCAGCGTCATCAGGTAAGGGGTCTCGTCAGAGTGACTGATCGACATGCCGATGATGAAATCCTCGCCGCAGGCCTTGCGAATCGAGTTGATGATCGACAACGACAAACGGCAGCGGTTCTCCAACGATCCGCCCCAGCGGTCGTCACGCTTGTTCGACCACGGCGTCCAGAACTGGTCGAGCAGGGCATTGTATGCGGCGAACAGGTCGACGCCGTCGAAGCCCGCCGCCTGGCAGCGTTGAGCTGCCCGCGTAAAACAGTCGATGACTTCGAGAATTTCGGATTCACGCATCGCGTGGCTGCCGTCCGAATCATGGTAAGACGGCAGACCCGACGGTCCCCAGTGCGGCATGAACGACAGGTCCGAATCGCCGTGCTGGCCGACGTGGTAAAGCTGTTGCAGTATCGCAGTGCCATGAGAATGCACCGCGTCGGTAATCTTGCGGAAATGGGGGACGACTTCATCGTCACAATGGCGAAAGTTGCCGCGCGTCAGTACCGCAGTCGCGTGCACCGGCATCGGCTCGACCACGATCATGGCCGCACCGCCGATAGCGCGTTCCTCGTAGTAAGCGCGATGGCGCTCGCCGGGCAAACCCAGCTCGGACATGTTGGCGGTATGGGCGCCGAAAACAACACGGTTGTCGAGACGGCGATGGCGCAGCTCCAGGGGCTGGAATATATTGTCGTATCGGGTCATGAATTTTCTTTGTTTGATGACAAGCTAATGAATATACCGATTGTCTCTTTATGAACAAAACGATATATTTTCATAACTTCCATCGAATTTTGTCATAATGTCGACACTGGATATTGATTCCATGCGTGCCTTGACCGTGATCGCCGAATCCGGCGGCATAACCCGTGCCGCGAAACGCCTGAACCTTTCGCAGTCGGCGGTCAGTCACAAGATGAAACGGCTCGAGCAAAAGCTGAATCGCAGCCTGCTTGCACGCGTGGAAGGAAAGCTCGGTTTGAGCAGCGATGGTGAAAAATTGCTCGACTATGCGCGGCGCCTGGTCAAGCTGCATGACGAGGCCTGCGCCAGCTTCCATCAGAGCGATCTTGCCGGCGAGCTGCGCCTTGGTATCACCGAGGACATCAGCGCGCCCGGCATGGCGCAGATACTATCCAGTTTCTCGACCAGTTTTCCCAACGTTGCGCTGACTTCGCGGGTTGCCCATACCCCCGAACTGGTGCGCTGGTTGCGCGACGGGGAGATAGATATGGCGCTGATCGAGGTGTTTGAGTCCGAGTTGCTGACAACCGACCATCGCCTGGGTCAGCAACAGGTAGCCTGGTTACTGGCTGAGGACTATATTCTTGATCCCGGGAAACCCATTCCATTCGTCGCCTATCACAAGGATTGTTTTTACAAGGCCTGGGCGGAACAGGCGCTGTCCGCCAGCGATCGCAGTCTGCGCGTGGTGTTCGAATGTCCGAGTATCGATGGCATGGTCAACGCGGTGCGCAGTGGCCTCGGTATCGGCCTGGTTAACCTGGGAGTGCTCGAACAGCGACAGTAGGGCGGGCGTCGCAGCGACAGTCGGGGGCTTCGGATCGGCACTGCCGAGTTGCCGCAACCACCGCCGATCCAGCATGTGGCACGCTGCCCGGCAGGTATTTCGACCCGGCAGATGGATAAGCTGCTGGAATCAATAAAAAATGAACTGGTCACGCGTTGATGAGTAAACATAAGTCCCCCAATCCTGTAGTCCTGGTCTCAGGTGCAGGTAGTGGTATCGGCGAAGCAATTTGCCGTTTGCTGGTAGCACAACAGTTTCGCGTAGTCGCGGCCGCGCGTAATCAGGAGCGTCTGCAACAACTCGCCGCGCAGCTGGGCGATGCGCTTTACCCGCTGGTGCTGGACGTCACTGACGCTGCCGCCGTGAGTAAGTTTCCGCAGGCTTTACCGGGAGAGTTTCGCGATGTCGGCATGCTGGTCAATAATGCCGGGCACGATGTTGGCGGGCGACGGCTGTTCGATGAAGGTAGCGCCGAACAGTGGTGCGATATCATCGAAACCAATGTCCAGGGTACGACCAGGCTTACTCATGCGCTTATCGATGGCATGCTGGCACGCGGCTCAGGGCATATTGTCAATATGGGTTCGATAGCCGGTCTCAAACCCTATGCCAGCGGCTCCGCCTACGTCAGCAGCAAGTATGCAGTCCACGGTTTCAGTGAAACCCTGCGCCTCGATTATGCCGGCCGGGGAATTCGCGTCACCGAAATCATGCCGGGCCTGGTGCGCTCCGGTTTTGCCGGACAACGCCTCGGTGACGAACGCGAGGCGAAGGCGTTTTATGACAGTTTTGAACAATGCCTGCAGCCGGAAGATATTGCGCGAACCGTGTTATACGCGCTGCAGCAACCTGAGCATGTCGAGATCGCGCAACTGGTGGTGTTGCCGGTTTCTTAACAGGATCTTGCCAGGCAAGATTTTAGTTTCGAAAGATACACGATTGGGGTAAGTTAGGGCGACTTGCCGGCAGCGGAAAAGCGCATGATACTGAAGGATATTAAAACATGGGTGACGGTACCGCCGAGCGGTATCGGGGGTTCGTTCTGGGTTATCGTCAAGATTACCACCGACGATGGTATCGAAGGCATTGGCGAGTGTTACGGCATTCCGGTATCGGGCGATATCGCCTGCGCGATGGTCGAAGATACCTTCGAACGATTTATTGCCGGTGAAGACCCGCACCATATCGAACTCATGTTCCGCCGGGTTTACTCGGCCGGCTTCACCCAGCGCCCCGATATCAGCATGATGGGCGTATTCAGCGGTATCGAAATCGCCATCTGGGATATTCTCGGCAAGGCCCATGACCAGCCTGTCTACCAGCTGCTGGGTGGCCAGTTTCATGATCGCCTGCGCACCTACACCTATCTTTATCCCGAGGCGGTGGCCGACGACGGTAACCCCGATAAAGGCGCCCCCGACGTTTACCACGATGGCGATGCAGCCGCTGCGCGTGCGCTCGATTATGTCGACATGGGATTCACCGCGGTCAAGCAGGACCCGGCCGGGCCCTATGGTATTCAGGGCGGGCGTGAACTGTCGCTGACCGAATTAAGCCGTTGTGAAGACAACATGCGCAAGATTCGTGAAGCGGTGGGCGACCGTGCCGATATCCTGTTCGGTACGCACGGACAGATGACGACGTCTTCCGCTATTCGGCTGGCAAGGCGACTCGAAGCTTACGACCCGCTCTGGTTTGAAGAACCCTGTCCGCCTGATCAGATCGAAGCGATCGGCAAGGTCGCCTCATCGACTACGATACCGGTGGCAACCGGTGAGCGGCTGACCACGCGCCTGGAGTTTCACCAGGCCCTCAAGGCCGGGGTTTCGATTCTGCAACCGGACATCGGTCGCAGTGGCGGCGTCTGGGAAACCAAAAAGATCGCCGCCATGGCGGAATTGTTCAATGCGCAGGTCGCACCGCACATTTACTGTGGACCGATCGCTCATGCCGCTGCCGCCCAGGTCGCATTCAGCTGCCCCAATTTTTTGATCCTGGAGACGATCCAGACCGAATTTCACGACGCGATTCTGAATCGACCGCTGGACTGGGAGGACGGTTATATGCCACCACCGGGAGAACCCGGGCTTGGTATCGTGCTTAACGAAGCCGTGCTCGAGTCACATCCTTACGTTAGCGGTGGCAGGCTACATCTCGAAATGTGCCAGACCGTTCTCGATTCCAATAACCGGAAAATTATTACCGAGCTCGAATAGTGATCAGCAGACCCGATACATTAAATCTGTCAAACTGGCGATTGCCGCCCAATAATCGCTGGGCGTTTCACCATGTTCGTGAAATTATCACGACCGAGTCTATCCCGCGTGGTGACAGCGTCAGCGAACTTGATCGCGCGATTGTAGACCGCGTTTCGGGCGCAGGCGTTTCGGGACCCGGGGGTGAAGACTGGTCGTTGCAGGACTGGCTCGAGGTTTCTAACAGTGATGCATTGCTGGTCGCGTACCGAGGCAGGATTGTACACGAATGGTATGTCGACCCCGCTATCGAAACCGATCCCCACATCGTGTTTTCGGTGAGCAAATCGATCACTGCGACCCTGGCCGGGGTGCTGGTCGAACAGGAAAAACTGGATCCGACCAAACTGGTGACAGCTTACATTCCAGAACTTGCGGTCTCCGGCTATCGCGATGTGAGCCTGCAAAACCTGCTCGATATGCAGGTTGATATCGATTTTGAAGAGGATTATCTAGCGACTTCCGGTAAATTTGTCGAGTACCGTACCGCCACCGCCTGGCATCCCTGTGCAGTCGACGCGATCGATCAGAATCTGCACGATTTCCTGTGTTCACTGGGGCGCGTTGACGGGGATCATGGTCAGGTATGGCGCTACAAATCACCCAACTCGGATCTGCTCGGCTGGGTGCTGGAGCGCGCTGGCGGCGATCGCCTGGCAAGCCTGATGTCAAGATACCTGTGGCGGCCCATGGGAGCCGAAGCCGATGCCTACATCACGGTAGATCGTAAGGGAGCGGCGCGAACCGCTGGTGGAATCTGTGTGTTGCCGAGGGATTTGTTGCGCTTTGCCGAACTGGTGCGCAATCTTGGATACGCCAACGGTCAGCAGGTGATACCCCGCCGGTGGATCGAGGATTGCAGCGATGGCGGCAGTCTCGAAGCATGGCGCAGAGGCGAATCCGCCAAGGAATTTCCGGCCGGCAGCTATCACAACAAGTGGTACCAGACCGGTAACGAAGATCGCGCAATGCTCGCCATTGGTATACACAGCCAGTGGATATACATCAACCCGGTTACCGAAGTCAGCATCGTCAAGCTGTCGTCGCAGGATGAGCCGCTCAGACTCGACCTTGATACAGTCAATTTGAACGCATTTACAACTATCAGCGATGTACTGGCGAAATAATTAGATACGTCGATGACGCCCTCCGTATCGTTGCAACCTGTTGCCTGGCCCGGCCTGGCCATTGCGGCAGGCGCAGCATTCTGGTGACCTTACCGGATTTCGAGCAGGGTTATCGAAAAGACGGACGTGCATGCTTTATGGGTGGCCCTGCGCGAATTAAGCGGCATCGTGGTAATTGTTGCGGTGGGGGTTGAAGTGCTGCGCCAGCAAAATATTGACAAATCAGGTATAGTCAACGCCGAGGTACTGCCCCGGGACAAGGGCGGAATTTTATCGGGGTATTGCAGTCAAACCTGTTGATACCCGGTCAGGTGGCTGAAAAAATGGAAGCAAAAAAATTAGATAAAACGTTGTTGTTAGTATGTCTGGCGTTGCTGGTCTCGGTCAACCAGGCCTATGCGAAATGCACTGATGACCGCGAGCCGGGAATGGATTGGAGTGGCTGCAAGAAAACCAACAAGATGCTGGACAGGTCGAACTTTACTGGCAGTCGCTTCGACGGCGCCAACCTTTCCATGAGTTCACTCGATGGTAGTAACTTTACGGACGCGAGCTTTGCCGGCGCCAATCTCACCAAGAGTACATTCGATGGTAGTAATTTTTCCGGCACCAGCCTGGTTAAAGCCAACATGGCGCGAGCCAGCGCTACGAATTGTCAATTTGACGACACCGATTTTAGCAAGGCGTCTGGTTATCGGTCGATGTTTGATCGAGTGACAATACAGAATTCGAAGCTGACCAAATCAGAGTTTTCGCGCGCCAGTTTCGTCGACGCCACGATTCTTGATGTGGACTGGTCCAAGTCCGAGCTCGGGCGGGTTGATTTTTCCGGGGCGCAACTGAGAAATGTCACTTTTGAGTATTCCAATATTTCCAGGGTCAGGTTCGCAAACGCAAAATTAAACGAGGTCGATTTCCGGCGCGCATATACCTATCAAACACGTTTCGAAGATGTCGATCTGCGCCAGGTGCAACGACTTTCGCAGTTACAGCTCGAAATTGCCTGTGGTAATGCCAATACTTTATTACCGGAAGGACGCTGGATGCCCGACACCTGGCCCTGCAGCGAATAGGCGGATAATGGCGATGTAACGGCCTGAACCACCCGGCAGTCGAGTGTCCGCGGCGATAAAAAATAGATCAGCCGACAATGAAGGGAAGGGGGGAGAAAATGGGACATTTACATCAAAGCATTCTCGAGACTATCGGCAATACGCCCGTGGTCAGAATCAATAACCTGGGACCACAAGATGTCAATATCTACGTCAAAATCGAATCATTCAACCCGATGGGTTCGGTCAAGGATCGCCTGGCCCTGGGAGTCATCGAGGATGCCGAGCGTAGTGGTGCACTCAAACCCGGGCAAACCATAGTCGAAGCCACCAGTGGTAATACCGGCATCGGTCTGGCGATGGTATGCGCGCAAAAAGGATGCCCGCTAGTGATCGTGATGGCCGAAAATTTCAGCCTCGAAAGGCGCCGTATGATCCGTTTCCTCGGCGCTAAGGTTATATTGGCGCCGGCGTCGGATATGGGAACCGGCATGATCGCCAAGGTGAATGAGCTGGTGGAGGCTCATGGCTGGTGGCAGCCGAGTCAGTTCGATAATCCTGCCAATGCCGAGATGCACGAGCGCACCACCGCGGTTGAGATTCTCGATGACTTCGCCGAAATCGGGCTCGACTACTGGGTCACCGGTTTTGGTACGAGTGGCACGCTCGGCGGGGTTTCACGGGTGTTGAAGAAAAAAAGCCCCGCAACCAGGATCATGGGTTGTGAACCGGACAATTCCCAGATTCTCGCCAGCGGTATACCCCAGCAACGAAATACCGATGGCACCTACCAGACGCATCCGAGCTTCAGGCCACACCTGATGCAGGGCTGGACACCGAATTTTATTCCCAGGTTCGCCGAGGAAGCCGTCGCAGCGAACATGATTGACGAAATGATTCCTATCAATGGCAATTATGCGATGCAGTGCACCATGGATCTGGCACAGAAGGAAGGTATATTTGTCGGCACCAGTTCAGGGGCAACCTTTGCCGGCGCATTGCAGGTCGCCGAAACGGCTCCCGCGGGATCGAATATTCTGTGTATGTTGCCGGATACCGGGGAACGTTACCTGTCGACGCCGCTGTTCGAAAGTATTGTAGAAGATATGAACACTGAAGAAATTGCGATTTCACACTCGACACCGGGCTATCGCTTTGATGTTAGCGAGGCGACCGAGGACGAACCCGCCGAAACCGAGCCCGAAGTAGCGGTAGAGCTGGACCCGGCGGCAGTGGCTGAAGTTGAGTCGATCCTGCAGGAGAACCAGGATCAGGTGCTCATGTTCTCGCTGGAATGGTGTGAATTTTGCTGGTCGGTACGCAAGATGCTGGCGGCCTGCGATATTCCTTATGTCACAGTCGACCTCGACTCGGTGGCTTTTCAGGATAATGACCGAGGCGGAAAAATTCTGGCGGTACTAAACCAGCGGAATGACTGGCCAACCATTCCGCAGATTTACCTGGGCGGGGAATTCGTCGGTGGTGCCACGGACCTGTTCGATGTCGGCAAAGCGGGAGAGTTACAACCCAAACTGGCGGCGCGTAATATTCCCTACAATGAGACGATTAATCGCGATCCATACAGTTTTCTGCCGACCTGGTTGCATCCCAGGTAGCGAGGTTGACAGATAGCGGGGTTGAGATGGGTTCGTAATAACCACAACCAGTCCTGCTTTCACAAGGTGATCGGGAATCCCATTTTTTGCACCATCGCCACCCAGAGCTTACGCCAACCGCCCTTTTCATCGAGTGTATCGAGCGCGTACATGGTGATCCTGGCGCCAATCCAGCGAAACGGCTCCGGCGGAATATAGTCGGGAACGGTGAGTGCAAACTGCATCCGGGTTTCCGGGATATCCTGTTTGTCCAGAATTGCGAGCCCGACACGAGCACCAAATCGAGATGCGGTCACGCCGAAACCCGAATAACCGCCGGCGAAGACCATGTCCCCGTGATGATATTTTTGATAGTGTACCGCCATGCGCGTGGTCAATCCGATGGGTCCGCTCCAGGCATGTGAAAAGCGGATGTCGTCGGCCAGCTGCGGGAAAGTGCGGTAGAAAGATTGCACCAGCCGAACATACGGTTGCGCTGTCTTGTCGAGGGCCGGATCGGTGTTATTGCCAAAGAAATAGTCCAGTCGACCGCCGAATAAAATGCGATTATCCGCCGTCAGGCGCATGTAGTTGAGCTGGGTGCGGGTGTCGTAGATACCCTGGCGATGCTGCCATCCAACCTGCTGCATCTGCGCATCGGTCAGTGGTTCGGTGACGATGATGCGGTCGCGGATTGCCGCTACCCGGCGGCTGATGTGGCGATGCCCGGCTGCCCAGGCATTGGTCGCCAGAGTACCTTGCGTGCGGTGATGTTGGCCTGAGGGGTTGTTACCGTGATGCCAGCGCTGGTTTTGCGATTGCTCAAGTGCGGTGTATTTTCATAGAGCTTCACGCCGAGTTCGAGGGCGGCGCGTTTTAATCCACGCACCAGCTTACCCGGATGTACCGTACCGCTGCGTTTTTGCGACCAGGCGCCGCCATGGAAAATCGGTGATTTGATTTCCGCCTGTACGCCAGCTTTATCGAGTTTTACCGCCTGGTGCCCATACTTGAGATACAGCTGGTAATCCTCCTCGATCGTATCCAGGCCCTGGTCGCCGATCGAAACTTTCATTTCACCGCCCCATTCGAGGTCACAGTCGATTTCATAACGTTCGACCGCCTCGCGGAACCCGTCCATGTTTTCCCGCCCCAGGCTTTCCAGTTCGGCGACCTCGGCGGGAAATATACGTTCGGTGTTGTCGATGCCATGCATCACCGAGGTCGACATGATTGCGGCCGGGCGACCGCTTGCGCCGTTAGCGATACTTTTGGCTTCGATCAGCACGACCTCGCGTTGCGGGTTCTTTTCCCTGGCCTGAATTGACGCCCAGAGCCCACAGAAGCCGCCACCGACAATGAGCAGATCGCATTGACTGTCCTGCTGCAGGGCGGGTTCGTCGCTAACCGGATCGAGACTATCCAGCCAATAGGTCGTGAATCGGGTTTTGGCGAGTGCGTTCAGCGCCTTGCGGGCCGGATCATTGGGAATATCAGACATTAGTTATCCCGCTCCAGGTAAGCGTCGAGTTGCGGCGTACGGTAACCATCGGCACGCCACAGGATCGGAAAGTAGTTTTCATCCAGCTTGTTATCGCCGAGACGCTTGTAACGACTGTAGATGGGGCCGATGCCCTGCCTGAAATACTGTGGCTGGTACTCGACATCGCTGCGCATTGCGTGCAATACCAATGCGCGTCGCGGTCTGGAGCTCTGGTTGGCGCCAGAGCCGTGACAGGTCCAGCCGTGATGAAAGGAACCTCCGCCGGCAGCTACTTCGACGTATACAATTTCAGGCTCGACGCCCTCGTGTGCAGCCGCTTTGCGCATCGGTTTGCGATAGTCCTGCGGTGCGTGAAACTCACCTTCGGGCTCGCGCAATGGCCACTTGTGCGAACCACGCACAAACTCGATAGTGCCGCCATCGGCATGGGTGTCATCCAGCGCGATCCAGCAGGTCAGTAAATCCGACGGCGCAAACCATGCCAGGTAGGCGCTGTCCTGGTGGAAGCCGAGTGAACGGGCGGCAGAGGGTTTCCACGGCACATTATCGATCATGATGCGCACCCCGGGCCAGCCCGCCAGATTTCCTATCGTTCGGGCAATCGATTCGTCCAGCACGATACGCGCAATATCGCGATTGGCTTTCCAGCCATTACAAATTTGTCGCGTCAGAACAGGGTCTCCGTCGGATTCCTGCCAGTTGACTTCGTCGGGGTGCACCCCGGTTTCAAATTTTCCGCTGAACAGGTCGTCGAATGCCCGGTGGAGAGTTGCTATGGTATCGGCTGCGATCAGTTCGTCGACAATTAAAAAACCATCGTCGTTGAAAGCTTCTCGATCAGTAGCGGATAGCTCGACCATATCGGAATAACCTGAACTCGATACCTCTGCATGGATTGGCCGAGTATAGAGATCGACTCGATTGAATACCAAATAGTTTTCAATAAATTTGGTGGTTACCGAAGCGTCGTAGAGGAAGCATTGGGTAGCTATACAGCGGATCAGGTTGCTGCAAGCGATGCGACGCTGTAAGGGCGCCTGGACTGGTCTGTCTTGCGTCTGCTAATCCGGCCTGACGCAGAATAACCTAGCCTGGCCAGTCTTCGCCTTCGGTATAGCGGGTGCCGCGATGACCTCTCTTCGGAAGCGGGGATTGCAATCGTTGCCCCGGGGCTTCGACAATAATCAGTATGCGTGGCTTACCCGAAGCAGGGTTGCTTGCACCAGTGATAAGTTCGCTGATTTTCAGTCGACCATGCAACTGATTATTGAATATCGTGTATACATAATCACCCGGCTTGAGTCGTTTCGGCTCGCTGCCCGCCATGTGAAACTCGTAGGTTTTACGACTGCCGTCAAAGAGTGAATCCAGGACTTCGACCCCGGCCTTTGCGGGAATAGTCTTGGTGATGCAGAAACTCATAATCCGATCCTCAGAATGAACCTGCAAGGCATCATAAGGAGGTTCCCAGGCGAGGGCAACCTGCTTATCGGCGGCTTGACTTCGATCAATTAAGCGATAGTTGAACCGGTTTAGAATAGTAATTATCGATATTTTAAATGAGAATGATTTACATTTACATTTACATTTACATTTACATTCGCATTTAGGATTTGCTAATTTAACCAACCTTGTTTGATATCATTACTGGAGATCTAGAGATGTACCGCAGCTGGATGGCCGCAAAACCGATTATTACCGGCGCCCTTTGCTTGTTTCTGTTGTTCGGCCACAGCGTCGTCCAGGCCGACGAAGTCAATGTTTATTCGGCGCGCAAGGAAGCACTGATATTACCGCTGCTGCAAAAGTTTGAGGCCGAAACGGGTATCGGTTTTAACCTGATAACCGCAAAAGCAGATGCCCTGCTCAAGCGGCTTGAATCCGAAGGGAAGTCGACTCCGGCGGATGTCTTTATTACTACCGATGCCGGTCGACTGCAGCGTGCCCGGGAAGCCGGTGTCCTGCAGCCCATTGTCAATTCAGAGCTGAACTCGAGAATTCCGGCAAACCTGCGCGACAAGGACAATTACTGGTTTGGATTATCACAACGAGCACGCATTATTTTTTACGCAAAGGACAGGGTCGATCCGGCTGAATTATCAACCTACGAGGCACTCGCGGATGAAAAATGGAAGCAAAGAATCTGTATTCGCTCATCCGGCAATATTTACAATCAGTCGCTGGTAGCGTCGATGATCGAGGCGCATGGCGTCGAGGAAACCGAAGCCTGGGCCAGGGGACTGGTGGCTAACTTCGCGCGTAAACCTGCCGGTGGCGATACCGATCAATTACGTGCCGCGGCGGCCGGGCTGTGCGACATTGCGATTGCGAACACCTACTACTTCGGCCGGCTCGTCAATAGTGACAAGGAGAAGGACCAGCAAGTCGCCTCCAGCCTCGGGGCTTTCTGGCCGAACCAGGCCGATCGTGGCGCGCATATCAACGTCAGTGGCGCCGGGATCACCAAATACGCGCCGCATCGCGAAGCGGCCGAGCGATTGCTCGAATTCCTGGTCAAGGCAGAATCGCAGACCTGGTATGCCGAGGTTAACAATGAATACCCTGTGGTAGCCGATGCGAAGATATCGGCAACTTTGATGTCGTTTGGGAAGTTTAAGGGGGATAGCCTCAACCTGACTCATCTTGGCGAAAACAATCGTGCCGCAGTACAGCTAATGGATCGCGCCGGCTGGCGATAGGATTCGTCTATGAATCCTTTAATTACCTCGCCAGCACAAGATTAAGCCCGGAATTAAAATTGACTCCAGCCTGTTAGGCCAGCCAGGCATCATTCTCCATGACGATGATCAGGCTGGGTCCTGCATGTACCATGGCTGCCTGCAGTGCCTGCCTGAAGCCGGCTTCGCTGTCGACCCGGGTGCCCGGGCAGCCGAAAGCCTCGGCCAGCTTGACGAAGTCGGGCGCCTTGGGATTGACGCCAATCTGCGCAATTCCACGTTTGGTCATGCCGTCGCGAATCATCGCGTAGCTGTGGTTGTTCCAGATGATGATCGGAATTGAAAGCCGTTCTTCGACCGCGGTTGCGAGTTCGTTGACGGTAAACATGAAACCGCCATCACCGACCAGTGCGAGCACGGTTTTTTCCGCCGCGGCGAGCTTGGCGCCGATTGCATCCGGCAGGGCACAACCCAGGGTTCCGAATCCGGCCGGATAGAACCAGGTGCGTGGTAACAGGGTTTTCATTGCCGCGGTACCGGTGTAAACCAACTGGGCGATATCGCCCATGATAACGGCGTCATCTGAAATTTCATCGCGCAGCGCGGTGAGCAGGCGAATGTGCTGGCGTTCGACACTGCTGTAGTCGGCGCCCTGCTGCGCGCGCACCCGCTCGAGCACGGTAGCCACATCGACGGCGGCGGTGCTGATTTCGCGACCTTCGAGGGTTCCGAGTAATTGCTCACAGGCGGATCGGGAGTCGCCCAGAATGGCAACGCTGGCCGGAAACGCGTCGTTGAAACGTGCGGGGTCAATATCGATCCGAATCACTTTGCCATTCACCGGCAGGTCGTAAATGAAGCTGTCCGCTTCGCCGAGCTCGGTGCCGATCGCGAGCACCACTTCGGCCTGCGCGAGATAAGCCTGTACCGCAGGGCTTATGACCCCGCCGCCGAGGCTTAAAGGATTGCTGTCGGCGACAATCCCCTTGCCGGCATTCGACGCAATGACGCCGACATTGAGACGTTCCGCGAGTTGGGTCACTTCCTTGCTGGCGTGCTGTGCGCCGCCGCCAACCATTATCACGGTGCGGGTGGATTCCACCAGTAGCGTAGCAGCCGAGCTTATCGCGTCGTCTCCTGGAATCGGTAAAGCAGCAATTTGGTAAGGTTGCCAGGCATCGGTTATCGGCATTTCCAACACATCGATGGGGATGGCAATGTGTACCGGTCGCGGTCGTTGCGAACGAAGTACGCTAAACGCCTGCGCGACCAGTTCAGGGATTTCGGCGGGATCGTGAACCATTGCGCTGAACGCGGTGATCGGTCGGGTGATGGCGCACAGGTCCGTGGTTTCATGCAGTCGTCCCCAACCCTTGCCCAGCGAAGGACTGTCGTTGGCACTCGAAATAATCAGCATGGGAACCGAATCCGCGTAAGCCTGGCCGATGCCGGTCGCCGCATTGGTCACACCCGGACCCGTGATGACGGTACAAACTCCCGGGTTAACGCTCACCCGCGCATAGCCGTCGGCCATAAAGCTCGCGCCCTGCTCGTTGCGTGGCGTTACCGCGCGAAGATTGCTTTTTTCAATGCCGCGATACAATTCCAGGCTGTGCTCACCGGGGATGCCGAAAACAGTGGTTACACCGTAGGCCTCGAGTAAGTGCATCAATGCTTCGCCACAGGATGTGCCCATTTTATTACTTCCGGCAGTAATGCATTTCCAGCAGGCTCACTGCTCGTAAGGTGCCGGCATTTCGTCGGCGTCGATACCGGGTACGTGGGTAATGCCGGCACGCTGTTTCCAGTCAACCGGGTAGGCCGTGTAAAAAATGACACATTTATCGTCGCATTCATATTTTACGTGATTGTCTTTCGGCACGAACATCAGGTCACCCGGGTTCAGTTCGTAGCCGATTTCGTCGACCACCAGGCGGAAGGTACCCTGCAGGCAATAAATCATTTCGTCGCAGGTGAGGTCCCAGGGTACTGAAATCTTGTTCAGGCAATTTATTCCGCCGGCCATGGATTCGCTGATTGCGGTGGTGACAAAAGGCTTTATATAGGTGCCATTCTCCGGCAGGTTGTCGATACGATCCTGTATATCGGCGATTCTGAATACGCTTGGTGCGGTCATGTTTTTCTCCAGGTTTTAGTAGTGTAATCTTAATTACCAAGCAATTCGGAAATCGCCTGGTCGAGGTAATTCTGGAACTCGGGGTCGTTCCCCGGTGATGCGACACAATGGCCCCAGGGGGACTGGTAGATGCGCAGCTCGCCAGCAATGATGTGCTCGATTTCGAGCTGATTGTCCTCCGGGCAAAAGTATAAATCGTTGTCGCAGGCTATGACGATGGTTTCCGCCCTGATTGCATTAAGGGCTGCCTTGAAATCGTGCTGGTAGATTTCATTGGCGCTGATGTCGCCCATCTGCCAGGTTTTCAGTTTGCACAGCAGGTCATTGGCGTCCCAGTCGAGATGATCCTGTTCCCAGTCCTGCAGCAGTGCTTCGGCGCTGTCGAAGCCCTTCATGCGGTACATCTGTTCGCGATAAAAGGTTTGCGAGAAGGCCCAGCCGGCATATACGCGACCGAAAGCCTTCAATCCCCTGACGGGTGGTTGCGTATAATTGCCGTCAGCGTAAACCGAATCTGCCTGCAGCGCGGCCTTAACGCCTTCGAGAAAAACGATATTGTGCGCGGAAGTTTTCGCCGAGGCGCAAAACGGTAGTATCGCGTTGACGAAGTCCGGGTATTGCGCGCCCCATTGGAAAGCCTGGCAACCCGCCATCGACCAACCCGTGACCAGTGCAATTTGTTTCACGTCCAGGGCTTCGGTAAGCAGTCGATATTGCGCGCGGACATTGTCGTACAGGGTGATATCAGGAAAGTTGGCCGCATCAAACGGAGGCCGGGTGTTGCTCGGCGACGACGATATGCCGTTGCCGAACAGGTTAACCGACACCACAAAGTGACGTGTCGGATCAATCGCCCGACCAGGACCGAAGAACCCCTCGTTACGCGTATGGGTGCCGGTATAAAAAGTCGGCAGCAGCACGACATTGTTACGCTCCGCGTTTAACTCACCACAGGTTTTGTAAGCGAGCTGCGCATCAGCTAAAACGAGCCCCGATTCCAGCTCGAAGTCGCCGAGATCAAATACTGAATAGTCTGCGCTCATGGACTAGTAAAGGCGCAGGTATTCCCTTACTTCCCAGTCGGTGGTTTCCTGGAGGTAACGTTCCCATTCGTCGATCTTGTAGGCGAGGAAGGAACGCATCATCGCTTCACCCATGACCTTCCTGGCGAGTTCACTCTTGCCGAGTTGCTCCGTCGCCTCCATCAGGTTGCGCGGCAGCGGTGTCAGCTTGCGTTCCGCCTTTTCGGCATCGTCCATTACGTACAGGTCTTCGTCCAGCGACGGACCCGGGTCAAGCTCATTCACCAGGCCTTCGACCTGCGCCGCCAGCATCATACCGAGCGAGATATAGGGGTTCATGCACATATCGGCGGCGCGATTCTCAATCGCAAATCGACTCTGCGGCAGGCGCAGCATGGCGGAACGGTTGTTGGAACCATAAGCCATGTGCGTCGGCGCCCAGGTGTAGGTACCGCCTTCGAAGCCGCCCACCTTGGGTACCAGGCCGTTATAGGAATTGACCGTGCTGCAGGCGACCGCGGTAATTGCGGCGCCATGCTTCAAAATTCCGCCGAGCGCGTGTTTGACCTGCGCGCTCCAGTTACCGTCGCCACCGTCGTAAATGTTCACGCCCGGGTTATCGGTTTTCTGCATCGATACGTTCATGTGCGCGCCCGAACGCCAGTCGCCGGTGGTCGGCTTCGGCATGAAGGTGATAAACATGCCGTGCTTCTTGGCAATTTCCTTGAGCAGGATTCGCAGGAACACGAGGCGATCGGACATCTCCAGGACATTGGTATAGTGGAAGTCCAGTTCGAACTGCGAGTAGGCGCCCTCGGCGACTACATCGTGCAGGTTCCAGCCGAGATCTTCGAGGATATCGATCATTTCACCGAGAAAGCCCATCGAATCGAGCGAGTATTCTACGTCGTAACCGAAGGCCTGGCGGCGCGGACGGATACCTTCTCCAGGCATCGGGTCGTCGTCGAAAGCCTTGACCGGATGACCCTTGTCATCCCACTGCATGGCGATAAATTCCGGTTCGATACCGGCCATCATCGCGTAACCCTGTTCGGCTGCATCGCGCATCGCGCGTTTCAGCGCCTGGCGCGGACACAGGTTGTAAGGTTTGTCTTCCCACCAAAGGTCGGAGAATACCCAGGCAATGGTCGGATCCCAGGGGCAGATCTGGATGGTATCGATATCGGGCAATGGCACCTGGTCCGAGTCCGCCGGGCCGAGCTCGGGTACGAATGAAATCGAATGTACCGCGAATTGAGGGCCCTTGCCCATGCATAGCGGCACGAAATCGCTGATTGGCACGGGCTTGGTTTTGGGTTGACCGAACATATCGATCCAGCAGGACAGGATGTATTTTACGCCGGCGTCCTTGAGTTTTTTCTGTTCTTCTTCGAGTCGTGCGGGGTCCGGTAACGCTTCAAAAAAATTTTCATAGTACGTGCTGCTCATTTTCGAGGGTCCTCTATGGTTCTACTGCGTTTGTCGTTTCAACAGGAATTGATTCTTGAACATTTCGATTCCGCTCATGACTTCGATCTGGTCGATGTCGTTGTGGCCGAAACAATGTTGTTCCAGAAAAGTCTGGAATGCGCTGCGGGTTTCACAGACCACTTCGATCAGCAGGTCGTAGCGTCCCGAAACCCAGAGTACGTAAACCACTTCACCGCGTTCGCTAAGGCGGTGGGCGACTTCGCGGGGTGTGGCGGGGTGTGCAACCTTGATGCCGATCATCGCGTCGGCCTTGTAGCGAATCGCCATCGGATCGGCGAGGGCGACAATTTTCAGTGCGCCACTTTTTTTCATCGACTGCACACGGTTGCGGATTGTGCCTTCCGAGACCTCGAGCGCACGCGCAATGTCCTTGTAGGGCAGGCGCCCATCCTGCTGCAGCATTTTTATGATGCCGCGATTGAGATCGTCCTCGGTGGAGGCGATACCTCGCGTTTTTGATGGTTGCAGAGAAACGGCGGATTCGGCTGACATATTATAGAAAACGTAGATTGATACGCCAAAGTATTGCGGATTAAGCGGTAAATTGCAAAAAATAATAATGAAAACGTAATTATGGTACAAATTAGACTTCGCCCCCGGGTAAATCTATGGTAATTTGCCTGTTCTCGCAGGAGTTTGAGATATGTCCAGTCGATCATTACTAGGCGAATTCGATGCCGGTGGTCTGACAATGCATGGCTTGCCCGGGGAGGCCTACGTCAGCGCCGCATTCATGCAGCTCGAACAGCAGTGCCTGTTTAACAATAACTGGGTGTTTGCTGGCTATGCACACCAGCTTGCACGGAGCGGTGATGCCAGGCCGATTCAGGTCGCGGGACAACCACTGTTCCTGTTACGCGATCAGCAAAATGAAATTGTTGCTTTCCATAATGTGTGCCGGCACCGCAACCTGAAACTGATCGATGACGCGGGCAATTGTGGCAGGCTGATTCGTTGCCCATACCACAGCTGGAGTTACGATCTTTGCGGCGCGCTTAAAAATGCGCCGTACTTCGGCGGTGCGATGCAGGATATGCCCGCAGATTTCAAATTAGAAGACAATGGCCTGTTGCCGGTTAACTGCGCGGTCTGGCATGACTGGGTGTTTGTTAATCTATCGACACAACCGACCTCTTTTGAAGATTTTCTGGCGCCTGTCAAAAGGCAGTTGGGGTCGAACGATGTCACCGACTATGTGCCTCGCGCAACGCTTGATCTTGGAGAAGTGTCCTGCAACTGGAAACTGTTGATGGAGAATTTCATCGAGCCTTACCATGTGCAGTTCGTGCACAGGAAAACCACCGAACAGCCGCTGAAAGATCACTATACCGTGGTTGACGAGCATTGCCTCGGCAGTGCGGTAGAGTTGAGCGCGGAACAGGAAGCGAATGCCAAGGCCGGCACGCTCGGCGTAACTTCGCATTACCTGACCCTGTTCCCGAATTTTGTCATGGGCACCTATCAACCCGATCAGCTCGGCGTTCATTTGAATGAACCGGTTGCTGCCGATGTCACGCGCCAGCAGCGGGTTATTTACACCCACAGGGACGCGAACTATAGTGACGAGCAAATTCAGAACCTGGTCGATTTATGGCATAGCGTGCACCTGGAAGACCACGAAATGTGTATTCGCCTGCAACAGGGGCGACACTCGCCGTTGGCGGCGCCCGGCGGACTGCTATCGCCACACTGGGAAAACAGCGTCAGAAGATTTCAGGAGCTGGTTGCAGATGCGATCCGCCCCGGACTAACATCAGGAGATTCAATATGAGTAAACCCGATTTCCGGCTAGATCACACCATGATTCGAGTTTTTGACCAAGAGAAAACACTGGATTTCTATACGCGCATCCTGGGCATGAAAATCTTGCGTCAGAACGAGTACCCGGAGGGACGTTTTACCAACACTTTCGTTGGCTACCAGGGCGAAGACGAAGGCACCACCATCGAGATGACTTACAATTGGGACCAGCAAGAACCCTATGACTTCGGCAGTGCCTGGGGACATATGGCACTCAAGGTTTCAGATGTTTACGCAACCGCTGAATACCTGAAATCGGAAGGCGTCGAATTCGTGCGCGAACCGGGCCCGATGAACGCCGGTACCCGCATCATCGCCTTCTTCAAGGATCCGAATGGGTACGTCTTCGAACTCAACGAACCGCTGGAAAGATAATTAGTCGCGGGTTCGTGCTACTGTGGACAGTTTGTAGCACGCCATCTTTGCAAGATCCCCGCTTGCGCGGGGATGACATTTAAATAGCCAGTTCCTGCAGGCATTTTTCGAGAATATCCATGCCTTCATTGACCAGTGCGTCGCTGATGTTCAGTGCGGGCAGGAAACGAATTACGTTGCCGCGAGCACCGCAGCTGAGCAGCGCCAGTCCGTTTTCGTAGACGCGGCCAATCAGCGCTTTGGTCAGGTCGGCGTCTGGCTGCTCGGCATCCCCGTTTTTGACCAGTTCCATCGCCATCATCGCGCCATGGCTGGTGCGCAGGTGACCGATGTTAGCGGGGAATTTGGCCTGCAGTGCCAGCAGACGGCTACTGAATATCTCGCTGACATGATTTGCGGCATCGATCAGTTTTTCTTCTTCGATGACGTCGATCATCGCCAATCCGGCAACGCAACCCAGCGGTGAGCCGGCATAGGTACCACCAAGACCGCCGGGGAGTGGCGAGTCCATAATATCGGCTTTACCTACCACCGCGGCAATCGGGAAGCCATTGGCCATGCCCTTGGCCATGGTCATCAGATCACCCTCGATCCCGGCGTACTCGCTGCAAAACATTTTGCCGGTACGTGCGAAGCCGGTTTGGATCTCATCGACAATCAACAAAATGCCATGCTCATCGCAAATCGCCCTGAGCTGCTGCAGAAACTCGACCGGGGCCGGGTAAAAACCGCCTTCACCCTGCACCGGTTCGACGATGATTGCGGCGACATCACTCGGCGCAATATCGGCCTTGAACAGGTTGTCGAGCCCCTTCAACGAGTCTTCAACCGATATGCCGTGATACTCGATCGGGAAAGGTGCGTGATAAAGTTCGGCCGGGAACGGGCCGAACAGGTTCTTGTAGGGGGTAATCTTGCCGGTCAGCCCCATGGCGAGCATGGTGCGGCCGTGAAAACCGCCGTTGAAAGCGATGACCCCGCGCCGTCCGGTGTGGGCGCGAGCAATTTTGACCGCATTCTCGATCGCATCGGCGCCAGTGGTGACGAAAATCGACTTTTTCCGACTCGGCCCGGGCGCCAGTTCGTTCAGTTTTTCCGCCAGGCGCACGGAACTGTCGTAGGGGGTTACCATGACACAGGTGTGGCTGAACTTTTCCAGCTGTTCGGCGACTGCCGCGGTGATTTTCGGGTGGCAATGACCAGCCGAACAGACCGCGATACCGGTGCCGAAGTCGATGTAACGCTTACCCTCCACGTCCCAGATTTCGGAACCGGCGGCGCGCTCGACGAAAACCGGTGCAATATTACCCTGGCCGCGGGCCACGGCATCTTCCTTGCGGGCCTGCCAGTCCTGGTTGGACTGTCCGCTGAGCTCGGTCATTTTTAAGTTTGCGCTACTCATTTGTCGATACCTCCGATGCACATGTATTTGATTTCGGTGTAATCGTCGAGGCCGTACTTCGAGCCTTCGCGACCCTGACCCGACTCCTTAACACCGCCGAAAGGCGCCATTTCATTGGAAATGATGCCCTCGTTGATGCCGACGATACCATATTCGAGGCCTTCGGCGACCCGCCAGATTCGTCCGACATCGCGCGAGTAAAAGTAACAGGCAAGCCCGAACTCGGTGTCGTTGGCCATTTGAATCGCTTCGTCCTCTGTGCTGAATTTGAACAGCGGCGCAATCGGGCCGAAAATCTCCTCGCGAAAAACCCGCATCTCGCCACTGACATTGGTCAGGATCGTCGGTTCGAAAAACTGGTTACCGATAGCGGAGCGATTACCGCCGCCGACCGCTTTCGCGCCTTTGTCCAGGGCATCCGCGACGAAGGCTTCCATGTCATTTGCGGCCTGCTCGGTGATCAACGGACCCACGGTCACGCCTTCCTCGGTGCCGCTGCCGAGTTTGAGGTTGCCGACCGCTGTGGCCAGTTTCTCTGCGAACGCATCATAACAACCTTCCTGTACCAGGATGCGGTTGGCGCAGACACAGGTTTGACCCGCGTTACGGTACTTGCTGATCATGGCGCCGGCAACGGCCGCATCGAGATCAGCGTCATCAAATACGATGAAGGGCGCGTTGCCACCCAGTTCCATCGAGGTGCGCTTGACGGTTTGCGCGCATTCGGCCATCAATTGCTTGCCCACAGGGGTTGAGCCGGTGAAGGTCAGTTTGCGCACGATCGGGTTTGAGGTGAGTTCCTTGCCGATGGCGGCAGTCTCGCCGGTCACCATATTGATGACTCCGGGTGGGATTCCGGCACGTTCGGCCAGTTCGACAAACGCGTAGGCTGAAAGCGGCGTCGCGTTTGCCGGCTTGCAAACCACGCTACAGCCGGCTGCCAGTGCCGGTGCAATTTTCCGTGTCAACATGGCGTTGGGGAAGTTCCACGGCGTAATACAGGCCACCACCCCGACCGGTTGTTTGATACAGACGATACGTTTGTCGTTCGATGGCTGCGGGATGGTGTCGCCATATATACGCTTGCCTTCCTCGGCAAACCATTCGATATAGTTGGCCCCGTAAGCGACTTCGCCGCGGGCTTCGGCGAGTGGCTTGCCCTGTTCCAGGGTCAGGATCATCGCCAGGTCTTCCTGTGCCTCCATCATCAGGTTAAACCACTTGCGCAGGCAGGCGGATCGCTCCTTGGCGGTGCGTTGGCGCCATTCGACAAAAGCGTTGCCGGCGGCTTCGATTGCGCGGCGCGTTTCTGCGGTGCTGCATTTGGCGACTTCGGCGATGATTTCGCCATTGGCCGGATTGGTAACGGCAACGGTTTCGCCATTGTCGGCGTCGACCCATTGTCCGTTGATATAAGCCTGTGTTTTGAGCAGGGCCTGGTCAGAAATTTGAATACTCATGAGTGAAATCCCGGGATTATTGCGCAAAGGCGAGCAGCATAACGATTTCGTCTGATGGCGACAATGAATTTACGAACTTCCAAGCGCATCATGCGCCAACTCTGTTAGTATATTGACGGCACAGACAAGTGGAGCTGCAATGCATGATAACGGCACCCCGCCTAAACGGAACTCGCGCACTAACCTGGATTTTTATCATAGTCCGACACAACTGCGCTTCGACACCTGGAACCGGCTTGAGGAATACACCAGCCGGCTCAATCAGAAACACATGCGTAAGGCCGACGCTGCGGCCGTGACCAAGAAAACCAGGGATGCCATAACGCTACTGGAAATCATCGAGAACTACAGTGCGTTTCCGTCACAGGAAGACTTCAAGCTGCTTTGGCACATGTTCGATCAACAGGACTTCGATCTGTTATCACGCGTGGTCGCCAGAATCGTGCGCGCGCTTACCGGCGGTACCTATCGTACACGCCATATCAATTTACGGGTGCCGACAGAACTCGAAGATAAGGACGAAGTTACCCAGTATTTTGATGAAGAACGCCACCAGCAAAGACCTTATTTCGAGGTTTTATTTGTCGATGAAAGCGGGGCGGAAGATGTTAAGCGTCTGCGCGAAAGCCTGCATCAGCTGCGTCGTCCGGAAGATCAGTTTATCTACGACATTGTCGTCGTACCGAGTTTCGAAGATGCGTTGATCGCGGTTCTGTTCAACTACAATATCCAGGCCGCGGTGATTCGCTACGGATTCCCGCTGCGTTCGGTCAATCACGTCGAAATACTGCAACGCTACCTGGCGCGAATCGATGAGTCGGAATATGAGGACGCGCTCGATACCGAGCGCGGCCCTTTGCTCGGTAACTGGCTGTCCGAGTTGCGCCCGGAGCTCGACCTTTACCTGGTAACCGATGCCGCGGTCGAAGATATCGCCGGTAACGTCGCGCAGAAGTTTTCGCGTATCTTTTATCAGCAGGAAGATTATCTCGATCTGCACCTGAATGTTCTGCGCGGTATCCAGCAGCGCTACCAGACGCCGTTTTTTACCGCGCTGCGCAAATATAGCCGACAACCCACCGGCGTTTTTCATGCGATGCCGATTTCACGCGGTAAGTCGGTGACCAAGTCACACTGGATCAAGGATATGGTCCAGTTTTACGGGATGAATATTTTTCTCGCGGAAACCTCGGCGACGTCGGGTGGGCTCGACTCGCTGCTGCAACCGCATGGTCCAATCAAGAAAGCCCAGCAACTGGCGGCACGCGCGTTTGGCGCCGATCGCACCTACTTTGTTACTAATGGCACCTCAACCGCGAACAAGATCGTGGTGCAGGCGCTGGTCAGGCCGGGCGATATCATCCTGGTCGATCGCGATTGTCATAAATCGCATCATTACGGCATGGTGCTCGCGGGTGCCCATGTCTGCTACCTGGATTCCTATCCGTTGAATGAATATTCCATGTATGGCGCGGTGCCGCTGCGGGATATCAAGCAAAAGCTGCTGAGGTACAAAAAGGCCGGCCTGCCGCACAAGGTCAAGATGCTGTTGCTGACCAACTGCACTTTTGATGGCGTCGTCTACAACGTCGAACGTGTAATGGAGGAGTGCCTGGCGATCAAACCCGATCTGATCTTCCTCTGGGATGAAGCCTGGTTTGCTTTTGCAGGATTTACTCCGACTTACCGCCGTCGCACTGCGATGGCAACGGGCCGGCGCCTGAAGGCGCGTTACCGTAGCGATGATTATGCGCAGGAGTATGCCGATTACAAAAAGCGTATTGCCAAATGTAAAGATGCCGATCTGATTAACGAGCGCTTGCTGCCCGATCCGGACAAGGTGCGTATCCGTACTTACGCCACGCAGTCGACGCACAAGTCGCTGACATCTTTGCGGCAGGGATCGATGATTCATATTTTCGACCAGGATTTTAACTACAAGGTGCAGGCGCCATTTGTCGAGGCCTTTATGACGCACACGTCAACCTCACCCAATTACCAGATTCTGGCATCGCTTGATATCGGGCGGCGGCAGGTTGAGCTCGAAGGTTTCGAAATGGTGCAAAAACAAATCGAGCTGGCGATGGCAATCCGCGAACGGGTGGCCTCGCACCCACTGCTAAAACGTTATTTTTATTTTCTCTCGGCGAGGGACATGATTCCGGAGGAGTATCGACCCTCGGGTATTGGCAGTTACTTCGATCCGGAAAAGGGCTGGCGTAACACGCGCATGGAGGAGGCCTGGGCGATGGATGATTTTGTCATCGATTTGACCCGCCTGACGCTTTACCTCGGGCTCACCGGGGTCGACGGCGACACCTTCAAGAATACATACCTGATGGACAAGTACGGTATCCAGATCAACAAGACCTCGCGCAACACCGTATTATTCATGACCAACATCGGTACCACGCGCAGTTCAGTGGCGTTTCTGATCGAGGTGCTGGTCAAGATCGCGACCGAACTGGAGCAGGATCGTGAAGATGCGAGCCGGGTAGAGCGGCAGCTGATTGATAAAAGAATTAAATCGCTGTCGCAGGAATTACCACCGCTACCCGATTTCAGCCACTTTCATGCTGCTTTTGCGCCGGGTGCAGGCAATCGGGTCAAGACTGACGAGGGCGATATTCGCAGTGCTTTCTTTTATGCCTATGACGATGAAAATTGCGAGTATATGACCATCGATGAAAACACCATCGGCAAAGCCATGAAATCAGGTCGTGAACTGGTGTCGGCGACCTTCGTAACTCCCTATCCCCCCGGGTTTCCGGTGCTCGTGCCGGGACAGGTCATCAGCGAACAAATTCTTGCCTTTATCCGCGCGCTGGATGTCAAGGAAGTCCACGGCTATGAGCCCGAGATAGGTCTGCAGCTGTTCACCGAAGAGGCATTACAAAAACTGCAGCAATAGCCGTTAAAAGATGGCTAAAACTGCAGCACCGGTATTGGCTTGCTGGTGTAGATCTCGCTGTAGGCTTCGCTGTTCTCGGGGTAGCCTTGCGGGTCGATGAAAACGATCGGGTACTCACGCCCGGTAAAACTGTGGAAGTCGAATTGCCACTGGTTGTGAGGCCAGAAATACTCACAACTCAAGCGCTGCGGGTAAAACGCGGCATCGTAAAGGGTGCCGAAACCGCGTGCGAAATTAGTATGGTAAAGCGGAGGTTGCAGAAACTCACGCGTAAATGCCTGCGCGCTGTGCTGGCGCTCGGCAGTGATATTATGCAGGTGCTCGAAGCGGGCGTGGGTTAATACCTTCTCTTCGTATAGCGGCCAGTGGCTGTCTGACTGGTGGTTGGTGGCAATATGGCTGCCGAGAAGCTGCGCTTCCTGCCCGGCGGCGACGGCCACAGTTTCGAAGTTGTTGGCGCGGTCGAGCAGCATGATGTTGTAAGCGCCCTGGATCGGGATGCTGCGAATCAATTCACAGGCTTCGCTGACGTCACCGGCAAATTCAAGCAGGTAGCGCAACACGATCGAGATGCCGAAGCCTTCACCGAATTCTTCGCGCCCGCCGAAAGACATTGATACAGCCAGTCCATCGCTGTTGATACCGTCGAGTATCCCGGACATGCAGTCAAGCATGCCGATGACTTCACGCTGGCCGAATTTGCTACGCATCAAAAGGCCGTCAAAGACGTAAGGCGAGTAATCGTAACTGCGCACCATGACCGCCTCGTCGGCCTGGTATACCGCCTGCGAGCAACCGCGGAACAGTGGCGGCGGGCAATACTGGGCGAGAAAGCGCGCGGCATGATCGCCACCCCCGGCAAGATCGACCATGGCTTCATAAATCGGCACGAAATCGGGCATATAGCGCGCCAGGGCCTTTGCCGACTGCAGGTAGGTTGGCCGATCGATTTCGCCGTAACGCAGGAACCAGCGGCGATATGCAGGCCATAGTTTATCGAAGTGGTGTTGCCATATGGCTCCGGGCGCGTCTTCCGCAAAGGCGCGGAAGGTGAAATCCATTTGTGTTGCAGGCTTCATCAAAAGGGTGAAAACGGCGGATCAATCATGGTCGGTGACGGGACGTCACCGCTGTCTTCGGGCTCGACAAGCGCCACCCCGACCGGTTCGAGATCGTTGCGCGTCCACCAGTACCAGAATCCCTGTTCGCGCAGCCAGCTACTCAGGCGATCGATGCTGTTCCATTCCCGACCCGCACCCCGCGCGTTGTACACCCGGCACAATTGATTGTCGACATAGACGGCGACTGCCCATGCCAGCGGGTGCTTGCCCTGATCACCGTAACCACCACCGCGGTGTAGCCGTTCGATGCGGTACACCAGCGCAAATTCTCCCAGTCGGGCACTGTCACGCAGCGGCGCCAGGTCGGCCTGGGTGACCGATCCAACTATACCTAGTTCGACATCTTGGCTCATGGTGTTGACTAATCCTGATTTATTAACTACATTATGATTCATGATGTAGTTGACTGCAATTTATTGTGGCTGCATTAATAGACTCAGGAGTTTTTTGATTCTAATTTTTTATCAATCCACATTATGGAGCATATTGTGAGTAAAAAAATTTCACCGATTCCACGCGGCTATCGCACCGCAACCACCTGTTTAACTGTTTACGATGTCGATGCTGCGCTGGCGTTTTACCAGGCTGCTTTTGGCGCTGAAACCTTAACCCGTCTTGTTGGCGCTGATGAAGCCTCCGCCATCCATGCCACCATGAAGATCGGCAACAGCATTATAGCCCTAAACCAGCAAGCACCCGAGCAAGGTGTTTTTGCACCAATGAGCATGGGTGTATCGGCCAGTCAGATTCACCTGTATGTCGATGATGTCGACGCCAGCTGGGAACGTGCAATCGAGGCGGGCGCCATCGTGCATACCGCCGTTTACGACGCTTTCTGGGGCGATCGCACCGGAATTCTGCAAGATGGTAATGGTCACTTATGGTCTATTGCGAGCAAGGTCGAAAATGTAAGCCAGGAAGAAGTCGCCCGTCGCGCACGCGCCGGTTTCGAATTCGAAGCTGCTTTACCCGTTGAAGCTGAAGTCCCGTTTGCCACGCCTTTGGCTGAGGAAGCACTTGCAGACCAAACCGCAGCTGCATAAGCTAGATGTTATCAAGGGCCGGAGGTCAATCCGGCCCGTTAGCTTACCGAACAGGCAGATATTGAAAACAACAGCGATTGAACAGCTAGACGCTCTGCGCACCGGCCAGACCAGTGCGACCGAGTTACTCGAACAGACCATCGCACGTGCCGATGATCTCACCCCACATTTAAATCCGTTTGCGCTGACCCTGTATAGCCGTGCCCGTCAGGCGGCGCAGGAAGCGGACAGGAAGTTAGCCGCCGGCAAGGGTGGACGCTTATGCGGACTGCCGATAACGATCAAGGACTCACAGTTTCTGGCGGGTTATCCCTGCGCCAACGGCTCGCATGTGCTGAGTGATTTTATTCCTACCGAAACCTGCCGTGCAATCGAGTTGCTCGAGCAGGAAGATGCCATAATCATGGCAAAAACAACCTGCCCCGAGTTCAGTCTCACCGGCGTGACGCATTCTGACATGTATGGTTTGACCTCTAATCCCTGGGATATCGGGCGAACCTGTGGCGGCTCGTCGGGCGGTGCCGCGGTTGCCGTGGCAGCCGGACTGGGCGTCTTTTCACTGGGCGGTGACGGAGGTGGTTCGATACGCATCCCGGCAGGATTTTGCGGTATCGTCGGTTTCAAACCCAGTTTTGGCGTGATCCCCCGCGACCCCTGCTTTCCTTCGTGGCAATCAATAGTTTCCTATGGGCCGATGACGCGCAGTGTTGCCGACGCACGATTGTTTTTCGAGATAATGAGTCCGGATTTCAAGCAACCGGATGAGTTGCCTGGTGCAGACGCGGCGATAGTTTACTCCGAAGATCTTGGTTTTGCGCCCGTCGACAGCGATGTGCGCGAGGCTTTCCGTAACGTTATCGACAAGCTTAAAAAATCAGGCTTCAAGCTGGTTGAGGATAATCCGGGACTACAGTCGTCGGTGGTCACCTGGGCGGTTACCGCTTGTTACGATACGGCCGAGCACGCGCGCGGCAGCGCCTACAACCTGGATTACCTGGGCGAAGTGGCGAAAGGTTTTATCGACTTTGGCGAGCAGTTCAGTGCCGACGAATTCGACGAGGCTCAGGCCCACCGAGAGGTGATACGCGAGCACTATAATAAACTGTTCGAGCGTAACGGATCACGCATATTGCTGACCCCGACGCTGGGCTGCGAAGCATTTCCACACGGTACGATTCATCCGCGCAAAATCGATGATACGCATATCGAGCTGCCATGGCTAGACTGGGCGAGTTTTCTCTATGATGCGAATCTGGCAGGTATGCCTGCCTGCGCTATTCCGATGGGAGTCGGTGATCAGGGGCTGCCCTTGTCGCTGCAGATAATCGGACCCGAAGGCAGCGACTACGAAGTGCTGCGCGTCGCCGAAGCTATCGAGCAGCTTATCGGCTGGGATAATTCGATCGTGACACCGGACCTCGAACCCCTGAATCAAACTGCCTAAAACAGTTTCGATCGATACGGATCCTGGTAGATGTCGGGTATCTCGCCCGGATCGACACCGTGAAATTCGGCATTGATTGCAGCGGTCCATTGCTTGGCCCTGTCGCGCAGTTCGCGTTGCTCGGCTTGCATCCTTCCGCGCGAGACGATGATCCCCAGATCCGCCCCTTTGTAGGTATAGTCACCCTCGCGATAAACCCGCAGGTAATAGGCTTCATCGTTGTCGATTACATTAGTCCAGTCGAGATCGCTGCGATCGAAGTTGATGCCGCCGTATTTGTCCATTCGCCATACCCCGCTTTGCGGTGCATGCGTGAGTTGCCTTACCTTGTCCTCGGTTTGTTTCAACACCAGCTGGCTCCAGAAGTCGTACTCATTCCAGCGATTTTGCACTTTTCTCAGATTGATTTCGTAGTCGACGTCGAGGTACTCGAGCATATGAAAGAGGAATAATGGAACCCCGCCATAGTGCGCGGTGATAAGGTTGGTCAGCGGGCTGGCGCCACTAATGCGCGGATTAACCTCACCCAGGTACGGCGTGCCATCGTCAGTATCGAGCAGGAAGTCCATGCAGAACACGCCTTTATAACCCTCCTTGTAAAGGCGGTCGCCGAGGTTGGCGGCCATGTTACGCAGCTCGCGTCGCGTTTTTGCATTGAAAATCTTGGGCCAGACATCGTTACCGCACCAGCCGCCCTTGTAAGGGGTAATTTCTTCGAATCCGGTAATGTCGGTCTGTATCGGTCCGGAAAGCGTGCCGTGCCGGGTGACGCATACTTCGAGCGTTCCGGGCATGTGGTTGATGCGTTTCATGATTTTCAGCTGTTCGTCTTTCATGTCATCGGCATTCTTGTTCCAGTCAGCCTCTGATTTTATGAAAAACGTGGTGCGCCCCGAGTCGCCGTAGGGCGTCTGCACCACCAGGTCTTTACCCAGGCCGCCCTTTTTCGCAATTTTCATCAGTTTCTCGAAACTGTCTGCCTTGCCAAGTACGTTGGGCGCACTGTCAATGCCGGCTTCATTGGCGAGCCGCGTTAGTTCGATCTTGGAATCCAGTTTTTTACGCAGCGCTACCGGGGGTAGCGCAATATCGACGCCAAGATCGCTGCAGATTTCTTCGGTTTTTTCATCGAGCATGACAAAAAGCAGCTTGGCGGGGCCGTGACCAGCTTTCTTGATCTTATCGATGACCTCCTTGTGTTGCAGCATGTAATTACAGACGTCTTCCATGGACTCGAACTCGGCATGACTTTTTTCTTCGGGTACGAAGACGCGGGGGTGCATACCGTCAAAGGAGTCGAAATAATTGATATGAAAAAAACGGTTTACAAACTTTTCAACGCCGAGCAAATTGAACGCGGTTGGTGAAACAAAGAAAATTGGCGTTTCGTTGCGCCGGAAATAAGTCAGGATGTCGGATAAACCACGTACTTTGACGTTTCTGGCCATGTCTTTACCTATCAGAATGAAATCATAGAAATCGCATACAGGGTAACGATCATATAGGATTAGCATGTCCAGCGCACATCGTTAAACAGGTATCAGTTAAATATGAACCGATCAAGTCGTCGGCGTCGACGCAAGACCCCAACCGAGGCGCCAGTAACCGTGCGCCAGTTAGAGCGCAAAGTCTTGCGCAATCGTTTTACACCTCTCGAAGCTCTCGATGAAGAGCAGCTCGAATTTATTCACGATACCTCACTGCGAATTGTCGAAGAAGAAGGTATCGAGGTGCTCGGCGATCAGGCACTCGATCTGTTTCGCAGGGCAGGTGCATCGGTAGACGATGACGGAGTGGTGCGCATGGATCGCGGGTTGTTACTGGAAACGGTTGCCCAGGCACCCGAAACTTTCGAGGTAAATACCTGTAATCCTGAACAAACCCTGTCGGTGGGTGGCAACGTTATCAATTTTGGCCTGGTGTCGGGAACGCCCAACGTGCACGACAATATAAATGGAAGACGCGCTGGTAATTTTGAAGATTACAAAAAACTGATCAGTTTCGGGCAGTACTTCAATGTCCTGACATTTTTTGGTAACCAGGCTACCGCGCCGACCGATATGCCGGCGAATTCGCGGCACCTGGACACTACTTTTATCAATTTGACGCTTTCGGACAAGCCTTTTTTCGCCACTGGAATAGGGGGCGGACGCGCCCGTGACGCTATCGAAATGAGCGCTATCTCGCGTGGACTGAGCATGGAGGAAATGAAGTCGAATCCGAGCGTAATGACCAATATCAACGTCAATTCTCCGCGCAAGCTGGACGATGCCATGGCTTACGGGGCAATGCAGATGGCGCTGTTTGGTCAACCGGTTACGGTGACGCCGTTTACCCTGATGGGTGCCATGACGCCTTCCACCATAGCTGGAGCGCTGGCGCAGCAGAACGCGGAAGCACTGGTCGGTATCGCGCTGTTACAGTTGACCAACCCGGGGACCCCGGTAGTTTACGGCGGGTTTACCTCTAACGTCGATATGCGCTCGGGATCCCCGGCTTTCGGCACGCCTGAAAACGCGCTCGCCAATATCGCCGGTGGGCAGCTGGCGCGCAAGTACGGGTTGCCGTATCGAAGCAGTGCCTGTAATGCATCGAACGCGGTCGACGCACAGGCGACCTACGAAACCATGATGTCCCTGTGGAGCGCGGTGATGGGCTATGGCAATTTGATTTACCACACTGCCGGATGGCTTGAGGGTGGACTGGTCGCCTCGTTCGAGAAACTCGTAATCGATTGCGAGATGCTGCAGCACATGAGCAAGATGCTGGAACCTGTCAAGATCGATCTCGAGGAAACGGGCCTCGAAGCGATGCGGGAAGTCGGTCCGGGCGGTCATTTTTTCGGCTGTGCGCATACCATGGAGCGCTATAAGACCGCGTTTTATGAACCATTCATCAGCGACTGGCAAGACAGTGAGAACTGGGCGCTGGCCGGATCCATGGACGCCACCGCCCGGGCCACCGAACTATGGCCAAAAATTCTGCAGGAGTTTGAACCCCCGCCCGTTGATCCAGCAGTCGTGGAGGCGCTACAGGCCTATATGGCACACCGTAAGGAGGCATTGAAAGGCCAGGAACCGATCAACGAACCCACCGCTTAAAAAATGGGTGTACCTGCATCGATCGAGTTACCAGTTCGCCCATCTCACGCCGACCAGGAAAGCATAACCGCGTGGACCATTATTTTCTCGTGGCTTTTACCGCAGGCTTTGCGATGAACTCCTTATTTATAAATAATTGAAACTCTGAACCCGGTTTTCCACATTGTTGACGATACAGTGATGAGGGCCCGGATAAGACATTCGAAATGCATAATCTAGCCTGAAGTGTCTGCCCCGGGGCCGGGATTCAGCGGCGAATCATGGTCCTGGCAAAGGCTGATTTATTGCGCGCATTAACTGAAACCTGATTGATGTGTGTCAGAAAGGTGAACCAGCTTCCGTGATCTTATTAATTAAAAGAGGCTGGAAAATTGCCACTTCGGATCAAGTTAATTTTAATATTCTGCGTTGCTGCGTCGATAGCTGGTTGCGCGACTAATTCGGCGGCCCCCCGGTGCAGGATAATACCGCGGGGTCCGAGGACCAGCCAATGATCGCGTTGGCAGGTTACCGCAACGAGTCGAAATTCTTCGTTAAGTATCGATACGGTGAAAGAATCCTGTACGCGGGCGGCACCTGGCGAGACACGGTGGAATTGATCGAAAACCCGGCGCCCTCACCAGTGCAATATGTCAATCCCAGCCTGGTACCAATGCAGTATCACCGGGAGGATCCCTGGGAGTCCTTGCCGGAAGATGCTGTCAGTTTGCCTGTGCAGGGTGTCGAAAAGTGGCACCTGTTGCGGGACAGATTACTGCGCGCGGTGGTACCTGACGACGGAACGGGCCTGGTGGTAGATTTCGTGCACGCGGAATATTTCCTGTTTTATGACAGAGAGGGGGAGTTCCAGTCGACGCGGCTACTGGACAAGCCCGCTGATTACCAGGTGCACGCAAGCCTGCAGCTCGATGAGTTCATGGGTCGTGGGCGTCCGATTCTGGACGAGTTCCTGGCCGAGCAGGGCATCACCCAAACAGAGCTGATTTTCAATACCGGGGACGTCGGCCTGTATTCGTTGCCGTTCCTTTATCTGAACACCGACCAACGCCTGCTGATTTTTTTCAGGAATGTACCGATGCAATCGGGTGTGGTTACTAACTTGCCCGGGTTGAAGGGTATGCAGGCTTTTGGCCATGCACTGCAAAGTCACCTTGTCAATCTTATTCAGCGACCGGTTTCCTCGTTATATCGATTGTTCTTTGTAGTTACTGATACGGCAACCTCGACCATGAGTTTCGACTGGACCACCGCATTAGGCGACAAACAGGTGCCAGAGCTGGCTGACTTGCCGCCGATGGATCTGCAACTATGGGAACGTGATCTCGATAAAATATCCAGCAGACCGCCCGGCTCCGGCAGTGTTGATATTCTGGTCGATGGTGGCGCCTTTTTCACACGCTTTATTGATACCGTAACCACAGCCGAGGAATCGGTGCATATGCAGACCTACATTTTCGATAACGACGATTACGCGGTAAAGATTGCTGAGCTGTTGAAGCGTCGTTCCAACGAGGGAGTTGATGTAAAAGTTCTGCTCGATGGACTGGGCACAATCACGGGGACAATGACAGATGCGGAATCATTACCCGAGCGCCACGAGCCCCCTGCCTCGGTACGTTATCTTCTGGAGTCCGGTTCGCAGGTCAACGTTCGTCAGAAAGCCAACCCATGATTCACCGGGGATCACGTCAAGTCGACTATCATTGATCACGAAATAGCGTTCGTCGGCGGTATGAACATAGGCCGCGAGTATCGCTACGACTGGCACGACCTGATGCTGGAAATCCAGGGGCCAGTGGTCGACACTATCAGCAAGGAGTTCCACACGGCCTGGGCGCATGCCGGACCGCTGGGTGACCTTGGCTATCTTTTCTCGGTAGCCAAACCGCACAAGCGGCGCCCATTGGATCAGGGTTATCCCTTGCGGGTGTTACTCACCTCGATCGGTAACCAGGAGATTTTCAAGGCACAGCTCGAAGCGATACGACGCGCACAAAGCTACATTTATATTCAGAATGCTTACTTCACCGACGATACACTCTTACGCGAGTTAGTCCTGGTGCGTCGTCGCGGTGTCGACGTCCGTGTCATTGTTCCCATGGAAACGGATCATGGCCCTATAAACCGCAGCAACGTGCTCGCAGTCAACCTGATGCTGGAGTACGGCATTCGCGTGTTCATTTACCCGGGATTCTCTCATGTGAAGGCAGCTATTTATGACGGCTGGGTTTGTGTGGGTTCGGCAAACTTCGATCGCCTGAGCTTGCATCTCAATCGGGAACTGAACATTGCGAGTTCGCAACCGGAAGTCGCAGAGCAATTGCTCGAACGTCTGTTTGAACCCGATTTTCGCAACTCACTGGAGTTAATCGAACCCATCCCGAAACGCTGGGTCGATCATCTGGTAGAACTTATCGCAGACTACATATACTGATCGGTGTTATAGCGAAAGCTTGATTTTGATCCCGCACGAACCGGCGTACTAAGCTCCGCCAAAGCCAGGTTGATTCCTGTCTTCGATATAATCGGTCCCGCTTGCGCGGGAATGAGGTTCGAGGAGCGCGTAAACGAAGCCTGGCGAGGTCCGGTAAAGATATAGCCGTTATCTGAGGAGTTTTTCCTCGAAAGGATAGCTGATCAGGTTTTCGTAGCCGTCTTCGGTAATCAGCACCTGGTCTTCCAGCTTGACGCCCTCCCTGCCGCCGACTTCACCGGCGTAAACCTCGACGCAAATGACCATGCCCGGTTCGAAGACGCCGTCGTAACCGTAGGACTCGTAATCTTCGCGATAACGGATCGCGGGGTATTCATCACACAGGCCGACGCCATGCATCACCACGCCGTAGCGGTTGGGGACAAAGCTATCCGGCAGACGATGCGCTTTTTCGGTGATCTCGCTGAAGCTGACCCACGGTTTGAGCAAATCCATATTGGTCATGATGTGGTCGTAGGACATCTGGTAGATGCGCTTTTGCTCGGCCGTTGGTTCGACATCTCCGCACAACCAGGTGCGCGAGATATCGCAACACATGCCGTAGGTACCGACCATGTCAGTGTCGAGCGCGAGCAGTTCACCGTCACTGATGATACGCGGGCCGGATTCCTGGAACCACGGATTGGTGCGCGGGCCCGAGGAAAATATGCGCGTTTCAAGCCATTCACCGCCGCGTTTTATATTGCCTGCATGTAGCACAGACCAGATTTCATTTTCACTTTTGCCGGCTTCGACGGCATCCTGCATTTCGTGCATGGCGGCTTCGCAGGCGGCAATCGCGCAGCGCATCGCCTTGATTTCATCGGGACCCTTGATGACCCGGGCCTCTTCGGTTACCGGTTGTCCTTCAAACACTTCCAGGCCGACTTTTTCCAGCGCGCGCAGCCCGGCGATTTCGATCTTATCAACTGCAAGGCGCCGATTATTACCGGAATGAGTGCGCATCAATTCGTCGATACTGCTGGCGAATTTCAGCGCATGCTCCTCGCCCCTGTTTGCCGACTCGAAGTAAAAGAAGGAGGCGCCGCTGCGCAGTTCCTTTACCAGTGGCAGATGGTCGGAGAGGTGGTCACAGCTGTGAAAATCGAACAGCACCATGTAACCATCGGCCGAGACAAAACAGGCGCGTGCGGGGTTGTGCGTGATCCACAATTGCATGTTGGTGGAGTCTGTAGCGTAGCGAATATTCAGCGGATCAAATAATACGATCCCGCCATAGTCGTGTCTTTGCAGTTCCTGCACCAGGCGCTGCAGGCGGAATTCCCGCATCGAGTCGAGTTGCGGGCACTCCAGGCCTAGCGCCTCCCATTCGGCAAAGGCGAGGGCGGTCGGCCCGATTTCGACGCGATCATTGTCATCCGGCGAGCCGTCCGGCTTCAACGCGAATTCCGGCTTGCGGGCTGGATCGATCTTGCGCGCGGGGCTGTCGATGGAATAGGGATTGGCGGCCATGAACAAATCTCAATCAGGAAAACGTAACTGAAGCAAGAATAGTGGATTATCGGTGTTATGATAAATCTTTTTTTGCAGGCTCAGGCCAATATTTCACGAGCCGGGTTTAGATGAAAGACGACACCAAAACCTCCCTGGAGTCACGCATTGCTCAGGCCTGTCACTATGTTGACGAGGTGACCGGTGGAATCAGTCCACCGTTGCAGTTCTCGACGACCTATAGCAGGGATCCAGGATATGAGCACGTCGGTAGCTACAGCTATAGCCGGTCCGATAATCCTTCCTGGGAAGTGCTGGAAAAAGTTTGCGCAGAACTCGACGGAGGGGCGGAAGCAAGGTGCTTTGCATCAGGCATGGCGGCGGTTTGCACATTTTTCGAAACCGTTAACAGCGGTGAACACGTGGTCGCACCGCGCGTCATGTACCACGGTTCGCAGGACTGGTTACGGCGTATTTCGCAAAAACGGGGCATCGGATTAAGCTTGTTCGAGGCGAGTAACCTGGAGGATTTGCGCAACGCGGTGCAGCCAGGCAAAACAGCCGTGGTCTGGATCGAGTCACCGGTCAATCCAACCTGGGATGTCATCGATATAGCGCTGGCGGCCGATATTGCACATGCGGCTGGCGCGATACTGGCGGTGGATGCTACCGTCGCGTCGCCGGTGACGACCCGAGCGCTCGAACACGGGGCCGATATCGTATTCCATTCGGCGACGAAGTACCTTAATGGTCATAGTGATGTGGTCGCCGGAATCCTGGTAACGGCGAAACAGGACGAACGCTGGGAAGACATCAAGTTGGTACGGACCCTGACAGGTGGCGTATTGGGGCCCTTCGAGGCCTGGTTATTGCTGCGTGGAATGCGTACCCTGTTTGTCCGTTTCGACAAGGCGTCGCAGAGCGCGTTGCGCCTGGCACGGTATTTCGAAGGTCATCCGCGCCTGCAGCGGGTGCTGTATCCTGGCCTCGAAAGCCATCCCGGTCATGATATCGCCAGACGACAGATGACACAGGGTTTCGGCGGGATGTTATCATTACTCGTCGAGGGGGGTGCTGACGACGCAAAAAGTATCGCGGGGAAGACCCGGTTGTTCGTGCGGGCCACCTCGCTGGGGGGCGTGGAAAGCCTGATCGAACATCGTGCGTCGGTGGAAGGGCCGCTTAGTGAAGTACCGCAAAACCTGCTTCGCCTGTCAATTGGTATTGAAAATTGCCAGGATTTGATAAACGATCTTGAGCAGAGCCTGGACGCGCTCTGAAAACCTGAGGAAAAAAGAATGTCAGTTGAAAGCTCTATTGAAAACACAACCAGCGAGATAATGTCTGCGTTGTCGAGTCATGACCTGTCGGATGCCGAAAAAGAGAAAGTTACCAAAATCGTCAGCGAGTTACTGGTCAAGACCGTCGAAAAGACAACCAAGAATAACCTGAAGACGACGGCTAACTGTTGCGGACCAGAGCTTGACCTGGCGCATCAGATCACGGAAGAAATCAATCGCCAGAAGCAGCTGTTGATTTCAAACCTGAAGGCACTGCGCTAACGATGTTAATCGCGTTCGAATTCCTGGCAGGCGTGCTCGATGGCGTGGGCGAAGGAACGCGCAAGACTGTGAATCACGAATAAATCGTAAGTCGGTGCATCGTCAACCTGCACGATAGTGGCGTTCATATGCGCCACCGACGTCATCGCACACCGCCCGGGGCCGAAAGCGCGCGGATGCAGATCAAGCGCGGTATTCTTCGCCATTACCTGTCGCGCGCGGGCGCCGCTTAAGCGTAAGCCGCATCGACCGTGGCTTTGATCGACGACCGCGCCCAGATCTCCGACAGCTGCCTGCAGAGTCTGCAATAATTCATCCGCGCCCCTACCGGTCTCCGCATCACTGGCAATAATCATCCAGCTATTGGGGCCATTCCAGCAAACCTGGGTTGTTCCGTCGGAATTACATATCCCTGGCTCGGTCGAGCATTCAACACCAATTGCCTTGCTGATCGCGGCCGCAGCAGCGTCATGTTTACCGTTGAAGCTCAGTACCTGGATCGCGGTCAGTGCTTTACGCTCAGCCAGACGGACATTAGTGTAGTCGACAATGCTGTCGCCGGCGGTCGGTAACAACGGTGACAGGCGTATCGGTGAGTCTTGTTTATCAGGCACGTACGAGTTCTCCCTCGGGGTCGATAAATACGGGGTGGCAGACCTCAACTCTTAGCGTTTCATCGTCGAGCGGGAACACTGCCTCGATCTGCTCGCCATGTCGTGTAGCGCCGTCGCGTAACAGGCCAAGCGCGATGCCACAGTCAAGCTGTGGACTATAGGTGGTAGTCGTCACGTGGCCCTGTGACTGGCTGACAGTCTCCAGGATAACTTTTGGGTCGACCAGGTGGGCACCGATGCGCAGGTTTCTGCCCGGTTCCAGGGACTTCAGCCCGACTACCTGCAAGCGTCCCTCGGCCAGCAGTGCCGGGCGTGCGGAATTATGCTTGCCGATAAAATGTTTACTGCGATTGGCCATGCCCTCGAGGCCCAGGTCCAGAGCGGTGGTGCGACCATCGAGCTCGGAGCCGGCGACGTGGCCTTTTTCGATACGCATGGTGCCGAGTGCCTCGGTGCCGTAGACCGAGGCCCCCATTTCCTTGCCTGCCTCGAGCAGTTCCAGCCAGGCCTGTTCGCCATAGTCGGCGGGGACGTTGATTTCGTAGGCGAGTTCGCCGGAAAAAGAAATCCGGAACAGGCGCCCCGGGATGTTGTTCATCATGCATTCGCCGGCGCCCATGAAGGGGAAGGCCTCGTTGCTGATATCGATATCGATAACCTTTTGCAGTAGTTTTCGGCTATTGGGTCCGGCGACCGCGATGCCGGTCCACTGTTCGGTGACCGAACAAAACACCACGTCGAGCTCCGGCCATTCGGTCTGGTGATACTGTTCCATGTGTGCGAGTACCGGGGCTGCGTTGGCGGTGGTGGTGGTCATGTAGAAATGATTCTCGCCGAGGCGTGAGGTAGTGCCATCGTCGAAAACGATGCCGTCCTCGCGCAGCATGGCGCCGTAGCGTGCCTTGCCAATCGGCAATTTGAGCCAGTTATTGATATACAGGCGGTTGAGAAATTCGGCAGCGTCCGGCCCCTGAATGTCGATTTTGCCGAGCGAGGTAACGTCGACCAGCGCGACATTATCGCGTGTCGCGTTGGTTTCACGGATGTAACAGTCATTCATCGTATCACCCGGTTTCTGCGGGTAATAGCGCGCCCGTAGCCACAGGCCGGCCTCGATAAAAACAGCACCCTGCTTTACGTTCCAGTCATGTATCGCGGTACGACGTACCGGCATGAAATCATAGCCGACGGTGTGCCCGGCAAAAACGCCCATCGCGACCGGTACGTAAGGCGGGCGAAAGGTCGTAATGCCAACATCCGGCACTGGCTCACCGCGCTGGCAAGCGAGAATTGCCAGCGCATTCACGTTGCTGGTTTTGCCCTGGTCGGTTGCCATACCCTGGGTGGTATAACGCTTCAACAATTCGACCGAGTCGAAGCCCTCCTGCGAGGCCAACGCGACATCGCTGGCCTTGACGTCGTTTTGCTGGTCGACAAATTGCTTATAAGTCCTGTTGTAAGGGGTTGGTGAAATCCACAATGCCTCGATCGCGTAGGCAGTCTCATCCTCGGCTTTGGTGGCGCTCGAACCACTGCCTTTAAAGCCGGCGAGCCCGGCCGCTTCGATGCCTGCGGCGATGCCCTCGTCGAGGCATTGCTGCAGGCTAAAACTACCCCTGGCGGCACCGATCGAGGTCTCTGACTGGCGCGATTCACCCGGAACGAAGCTCAGGATCGAAGCATCGTAAACCGGCTTGGCGCCCGACTGGCTGTGCAGATGCACGTTGGGGTTCCAGCCACCGGAGCAGGCGATCAGATCGCATCTGATGCGTTCCGGGTCGAGGGTGTCGCCCTGGGTGGTAACAATCTGGGCATGCTTGACACGACGACCACCTCCGGCAGCACCGACGGTGCCCCCGGTAATCAGGCGAATCGAAAGCTTTTCCAGTTCCTCTGCCAGGGGTGCCTGAGGATGCGCGCGCGAATCGACTACCGCACTGACGGCGACACCGGCGCGATGCAGGTCGAGTGCGGTTCGATAGGCGTCATTATTGTTGGTCGCAACCACGGCTCGCCGACCGGGTTTGACGCCGTAGTGATTGACATAGCTGCGCACGGCAGAGGCGAGCATAATACCCGGCTTGTCGTTGTTGCCGAAAACCAGCGGACGTTCGGTTGCACCCGTGGCGAGAACGACACGCTGCGGATAGAAGGTCCACATACGCTGGCGTGGATGACCTTTTGGTGGTACCGGCAGATGATCGCTTACCTTTTCGACTGCCGCGACCACATTGTGATCGTAGTAACCAAACACCGTGGTGCGATTAAATACATGCACATTGTCCATGGCTTCAAGCTGCGCTACTGTCTCGGCCGCCCAGTCGCTGCCGGGTTTACCCTCGATGGTGAAATTCTCGTTGTTAAGCGATCCCCCCGCCAGCGGGTGCTCGTCAACCAGAATGACGCGCGCGTCGGTCTCGGCTGCGGCCAGCGCGGCGGACAATCCGGCAGGTCCCGCACCGACGATCAGTACATCGCAATGCTCATGGCATTGCTCGTAAGAATCTGGGTCGGCCTCCGTGGCAGCAGTGCCGAGGCCCGCCGCGCGCCGGATGACATGCTCGTAGACATTGGTCCAGAAAGAAACCGGCCACATGAAGGTCTTGTAATAAAAGCCCGCTGACAGCAGTGGCGAAAACAGGTTATTAATCGACATTATGTCGAAACTTAGCGAGGGCCAGCGGTTTTGACTGTTTGCTACCAGGCCATCGAAAAGTTCGATTGTAGTCGCTCGCGTATTGGGTTCCTTGCGCGGGCCGGTGCGCAATTCGACGATTGCATTGGGCTCTTCCGAACCGGCAGTCTGGATACCGCGAGGACGATGGTACTTGAAGCTGCGACCCACCAGGTGTACGCCGTTGGCGAGCAGTGCGGAGGCGAGGGTATCGCCCTCATACCCGCGGTAGTGTTTGCCGTCGAAGATAAAGCCGATCGAACGTCCACGATTGATTTGACCGCCGCTGGTGGTGCGAAATTGCTGAGTCATTGCGATTTAGCCCCCTGCTGACTGACTGGCAGATTCGGCGAAGCCGGCGCAATGCTGAAAATTTCGTGGGTTAGCGTATTGCGTTCCATCACGATCCAGGCCCGGCAACCATTGACATGATGCCAGTACTCGCGGTGCCGGCCGGCCGGATTATCGCGCGTATATACATAGTCGTACCAGGCGTCCTGCGAGGCGTTATCAGCGGGACGTTCGACGGTGGCATCGCCACCGTAAGAGAATTCGTCTTCGTTGCGAAGACCACACCAGGGGCATTTGATTCTTAGCATGTTCTTGTCTCCTAGTGCGCTTTGGGCGAGGCGCCAACGCCTTTTTCGTCAATCATGTTTCCCTCGCGAAAACGCTCCAGCGTGAACTCGGCATTCAACGCATGCGCTTTGTCATTCGCGATGGTGTGTGCGAATACCCAGCCTGAACCCGGAGTTGCCTTGAAGCCGCCATAACACCAGCCGCCATTCATGTAGAGATTATCAATCGGCGTTTTACTGATAATCGGTGTGCCATCCATCGACATATCCATGACGCCACCCCATTGGCGTAATACCCGCAGCCGCGCCAGGCAGGGCATCATGGTGACACCGCCGGCAACGACATGGTTAAAGGTTGGCAGATTGCCGCGCTGGGCGTAAGTATTCCAGCCGTCGATGTCGCCACCGAAGACGAGGCCTCCCTTGTCCGACTGGCTGATGTAAAAATGACCTGCCCCAAAAGTGCAGACCGTGTCCACCAGCGGTTTGATGCTTTCGGTGACGAAGGCCTGTAATACGTGCGATTCGATCGGCAGTTTCATCCCCACCATATCAAAAACGCGACTCGAGTTCCCCGCCACCGCGACGCCAACCTTGCCCGCACCAATAAAACCGCGGGAGGTTTCGACACCCAGTATCTTGTCGCCCTCGCGTTTGATGCCGGTGACCTCGCACTTCTGGATGATGTCGACGCCGAGCTGGTCAGCACCACGCGCATATCCCCAGGCGACCGCGTCGTGACGGGCGGTGCCACCACGCGGCTGTGCTAGGCCCCCTTGAATAGGGAAACGCGTATTCTTAGAGAAATCGAGATGCGGCATCAGTTTCTTCACCCCTTCCAGATCATGCATGACGGCGTCGACGCCGTTCAGGCGCATCGCGTTACCGCGACGGGCGAAGGCATCACGCTGGGCGTCATTATGAATCAGGTTGAGTACGCCGCGCTGGCTGAACATGACGTTGTAATTCAAATCCTGGCTCAGGCCTTCCCACAGTTTCATCGAGTGTTCGTAGAACTGCGAGTTGGGGTTCAACATGTAGTTCGAGCGCACGATAGTGGTGTTGCGCCCGGTATTGCCGCCCCCGATGTAGCCCTTCTCCAACACCGCAACCTTAGTCACGCCCTGCAGTTTCGCGAGGTAGTAGGCGGTCGCGAGACCATGCCCTCCGCCGCCAATAATAATGACGTCGTACTGCTTTTTGGGTTCCGGATTACGCCAGGCCCTGGTCCAGCCACGGTTACCGGTCAATGCCTGTTTTACCAGGCTTAAAGCTGAATAATGCATAAGCGCCGCTTTGGTTGAGTCTGCTATTAATACACCGGGTGTCTGACACCCGTGGCCTGCAGTTTGAGCCAGTTTAAGGAGTTGTCCTGCGCGAAGGATAATTCTAAACAGAATGCCAATATAGCAGTCAACCGATAAACGACCCGGCAGGGCACATAAACGACATTCGCTAACTCGATTGAACTGGAGCGACTCGAGGAAAATCCGCCAGGCCGGTATCTGCAGACAGCGTGGTCGCCGACATAGCCCGCTGCGTTGATTGCGCTAACTAGTTGTTTTTCTTCCGCTTCGAGCTGCCAGCGGCTGGCGATACCGACCAGGCGTGGCCTTGAGCAGAAATAAGAGCGCTGGCTTATCAGCGAGCGGATGCTGAGACGTCGATGGTGTAATTGACAAAACCGTCGGTGCCACCGGTAATCTTGTCGTATAAACCGCGCGCAACCGAATTGTGATTCTGGGTATGCCAGTAAACTTCACTCCAGCCCCGCAGCTTCGCTTCGTCGACTACCGCATCAATGAGCAACTCGCCGATACCGGCGCCGCGAGTAACCGGCAACACGAACAGGTCGTTGAGGTAACAGACCGGGTTTGCATACCAGGTGTGAGCGTGCGGGAAGAAATGGACCAGTCCAACCAGGTTACCGTCGTCGGTGCTGGCGACCCTGCACTGGATTTCATGCGCCGGATCCATAATCCTCTGCCACAGTAAATCGGTGACTTCATCCTCCAGGCTCGATTCGTAAAAAGCGAGATAATCCTGCCATAGAGGGTCCCATTGCGGGCGATCTGATGCGATAGCAGGTCGTATATGGAATTGTGTAGCAGGCATATCGTTTTTTTTTGCGCGTAAAAGGCGGGTGGGAATTATATCTTGCCTGAGTCCGGCGCGCTGGATAGAATCGCTGCCCGCTGGCAACGATGGCGTCGCTGCCGATAAAGCCGATACTATGATCCTGTACGCCGGGACATTTTCGGAGTGAATATAATGTCTCAAAGCCAACGTCCCGAATTCTTCGCACTGCAAAACGGTGCTAAAGCAATCCTGCCCTTTTCCGATGCCGAGTACGAAAACCGCCTCAGTGGACTGCGTCAGCTAATGGCCAGTCGCGAGGTCGACGCGATGTTGCTGACCTCGATGCATAACATCGCCTACTATTCCGGTTTCCTCTACTGTTCATTCGGTCGCCCATACGCTTGCGTGGTGACTGCCGAGCGTTGTGTTACGGTATCGGCCAATATCGATCTGGGCCAGCCCTGGCGTCGCTGCTACGGTGAAAACGTGATTTATACCGATTGGCAGCGCAACAATTACTGGCGTGCGGTGAAGTCGGTGCTGCCGAAGCTGGGTCGACTTGGCATCGAGGGAGATCACATGACGCTGGCGACAAGGGAGTTGATGGATGAATTCCTCGGTGGCGTCGAAGCCTGTGACCTGAGTTGCGAGGTTATGGGGCTGCGCATGATCAAGTCGGACGAGGAAATAGAGCTGATCAAGGGCGGAGCGCGCACCGCCGACATCGGTGGTGAAGCGATTCGCGATGCAATTCGGGTTGGAACACGCGAGATCAATGTCGCAATGGCCGGGCGCGATGCGATGGAGCTCGAAATCTCGCGCGCTTACCCCGATAGTGAAATTCGCGATTCCTGGGTCTGGTTTCAGTCGGGATTGAATACCGACGGAGCGCATAACCCGGTGACCACCCGCGCACTGAAAGCGGGTGACATCCTGAGTCTGAATACCTTTCCGATGATTTCGGGATATTACACCGCGCTTGAGCGTACCCTCTTCATCGGCGAGCCTGACCCTGCCTCGCTCAAAATCTGGCAGGCCAATGTCGGCGCGCACGAGCTGGGATTGTCGCTGATCAAGCCAGGGGCAAGCTGTTCGGGCATTTGCGCGGAAATCAATCGCTATTTTGCCGATCTGGACCTGTTGCAGTACCGTACCTTTGGTTACGGGCATTCCTTTGGTGTGTTGTCGCACTACTATGGGCGTGAGGCCGGACTCGAATTGCGTGAAGATATCGATACCGTGCTCGAACCGGGGATGGTGGTGTCGATGGAGCCGATGCTAACCTTGCCCGAAGGCTTGCCGGGAGCGGGTGGCTACCGTGAGCACGATATCCTGGTGATCGGCGAAAACAGCGCCGAAAATATCACCGGCTTCCCCTACGGGCCAGAGCACAATATTATTGCAGCCTGAGCAACGATAATCCGGAATCATCCCGGCAGTGCATTTGCGCACTGTCGGTGGATGACGGTATTCAATCCAGGCCACGGATTTTTTAGGTAAGATCAAATGTCAGAACAACAGTCACACCCGGAAGTACGCGCAGCGGTCAGTCGCCTGTGTCTCGATTTCCCCGACGAGTACTGGCGTGACAAGGATCGTGACAAGGCTTACCCCGGTGAATTCGTGCAGGCACTTACGGATGCCGGTTATCTATCAGTACTCATTCCCGAGGAGTACGATGGTGCAGGCATGGACCTGGCAGCCGCCTGCGCGGTGCTCGAGGAAATTCAGCGTAGCGGCGCCAACGGCGCCGCCTGCCACGCGCAGATGTATATTATGGGAACCCTGCTGCGTCATGGTAGCGCCGCGCAAAAGCAAAAATACCTGCCGGAAATTGCTTCAGGCGCTTTGAGGCTGCAGGCCTTCGGGGTTACCGAGCCTTCGAGCGGTACCGATACCACGCGTATCAAAACGCGTGCACAGCGCGATGGTGACCATTATGTTGTCAGCGGCCAGAAGGTGTTCATTTCCAGGATCGAATATTCCGACCTGCTGTTATTACTGGTGCGCACCACGCCGCGCGATCAGGTCAAGAAACCCACCCAGGGGATGTCGGTATTGCTGGTCGATTTGCGTGAGGCGGTGGGTAATGGATTGACCGTTCGACCCCTTGAAACCATGTTGAACCACGCTACCACCGAACTTTTCTTCGACCAGCTGCGCGTTCCCGCGGAGAATCTGATCGGCGAGGAAGGCAAGGGCTTCGGCTATATCCTCGACGGTATGAACGCCGAACGTATCCTGATTGCAGCCGAATGCATCGGGGATGCGCGCTGGTTCATCGATCGCGCCAGTGGTTACGCGCGTGACCGCGAAGTGTTCGGGGCGGCGATCGGCAAGAACCAGGGCATCCAGTTTCCAATCGCGCGCGCATGTGCAGACCGAGGCGGCCGCATTAATGGTCGATAAGGCCTGTCGTCTGTTTGACGCTGGTGAGGCCTGTGGTTCTGAGGCTAATATGGCGAAATTACTGGCCGCCGACGCGTCCTGGGCGGCGGCGGATATGTGTCTGCAAACGCATGGCGGTTACGGGTTCACGGTCGAGTATGATGTAGAGCGCAAGTTCCGTGAAACCCGGCTTTACCAGGTCGCACCGATTTCGACCAATCTTATCCTGTCTAATATTGCAACCCATGTACTTGGCCTACCCAAGTCATTCTAATGCTGAAGTTTGATCAACTGCTGGTGGTTTCGCTGGAACAGGCGGTGGCGGCACCGTTTTGTTCGAACCGACTCGCGCATGCCGGCGCGCGCGTAATAAAAATCGAACGTGCGAAGGGCGATTTTGCACGCGGTTACGATAGCGTGGTGCAGGGGGAATCGGCTTACTTTGTCTGGCTGAACCAGGGCAAGGAATCGCTGCAGCTGGATATCAAACAGGAAGAGGACGCCGGGTTGCTGCATCGGATTCTGGCGCAGGCGGACGTGTTTATTCAAAACCTGGCGCCCGCCGCGGCGCAGCGCGCGGGCTTCGGCAGCGAGGAATTACTCGATCGTTATCCTCGACTGATCTGTTGCGATATTTCGGGTTACGGCTATCAGGGTGAATACAGTGCAATGAAGGCTTATGACCTGCTGGTGCAGTGCGAGTCGGGAATGGCCTCGATCACCGGAACGCCTGAAGCGCCGGGAAGGATAGGGGTTTCGGCCTGTGATATCAATTGCGGTCAACAGGCTTACGCGGCAATCCTCGAAGCCCTGATCGAACGCGAGCAGAGTAACAAAGGCTGCGTGATCAAGGTGTCATTATTCGACGGTATGGCCGAGTGGCTGGCGGTACCGCTGCTGCATTACGACTATAGCGGCAAGATTCAACCACGCGTGGGCATCAACCACGCCACGATCTCGCCTTATGGCGCTTATCGCTGTCGCGACGGTCTCGATATCGTGCTTGCGATTCAAAACGAGCGCGAATGGGTCAATTTTTGCGAGCGGGTACTCGGTAACCTGGGCCTGGTCGACGATGCCAGGCTCGAATCCAATCAGGCGCGGGTTGAAAACCGGGCATTTGTCGATGAACTCATAAGCGGAGTATTGTCACAGCTCGATCAGGCTGAAGCCGCTGAACTTTTGCGCCAGGCCGGCATCGCCTACGGCCGTGTTAACGATATCGCCGGCCTGTCGCGGCATCCGCAATTACGTCGCGTGAAGGTCGAGACGCCGGCTGGAGACGCGCAGGTGGTCGCGGTTGCGGCGATTCGCTCCGACCGGGCTGAAACCTTGCGCAGGGTACCGTCCATCGGTGAGCACAGTGCGACGATTCGCAACGAATTTGCAAAGGGGTAAAAAAAATGGAAACCATAGACTGGAATGACTTCGAAAAAGTCGAATTACGTGTCGGTACCATCGTCGAGGTAGAGGATTTCCCTGAAGCACGCAAGCCGGCATACAAGCTCAAGATAGATTTTGGTGATGAAATCGGACTGCGTAAGTCGAGCGCGCAGATAACCGATATCTACGCTAAGGAAGATCTGCTCGGGCGCCAGATTGTCGGCGTGGTGAATTTTCCAGCCAAGCAAATAGGCCCGATTCGTTCGGAGTGCCTGGTGACCGGTTTTCACCGGCAGGACGGCGCGGTGGTGCTGGCGAAACCGGATAGCGAAGTACACAACGGCGCCAGGCTGGCATGAGCCAAACTGGTATATAATGACCGGGTTATTGATTCTTTATTTTGGGAAAATCAACATGCTTGTAAAACATTTTGCGCAGTGCCTGTTAATTGCGGTGATGGCCATTGGAATCAACCTGCCGAGTCAGGCCGCAATGGTGGGAACCACGCAACTGCTGGCCAGTGAGCTTGCCGCAGATTCTGCTGGCATCAACACTAAGCGTGACTGGATCACGCAGCAGCTGGTAGTTGGCGGAGTCGATAATGCCGTTGCAAGATTGCGCGTCGCGGCCCTGACCGACACACAGGTACTCGAAATTCATCAACACATCGACAAGGAACCCGCCGGTGGTAATAGCACGTTGATCATTATATTTTTGATCCTGGTGATCACCGAATTGTTGGGCGTTACCGATATCGTTCCCAACTGGCCTGCTAATTAATTGAAACTCGACGGCAAACGCGCACGGCTGGTTGCCTGCGCGTTATTATTACTCGTTTATCTCGGCGGCTGCGCGACTTCTCCGCAAACGCGCCTGCTGCTCGATAACCCGCCCGATATTCCGCCGCGGGTGGAATTGATCGAGGTCCCGTTTTTCCCGCAGCAGCAGTATCACTGCGGCCCGTCGTCGCTAGCCAGTGTCATCAACTATCGCGGTACCCCGGTGGAACCTGATCAGATTGCACAAATGATTTACGTGCCCGGTTTAAAGGGTAGTCTGCAGGTCGAGGTGGAGGCCGCGACGCGGCAGTTTGATATGTTACCAGTGCAGCTCGATGGCAAACTGGAATCGCTGATGCGTGAACTTGCCGCGGGTAATCCTGTTTTTGTTTTACAGAACCTGGGACTGGATTCAGTTCCGGTGTGGCACTACGAAGTGGTTGTCGGTTATGACTTCGAAGAGCGTATTGTTATTTTGCGCTCGGGAGTCAATGCCAGGGTGTTGCGCTCGTTCGCCCTGTTCGAGAAAACCTGGCAGCGGGCCGATCACTGGGCGCTGGTGGTCGTGCCGGTAGATTCGATTCCCGTCACCGCAGGTGCCGATGCTTACCTTGGTGCGGTTACGGGTCTGGAAGAGGTGGGCAGGATTGAAAGCGCGAATCATGCCTATGCGACCGCGTTGCGACGCTGGCCTGATAATCTGCTGGCAAATACGGGGCTAGGTAACTCCTACTATGCGATGGGAGAGTTTGTCGCTGCCGAAACGGCTTACCGGGCCGCGCTCCGGATCGATCCACGAAAGGCGGAAGTATGGAACAATCTTGCCTATGCGCTGGCCCAGCTTGGGCGGCATGAATCATCGATGGACGCGATCGGTCGGGCGCTCGAACTCGATCCCGATAACCGGAATTTCAAGAACAGTTACGACGAGCTTGCAAACTGGTAGCACCACGGGTTAAATCCGCGGCATTTGTCTGCCTTGCACGATCTTGTTAACGCCGCGATTTCTTTCGCCGAGCAATGGCGTATCTTCGCCGTCGGTAATCATCGTTATTGCACCATTGTTGTCGACGTAAAAGTGGCAACTTGGTTTTTTCCAGTTCCCGAGCTGGATGCATACGGTACCGTTATCATAAACCTGCCAGGTCCCTTTGGATCTTACTTTACGCCAAATGGCTTCCATTTCCCCGTTCGGATTATAGTATCCGGTCCCTTCGCGCCAGGTTTCGGTATTTCCGGAAATATGGGCTCGCGCCTGCTCCCCGTTCAACCGGGTGACGCCGGGCTCGCTTAGTATCCGCGGCGGAGCTTTCTCACAGGCTGCAAGACCGAGGGCCAGTAGAAATACAGCAGCCATGCTAGTTATTTTTTTCGGTCCTGCTGTCTCAATACTCCAGCGTATAAACCTGTATCGACTCATAGTGATTCGCTCCGATCGGGGTCGATAGATTTTAACATCTGCTTGATTAGCGGGGCTACGCCAAAGTTCCAATTAAATTGCGTCGATACTGGTAGCTCTGAATCCTGATTACGCATCGCTTTTAACTGACAGGAAAAATAGTTTGTAAGAAGTGTCACTTGTTGCGAGGCCTGGCGAAAAATACAAAGGGGACCGCCAATGGTCCAAACAGCAGGCCCATGGTTACCCAGAACAGCACATTGGACTTTCTGCTTTTGGCAACCGAGTAACACACGTAGACACACAGTGCACTAAACGCTAACAAGGCGATTGAAAGAGTCACGCTTTATTACCTCCTGCAAGATTTCTCGCAAGGGTCACCCATTAAATGCCTCCCGTCAATAGCCTGCAAGGCTTGCCGCGAAAATCGTATGAAATTCTGCTGCAATCCTCAGCGGAGAACTGACCATTGATAAAGTAAGTATGAGACTGGCGGTGGTCCGCAGTATCGGGATGACAGCTACTATGGGTGACGCCTAATCGGGTAGCTGGATGTAGATATCGCCGTCATGGATTTGCACCGGGAAGGTTTGCAGGTCAACACAAACCGGGGCGCTGAGTGCCTTACCGCTGCGCACATCGAAGCGCCCCTGGTGCAGTGGCACTCGATTACATTGTCGATGACGATACCGTCGGCGAGCGGCTCTTCTTCATGGGTACACATACCGTCACTGGCGAAGAAGCCGTCGATCGTGTGATAAATTGCATACTCGTGGCCATTGATCTCGAACGGCATAACGTCTTCTACATCGAGTGCGGCGGCTGGCCCAACGCGTTGCCAGTCTGGACCGGGTGTGTTCATACTCATTCTCCTCGAACGATTAGCCGATAGTGATGGATTTACCCTGGTTGCTCATCGGTAACTTGCCGAGGCTGCGCGCAACGATCGTTTTCAGTACGCGGTAATTGGTCAGGAAAAATCCGGGGTCGGGTTCGGGCAACTGATTCCTTACGGCTTCGCCAAGCGCGGGTAGAGCGTGAAAGGGCACCGTCGGGTACATATGGTGTTCGACATGGTAGTTCATGTTCATGTAAATAAAGCGGCTGAAAGCGTTGGTGCTGAAAGATCGAGTCGAACGGCGCAGGTCCAGCTGGTCTTCCTCCATATCGACATGCTGAATAATCGTATAGAGGAATAAAACCGGATTGCCGAGCACGCGCGGCAACACCAGGTACCAGAACAGGTAGTCGGCTCCGAGTAAAATGGCGAGTGCAATCGCCAGGTAAACCGTCAGGAATGCCCGCGCTCCCCATTTCAATTTCGGCAATTCGCTGGTCGGGGTAAATGCGCGTACCTGGTCGCTATAACTCCCCAGGGCGTTGGCGTACATGGCTTTGCTGATGAAAACAAAATACCCGATACCGCTAATTTCGAGTAGCCAGCCCTTGAATGTCATCGGGGTTTCGAACGGCATCTGCGCGTCGAGTCCATTGATCCAGGTATAGCTGTGGTGCCGGGCGTGCGCATAACGGCGATAATAGGGTTCTTCGAAGTAAATCAACGACGAAATCCAGAACAGGGTTTCGTTGATCCAGCGGCTACGAAACGCGGTGCCGTGCGCGCATTCATGCGACAGCGCGTAGGCCGGCACGGCAATTGCACTGCCGTAGATGAACAGCATCGGAATGAACCAGGCGCTACCCTCGGAGAGATAAAGCAGATAGCCGGTAACCAGCAGCAACGCGATCCACTGTCCGAGCCAGACCAGGCCGGGACAATCCGAGCGCCTGGTTAACTGCTTGTTCAACTGCCTGTTAATAGACACCCCGGAGGACGCGGCGTTGGTAGGTGCAGGTATGTCGGCGGCTTTATGCATCGTCGGCTATAGCTTGTAATCGGGTTCTTCGCGATCAAGGATAGTGCGTATTTCGCGCAGGTGGGCGTCGCAAAATCCGACCCTGTCCATGTAGTCTTCCCACTGTAGCGCCGTTTTTTCCGCGACTGCGTCGCTGACGATGCGCAGTGGCTTCTGCGTCATCAGCGCCTTGATATAATTTTCACAGGCTCGCTCGAAGTAAAACAGTTCGTCGAAGGCGCGTGCAATGGATTCGCCGATAGCCATTACGCCGTGGTTACCCATAGTCACGATGCGATTGCTACCTACGCCGGCAGAGAGTCGCTCGGCCTCGTCGCCAAGCCCCATGCCATCAAAACCGTCGTCGACCGTGACTCGATTAAAGTAACGCATGCTGTTCTGGTCGATCGGCGGCAGGCAGTCCTGTTGGATCGAAGCCAGAACCGTGGCATAACGTGAATGCACATGCAGTACGCATCGCGCCTGTGGCACATTGCGATGCGTTGCGCCGTGTATGGCCCACGCAGTCGGGTCCGGTTTGTCGGGCCGGTCCATGTCGACTTCTTCACGCGCGTTAAGCAGCAACAGTTCGCTGGCGCGGATACTGGAAAAATGACGGCCAAAGGGATTGATCAGAAACTGATTACCATCATCCGATACCGCGTAACTGAAATGATTGCCCACGGCTTCATCCATATCAAGACGTGCAGTCATGCGAAAAACCGCGGCGAGATTGATGCGGTCTTCGTAGTGCGGATCGTTTTCGGGGGTGATCGAACTGGTATCAACAGCAGATATAGGCATACCGATCTCCGGGTGTCTGGGTTGGTGACAAATTAAAGCGCAGCCCCGACGGCTGGACAAACAATATATTCTGACCCATAGTATTAGTTCAGCTAATATCTAACTTATGCATGGAGTCGAGTGCGAGATTTACCCCCCCTGCAGTGGTTACGAGTGTTCGAATCTTCGGCACGCCACCTGAGTTTCACCCAGGCGGCTGATGAATTGAACGTGACCCAGTCGGCCGTCAGCCAGCAGATCAAGCTACTGGAGGACTTCGTCGGCGAAGCGCTGTTTATCCGCGGAGCGAGATCCCTGCAGTTAACTAACGCCGGCAACACCTACCTGCCGGATATCCAGAGCGCGTTGCGTATTCTGCGACAAAGTACGCGCTCGAACTTCGTCCGCTCCGATGCGGATAGAATAACTATTCGCAGTAACTGGTCGTTCAGCGTGCTGTGGCTGACACCGCGGATTGCGTCATTCATGCAGACTAATCCCGGTATTTCGCTAAACATCGTGCCGGCTATCTGGGAGACTGATTACAGCGCTAAATCGGACGATATCGAAATTCGGTTCGGCACCCGATCCGGCAGGGAAGATGAATACCTGTTAAGCCAAAGGATGTCCTGCTTCCCCCTTTGCGCTCCGTCACTGGCGGCGCAGATATCGAGACCGCAAGATCTGTTCAAGTTTGGTCGCATCAATTCACTGGGTGCGGCCACGCCCTGGGACAGTTTTTATGAACTTTGCGAGGTAAAACCCCCGGATGGCTTACAGCAATCCGAGCTCAGCACGCACGGCTATATGTTGGCAGTTGAAATGGCGCGATGTAAGCTCGGTGTCATGCTTGGCCTGTCATTCATTTCCGATGCACTGCTTGCCAGCGGTGACCTGGTGCGCCTGTTTGATGTCGAACTGGAAATTCCGGAAACCTATTACCTGAAAGCCGATCGCAGCCGCCTGTCGGATAACGAGAACAAATTCTGTGACTGGTTGCTGGTACATGGCGGTGTTGCCTGAATGAACCATTTCGCACACCTGGTGCTGGCGCAACCGACCGTTGAATCGACGGTAGGCAACCTGCTCGGTGACTTTGCGCGTGGTGTCGATCAGGCTTCCCTGCCGGCCGCGGTGCAGGCCGGACTACTCAATCATCGCGCCGTTGACCGGTTTACCGATGCGCATCCCCTGGTGCTCCGGATGAAGCGGAGTTTCGGTGCCAGGAGGCGCCGCTTTGCAGGGATCGCGCTCGATATCTATTTCGATCATCTTTTAATCAATCACTGGGACAGATTTGAAGAGCGCAGCCTGGATGAGCTGATCAGCGAGCTGTATCGGCGTATGGCCGAAGGCCGGGAAATGATGCCGCATGACGATATGCAACGCGTAACCAAACGCATGATCGAATACGACTGGTTTGGTTCCTACCGCCACATTGATGCCGTTGCCGAAGCGCTCGATCGGGTTGCCGGGCGCATACGCTTTGCTAATGATTTCGATAATGCCATCGAGGATTTACAGCGCAGCCACGAAATGATTGAGCAGGGTTTTCTCGAGTTTTATCCGCAGTTGCAGCGGCACGTAACCGAGCAGGCGATCGAGCCGGCTTAACAATCGATAACTTTGCCCGGGTTCATTATGTTCTGCGGATCGAGCGCTGTCTTGATTGCTTTCATTGCGTCCACGGCGCCGTCACCATGTTCGTTACGCATGTGTTTCAGCTTGCCCATACCGATCCCGTGTTCGCCGGTACAGGTGCCGCCCATGTCGAGGGCCCTTTGCACCATACGCTTATCGAGCTCCAGCGCCTTCTCGAACATCGCGTCATCATCAGGGTCGATAAATATAGTGGCATGAAAATTACCATCTCCGACATGCCCGATAACCGGCGCATACAAACCTGAGGCCGTAATATCGGCCTGGGTCTGGGTAATGCAATCCGCGAGTCGAGAAATGGGGACACAGACGTCAGTGACGTAGCCACGATACCCGGGGTGAACCGCGAAACCGGCATAGTAGGCATCGTGTCGTGCTCGCCATAGCTGGTTGCGATCCTCTTCCTGCTCCGCCCACTGAAACCCGGTCGCGCCAAAATCCTGTGAAATTTCATCGAACATCTGTACCTGTTCGGCGACCCCGGCGCGGGTACCATGGAACTCGAGAAACAGCGTGTCGAGTTCAGGGTAGCTGGTTTTGCTGTAGGCATTTATTGCTTTCATGTAAGCGCTGTCGACAATCTCGATGCGCGCCATCGGGATTCCCATCTGAATAACCTGGATCGTCGCTTCCGCCGCCGATTGCACATCCGGAAAATTGACCATCGCAGCCGAAATTGCCTCGGTCAGACCGTGAAGTCGCAGGCTGATCTCGGTAATGATACCCAGAGTTCCCTCGGAGCCGACGAACAAATGTGTCAGGTCATAGCCGGCCGACGATTTGCGCGCGCGGGTTCCGGTGCTGATGATTTCGCCACTCGCGGTAACCACGCTCAGGCCAAGCACGTTTTCCCGCATGGTGCCGTAGCGTACCGCGTTGGTGCCGGAGGCGCGGGTCGCCGTCATGCCGCCGATCGAGGTATTGGCGCCGGGATCGATGGGGACAAACAAACCGGTATCGCGCAGGTATTGATTCAATTCACGTCGTGTTACCCCTGCCTGCACGCGACAGTCCATATCTTCGCTGTTCACCTCGAGGATTTGATTCATCTGGCTGGTGTCGATACAAATGCCGCCATTGACGGCCTGTACCTGGCCTTCCAGCGAAGTGCCGGTACCAAATGCAATTACCGGCGTTGCCGACGCCGCGCAAAGTCTTACTATTGCCGCCACTTCCTCGTTACTGCGGGCGAAACATACCGCGTCGGGCGCCTTCACCGGATGCCAGGATTCACCGTGGCCGTGTTGCTCGAGCACCGAGCTGCTGGTTGAAATACGTTCGCCGAGCATGGTGCGCAATTCCTCGATTAGCGTATCCCTGACGGGGACCCTGGAAGCAGTTTGAGCCATGGCTTGAAACCTGCGTGTGTTATGTGAACCATCGATTATGCTACAGGTAGTAAATTTTATCACGCGGACCGATATGGTCGGCCTTGTTTAAGTTTCGCGATTTTCCCCCGGACCCCACGCAGGCTTTTAGATCGTTTGCTTTGCAGTTATTCCAGTAGCGGTCGCGGCCTGGCTGCATGGCAAAATTGACATTGATGCCTATACTCGTTGTCTACATCACGAAATAGCCAACAGAATAATTAAACGGAATGTCCCATTTTAAGGTTGAAAGAAAGTTCTTGACAAAACATTTCTAACGGCGTACTGTCCTATATAAAGGTTGACAATTTTATAGGAGGACGTTATGAACATCGTTTCCATTTATTCCAAATTTCCCACTAACGATGATTGCATAG